>Ga0315277_10000005_pt1 | contig 430551 bp, 436 predicted proteins | sample YL17G05_15_MG_FD_203695 | JGI IMG/M metagenome (GOLD analysis project Ga0315277, IMG submission 203695) | Sediment microbial communities from Yellowstone Lake, YNP, Wyoming, USA - YL17G05_15 | ecosystem: Environmental > Aquatic > Freshwater > Lake > Sediment | place: USA: Wyoming | collected...
TCGGCGATTGAGTCTGGGTTTTTGAACTCGCAGAACATGCCTCGTCCGTGAGACAGCACCTCTTTAGCGTGGAGGTAGGGAGTTGATACTACTGCTCTGCCGGCTCCTAGAGCGTAGACTAGTGTGCCGCTGCTGATTTGGTCTGGGCCTATGTAGGGTGTGATGCAGATGTCTGTGGCGTGGAGGTACCTTATTAGTTCCCCTTTTGTTAGGAAGCGATTGTGAAATCTTACGTGGTTCTTTAACCCCAGTTGGTCGACTAGTCTGATGAGGTTCATGCGATAGGTTTCGCCTTCGATTTTTCTTACTTCGGGGTGTGTTTCGCCGATTATAAGGTAGAGTATGTTTGGATGTTTTTCAACTAGGGGTGGGAGTGCTTGGATGGCGTACTCGATGCCTTTGCCTCTGTTTATCAGGCCGAAAGTGGACAGGATGGTTCTTCCTTTCAAACCCAGCGAAGGTTTTACGCTGTCACTGGTTAAGAAGGGGACGTCTGGGCAACCGTGTTGGACGACGTTGATTTTCTTGTTTGGGACGTTGTATTCCTTGAGAATGTTCTTGGCGGCTCTTGCCATGACCACGATTGCTTTGCTGTGAGCGGTGATTTCTTTGAGCACGTTTCGTGCTTTTGGTTCAAAGTCTGGTTCGACTGTGTGGAGTGTGGTTATGACTGGTTTGTTTACGTTTTGTAGGAAGGAGAGGATATACTTTCCCCATTCTCCGCCATATATTCCAAATTCGTGTTGTAGGTTTACTACGTTGATTCGGGATGAGTTGATGTACTTGGCGGCTTGAATATAATCCTCTTCGAAATCCTGCCTTATCTGCTGTTTGACTCGCCTGCCGTAGTCGTAGATTGTCTCTATTTCGTTTACGCTTATGACTCGGGCTGGGGCGAATTCACCGAGTAGGTCTATGGAGTCGATTAGGTCTTTCGTGAAGGTGGCTATGCCGCATTCTCTGGGGGTGTATGTGCCGAGAAAGGCAATATATTCTTCGTTCGATTCTGGAACTCGAGGCTTTGTGGACAATTCTGACATTACCTTGCCTGAATTTTTCGCTACAAGAATGTAGTGAATTTTGGCTTGAAAACGCCTTTGTAGATTAATACCCGTTTCGCCATTAAAAAAATTTGCCTCTTGTTGATGTTGTTTTCTGAGGTGAGAAGTGAATGGTGGAGTCAGGAGGTTCTTGTTGGCGCGCGCGTCGTTGACAACCTGTTAGCGCGCGCTTTGCTGGTAAACGTGTGTTGAAATTTTAGCCCCCACTCTTAAAGCTCCAAATCAAGATTCTTTAGCCAAAATACGCCCGTATCACGCTCTGATTTTGGTGCGGGGGGTGGGACTTGAACCCACGAAGGCCTTCGCCAGAGGATCTTAAGTCCTCCCCCTTAGACCTGGCTCGGGTACCCCCGCTCTTGCTCGTACTCTCTTTTTCATGCTGGTCGGCTTAACTTAAGCCTTGCTTGACGAGATTACAGAAAGAACAGCAAAAGGGCTGGAGACTGTGCATCGCGAAGTGAAGCCTATTTGGATCATATAGAAGACCGGGGGGTCTCGGTCTGAAAATTTGAATTTTCCACCAAAAGCAACATTGCTGCCTCTTTGCTCTGAAGCCAAAAATATTCGAGGAATGCAGAAACCTACAGATGAAAAGAGCTAGTTCAAGCCCCTGGGCGTTTTGGAAAAGATTTATGAACGAATCCGTGATGTTAGTGGATACTCTCAAAGAGGCTTAGACATGGTCCGAATCCTCGTCTGCGTCAAACAGGCTATGGATGTTTCCCAAATCAAGGTGGACACGGCCACGCACCGCTTGATTACCGTTGATGCGCCCAAAAAAATCAGCGACTTCGACAAAAACGCATTGGAAGAAGCCATACGCCTGAAAGAAAAACTAGGCGGAGAAATCATCACCCTCACAGTTGGACCTGAAGACGCCAAAACAACTATCAGAGAAGCATTGGCCATGGGCGCCGACAAAGCCTACGTAATCAGCGACCCGCTGTTCGAAGGCTCCGACACACTAGCCACAAGCTACATTCTCGCTGAAGCCACAAAAAAAATCGGTCCCTTCGACCTCATCCTCTGCGGCGAAGCATCCGTAGACAGCTTCTCAGCTCAAGTCGGACCCCGACTCGCTGAACGATTAAACCTTCCCATAATCACCTACGTAAAGAAACTCAGCTTAGAAGGAGACACGGTTACCGTTGAAAGAAACCTCGAAGACAGCTACGAAACCATAAAAGCAAAGACCCCTGCCCTACTGACCGTTACTAAAGAACTGAACGAGCCCCGCATCCCCTCCCTCATGGCCATCATGAAAGCATCTAAAAAAGAGGTAATTGCCTGGAAAGCAGCCGACCTAAACATCCCAAAAGAGAAAGTGGGCGAATTGGGTTCAGGAATCAAAATAGTTTCGGTTCTCGCCCCAAAAGTTGAACGCAGAAAAATCATCATAAAAGGCGAAACACCCGCTGAAACAGCAGAGAAACTAGCCAAGGCTCTGATTCAAGAAGGCGTCATCAAAAGGTGAAAGCCAAATGAGCGAACATCACGGTATCTGGATTTACTCAGAAAACATAGACTTAATGCAGGAAATGCTGGGCAAGGCAACCGAACTGGCGGGCAAGCGACAAACCGAAGTCTCAGCCCTTTTAATCGGTCACGAAGTGAAAAGTCGAGCCAACGAACTCATTGCATACGGCGCCAACAAAGTGTACGTGGTCGACAACCCATCGCTCAAAGACTTTCAATCCGAAAAGTATCTCAGCGCACTAACCGCGCTAATTCGGGAGCACAAACCAGAAACCCTGTTAATCGGCTCAACAAGGAAGGGACGAGAAATCGCAGCGAGATTAGCAACACGGTTCGAAACAGGTTGTGTCCCCGACTGCACCAACCTCATCCTCGATGAGCAAGGTCGGCTATTGGCTGAACGCATAGTCTACGGTGGAAGCGCCTCGTCAACCCATATGTTCCAAACCAAACCACAGATCGCCTGCGTACCTCCAAGAACATTCGAAAAACCAGCCAAGACCGAGAGAAAAGGCGAGATAATAGACACTAACATCACACAATTCGACCAGCCAAGAACTGAAACAATCGAAGTCAAACCCATCGAAGCCGTGGCCGTCAAAATCGAAGAAGCGCGGATAGTAATCGTCGGTGGACGCGGTCTCGAAAAACAAGACGACTTCAAACAGTTGGAAAACCTCTGCTATGCCGTAGGCGGACAAGTAGGGTGGACCAGACCCTTAGCCGAAGACCGCAAATGGTTCAAAGGCGACTGGATAGGCCTGTCAGGACACAAAATTAAACCAGTGCTCTACATCAGCTGCGGCGTATCCGGCGTCATCCAGCACGTTGCGGGCATAAGAGACTCCCAAATCATCGTAGCCATAAACAAAGACCCAGAAGCACCAATATTCGAAATGGCAGACTACATCGTCATAGGCGACCTATACGAAATAGTCCCCGCGCTGGAAGCAGCCTTCAAGAGACTATTGACATAAGGATGAGACTAAACAGAAAACAGTGCTTGATAGTGATACAGAAGCCCTTAGCACACTAACACGCGCATCATCGTCTTTGTCTCTAGCTTCTCACTAATGTTTCAATGAATGTTGCCAATCTCTCTTTAACGTCAGCCTCACCAGCCACTCGCCAGTCCGAAGAATCAACATCAATGATCAAGCTCTGCACACCCAATTTCTTGTAAACCGCGTCCCTAACAATTGTTTCACCAAGCGACATCATTCGACACCCCCAATTGAGCGGGAGAACCACACCATTCACATGAAAATCTTTGACAAGATTGAGAATGATATCGACTCTGCGCTGCACAGTTGAATTAGCCATGTTCGGCAGATACTTACGAGCAAGGCTTTCCAAAGGCTTCGACTGATCAAGGCTTCCCGCCCAAGTGTGAGAAAAAACCTCCGCGACAACCACTGCGCCGAGGCTGTTCAAGTATTCAAATATCTTCAAGTTAAACCAGAGAGGCAAATTATCCCAAACTAGTCTGAACCGCTCACTCTCAATCACGCCGATTCCATCTTGCACTCGCTGCTTCAACTCATCGCGCAACTGCGTATAGAAGTCCACCGCGAGTTGCGAGCCTGGCATGCACAGCATGAAGAAAACAGCTGAGAATGCGTCTCGGGCATCCATAGGGCATGGAACAGTTTTGCGGTAGTCTTGAATTTCCATCCAGAGCTTGCTGGTCCAGTTTGAAACTGCTAAGGTTTCTCGCAGCTTATACACATCATATTTCGTGCCCGTTTGTTTCTCCAAAAACGCGAACAATTCCTCCAGCTGAGAACCGTAATATTCAATGTGCGCCTTGTCTAAGTGATCCGCGTCCCCACCGCCCGTGTTGTAAGGTACGTCCAAAAGGAACAAAGGTACCTTATACAGCCGACTCGCAACTTGAAACCACTTGAGATGCGTGTCGCATGCGCAGGTTGTGGAAACCAAAAAATCTGGTCTGGGCAAGCCGCCTTCAGGCAACTCCTTGTCGTAACCAAACATCGAACCCAAAACGCAACGAGAATAAGAGCACAAGTCGCGCGAAAAGCCTTCACGTTCAGCACGTTCACAGAGTTCGACCGAAACCTGCCTCGCAGCGCAGACAGAAGCGTAGTTTTCGGGCCAAACAGACACGATATCCATTGCTTGCAGCGTCTCAACGGGAAATGTTGAGGCAACCCAAGCGACTGGTCGCTTCTCCGCCTTCGCGCGGTGAGCGTCTTCATAAAATTTCTTGACGTACTTCTTGTAGAACCCGCTTGTTGTCTTCAATTTTCTTTCCATAGTGCTCATTATTTGACTCCGCCCACCATTTCAATGAAGGCTTCAATGCGCGTTTTCAACCCAGCAAAACCACTCATTGAATGTTCCCATTCTAAGTAGAGAACCGGAAGACCCATGGCTTTCAACTCATCCCGCAAAAACGGGGCATCAAACATATGCGTGTCGCAGTACTTCATAACAAACATTATAACGCCTTCAACCTCGAAACGCTCAGCTAACTCTGCAACATGCCTAAACCTCTGCTCATGCTGATACATGAAAGAAGAAGGAACCTTGTCTAGATAGCGTCTGGCTATTGCCTTCAACGGATCACCATTAAGATCAATTTGATTCCAGAAGTATCTCGAACCGGTACACCAGTCATCTGCCACCACATTGCCACCAACCGACTCGATAAGCCTCACAAGCTCTGTGTTATCCATGACACTGCCCGTTACGAGCAGACGCACCCCCTCCCTAGGCACATCACTGCGGTGATCCACCTCATCCATGAATTGGCTCAGCAATCTGTTATATTCTTCTTTAGGCATAACAAGACCAGAAAGGGCAACTTCTAAGAATTCAACTCCAGAAATCAACGGCGGCTTCCTCATCTTCAAGTCGTAAATTTCCTTCAAAAAACTGCGGCTTTCGTTATAAACTCTAACGGAGTCTTTCAACGAATCGTCCGAAATACCCTTATTGAATGTGTTTTCTAGCCACTCCTTGAACTTGACAGTTTCTTGATAAAAAAACTGGTGCGCCTTCTCCGTGTTGCTGTGGGGAGTGTTGATGAAGTAAATGTTGGGAACTTTCGAATAGTTCAGCCACATGTCATAGGTTTTGCCCCGATTGTCGCAGCTGTTGGACTCCACGAAGCCATCAAGATAATAATAGTCGCCTTTCAGAACAGCGTTGAAACAGGCTCGAGTGAACGAACAACTGTTCAAAGGCATGTATGCGTCAGCTAACCTCGTGTCTCCAATGCCGGCAAAGACCATTACAGGCAGGGCGCCAGCCGCGTAAATAACCTCTTCAGGCGTGTACGTACAGGTCCAGCCCACAACAGGTTGGTTTCTGCTTTTCCATTGTCTGGCGATTTCATGTCTGGTCAACAAGGCATGTTGGAACTTTTGCTCGACTTCCATGAGAAATCATCTATGATCTGAATCGATTTTCAATCGTCTTAATGAGCCCTGTAAATGTTGAGTTGACAGGCGTTGGAATCCTATATTTTTCTCCGTATCGGGCTATTGCGCCACTCATGAAATCAACCTCAGTCGGGCGATTATTCTCAATATCAATAAGCATAGACGGTTTGTGGGCGCCTCCCTTCTCCAAATATAAAGTGAATCGAGCGAGTGCCTCAGAACCAAAGTCGTAGCCATCTGCCTTCGCTACTCCAAGTCCCTCTTCAAGTATATTGATGGCGAGACTGCGGCTGTATTCAAACTCCATTGCTTCTTTCATGGTTTGACCTGTTACCCCGCAGATTGAACAGAGAGCCGCGTTCAAGATGGCTTTCTCCCACACGTGTTTCTTGATGTTAGACGATTCCTCAGTTTTCAGTCCTGCTTCTGTCAGTATTCTCGCGATTTTTCTCGTAGTCTCATCGGTGGCGTACTCGCCCTTATAAAAGGCGCCGACGTAGTTGGGAGGTTGGAACCAATTCATGACGGCGTTTCCTGGACCAGCAAGGTTTCCAGCATAGTTAATGACAACACGATAGGCGGTGTCGATTCCCAACTGCTCGGAGATTAGGCATTCGTTGTCAAGTCCGTTTTGAAAGCTTACGATTTTCATCTTGGGCTCGTATATCTGCTTGATTTCTGAGAGAATGTCTTTTAAATAGCAAGCCTTAGTCACAATGAAAACTATCTCGGTGCCAAATTCGGCGAGTTCAGAAATCGAACTAGCGATTTTGCCAATTTGGGCAGTGAGCTGAGTGATTCCAGAAACGCTTATGCCATCCTGTTTCACCTTCACGCGAATGTTCGGCATAGCATCTTGGACGACCACATCTACTTTGTTCTTCGCTAGGTGAGCTGCAAGAATAGAACCGACAGGTCCTAGACCAATTACTCCGACTGTAGGCTTTTTTGCCACCATGTCTTTCACCCATCATTTTCGTGAAACCATGTTCAAGAGCATCAGGTAGTGTAGAAGAGAATAATGCTAAGACATTGTTCTTAAAGATTTAGACTTGCAGTGAAAAATGATGATAAGAGGGAGCTAGGTTGAGTCTATAGTTTTAGGCTGCAGCAACAACTACGGTTTTATATTGTGATTATTCATAATTAACACGGCAAAAAAGAGTTGAAAACAATGAGAAAGCCGCTCTGGCTGCCCTCAAAAGAACGCATGAAACAAGCAAATGTGACCAAGTTCATCAACGCTGTCAACAAGAAACACAGTCTTGACATCAACTCTTACAATGAATTGTACAAATGGTCGGTTGAAAACATACAAGATTTCTGGGCAGCCATGTGGGAATTCGGCGAAATAAAGGCTTCCAGAAAATACAGTGCGGCAGTCGATGATTTGAGTAGGTTCCCTGGCGCAAAATGGTTTGTGGGCGCCCGATTAAACTTTGCTGAGAACCTTCTGCGATATAGAGATGACCATTTAGCCTTCATATTCAGGGGAGAAAACCAGAAATCAGCTCAAATGAGTTATGCAAAACTGTACGATTCCGTTGCTTGTCTATCAAAATCCTTGAGAGAAGTTGGAGTTGTTGCAGGAGACCGCGTAGCTGCCTACATGCCTAACCTGATGGAAACGGCTATTGCAATGCTCGCCACCACAAGCATTGGCGCGATTTGGTCTTCTTGTGGTGCTGAACTCGGACCAATGGCTGTTTTAGACCGACTGGGTCAAATTGAGCCTAAAGTTTTGTTCGCTGTGGATGGATACCCCTACAAGGGAAAAGTCTTCGATTTCTTGCCCAATGTGGAGAAGATTGCTGAAGGACTGCCCTCGCTGAGAAAAATCATAATTGTCTCTTATATGAAGGAAAAACCGGACATTCGTCGTATTCGAAATTCCATACTTTACAGTGATTTCACTTCTAGAGAAAGCAAGCCAGAAATTCGGTCTGAGCAATTGCCCTTTGATCACCCTGTCTACATTATGTTTTCCTCTGGGACGACGGGCAAGCCGAAGTGTATGGTTCAGGGAGTCGGCGTTCTCATCAACCACCTGAAAGAGTTGATGCTACACACGGATTTGAAACGCAAAGACACAATCGTATACATCACTTCTCCGAGCTGGATGATGTGGAACTGGTTGATAAGTTCGTTAGCTGTGGGCGCCTCAGTCGTACTGTACGATGGCAACCCCAATTATCCCGACTGGACTGCTATGTGGCGACTGGTTCAAGATGAAAAAATCACCATATTCGGTTGCAGTGCAAGCTACATCAATTATCTCAGAAGTGTAGGAGCTAAGCCCAGAAAGCAGTTCGATTTGTCATCGCTGCGTGAAATCTCTCAGACTGGTTCGCCTCTTTCGGCTGAAGGGTTTGAATACGTTTATCGAGGAATCAAGGAGGATTTGCACTTCAACTCTATTGCTGGAGGCACCGATATTAATGGTTGTTTTGCTGCCGGCACTCCAATTCAACCTGTTTACGCTGGTGAACTGCAGGGCCCAGCCTTAGGAATGAAAGTGAAGTCGTACAATGAAATGGGCAAACCTGTAGTTGATCAAGAAGCAGAATTGGTTTGTGAGGCTCCCGCCCCATCGATGCCTATCTATTTCTGGAGCGACCCTGACGGCAAAAAGTACAAGGATGCGTACTTTAGTGTTTTCCCCAATGTTTGGCGGCATGGCGACTGGGTTCTAGTTCACGGAGACACTGGTGGAATAACTTTTCTGGGTCGCTCTGATTTCACTTTAAAACCGTCTGGAGTCCGCATAGGACCTGCAGAAATATACAATGTGGTTGAAAGATTCAATGAAATAGCTGACAGCATGGTTGTGGGGCAGGATTGGAAAGGAGACCAGCGCATCATCCTCTTTGTCAAGCTTACCCAAGGATTTCAATTGACCGAAGACTTGAAAAACAAGATTAAGAACGCGTTGCGGGAAGAAGTTTCTCCGAGGCATGTTCCAGCTTTAATCATGGAAGCGCCGGATATTCCTTACACCTTCAATATGAAGAAGGTGGAAAGCTCGGTTTCAAACTTGCTGAATGGGAGACCGGTCACAAACAGAGATGCTTTGATTAATCCTGAGTCGTTGGGTTTCTACGAGAGAGTTCTTTTGGAGCTTCGGAAAGAATAGTTCAGCTATTGATTGGGTTGTTCTCTTTCTTTCTGTGTGTATGGTGTGTTTAGTACATGTTTGACTTTTTCGGTTATGATGGGTCCGAGCCCGTAGGCTTCTTTTCTCCAGCTGTCCACGTTCAGCAATGCGTTCATGGGGGTTTGATATGAGTTGAGCAGTGAAATGGCTTTTTCTCTTCCTATGTTGGGTAGGCTGGCGAGAAAGAATATCTGTTGGTCTTGCAGTGTTTCGTTGAGTTTTATGGGATGAATTACGGGTGCTCGCTTCTCTACGATTTGTTCTTGTTTGGCGGCTGTGTAGAGAAAATCAACTGTTTCCTTGTAGCTGTTTGTGTGTATCATGTTTATGCCCTGTTTTGCTAGGGCGAACATGGCGCCCCATACTGAGGCGGGTTGAATCTTGCTGAATTTGTAGACGATGGGCATGTAGCCTTCGATGAGGATGAAGGGTTTGGCGTAGACTTCTTTGAGTTTGAAGAGCTGTTCGAAAAGGAAGCGTCGGGTTAGTGTGTATACAAAGTCGTGGACGGTTTTGCGTTCGATGGCGCATTGGTCAGAAATTATATAGTCACCTTTTTGGAGTGTTTCCAGTTGGATTTCGGCGCCGAGTTCTTTGAGTCCCTTTGCGATTTTCGGTGTGGTGTTTGCTTCTCGAGTGTCGATTATGACAGTGGGTTGGTTGCTTTTGGTTGGTTCTTTGAGGTAAGGTAGCAGGGTTTCTGTGCCAGACATGGTGTGTCAACTCTTAGGTGTTTTGTATGATGCTTGGTTTAAGAATATATGTTGTGCGTGCTTTGGGTTGTCTTGTGTTTAGAAGTTGTTGAACACACAACGGCACGGTGTTCAACACATGTATTATTCAGTTTTCTAGTTTTTTTAAACTGTCTTTCCCTCTCATGTATTCACTATAGGCAATTCCAGTCTACCTTGCAAATATGATGTGGTGTTTACTGTTGCCTTACGAAATTTTCCAGAAAGTTGTCCACCAAGATTACTCGTTACTGTCACCTGCTCCTTACTTGTTTGGAGCAAAACTCAATGAGCCTAGGCAATGTTGGGTGCTCTCCTGCTGGACTTGAAATGTAATATGCGGCGACTGCATTTGCGAAGGTTAACCTGCAAGGATCCGGAAGGGCGAGAACGTCGCCAAAGATGTTTCCAGCGTTCCAAGCGTCTCCTGCTCCAGTAGCCCTTAAGACAGGGACGTTGAAGGTGGGCACGATAACCTCAGTCTCTCGAGTGAACGATCCTGCGAAGGTTGAGGTGTGAAGGTCAACACGGGTTGGAAGGTTCTTGGCTAAGACCCGTGCGCACTTCTTGGCGAACTCTTCGGGTTTCAAAGTTTTCTGTAAGCTTCCTGTCTTCTTGCTCAGTCGTGAAGCATACCAAAAAGCCTCGGTCTCATTAACACTGAAAATGTCAACAAGATTCCCTAGGAAGACTCTCCTTAAGAGTCTGGGGATATCCTCTTTCTTTGGGCTGGGATCTGAGGTGTCAAAATAGGTTTTTCCCTTTCCGTTCTCTTTAACGTGACGGAAGACTCCTTCAGCCAGTTCAGTCCCCCAGCGTAAGGTTCCGGACCAGTGGACTACGCAGATGTAGTTGGCTTCCTGCAACAATTGAAAATCCCCAGATGTGAGATCGCTTAAACCGAATTCGGGTAGAGAACCCATGTCACACATCATAACGTTTACTTTTTCTCCCTTGTACGTGAATTCAAAGGCTGTGGTTAATGCAGTGGCGCCGCCCGTTTTTATGTGAGATAGGTCTACTCCAAACGGTTCAAGATAGAATTTGAGCAAATGAAGTCCCAAAGGGCTCGTGTCAATGATAGGATAGACCTTTGCGCCCAAGGTAGCAAGGGCATTAGTGGTGTTCGCTGCGTTTCCGCCTCTCAATTCAGTCTGCTTGACCCCATGAACGGTGCCTCCCTTGCGCCTAGCAACCTGAGCAAGAACTTTAGAAAGCTGCTCAAAGTCTCCATCAAAAGTTACTAACCGATCTACAAAAAAGTCTGGCATCACCACGACCTTAAATTCCCTTGGCTTTGCGCGTTTCAAACATCGAAGAAGATCGTTTACACACCAAGCAAGCACCTTTTTCTCTCCTTTTGCTTTAGAAGGCGATTCTTCTGCCATCGAATCCCCTGCTAAAGTGTCCAAATTCGTCTTTGACTTCACGCAGTTGTCGCCCAGAGAAGACTGGACCGTCTCTGCAGACTCGATACTTGCCAATGATGCACGTTCCACAGAGTCCAATTGCACAGCGCATAAAACGCTCCAGACTTGCTTGAAATTGCACATTGAACTTTTCAGACAAGAGAAACATCTTGTACATCATCTGTTCAGGTCCGCAAGCATAAATCACATCAAACTTTCCCCGTTGACTCAGTAGCTTTTTCGCTGATTCAGTTACCAAGCCCTTGACCCCATAACTGGCATCTTCAGTTGTAATTATGACTTGACCTTCCGTCTGAGAGAGCAGTTGATTCATTCTGTCGAGAAACAGAAGGTCTCTGCGCGCCTTGGCTCCTATCAGAAGAGTGACTTTTGCCCTTTGTTCGACCAGTCTTTCGGCTAAGGGTGCGAGTGAGGCTAGGCCAGTTCCTCCGCCAACGATCATGACGTTTTGCGCCTTGGATATTACATAACTGTTCCCGAATGGGCCTCTCACGCCAATGGTGTCTTCAGTTTTCATTCTGTGCAGCGTCTTGGTAGCCTTTCCAACCTTTTCAACCGTGACAGCTGCTTCGTTAGTGTCTGGATGCAAAGTGGAAAGACTCATAGGAATCTCGTCTACGCCTGGAATCCAAATCATAACGAACTGTCCAGGCTCAGCGTTAGCACATAGTCTGTCATGAAACGTAAAAGACTTGACCACGGATGTTTCATCGTGGAAACTTGCTATCTTCACTGTCCGCAGGCTGTTAATGGCGGTGCGATAATCCGACAATTTCTTTCACGCTCCGAAAACCCTTTTCCATGATGTATGAGTCGATGCCTACAGTTATCGATTTGAAAACTTCCAGCCCCTCAGAGGCTATTGCCGTTCCAATCTGAACGGCAGATGCACCAGCTAACATGAACTCCACAGCGTCTCGCCAACTGGTGATTCCGCCACAGCCTATTATTGGCACTTTCACGTTTTCATAAATCTCGTAGACGCATCGCACCGCAATAGGCTTTATTGCAGAGCCAGACAACCCGCCTATCTTATTGGCTAAGATCGGCCGAGCCGTTTCAACATTTATTGCCATTGCACGCACCGTGTTTATGGCGACGATGGCATCTGCACCAGCCCTAACTCCAGCCTCAGCCACTTCGACAATGTCAGCCACGTTCGGAGTCAATTTGACTATAACAGGCGTGTCAACGGCGTTTTTAACTCGTTTAACAACTTTCGCAACTAAGCTCGGATTCTGTCCGATTTCGGAACCAGTTTTATCAACGTGTGGGCAGGACACATTCAATTCAACACCATCTGCGCCTGCTCTCGTCAGAACACGGGCTGCGTCCGCAAATTCCTCGCCAGAGAATCCAAACACGCTTGCGATGACTGGAACCTTCAACCCGCCCTTCTTGAGTTCTCTTATTTCCTCTGCAAAGTCTTTAGTTCCGGGGTTTGGCAATCCCATGGCGTTTAGCAGGCCACAACCGACTTGGACTACTGCAGGGTTGGCATAGCCTGCGCGTGGTTGCAAACCAACAGATTTGGTGACCACTGCGCCTGCGCCGTTCTTGGCTGCTTCTAGTAGCGACGCGCCTGAGAGTCCAAGAATGCCGGCTGCAAGCATTGTGGGGTTAGAGAGCCTTAACCCTGCGATTTCAATTGCTAGTCGGTTTGTCATAATCTTGGTTTTGGCTCCTAGTTTTCTGCTTTATTGTGGTTATTTCACTGGTTATTTAAGTTAGGCTGTTTCTCGAACTTCGAGGAACCTCATCTCATACTTTAATAAGCCTTTGATGCATTAATCTGAAAGTTTGCGGTGGAGGACGGTGCATGGCCAAGGCTTTGAGTCTCATTGGATTGGAGAGTTTCCCGATGGTTAAACTTGGTGATGACATAGCCGCGTTGATTGTTACCACTATAAAGAGGGAAGGGCTAGCATTTGACGATGGCGATGTAGCCGTTATTGCGCACAAGGTTGTGTCAAAGGCTGAAGGCATGGTCATAAGACTTAGAGACGTACAGCCTTCCAAAAAAACTGAGGAAATTGCCAAAGTTACGCTTCGTGACCCTAGGCTGGTGGAGCTTATACTTCGAGAAACTAAGAACATCGTTAAAGCCACACCCGAAATCTTGATCGTTGAGAACAAGCAGAGTTTGGTTTGCGTCAACGCGGGTGTGGACAAGTCAAACGTTGAAGGCGATGATGCATATGTGCTCTTGCCTAAAGACTCAGATGAGTCAGCGAGACGAATTCGTTCAGAAATCAAGAGATTGACTGGTAAAAAGGTAGGTGTGGTAGTCACTGATACCTACAGTCGCCCATTCCGGCGTGGACAGGTTGAATTCGCTATCGGAATTGCGGGTATAGCCGCCTTCAGGGACTATCGTGGTCAAAAAGATTTGTGCGGGCACGTTTTGAAGGTAAAGAATACTGCCGTCGCAGATGAGATAGCGTCTGCAGCCGAGTTGATTATGGGTCAAGGAGTGGAAGGCGTGCCTGTCGTGATAATCAAGAATCTAAGCGGCGTCGTGCCAAAAGAAAACGTGTCATCAGCTGATCTGCTCATTTCAAAAGATGAAGACTTGTTCAAGAACACTCTTTGACAGTATTTCGCATTATGTGCTTAGCAAACAAGCACTGGTCTGCTGGAATAACAACCGCGGACGGTTTAACAGCCTCCATGAGCTTCACCGGAGCCCCTCTTATCAAAACCACGGGCACCTGCTCATTGGTTTCTCCCATAATCAAGTGGGCGGCACTGGCTAAATCGTCGGCTAAGGCATGCAGTGTAATGGAAACGGCGCGACCATAGAGGTCCTTATCATTTCTGCAATCCCTTACTGGCTCAAATCCGGCGACAGCCAAAGCAAAGCCAGTTGTTCCCATACGAAGCGGGGTAACTCGACTGTCAACGATTAGCACACCAACGCGTTTACCGGTTGCTTCAAGTATTTCTTGGCGAATTTCCTCGGCCTTTTTGAACGGGTTCTTGGGCCAGAGAGTCACATATCCTTTGGGCGAATTTTTGTGGTCTACGCCAGCATTTGCGGTAAGGATGCGGTCTTTCAGTGTTAGTAGCGCTTTTGGAACGCCTCCATAGATCTTGTCAGCTTCTTGCAGAACGATTTCGACAAAGCTGGGTTCTAGGTCGGTTTTCCTTGCAAGTTTCTTGGCTTTCTCTGAAGGTTTAGCAGAATCTAACCTCTTTTGCTGGTTTTGAACCGTTGCCAGGGCCTTACTGGCGATTGCAAAAACGTCGCCGTCTTCGATTTTCAACTCTTCCCTACTCAACGCTTCGAAAACAATATTGAGCAGTTTGTCTTTTGGTTTGATTAACTTGGTGTGTATTCCAAAGAGTTGCATCCCTCTATTTGCCTCCAATCCTAAATCCATAAGCTTTAATCGCCTTGAGCAAAGGCGCTCCAACAACCATTGCAACCAACGTTATGATCAGTCTCTCGACAGGATAGACAAAGGTTAGGAACTGCCATTGCCCTGTCCGCCAGAACTCAATCTGGGGATAAATGGTCGGCCAACGCGTCAATTCAAACATCACATTACCAGCCATCTGACCCAGCAGAGTTGACCCCAATGATACTATTCCAACTCCAAAACTCAGATCAGCGAGGTTGTCATTTCTACGCATAGATCTGACAGCTAACGATGTCAGAGGAGATACTATTACAGCTAGCCCGATCAGTTGAAACCATAGATAAAATGGACAAAGCCACGCTGGGCCAATTGAAGGATAAAAGGCTAACATCAAAAACAGCACGGTATAGATGGCAAGTGATTCCATCCGCTTGCCATTGACAAGTAGGCCTGAAGCAAAAGCTGTGGAGGCCCCAGGGATAAAACTGAGAAAACCGAATGCACCTGTTTGCGTTATAGACCAACCTAGGAATCCACCAACGGCAGCCGCTCCTGCCCCAATGTAGGGTCCAAGTATAATCCCAGTCAGTGGAGCCATGATAGACGCCAGAGTGATGAAACTGCCGACTGCGCCGATGATAGGAAAAAGCGACACAAGTGAGAGAACCGCATACAACGCCGCAAAACTGATCATTAACGCCAAGTCCTTTGTACTAAACTGCAAATCGAGAGGCCTCTTTCTTCATGGAATGCTTTGGAATAGATTTATTCGTTTGGTTCCGAATAAAGGGTTAGCTGGGATGTGAGGAAAAGGCATGAGAGTCACGATTGTTGAATGTGTTACGGGTGTCTTAAGCTTTGATGAGAAGAACGAGTTGATCGACTACGTTTTGTTTGCAAAAGATCCGAGGAAAATTGCTGAAAAGCTTTTGAACATTGAGGCAGGGAAAATTGTCGATGAGTTTGTGGATCTGATTGAAAGGTTGAAAACAAAGGGTTACACCTTTTTTGTTTTTGAAAATGCTGAAACAGCACGAAACGCTCACGAAAGATTAAAAATTGCAGTAGAAGTGGCTCGACTTTCTGAAGCAGGCGACTTGCTTCGTGCAAACTTGGAGAAATATGCGGTTCAAACGGGTTTTGTAAAAGAGGTTGATGAGCTTCGTGATTGGACGCATCACGTTTCAATGGAGCTCACCAAACTTAGGGTTAGGAAAGCCAGTGCAAAGCGAGACTTGTTGGTGGCGCAAGCCATTCAGGCGATTGATGACTTGGACAAGACTGTTAATTTGTTTATAGGACGAATCCGTGAGTGGTATGGGCTTCACTTCCCTGAATTAGATCGCCTTGTTGAAAAACACGAGACATACGCGCGTTTGATCGTTGACCTCGGAAGAAGAGAGAGCTTCTCAGTTGATAGTATTGAGAAAAAAGGCTTACCCAAGACTAGAGCTGAACAGATTGCAGATGTGGCTGAGAAGTCTATGGGGGCTGATTTGGAAGAGAACGATTTGGCTCAGATTCAAATGCTGAGTCGAGATACATTACGGCTTTACGAGGCGAGACAGTCACTGGAAGGTTACATGGACTTACTGATGGAAGAGGTCGCACCCAACATCAAAGCCTTGGTCGGTTCATTGTTGGGCGCACGGCTCATAGCGCTCACAGGTGGACTTGGGAATCTAGCTAGGCTGCCAGCCAGCACGGTTCAGGTCTTGGGCGCTGAAAAAGCCTTGTTTAGATCACTTAAGACAGGAACTCGTCCACCAAAACATGGGATAATCTTTCAGCACACATTGATTCATGAGGCTAAGCGTTGGCAAAGAGGCAAAATAGCAAGGGCAATCGCTGGAAAACTCGCCATCGCTGCTCGTAGTGACGCTTACAGTGGTAAATACCATGGAGACGATCTGAAGGCTGTTTTAGAGAGAAGAATCAAAGAGATTCAGGAAAAGTATGAAGAACCGCCACCAGTAAAGGAATTACCACCAAAACCCCCGAAGCAGAATAGAAGGTCATCTTTCAGGAGAATGAAACGTGGGCATCGACGTTGAACTGCATCCACGTTTCAAAGAAGTCTATTATGTTGTGTTTGAAGGTGGCTCAAGAAGACTAGCCACAAGAAACCTTGCGGTTGGACATGTTGTTTATGGCGAACGACTGATCAAATATGGGAAGGTTGAATACCGTGTTTGGGATCCTTATCGAAGCAAACTGGCAGCCGCCATCATGAAAGGCTTGGAAAAGGTCCCAATAGAGCAGGGGCTCAGAGTTTTGTATTTGGGAGCCGCATCAGGAACAACAGCCAGTCATATATCCGATATTGTAGGTGAGAAGGGACACGTGTACTGCGTTGAGTTTGCACCTAGAAGCATTCGGGAGCTTGTTGAAAACGTCTGCGTTCACCGCCCCAACATGTCGCCCATTCTGGCAGACGCCCGTCTACCTGAACAATACGCTTCGCTCGTCGGGAAAGTTGAAGCGATTTACTGTGATGTTGCCCAGCCTCAACAAGCGAAAATACTGGCTGACAACGCTGACATGTTTCTGCTTTCAAGAGGCTGGATAATGTTTGCAGTAAAGGCGCAGAGTATAGATGTCACGAAGGACCCCACTGAAGTCTACAAGGATGAAATCGGTACTTTGAAAACGCGTGGCTTCAGGGTTGAGCATGTGGTGCCTTTAGAACCATATGACAAGGCTCACGTCATGGTAGTAGCTCAAAAAACCGGTTAAGTTGGAGAATAATCTAAACATCCATTTTAAGAAATGCTTTTAACTTTTGCAAATTTTGTGCATCTTTGTCGTAAAATTACTAATTTAAGTCTTTTGCTGAAAGCTAGACGCTACCTACTTCAGTTAGAATGACTGAGCAGCGACACTTCATTATACTCAACTTCATCAAGGTTTTTTGAAAAGCAGTCATGTAACATTCTAAGACCGCTCATTGACCTAAGAAACTCCCAAACCTTTTAGGCATTGAATTGCCTTTTCAATAGTTTTCCTTGCTTCCTCTTCATTAATCTCATCAGGATTCCGCAATTCATGAACAATCTTATTTCTCTCTGTTACAACTTCTCCCATTAGACTGTGAATAGGTTGAGTAATTATGCCAAAACCTTCGAGTATGCTCATCATCTTCTTGAGTCTAAGATTTTCTAGATTCATTGGTCAAAGAGGGACTTTCTTTTCTTCAAAATATCCTTTCAATTTGTCAAGACAGATACGTTCAAAATACATTACAGACACAATCACGCCCTCAAGAAATCTTTTCTGTTCAATTGCATCTTCAAGGAACTTAAGCGGACTACGCAGTAGAATGGCGTCAGCACTAAAACTCAATGCGACGGTTTTGATGACTTCATATACTTTCTTATCTTCTGACATCTTGAAAACACTGCAGCTTCATCAATCAAGTTACAGTTAGCATTACCTTAGAAAGCGGTTATTTTAGGTTTTGGTTGTCGTGTGCTTTCCTTAATCGTTGCAGTATCTTTCTTTTTCAACAAGATAATACATGTCAAAGAGCTTGCCTGTGATTTTGCATTTCCACATCTCATCAAACAACCATTCAGGCTTGGTTGTAGGAATCCATGACTTGATTAAGTTGCAGCAGTCAAGGCATCTCACCATTCTTCGTCACCTGAATAGTAGGAGGTGAGAGAGTCATCGAAGTCAAATCGCGTTCATGTTTCTCCCACTCTGCGACCCGTTGAAGAGGCGCACGTTGGCGGCTTGACGGGTAACAGAAAAGGCTTGCTGAAGCCATTTAAGACTCACGGAGAAACAAACGCTTAAAACGCTCAGACAGAGGAGTGAAAGTAAATGCGGAAACGTTATAGCCGAACCGAAGGAATTTCTAAGCAGGCAGTTTCAAATGGTTATTAAATGTTCAGAGTGTGGAGAACCGTTAGAACAAGAAGTGAAGAAATGCCCCAGATGTGGAAGCACAAAGCGTTTTGTAGAAGTTTCTGAAACCATGACATTTTCTGAATCTTCGAGACTTCAACAGAGAAGTGGAGAAAAAGACCAGAGAGGAAAGCCTATCCGAGAAGCAGACATAAAAGTCAAAGGAAATGTTGAAACCAAAATTACAAAAGATAGGTCCAAAAGACTAAAAGGAATACCAGAAACAGATGTCTATCATGAAGTGATAAGAAACGGAAAAACCATACATGGACCTCATTTAAAACCAAAAGACAAGAAACATTTTAGCCGAACTAAAAGAACTGATTAGAACTGTGAAACATGGTAGCCTAACAATGATGCCCATAAGTGTCAAATTGACGTTAATGGTTCTTGTTCTACCTGTCTTCTCAATAAGTATGGTGTTCGTTGTTGGTTTTTACTTCTACAGAGAAAGTTTGATGCGTCTCAGCGAAAAATCTATTAACTTATAGTAAAAGCAGAAACAGAGGTTGTATTAGATGTCTTTCATCCCTCCAGAGGTTCAGGATTTAATAACTCTTGTAACCAACATTGCCCTTGTAATTTCGCTATTCTTCCTTATTTATCAAATCTATCTTCAAAGAAGAGAAATGAAATATAGCACATACGAAAAGTTGAATAGCGACTTTTCTAACACCGCTTTTCTCCTAGTTGAGCATCCTGAACTTACAAAGAATGTATACGTAGGCGAAAACAAGCCTAAGAATTGGGAGAAATATGACGAAGGAAAGAAAGTAGCATACTCTTATTTCGATGCACTTCTTGGACTGTTTGAGAGAGCTTACACTGCCAACAGAGAAATAGGATTGTCGAAAAAAGATTGGAACCAGTGGGGAAATTGGATAAAAGAACTAGCCACCAATCCAATTTTCGTGGATATTGTCAACGATGACAAAAAAAAACTATGCCCCTATTTTCATAGAAGAGATGAAGAGAATTATCAACGAAGCCACGAAAAAGTAATTTTCAAGAATGCGAATACCTAGCATAAACAAGTCTTATGGTCTTACAGCAATGCTCATAGTAAAGAAATTTTCAAGAAAGAAAAAATCCTAAAAGAAAAGATGTCACTTTAGAAACTTCGACTTTTTGAGGCGACAAGGTTTCTATGAGCTATTGGTGAAAAGGGTCTTAAGTATCAGAGTTCATGTTGTCAACCATGGAACTAACTGAAAATGAAAGACTGATGTTCGTCCAAAAGAAAGAGGAGATTCTGAAACTCACACAAGAAATACTCGATATCAAGGATGCCCCGAAACAGGCATTGGAAACCAAGAAGATGACAAACATACTTTCACTCATTAGCACTATAGCAAGTTATGCTGACTCGAATTACGACCTAATTGCTCTTTGGAACGCCACAAATTTGCTGTTTCTTCAAATGAACAGGAGAGGTAGCTGGATGATTTCGTCTATGTCAATAGAGGTCTGGTGCAACACAGTTAACAGTATACGATTCAATTTCGCCAAAAGAGACATTAAGATAAGAATCCCTAAAATTGATTTGACAATTTTCAAGTCTAGTTGATTAGTAGTCAGACAAGTTCCGTCACATCAATGCGGAAACGGTAGTGTAGCGGAGAACTTGACCATGGTGAGAAGCTTCACCTTTTATTCGGGCAAAACTTCTCTAGATTCTCCGCCACACTAAGAATAAACTATGAAGTCTTAGCTATAAAATCTTTTCACATAAATCCATGATTGTTGCGAAATGAACGTTTAATTACTTAAAAGCGTTTTGCTGAACCTTTATATGATGCTCCGAGTACGGTTGTTTAATCGAGAGGAGAGTCGATGAATCGCGAGGAGATGTTGAACGCCGCAGAAAGCGTGTTGAAAACCGCTGGCTTCAAAATCTCCAACCACTGCCATTCGAGACCAAGCTGCTTCTGCATGGTTGCCAGAAAAGACTCAGACATAACCTTCATTAAGGTTCCGTTGGACTTGGGTAAAATTTCATTAAAAGACGCCTTGGAACTGCAGGCGATTTCTTCGCACTTCTCTGGAACCCCCTTGTTCATAAGTGACAAGGCACGAGAGAGACAGCTTGAAGACGACACTGTCTATACTCGATATGACATCTACGCTGTAACACTAAAAACCTTAGAGGGTGTAGTTGTCCGCGAAATGCAGCCGCTTGTTGAGGCTGGACCAGGCGGCTATTACGTGAGAGTTGACGGAGAAGCCATCCGCAATCGAAGAATGAAATTTGGACTTTCCATCGGCAAACTCGCCGAACAAATGCGAATCTCAAGGAGAACACTGTACGGTTACGAAAGAGGCATGGCTAAGGCATCAGTTTCAGCTGCATACAATTTGGAATGGATACTGGGCATTCCTGTTGTCAAAAGCATCGATATCTTCAAGCCTGTTCCGCCAAATTCAGGTTTCTTTGCAGCAGCGAAACGCTTGATTATAAGGAACCGATTTCTCCGTACTGTGTTAAAGCAGCTGACTAAACGTCACTTCAGGGTTGCGGCGACACCGAGGGCACCATTCGACTTCATTGCACAGCCACCCGACGGAAACATGAACATAATGGGCGGCGTGGCATTTCGAGGAGAAAGAAACCTCGACGAAAGAGTAGAAGAGATTCTTAGCATAAGCGAAATCGTTAATGCCCAGCCACTGTTCATAACTGATGGAAGACTTCTGCCAAGTAGTGACATCCCGTGGATTCGCTCTGACGAACTTGAAAAAATTCAATTAGCTACAGACTTGGTCTCAAGACGTTAAGAGAAGCTTTGAACTAGCAGGAGACGCGCACTTTCTCTGTGAAGGCTATTCTTTCCACTGCGAAGTTGTTCTGTGACTCTATCTTAACTTCGTCTGTTTGGCTTCAGCGTTGCTCTTTAATTCCTTTGCTGGTTTCCATGATCTCCGCACGAATTCGGGGTACGACCTGAACGTTGCATACCACTTTTCCAAGAACTTGATAGTTCTCGGGTCAGACGCGTAGCCTGAACCCATATCCCCTATGTTTGCGTACTTCTCCTTTAGTTCTTCAATCGCACGGTCACGTTCAACCTTAGCAATTATCGAGGCTGCCGAAACAACAGGGTACTTCACGTCGGCTTTATGCTCGGAAACAATCTCAACCCCAGATTCAAGATTTTCGAGAATGTGCTCCTTGAACCGGTCAGCCAACACGTCTGAAGCGTCTACATAGGCTATGTCTGGCTTAAGAGCTGTTATCACCTTCGCCATAGTCTGCGCCTCCAAACGGTTGAGTCTGCGCAGTTTTCCGCCTGTTTCTACTACCTTGTCAATCTCAGCGGGAGATAGACTCTCAACATGACACTTGAGAACAAGTTTCCTTATTTCAACGGCTAACTGCTCGCGCCTATGAGGTGACAGCATCTTCGAATCCTTGACGCCCAAGGCACTCAGTCTTGGCAAGTCCTTTTTGTCTACCAAGACTCCTGCGATGACTAGCGGTCCAATGATTGGTCCGCGTCCAGCGTCGTCTACTCCTGCGATCAGCATTGGAATCTAAACCCTCACGCGCCTACCAGCTTATTCGGTTTGTGCTTTTCTTTCCTTTAAGAATTGCATTGCCTTCACGATAAGAGCATTATGAAGCTCATGCCTGTTTCCAACAGTAAGCTCAACGATCTCTGCGTCGCTTCTCTTTTTAATTGAATCGACTATTGAGTCGCGTGCGCTGTGATGTATAACGCCTAAAACGAGTTTTTGACTATCTACCACGTCCTCGATGACCTGTTTGAAGGCAGCAGATAACAGTTCCATGGGTCCAACTTCGTCTACGATGACAACTTCAGTGTCTCTTAGGGCATTTCGAATAGCATGTACGCCAATTCGGTCAAGATCATCAAGATTTACGCGATACTTACCCACTTGTGGACCAGTAGGCCGATTTACATGCGCCAACCAGCCTTTCTGACCAGTTGCGAAATCAACGAGTTCAAAACCGACGCGTGCGCCTTCTTCCCTAACCTCTCTGCTTAGCATACCGCCCACAGAGTGTCCTATGTCTCTAAGCCCGTCAGCTGCGTTCAATAGAACCGTTGTTTTTCCCACCCCTGGTCGACCAGTAATGAAGAAGAGACGCTTCACGCTTGTTCCTCACCTAGCTCTAAAACTGTTTTTAAGGCTGGTTCTACTAAACGAGTTCGTACATGGGATGTGCAGTTAAAGCTTGAGGTTCAAGTTCCCCACTGAAACTGTTGTCGAAGGCAAAGTTAAGATTCTAGTGCCTAAGCTTGACGCTTTTGTAAAAGAGGTGTGGGAGTATGCTCCTTCGAAGGCTCCTGTTTTCTATAATCCGGCGATGGAATTGAATCGAGACTTTGCTGTGCTGGTGTTGCAGGCTTATCAGAGGATGGTGAAACGTGAACTTGAAGCCTGTGAGCCTTTAGCTGGCTGTGGTGTTCGCGGCATTCGTTTGGCACACGAGGTTGATGGTGTTCACTGTGTTGTCATAAATGACATCAGTCGTGAGGCTGCAAAACTAGCCGAGGCCAACGTGAAACTTAATGAGTTGAATGAAAAAGTTGCTGTTGCCAACGAGGATGCGAATCTTGTTTTGAGCCGTTATGCTGCGCCTCGCAGGCGGTTTGATTATGTGGATATTGACCCTTTCGGGTCACCTGTACCCTATTTGGATTCAGCCCTGAGAGCGGTGCGAAACAACGGGCTACTGGCGTTGACAGCCACAGACATGGCTCCACTGTGCGGAGTCCATCCCAAGGCTTGCTTGCGAAAGTACGGTGGAAAACCTTTGAGAACCGAATACTGCCATGAACTCGCTCTCAGGCTATTGATTGGTTGTTTGGCTTCGGTTGCGGCTAAACATGATGTTGCTGTGAGTCCAGTATTCAGTTACAGTGCTTACAACTATGTGAGGACTTACGCTGTGGTTAGGTACGGTGCTAAACACGCTGACAAGAGTATAGAAAATATGGGGTACATTCTCCACTGCTTTTCTTGTCTTCACAGAGAATACCAGAAAGGCATAACTCCAGGGTTCAAAATGGACTGCCCCGAATGCGGCTCAAAACTCCAAATAGCAGGTCCGTTATGGCTCGGATCACTCTGGGACGGCGGATTCTCCGCTAAGATCAAAGACGAAGCCGTGGAAAGAAACTTGCGTAACAGGGCAAGAATTTTCCAAATTGTTTCTCTCATAATCGGAGAAGAGAAGGCGCCTATGACCTACTATGTGGTTGATAAGCTGTGCGACAAATTCAATCTTCCGATGCCACGATTATCGAAAGTAATGACGGATCTGAGGGAGACGGGTTTTCAAGCTGTTGCCACGCATTTTAGCAGCAAGGCGATTAGAACTGACGCTCCAGCAGGTGTCGTTGAAGAAGTCGTGAGTGAAATTGCGGAGAAGCTGGGTTCTAGAATGCAAGAAACGAATATAAGAAGGCGTGTTCACGACTAACGTCAACGAGGCGTCCTCAACTTGAGTTTCAGAAGGCTTGAATCAAGAACTCTTCAGACATCGCTCTTGATTGTCGTTGTTTTTTCAGTCTTCTCAAGCGCGTTTGTTTTCAGTGTGAAAGCCTCGCCTTCCTCATTCTACAATTACAGGTTCACCGTTGATCGGGAGGGTTTCACAAACGTTGCGATCAATTTCAACAGTACAGATGCTCAGGGTGATTCTTGGATTTTTGTGCCTAAGTTTTCAAGCTGGAATCACACGGAGAACAGGCCTTTGGTCTCATCTAGCATGGTTGAGACAAACCTCGTGACAGGCGGGTCAAGTCAATATTTTTATCAAGCATTCAGGTTTCGTTACCAAGCTCAAACGAACGGAATTTTCAACATGACTATAAGTTTCGGGTTTAGTAACGGTGCCCTCATTATTGAGCCTCGGGGAATGTTCTATTCGCCGCTAATTGGTTTTCAATCTGGTAGCACTGGCAGGGTAGATGTTTCATTTTTTACTAGTTTCAGAGTTAATTCAGACTTGGCTTTTTTTGTGGGCTCGATGGGCAATTACCAGCCAACTCAGGTGCAATCCAACAGTTTATTGTTCAGTCGCCTTCAGGAAAACATGGGCAGGATTCAAGTAGAGTTTAGCATTGGAACTTCAACACCGCAATATACTACGCTGAAGAGTAATGACAATAGAACCTTTTCTTTCAAATCAGTGACGCGATACCAGAACTACACTCGCGAAGTTTTGAAACTCTATGATCAAATTTACAGCAATTTCACACGTTTGTTCAATATCACGTTAGACAATGTGGCAGTCCAATGGTTTCTTCCAGATTTTCAAACACTGCTTACTGTCGGCGGTTTTGTACCATTTACAGGAAAAGAATTGGGAGAGATAAACATCAACATTGTTTTCATTCGTGCCGTTAATGGCACAGTTGGAGTTATAGCGGCACACGAACTTGTACACCGCTTTATAGGCAAGACTGGAATTTCTCCGGACAACTTCCTGTGGCTCCACGAGGGCATGGCACAGTACATTAGCGTGACAACAGTTGCGAGCCTTGACTACGAGGGCGCCAAACAGGAAAAGGACAATCTGGAAAACAGTGCTACTGCACTGATTCAGCAATTGGCTGACGACAATTTCAGCGTGATTCAACTTCAAGATTGGAGTCCCAGTTATCAGCCTCCAAATGTTGAAGTAGCGTACCTTTACACCGCCGCGTATTATGTTGTCAGTCAAATGCCCAAAATTGTTCAACAGGACGGACTTGACTATTATGGTCGGTTTTTCAAGTTGATTAACGGGGTGAAGGTTAACAACCTCAATGTTCTCGCGCTCTATCTAAGCACGGCGGCAAACGCCTCTGTTGCATTGTCTCTGCAGCGTTGGGGATTTACAGTTACAGACCTATACGGTTCTCCTGTTAGTGAGATGATAAAAGACGCTGGAAAGACAGTTGAAGGAGTAAATCCCATTTTTCAACCATACAAGTCATTTGCAGAATACTTCTATCAACAAGCACTACTCAGTTCCGAAAAGGGCGATTGGGAACGAGCCAAAAGCCTTCTTCAACTTGCCGTAACTATGGCGAACTTGGCACCTTTGCTCACGTTCTTGACAATAATCGCTTTACTAGCATTACTTGTTTACATTCTCAATAGACGCAGCAAGAGACCGAAGCCTGTGGTTCCACCGTTGCCACCCGAGATTCTCCAGCCTACTGCTTGAGTCATCAACGATTTATATCTGCAAGCAGGTTCTTAGTGTTCTGCGGTGTAAGACATGACTAGCAAATCCGCCAGATCATACATTTTGACTTGTTGATAGCCCAATTGCTTCAGTATGTCTTGGATTTGAATGTAACAGAACGGGCATTGCGTGACGCAAGCGTCAGCGCCTGAATTTATGATGAACTCGGCTTTTCTTCTAGCAATCATCATTGATAAAGGTCGTTCACTCGCACGCACCCCTCCGCCTGCACCGCAGCATCTGTCGGCTTCTTCCATGTCGACCACTTGCACGCCCGGAATGCTGGCTAAAACAGTTCTCAGAACGTTCGGAGCATTCATTCCCCTATTGAGGTGGCAGGGATTGTGAAAAGTAGCTTTGATGTTGATTGGGCGCATGTTCTTTATGTTTAATACGTTCCTTTCAGCAAGATATTGGGCTACATGTAGAACTTCGAAACCGAGTTCTCTGCCAATCAGCTCTGGATAGTTGTGCTTTAACGTCATTGCACATCCTGGACAACCTGTTACAATGGTTTTGAGGCCTAGGTCTTCTAGGATTTTGACGTTTTTCGGCACCAAGTTGTCTCGGGCTTCATCAACCAATCCCGCTCGAAGGAGTGGTGAACCACAGCAAGTGAATTCTGATGGCACAACGACTTCGATGTTGTTTCTCGCGAGAACTTCGATTATGGCTTTGCCCACTGCTTGAAGTCGGTAGTCGGTTAGGCAGCCTGGAAAATAGCCCACTTTATCCTTTGGCTCTTTGACTTTGGCAACGTAGCCTGCTTGAATCATTTCGAGAAGTGAGGTTCCGATCTTATCAATGGATCTGCCCGAAGATAGCGCTCTTGTTGTGTATTCTTTGTGTCCAGGCAAAGGACCTATTCCAGTTTTCACCGCGACGGCTCTCATCTTCTCAATGGCTTTTCCAGGAATATCGATTTCTTTTGGGCAGACTTCTACGCAAGCTCGGCATGTTGTGCATTTGTAGAGTCCTTCTAAGAACGCCACTTTCACGCGGTCTTCAACATCGCGTTCGTCAAATTCCAGCCTCGCCAATTTAGCGTCGTACATTGGACCTGCAAAGTCCTGCCAAGCTTCAGCCACAGCTGGACAAGCGGATATGCAGGACCAGCATTCGATGCACTCGCGTACTTCCTTTATCGGCTCAATTGCCTCCTTTTTGATTATCTCTGGTCTAGTCGGCTTGATCGTTCTCTCCACAAAAGGACGCATTCGGGCAAGTCTGCGCAGTCCACGATCCAAATCCACGACCAAATCCTTTATGACAGGAAACTGCAGAAGCGGCGCGACGGTTAACGGTTTGCCCTTTTCAACAATGGTTCGACATGCCACTCGAGGCTTACCATTGATGATGACGGCGCAGGAGCCGCATTGACCTGCTCGACAAGCCCAGCGGTAAGCGAAGGAACCGTCAAACTTCTCGTAAATGCTGTGAAGAGCGTCTAGGACAACCATGCCTTCAACGTAAGGAACTTCATACGTTTCGTAGTGTGGTGCGTTGTCGGTGTCAGGGTTGTATCTGAAAACTTTAGTGTGGACAACTTCTGCCATTTTAGAATCCCTCCGGCTTCATAATCGTGGCTACAACAGGAACCTTTTGGAAGCTCATAGCGCCGTCTTTCGGTTCAATCACGATGTTGGTAAACCAGTTTTGATTGTCGGTTTTCGGAAAGTCGCGGCGGTAGTGGGCACCGCGGCTCTCCGTCCGCATGAGCGCTGCTTTAGCAACCATCTCGGCCACTGTTACTAGGTTTTCAATTTCCAAAGTTTCTATCCATTCTCGATTGTACCGTGTCTCGCTGCTCATAACGCAAAGGTGAGGCAAGTCTTGCTCTTTCATCCTTTCAATTCCTGTAATTGCTTCTTGAATCTCTTGACCAGTTCTGAAAATGCCCACTTTGTCCCACATAAGGCTCTGCAGTTTGTTCTTAATCTCTACGGGTCTCACGCCTTCTCTTTTCTTCAGGAATTTTCCGGCGTTCTCCATTTCTCTATTAATCTGCTTCTTGTCTACTGGAAGCATCGGATTCTTCTTAGCGTATTCAGCAGCGTTTTCTCCGGCTCTTTTGCCAAAAACCTGAGTGTCCGCAAGGGCGTTTCCGCCTAGGCGGTTTCCGCCGTGAATTCCACCTGTGACCTCTCCGGCAGCGTACATGCCTGCAACGGTGGTTTCAGCGTTTTCGTTGATTTGGACGCCACCCATGAAGTGATGGGCTGTTGGCGCCACCTGCATGGGTTCTTTACGGATGTCTACGCCCACGTCGAGAAACTGTCTCAGCATGGATGGTAAACGCTCTACGATAACGTTTGCTGGAAGGTGAGAAACATCTAGGTAAACGCCGCCTTGAGGTGTGCCTCTTCCTTCAAGGATTTCTGTGGCTATTGACCGGGCCACGACGTCGCGTCCAGCTAGCTCCATCAGTTTGGGGTCGTATCGCTGCATTAAACGTTCTTTCTTGGTGTTGAATAGGAGTCCGCCTTCGCCGCGCACAGCTTCGGTTACAAGTTGACCCTTATGTGAATCGGGGTAAACCATGCCTGTTGGGTGAAACTGAACCATCTCCATGTCGACCAGTCTGGCGCCTATGCGGTAGGCTGCAGCGTACCCGTCGCCCGTGTCCTGAGCCGCGTTTGTGGTAATCTTGAAAAGCCTTCCCGCCCCGCCGCTGGCAAGAATGACAGCCTTTGCCCTGAAAACCATGAAGTCACCACTCTTGTAATCTATGGCGAAGGCTCCAGCGACCTTTCCGCCGCTCAATAGGTAGTTGGTTACAAAAATCTCGTCAAGTACGTCAAGATTTTGGCGCCTAACCTCCTCCACTAGCGTTTGCATCATTTCATGGCCTGTGCGGTCTGCCGCGTAACATGTGCGCTTGTAGGTTTGTTTGCCGAAGGGACGCTGCATAATTTTTCCCTCCGGCGTGCGATCCCATACAGCACCGTATTCTTCGAGGTCGAATATGCGGTCGCCTGCTTCCTTAACAAGAATTTCAACAAGCTTCTGATTGTTTATCCAAGCACCGCCCACGACAGTATCCTTGAAATGAACCTGCCAGTTGTCAGCTGTGTCCACGTTTGCGAGGGCAGCGTTGTATCCGCCTTCAGCCATGCAGGTGTGAGCTTTCCCGAGGAGCTCCTTGCTTAGAAGAGTAACGTGCACATTACGGTTTGCAGCTTCAATGGCGGCTCTGCTTCCAGCTCCGCCTGCACCTATGACTAAAACATCCGTGTCAACTGTTTCGTACGACACTTTTTCGCTTCTCCTATTGACGGTTGAGAAAACTATGTAAAAGTCAGATTGGTTCTAATATAGCTTTTCATAAGGATTGGCGGGCCTAGGGAAAGGAAGTCAAATACAGTGCAGTTGCGTGTTCAACAGCTTCTGAAAGAAGAAGGCGCTAAGCGATTGCCCCCTTCTTCTGAAATTACTTACTTGCCCTACGCCCCACAACGCAGCATCATCATGACACTAAGGGCAATTCAACACTAACACGCACACACGTTGCTGCAAACTTGTTGATTACACTATACGCGCATTCATCATCAACACGCACACAGCTACAGCCGCACTTCAATTCTATTTGAGGCCAAATATCCTCAGATTGCAGAAACCTTACGGAGAGGCTATGAACAAGCAAAGCGACTTCACTCGTATTCGGAGCCTATTTGGATCATATAGTAAACTAGGGGGTAGGCTTCACGTTCAAAAAAAACCGCAAGCACCCTAGCTAGAGCCTACTGAAAAACTCGTTGCAAAAACCTAGAGGGGGATAGGTCGGTGATGCTGCCTAAACCCTATCAAAAAATGGAAGATGATCAGAGTTTCTCATAGATTTTCATGCGTTGTTCTTCAACTTTCTTTCTGACATCTTCGTAAATGTTGTTTCCATGAGAGTCGATAGCTACCGTTAAGGGTCCAAACTCGTCCACCTCAAAAACCCAGAAAGCTTCCGGCATTCCGAGTTCTTCGAGCCACTCCACGGTTTCCACGCTCTTAACAGCCTTTGCCGCCAATACTCCTGCACCGCCTGTAAAGGCTCCGTAAACAGCGCCATATTTCTGCATAGCTTCAGTTGTCCTCTTGCCCATTCCACCCTTGCCAATGACCAGGCGCACTTTGAATGCCTTGATGAACTCATCTTCAAACTGGTCCATGCGCGTGCTCGTCGTCGGACCCGCAGCAACGACAACCCACTTGTCCCCTTCCTTCTTCATTATAGGTCCACAGTGAAAAACCGCTAAACCCTCCAAGTCGAGTGGAAGCTTCTTACCTTCACGGTGGAGTTCTAGCGCCTTCTTGTGTGCTTCGTCTCGAGCGGTAGCAATCGTGCCTGAAACGTACAGGACATCGTTCACCTTTAACTTGCGCACATCTGCTTCCGAAATCGGAGTCTTAAACTTGAATACTGCCATGTTCTTTCACCTCATGAATTTACCAAATTTACTCTTATCTTTTCTGCAATTTCCTCCAGTTCTTCTCTCTTCGCCTCAGAGAGTTCTTCAGGTCTGGGAAGCCTCTGCCCCTCATATCTGGGAATAACATGCACATGCAAATGAAACACCCGTTGAAGAGCAGCTCTTCCATTATGCTGGGTAATACTGATTCCCTCGGCCTTCACGCTCTGCTTGATAGCTGAAGCAACTTTCTTTACAGTTCTGTACACGTGTGCAATTTCGTCATCTGGAATTTCATAGATATTCTCATAATGCATCTTCGGAATAACCAGCGTGTGCCCATCGTTCACCGGTCGAATGTCCAAGAACGCCATGGTTCGCTCATCCTCAAACACGATGCTTGCATCATCTTCCTTTTTCACCAGCTTACAGAATTGGCAAGACTGGGCCGTCATTGTTTCACCTGATGCGTCAAATATTCAACCCTACCATTCGAGTTGATGCGAGCTGCTGCCCTTCTCGCTGCCCAACACTGAAACGCAACCGCCACGGGATAGGAGGCAGGATGCCTATGCGCATAGTCAACTCTTACGCCTAACACCGTGATTTTGCCGCCTAAACCCATAGGTCCGATCCCAGTTGAATTAGCCGCCTCATACAATTCTTTCTCCAACTTAGCCAACTCTGGGTTAGGATTAGACTGGTTCAACGGTCTCAGCAAAGAAGCTTTTGCCAGCTTCATCGCGATATCTGCGCCTCCGCCTGCAGCTACGCCTACGATTGTGGGTGGGCAAGGCATGGCTCCAGCTCTGATGACCGCATCGATCACAAATTTCTTCAAGCCCTTCACACCCTCTCCTGGCGTGAGCATGCCAATGCTGCAGACATTTTCGGAGCCTCCACCTTTCGGAAACGCTGTAATCTCTATCGCATCACCCTCTGTCAATTCCCAGTTTATGTATGGAATGTAGCGTCCGGTGTTGTCACCCGTGTTCTTCTGCGTAAACGGGTCAACTGTGTTTGGGCGGAGCGGTATCTCCTTTGTTGCGCGTCTAGTGGCGTTTCGAAGCGCATTTTCAATTTCGCCCAAGCCTTCAGCCTTTGTGCCCGCCTTGACGTAGAATATTATTACACCCGTGTCTTGACACATGGGAATGTTCCATTTCCTAGCAAGTTCAATGTCTTTCAGTATGGCTTCGAGCTGAACCTTTCCCGCTTCACTTGTCTCTTCTTTATAGGCACGCTTCAACGCTTCTTCCACGTCAGCGGGTAGCTCGACAACGGCGAGTCTCAAGAGGTTGACCGCCGTATCTTCAATGGTTTTTTCGGTATTCATCCCGTTTTCCCTCATGAAGAGCATACGTTTGAAAACTTCTAACTCATATGTCTTGCGTCGAATTCGATTCAACTATCCCTTATCCTCAATAATGTCAGATCTCCAGATATCACTCTACATATACTCTGATCCTTGAGCTTCACCATCAATGCTCCATTTTCGTCAATGTCAATCGCCTTTCCTTCAATCTTTTCTCCATGGCTAGTGACTTCTACATACGAACCCAGAAAACTCGCCAAGCCCCGCCATTCATTCAGTATGGTGCAGAATTTTCCGTTTGTGAACAAATAGTAATAAGATTCGATTTCCTCCAGCAGAGTGCACAACAGTCCTTCACCCTCGACATCTTTTTTCAAATTTTCTCTAATAGTTGTTGAAGAATCTTGAAGAGAGGAAGGCAAAGCGTTGACTCTGAAGTTGGCGTTGATTCCAATTCCAACGACGACAAAGTCCAATGTTTTGCCTTCTGTCTTAGCTTCGGTCAATATGCCACAGACTTTCTTGCCTTCGATTAGGACATCGTTAGGCCATTTGATTTCAGTCTTCAACCGAAACAGTTTGATGATAGTTTTGGCCACTGCGACCGAAACCATCAATGTCAGTTTGGATGCGTGTTTCGGCTCTGTTCTGGGCCGCAGTATTATGGAAAGCCATAGCCCTCCAGCTGGAGACAACCATTCTCGCTTGAGCCTTCCCCTTCCCTTAGTTTGTGTTTCTGCAATGATCACTGTTCCTTCTCCAGCCCCTCTAATTGCCAATTCCTTAGCCATATCGCTGGTTGAATTCAACTCTCGAAAATAGAGAAAAGGATGTCCTAAAATTTCAGTCTGTAAGCTATCTTTAACTTTTGACAGTCGTATGAACCCTGATTTTCTTCGCGCCGCAAACATTAGGGTTCAACTAGTTCTATCAGCACGTTCCTAGTGCTCTTGGGGTGAATGAAAGCTATCTTTCCGCCTTCCATGCCTACTCTTGGCTTCTCATCAATTAGAGCGATGCCTTTTTCCTTGAGCTCCTCAAGATGCCCCTCGATGTCTGACACCGTGACAGCAATGTGGTGAATCCCTTCGCCTCGTTTCTCAAGAAACTTGGCAACAGTGCTATCAGCGCCTGTGGGCTCAAGCAGCTCGATTCTTGTGTCTCCCATCCGCAGGAGAGCAGCCTTAATCTTCTGTTGCTCGACAACCCGTGTTTTTTCGAGTTTCCAGCCGAGTTGATGATCAAAAACCTCCAGCGCTTCATCAAGCTTGTTCACTGCAATGGCAACGTGGTTCAAACCCTTAATCATCTGTGCCCACCTAAAGAGATATGCTCATTCTCTGTTGACACACTTAAAGTAGGCGTATGCAGACTATGAAACGCTTAAAGCAGGAGACCTGTATCCTCAACATCTAAGGGAGCAAAGGAAACAGTTTGAAAGCTGAAATGACAAGCTTCGACATCGCAGCCGTAGTCTGCGAACTTGATCAGACCATTAAAAATGCGCGAATAGAAAACATCTACCAAATCAACCCTGCAACGCTTGTGTTGAGGCTTCACAAACCCAATCAACCAGCAATGCAACTCCTCGTCGAGGCGGGTAAGCGAATTCATTTAACCGTCTATATCCTAGAGAAACCCTTCAAGCCTCCAGCCTTCTGTATGGCATTGCGAAAATACCTGAGAAACAGCAGAATAATAGAGGTTCAACAGCACGAGTTTGAAAGAACAATCACGTTCAAAATCAGCACTCGCGAAGGCATTTTTCAACTCATATTCGAGTTGTTCGGCGGAGGCAACATCATCTTGACTAATCAGCAAAGCATCATCATTGCAGCGCAGACTTATCGGAAAATGCGAGACCGCAGCATACTCAGAAACGAAACTTACCAACAAGCGCCGCCCAGTGGAAAAAACCCGTTTCACACAAGCCGAGCACAAGTGGACGAGCTGAAAAATTTTGGTCATCTCGAAATCGTGCGTGCGATTACCAAGTTTCTAAGCTTCGGCGGGCTCTACGCAGAAGAACTTTTGCTGCGAGCAAATGTTGACAAAAACACACCTTGCCAATCCTTAACAGATAAACAACTTGACGGTATTTTCACAGAGCTCGGAAATATATTATCGTGCTATACCGAAGGGACGTTTGATCCCGCAATCATCATCGACTCAAAAGACGAATTGATAGACGTCACTCCTATCAGCCTAAAAAAATACGAAGACTTCAAAAGGAAATCTCACAAAACGCTCAATGAAGCCCTAGATGAATACTACACGAAAACCGCATCGCTGGGAAAAGTTGGTGTGGCCCAGAAACAATACGAACGGCAACTAGCAAAACAACAACGAATGCGGCAAGACCAACAGACAACCATAGAAGAATCTAAGAAAATCATAGAGCAGAATAGACACATCGGCGATCTCATTTACTCGCGCTTGGGTGAGTTTCAGCACCTTGTGCAACAGATCTTGGACAAAAAACAAAGGGACAAAAGCTGGGAGCAGATAGTTGGTGGGCTAAAGGAAGAAAAACAGGCAAATCAGACACCCGCCATCTATTTTGACTCGCTGGATTCAAAGCACATGATCCTGAACCTTTCTATCCAAGACAATGCTTTTCCGATCAGAATTGACCGCTCAATCCAAGCAAACGCAGCGGAATACTACGAAAAAATGAAGAAAGCGCAGAGAAAACTAGAAGGCTCAGAAAAGGCTCTAAAAGAAACACAAAATCGAATTCAAGAACTGCAGAAGTTGTGGACGCAGAAAATTGAAGATGTTAGAGAAGAAGAACCCCAAAGGCGTGCAGAGAAGGCTTGGTACGAAAAATTCAGGTGGTTCTACTCTTCTGATGGCTTTCTTATTGTTGGCGGGAAGGATGCAACCACAAACGAGATTCTAATGAAGAAACACACGGAGCTCCAAGACATTGTTTTTCACGCTGACATAGTTGGCGCTCCATTTGTGGTTATTAAGACACAAGGAAAGGTTGCTTCGGAACAAGCCATACAAGAGGCAGCCCAGTTTGCAGCCTCCTATTCTAGAGCTTGGCGTGAGATGTTCAGTGCAACGGACGTGTACTGGGTTCATCCGAGTCAAGTAAGCAAGACCCCGCCGCATGGACAATTTCTCGAGAAAGGCTCCTTCACTATCCAAGGCGCTAAGAACTACTTACGAAGTGTTCCATTGCGGGCAGGCATAGGCGTCCAAAAGAGAAATGAACATCTTGCAGTTGTTGGAGGACCAGCCAAAATGGTTTCAAAGCAGACTAACATTTACGTGGAACTTGCCCCTGGAAGGCAGTCGGGCAAGAACCTGGTCAAACAGATTCGCGGTCTGCTCGTTGAGAAAGCCCCTAGAAACTGGGGCGAAAAGATTTTGGCGATTCCAAATGAAGAATTCACGGGCTTTATTCCCTTCGGTATTGGAGAGGTTACTCTTAAATAGACGCCGAACTTATCGTTGAGCAAACCTTAACAAGGGTTTACACGTCTTAAAATAAATCGGCAATTTGGAGGACAGCCACCATGTCGGAGATAGGCATTAGACCACGCATGCTGGTCAAAGATGTCATGACAAGTCCAGTCATAACTATAGGTGAAACGGGTAACGCTCAGAAGGCAGCTCAGCTGATGGACAAAAACGATGTAGGCGGCGTCATAGTAACCAGCAAGGAAGGCAAGCCGGTGGGCATCATAACCGAGCGAGACATGATCACGAGGGTTTTGACAAAAAACACTTTGCCAAGCAGCGTGAACGTGAAGAAGGTTATGACCTCCCCATTGCTAACTATTGATCCCGACGAGACATTAACTGAAGCCGCCAGAAAAATGAGTAGACTAAATGTCAGGCGACTTGGAGTGATCCATAAAGGAAATCTTGTCGGCCTGGTTTCAAGCAAGGACATATTGGCTGTTACACCGGAACTTCTTGAAATAATTCAGGAAGAGGCAAAAATCGACAAGGAACCTGCCCCAGGAGAAGAGGTGCCCGAGCCGCGACCATTAGCTGGTTACTGCGACCACTGCGGACGATGGTCAGACTCGCTGAAGGAAATTGAAGGACAACTTCTCTGCGAAGAGTGCCAGACTGAACTGCAGGGCGAATAATAAAGAGGCGTGGTCCCTGATTTGCGTGTTCAAGACGTGATGAACCGAAATCACCCATCGATTTATGCAGATGAGCTCGCAACTAAGGCCCGCGCGGTTCTTCGAGACACTGGATTCAGGGTTTTGCCAGTTGTGGACGAACACAAGCGGCTTTTGGGCATCGTAACACGTAATAATGTAATGACTATTTCATCGTCTGTTTCGACTGTTCGTGTCAAAGGGATAATGTCAAGTGTTCGTTTTGCAGCCGCATTTGACATGGACGCGGTTCAAGCTGCACGCGAGATGATGCGCCTCGACGAGTGGTATGCACCCGTGGTGAAGTCAACGCAAGACAATTCCTACTTGGGAATGGTGGGTTTGGAACACGTGGTTAAGGCTTTCTATGAGAAAAAAGTGGCATGGCTGTCAACTCCGTTGTCTGAGGTTATGTCGACTGGGCAGCTCACGCTGTGTTCTCCAGACGACGAGACGGATAATGTTTGGAGGATGATGCAGCAACGCTCATTTGCTGCCTGTCCAGTTGTGGTGAAGGGCAAACCTGTTGGCATTGTGACTCAGCAGAACATGCTTGAAAGCGGCGCAATGTTTCCGGAGTTTGAGGCTAAAAAGGGAAGATTCAGGGCGCCTTCAAAGATTTCTACGATTATGAAGACGCCGGTGGCCTCGCTTAGACCCAGCAACACAGTCGGAGACGCAGCTAGAGTAATGCTTGAGAAAGATATTGGACGCGTGCCCATAGTGGACGCTAAAGGCTTGTTGATTGGAATAGTTGACCGAGAAGATGTCTTGAAACCGCTTATGAGATAGACTTAGGAAATGGTGAAAGAATGGCTTCTCAGCCGTCTAGAAGTGAATCGTTTAGGCGCGGTCTGCGTGACCAAGGACCGGTCGCTTTGAAGACTCATCCGCCCAAGAAGCGGGAAGGAGAAATCATGAATGTGGCAAAGAGTCCTGTTGTTTCAATGGCGCCGACCACTCCAATCTACGACGCTGTGAAGATTATGGTTAAGGAGGGTTTTCGACGTATGCCTATTGTTGAGCCGGGCACTCAGCATCTGTTGGGCATTGTCACGGCTACGGACATCGTCAATTTCTTTGGTGGTGGCGACAAGTTTCAGCTGATTCAGAGGAAGTATAATGGCAACTTTTTCAAGGCGATCAATGAGCCGATCAAGTCGATTATGACGCAGGATGTTGTTTATGCGTACACGACATCCAAAATCAGTCAGGCGCTTGAGCTGATGAAGAAGCATAAGATTGGTGGTTTGCCGATTGTTGATATTGATAAGCGGGTTTGGGCGATTTTGACCGAGCGTGACATTATGTCTTTTTTTGCAGGTAGAATAAGCGGGGTCAAAGTTGTGGACGTGATGAGTCGTCGGGTTGTGACTGCGACTCCGAATATGTCGATTTTTGAGGCTGAGAGAAACATGGTGGAGCGTGGTTTTAGACGGTTGCCTATCGTTGTAAACAATAAGGTGGTTGGCATGGCCACTGCCCGTGGTGTGCTTCGCTTTTTTGGTTCAGGTGAGGTTTTCAAGCATCTGCGCTCTGGCACCATGGCTCAGGTTTTGCAAACGTCGGTTTTGGAGATAGCCACTAAAGACATTGACACAGTGAAGCCTGATGTAGATGTGGGTGAAGTTGCCAGAATCATGCATGAGAAGGATGTGGGTTCAGTTCTCGTGGAGGAAAACGAAAAGCTAGTTGGGATTGTAACTGAAAGAGATTTCTTTAAACTCATAGTGTGATGCATTTCAACTATGCGTTTGTAGAAGCTTGTCTAACCTTAGCTTTTTCCAACTCCAACAATCTATCCAGTTGCCTGGTCCCATCGAGGTTTCTGCATTGAATTTCTAATGGACCTCAAATGTGTTTTGGCTCTGGTGTTGTTGGGGTTGGTTTCTGTTCAGATGTTATTAACTTGCCCGTGAAACTGTTAATAATATCTACTTTTTGGACGTATGTCCTTTAGTATCATCATCCTACGTTGCAGGCGTGAGCTGTAGAATAATTTCAAAAGAAGAAGGGAACAATCGCTTTGCGCCTTCTTCTTTCATGTGGGGCAGTGGGCTTGAACAGAAGTAGTTGAACACGCGGAACTGTGCTGTTCGTTTATTGCCGCTTCTAGGTTTCATTATTCAAAGAATATTCTGATCCAAACAGAGGCTGGTTTTCAGTTGTATGTATGTCTGTGGCCTTCACCGTATTGACGTGGTCTGTTCTTGTTTTTGTCTAGTTTTTTCTTGAACATTTGGTCCATGTTTACTGTGGGGCAGGCTAGTCTGCTTGCGTCGAGGATGTAGAATATTACGTCTATTAGTTCTTCGGCGATTTCTTCTTGGTTTTTGCCTTTTTTCCAAGCGTCGCTGGCTTCGCCAAGTTCGATGAAGGCGAAGAGCAGCTTTTTTGGGATGTCTTCAGACTGGTTGTAGAACCCTTTCTCTAGGACTAGTTTTTCAATTTCCTTTTTCATCTGTTCTAGGTGCGTTTTTCCATGCCTCCCTCAGTTTGATAATGAAGTCTTCTTCATCTTGTGCTATTCTATCCTTTACTTCTCTCCATGTTGCTGGGCAATTTTGGTATCCTACGCCCACGATTCTGTGGATGAGTCTGTCGATGTCTTTCCTGTTTTGGCTTGTGACTTCGATTCCGGCTTTTTTGAAGATCTGTTGAAGATGCCTAAAGTAACAAGTCACGGTACAACGCCTCATTACACAGATGGACTGACGGAGTTTATAGGTTACGGGCATAGGAGAGAATTAAAAACTATCGCACGACTCGATAATCACAGATAGATTTTGACTCTTCAGAAAACGTAAATAAACAAACATCACCTTAAAGTTGTCAGAGCCAGCAAAATGCGGCCGGGGTGAGGTAGCCTGGTAGCCTATAGGCCTGTGGAGCCTAGCGCCCGGGTTCAAATCCCGGCCCCGGCCCTCACAAAGCATTCTTATTTTAGATTTGGACTTTTTTGGCAAGTTACAAGAAAATGGTTTGACGGGCCTTTCATGTGCAGTTCCAGCGCAGGCTATTCGCCTTCGATGAGGTTCAAGAAGTAACCTAGAATTCTGTTTTTCTCATTTGCTATCTCTCTGAGAGCCTCTCTTCCAGATTCGGTTAACATAAAGACTCTCTTGTTTGAGTTCGACCTGCTCCGCACCAAGCCTTTTTTCTCTAAGGAATAGAGACGCGAGTAGGTTTTTCCAGAGCTCAACTGTCGGTCATGTCTGTTGTTAACTCGCGAAATGACATCATAGCATCCGAGGGAACCGTCCTCTAACTCCCGCAAGATGATAATGTCTAAAAAATCATCAATAATCCTGTTTCGCATTTCACCTAGAAGTCCGTGCTCCAACTCACTCACCGAACACAGTACTAGAAGATAACTACATATAAGTCTTATTTTTGACGAGCCATAAAGCTTTTCTTAGACAAATGTAAAAGGAGGTGATAGGCTTTGAATTGGAAACTATTCGTGGCTTCAAACTGGAAAACGATTCTTCTGTTAGTTCAGCTGGGTCTGCTTGCAGCCATGATTGCAACTGGAAACGTGCTCGCCGGAGAAGATATCGACAATCCAGGCGGCCCATAACAGCTATATGCAGTAGCTATGCGAAATCTATCTCAGCCACGGTCACGGTGATATGGAATGCGAAACAAACTTGACCTCCTTGATATCAGAATCGTAGAAAGTCTAGGCGAACACGGACCCCGAAACATATCAGAAATCGCAAAAAAGCTGCACGTAGCCCGAGGGACAGTGCTTGCCAGAATGAGGCGCATGTCCTCCTCCTTTTATTTGAGAATGTCTGCGAACGTTTATCACACAAACATAGGATTAAGAAAGGCAGTTGTTTTTGCCAAGGCTACACCTGGCAATGAGGATCTGCTTTTCAACTGCATGAAAGTCAACAAATTCTACATCTACTTAAGTCGATGTTACGGCATGTTCGAAGGCGCGCTGGGAGTTTACGTCATTCCAAAGGATCAATGTACTGAGTTTGAACAGTTTATTCAAGAGATTAAGAAACTTGGAATAGCCCAAGATGCCGACCTATCTTGGTCAACCTGCTTTCACACCGTTAACCGAACGACAAACTGGTTTGATAGTACGTCTGAAAAGTGGACGTTTCCCTGGGATGAGTGGATTGACGAAGTTCGAACCGAAGAGGCTGTTCTGCCTTACACTCTGGTTGACCCTGAAGATTTCCCGATGAAGGCTGATGAAACTGACTTGTTCATTCTGAAGGAGATGGAGAAAAACGCAGCTATAGACTTGGTGGACATCGCGCGGAAGCTTGGAAGGTCCTTACAGATTCTTCGCTACCATTATAAGGAGCATGTTGAGAAGAAGGGACTTCTCGAGGTTTTCCAGATATTCTTTTTGCCTTTTGATCAAGCCGTCTCTGACATGTTATTCTTTGTGTTCAAGTTTGATGATCATGAGAAACTGGCTAAGTTTGCGCGGTCGTTGCTGGACAAGCCTTTTGTGTATATTGTAGGCAAGATACTGGGTCAAAATGCACTAATCTCACAGGTTTATCTTCCCCGCCAAGAGTTCAGACGCTTTGTCGACAGCCTGTCGAGACTTGTTAGAACCGGATTTTTGCAGAACTACGATTATGTAATTCAGGACCTGCGTCCGGAAAAGTGGTCTCGTGCAACAATTCCGTTTGAGTTTTTCAAGGACGGCTCATGGACCTATGATCACAATGGGCATCTGAAGGGCCTGCACGACATAGTGGAAAAATACTCGTCGGATCACGATCTCACTAAATGTCCGGCAGTTTAGCGATTTTGTCTTTTGTGTTTCTTCTTTGAGTTTATCAGTTTGAGTTTTTGGTTATGTCTTAGTCTTTTGAGTTTTCGTTCTCTTTTCATGGCTTCGGCTCTTGAGTTGAGCTCTTCAGAGTAGACAATTTTCTGGGGTTTGTGTATCCTCGTGTATCTGGCGCCTTTTCCTTTCATGTGCAGTCGCATTCTGGCTTTCAAGTTTTTGGTGCACCCTGTGTAGAAACTGCCGTCTTCACACAGAATGACATAGACGTAGTGAGGTGTCAACGCAGCCTTCCGTCCTTTAAAGCTAAATATGTATATTCATCATTCCAGATAAATGGAGGACACTGCTCTTGAATATTCTTCTCGACGAGATGTACACTGGTTTGAAGGAGTATCTTCAAACTTTAGGCTGGGAAGTGCTCACCGTTCCTGACGTGAAGCTCATTGGGGCTAGCGACAAAAAGATAGTAGAATACGCGTCTAAGAATGGACTATTGCTCGTGACCCAAGATGAAAAACACGCTGACCTTGCCAGCCTTAAGGGGGTTCAATGCGTGCTGATTTCAAAAGTCATGCTGACGAAATTGATCGACGCTGAGTTGAAGAAGAACCAAGACTTGAAGACCGGTTGATGTGAATAAAATGGGGCACGGTCATGTTTTTGATCCTGAACACGTTACTGTTTTGGAGGCTGAGGACCGGAAGGTTTGGCAAAATCCAAATGAAATCCTGAATGCGGTGGAGTTGAGGTCTGACTCCGTTGCTGCTGATTTGGGTTGCGGCAGCGGCTATTTCACTGTGCCCCTAGCGCGTAAGGTTAAGAAGGTCTATGGCATTGACGTTCAGGGGGAGATGCTGAATTTTCTCAAGGACAAGATTAGGAAACATGGAATTAAGAACATTGATCCTATGCTCTCGAAGCCTGATGAGATTCCATTGGAAGACGAAAGCGTCGACTTCTTGATGTCGGTTAACACGCTTCACGAGTTTGGCGACAGGAATAAGATGATTTATGAGATGAGGCGAGTGCTCAAAAAGGGCGGCCAATTGCTGATTGTGGATTTTAAGATGGAAGAGACAGGTTTTGGTCCGCCAGTCAACATAAGGGTCTCGAAGACTGGGGCAGTCAAGCTTTTTGAGGCTAGGGGTTTCAGGCTTAGAAAGGTGAAGGAGCTGCCTTATCATTACTTGCTGGTTTTCGTTAAGGGTTGATGTTTACTCTGTGTTCATAAATCACATAAATGGCGTGTTTTAGATAATCTGTGGATGGTTCATGCGTAGGATTATTCGTAGGAAAATCTCTGGGCAGGTTCTGGGTGCCTTGCTTTTGATAGTGGGGCTAGGCATGTTGTTAGCGGTTTTAATGAAAGCGTGGTCTGGCGTTTCCGCCTCTCCAAATTTCCTTTCAGCGTTATGGGCGTATATCTTAACTGAACAGGTCAATATTGCTTCATTAGTGGTTTTGAAGCTAATTTACGTTACAATTATGGGTGCAGTTTTCTTCGTTCTTGGCATAGTTGTGCTTGGTTTCAGCCGTCAGATTTTCTATGTTTCAGGCGAATCAGTCTGGCTGCAGTGTCCCTACTGCAAGAACAGCTGGCGAGCCCGCCGAGCAGTTGGCTGGGCTGAGTGCCCTCATTGTCGCAAGTTTCTTCAGCCGCAGGTTAAGAAAACTGAAACATAAAGTAAGACGCGCGAGTTGATGAGCGTCTAGTCGTATTGTTTGTCCTTCACTTTCACTCGTAGATACAACTGATCGTATAACACTGCATCTTTGATTTCTCTTAACCAGAGTTCGCGGCGGGTTTCTTTGTCCAAACTTGTCTAACCTCCTTGCGGCAAGGCATCTGGAAAAAATCGTTAAAAGCAATTATGAATTCAAAATCAACATTTCAGATACTTTTTCGGTGTTGCCTATTCTCTTCGTTTTTTTATGTAGACAAGCGCCATAACGGTTGTTCCTGCTCCTATTCCTGCTCCCGCATAGATGTACGTTCCATATACGGTTAGAAAGGACGGAGGATCAACCTTGAACCTGATCAGGATGGTCGAGCTTTCATAAAGCATGTTGTTTCCCTCGAATATGGCTTGAACCATCCAGTTGCCTTGTGTTGCGGGTCTAAAGCTAGCTGTGAAGGTGCCATTGTTCTGCGTGTATACGGCTTGCTCAAACGTCCCGTTCGTAGAAGTGAAGACGAGATTTATGGTTAGGTTATTGCTTGCCGGAGTTATGAGTCCAACCAGTGTTATGTTGTCTCCTATTGGAATTGCCTTAGCTTTCAGGGTCACGTTCAATTGAGACTCATATTTTACAGTGTAGCTTCCATTGTAGGTTAGGATGTTTTCAAAAACGTCTGTTGCTTCAACCTCATATTCGACTATTGTGCCCGCTCGTTGACCAGGAATGGTTGCCGTACATGTTCTATTGTTGGTTAGTTGCATGTTCAAAGCTGTGTAGTTTGCCCAATTGTTGGCAGAATAGTTGAGTGTCGCATTTGTAAGGTCCGTTGCGTTTGAGGCAAAAGTGAGGGTTGTTTCATTGTTCGGATACATCCTTGAAGAGAGACCAACTGGTTTTAGGCTTGTCTTCCCAAATTCAGTCTTGACCAAGTAGTCTATTTTTCCTGCTCCTTTCTCGCCTATTAAGGCGAGGTGATAGAGGCTTTTGCCTTTGACTGGTGAAGTGTAGTTTATCAGCATATCTTGGCCGTAGAATTCACTGCTTGCGTACGCTACGCCTCGGTATTCTTTGCTTTCCAAGTTGTATCCACCGTATGGCTGACGAATTTCGCCGTACAGACCTGGTTCCCAAGCTAGGGGAAGGTCATTGAGGGTCTCTCCAATTCCAGCTTTGGGGTTAGCCATTAAGTATAGCCTAGCTTCATACATGTCGAGGGTTTCCGGAACTCTCACCCACACTTCTACGTGTTGACTTTCCGTGAAGAATTCAAAGGCGCGGCTTGTGTTGAAGACGGGTAAATCGTTTTGTTTGCCTTCGATGAAAGTTTCTTGCCACTTGTTGCATTCCACGTTCTCGATCAGCAAGAATGTTGCTTGCTGTGAGGCGTTGCTTTCTCTTGGGTCATTTCTTAATACAAAACTGTAGTTTCCTGATTGTTTGGGAGTGAAAAGGGGTTTGTCGACGGTGGTGCCCAAGTGTTCGGGAAACCCAGCAGACTCGGTGTGATAGCCTTCAAGTTCGCCTAGAGGGTTGTAAACGTAAATGTCGTAATCTGTTTTTGGTGTAGAGCCACGATCTGTCCATTTACCATAAAAGTAAGCGTGGTAGGTGTGGTTTGCGGTTAAGGGAGAAATCACTGTCCAGTTGGTGCCTATTGGAATCTGAGACTGGTTAAAGTAGACTGGAAACATCGGCTTCTCGATTAGGGTCCAGTTTCCATAAGGCGGCGTGTTGACAAAATTGTGAACGTATTTTTCTTGTTCTGAAATGTCCGCGGCACCTGCCAAAATTTGAGTTCTGATTAGCGACAACATGAGCAAGGACAAGACTACGGAGATACCGAATTTTGTGGACAATTGCAGATTGCAATCGAGTTTCAACGCTGGCTTCCCGTTAGAAGGATTCTCTTGTTGAGCAATAATTGTTATGAACAAGGAATATTGAGGCTGGAATCTGAATTGGAATCAGTCTTTGCGGGGGGAATCCTTCCTCTCCTTCAGGCGGTCGATCTAAAATAGAAATGCCCAAGTTGAGTCTAAGCCCAAACGGGTGCAACAGAGCCTGTGTGAACCGCAGACTTATCGTCGCTGGAGCCAGTCTCAGTTGATGCCATCTCATGAGATAGGCGTCCAACCACGGGTTCGGTTGCGAGTTCAACCGACTTTGCTGTTCCGTCCAAGCGTGCTTCTCAACTTGGGCAATAGAATATAGAGCACACGATTCCACTTAAGGCGTACGGACAGTTTTTGTCACAACTTCTTGTGCCGCTTGAGGCGTGTTTTGACAAGCTTAGTGTAACTTGGTCCCATGGATTCTATGGTTCAGGGTTTATTCATGGAGCGTATTTAAGCTTGGAGAAATTTTCTAGTTCTTGATTTGAGGCTTTTTGATTTCGCGCCTTGCTTATTCTTGCCTAAAGGTTTAAGGGGTTAGTTTTAGAAGTCTTTTCGGTGAAATATGCCCTGAAGAGGGTTAGGAAACAGTTATGGCTAGGAACGAAAAATTCGAGGACGACCTGAACTTTCTGCTGTCTAAGCTGGGTCAGAAAGCATCTGGAGGAGCCTTGAAGAAGCTTGTTGAATTGAAGGAACGGCTGATTCAGCTTCATCGGGAAAACGTGGTGAAGATTAATCATTCTGTTATGGAGCTTGTCTGCGCCAAATACCTGGTTGAGAAAGGATACGATGTGTTGATTGAGCATCCCTTGGAGGGTGGAATCACATGCGATTTGTATGCGACAAAAGGCATGGGAAGTCTGATTGTGGAGGTTGAGACGGGTTTTGTTCCGCCTGACCATGCACTTGATCCTTCGGCGTATATTGCCGCGCGGATTGCGAGCAAGATTGTTCGGTACAGTGGTTATGCGGGTAAGTTTGCCTTAGGAACGCCACCGCATTATGTTTTGCAGTTTCCAGCCTTGTTTTCTGTGCTGCCTCGTGAGCGTAAGCCTGAGGATTTGTGGGCGATTAAGAGTCTTTGCGACCTGTATTATGTTAATCCGCCTGTCAGCGTGAAAGAAGTCAAGGACGCGAGGATTCATATTGTGTATGTTATTGATGTGGATGAGACGGCTGTCAGAGAGGTAGAGCCAGAGGCATACATAAAGAGATAATTGCGTTTGTCTTTGGATTTTCGTTTCAATACGGGCTGGCATTCTCCCTCTAGGTTTTTTCTGTTAGCTTGGAGAAAGGCTCCTGAAAGATCCAGTCCCCTCTGTGTTTCTGCAATAACTTTCTAATAGTCTCCAAATAAGTAGTTCAGCAGCCTGACCTCATGCTAAAAACTAAACACCGCGCATCTCCAGAGTACAAGCTTATTAAACCACTAAAGGTAATCATACTTCGCGCGTCGGGTTTATGGAACAAAAGTGCAATGGAATTTCTCAAAGTGATAGTTAACCCTTGGTATGAATCGTTGAAGGCACCAAGTGAGTCCCAGCAACGCTTGCTCTTGGATCTGACTAAACAATATGAGAAAACTCAGTATGGAATAGACCACAGAGTTCATGAGGTCAAGTGCATTGAGGATTTAAGGAAAAGATTTCCAACCATCGACTACAAGGGACTCATGCCACATCTGGAGGCTGTCAGAACAAAGGGTTACAGCGTTATTTTGCCAGAGCCGCCCTTGGCATGGGTCATGACGCGAGGCTCGACAGGACGATCAAAGATATTGCCCGCAACCAAGACTCATTTGGAACAGATATTCTCATGCGGAGCTAGAGCCTTTGTCAACTATGCACTGAGGAAAAATGATGTGGAAATCATGACTGGGAAAGTTTTGAATCTGAACTTCCCCTCAACTGTTGCAAGATTGGATTCGGCTGGGCAGACGGTGACTTGTGGTTATAGCTCAGGGACATACGCTAGACTCAATCCAATGCTTAACGAAGTCAGTCTTGTGCCGAGACAAGAGGAAATAGACTCCTTAGGTCCAGGCATAACCAAACCCGATTGGGAGAGACGGTTTGAAACCATTTATCAGAAGGCTCTTAACGAGAATGTTGTCTCAGCCATGGGCGTTACACCAGTAATTCTTTCCTTCGCCTCTTATATCAGGCACAGGCATGGGAAAAAACCCAAAGAACTTTGGAACTTTAAAGCGCTCTTCTGCACGAGTGTGCGCAAGATTCAATTCCGTTATGCACCAATTCTAAAGAAATATTTCGGCGAAGCGCCTGTTGTGGAAATCTACAGTGCAACAGAAGGCGTTTTCGCCCAGCAGCTCGACGATCTGCCCTATCTTTCGCCTAATTATGACAAACACTTGTTCGAGGTGGAAACTGGCAGCGGCACAAAGATGCTTCACGAATTGAGAAGGGGTGAGTGGGGCAAACTCATAATCTCGTCGTGCATGTTTCCAAGATACGACATAGGCGACATGGTAGAGGCAATGGGAAAAAACTATTTCCGTGTTTTTGGAAGACGAACTCCACTGACTCTACTGGAGCACAGGTTGTACAGGCTGTTTTTCGGCTGGTTTATTTAAGTTGGAGGATGCCTTCGGGAAGCCATAACCGCTCCGATGATCACTAACAAGATTATTGCGATTCCTACTATAATCAAGAAGTAGGCCCAAGTAAACTGAGTCGGGATTGTCATGGTCATCATCAGATAGAAGAAGAGACCTAGCACTATGAGGATCACGCCGCCGATTATCGGACCTATAGGTCCGTATTGTTGCTTCTCATGTTTCTCAGTCTTCTCGCCTTTCTCGTGTTTCTCCTCTTTTTCACGCTTCTCTTGTTTTTCAGATCTGACTCTCGGTGGCAGTGGAGCCGGAGCCGGAGCGGCGGCTGCAACCTCCACAGGCGGTGGCGAAGGCTTCAGGTTTGTGCCGCAGTTTGGGCAGAAACTCATCGCTTCAGTAATCTTGGTCCCGCATTCTGAACAGTTTGGCATTTTTTCACCTTTTCATGCTGGTTTTCCTATTTATTTCGTGAGAGTATTTAAGGTGTTCACATTGCTATCATGCGGCTAAAGAAAAACTTATATCTGAATGCTGTTTTCTACAGTTGAGTCAAAATTGAGGAGGATTAGTTAGAAATTGTCTCAAGAATTAGCTGGAACTCCCGTTCTCATACTGCGGGAGGGAGCATCACGTTCGAGGGGAAGAGACGCTCAACACGCAAACATAATGGCCGCAAAAATAGTGGCTGAATCAGTAAAGAGCGCTCTCGGACCCAAAGGCATGGACAAGATGCTCGTCGACAGCTTTGGAGATGTCACAATAACCAGTGATGGAAGAACCATTCTGGACGAAATGGACATTCAGCACCCAGCCGCCAAAATGATGGTTGAAGTCGCCAAGACACAAGACGACGAAGTTGGAGACGGCACAACGAGCGCCGCCATCATAGCAGGCGAACTGCTCAGCAAGTCAGAGGAACTAATCGACAAAAACGTTCACCCCACAGTCATCATAGACGGATACCGAAAAGCAGGAGAAAAAGCACTGGAAATTCTGGAAAAAATCGCCAAACCAGTAAGCCCAACAGACCGCGAATGGCTCAAGAAAGTCGCCATCACATCGATGGCAAGTAAACTCGTAGCAGATCATAAAGAGCAGTTAGCAGACATCGCTTCTCAAGCAATTCTACATGTGACGGAAAAAGGTGAAAAAGAATTCAAGGTAGACATAGACGACATCATGGTTGAGAAGAAACCAGGCGAATCAATGACCGACACCAAACTCATCAACGGCATAGTTATTGACAAAGAAGTGGTTCACCCAGGCATGCCAAAGCGGGTAGAAAAAGCCAAAATCGCCCTACTTGACACCGCGCTAGAGATTGAGAAAACAGAGTTCGACGCTAAAATCAACATTGAAAGCCCAGAGCAAATGGAGGCATTTCTGAAACAAGAGGAAAGCATGCTGAAAGACATGGTGGACAAGATCACGAAAACAGGAGCAAACGTAATCATAGCCCAGAAAGGCATAGACGATCTTGCGCAGCATTTCTTAGCGCGAAAACAGATTTTGGCTGTCAGACGCGTCAAGAAGTCAGACATGGAGAAACTCGCAAAGGCAACAGGTGGAAAAATGATCACCAACCTAGACGATGTTTCAGAGAAAGACTTGGGCCACGCCGAACTGGTAGAAGAACGCAAAATCGGCGACGACAAAATGACCTTCATCGAAGGCTGCAAAAATCCCAAGGCAGTTGCCATTCTCATTAGAGGCGGAACGGAAAGAATAGTGGCAGAAGCAGAAAGGTCCATTCACGACGCTTTATGCGTTGGCAGAGACATTGTCCGTGAACCAAAAATCGTCGCAGGTGGAGGCGCACCAGAGCTCGAAATCGCTAGGCAACTGAGAGAATACGCTAAGACCTTTCTTGGAAGAGAACAGCTGGCAGTGATGGCCTATGCTGAGGCGTTGGAAGCGATACCATTGACCCTTGCTGAAAACGCTGGTTTGGATCCAATTGACATTCTGTCAGAACTGCGCGTTAGGCATGAGAAGGGCGAAGTGTGGGCAGGCGTTGAGGTTAATGAGGGCAAAGCCAAAAACATGGAAAAGGCTGGAGTCTTTGAACCGTTAGCCGTCAAGAAGCAGATAATTAAGTCTGCAACCGAAGCTGCAACGATGATTCTGAAAATCGACGACATAATCGCATCTGGAAAAACGAAAGGCCCACCGATGCCACCGAAGGGTGCTCCTGGAATGGGCGGAATGGGCGCTGAAGGTGCTGGAGAGTTCTAGCATCCCCGCTGAAGACAAGAAAATCTGGGTTGGTCCACCCAAGATAACTCGTTTCGAACGAGCCCGCATAGTGGGAGCAAGAGCTCTACAAATCTCTATGGGTGCCCCAATACTAGTGGAGCCATCCAAAAACTTGTCTAACCCAATAGACATAGCCATCAAAGAACTAGAAATGGGCATATTACCAATAACAATCCGCCGAACTCTGCCAGATGGAACATTCCAGGATATCCCGTTGAAATGGTTGATGCAGGGATAAGCCCGCAAACCCCCTTTTGTTTTTTCCTTTTTTGTTTAAGAAGGAATGCTTTGCCCAGCGAAGATGAGCTTAAAACATGGCGTTTAGCCACTATTATTCTTGTGCTACTCGCCGCTGTGATGTTCTTTTTTCAGCACTTCATCGCTCAGTTTTTCGATATCGCCTTTGAGATTTTCATATTTTACGTTCCAGCATTCTTGATAGTTCTGCTTTTTCTCTACTTTAGGCGAAGGCCAAGGGTGTGAAGTTTAGTCAGTTACTGCTTGCTTGGCTTCTCCTAAAGTCTCGTCGATTCGCTTCCAATGCGCGCCACGCCAGTACACTTGTCCACAGCCTTGGCACTGCCAAAACTCATCATAATTAGAAGAAGTTGACGAAGGAATCTTGTCGGCAATGTTGGTTTTAGAAACCGCCTTAATCTTACTGTTGCATTTTGGGCAGCGTGAGGCCTCCATTCTCACTTCAAGTTTGAAATTGAATCTTTTGGCTAGATTGGCCAGGTTTGCGGTTTGATTTGGTTTTTCAACCAGGAAGGCTTCCGCACCTTTGGCTACACCTTGTCTATAGAGTTCAACATCTCGTGTCAATAGGACGCGGTTCTCTTCCTTAGCTTTCTTTATGAGTTCTTTGTCGTTAGTTGAGCCAGCGTATTCAACGTCGTGTCCCAGCATGCGGAGCCATCGAGTAAGCTTGCCCAGCATACCATCAGTCAAGAACCTCAATTCTCTCATTTGACAATTCGACCAGTTCCAGGTTCCGCCACTATTTCGCCATCGTCCATTACCAGTTGCCCATTTACAATCGTTTTCGAAGCCTTGCCCTTGACCTTCCAGCCGTCGAAGGGAGAAAACTTGGCTTTAGAATAGAACCTTGAAGCATCAATTTTGTGTCGTTTCTTGAGATCGACAACCGTAATATCTGCTAAAAACCCTGCCTCTAATTTGCCTCGGTGTTGTACGTGATATATCTCTGCAGGTTTTTCACACGTCAACTGGACAAGCTGTCCTACGGTTAGACGACCCTTGTTTACCTCTGTCAGCAAGAGTGGAAGCATGGTTTCGAGTCCCACGATGCCAGGTTTCACGTCCCAGATAGATGCACCTCGTTTTTCTTCTAACGAGTGGGGTGCATGGTCAGATCCGATTGTGTCAATTGAGCCTTTCTGCAAGGCTTGCCACAGAGCGTTTAGGTCACTGCGTGTTCTTAGGGGTGGAATCTCAAGTGCAAAATTACCCACTTTCTTGAGGTTCTGAGCCGTAAGGAATAGATGATGAGGCGTGACCTCGCTTGTGATCTTGCAGCCCATTTGTTTAGCTTCAAGAACCGCTCTTAGACCCAGTGCCGAGCTTACGTGGCAGATGTGGACGTGAGTCCCTGACTTTTTCGCTAGTTCGGCGGCTCTGCGAACGGCTTTTTCCTCAGCTTCTGGAGGATGCGCTTCCAGAAACGCGTTTATATCATTGTGCCCTTGCGCCTGCAAGTTACTTTTTGCTGTTTCAATTGTATTCTTGTCTTCTGCATGAACTGCAATGGGCACTTTCGTTTTGGCTATTGCTTTGAAGGCGTTCAACAACGCTTTATCGTCGTCTATGTTGACTCCCCCAAGTTGCTGCAGGAGGTACAACTTGAAGCCAACAGCACCAGCGCCCACGATTCTGTTTATCTCATCCAGGCTTGAAGGAAAGGCTGAGTTGAAAGCAACATTCACAAGTATTCGAGTCTCAGCCAGTCGCATTCGTTTTAGCAGGTTCTCTTCACTCATCGTTAACGGTCGGTTGTTAGGCATGTCCACAACCGTGGTTACGCCCCCGGCAGCAGCCGATTCGGTTCCGCTTATGAAGTCTTCTCTATAGGCAAGCTGCTCGTCTCTTAGATGGACGTGGGAGTCGATCAAGCCTGGTAGCGCCAGGTTTTCTTCCAAGTCGATTCTGGTCGTAGCCTTTGGCAGATTTGTTTCCTTGGCGATTTTGACTATTTGACCATTGTTTATCGCAATGCCTGCTTCGATGAAGCCTTTTTCTGTGTAAACTTTTGCGTTTTGTAGAGTTGTGTCGACTGGCAAACGTGCAGCTCCCTGTTTTGCTAATTGTCTCGTTTAGAAAGGGATGCGTCTATTTTCTACTTAAATCTGGCGTTGAAATGCATGGACAAAAGAAAGGGGAATGTGGGAGAAGGTTACTTGTAGGGTATGAAGTCTTTTCCGAGCAATTCTCTGCCTATGACTATGCGTTGAATGTTCAGTGCGCCTTCTGCTCCGATGCAGTAGGACATGATTCCACGCCAAGCCATATCGATTGGACATTCCTGTGAGTAGCCGTAGGCTCCCATCCAAATCATAGCGTGTTCAGCGGCGTGCATAGCGAACATTGGCACCTTCAACTTGGTCGCTGCAATGTACTTGGTTACTTCCAGCGGCGTGAACTTGTTGTGCTTGTATTTTTCATCCATCATCCAAGCTGTGCGGTAGACCAGTGACTTCATAGCTTCTAGTTCAGCCCAGTCGTCGGCTAACTCGAACTGTATTCCCTCAAATTTGCCTATGGGCTGTCCGAATGCTTTGCGTTGTTTAATGTAGTCCATGCCTATTTCCAATACTCTTTGAGTTGCGCCTATGCACACTGCCGCGATTAGCAGGCGGGCTCCGTCGAATCCTTCCATTGTGGGGTAGAATCCTTCGTTTTCCTTGCCCAGTCTGTAGCTGTCTGGTAGCTTGACGTTTTTCATTGCGAACCCGCCAGTTGAGATGCCCATTCTGCCGACGTCGTCGAAGCGTTTGGTAACTTCAACACCTGGCGCTTTAATTGGCAGATAGAATCCTGTTAATCCTTTGTGCGATGCACCTGGTGGTGCTGGTGCTGTTCTGACGGTTATCCAGTAGCCGCCGCCCATCTTTTGAACTTCCTCTGTGCCGCTTATGTACATTTTTTCACCGTTGATTATCCATTCGTTGCCAACTTTTTTGCCTGTGCTCTTGAAGGCAGCGACATCTGAGCCTCCTCCTGACTCTGTTGTGCCTATGCCGATGAACGCGTTGCCTTTGATAGCTGGTCTTATCACTGCGTTTCTGACGTCCTCGCTTGCGTATTTGTCGACGACGTAGCCCCAGCTTGACTGTACTAGCCAGAAGACTGGAACAGCGCAACTTATGTCTGCGTAGCCCAATTCTTCAGCTGCTATGCACGCGGTGATCCAGTCGGCGCCTGTTCCCCCGTGTTCTTCGGGCGCTGTCATTATGAGTAAGCCTAGGTCCGCCATTTCTTTGACTAATCCGTCTGGCATGTTTCCTGTTTTGTCCATCTTCCGGACTGCTTCAAGGTTGAGTCGTTTCTCGCACCATTCATGGATAGCCTTGCGAAACAGTTGCTGCTCCTCGGTGAAGCTGAAATCTATCATAGTTTTTCTTCTTTCTCCTCTCAAATTGAGGTAGCAACATTGTGCACAACAGCATATAAGATTTATCAGTAACATCAAAAGTAAATGAGAAAGCCTTCTCTAGAGAGGGGTAGTAATGGTTACAACCGGTGAAGTTTTCAAAATGGCCAAATCGACCCAGCTTTCAAACATTGCCTCAAAGTTGAAAGGTTCCAAAACCGAGGAGGACAATGAAGAAAGCGACTCCAAGTTCACACTGACCACTTAATGCCCAAAAAGCCTTTCGGGCTAAATCGCGTCACGCATCATTTCTGATCCAGACTTCGGTGCTCTGGAAGTTCGATATTGTTGTACGATGGTAATGAGATTGAACATAGTCTGCCAACCCGACTTGGGTGGTGTACGCATTTCTGATCCCGTCCCAAATAAGCTGGTCGGCCACACTTGCACGAGAGAACAAGATCACCTTTGGCTTTTCCGTTTGCCAAGCAACCAGAATATCATCAAGAGTAATCACCCCTTTAGGGTAGCCTGGAATCGGTCCTCGATAATCATCACGTGTCCAAGCGTACCCCCAAACATCTTGGAAAAATCCTTGGAATTTCCAGTATGGAGAATTGGGTTCAACTATGGTTCTCTCAGCAAAGAAAGCAATGCTAGCATCAGTAGTCCATATCATGTCAGTTGAACTCGTCAAATTCTTGACGTAGCGTCCTAAATCCATTTGATTCTGCATCAAGATTGCACTCGATTCGTTGCCAAGTACACTATCTACAAGAAACCAGCGAGTGCCATAAGAAAAAGCAGGCAGAAACCAAAATGTCGCAAGAATGTAGATCATAGCTAATGCAATGCCTGAGAGAGGGACGATTTTTTTCATAATCAACTTGAAGTGTAGAACGTTTCGTGTACTTCTAGAGACAGAAAAATCGTTCGGAACAACGTTGTCAAGTCCTTTCGCAACAAGAATGCTGATTGGAGGAATGAGAGAAAAACTGTACTGTAAAAACACAACCTTTGAGAATGGCAAGGCCACTAAGGGAACAAAGAACCAGGCCATCATTAACTGCCAGGCTCTATCGCCTATATTGCGAGGTGTTGCAAGCATCGCGGACAAGATGAGCGGCGACAGAGAAAAAAGTATTTGAGCAAAAAACCAGAACTTTTCGATGGCAGGCGTGCCGAAACGGATAGTCTGCCACTGTATCGTTTGCACGAAGAAAAAGGGCCACACATTTGTAAATAGCAGCAAAAGAAATACCGCAAGCGGGAAAACTGAAGCACTTGCTATGAAAATGAACAGATGCGTGATCTTTTTCCTGAAGAATGTGAACATTGAAAATAAGACTATCGCACCGAGAACTAGAAGAGCAGTGTATTTTGTCATTAGAGAAACGCCCCCAAAAATTCCTGAGAGCACCAAGTATTTCGTTTCTTTTCCTCTTACATACTTCACAAAGAAGAGCATCATGAGCGTTGTGAAGAATGTCAACCCGTTGTCGACGAAAGCAATTTTATTGCTAAAAATGGCTAGAGGATAAAGTGCGTATATGCCAGAAGCGATCAACGCGGTCCTTCCCGAATACATCAATTTGCAAACATAAAAGACCAGCACTATTGTTGCAATGCCCAGAAAGACATTTAGGCTTCTCATAGACAGAAGACTGGGACTAACCCGCATTACTCCGTACGCCATGTATAAGTAAACGGGAGGATGAGCAAAAAACACGTCTTTGTAGGGTATGTATCCCTTGGTCACCACAAGAACCGCTTGCGCATATATGGCTTCATCCGTGTCTAAGACATGGAAATACAATAGATTAAAAAACCTCAAAAATGCTCCCACCACTAACTCGAAAAACAGAATCTCTGCGTGAATCTTTTTCATTCCTAACACTCCAAGAACTTAGGCTAACCGACTTCTTTTCTCAACTCGGTTACCTTAGTAGCACTCAAGATGAGCCACTGTCCCTTCCTGCATGTTTTTAACCAATCGTCGATCTGTGAGGCTCTCCATAAAAGGGGCAGAAGCAATAGATAGAGTCTGAAAACTCCGCTCTTGGCTAATTTTCTTAGAAAATTAACGTCTGCACGTGAGGCAAAATCTTTTCCTCCATTTTTTCTAAGAATCAACGATACTAATTCATCATATGCTCTTATCATTGGAAAACCCCAGTAGACTGTCTCAAGAGGTGCGAGTCCAGCAGTTTGAGTTAATGTTATCAACGCATTCTTAGTATACCGCCTAATGTGTCCAGCTCTCAAGTCGAATGCTGTTAACCTTTTGCCATGAGGCACACTTAAGACTAAAATGCCTCGAGGCTTTAATGTCCGAGCCATTTCAACTAGAAAATCAACGTCATGTGGCAAGTGCTCCATGACATCTCCAGCAACGATGTCATCGAAAACATCGCTTCTAAATGGAGTTCTCTGCGCATCAGCACGTAAGAAGGAAATTCGTGATTTTCTTTTTTTCTCGGCCTTTCGCTTCAACAGTGCCAACGCTGGTTTAGATAGGTCCAAGCACAAAAAGTCGCAGCTTCTTTCGTTAGGGGTCAATAAATAGTTACCAGTGCTTGAGCCCACATCTAGTATAAATCTCTCTTTTTTATCTATCCGTTTGAGAAGGGCCTCCACCCTCTTTCGACAACCAAGACTATATTCAAGAACAAATGATTGGCAAATCACGTTGTTCAGACTTCCGTAATTCATAACTTTCTGCCCTTTCAAACTATTCTTTCCCACACCTCGATTCCCCCTGGATTGAAGGTCTTAGTCAGACGATAATGCGACGTGAGATATTGCTTTAAACCTGGTTCAGAATAATTGGGATTTTCGATACCGTTCAGTATTAACCTATCAAGAAAGCTGGTGCGAACGATCACGATTACCTTAGGCTTGTCTTCTTGCCAAGCACTCAGAATCTGGCTAAGATGAAGAAGAGTGGGAAGTTCCGTAGTAAAAGGTCCTTTATATGTTCCATCCTCTGAATAAGCAAGGGAACCAGAGAAAAAACCTTGATATTTGTAGTATTCAGAGTCCGGCGTGACTATGATTCTCTGTGCGAGGAAAGCAATTGACGCGTCCGTGGCCCAGATCTTGTCTATCGATTCAGTTACTGATTTTATGTAGTTCGCGGATTGAATCTTGGTTTCTTGTGCTATCCTGTTTTCGTAGTTGCCTTGAGTTGTACCGACGGTAAAATACAAGCTTGCTGCAACAAAGAACAGCCAGATGAATATCAAAAGCATTTTGTCCAGGCTGAACTTCGTACGCATCTTCGCCAACTGTCTTAAAGACAAGGGAATCTGCAACCTTGAAACAGCAAGAGCGGCGAGTATAGACAAAGGCGCGTTCAAACAGATAAAATACTGAAGGAATACATAGCTCCCCGAAATGATCAATGTAAACGGGATCAAATACCAAAGAGTAATCAACCTGTCTTCATCCGCCTTTGGACTAATCATTGCGAACACAGCTAAGCTGAGGAACGGAAGGACCCAAAAAAAATAAAGAGCTAGGAAATACGATTTCTCCATCAGAGTATGAGAGAATATTCGATTCAAAAACTGCAGATATAGGGTGTCTTGAAGGAAGAGGGGTAAAATCCCGCTCGTTAACAGCAAAGCTCCGATAAAGAGGGGAATAGGAAGAATTGCCAAAAGGAACCATCCAATATGCTTGAAACGCTTCTTTAAAAGCAGGGCAATAAGAATGAACAGAATGAGTTGAAACGCGGTGAATTTTGTCATCAAAGAAAGACCTGCAAGAAAGCCGGAGAGGAGAAGATACCTAAAAGAACCGTACTTGTTATATGTCAAGAAAGCGAACACTGTTAGAATGCTTAAAAGGCCCAGAGCGTTATCGACTATAAAAATCCTGTCAAAAAACACCGCAAAAGGTAAAACAGTATAGAAAAATGAGGCGATAACAGCGACCTTTGTCGAATAGAGTTTTCTGCACATGAAATAGATAGACACCATCGTGCATATGCCGAAAAGCACATTGAGGGAACGCGCATTAAAAAGGGTGGCACCAACAAGAATCATCCAGAAGGAACTAGCCAAGAAATATATGGGAGGATGCGCAAGAAATACGTCTCTATATGGAATATAGCCTCTACTTATGGCGTAACTACTTTGAGCATATACTGCCTCATCTGAAGTCATTACCTGAAAATATTCGATGTTGTACATTCTGAGCACCACAGCTAGAAACGCCACCAAGAAAAGAGAGAGAATAGCTATAGTGCTTTCCGAACGCATAAGCGAATTAACACGGCGCATGTCATTATCCTCGTCACAATATATTCAAGCAATAGACATAATGGATCTCATGTTTTCGATAAGTGTTCAAGACATTCTAGCAAAGATTTTTTTATGCTCGTTCACATAATATTCTTTTGTGTATTTATTCGCATAATTCTGCGCCGCCCGCTGCGATTTCGTGGCTAGCTTAGTCCATAGGTCTCTATCTTCAGATAACATCAAAATCCTTTCACTTAACCGTTTAAATGACCCCGGTTGAAACAAAATTCCATTAAGTTGCAGCACATTTTCTCTTACTCCAAATAGATTCGATGCAATAGGCACACATGCGAAAGCGGCGCCTTCCAACAAAACAAGGCCAAAGGCTTCAGTGGTGTTTCGGCTAGGTAGGCAAATAACGTGCGAAGTCTCATAGAGCTTTATCAAGTCGTCGTCACCGTTAGTATTTACAAACCTCACATTGTCGCAAGACAAACTTCGGGCCAGACGTTCTAGCTGAGTTCGAAGATATCCTCGTCCTTCAATAATGAGATTTACGTTTTTCATTTCGGCAACCGCACGAATCAGAACGTCAACAGCCTTAAACGGTCTAAGCTGACCCACATACAATACCGTGAATCTTGAATTCTTGGATCTCATCAAAGAAGCAATGGGTCTGTCAACCCCACCAAATCTGAAAGGAGGTTTAATTACCTCAACATTTCGAAGACCTCTCGTCCTCAAAATCGATGCGTAGTCATTTGAAATGGTAATTATTTGCGATGCATTCTTCGCAAGATGGTCGTGGAATACTCTGTACGAACGGCTAACGAACTCAGATTTCCAGCAAATCTCAGCAACATGAGTGTAAACTAGATTGGTGCCCTTATTTGTTAAGAGCAGCAAATCACTCAAAAAAGGGGTCGGTCCCCAGACATGAACTACATCAAAATTGCCGTAGCGATGAAAAGGTATCGAACTAATCTTAAACTCCTTAAGTCGCCTTCTAGGTGAAACCAAAGTTACTTGGTGTCCTTCTTTTTTCAAGCCTTCAGAAAGAACACCCACCAATCGACTGATTCCACCCTTATACGGTGGAACTTCCGCGGCAACCTCAAGAATTTTCAGAGGAGTCACCCGTGGCCTCAGAAAAATGTTAATCTAACTGAGCTTGCCTTTCCAATGATCGACTACTATTTGCAATCCCCTCTCAAGATTCTTGGTGGGCTTCCAATTGAGCATTCTCTGAATTTTCGAACTATCTAATACCAAATATGATGGATCAGAAAATGCTGGGCGTTGAGGGTATCCAGGAGGATAAGAACCAAAGAGGATAGGTTTAGAATAGCCTATGAATTCTGCGATTCTTTCCGCCAACTCCTTGTTTGAAGTGGCAACTCCAGTTGAAACGTTAAAAACCTGTTTTTCAGCTTTTGCGCTCTCAATTGCTCTTACATAGGCGTTCACATGGTCATCGACATACATATAATCGCGAATTGAATCGGGAGTGCCAACGTAGGCTTTTTTTCCTTTCAACATCGTGGTTATGAGATATTCAACCATGAAACCTGTTTCAGACACGCGACCATAACTATTGGTAGGTCTTAGGACAGTGAAGTTCAATCCGTACACTTCTCCAGCCATGCGAATATACATGTCCGCTGCGGCTTTACTCACAGCGTAAGGAGATGCGGGGTTGAGCAGCAAATCTTCGGTAAATGGAATGTTCTTTTCTTGCCATCCATAGACTTCTGCAGTTGACGCAGCAATCAGTCTTCTACTCTTGGAGTCAGAGGTTTCGAGGAGCGCGTGAACCATATTCATCGTGCCCTTGTAGTTAGTTTCTTCATTCTCAAAGGGATGCTCGAAGCTGTAGCGCACCGGGGTCAGCGCGCCAAGGTGGCAGACATAGTTTGGGTTTGCACTACGCACAGCATTTCTTACAGAAAGGTAGTCTCTCAAGTCTGCTGTTAGCAAGACGACCTTATCTAAAAGTGGCGCAATGTTGCTCAAGTCTCGAGCTGCGGAGTGACGAATAAGGGCGTAAACCTTGTAGCCGCGCTCCGTTAGTGTCTCAGCCAGACGTCTTCCAATGAAGCCTGTTACCCCGGTTATGACTACGTTTGCCATACTTTCATCTCTCTGCCTAACCTGATCAATTCAAGTTCAGCGGTCTCCAAGTCCTTTATGCTGTCTATTGTTAACCAAAAACTGTTTACAGGATAGGCCTTAAGAAGCCGCTTGCTAGCAAGCTTGGGGAATGTCACTTTCTCCAATGACCCTTTTTCCGGCAAATAGTCTACGATTTGTTGATCGAAAATGTAGATGCCAGCGTTGATTAGAACAGAGTCGATGACCGGCTTTTCTTCGAAATTCAGAACATCGTTGTTGTTTGCTATATCAATGACTCCATAGGGACTCTTTAAAGGCGAGACGGCAATTGTTGCAACTGATTTGTGCGAAGAGTGGAAGGCAACCATACCATGCAAGTCCAAATCTGTCAGCATATCTCCGTTCAATGCCAAGAAAGTGTCATCGTCAACAAATCGGCTTATGGCCAGTCTGAAACCCTCTCCGGTTTCACCTTCAACGCTGTGAGCACTGTAATCGATCTTCAAGCCAAAATCTGACCCATCACCAAAGTGATCCATAATAGATTCTTTTTTATAGGCTATTCCGATTACGACATGTTCTATTTTGTTGTTCTTTAACCATTCAAGAATCCATTGGAGCAATGGCTTGCCCAGCACTTCAACCATGGCCTTCGGTTTGTCGTTGGTTAGTGGCCTTAACCTCAGACCAGCGCCACCAGCTAGAACAACCGCTGTTCTAACTTGGATCATTAGTCAAACACCTGTGACCGAAGTCCATAAGCTTTTTTACTGTTTTAATTCTTCGACAACTTAAATCCTTCTGTTGTCCACTGTCCCTAGCGATCTTGGTTACCTTCTCTCTGAAAAGTTCTCGGAGTCCTGCAAGCTATGAAACGATTATCTCTAAGAGTTCGCTTGTCTTCTACAGGCGCATTGTCAACCATGATCACTTCGAAATTAGGATAGTCTGTCTTATGGACTGAGACTAAACACTCATCTACCCCTCAGAAACCTTGCCTCACTCAGTCATCTTTAGCACGCTTTTGCAATAACTCGAATCCCTTGATCAAGTTCTTTTCTGAGTTCAATTAGAAATAAAGATAACGTCCATCTCCATTTGGTCCAAAAGTCTGCTTTAAAATATTATCCTTCATGACGTTTTGGGCATTATTGCTTGTTGCTTTTCTTTTTTCAGGTTAAGAGTTCCTTCGTCTTCGTATACTTTCATTTTTACCCATTTGTAGGTTTTTCTTAGGCCTTCTTCAAGGCTTATTTTTGGTTCCCAGCCTATTTTATTTCGCACAAGAGTGAGGTCGGCATTTCTTCCCCTCACGCCTTGCGGCGCTGTTACATCATATTGCTTTTTTATGTTCTTGCCTGAGGTTTCAATTATCATGTCGGCCAGTTCACTGATTGTGACAAGTCTGTCCGATCCGATGTTTACTGGTTTCATGTAATTGGATTCCATGACCATGACTGTTCCTGCCACGGCGTCGTCAATGTAAACGTATGAACGTGTTTGTTTTCCGTCTCCCCAAACGGTTATAGTTCCTGGATTGTGCGTTTCAGCCACTTTTCTACACAATGCGGCTGGTGATTTTTCTCTTCCACCTTTGTATGTTCCCTCAGGTCCGTAGACGTTATGGTATCGGACTATCCTTATGTCAAAGCGATGGTCACGTTGATATGCTTCACACATTTTTTCGGTGAAGAGTTTTTCCCAACCGTAGAAATTGTCTGGGTCAGCTGGGTAAGCGTCCTCTTCCTTTAGGCCTTTCACATTTGGGCTTGTTTGCTTGTAGGTAGGGTAAACACAAGCCGATGAGGCGAACAGGAACCTTTTGACTCTGTTTTGCCTAGCTGCTTCGAGCATGTATGTGTTGATTAGTACGTTGTCATGCATGACTTCGGCTCCGACTTCCGTGATGAAACCAATGCCACCCATGTTTGCTGCAAGATTGTAGACTTTGTCTATCCCTTTTGTGGCTGCAAGACAGTTTTCCCAGATTCGAAGGTCCATCTCCAATTTCTCGCTACAATAGTCTTCTCTGATGTAGTTGTCGAACTTGATGTCGACCGCTCTAACAAAGTTTCCCTTCAAATAAAGATGTCTAGCTAAATGGCTGCCTATGAATCCGCCCGCACCTGTAACCAGTATTCGTTCCATGTCAGTTGCACCGGACTTCTAAGAATCTCTGAAGTTTTGTGACGAGATAGATTTAAGTTTTATTCATTGTTCGGGAGAACATAGCGAAAGATGCTTTTGAAATGGTCAAGGAGCCATGGGAGGATTCCTACGTGCTGTTGATCCTAAATTGGCTGGAAAGACTATTATCTGTTTTCCTCTCGCTTAAAAGGCATAGGCTGGTGTCTCTTCAACTCCAACCAGAGTTTTGATAGACCGACTAGATGAGCCATGACTATTTTGGGTATTTTGGTTGGCAGATAAACGCGTGTTGAGCCTTCGCCGATTCTTGTTCTGTGGCTGATGGGTATTTCTCTTATTGTGTATCCCTTTTGGTGAGCTCTGATTGTAAGTTCTGTCCAAAAACTTTCTTTCATGAATTTGCATTCCCTTGCGATGGACTGAGCGACATCGCTTCGCATGAGTCTGTATGGTGCTGTTATGTCTTGCAAAGTAGACATCCCAAAGAGAAGTTTGACCATGATTTGAAAAGTTTTCGACATGATTTTTCTGTGGAGCGGGTCAGCTCTCTTCACTCTGCAACCGCTGAGTATATCACATTTGTCTTTGTACCCATATAATGCCCAGAAGTCTTTGGCAAAATGCTGTCCATCTGAATCCGTCAAGAACACATATTCAGTATTGACCTTTTCCAGCCCATCGATGATGGCTTTAGAGTATCCTTTTCTCTGATCATCCATTATTAGTGTCATGGGAATTTTCTGGCTTAGTTTCGCCAAGATTTCCTTTGTTCCGTCGATGCTCCCGTCTTCAACCACTAGCATTTTGGACGGTATCTTACTTCCAACTTCACCGTAGAACTCAGAGATTACGGTCTCAACAGTTTCCGCCTCATTGTGAACGGGGAACAAAAACGTTATCTCAGGCTTCATGCCACGTCTCACAACGCGTCAACTCCAGCATCCATTTGGACAAGGGCGCGCAGCTCGAGCTCTCCTATCATAGTTGTTTTTGTTAGTTTATATCGGTTTGCATATAAAATATTCGGAACGTCATACAGTTTCCGCAGCATTTTTTCTTCGATTTTTACAGCGTAGAGATGAACCTCTCAGGGCATTACCCAACATTGAAAAAGCAGGGCTTCAACACTCTTTGACCCGCTATGCTTTTATTTTTGGTTTAATGTTCCCTTTACATAAAAGGGATGCATTGTTGTCTTCAAGCAGGCAGAAGAAAAAGCTTGGGAGCGAGCACCTTCAACGCATGATAGACCTGTGTAGGTCTGTGGAAGAGAGAGGGCTAGATCCTTTTTTGGTGGATGTAAACGATTTGATAGCGATTGTTCGAGAATATTTTCCCGAGTGGGAGTCGATGGACGAATTTAGCTTGGACGCTGAAGCCATTAATCGTTTGGCCTCAGTTATTAGGTTGCAGAGCGATTGGGTGCGTCATCGGTCAACTTCGCTTTATACGGATCCTTTTCTCATCGAAGAGAAACTGCGCAAGTTGAGCCGTGAAAGCTTGGCCCGATTATTCTTGAATGCATGGCATCCGATTGTTGAGTTGGAGCAGATTTCTTCCAACAGTCTTATTGAGGCCGTTAAGTATTGGCAAGGTTTGCTTCCTCTCGATGAACGTTGGACGAAAACTTCAACGTTGAAGACCGAGTTGGGCGCTGCCACACGCGAGGAGTTGATTGGGCAGCAGATTATGGCGGAGAAAGCGTTCACGGAAGATTTGGAGGCTTTGTGGCACGAGCTCAGACAAAGGGTGGGTGAAGACGGTAAGATTCCGTACTGGGATTTTGTGGGCGCTGGCACTTATGGGGAGACTTCTCGACGCGCTTACATGACCAGTTTTCTCGTCACGTATGGGTATGCAACTTTCGAGGTTCACAGGTTGGAAGAGGAGATTTTCATCATACCTTTCGACAAGCCTCGTTCGTTGGTTGGCAATAAACAGGCCGTTTCAATACCGGTCTCGGTTAGCTTTGAGGAGTGGCGGCGTTGGAGAGAGAGCAAGCGCGACTGAGGCGGAAAGCCCTTTACCTGCGAAGAATCAAGCGGGCAACGCACCTTCTTTTCTATCGCAGGCATAGGAGACCTGGCGTAAAAGGCTGGGAGCTGCGAAAACGTTTGGGCTCAGACTATCCAAAAGTGCTGGGGCTTTTAGACACCTACCTAGAAAAATTGGATTTGCAGGTGAAGACAGTGTTTGAGGGCGAGAAGCCTTCTGAAAAGCCCACGCTTGAGCAGCTTGACCGTGCTCGGTTCTTCATAACCTTGCGTGGCGGCTTATCGCCGAAGGAGACCAAGCTCAGCGGTTGGCGCATCGACGACATCGCCGGTTTAGCTATGACCATAGCCTTCATTATTTCAAAGAGGGGCAAAGCTCCACGAGACGAGGTTGAAGATCTCTTGCGCGACAAGTTGCCAGGATGGCGAGTTGATATCAACATGGACCGTTATATCCGAGCTGGCTATCTGGCTCAGGATGAGAACAGGCAAGTGTATCTTGATTGGAGAACTCGCGCTGAGGTGGATGAAAAAGCGCTTGTCGATCTGTTGCTTGCAGTTGAGGGCGAAAAGAAAGAGAAGACTGAGTAGCACTGAGTCTAACGGACTTTTCTATAGATTAGAATTATGACTAGAGCAACTGCAATAGCTCCGAGTATTAGGAGGGGACTGTTGAGCAGCTGATCTTCCAGGCGAGGGGGCATATCATAAGAAATGGTGTCTTCTTGAACTTGGATATTTGAGGCTGATGTTGGCAAAGCAAGAGAAAAAGTCACGTCTAAAGTGCCTGTTTCCTTGTTTTCATAGTAGAATGATGTGGCATTGGTTTTTTGCCAGTCAGCGACTCGTTTTTCCAAGTATTGGGCGAAATTCACTGTAAAATTGTTTGTTAGGCTGACTTGAAATTTCCTCCATTCAGTGTTCACTTGGTATGTGCGTTTCATCGTTGTTCCGTTGACTTTGAAGCTTACAATGTCTGAGCCTCCCAGAAAGAATGAGATATGGAAGGCGTTGTTGGCGTCGTCGTACATGCTTGTTTGCGGTCCTGGCCACCAATTAACCAGTTTCTGACCGCTTTGTTCTAGACTCTGCTTAATGTTTTGGGGGATGGTTGAGATGTTAAATTGTGTGTTGACCTTGGCTTGGTTGTAGAGTGTGGAGTTAAGGTTTTCGAAATCGTATGTTATGAAGAGGCTGTCGTCTACTGTGGTCTTCGTCGTGCTTGTTGAAGCATTGACTGTAAGGATCACTGAGAGAATCAAAATTATTGCTGGTATGACATAAGCGGTTTTTCTCAAAGTTTGTTCCAACTTTTGTGAGGTCTTTTGCTTTCAACTGCAATAGGCGTTATGATTCTTAAATGTTATTATAATCCTCCGGCGATATGAAATGTCAAAAGGTGGTTTTCAACATGACCTTTTCCCTGCTTGAAGAATTGTCGTCTTATGTTGAGTCGAAGCCGCCTGCAGGTGTGAACCTGGTGTTCATCGGTCAAGGTTTCACAGGTGTAAGGCTGGTCACCGGTGATGTTGGATTGGCGGCTTCTCCCTTGACTCGTTTTGACACGTGCATTGGAGCATCTAGACTCGCTGGATCCTTTACGCGTTATGATTCCAGAGAGTTGGCTAGATTCTTGAGTCCGAGGCAGCCTGCGCATCTGCGATCTATCGGATTGGCTGCTGTGAACGCGGTTTTGCAGAGGGAACTCCGAAAGAGAACGGACTTCCTTGAGGGAGATTTCTTGAAGTTTCTGTCTATAAAGCCTGGTGAAAACGTGGCTATGGTGGATTACTACACAACGAAGATTGAGTTTCTTAAGGGTTCACATCTGACTGTTTTTGACGACCGGTTCGCAGGGAAACGTAAGGACATATCTATTCTTCCCATATCCACTATGCCTAAGCAATTCCCTGACGCTGACGTGGTTATCGTTCCTCCAACCTTCATGGACAAAGTGGAAGATCTTAGGCAGTATGCTTCAAACGCTAGGCATTTCGTAGTTGCTCATCCCACTACTCCGCCTTTGCCTGAACCGTTTTTCAAAAGAGGCGTAACCGTGGTTGCGTCTATGATGATTTTGGACGCTGAACCACTATTGAGGCATGTTATGGAAGGTGCAGGGACCACTCTTTTCAAGAAGTTCTGCAAGAAAATTGCTTTCGTGAAGAATTAATTCGATTTTGACCACAGTTTCTTCATTGTTTCAAAGTTTTCTATGAGTCTCAAACCCTTAAACGTTGTTTTGAACACTTTCTTTTGACACTTTTTGCCTTTGATTGTTGTGTTTTCTAGGAAGCCGTTTTGCACGAGGGTGGGCAAGTATTCGTTGAGTTGAGCGTAGCTGAGTTTGGCTTTGTACATGATGTGTGTTTTAATTCTTCCTTCGACGGCTGTTTTCAATATTTCGATGATGATGTCGTGGCGATCTCTTCGTTTGGCGTCTTCTTCTGTACTGGTAATCATTTCTACTTCTCTCTTCAGAAACTTTCTTAGAGAAGATAATAAGGGTTGATGTCATGGATTGAGGCTGTGGAGACGGTTTGATGAAAACGCTTAAGAGTTGTGTGAATCATTAATTCAGTGTATGTCTCAGGATAGAATGTTGGTCCTATTGCAGGAGTTGGTCAAGAATTCGAAGAGAAGTGACAGGGACTTGGCTAAGCTCCTTGGGGTTTCGCAGCCAACGCTGACTAGAATGAGGAAACGGCTTGAGAGGGACAATTACATACTTGATTACACGGCTATTCCTAACATGACTAAGCTCGGGTTTGAGATTGTTGCTTTCACGTTCTTGAATATAGAGAGGTTTGATCCAGAGAAGGGTGAGTTAAGCTCGGCGCTTGGAGAACGTGCCCACAAGTGGGTTAGCCACAACAGCAAGATTATTTTTGCTGCTGGCGGTGAGGGACTGCATGGAAACAACTGTATGATGATATCTGTGCATCGTGACTTTACTGATTTCACAGATTTTATTTCTGACTTTCGCACTCAATGGTCGGCTCGTGTTAGAGTCATGGACAGTTTTCTGGTTTCGTTGAAGTCTAAGATGCCCAAGCCGTTCTCGTTCAGAAACTTAGAAATTGTAACTTGAAGTAGTGTTGATCCTGCTTAGAGGTCATTGACTGCGTGTGTTTGCTTGATTAGGCGGTTCTCTGACATCCGATATGAAGAATGATGGGTTAATGTTGCTCGCGTTTCTTCTTATCCTTGTCCCAGAAGGGTTTGGTTCTCAGGTACTGAATCTTTGCTTTCAGCAGGTCGATGTAGAAGTCGTCTTGTGACGGATGCATTTTGCTCAGGATGCGAAATGCGGTCTCTGGTCCTACGCCTCTGACTTGGAAGGCTATTAACGCTTTTTTGCCGTGGCTCAGCACTAGGTCTGCGGTGCGTCTCGCATGTGTCAACTGTTCTAATTCTTCTGGCATGAGCTGTTTTGCTTTCAGTCTTCGTTTGAGGATGTCGATGACTGTTTTTGGGTCCTGAATTGGGTGTAGGTCGGCGAGGAGTCCGGAGCCGCATTTTTCGCAGACGAGTTTGTCGGGGAGTTCGCGTATGCGTTTTTCTTCTGAGTGGTGTCCACATTGGAGGCAGAGGAGGGATGGTTTTCTTGCTAGTATTGCCTTTTCCATGCGTTCGATGTTGCTGAGTATGACGCGTTCTGGTGCCATTAACTCGGGGATTTCTGTGTACTTGGCTAGTATGCGGTAGCCTAATGGTGTTGGTTTTTCCAGGCGGAGCAATGTTGAGACCTTGGTTTGTTTTTCTTTGATGCTCGCCATGATTTTTTTGACTGTTGCGAGGTCTACTTTTTCCTGCATTGCTTCTCGGATGGTTTCTTCATAGATCGGTGTCTTTGCGAATCGGCTTGGGAGTTCAGCCATGCGTTCGTATGCCATTGTTTTTCCTCTGGGCAGGGCTCCGAAGCGTTCGGCTACGAACTTCATCTTGTATGAGAATGGGAATCGGGCTTTCAGATAGTCGTTGAAGGCTTTGTCCACTTCTTCGTCAGTGAGTTTGAGCAGCAGTGTTGGAAGTCTGTCTAGATCGTGTTGTTCGACTTTTCGGGGCGTTTCTATGAGGATGCGGTAGCCGTTGTTCCACCAGCCTGTTATGAGTTCGTTGTCGGAGAGGACAGCGTCGAATATGGCGCCGATGGTTCGGTTGACAACTTCGCCGTAGCAAGCGTGAACTACCACGTATTTGTCAAAAGCCTCGATGAAGATGTGATTGTGCGTTGGGACAGGAGCGCCTTCTTTCATCTGTTCATGAATTTCTTTGGTGGGTTCAAGCAGCGTGGACTTGTCGGTTGATATTTTGATTGCGAGTTTTTCAGCCATTTTGTTTGGATTCTTTTCTTTTTTCAGTTCTTGGGCGATTTCTTCTCGTAGTTTGCCGACTTCTTGGGCTAACGTGAATGGAACTGGTAGTATTTCGCCGTCCCAGCCAGGTAATGCTGCGAATGGGTCTTCTGCGGGTACAACGTGGACTGTTCCTGTTTCGTCTTCGATTTGTACTATGCGCCACACTTTGCCGCGTAGTATGATGTTTAGTCCTAGGCGGGCGCGTAGTGCCATGAATTCGTCGCCCACCGTGCCTATTGTGCGGTCTGAGATTACGTCGACTACTGGATATCGGCGTTCGTCTGGAATCATGGATAGGTTTTGATGATAGTACTCGCGTGTTCTGCGGCTGCTCTTCAACGTGTCGCCTTCTAGCCAAACAGTCCTTAACGTATGTAGGTACTTTGCAACGTCTAAAAACTTCTCTTTTGTGAGATTTCGATAAGGACAGGCCCGGCGCAAGATTTGCAGCGCCTCGTCCACTGTGACCTGTTTCTTATCCATGACTAATCCGACGATTTGATGAGCCAACACGTCTAATGCACTTTCGTGGATGAGTAGGGGTTCTAGCTGACCTTTGTAGGCTAGTTTTACGGCTGTTATGGCTTCGAGTGTGTCGTCTGAGAAAGCTGTTATGATAATGCCTTTGGATACCAGGTTTAGTTTGTGTCCGCTTCTGCCCACGCGTTGGATGAGGCTGCTAACCTGCCTAGGCGACATGTATTGAATAACTAGGTCAACGTGTCCAATGTCGATGCCCAACTCCAAGGTGCTAGTGCATACTATGGCTTTGAGAGTCTTCGCCTTGAACTCGTCTTCTATGGTGGATCGTGTTTCTCTTGACAGTGAGCCATGGTGAACCGCGACGTCGCTATGCTGGAGCTGAGTGAACCTGTGTCCCAGCATCTCGGCGTTGGCTCTGCTGTTGACGAAAATAAGAGTTGAAGTGTGCTCTTTCACTAGATCGAGTATGCGTCTGATTCGGGCTGCGGCTTCAGGTGCAGTTTGCAGTTTTTGAGCCAAGTCGAAATCGGCGTCTTCAGGCAGAGGCGACTCCACGCTGTATCGATAACCCTTTGGCAAAGGAACCACAATGACTCTGATGGGACGATTGGAGCCTGTGATGAATTGACCGACCTTTTCTGGGTTGCCAACGGTTGCCGACAAGCCGACTCGTTGAAACTCTTGTTTGGTTAGTTCGAAGAGGCGTTCCAACGCGACTGTCAGTTGAACTCCGCGTTTGTCTTCAGCTAGTTCGTGAACCTCATCAACGACCACGTAGCGGACGTGGCTGAGGTGTTGTCGCATTCGCTCGCCTGGGAGAATCGCCTGCATGGTTTCAGGTGTTGTGACAAGCATGTTTGGTGGCTGCAGTGCTTGGCGTCTTCTTATCTTGATTTCTGTGTCTCCGTGTCTGACTTCAACGGTGATGCCGAGTTTTGCTGCCCAGAATGATAAGCGTTTTATCATGTCGCGGTTGAGTGCACGCAGCGGGGTAATGTATAGAATGGAGATTCCATGTTTCTCTGGCTGAGCAATAAAGTTTGAGAAAATCGGCAGCAGAACAGCCTCGGTTTTGCCGCTTCCCGTTGGCGCAATCAGGAGAACGTTTTCACCCTTAAGGATTGAAGGAATAGCCGCAGTCTGAGGCAGAGTCGGCTCTATGAAACCTAATTCGTCTAAAGCCTCGCGTATCGGCTTGGCAAGTAAATCATAAGCATCGGGACTTTGCTTCTTTTGAGCCAACCAGCAACCGCACTCTAACGGTCAAATAACTCCAGAAGAATCTATTAAACAATTTTCTAATTACGACTAATTCCCTCTCCAGGTTTCTGCGCAGAATTTCTATCTAACGGATAGTTTATTGTTGCTCTAAAAAACTTCTGAAGATATTCGAAAATGAATCGCTTGAATTTCTTCGGATTAGCCTTAAGTAATCTGATTTTATTTTTCTTGACATAGCTTTTACAAATTGAGAATTCTTGAAAACATTCTTGTAGTCAAAGAAGCCTCCGTTACCTTCGCTATATTCTTCTAGATCAATGTTTATGTCGGGTGTGATCAATTCCCACAATTTTTTCAGAGTTCTGATAACAATGGTTTTTTGCTCGGTAACATAGGATCTCGGATTATCTAATATCATAGCACCCATTTCATCCCTTCTCATAATCTCTGACAAAACGTAGGAAAAGAAGAAAAGTGATAGGCCATAATCTCTGATTCTTTCGTTGTCTAACAATGCCGCATTGTCTCTAACAACATCATAAATTAGGGTTGCTAAGTAAATCTTCTCCGCATTTATTTTTCTAGAGAATATGTCAGCATAATCTTCCCCAAACAATTTTTGCTTCAGATGAGTATTGTGAGGATTACCAAGATAAACAGCTTCTATAATTTGAGCAGCGAAATCCTTCTCTATCACCAGATCAAAGCCTTCTTCAGATTCTCCTCTTTTTCTTTTATAGAGAACTGTCCCGTTGAATATTTCCTCGAATTCTCTCTGCAGAGCTCTCTGAACGGAGTCATTTGACCTAAGGTCTCGCAGACTAATTGAATTTTGATTATTGGCATTGTGGGTAATTTCTTTAATTAGAGGCGAAGTTGGGCTTATTCTTATTATCTTGACTAATACGAACAGGTTGTTGCTCAGTTTGCCTCGATTTTCAAAAAAACTTAGCATCGATTGGCATCCATTGACTATAGCGTAGCCGCTGAGAGTAATTTTGTTATGCTCAAGGTCTTCTACTAAATCATCACAGACGATGGAGATACCGTTATGGTACAAGAAGAAATTATTGTGTTCAACAGTCTGTTCAATGGTGCTTTTTATGTCTTTATTCACTCTCGTGTTTCCGACGCCATATCTGACATTCTTATAAAAAAGAGTTCTGTCTTGTATACCCTGTAATCTAAGGAGTTCTTTGGCTTTTATCGAATAGACTCTTGTTTGGGTTTCATCAGGTAAGTCATAGTCTATCTTCGTATGATTTGTAACGAATAAATCGACTGCAGGGAAATCAATTTCCTCATCGGCAAAATAGGTGTATTTGTCAAAAAGGTATTGGCTGTCATAAGCTTCCAGATTTTGGGTGACTCCGACATATTCATTTGCGTGAATATTGAAGTTCTTGTTTGTAACGAATATTGAAATTTTCTTATAATTTATTTTTTCTAGAATCTTCGCCTCGCGCACCAAAGATTTCAATTCTTCACTTGCAGTGCTGTTCAATAGATTTTGCACAGCTTGCTCAGTCTCAAACCATTGTCTCGACCCAACGAAATTCCTTATGTCAGTATCTCCTTGGCTTTGATCATCACTCGGACTAAATTTGGATTGAAAAATGTAAATGACCTCATCTTCATCATCGACATAAATTCCATCGATGCCTTTATCGTTGGGATTGTCGCAGACATCACCTATGGCTTCATCAGTTTCCAGTCTGAAAAAATTCTCAAGAAACCAGATCAAGAAAGCGGCAGAATCGTCTCTTCCATTTGCATGTTCAGCAACTTCTTGCCTCATTCTTAGACAAAATGTTTCTCTGTTCATTGAACTCTCCAGGCACGAATCTATGCCCAATATTTAACCCGCAGGTCAAATAAATACATCTCCCTCTCTTTTGTCCATATCTCGCGTTTTTTTGGCCAAGGTCTTTAATTATAAGTGAAAATCGACCTCTGCATGTCGCTTGTGACAAAAGACATTGAGCTAAGACTTGCCGATCGTATACTCGTTTCCGATATACCTTTTGTATGTATCTTGTTATGGATTGACTCCTGCTAACTACACCCTCCTTCCACGCTCTGAACGCACAGGCTACTCTGAATCCTTCACGCTGCCTCCTGAGTAGCCATTTTTTCTACAAAACGCCCGTAAAAAGTTGGCTGGTTGGATTCAAATTTAACCTCAAAATCCGAACCACAAATAATCTGTCACCGTGTTGGTTGGGTAGAATTCCTATACCAGACTCAAACCTCATTAAACGACGACACACGTGCGCAATGTACGGTATCCCAAAAAGCATAACTGTTAATAATTCGCCTTTTGTTTTTATCTTGTCAAGAGTGTGCAGTTACGAAGGGAAAGCCATGCAAATGACAAAGTTCAAAGTTCAAAACTATAAGAATGTTAATGACACTGGTTGGGTCAACGTTGGTGATCTTACAGCTTTTGTCGGAAAGAACGAATCTGGAAAATCCGCCATATTTAGAGGGCTGTCCAAACTAAATCCATCAGATGGAGAGAAGTACGACGGATTGAAGGAGTTTCCAAGAAGAAGATATACAATCGACTTCAAAAAGATGGATTGGCCTGTAAGTAGTGTGGAATTCCAGTTATCGAAAGATGAATCGAACAAGCTAATAGAGATTTGTCCTGCTCTAAAAGAAGTCAAGAGCGTAATATGCACTAGATACTTTTCTTGGGAGTTGGACATAGGTTTCGAGCCTAACCCTGTATTGCCAGACACCTCTTTCAAGAGATATTTTGAGATGTTGAAGAATTGGCACTCTATTATAGAGAAAACGACAGCGCCTGAAGGAAAAGGCGAGCAATTCTCGCCAATAAAACAATCTTTGCTCCAGCTATTGACACAAAGAATCCAAGAAGCTAGTAAGCGCGATCCTGATGATGAAGTTGACTCGGCTGCAGTTGATGAAGTTAGCAACGTGATAATGAGCCAAATTGCAGAGGAATGGTTGAAGGAAACGCTCCAGCAAATCATTGAAGATCTGAAGGAAATCAAGGATGATATCGAGGTAACAGGTCAAATCAATCAAGCAACGAATTGGGTTGGAGAAAATCTTCCCAAGTTCGTTTATTTCTATGAATTTGATGTTATAGATAGCGCTGTCCACTTCCCCACTTTTGTGCAGCAGCTAAGGCAAACTCCGTCTGCACCTCGAGTCAGAACCACAAAATGCTTGTTTGAACATGTTGGACTCGACATTGAGACTTTACAAAAACTTGACCCTACTAGATCTGATCAGAATGTTGAGACTTTACGAAAATTCGCAGATGAACGAGCAATTATGATGTCCTCGGCATCCAATGCAATGACGCAACGATTTTCTGAATGGTGGGAACAACGAAGGCACAAGTTTGCGTACAAGACCGATGGTCACTTTTTCCGAGTCTGGGTTTCAGATGATTTGGACCCCAGTGAAATCGAACTAGATCAACGAAGTTACGGCATGCAGTACTTCTTCTCCTTCTATTTAGTTTTCCTTGTGGAAGCTAAAGGTGCCCATGCTAACGCAATTCTACTACTTGATGAACCAGGACTGCATCTTCATGGAACCGCCCAAAGAAAAATCGTTGAATTTTTGGAGAAGCTTTCGATGCAAAACCAACTTCTATACTCGACTCACTCCCCCTTTATGGTTGATCCGGATCACCTTGAGAGAGTTCGTGTTGTTCATGAGGACAAGGATGGAAATGCTCAGGTATCCGAGGATGTGTGGCCAAAAGATGAAGACTCACTGTTTCCGCTGCAAGTTGGCCTCGGATATGCTCTCGCTCAGACCCTTTTCTATTCCAAACGCCAACTGGTGGTAGAAGGATTGTCGGATTACTGGCTTCTGAAGGCAATGAGCGAGCTTCTGTCAAGAAAGAACATGAGCAATCTGAGAGAAGACGCTGTCATTGTTCCTTGCGGTGGAGTAAGCAAATTATTGCCCCTCGCTTCCATGCTGCTTGGTCATGAGATCAAACTTGGCATTCTTCTTGATGGTGATGAACCTGGTAAACGAAAAGGAGAAGAAGTACAGACTAGACTACTGCTAAAATGTTTGTTTATGAGCGACTTTGCGAACAAAGAAGAAGCAGAGATAGAGGATCTTTTCCCTGAAGAATTTTATCTTGACGCGGTTTACCAAGCTTATCCTAGAATCAAGAAGCCAATAGCGTTCAGTGAAGAGGAAAAAGAGATTCACTGCATCGCGAAAAGAGTGCACGCAGCATTTGAAAGAATGGGCGATCAGACTTTTGAGAAATGGAGACCTGCGAGAGTCATCCTCGATTCGATTCATGAAAAGGCTGATGTGTTGCCCAACGAAACCCTAGTGAGATGGGAGTCAATCTTCCAAGAGGTTAATAAGATACTCAAATAAGACGATCTTCTACAGAAGAACATGAGCGCACAGTGAGTCGCTGGCAGCAGGCATCACCTTTGAAGGACTTCGACACTTTCTGGTTCAATCAGCTTTTTCTATAGACTTTCAGCTGGGTTTGATTGAATGCTAGGGTTATCGGATTCAATGGACCAGTTTTCTGTAAACAACTCAGGTCGCTCTCTTGGTTTCAGCATAGAATTTCAATCTCCTCTCTCTCTAAATATCAACGGTGAGAAAGCAGGACTGAAAATGCTGAGGGCAGGGCAGGAAAGAATCAAGGCATTGTAGAATAAGGGTGGGAGCAAAGCAACAGTTTTTATTGAGCTTACAAAAAGAAAATATGGGATTTAAATGTCTGAAATACCAGAAAGAAGAGTCTTGAAAGGAATCCTAGCCAAGTTAAAAACCAAAACTATCAGTGAGGAGAAGTATTTCCAGAACCAAACGCAGAGTACTCTGGGTTTTCTCGCAAAGAGCCATCAGCAAGCACTGCAGTGGAAGAAAGAGCGTAAGAACAACATTTCAGTGGATTCGCATCTCAATATAGTCTATACGCATGTTGAGCAAGTGGGCGACCTGATTCATGCTTCAATTGAAGTACTGGAAGATATGAAACTTTACATAGATTCACTTGAAAAATATTCAACCGAACTCGATAAGACGTTGTCAGACATATTTGAACAGGCTAAGAAACAAGCTGAGGAACAAATCAAGCAACAGGAAGAATTTGTGAAGAAAGGGTCAACAGAATATATCAAGTAGAATATCGACTTCTCAGAAACTCTCTAGCAAAATTACGGGCATTTCTTTCTTATGTGTAGGTTTTTTCTGACCATACAGTTAAGAATCGTTTACACTACGTTAATCCTATGTGCGGCATATTCGCTTACATGGGACACAACCCTATTTCACTCTCTGAAACCCTCAAGATTTTACGCATTCTCGAATCTGATCAAGAGACCGACGAAAAAACTCCAATTGGCGGGCACGGCGCAGGCATATTCTATCTAAACGAGAAAGGCAAGCTCATCCTCGAAAAAGTTGGTAAGACCAACGGCTCACCCTGCTATGATTTGATTTCTAAACTAGGAGATAAAATCGGTAATTCTCGTCTTATTCTAGGTCATGTGCGCAGGGCTAGCCCAGAATTCAAAGACACAACCCAGTACAGAGAGTTCGCTCAACCCTACAAGCCCAACTGCAAGCACGACTTAAACCTCGTCTCAGCCCACAACGGTTTCCTACAGAACTACCAGAAACTAAGCAACAACCTAACGAGCCAACACAAATTCGAATCACAAAAAATCAAACTCAACGACTCCGAAGTCATCGCCCACCTATACGAAGAACTACTCACACAAACAAAAGACCCAACAAAAGCCGCGCACACCCTACACGAACAAATCGAAGGAAACAACACCGCAGTCATCCTAACCATCAACAAAAACGAAGCTCACATAGACGCAATTCAAAAAGGAAAAACCCGCGGCCTCATCGTCTGGACAAACCCAAAAGGCGAAGTCCTCATCTGCTCCAGAGAAAAACCCATACAAAAAACCCTACACAAATTCCTAATCGAAAACAACTACAAAAAAATAATCCACATAACACGAAACGACTCAGCCAACCTCGAAACCCACTTCACACTTTAACCCACCGACAAGCACACACAAACCCAAGCAGAAGAAGACGCTTTAGAGTAGTGCTCCTTCTTCTTCCACACAGTCTCCACCGCCCCACCCGCACGGTCAAAACTTGATGATGAAACATATAGCGCAATTTGCCATCAACACGCACACAGAAACAACAACAACTAAACACAAATCAACCCAAACAACCACACAACACTCACGCTAAACCATACTGAAAAGTGCGTATTGACAACATAGAACGTCACTTTTAACAACATAGAAAGTGCGCCAAACCCACCTCAAACACAAACAGAAACAACAATCAGAAACCAAAACAAAACCCAAAAAACAAACACTCATATTTGGATCATATAGTAGACCGAGGGGGTCTACTGTGCGAAAAAAAATTTTCACAACTCATACTAAGACGAGGAGACTGTAAGAAAGAGAAAATATGGGAAGCTGGAACCAGACGAAGCTGTTACTCAGACGGACCACTAATGTAAGCCCAAGCAGTCACAAGACCCAGAGTAATAAAGGCGCCAGCGATGCCCGAGAAAATCCACTCCAGACCCAACGAGGGAAACACAAAAGTGCTCAACCACGGAATCACGTATCTCCAAGTAGCATTAGCCACAAGACCAGCAAGGAAACCAAGCAAAGCAAAGGTCCCAACCATTTTGACTCTTTCACCCATACCAATTTCACCTTGTAACACTAAGAGCCCCCAAAGCGCCTTTTCTAATTAACCTACACAATTCTGTAAAACACCGACTCCGACCACGAGATATTTGCGTGTTTGATTTTAAAGAACCAAGCAAAAACCAACCGAGCCTATACTCCCACATATATGCCACAATAATCTCAGCATGTTAACAATGTAATAATACACTTTTACCCGCCTATGCAGTCTGGAGGAAAAAAACATATGTCAGAAAGATTCGCTAAAAAATGGGGAGAAAGAGAAGACCAAACACAACCAATACAATCAAGACTCAAAGAAGCAGTGCGCCCACCAGGACCACTCAAACCACGCTTAGACTTCGCCATACGCAGAATCGAACTCCAAGTCCAACGCCTCGACAACGCAGGTGAAAGATTCACAGAACGCGACAAATCCATCTTCATCCGCATAGTTGAAGCATATGGTAAACACGATATGCCACGAGCCAGCGTTTTCGCCAACGAACTCGCCGAAGTCCGAAAAATGGAAAAAATGATAATGCACGCACGCTTAGCACTAGAACAAATAGTCCTCAGACTCAAGACAGTCTCCGAACTCGGCGACGTAGTGTCCACACTCGCGCCAGCAGTCGGCGTGTTACGCACAGTCAGAACAGGAATGGCAAGCATATTCCCCGAGGCCGAAAGAGAACTAGGACAAATAGGAAACCTACTCAACGGAATAATAATCGACGCAGGCCAAAGCACAGGACTAACGATCAACTTCGAAAACGCAAACGAAGACGCACAAAAAATACTAACCGAAGCAGCAACAGTAGCAGAACAGAAAATCAAAGAGAAATTCCCAGACCTGCCAGCTGGAATGCCTAATCTGCCAGAGATAAAGACGGCGACGTCGGAGACCCAAAGCTAGAAACATGTGGTGAAAACATGTCAACAAGACCTACATCCAACCTTTTTCTATATATCGGCAAACCCCTAAAAGACGAATACGGACGCCAAATCGGCAAAATAGCATCATTCTCAGTCAGCCCAAACGGAAGAGTAAACGCAGTCTTCGTAGAACACGGAGACGGCGAATTCCAACGCTACTCAAGCGAGCAATTTAAGGTGGACGGCGACGAAATCACACTCCAACCCACGGTCAAACTGAAAGTCAAAGCCCTATGCGACGAAATCCCCCTAATCTGGAGAAAAGACCAAGCACTAAGCGACTTGGTAGAGAAAAAGAAAATCCCATCCGAAATGTTCACTGAACTCCACAAAAACTTCGAAGGCGCCCTCAGCCAGCTAAGAACCGACGCCCAATCAAACCTGAAAAGCATAGACGAACAAATCATCAAATGCAACTCACAAGTCAGAGACCTCAATTCAGCGTTGATACACCTTGAAATCGAACGCGAAATCGGCAGACTAGACGAAACAGCCTACGGAACCGCCCTGCAAATCGTCCAAGACGGACTAAAAAGAGCACACTCTGAAAAAACCGATCTAGAATCCTTGAGAAGTCAACTCTCAAACCTACTACTCGGAGACACACCAGCATTAGACAGGGAACCTGAAACCGCAAGGTCACCGTTGCCCGAACCCCCAGTTGTAGTACACCTGAAGGGCACAGCCAAAACATCCACTTAAACCCAGGGCAAAAAAGTGGAGGCAAACTGAGACTTGGTGAAACTTTTTCAGCCTCCACCACAACCAATTGGGGAAGTCATTTTTCAAACTGTCCGCAGATTGAAGACTCAACAATTGCGCTTGGAACAAGCCACAATTCGCCTGCGTCAAAGAGACAGAGCACTCTTCAGCGCATGCGTAACTCAAGTGAGAATGAAACGCCCGGAACGAGCTACTATTTGCGCTAATGAACTTTCTGAAGTGCGCAAAGTCCTGAACATGGTAACGCAGAGTCAACTCGCTCTGGAACGCATAGTCCTACGACTCGAGACCATAAAAGAAGTCAGCGAAATAATGGCAGATTTAGGACCAGCTCTGAGAAGCCTACGAGTATTGACAGAGACCATGGTCAACGTTATGCCTGACATCGCACAGGAACTGCAAAGAGTGAACGACAGCATAAGCGAAACGTTGGCCATCACAAAAGTGAACTCGCCGGAGACTATTGCTCCACTCACAGCTAAAACCGAGGCTGGAGAAGAGATACTCAAAGAAGCTTCAGCAGCTTTGGAGAAGAAACTAAGCGAAGAATTGCCTGCACCCCCTGTTTCGGTCGCGACGGAAAAAGTTGATGCTGGCCGCGAAAGCGTCAAGAAACAAATGATCTCCTTGTCTGCAACATGTTCAGAGATTACTCAGCCAGTTGAAGAACAAGCGCGAGCACAAGGAAAATCACAATCCTACGTAACTTACAAAGATGTAGAGTTGCGCGGAGTTTCCTTCACAATCGAACGACAGAGTCCCATTGAAGACGCTATTTTGCAGTACGCTAAGGAAAAGGGCGAAATTGACTTGGAGCAGTGCGCGAATGAGTTGAGTGTTCCCCACGAAGACGTTGAAAAAGCTCTGGAGAATTTGGGCAAGAAACAAAAGATTGTTATTCAAAGGTGAAAAATTTGAGCGCCTCTTCAGAATTGGAAAAAGCAGCAACCAGCTATGCTATTGAAGCAGTTCGCCTCGACAAGCAAAGTTCCAAGGGCATGGCAATAACCATGTATCAAAAAGCAATCGAAACCCTACTCAAACTGGTTCAGTTGTATCCCGATTACGGTTTGAACAAGGTGTACATTCAAAGGGCCATGTCTTACCAAGAAAGGATAAAGTCTATACAAGGTGTAGGCGGCTCGTTTGAACCCCAAGTTGACGAAGAAAAGGCTCGAGGAGAAGAAGGTGAAAGCGCTGCTCCCCCATCGCAGGGTGAGACGAAAAAGGCATCATTCGACGAGTTGATTCTGAAGGAAAAGCCCAGCGTGAAATGGGATGAAGTTGTGGGGCTTGAACCAGGCAAAAAGGCCATCAAGGAGGCTATAGTCTACCCGGTTCAAAGACCCGACTTGTTCCCGTTGGGGTGGCCAAGAGGCATATTACTCTTTGGACCGCCAGGCTGCGGTAAGACTCTATTAGCCGCCGCGGTTGCAACCGAAATCGACGCTGCCTTTCTCTCTGTTGACGCTGCATCCATTATGTCCAAGTGGCTTGGCGAAGCCGAGCAGAACGTTGCAAAACTGTTTAACACGATCAGAAAGACAGCCTCAGAGGGTCGACCTGCTATTGTCTTCATCGACGAGCTGGATTCACTTATCGGTAAGCACTCAAGTGAGGTTGGCGGCGAAGTGCGCATGCGGAATCAGTTCTTGAAGGAGATGGACGGCGTGATCGACAAGGGCAAGAACCTGCACGCCTACGTGATCGGAGCCACAAACAAGCCTTGGGACTTGGACTGGCCTTTCATTAGACGCTTTCAAAAACGGATTATGGTTCCTCTTCCAGACTACAATGCGCGCTTGCACATGTTTAAGCTGTACACGAGTCACTTGACTCTGGCTCCTGACATGGACCTGTATGAATTGAGCAGATTGTCTGAAGGATTTTCAGGCAGCGACATAAGGGACGTAGCCCAGTCAGCTCATCTATCAGTTGTTGGAGAATTCTTCGAGTCGGGTAGAGCGAAAGATAAGCAGGCTCAGCCTAGGTCGATTTCGATGGAGGACTTTCGAGGCATCTTAGAAGCAAGAAGACCCAGTGTCTCAATAGAAATGGTTGCTTCGTACAATAAGTGGTTTGAGGCGTTTAAAGCCCTCTAATTTCCCCCTTTTTTGTTCATTAAAAGAACGATTGGTAAAGAAAATGCGAAACATTCAAATAACGGAAGTATGCTTACGGGCTGGAAAGGCTTGGAGTGAGACACACTCGTTATTTTCCATTTCGAGTGGACTCCTTTCTCTCTTTCGGTCGCTCCTCCAAGCCCCAAAAACCCATTTATGATTTTCTTAGTCGGTTTTTAGCGGGCTGGTTAGGCTTATCTGAACGTTTTCGTCTTTTTTGATGCTTACGCCTTTTAGAGTGGAAACAATGGCGAAGAGCACGCTTCTCGTTACGTTTTGAACGTAGGGGTTTAATGGCACTATTTTGCCGTTTATTTTAATGCTCAATGTCTCCTTTGATTCGCGTCTTTTTTGTATTATCGGTGCTGCCCGTTTTTCTATTATTTCTGTGAGTTTTCTCGGTTCTGTTTGGACATCGACGTATGGAACATTGAGTGTAGCTGACTGCGCTTTTTTTATCGGTCCGATGAAGGCTATGACGGGCTTGATTGTTCTCATTGCTTCTTTTATTTCCTCTTTGTTTTTTACCGTCACGACTTTGGGCACTGTCATGTCTTGTGCGATTAGGTTTCTGAAGCCTTCGAGTATTATTATGTCTGTGTTGTCTTCACAGTTTCGGGTTATGTCGCTTAAGGTGTATTTTGTTGTGTCTGTTTTTTTGATGGTAGCTAACTCGTTTGCTGATACTCCTACGGTTATTTGTGCTCCTGCTTCTGCGTGTCTCCATGTGTCTTTGCCTTTTGCGTCTATTGTGAAGTTGGGTTCGTGAATGTGTTTAACCGTGGCTACCTTGTAGCCTTTTCGGGTTAGTGCTCTCACGATGGTTTCAACCGTGGTTGTTTTGCCTGATTTTCGGCTTCCAACAACCGCTATTATTGGGATGGGTAGTTGAGCGGGCATTGTTTTCATCACTTTCTTGTTATGAGTTGCTATGAATGACTGGGTTTTGAGATAAACGTTTCGTGGAGAGGAGAATTTTTTGTTTTCGCACAGCCTACCCCCTAGTCTACTATAGGATCCAAATAGGCTTCTTTGCGTTCTGGATTCTATTCCTGATTTGGTTTGTGTTTCTGGCTCTGTTCGGGTCGGTTTTGAGGTGTGTTTCTATGTTGTTTGGCTGGTTTGTTTTGCGTTTTCATGTCCGTGGTCGGAGTTGAGAGGTGTGCTTGTGTTGCCGTTTTTGGGTAGCTACTCTTAAATAAGAACCAATTAGTGTATGTTGCTTCGTGGCGATTGCTTTGGTATATTCTGTTAAGAAACCTGCGGTGAAGGTTGCGGGTGCGGCTGTTTTGGCTTCTCTGTCCGTGGTCATGCAGGTTTTGCCGCCTTTGTTTGTAACGCCTTGGTTTATGCGTGTTGATTTGGTGGCTGTTCCGTGGGTTTTGTGTTGGCTTTTGTTTGGTTTTGATGCTTCACTCTTGAGCTTGCTGATTAGTGTTCCGCTTGTTGGTGTTTTGGGTCCGTTTGCTGGAGGTTGGGTTGGTGCGGTTATGAAGTCTGTGGCGAGTGTGTGGATGTTTGCGGTCCCAGCTCTTTTCGCTTGGAGGATGGGAGGGGCTAAATCTTTGATTTTGAAGAAAAATGTGTTTGTGGTTGCGAGCGTTGTGGCTTTGGTGGTCAGAGCTCTGGTGACTGTTGTTTTCAATTTTTATTTTGCTCTTCCATTTTTCTTCAACATGACTTCGAATGATATTATTCAGTTTTTCAACTTTTCACAGAGCTTTTTGGGGATTTCCTTGGGTCTCGTGGGCTTTGGTGCTTTCGTTGGTGAGGTGGCTTTCTGGAACACTGCTCAAGGCGTGATCGACATCTACGCAGCGTATGTGATCGGATTTCTAGTTCAGCGCAGAATGCCTGTTACCGCAAAGGAATAATAGCATAAGCAAACATGCTTTTCTCCAATAAACAGCGCTTGAACAGTTGATGGTGCACTGTATTGTTCCGGTTCAAGACTAAACAGCGAATCTATGATATTGGAAAGGTCAAGGTAGGCGGTCGCCTTGGCGAGTTGCCCACAGTGCTCGTTGGAAACATTTTCTATAGGGGAATGCCTGAGATAACTGATCATGAAAGGGGAGAGTTTGACACTGAATCTGTGTTGAAATGGATGGCTTTGGCTGAGGAACTCTCTGAGAAGACTGGTGTGCCGCATTTTTTGGATGTTATGGCTTCTTATCCGAACGCCATGAAAAAGTACATTCGGTTTATAGCTGAGCGGAGCAGCAGCGTTTTTCTTATCGATGGTGCGACGCCTGAGACTAGAATCGCAGGGTTAGAGACGGTTAAAGAGAATGGGTTGGAGCAGAAGGTGGTTTTCAACGCAATTGCACCCCAGACAACTTGTGAGGAGTTAGTGGCAATTCGTGAGTCTAAGGTCACATCTGCTGTCTTGATGGCTCAGAACGAGAGCGACTATTCGCCCGCTGGACGGATTGCCATTTTGAAGGGGTTAGAAGGCCAGAAGAGTTTGCTTAAGACAGCCGATGAAGCTGGTGTGAAACAGGTTCTGGTGGATACTATTGTTTTTGATGTGCCGAGCATCGCGTATGCTGTTGAAGCCATTAGACTTGTCAAGGAAAAACTGGGTTATCCTGCTGGTTGCTCTCCAGCTAACGCCACTTTTGGCTGGAAGCAAGTGCAAGACAAGGCTTTGAGGCAGGGTTTCGCCGCTTACAATGCTTCAGCGCACACGTTAGCTCAGCTTGGTGGGGCCAACTTTCTGATCTATGGTCCGTTGAAGCAGGCGAAAAATGTGATTCCCGCGTGCGCAATGACCGACGCCATAATAGCATACTACGCTAAGAAACAGTTTGGAACCAAGCCTTTAGTTTCCAATCATCCACTTTTCAAGATTTTTTAGAAGTCCTTTTCTCTTATTCTTGTTGAGTTCAGCCTTCCCCCGGTAATTTCAGAAGTAATATTCAACAGTAATGTAGATGTTAGCGCTAGAGTTGAGTTATGACTTAGACGCTTGTTCCTGCGAGCGTTATCATAGCACGAAGAGCCTTGAATGCTTCTAGGTAGTCGTTTGAGACGAAGGAAACTGTTCTGCCATCAATTCTTCTGGTTCCTGGCACGAGTTCAGCCATCTCTGTCATCCCAGTGTTAACGAAGGCAATTTCCAATTTTATGGGTGGGTTGATTTTGAATGGCTTGAACTGTTTGAGATTCTTGAGCGCATTCAGCGCTCCTTCTTTGATGAGCGTCTGAGCCTTAGAAGGGCTGACGCAGCGAGCGGCATATCTTCCTATTCCTTCTTTCACTTTTACGGTTTCAACTTTTCCTAGGACAGAGTGAGCCTCATCGGTAACGGTGCGGTCGCCTGTCACGAGCGCTACTGGCACTTTGAAGTATCCTGCTACTGCGGCGTTGATTCCTGTTTCGCCCAGTGGCTTACCGTCGATCACGACATCACTTACCACACCGCCGTGATATGTGTGTTCTAAGACACCAGAGTACGTGCCTCTTCTGGCATGGTAGCCAGTGAAAAAGGCAGTGTCAAAGGATGAGTCTATCCCCTGCATCATGGACAAAGGCTTCTGCGAACCTGTTATGAGTTCGGCTGCTTCGTGGAGTTCTTCAGGCAGTATGTTCCTCATTGTTCCATGGGAATCGTTGACGACGACTATTGCCTTTTTGTTAGCTTCTAAGACTCCCTCGACTGCTGCGTTCACTTCCTGTGTCATCAGTTTGCGCGCTCTTTCGTGTTCTTTCCCGTCTCGCGATGTGTGTTCCCCGTGGACTATTCCAGCCACGCCTTCCATATCAGCCGAAATGAAGACCTTCATAAATGACGCCTCTTGGCACTGGAACACTTCTTTTCACGATTGTCAAATAAGAATTTTGGAACGCAACTTCACATGAAAACAGACATTACGTAATCGTCGAAGTATTTTCCATCTACAAAATTCTCCTCGGCCCTTAATAAATGGGAAAATTGATTACATCAAAAACTTCAAACGTCAGGAGCTCGAGAAATCGAATCCCTTGTTTAGGCTGGCTTTAACGACGCCAAAGAGTGTCGGAATCTTAGTTTGAAGCGTTAAACTAAATTTTTGGTTTGAGGTAGCGTATTAGTCGTTCTAAAATCAGACCCAATCCGGTTAAGAATGCTATGCTGGACAGGATTATGACTAGTGAGTTGTCGCTCTGTATCAGAAACGCCGACGAGACGAAAGCCAAGAACAAACCCACATAAAGGTCGATGTTCAGGCGGAACAACCCGAAGAGCTCAGAGATTATGGCTTGACCGTGACGTTTGAACAGAGCTGCCATTAAGGCGAAGGCGAGCAACGATATGATGAAGGTGTACGTGATTTCACTGTAATAGTTGCCGAAGGTGAGTAAGAGGCCAACTTCGTCGCCGACCAAGCCTCCTCCGACTCCAAAGATTATTGCAGCTATCCTCTCTGTGTGATCGTCTCGATAATTGATGCCCAACCAACCGCCTATTGTCAACAAGGCTAAGCCGTACCAGAAGTGGTGAACATGAAAGCCTTGAACCACGAACACAGCGGATGGAAAGAAGGCCGTGAAAACTCTGGCAACAACAAACGAAACAAGGAAGAAAACCAAAATTATGAAGGACAGATTAGGCTTCGAAGCTCCACGCAACCTCTTCATCCAAAAGGAACCCCATCTGGTAAGATTACATAATTACGAACTTGTATTTTTTTCCTAAACCCCGAAAAATTCCAAGAATCATGAGAGGAGCCACAACGATGTTGGAATGAAACCCCTAATCGCTTCAAAAAGAAAAGCTATCATGCAGTATTCAACCGCAGAGTATCATGGGTTGAAAATACACGGATCATGGCATGGGTTTCAATGGAAAGCCACAGTGAAAAGTTGAAAGACTATGTTCTAATGCAGATATTGAAGGGAAGCTCGACGCTTAGATTAAGCAATAAGGGTAAGAAACCCTTTCCGAAACCTGTTTTTCAATTCGGCAATCAAGATAAGCAAATTGCTGAGTTTCTTGACAATCGTAGATTTATCTTAGATTTCTTGAAACAAGGTGTTAAAAATGTCTAAGAAAAATATCTTTAGCGCACGCGCGCCTTACAGAAGTTCTTTTCAGGGCATTCGAAAGCTGGTGTCTGGCATACGCCTGGTTCATTGTTCAGAAATTCCCTAAGTGAAACGAGCCTTGCTCCTATCAGCCCATTCTTAACTAAACAAACCGTGCAACACGATTTTCTTGGTTAATTAGACCAATAAAATAGTTTCCAAAAGAAGACAAGAATGATAACACATCAGCAAATATCTGATTAACGTGTTCCTCAACGTTTTGTATGTGAATCTCTGAAGGCGGAGTTCCGCCTTCCACTTTAGGCATGTTAAAATACCCAACCGCGGTGACGCTGGAAAACGTTATGAGCCCAGATAAATAGTGTGTAGATTGAGTTCTCATGGTATGTATTTCATCGTACCAGGTAGTCTTCGCAAGTATCTTTGAATAGGTCGGCTCGAGCCCCTCTGTTTTGAGTAGCTTTTTTTTCTGCTTATGAAAATGCTCTGGTAACTTCCTGTTGAGTAAGCAATGTGCAACATAGCCAAGGTTCTCGCACAAAGCATAAATTGAGTTCAGAAAAACCTCGTATTTTATTCCAAGAATAAGAGCCTCAGTCCCTTGACCATATCCTTTTTCTTCAATGCTCCTTTGTTCTGCTAAGCATTTAGGGATTTGCTCCAAGACGTCTTTTCGCAAGATTTCAATCGCCGTTAGTTTGTTTGAAATTGAAAAATACCAGCGAATGCCATCTGGCACACGGGGATCACCCTTCAAGAATGCAAGAAGTATGTCGAAATTTCGCAGGTCTTCTTTTGATTTAAGCACTAATCATTCCTACCGCTAAGCCAAGCGCATCACAATTTTGTTGGGATGAAGTTCTCAAATACATTGTCCTTTTCTCCTGTAATCCCGATTCTTGGAATCCATGCTTTCCTTTCGTTTCTCAGATACTTAGCTAACAGCAGGGCTTCCTCACAGATTAATGTATCAATGCTCTGTCTGTTTCCGTGCATGATTCTTGCCACATCAACCGTCTTTTCAAAATACTCTGTTAGGTCTCTCATTAGATTCATTGTTTTCTTGTCGTTCAGGTATTCTCTTTTTCCTTTTCTGTTGCTTGAGCATGATTCTGTTTTGACTGTGAAATCTCTTTTGTTTAGCTTATGACAGAATTGAATCACATAGTCATCGCACAAAAACCTGTACAATTCCATCAAGTCACATACCAAACTCGGTTTTCCAAACTTAACTGAGTGAATGAACCCTAGGTACAGCTCTAGTTTTGCGTTTGTTATCGCCTTAATGACTTTCCATTTCAGCATGGTGTATGCTAGGTTCAGAATGTTATTCACGCCGTCATAGGCTTGGTAGGTTTTCCGTTTGCTGATTCTCAGCGTCTCTGGTAACAGTTGAAATATCTGTTCATAGTAACGGTCTGTGCAGTGTCCTTCTAATGCTAGGAGTTTTCTTCTTGCTGTGTCTATGTCGTGTTTGCTTATCTCATCTAGCTTAGTCTTAATTGCGTACAGGTCGTGCTGTCTCAAACCGTATTTGCGTAAAAGCTCATTTTGTCCTTTCAGTTTTCCCCGTATGATTTGTGTGGCTATTTCTATGCCTTTACCGTTGTCTAATGCTTGATACTGTTTTATTCTTGTTTCAACGTGTGAATCATCGTCTATGCTTCTTAGTGTGGCTACAGGCATGCCTTTTTGTGTCATTATTAGCACGTCTATATTCCAGAATCCAAAATTAGCTAATGCGCCAACTGAAACCATGTTTCCGCTTCTCAGTATTACTTCTCCGATTTGGTTCTCAAACTGTGGATAGCGCTCTATGTTTCCATTCTTGTCTTTAACTATGTAACAGCCTTTTTCCATTCCAAGATATGAACCAAAACCGTCTAACGCGATTTTCTCTGTCTTTACCTTACCCATTGCTTATGACACCAAAGAATATGATATGCTGAAGTCTTATTTAGAAGCTTCTTTTAGGCAAATAGGCATGGATTTTGCCTATTTTGGTGTCATAAGCAAATGAGTTTCGGAAAACCCATTTTAACCCATGCCTATCTGCCAAATTTATCTAAACACAAACCTCTCATTTATGTTTGTTTTATTGTGAACACCAAAAATAGCGAGTTTACGATATTGAATCGAAAGCTTATAAGATTCTACTGTTTCTTATCAATTTTGATAAACATAAAAAAATGAGCCGATCAAATTTAAGCAAACTAGAAGCTGAAAGGATTGAAAAGATTAGGTTTCGCGCGCGCGCTCGGTGCAAGTTTGTTTTCGGATTCAAGGGAAGATATAAAACACGTAAGAAGATATTTTTCAAAACTTTTCATCGTTGCGCTTGTGCTTTCTTTTCTGCTCAATTTAGCTGCATTCCTCTATGGAGCTGGACAAGGGTATTCGGCGGATTGGACAAAACTCGCAGCAATCCGCGACGATTACAATAGGACATACACGTCGAGACTAACAGCTGATCTTATATTCCGAAACAATGTTCTGATCGACTTGGCAGCTTTCATTCCATTCATAGGGTTGGTGCTCACGCCCTATTTTACTTACAACACGGGGTTCTATGGAGGCGCATTAGCCAAGATATGGGGGTATGACTATCTACCGTTCACTTTGAGAATGTTCCAAGATCCAATTGGCATATTAGAATTCGGCGCGAGTTCCCTTGCACTCGCAGAATCGATAGCTATTATGCATTCCATCTTCGCAGGTGAGGGATTCATTGAGGGAAGGATTGTTCAACACTCTTGGAAAACAATTCTGGTAGTTGTGCTATTCTTGGCTGTTGCTGCACTTCTGGAAGCTGCTGAGCTGGGAAGTTTGTAGCTGTGTTCGGAATCAAATCATAAATTTCTTGTGTGATCTCGCGTGCGCACATTAAAGTCTAATTGCTATGCTTTTTGCGTCTAGCCTTGTCTGTTTTTGATGTCTTTATATAGTGTGCTCTCTCTCGCTGTCTCTCTCGCTTGTGTGTGTGGGAGAGGAAGAAGGGGGTTGGGTTGGGTGGGGATAGAATTTCTATGCAGAAACCCAGAAGCCTAAGTTATTAATGCCTACATGCATACTGAGAAGACAGCAGTGCGTGCTTGAGATACGTTTTGCTCTTATTTTTCTTCTTCAGTTTTTTCTCAAGTGTTCAATTTGTTTGTGTAGCTTCTTAATTTTTTCTGGGCTTGCAGAGTCAACGAATTCGTATATTTGTTTTTTGCTTCTGATTTCCTCAATCCGTTTTTTTCTGCTCTTTGGCACTATGTAGACTGGGTAGACTCTCCAGAGCATTCTTAAAGCTAGAGCTTTTTTGTCGATGGTTTTTTGAACAAGGCCTTCATCACAAAGTTCTTTGAGATAATCGGAGAGCTTTTGTCTCGATATGTGTCGCTCCGAGGGGTTCTCGACGAATTCCTTGAGGAGGTGAGACCACCTTGTGTTTCCTTTCTCATCAATGAAGAAAGCAATGTCATATTTAGTTAGAGATCGTGGTCTTTCTTCTGGACTCGGTCTACTTTCAGACATAGTCTAACCCACAGATTATGTGATGGCACGTGACCTATATGGGTATTTCGTTGGTTGGATAGAAATTCAACGCAAGAAGAAGAAGGCGCTTAAGGGTCTATCACCTTCTTCTTCCACACAGTTCGCAGCCCAGCTGGTAGATCTAAATTGTTGATGTCACTAAGGCGCTATTCATCATCAACACGCACACAACTATAACATGCATCAACTGTTTAACGGGGCATATCTCGATCATATTAGAAACTCATTACGGAAACCTAGAAGAAGTAGGGCATCGAGCCTGATAGTAAGCTAGCGATTGAGCAAGTCTTTGACTTTTTTCACGCAGTCCCAAGCATCTTTGGCGTAAGCGTCAATGCCATACTCTTTGCGTGTTTCCTCTGAAACTGCACGACCACCAATCACAGTCTTAACGCCATCTGCAAGTTTCTTCTTGCGCAAGAGGTCAACTACCTCCTTCAAATAAGGAACGGTTTCATTCACAGAAATAGAGATGGCAATAACCTGCGCCTTTTCACTAACCGCTGAATCAACAAACTTCTCAGGCGAAACGTTCACACCCAAATCAATCACGTGAAAACCAGCCGACCTCAAAGCAGACGCCACAATGTCCTTGCCCAAGCTTTGAATGTTCCCCTTCAACGACCCAATAACCACTTTGCCACATGCGTTAGCCTTCTTAACCTTCAAGTTGGGTTCAAGAACCTTGAAGGCCTCACGCATAGCAGTTGACGCTGCAGCGACATCCACAGTGAAATACTCTTTCATCTCATACTTCTTGTCCACGGCGCGCATAGCTTCCATCATCTTATCAAGCACAACATCTGAAGACACACCCTCGTTTACCAATTTCTCAGCCAGCTTACGAGCCTTCTGAACATTCCCCGCCACCACAGCATCAAACAGTTTATTCAAAAACGCCTTCGACCCACTCAAAACAAAGCGCCGCCCAACACTCAGCTCTTTTCTAACCCAATCGAACGCCAAAAAACCTCAAAATTGATTTTACCAGCCCTAAAAAAGCTACCCGTATCCAAATTACACACAGAGACCAAAGCGGGCGCAAACAAGTTCGGATCAATCTTATAAAAATCGTAGCCTGCACTCTTAAAGATCTGATGAAAAGGCAACCCATAATTCTTCGACGCTGAAGAAGGCGTCTTCTGCACTAACTCTTTCAATTTCTCATCGCTGTAACCCGCCACATCATAGTGAGCAAAACCAGCATACAGAATCGCATCGTTGGTTCGACCCATAGCCACAACAAACTTCGGATGCACCGGCGCAATGGGCGCAGAACCAAAAGCATTCATCACATTCTTCGGATCCAAGCCCACCTTCAAAAGCTTGTACAAACCCGTCTCAACAATGCGCCCAGAAACCTGAGTCGACCCAGCCACACTAGTCGTGGGCACCAGAATAAGCGACAATTTACTGACCGGAACGCCACAGTCATGTGCAACCTTCCTAACAACAGGCTCCGGCGGCTCAGCGCTCGTTTCAAGCACCAAAACAGTCTCATCAGATTCGTCCTCATAACCAATTTTCTCATACAACTCACGATTCTTTCTAGCCAAAGCACGAGCTGGACCCGAACCAATAGCCGTGTAATCACCCTCCTTGATCTGCCAGTCCGCAAACTGCGAACCTAAAGTGGACACGGCTGCATAATTCGTGTGGACAAACACAGAGGGCAAAACCACATCGCCATAGTGGACAGGATTGATTTCCACTTCGCCGTAGCCGCCCAAGCAGATTTCAGTTATGATCTTTCCTGCTTGAAAACCACCCTTAGCCCTGATTCCTGCATCAATGAATGTCACGCCAGATCTTGTTTTCTTGACTAAAACCCCGAATTCATCTGCGTTTTCGCATAACTTCTCCACAAGCTTCAGGGCTTTGCGGTTCACACTCAATTTAGCTTTGGGCAAGTAACAAGCCTCAAATTAAGCTCACAGAAACTGTTCATAAAACTTCAGGTGCGGATTCGCAGACTGCGCCAAGTAAAGCTTGCCTTCCCCGCTCTCAGCCATGTCACCAACAAACAAATAGAAGGGACCAGTAACCTCGTCGCCATTGACTTTAACCTTCGCTTTAACGCCATCGATGGTAAACGTGGGCAAAACCTCACCCATCCTCCCCTTGATTACTATTTTGCCACCCGTCATTTCCGCTCCAGCTCTACCATCGGAGTCACCCATCACAAGTATCGCGCCATCCTTCATGTGTACACCCGCAAACTGGGCAGTGCTGCCATAGACTTTGATCAAGCCTTTCCTCATGAAGCAGCCAAGCTCGTTTCCAGCGTTCCCATGAATAACTATTGCTCCACCACGCATCCCTTTCACACTGCCACGATAAGCCGCTCCCACATAATCTCCAGCATTTCCTTTAACCTCGATGGTTCCACCCTTCATCATTGCGCCCAACCAAGAGTCAGCGTTGCCCCCAGTAGTGATTTTTCCGCCCTTCATTTCTTCGCCCAAATGGACGCCAACATCTCTGGAAACTATGACTTCGCCAGCCGACATGCCCGAGCCGATTCTTGTAACCTTCTGAACTTCGCCGTGAACATGAATACTCAAGCTCTCCGGCTTGTCCGACGGCTCACCTTCTATTTCAAAAAGCTCACCTAACGAGCGCTGTTTGTTTCCTTCCCACAAAGGCAGCTTTGCGATTTCATCCAAACTCTTACCGGCGAAAACGTCAGGCGAGATGCACTGGGCTTCAACTGGAACTCTGAAAAGGTATCTGGAATGCAGATCCACAACTGCTGTGATAGCCTAGACCTCCGCCTTAACCGTAATGGGACGAGAAACAGCCAAATGATGCTCAGGAACAATATAATTCTCATACTGCACAGTGTAATAGTCTTCGAAAGCTTTTTTCAACCTCGGCGAAGCCTCAAAAATCGGGTTCGACAACTCAGGCTTCACCCAATACGTCTTGCCCTTAACCGACTTCACAATCTCTCCGTCCTTAACCACGATTTCCCCGTCTTTTATCGTGTAAGCCGCGTTCTTGAACGCTTTTCGAACAAGCCTAAACTGCTTCGACGGATCCACCTGCTCAGGGTTCAAATTGTAGATGGCGACGTCAGCGTCAGCTCCAACGCCCAAATGACCCTTCTCCTTCAGCCCCAAAGCCCTAGCCTGCCCAGCCCTCGTAGCAATAGCTAGCTCAGAAAACGAGTACTCTCTGTCCAACGTGCCAAGAAGACTCTTATGTTCAGCCCGTTTGTTAATCTTCTTCAGCAGCCTTTCTCTAGCCACTCGGCTCATCAACCACGAAATAATCTTCGGATAAAACATGAACGGCGCCGCATTCGGATGATCAGTCGTCAAATAAATCTTCCACGGATCCTCAATCATCAAAGCCAGTTCCAACCCAATTGACCACTGAACAGCATGCACAAAACTGCTACGCTTATACTTGAACGGCACTATACCCGCGCTGGTCTCGGTTTCAACATCATTGTTAATCCACTTGTTGTGACTGAGCTGATAGAGCATGTACTGGAAAGGGCCATCCGCGGTCATCGTGGTTGTATCCGTGAAAACCACTTGCCCCATGTCAGTTGTAACATGACTGTGAGTGTTCACATACTTGGCGATTTCCTCAGCACCAGACTCGAAGGTTCGCCAGTCGCTGCCTTTAAACGCGCTGAACTGACAATGCGTAACGTGAATAACTGGTCTGCCGTCGTTACCTTGGTTTTCGACGCATTTCATCGTTTCCAAGCATGTCTCGTAGTTTCCAGGCTTGCCCAAATTGTTTGTGTGAACATGAATCGTATGCGGCAAATGGAGCAGCTGGTTCACTTTGCAGAGGCCCTGAATGATTTCTCGTGGCGTGATGTTAAAGTGTGGCACTGGGTCGTCGATGTTCCTGACGTTTCTACCAAAGCCCCAAGCTTCGAGTCCGCCTGGGTTAACCAGCTTAATAGCGTAGCCTTTGGTTGCCTCCATCGTCCAAGCTACGTACGCGGCGCACTGCTCAATCAACCCCTTCGCTAAAGGTTCCAAAACGAACCAGCAGTCGCCCAACATAGGATAGGTAGCTTTGTCGATCATGGGTGTGTCGTTCAATTCCTCGTGAACGTGCCTTGCCATAAGCATCGGCATAGCAGGCTCCATAACAGTCGTATAACCCATCCTCGAATAACGGTAACCCGTAGTAAACGTAGATGGAATCGAACGTCCCACACCTGACCGGGTCTTCTCAGTCTTGACCTCAAAATCTTTAAAGTGGTCTTCAGGCCGCAGCAGCCGTCCAGCGTTGACTTTGGGACCAGCAATGTGACTGTGGATGTCTACTCCACCGGGCATCACTATCATTCCAGAAGCGTCGATTATTTTCTTCCGTTTGCCGTCCAGTTTGTCAACGATCTTGCCTTTGCTTATGGCTATGTCCATTTTTTCTCCGTTCACGCCGTTGAGGGGGTCATAGACGAACCCGCTTTTGATTAACAGGTCAGCCGTTACGGGTCTCCTCCTCCCAAGTTCTTTTTGATTCGACGCACTTCTCGCAGAATCCGCTTCAGCAGCTGTTCGTCTGAGTACACGGCTCTGGGCGGCTGCACAACCTTTTTCAATGGTAGGGGCACCCGGTCCATGCGATAGGCCGTGCCCTCAACCTCGATGCCGCTTACAGCACTGGGCAAAACAACATCAGCGAACATTGATGTGGCGTTTATTCCCGTGTCGACGACGATTAATGGATTTTTTATCAGATTCTTGGAGGCTTCTTTCGGAAAGTTAGCCACGGGGTCAGATGCTACGACGAGCGCTGCGTCAGATTCGTCTCTGCTCAACACATCGACCACAGAAGTTTCGCCTGGATTGTAACGCGGGTAGCCGTGGGAGAAGTCCACGGCGTAGGGATAACCCGTCTGCCATGTTGAAACGATGTTGGCTCCTGTAACATTGTAATGTCCCCGCATGGGCATAATCATGAACTTAGTGTACTGGTTCAAGTCACGAACCAAAGAGATTCCCGCCTCAATGTTGCGCAGTTTGCCCTCACTCATGGTCAAGCCGACGCCGAAAAACAAGACTCCGAACTCGCATCCAACCAACACATCGATCAAGTCTTCGAGAATTTCAACGGGCACACCGCCAACCGAATCCACTTCCAGTTCCTCATCTCGAAGAAGTGAACGCAACGCTTGGAAAATCTCGTAATCTTTGTTGGGCTCAACCTGGAGTAAATAGTCGGCAATATCCGCCGTACGCGTTTTCCGGACATCCACAACAATCATTTTTCTTCCTTTTTCAAACAGAGTATGAGGGAGACTTCTCGATGGCTCTTCACCAGAGGGAACTTCAACAGAAACGCCGCGTATGTCACCAACAAGCTTTGCGGCTCTCCGCCTTCTCCGTTCCGCCCTGTAAGTGCCGAGGCTGTCAAGATATTTGCTCCATGCACTTGAGCGAAATCTGCCATCTGTGAAGTTTGTGTATCTCTCAATGTGGCGTGGATGCGCGCTCCATGGGTTGCTTGCCCAATAAATGACCAAGTCTGCGCGATGTCGAACTTGACCGAGCGTGCATGTGGAAAAACCAACGTCTTGGATGCTCAGCACGGAAGGGCCATGACAGACAGTGGACGTATTATCAATTATGCCACCTATTTCCTCAGCCAGCTCAACTCCAACACTTGTAGCCTCACAACTCGTATTAGACCAGCCATAAAGAATGGGGTAAGAGGAGTTGGCGAGGATTTCGGCGCTCTTTTTGACAGCTTCGCTTAGAGAAACCTCAACCAGTTCCCCGTTTTTTCTAATCAATGGTTTTTGAGGTCTGTGCTGTGAATATCCTAGAAACTTGGATTCGCCCATGCCGCAGGCGTTTCTTACCGCTTTCACAGTGTTGTTTTCCACCTTTATTTCTAGGTCGTCGCACAGACAACCGCATCCTGGACAGGTAACATTGGAAACAACTTTCATTCTCTGCGCTTACTCCTTTCTGAAATGCGTCTGAAGCAACTCTGGCATGGTCAACACTTTTTCGCTGCTCTGCGCAGGTTCAATTGTTGCTTCAATTCCCTTGAAGGAGGGCATGCCTGTTCCGTGAGTTTTCGGGTTGACGATGACGCTTGCCCACGGACCATAGGGAACGAACACTCTTCCTGAATGAGGTGCCCGCAATGATTTTATTGCGCGTACAACGACTGAACCGTGGTCGGTCCCGATTTTCACTGAGTTGCCGTCAGTTATGCCCAGTTTCTTCATGTCGTCTGGATCTATTTCGCATATGGCCACGCTTTTCCAATATCTCTCAGAGAACTTACCGTATTCTTTTCCCTGTCCCTGTCTCAGGGTTCGACCTGTCAGCAACATCACCTTCAGACTGGGCATTGATACGTCCCCGTTTATGAGACAAAGCTCTATTTGGCAGTGCTGAAAAATCTAGTAACCCCTTCGCAACCTATTAACTTAACGTTAACCAGTAGCGCTGCTCTAGAATGCTTGCCTATAAGGAAACAAAGATTTGTCGCTTTGGTTAACGGCAAATTTTAAAGCAAACACCAACGTAATGGATATGCTCTAAAGGTGGAAAAATGTCCAAACCCGCCAAGAAAACAGTTGTAATATTTATTGACACCGACAAGCACGCTAGCCCCTTCGACATTTTAACAGCTGTCGACTTATTTCCAGACGCCCAAATCTTAACGTACAGCAACGTCAAGCCCCAAGACTCTAAAAGAATCATACAGGACGCCATGTTTCCAAGAGGACCGGACGGCGCAAAGCAAACCAAACTCTTCATAGGAGGATACGACGTTGAAAAAGCAATGGAAATTTTGGAAATCGCCAAAAAGAGCATGTTTCCACCATTCGAACTCTCGGTCATCGTCGATCCAAGAGGAGCTTACACAACAGCTTCAGCTGCTGTCGCCAAAACCTTCTCCACCCAATTGGAGAAAGGATTAGGAGATTTCAATGGCAAAACCGTCACAGTTCTGGCTGGAACGGGACCAGTAGGACAAGTTGCGTCCCGACTCTACGCTATGGAAGGAGCGAATGTGGTTGTTACTTCTCGAGACTCGTCGAGATCGGCAGCTGTCGCAAACAAAATCAACAAAGAAATAGGCGCAGAGAAGGCCCGCGGAGTCCAAGCAGCTTCACCCCATGAAGTCGGTGAGGCAATAAATGGATCACACATTATATTGTCTGCAGGCGCGGCTGGGATAACTCTCCTGCTTTCAATCGCGCTCGAAGAGTTCGGAAAACAATGCAGGGTCGTCGCCGACATCAATGCTGTTCCACCATTAGGCGTGGAAGGCCTCAAGTCAACAGATGAAAACGTGGAAATTATGCCTGGGGTGTGGGGCATCGGAGCGTTAAGCATTGGCACGTTTAAGAACAAGATTGAGGCGCAACTGTTCAAGCGTGCTGTGGAGTCGCCCAAGGGAATATTCGATTACACTGTTGCCTATGAAATCGCCAAACAAATGGTGCTAGCTAAATTGCAGAAGAGCGGAGAGAAAAAGAACCCAGGTGAGAACGCACGCAATCTGCTTCCCTATTAGAACCGGATCTGAAAAGGGTGTTTAAATGCTCAGCCTAAATGGTGTTGAGGTAGAAGACACATTTGCCGAAATGTTCCCGATGTGGGCAGGACGCGTCTTAACCACAGCTGAGAACGAAAAATGGGCCATGACAGCCGCGAAAACTGCCACAGGCTTCGCCACATCCATAATCATGTCGCCCGCCGAGGCTGGAATTGAAGGCTCAGTGCCGCCAGACCAGACACCAGACGGCAGAGCTGGCGTAATCATCCAGGTTTATCATCGCTCAAGACATGACCTGAAAACACAAATGATCCTCAGAATTGGCCAGTGCATCATGACCTGTCCAACAACCACAGCCTTCAACGCGCTGCCCGAAGCCAAGAGACAACTGAAGGTTGGTCGTAGCCTCCGCTTCTTCGGCGATGGATTCCAGAAAAGGGACACATTATACGAGCGCAACGTGTGGCGCATACCAGTAATGGAAGGAGAATTCATTGTGGAAGATCGCTTCGGCGCCGTCAACGCCATAGGAGGAGGAAACTTCCTAATAATGGCCGAAAACCAGAAAGCAGGACTACAAGCGGCTGAAGAAGCGGTAAATGCCATAAACGGTCTGCATGAGAAAATCATTCTTCCCTTCCCAGGTGGCGTCTGTCGCTCGGGTTCCAAGGCTGGCTCATTGAAATACAAGCTGAAAGCTTCGACCTTTCACCAGTACTGTCCAAAGTTGAAAGGAATCCTGCCGGACACAAAGATTCCAGACAATGTGAGCACCGTCTACGAGATAGTCATCGACGGCTTGAGCCTAGAATCGATCAAGCGAGTAATGGCAGCGGGTGTTAAGGCAGCGGCGAAAACCGCAGGTGTCGTTAGGATATCAGCTGGAAACTTCGGTGGCAAACTAGGTCCATACAGAGCGGACTTGAAGGAAATCCTTAAAATCTAACCCGTCTAGGTGTGCGTCCATCAAGCTTGCGTCTTGTCATCGCTGTAACGGGTGCCAGTGGCGTTGTCTACGGTAAACGCTTGCTAGAGGTATTACGCCAAAAGAAGGTTGAAACTTATCTTATCGTTAGTCGAGCGGCGGAGAAAGTAATAGAACATGAGCTTGAAGCCAGTAAGAAAGATTTGGAGAAGTTGGCAACCCACGTTTACGATGTGGATGATTTGAATGCGCCTTTGATGAGCGGGTCCTTCAAAACCGATGGTATGGTAATTGTTCCTTGTAGCATGAAGACCTTGGCAGGAATCGTACACGGATTCGCGGACAACCTTATCCTACGAGCGGCTGATGTTGCATTAAAAGAGAAGCGCCGCCTTATCGTTGTTCCGCGGGAGGCTCCTCTCAGCACTGTTCATCTGCGCAACATGCTGCATGCGGCGGAGCTTGGCATCTCCGTGGTTCCAGCGATGCCCGCATTCTATCACAAGCCAGAGAAGGTTCAAGACTTGGTGGACTTCGTTGTCGGTAGAGTCTTGGACTGTCTGGGGATTGAGCACACGCTTTTCAAGCGCTGGTGTAACAGTTAGAGACCGTTCCTTTCACAGAAGACTTTCAAATCGTCTATTTTCCACATCAGGACATATAATTGTTGAGTGAATACTCTGCCTGCAAACTGACTTCTCAGTTCTTCGACAACCTTTCTGTTTAAATTCTCAGGCATTTGCCACTGGCTTGAGAACGCCCCTTGAGCCAAGTTCGTAAGGCGGTCGGCCGAAGATGTGTCGTAAGAACATACGAACACAGATTTTGCAGGACTCACCAATTCTCTCAAATCTTGTTCTGACCTGCCAAGTCTATGACCCTCGTATCCATATTTTTTCAGCAAATCATCGTAGGCCGCGCGAACTGGATCTTTGCACGCGTAAGATAACGAAACCATTGAGCCTCGGGTCACTCTGCATGTTTCAAACAGAGCTCTTTTCCACCCGCTGATTAGGTGAAGGATGTGAATGCACATGGCAGCGTCAAAACCGTTGTCTCTAAAAGGGAGCGAACAAGCCTCGGACAAAAGCAGGTTTTTCACGCCTTTCTCTTTCGCCTTGCCAATCATTTTGTTGGCTACGTCGACCCCAACAACTTCGAATCCAGCATCTTGAAGAGGCTTGGAGAATCTTCCGGTTCCGACGCCAACATCTAAAATCGTTTTACAGTCACTCAACTCGTTTGTTAAAGTTTCGACGAGTCTTGTCATTACTTCACTAGGGAGACTTCTGGTTCTGTCATAGATGTCGGCCACACGATCAAAGGATATAGTCAATCGGAAGACCTCCAACGTTGGAAAAGCATTTCATGCGTCGTCCATATTTATCGTTACGGTAACACACCAATGTCATTTTCCCAAAACGTGTAAGTACTAGTTTAAAACTACAAAAGCTTCCAAACAGCTCAGAAGGAAAGAAGGCTTATGGACTTCGGTTTCACCCCAGAGCAGGAAATTCTGAGAAAAGCTATGCGAGAGTTCGCAGAGAAAGAACTTGTCCCAAAAGCTCAACAGCTCGATGAATCAGGCGAATTCCCCCGAGAAACCATCAAGAGAATTGCAGACTTAGGTCTAATAGGCATCGTCATACCCACCGAGTATGGTGGTTCGCCTATGGGACATTTGGCTCGAATGATAAGCATCGAAGAACTTTCAAGAGCCTACGCCTCATTCGGCTTGTTCCTTCAAGCCACCCCATTAGGTTTGTGGGCCATTCTTCATTTTGGAAGCGAAGAGCAAAAGAAAAGGTATATTCCGCCTGTTGTTCGCGGAGAAAAAATAATGTGTATGGCGGCTACGGAGCCCACGGGAGGTTCAGATCCACAGTCTATTAAGACGAAGGCAACGTTGGAGGGAAACTCTTACGTGGTAAATGGGAGCAAATGCTTCATCACCAACGGTGCGATAGCTGACATCTGTGTTTTCACGGCCAAAACTGGAGAGGGCTCAAAGGGTTTGAGTGTTTTCGTTGTTGAGAAAGGCACGGCTGGGTTTGAGCCGGGAATGAGGGAGCAGCACGCGGGCATGCGCTCTGTGGTGGTCTCTGAGGTTATCTTCAAAAACTGCCAGATTCCTGGGGAAAATCTGGTCGGTGCGGAAGGAGATGGACTCCGTGCTACCTTGAAAACTATTTCTGAAATAGGAAGAATGGGGAACACTGGCGTTGCCCTTGGCATAGCTAGAGCATCGTATGAAACGGCTCTGAAATATGCAAAAGACAGGCATTTGTATGGGAAGCCCATCGCTGAGCTTCAGGCGATACAGTTCATGCTTGCAGACATGTGCATCGAAACCGAAGCCGCAAAATGGTTGGCTTACTACGCCGCGTGGCTACTTGACCAAGGGAAAACAGGGAGAGAAATCTCGAGGGAGATTGCCTCCGCCAAGGCTTATTCAAGTGAGGTTGCGAGAAGAAACGCGATAAAGGCGATTCAGATTCATGGAGCCTATGGAACCCTGCCCGAATTTCATGCGATGCGCTATCTGCGAGACGCTTTGGAAGCTGTTTCATCCGGGGGCACAAATGAAATCATGAGAACGGTTATCGGCAGAGAAATAACCAAGTAACAAACGCACTTTTTTTGACTAGGCTAATTCTTTATCTTCAGTGTTTGTTCGTAGTATCGTGGACCATACGTTAGTGTGACCTGATGGAAAGTTTGCTCTGGTGTGCTTACTTCTTCAAGGTTTCCTTCGACAACGACTGCTTGGTCTCTTTTAGCTTGCATGCGGAACTCTTCAACAAAGGAAACAATCTTGTGAATATCGTTGACTCGTTTACCTCGTAGGATCTTGATTGGTTCGATCTCGTAAACTGATGGCATAAATGGAGCATCGGAATCGTCTGTGATTCGAGCTAGCATCTTTATCCAACCCTTCGCTGTGATTTGCGCATGCGGATCATATTCATTTTCGATTTCTTCCCATCGCCTGACTGGTTCAAACTCGATCTTTATTGTTCTGTTGCTTTCCTTATGATCGAACGTTGCATAGATTTGTTTTCTTTTCTGGTGCAGAACGTATTCTTTGAGGCTATAGTTCTGGAATTTCCAGCATTTTCTCCTCACCGATTTCAAATTGGCAAATTCATTGAGCAGAGGAGAGTTTTCTTCTTGGTATAAGGTGTTCAATGTTTCCGTTAGACGTTCTAATGACTGTCTGCCGTATATGATTAGATCTATGTCTGAGAATTTTGGGTGATAGAAGTCGTGAAGTAGCGAGCCAAAGACGCCGAAGTTGGTTCTTGTCAGGCTTGACTTCTGCTGTATGAGATCGATAAGTGTGTGGAGAGCTTGGAGTAAGTCGTCTTTTGGTGGCTTGAGCATGAGTAATTGGAAGGTCTTGTCCGGCTTTCGTGCCTCAACTATTTGTGTTTCTTTGACCCCTACCAGATTCTTGCGCAATGGTGCGTGCCAAACTGTGTACGTTGGGCGTTTCTTTTGAACGAAATGCAACCCTTCGTCGGCGAAAAACTTGTAGTAGATCTTTTTGCGATTGGTTCTGTAGGCTCTGGGATTTTTTGATTCAAAGATAGTTGCAGGCGCATATTCTGGATCACAGATGTAGGCTCTCGGCGGATGAGTGTAACCGTACACTCGAAAAATCATTCTGTCTTGTGTCACGATGGCATCTCGATCTCGAAGCTTGAAACCACCCATTGTTTCCACGCATGCCATTTGTGCTCTTGCAGACACTTCATGTTAAGAACTATTCAAAATTGGCCTGATGTATTCGTCGTCGCTTGTTCCCGAACCCACAACTACCTGAAAGCTTGTTCTGCCAGTCCGCGTGTGTTCAACTTGCTCCAAGACTCCTGAAATCTCAATGTCATCACCCTTTCTGGCAATGTTTCTGTACATACCTATCATTGACACCACGTCGCTCGGTCGCTGGTCGCTTTCAAATTGATAGTTCCAGTTTAGGGGTTGATAACCGCTGATTGCGTAGACTGCAGGTCGAAACATGGCTTGCCTGTCATCCGAGACCTTACAACGAGACTTTATTGGGGCAACCACTGAATACTTACAGTCGCCATATTTGGCTGACATTTCATCTGACTTGCGCACCGCCGTGTACACATAGTCTTTTCCGCCAAATCGACCATGCTGGTTTTGGGCCATGTTCGACCTATTGGTGGAAAAAGGATCAAGTGCTCCTTCATTTGAAAGCTTTTCTACTGCGGCTTCGAGTTTACGAAAATTTCTCGCACCGTAAACAACCAGATCTATATCTGATTGGGCTGTCTCTATACCTAATGCGATTGAACCGTGCACTCCAAAGTCTTCGACAGGTACATTAGATATGTTTGAGAAAAGATTTACGAGTTCCACAGTCAGGTTTTGCATTTGGGTCAGGTTTTTCCTGTTGAGTAATGCTTTCAGGCGTTCATTTGGGGCGTAGACTCGTCTTACAACCTTATGCGAAGGACACACCAACGTCTTGTTCCGTTGAGGACAATGATACACATAATCTGGGAAGTCCCTGCTGAAGACGTCTAGGGTTTTTTCAAAATTGCCTGCGGAATACAGTTTTTCTGGTCGAACTAGTTCTGTCTCGCCAAGTTTCCAGCGCGTTGGTAGGTACGTTATTGGAAAAAGCGAACTTAAGCGGGCTGGGATATACTTGAGAAAGGCGAAAATTCGTTCTGCTGGGTGCTCGTATCCAAACGTGTAAAAGATGAAGTTGTCACGTGTGAGAAAGGCATCGCCGTCCCTTGGAATCCATGCCTCATTGGTCACAGGAGCACACTCTATTTAAGCCGAGCCAAATAACAATGGTCAACTAAAGGTTAAGGCTTATGCGAAGCTTCAGAGACCGAGACTATCTGCGAACTAAAGAAGGCTTTTTCTTCTGCGTTGTTGGCCCGCTTCACCCGCCTAATCGGATTATAGCCTATCTGAAGTATGCGCCGTCGAAAGTAGGAAAATGGGGCAAAGGAATATGGCGCTTCAAACGAGTCTTGAAAGATTACACAATTCCAAGTTTGCTGGAAACCTTCAGAACCTTGGAAAAAGATTATCCACACTACCTTTTCTACTCACCTTTCTACAACGTTCTCATGACAGCCGTGCCATTGGAATACGTGGCTAAACATTACCGACCTGAAGAGAAACTTGCTCAGATCCTAAAGGCTCAGCGCCAAGACATGCTACAGAAGAAGCTAATACGGTTCGTGTCGGTCCTATCAGAAAAAAGTGGGGTCTCACAAGAATTTTTCGGAGTCACAGGTTCAATACTCCTCGGCATTCACCGCTTGACTATATCAGATCTTGACGTAACGGTCTACGGTTACAAAAGTGGCTTAGCAGTGAAAAGGGCGTTGATAGATGAATACTTCGTAAAGAACTCCAGAGTTAGACGATTTGAAGGCGCCACGCTAACGGGATGGTGCAAGAGCAAAACTGGTGCTCATTCCTTAACTTTCGATGAAGCACGGCAGATTTACAAACGCAAGTGGAACATTGGCGTGTTTGAAGACACTAGGTTTTCGGTGCATCCGGTCAAGCTGGAGGAAGAAATAGCTGAGGAGTACGCTGACAGGGTCTATGAACCGTTGGGACCTGTGGTTGTTGGCGCGGTGGTTCACCAGAATTCCGATTCCATGTTTCTCCCTGCCGTGTATCAAGTGCGCGAGGCTAAGGTAATCAAGGGACCGCAAGTGGCAGATATTGAAGAGATAGTGTCGTTTGAGGGATTGTACGGCGACATCGCAGAGATTGGAGAAACAATACTCGTGAAGGGAAAGCTGGAAGAGGTAACAGACAAAAAGAACAGGAGAAAATATCATAGAGTATTAGTTGGTTCTCCTGAAGGAAAAGGCGCAGAATACATCAAACTTTTGACGTGAAATCAGGCACGTTTGGAACCCCTTAGAGATTCAATGCGGGAACCTGGAGGGCGCACGCTGGAATTTGAAGCTCCACAAGGGGAAATCAAGTAATATGAACAATGAAAGAATAGACAGTTAGGTTACTGAAAGAGGAGCGGCTGGTGAGAACTGGAAGGCTCAAAAATTGTGGCTATTATGTTGTTCTTGTGAGCAAGGAACAGGATTAGACTATTCTATTTTTGGTCTTTTAACTTGAGAAATGGCAGGTTTTCTGTGTTTACTGTGTCTTCAGTTCGAAGTAACAGGTAATAGTCGAAAACCTTCTTCATGCGTCTCGGAGCAAGGTCGCTACTGAAAATCTTATACATTCTGATGAGCTGTGGTTGCATACGTGGAATGTCTGTTAGGGTGACTAGACCACATAGCTTGTTTTCTCCACTATTGGAAGCTTCTTAATCTTCTTTTGGCACATGATTTTTGTAGCATCTTCGATTCCAATATCAGGCCCCACCGATACAAGCGGTTGCGACATCACTTCAGCGACTTTCATGTCTCTAAGCTCTTTTGATTTAGCCAAGCAACGTTTCAAAAGGTCTCTTTCTGTAATTATGGCACTGACCGCCTTTATTGAATACAATACCTAGCACAAACGATGTTCTTTTTTTGGGTTTGGGTGTTTTGTCCCCGTGCGCGTGCGAATTTTAAGCGTATATGTGTTCAACAGATGTTCGGAAAAGTATATTAAATATTAATATATAATTTGCAAATGGTAGTAGAAAATGCAGCGAACACTACTAGCCCGCCGAGACAAATCCAGCTTAGCGAAACATGACGTTCTTGTGGACTCCGATGAGTTACAGATAATGGATGAATGCAACAGTAAATGGGTAGATTCCTGGAAGAAAGCTGTTAAGCAATAGCCGCATAAGACCTTAACGGGGTTTGTCTCCTCCGATTCTGTTTCTCCAGCGTGCGCTCAATCAATTGAAAACTTAGTGCGCGCTGTCATTTTGCTTGTTGGGTTGTTTTTGTCCCTGTGCGCGTGCGTGCGCGTGTGTGTGCGCGATACGTAAGTAAGAGTAAGGGGAAAAGAACGTAAAAGTGTGTGTGGGATAGAATTTCTATGCAGAAACTTGGCAGTGGGAGGACTAGTCTCTATCGACGTGAAACCCATCGAAAATCCACTATAAGCATCTGGTGTCTTGTAAACACCGTTCAACACCATAGCCGAGTCAGCCAAAAGAACTAGAACACCGTGCACTTGCGTGTTCAGCAACTTCTGGAAGAAGAAGGTACAAGTCGATTGCCCCCTTCTTCTTTTGAAATTCTCTACAGCCCCTACGCCCTACAACGCAGAATGATGACACGGAGGACAGTTCAATGCTCACACGTCGTACACATTCATCATGCGCTTGATGAAACCTAGTTACCGAACAGAGCCAAACAGAGCCCAAACAGCCTGCATAAGCCAGAACAGACCCCGAAACACAAACATCATAGTTGGCAACTGTTCAAAGCGCAGTTTAATAACACACAATAAATTCCACGCCTCAGCCCACCTGAAAGTTGTTGTGGCAAACCTATCAGAATCAACAACAACTCCAAAACAGCCACAGCCGCACTTCACGCAGATGCAGCCCCGGAATCTTGCAGAAACCTAAAGAGGTTAGACCAGATTAAGCCACATTTTTGAGGGAGCCTTTTTCAACTTGCCCAAGCGTAGGAAACTGGGCATTTTCGATCACGCTTAATCTGCCCCTTTTGCCAAGCCTCAGTTGATTTTCACCGTGAAACTTAGTCACACTTGCGTTTTCAATCTGCACAACTGAGTTGACTGAAACCAAATTGATTTTTTCATTCCACAAACACAGCTTGATGGCTCCAGTTTCGTCTGCTACTAAGGCGTTGGACACACGCGCATATTCACCAAATCGAGTGAACACCAGCACAGCTTTCGGAACGCCAAGAACTCGCGCTCTAAGGCTAACCCGTTTCATTCCACACTTTAGATCACCAATATGCTTAGGGCCTTCATCAGCATCTGGCTCCGAGATTCTTCGAAACAGGTGACCACCAGTCGGCTCTTCTATCTTACCTCGTTGATCTAGAAAGTATTTTGGAACAAAAAACTGTGACACCACCTGATAACCGTTTGTTATGAGAAAAACATCGTGTTTCCTTGCTTTCAGGCGACACTGAATAGACAGTTTTCCGCAGGAGACTTCATGATTATCCCGCGCCGAAACTAATCCCTTAAAGAGCCTGTCAAAGCCGACATCGTACTTAACTGAGAGAAAGTAGAGATACTCAGCGATTGATACCTTGTTTCTCATCTAATCAATCTCTGCTTTTTTGTTCCAGTTGCGTGAGCAACAAAGGGGTTGTTTCGTATGATATGTGTTAATTCATTTATAAAGAAATGGGGAAAGTTATTCTCACATTGAACTACTGTTTGCTACTCGATTTCGATTCTTTCAATTCTCGTCTTAGTCAAAGCCTGTATCCTCTCAAATTCTGACAGTTCACCGTAGCCAACCAATGTTATTGCGGTTCCATCTTTTCCCACTCTTGCCGTTCGCCCTATTCTGTGAAAGTACATCAACGAGTCAAATGGCACATCATAGTTCAATATGTGCGTAATGCCCTCGATATCCAACCCTCTTGCTGCGACGTCAGTAGCCACCAACAACTGAATGCGGTAATCTCTGAAAGCTTTAACTATTGTTTCTCTCTGCGCCTGGCTCAAATCCGCGTGTATCGCCTCCGCGTCATAGCCGCAACGGCGCAATTTGTCGCTGAGGTGAGCTGCTCCATGTCTGGTTCGACAGAATACAATGGCTCGTCTGATGTTTTCTCCGTCTATTAGCCTGCACAATACATCAAATTTGTCCCGTGGATTCACTACAGTGTAGAGTTGGGTTATCTGTGGAAGCGCGATTTCATCTTTGCTCACAAGTATTTTTTCGGGTTCGGTCATGTATCTATGAGAAATTCCCATAACCGACGAGTCAATGGTAGCGGAGAAGAGACTGATTTGGCGATTCACTGGTACTTTGCCGAGTATGTAGTCGATGTCGTCTCTGAACCCCATGTCAAGCATTCTATCCGCCTCATCCAACACAACAACCTTCACAGTGTTCAACCTGAGCGTTCCTCGTTTCAAATGATCTATCACTCGCCCCGGCGTACCCACAACCACTTGGACTCCCCGTTGTAGGGCAGATATCTGTTTTTGAATCGGGTCGCCTCCGTAGATGGCTATCGCCCTTAACGGTGTGTACTTGCCGAAGTTGTTGATGTGATCAGCAACTTGTAGTGCCAGTTCGCGAGTGGGCACCAGCACTAGGCCCTGAACGTGCTTGTCGTTGCGTTGCAGCCGTTCAAGCATGGGGACGCCGAATGCAGCTGTCTTTCCTGTTCCCGTCTGTGCCTGCCCTATTACGTCTTTTCCTTCCAGAAGTGGCATGATAGCTTGTGCTTGTATTGGAAAGAGTTCTTCAAACTTTAGTTCTTTTATGCCCCTTTGAACTTCTGGACTAAGGGGCAAGTCCTCAAAACGTTGTAATATTTGCATATTTTTCCTCCTTGCATCACAAAATTACCATGATCAAAAAGAGATTTTAAGAACCTCTTTAGTCAACGTGAATCTCGTGATAAACACCACACTTACGGTGTCATCATATAAAAAGGTTTCTTGAGAGTTACAACGAAGCCGATTGGGTTGCCATTACTCTATTCTTGTATCGTGAGGTAGCCCTTATTTCTTAACCACGCCGTTTCATTTCTTCGGTATCGCCAGCAGATGTCGCCTCGAACATTCGATTGAAAATCCCAAGGAGAAACTAGGACGATGTCTCCCACACGGACCCAAACTCTTCTCTTCAATTTTCCACGAATTCGACAAAGACGTTCATTGCCATCTTGGCACTTTACCATGAGTCGGTCAAAACCAAGCAATTTCACGGCGATTCCTAACACGTCATTGGCGACTGGCAGCTGAATCTTTCCCATGTCGTCTTCGCTGACAACTTTTCTCTTACCCATTTTTGTCACCTTTGAATTGAAGTAAGTGTTGCCGCCATTTCAGTATCTACAAGAAAAACCATGTTTTTCTGTGCCTTAGTCATCGGTCTTGCAGCTGAGCCGAACCTTGATACGCCGCGACTTATTTGATTATGATGCCCTGAGCATCGTACCCCAACCTGCTTTTCATCCTGTGAAATCCAAACGACACGAGCTACTCTGCTGCATTGTGGACATTTCAATGAGTCGCCTATGTTAACTATCCTTTGCTCCCCCTCTCTTCTTGCTGTCCCCGTATGTTTTTCGTCTTGTTACCTTCCTCTGTGAACAATGAAATCGTGTTGATGATTTGCATTTCCTACAGTTAGTAACTATACCCGCTCTTAGATTACACAATCTCTTTTACCTCTTTGATATAATCTAGAAAAGGATTCAATTACTCGGTAGGACAAACCTACAGGATAATAGAAGACTTTTCAGAAATAGTGGGATATCGGCTCTTATAAAGGCATGGTATAGCTTCAGGCAGTTGGCCTGTTGCCGCTAGTTCATATACGTTTTTATAAACGCTGAACATTATCTATGCTCCTCACTGGTTAGTATCATGCGGCGATTAAGTCCATGACCAACTGGGAAGACTTCCTCTCTAAAAGCCCGATCGACTGGCTGCTTGAAAAAGAAGACCCTTCTATTCGCTACTTCACATTACTGGACCTTCTTGACAAGGAGGAAACAGACACCGAAGTCAAAAGGGCAAGAGCAGCAATCCCTAATTCCAGAGTTGTCTCGAAAATCCTCCTAAAACAACAACCCGAAGGCTACTGGGAAAGCCGAGAAAGCCCATATCATCCAAAATACAAGTCCACATACTGGCAAATCATGACGCTAGGACAATTGGGCATAGACAAAACAGATAAGAGAGTTCAGAAAGCCTGCGAATTCGTCTTCAACCTGCAATTACCCGAGGGCGGATTCTCATCCTACACCAGAGAAAGAGCACTACAAGAATACGAATGGATGCGAACTAGAACCCATCTGAAGCAAAAACTGCAGCCAGAACCAGAAACATGGGCGCAATCGCTGGTAACAGAACACCAATACTCCTGCTTGACTGGAAACATATGTGCAGCTATGTTGCGACTGGGCTACGTAGTAGACTCCAGACTCAAAAAAGCACTGAACTGGCTGGTCAAAATACAAAACGGAGATGGCGGATGGCTCTGCCCATACTGGAAAGCCCACATCAAAGACACACACAGCTGCTTCTACGGAACAATATGCCCACTTGAAGCTTTCTCAGAGGTCCCACAAGACCAGCGCACACCAGAAATGAAAAAAACAATCGAAAAAGCCGCCGAATTCCTGCTCATGCACCACCTGCATAAGGCTGACCACCACGGCTACAAAATAATCAATCGGCAATGGCTGAAACTTAGTTTTCCATGGTTCTATGGATATCACATTTTAAGAGGACTGCTAGTTCTTACAAAACTGGGATATACAGGAGACGAACGCCTAACAGACGCCGTGGAACTCCTACTGCAAAAGCGCTGCCCTGATGGAACATGGCTTCTTGAAGGCGCTCCGACGGGGCGTATGCACACAAACATTGAAGCCATGGGAAAACCAAGCAAATGGGTAACGCTAAACGCGCTAAGAGTGATCAAGCGTCTTCATGAAACAGGCAACAAACAGTTACAAGAAGTATTGACCAAGTATAAAGAAAGGAATGGAAAAAATGAGCACCCAAAAGCAGGGTTTTGAGGAAACCCTCCTAGAAAACGTGTTCCTGAAAGAAATCTGCGCTGGTTGTGCCGCCTGCGTACTTGTCTGTCCCTACGGCTGCCTCGAATATTTCGAAGAGAAGCCAAACTTGATCAAGAAGTGTGAGACGTGCGGCATATGCCCACGAGTGTGCCCTCGCTTTGAATTTTCTCACACAACTCTAGAAAAAATGGTTTTTGAAAGAGAGCGCACGTCTGACGAAGAGTTTGGAATCTACCGGCGTATGGCAATAGCACGAGCTACACAAGAGAACGTACGTCAAAGTTGCCAAGACGGCGGCGTTGTCTCCGCTCTCCTTATTCACGCGTTAAATAATGGAATCATCGACTCCGCGATTGTTTCAGCGACGAGTCAAACCAAGCCCCTGTTTCCAATACCGAAGCTTGTTTCAACTCCCCAAGAGGTCTTAGAATGCGCTGGAACGAGGTACACGTACTCCCTGAATCTTCTGGCACTGGGAGAAGCAGTCAGACAAAAGAGAAAAAGTCTAGCATTCGTGAGCACACCATGTCAGATACAAGCCATTCGGAAAATTGAGGCGTTCCCCCTGAAAAAATACTCCAACCTAGTCAAATTTACGATCGGACTAATGTGCACAGAAAGCTTCACATACGCTGGGCTGATGCAAAAGCACATTCAAGAAACTCTCGGTGTCAACCTAAATGATGTTGTAAAAATAAACATCAAGGGTAAAGTGTTGGTGACCACAAAAACAGGAGAAATAAAAGCGATACCTCTGCAAGAAGCCAAGCAGTACACGCGCAAAGGTTGCCTTCCATGTACAGATTTCTCCGCTGAACTTGCTGACATATCTGCAGGCGGCTTGGGACTGAGCGGTTGGACATTTACAATACTCCGCACAAATATGGGCGAAGAGGTTTTTGATAGCGCCGAAAAAGCAGGAGCTGTTCAAGTCCGCCCAGTTGATGAAGAGAAAAGCGCCTTAGATCTGTTAATCAAATTGTCTAGGAAGAAGAAAAAGACCAGCTAAAAAGAGTTCATGTAGCAAACACGATTTGCACGTTTTTGTTAGTTAACTGAAAAATGTTTTTTTCCAACTCTTTTCTGAGGTACTCTGTTCTCTCCTGCAACTTTCCTCGCTCGACTTGTAGCACCTTGTATCTTGAACTTGTGAGTTCATTTTCCTTCTGTAACTCTTTTAGCTGATTTTGAAGAAGTGTGAGTTGGTTTTGGAGTGCTGTTGTGTTGTCTGAGGTTAAGAGCTGTTTTCTCTGAGTAAGAGTTTCCTTGCAGTCTTTTTGCAGTTGGTTTAGAGACTCCTTGCTTAGTATGTTGCCGATTTGGTCCTTAGCCTTTCTTATTCGTGTGCTTTTGAGCTTCAGTCTGTTCTGTGTTATGATGGTGTCTAGCCGTTGGAGGACACTCTTCAACACTGAGTAGCCGTCTTCCTCGGTCGCCAACGCCATATAGGGGTCGCTGAGGTAGTCACCAAGCTTGTTCATTTCATCAAGCGGAACGGCCACCTCTCCTGTTCTTGCGAGGCTCTGAAGCTTGAAGAAGGGCTTCTGCAAATAACGGAGGCTATACTTGACGTTTTCTCTTAGTTCTTCAATTCTCTGATTTAGCTTCATCAGTTCTTTGAGTTCTGCTTCCTCTTGTATACTTACAGTCTTATGCTGGGTTCTGGCTATCTCCTGTTCGAGGAATCCCATTCTTTCTTCAGTTGTTGTCTTGTTTTCTTGGCTTTTTTTGGTTTCGTTTGTTGTTTGAATGAGTCTGTCAACCAGAGAGTTTGCGTCTTCAGCTGTCTTCACTTTTGAATACTTTGTTGTCAGAAAATCGCGAAGTTCTTTTGTTATGTCGTACAGTCTCTTGAGTGACACATCCAATCTTCGGCGATCAAAAATGAAATACGGCGAAATGTATGGATAAGCTCCGCGCCGAAGCTGCTCCGAGGAAGCAATTGCCTTTTCCAAATCACCGTAGAACGCGTTAAGTCTCTCGTGACCTGAACTGTCTGGAACGGTGAGCGGCTTGATTGTGTCTGTGAGGTTTTGGGCGAACTTGTTGGCGTTTCTTGCAAACCGATATGTTTTCGGATTGTTTTTGTTCAGTTCTCCCTCGCTGTTCTCGAAGATTTTTTGACTGCTCTGTATTGTATCGTCTATTCTTGCCTGAATCTCCTTCAGAAGACTTGCTGCCTTATCCTTCAACGGCCCATGGAGCACGGCAGTTTCTCGGAGTAGCCATTCTTTTGCACTTGATAGCTGAATCTGTAACGGCTGTGACATGGCTTGACCTTATCTCCAAATAATAGAAATCACTATTTAATCTTCTGTTTGCAAGCCTTTCATGGCCTATATCCATTCAAGACCGCAATTGCAAGAATGGCAGACATTATGTCAGCTGTTGTTCCGGGATTCAACTTGTGAGCCTTATCATGGAGCTTTTTATCTAAATCTGAGACACTCTTTCTGCCTTTCTCGGTAGTTAAACCCCCAATCTCAAGTATTCTCTTGGCTTGGCCTGAAACCCATTCGGCCTTCTCGGCCCCAGCTTTCCTAATGATCAACGTATCTGGAACCTCAGATAGAATTTTCAAATAAGTGTGAACCGTCGCTATATTCACATTTTTTGTCTCCTTCAACTGCTGCTTGAAAAATGGATAACCAAAATCAAATGTGATATGAAAGTTGCTTACCCATTCTGCTGAGATAGAATCCCAGGATGAGGAAATCTCAAACACTTTGAAGAGATTTACTCCCTCTTCTAGGATTTTCTTTCGAGATTTGACATCGGTTACATCGAGCCGAGGAGCATTACCAAGCCCTCCAGGCTTGGCCAAAGTTATGGCATCGTAAACATCCACTGCGTCTTTTGCTGTTGTGGAGTCGCAAACATATCTTAGGCTTGTTCGAAGCTTGCTCACTGGAAACGATGCGTTCTTTGCTAGGGTTAATCCAGCGGCAGTTGCTATAGGGATTAGCAAGATGATTGAGCCCAATAGTGTGTTTCCCCCGTGTTGCCAAACCAAAACATCCTCAACAGCGTTTCTAATCGTTTTTCCAATCCCAACTTGGCTGATGGTGATTTTCTTCTTGAAAACGCGTATACCTTGCTCTGCTGCATGCTTGAAGTATGGTGCCAGTGAAACGGCGGAAGCCAAAAAATGCTCGTAGCCTGTCTTTTGAAAGTCAGCGGTTCTGTGAACATTGCCGGGCTTGGGATAAGCGCTCACTTCTAAAAGCATGGCGAGTTGAAGACATTTAGAAACATAGGTGGCAATGTTGCTTGCAGTTTCGTGGGTCATGCGGTTTAGTCTCATTGCGCATCGTATATATGAGTGGTATAGAAAATGTTATTAATGTTGTGTAGAAATTTACACAGCAAATCAAAAGTTTACACAGGGCATGTCTGTGAAGCTGTCTACTGTTGATATCGCACTAATGGCTGTCTTTGCGGCCTTGCAAGCTGTTCTGTCATTAATCCCGCTATCATTTACTATAGGCGTCTCTGGCGAAATAACATTAGGCGTTGTAGGTGGAGCTCTCATCGGCATCTTGCTTGGTCCCATAATAGGCGGATCAGCTGTGCTGATAGGTTCGTTAATCGGAGTTTTTCTAAATCCAGCGGGTGCAATCTTCGGTGTTTTCACCATATTTCCTCCGTTTTTTGGAGCAGTCGGTGCAGGTTGCGTGAAGATAAAAAGAGGTTACATCGCAGGAGCGATTATCCTTGTTTCCCTTCTGATTTTCTATGCTCATCCCTTCGGTCGTGAGGCCATCATATATCCTTGGCTTCACATTATTGCAATGGTAATTGCTTTCTCCCCCCTTGCACAAAAAGCCGGTTCCACGTTCAGCTCACCACAACTGGTAAAACCGATTTTTGGTATTACTGTTGCCTCTTTTGTAGGAGTTTTAACCGACCACATAACCGGCAGCGCGTTGGGGATATGGTATTTTTCACCATTTCTGACGCCCGACATATGGTATGGAATAATGTTCGTTTACCCAGTAGAGAGACTCGTTGCATTGATTATAACAGTTATCATCGCTGCACCGCTCTACTCCAGCTTACGAAGAGCTAGACTTCTCGATTTCCTCAGAAAAGACTTAAAATAAGCTGAAACAAAGCCCTTTGTGGTGAGCAATTTTGAACGTGGATGTACATCCTTATGTAGTGTTTCTTCCAACCGAACAAAAGAGCAGAATGTTAATCGCGATTTTTGGTTCCAAAGCCGCTGATGGTATTCTACGATTCTCGCTCAATCAAGGTGTTTCAAACAAAATCTATCAAAAAGACTTGATGAGAAAACTCAATTTCTCTAACAAGACAATCATCGAAAGCTTGAAGTCGTTAACGAAGCTTGGAGTTCTAACAGAAGATATGGAGAAAGTTGAGAAAGAAGGACGTATCACATGGGTTAAGGCCTATCAACTCTCAGACCTAGGAAAGTGGTTTGCTTTGTTACTTGCGGAAGAGAAAGATCTGTCTGAAAACGAGAAGGCAGAAATATTGCAAAACATTTTTAGAAAATACGTACAATGGGTGAAAAATCTTTCAGAAAATCTACACCTAAACAAGGAAACCTTGGAAAAAATCTTCAAAGAAGAAATGAAATAACAGATGGACTGGGTATACATTTTTCATAACTTAGTCGCGCGCAGAGCACCATGGAGTTGTTAGAAGTGTGCATTACTTTCAAAATTGCGGTCAAAAAAATTCAAGTTATAGGATATTTGAAACCTGGGATTCTTCGAAGGGCTAAGAGTAGTGGAACGCCGACCAGAAATGAGACTATAACCACTTGGGCATCTTCTATGTAGGAGGAGATTGCCCCTGTCACAAATACATCAAGGACCATGTCGTCAGTCATGGCGAAGAAAGTGTACAATCCGACTGGGATTAACATGAAGACTCGAGTTAAGGCGTCGGTTACGGTACCAATGAATGATATGGGAACAGAAATGGGCAAGCGCCCGACATTCTCATAGAGTTTTTTGCTTAATTTTGCTACCGGGTATATGAGAACAAAGGCTAGAATTATGTCGAGAATGGTCCATAGGGGGAGCCACCTGCCTAATGGATGGACGAAGTAAGCCGTTAACATAACTCCGTACATGATCATGACGGGTTTCCACTTTCCTTTAGCCAGAAAGCCCGAGGCCATAACTCCTAATGGTTCTGCCACTATCCCGAACATCCAAAAGTCAACAGGCTTGATCATCCTACCAATGATGCTGCCAATAATAGCAGCGGAGAAGCCTGCCCACGGCCCCAAAACCAACCCTTCAATTGGTACCAAATAGATTGCCCAATTTCGCCATAGGCCAAACGAAAGAAAATAAAGCACGGCGTGAAGAGCTGCAAAAACAGATGTTGAAGCAATCGTTCGGCTTGAAAGTTTCAATGCTCATGCATCCTTATGTAATTTCTTAGATTGCTGTGTAATCTTCTACACAACGTTTTTAAGATTTTCTGTGCCGCTCATTTTTTCTCCAGTTTTTCAACGCATGAGCCAAGGTCTTCACAGTTTCTTCTGAATAGTTTTGGGGGTATCCAAATACAACGTGCTCAACCTTCGATTTGGACAGCGCCGAGAGATAATTTCCAAGCTCGGTTGAGGGTTCACAGATGGAAAACAACTCAACGGTTTTTTGTGGAATTTGTCCTATCACTTTTGCTAGGGTTGTGCCCGAGTCTAATCTTCTCTTTGCCTCAGCAATTTTCTCGCGGAGGCTCAAGCTTTCTAAAACAGTTTCGGACGCTCCGAGAGCTACAATGGCACTGGAGACTCGCACAAGGTTGAAAATCTTTGGGTCAAAGTTCTCGTAAACATAGGAAGAAGAAAAAATGCCGAATTGGAAGTCTTTCCTCTTCACATGTCCAACCTTATCCACAGCCCATTCTATCGTGTCTGGGTGTGCATAGTTTAAGAGAACTCCATCGAAGAACTTGGATATTTCTAGCGTTTTTGGTCCTTGGGCACCTAACCATATTCTGCATTTGACCTTGTTTTTCCGAAGTACCTTTTCTATTTGATTCTTTGCGGTTAAGAGGTAGTTTATGACACCTCCTGGATGGTACAGGTGGATTCCCACGCTTTTTAGCAGGTTTCTGTCGCCTGGTCCTATGCAAAGCTCAAATCTTTCACCGTAGCCCTCAAACAGAGTTGAAACACAGTTAGCTATCTGAATAGGAGTGTGAAGGAATACGCTGAGCAAACCTAAGCCAATCTGTATTTTCTTGGTGCTTGCGGCAACGGCGGAAGCAACTGTTGGGGCGTATAATTGCACCGGGGCATCAGGAACCCACACGTAATCGATGGCCAGTCTTTCCGCCTCAACACACTTTCCGACGATCTCAGCCACGGTTTCATTGGCGTTTACAGCCAATCCAAACTTCAATAAAATCCACTCCAAGCGTGTCCCAGTTTCATCATGGCTTTTTCAGGGTCCACGCCATAAGGAGGGCCAAAGACCACCTCTTGGATGCCTAACCTCTCGAGAGATTGAAAGGTTTCACAGATTTGTTTGGCACTTCCGTGAATCGCAACCTCATTTATCAAATCGCTAGTGACCCGTAGAGCGGCCCTTTCGATACCAAATCGTTGATAAACTGTCCTGATTTTACCAATTGTGTTAAGGTTGAGTTCAGCCATTTTCAGAACTTTATTCGGCGTATCGGCCAGAACCAAGGCAACTGTGCGCTTGACAAGCCGAAGGTCTGAGTGCTTCTCAATCAGGATTGTTGGAACCCATACTACATAATGGAAACTTCGTGTCGGTTCTTGGCTATTTCCAACGCTGTTTCTTACCAGCCTAATTGCTTCTTCAAGATAGGTTCTGGGTCCGCTCAGGATAATTCCGTCAGCTATCTCTCCAGCCAGTTTCAAAAGTCTGGGTCCGCGAACGCCAAAGAATATTGGAATTTGACTGTCCAGAACATGTCTCGTGTGGTAGCTTTTCAGAACGAAGGGTTCATTCTTGAACAACAGTGTTTCGCCTTTCCAGATTCTCCTTAACAGCATTACAGCGTTGCGTAACAAGCTATTATGATTCTTAACGGTGATTCCGAGTCTTGCGAGGTCTTGAAGCCCTCCTATGCCTAATCCAAGCCTAAAACGCATGTCTCCGCCTATTTCGGCGAGGCTGACAGAAGCTCTCGCGATGGTAGAGATGTTCCTCATCAAGGGACTAGTAATGCCGATGCCCACGTTCACTCGTGGGTATTTGAGTAGAATGATTGATGCAATCGTGAAAACATCATGGCGCAGACCAATGTCGTCACCGATCCACACATTTCTCAAACCCGCTTTTCGTGCAAGTTTTGTCACCCTTAAGATTAGCTTTAGTTGCATTCCGCTGGTTACGCCAAGGTCAACCTGCATGAGATAGGCCTCACGAAAAATGTATCAGAAGGAAAATACATTAACTCTTCTCAAAAGGCTTTGGGAAAAACTACATGAAGGCGCGTGAAGGCGATCTTATTGAAACCTTTGACGGAAATATATTCGACGTTAAAGGAATAGTTCATCCACGTGACAGAATAATCGCCTTTATTCGTTTCATTCCAGACTCAAAAGGCGAGAGGAAACGAGGCAATGTTCGCTACAAGAAGGTCTATCCTCTTCACGAACGCTACAAGTTGCTGCAACAAGAGTTTCCGCAATACTTAGTTTTTGACTCGGTTTTCGGCGAACAGTTGTGCGAAGTGCTAGATGACATGGTGAAGAAACACTATGAACCAGTCAAATATCTCAGCAAACTACGGCACAAACATGGTCTTCAAGAGTTGGAGAGGCAAACACTTGGGTTTGCGCAGCTGTTGAAGAGTAAGGCAAATGTCAAATGGGAGTCATTAGGTGTTTCAGGTTCGCTTCTTGTTGGGCTGCAAACGTCCGCCTCCGACATTGACCTTATAGTTTATGGTTCGGCAAATTGTAGGAGAGTCTATGGCACCCTGAAATCTTTGGTTTGCGGCGAAGATAGCAACGTGAAATCATATGGTCGGCGTGAATTGGAGCCGTTGTTCGATTTTCGTTCGAAAGACACCGATATGGAATTCGAAGATTTTGTTCGAACAGAGTCCCGAAAGGTTTTGCAGGGAAAATTCCACCAGAGAGACTACTTTGTCCGATGCGTGAAAGAATGGAGCGAAATAGATGAGCAGTACGGCTCTGTTCGTTATGAACGAGTTGGAGAGGTCATGGTAGCTGCGACCGTAACGGATGATTCACAAATGATCTTCACTCCATGCACCTATCAAATCGAAGATGTAGAAACGCTTGAAGGCGAGAGGGTTGAGCCACTTCGTGAAATTGTTTCTTTCAGAGGAAGATTTTGTGAGCAGGCGAGAAATGGAGAAAGAGTTGCAGCTCGTGGCAAAGTTGAACGCGTGCAGAAACGCGGTGAAACGGAATATTTTCGCCTGCTTTTAGGAAACAAGTCTTCAGACAATATGATTTTAGCCTGATGTATCGTGTGGTTCTCCCAGCAGTGATACGGACCACATTAGTTTTTCTAAGGTTTGAATCACGTCGTCTACGCTTCTATAATCCCTGTCAAGTAATTTCTCCAGCACTTCGGATGCCCGGATGCGCTCGTCTTTAGTCTTATCGATCAGTTTCCAACCTTGGTGTTGAACAAGTTCTCGTTTCTCACTTGGAAATCTAGCGTCTTCTCTCAGGACTTCTTCGAGTGATTTTAGTCCTGTGGATTTGGTGGCCATTGGGAACGCGCCTGTCTGCTTGTACATTTTGAGTCTCCTAGCGTCCTTGTACATTCTTATGAAGTGGAAGCTGACCACAGTCTTCTTGTGGTCCTTGGATGATGCTCTTTCATCGATTTTCTTAAGTTCTTGATCGGTAGGCTGGTAGATGTTGTGCCAGCCTTTCCCGAATAGTCTGGAATACAGTATGTCTGATTGGTAAGCTGGTTCCTCATCTTTTGACAGGTCAACACTATGAATCATATTGTGATCGCGCATCATTTCGGCGAAATCAGAACTCAAACGTTGATTTGCGCCTCTGATTTCCAAGGCGATTATGACATCCTTTGGGTCTGCTGAAGACATGAAAGAACGTATCAAGGAGGCATTGTCTTTGGTGGGTTGAAATAGGGATGGAGTCTGCATATGTAGGATTTCTGCTCTCAAAGTTTTGCAGATGATTAGCATTTTTTCGAAGGTACTCAATGCCTCTTCTCGCGGTTGGAACTGATATTTGTGAGTCACATCCCTATTGCACCTCACTGAAAACTCAAAATTCGGCGGAACCTGCCTTCTCCAAGATTCCACAGTTTTTAGATTAGGGATTTGGTAGAAGGTTGAGTTTACCTCAACAAAATCAAACAGTTTCGAGTACGCAACTAGAGGCCGAAGACCAGGCATCTGGAAGTATGCCCATCCGCCGGTGCCGATCAAATAGTCAACCAATCCGTGAACTGCCTCTTTTCTTGCTGGGTTACATGTAGTTAAATGTTCCCAAACATAAGTTACTTCCTTTAGGCGTTATTAATTTCACTTTTCTCCCTCTCAAACCATGATTTCATTTCTGGCTTCAGTTTTACATGGGCATCTATTTTCCTGACATTGTTCCTTCTGTTGTCCTTTCGTTTCAACTTCCTAGACAGTGGCTCATTTCAACCGTAAGTTAAAAAGGGCAAGAACAACCAGTCAACTTACGAATTCGTAGATGGCTTTCTGGTGAGTTGATGACTTCGCAGCGTGAGGATTTAAGACAGCTTGTCGACAACGCCTTCAAAATGAGCCTTCAGGAATTTGTGCAGTTGATCGACAGAGTTGCTGAGTTATTGAGCAAGGAAGATGGACTTGTTGGAAATCAGAAAATCACTGGTCGATTAATTGAGGTGCCGCCTAAGGGTGAGGCAATCATCGCCGGTGACCTACACGGAGACTTCGAAAGTCTGACACAAATCTTGAAAAGCACCGATTTTCTGGATAAGGTTCAGCGTGGTAAGCAATCGCTGTTGGTTTTCTTGGGTGACTATGGAGATAGAGGCGTTTACTCACCAGAGGTTTACTATATTGCTTTGAAGCTGAAGGAGAGGTTTCCAGAAAATGTGGTGCTGATGCGTGGGAACCATGAAGGTCCAGATGACCTCCTCGCGTCTCCTCATGACTTGCCCGATTATCTGCAATATCGATTTGGTGAAGATTGGTCAACCGCTTATTTGAAGCTGAAAGAGCTTTTCAACCAGTTGTACAACGCAGTCATTATTCGAGAACGATTTGTAATGCTGCACGGTGGCGTGCCGAGTCAAGCAAAATCATTAGACGATTTGACCTACGCGCATCTTAAGCATCCCCGTGAAAGTCATCTTGAGGAAATTCTTTGGAGCGACCCTGAAGAAGGCATCAAGGGAACCTATCCATCGCCTCGAGGCGCGGGAAAACTCTTTGGACCCGACATAACTGCGCGCTTTCTTGAAATGCTCAATGTCAACGTCTTGATTAGAGGGCATCAACCTGCTGCTGAGGGATTCAAAATAAATCACAATGGTCGAATCTTAACGTTGTTTTCAAGGAAAGGCGAACCATATTTCAATAGTCATGGCGCGTATTTGCAGTTCGAGTTATCGAATCGGGTTGCCGACGTGTTTCAACTTCAACAGTTCGTGAGGGTGCTGTGAAGAGGTGAGTAATCATATCTTTTAGCGCGTCTTTCGGTTGCATCCTAGCCTGTTTCTGCTGGGTCCTATGATAATAGCAGTAAATTGGGTTGCCTGCGCAGAAGTGTTGAACATCAAAATCTGAAACCTCTCCGTCTATGCCCTCTTCTAACATTCTTCGGCAAATTCTTCTACCCTCGATGTTGGAGAGGTATTGGCAAAGCATTGTCGACCACGACTTGTAGTGCTGTTAAACAGTTATACAGTATGTCTTTTTTCAGACATATAGAAGATAAAATATGCTGTGCGTTTCATATAAGTATTTCTTAAAGCATAACAGAGCATACCGTGACTGTTCTCAAATCGTTCAACAACAAACAAACTCTAAAGGCAACCACCACCAAATAATCCATACAATAGACACTGTGGAAGTGAAAAGACTGTGAAAATCGGCATAATCACTAGGAACCAAGACGCGTGGTGTTCCACACAATTACAACAAGCTTTGCAAAAACTGAACGTTGTTCCCGCGAGTTACAGCTTTTCACAATTGACTGCAAGAGTCAAAGTGAAGCCAGAGGTCATTTTAGACGGAACAAACATACTAGACGCCCTAGACGCCTTAATAATACGCCCGATTGGACGGGGCTCATTAGAAGAAATCATTTATAGAATGGACTTGCTCCACAGGCTACAACACCTCGGCATGTTCATCGTCAATCCACCCTTGTCGATTGAGCGTTCAGTTGACAAATACTATACGCTTGCGCTCATGGAGGAGCAAGGATTACCCGTTCCGCCTACAGTTGTCTGCGAAAAACCTGAAGAAGCAGTGAAGGCGTTTCATGAATTAGGGGGCGACATAGTGATTAAGCCCTTGTTTGGCTCGCGTGGAATCGGGTCAACCCGCGTGTCTGATCCGGATGTTGCTGAAAGACTGTTTAGGGCCATTGTTTTTTATCACGGCGTTCTCTACGTTCAGAAGTTCATTCCGCATGGTGGTTCTGACATACGCGCTTTTGTTGTGGGAGACAGAGTGATTGCAGCAATGCATAGGGTGATGCCTTCTAGCTGGAAAACCAATGTCAGCTTAGGAGCGAAACCCGTTGCTCTGAAGCCCAGTGAAGAGATGGAAAAGTTAGCCGTTAGGGCGACAGAGGTAATAGGCTGTAAGATTGCGGGGGTGGACATACTTGAAAGCGAAGAGGGGCCAGTCATTATCGAGCTTAACAGTCAACCAGGATGGAGAGGGTTGCAGTCTGTTGCCAAGGTAAATATTGCTGAGGAAATAGCACGCTTTGTTGTCTCCTCGCTGAAAAACTAGTTTGGGAGCAAGCGCATTTTGGTTAAGGTCGAAGTTACGCGGATTGATATTTCCTCTCACAAGCTTGAACGTCGCATGGACTTCGTTGCAGAGGAGAAACCGATGCACCTCTTCATCAACAACCGCCACTATGTGACTATTCTTTGCTCTCCAACATTGCTGAAGGAGTTGGCAGTGGGCTATCTGCTCTCGGAAGGCGTCCTGAAGTCGGTTGACGAAATCGGTGAAATCCGATTGCTGCAGGGCGGAAAATGCCAAGTGCAAATGAAGCCAGTAGTTGATGCTGAAAAACGAATCATAGCTTCGCAACCCTTCACAAGGCTGATTATTAGTGCCTGCGGCTCCTCAGACTATTGGCCACTGTCAAAGCTCATGGACAGACTGAACCTGCAAAAGCTACCAAAAGACTTCAAGGTTAACGCAGGAACCATCTCTGAATCGGTTAGGCGATTGAACACGTTGGCAGAAACCTTTCGTAAGACAGGTGGAGTACACGTTGCAGCGTTGTTTTCAGCTCAAGGCGAGTTGTTAACGTTTGCGGAAGATGTTGGACGGCATAATGCGGTCGACAAGGTGATAGGCGTTTACGCTCTGAAGAGGGGTGATTTTTCCCGATGTTTCCTTGCTTCAAGCGGTCGCCTTACGGGAGATATAGTTTTGAAGGCGGCTAGAATGCACATCCCTATTGTGGCTTCATTAGCGGCCGCTGTTGATTCTGGGATAGAAGTGGCCAAACGAGCCAACTTGACTCTGATCGGTTTTGTTCGGGGACAGCGGATGAATGTATTTACGTTTCCTGAACGAATCATAATTAGTAAGTAGGACTCTGTTTCGATGTCGAGTATCGCTTGAACCGTTTCGTGATTGGCATAAGATCTAGATGAACAAACCCCTTTTCCTCACGGGTTCATACATTAACTGCCAAGGAATTAGGCTTGGTTCAAAAGAGTTAAAGCCTATCTCAACTTTAGATCGGTCCAGGAAAAAGACAAGAAGGGGCTAATTGTTGGAGGAGTTTGAGGAGAAGTTCATTAAGCCAATCGTTAACGCTTCGTATCCAGGAACGTTGGCAGCTTTGAGCTTAACAGTTTTGCAGGTCACTGGTCTTACAGGCACGCCGACTCCTTTTTCGTTGAAGATTACTCTGTTAGTCGGTGCTGCAGCGTTTCTTTTGTCGGCGTTTTCGATTTTCTTTTACAGTATTTATCCGACGCGTAAGAAGCTTTGGACGAGTACTGCCATAACGTTTCTGATTGGTCTTTTCTGCTCCATCGTATCAGTGATGTTGTTGTTCATCATCTGAAATGAGGGCATGTTGCATTGTCTGATGCATGGATGGCGATGGCGGAAATAACACAGGTGTCTTAGTATGATGCAGGAATCGTGTGGGTTTGTGAAAATGAGGATGCTGGGCAGACGGGGCGCAAGTTTTAATTGACTACTCTTGCAATAGACAATTGAAATTGATGGTGATGTATGATGTCGGGTGAAGACGTTGTTATGGAGATTAAGAAGCCGCATTTCACGGTTAGGCTTCATGAAAGATCGTTGGAAGTGGATTTGAATGAGGGTGTTAGGAAGGAGTTGGAGGATGTTTTGGAGGCTAAGCATGTGCTTCGGGAGAGTTTGGGTTTTCTGTTTCAGACGATTGTTCCTCTGGATGTTGATTTGAAGGATATTGATTCTGTGAAAGTGGATAAGAAGGGTCAGGTGAAGGTGGTAATTCCCTCCAGGAGAGACATTACTATACCGCTTAAGCCTAATGAGTCTAGGCGCTTGGTTGAGAAAATGAATGAATTAATCGCTCTGGAAAAGGAGAGGGTTTTGCGGGACGAGGAGGAGTCGAAGAAGACTAGGAGGGCTCTTGAGTCGAAAATTTCAGTTGCAAAGGCTGGGGCAGAATCGTTAGAAAGGATGGGGCGTTGAGCATAAGAGAACGATTGCGAAGTAAAGATTATTTAAGTCTGTTTTTGTGATCGAACAACGAGTGTCAAGTTGTTCGCATTGTGGATACGGCACCTAAGATAATTGCTCTGACGATGAGTGAAACGCCGAGGAGCATTATTATTGCTGACCAGAATACGAACCATGTGGTCATTGCTGTCCATATCATTGCTGTTCGTATGGTGGATTCGATTAGTAGCCTGCGGATGAGGTAGCCGGTGCCTATCCAGAAGACAAGGTTTGACACGGATTCTGCTTTTTTGTTCCAAGGTGAGCCGGCGAAGAATCTGAGTGCTAAGATGACGATTTGGAAGAATCCGATCGCATAGCTAAGTTGTTCCACGGCTCGAAAGACTATTTGATGTAGCAGGGGACTGTGGGGGGGCAAAGAAGTAGACTGCCGTGTTGGGAAGCCGTTCTAGACCGAAGTCGTTGATGAAGTCTACGGTTCTGTCAAATAGGTTCGGTGTTATGACGAAGATGACGCCGATGAGGAGAAAGAAGAAGCCTGCGGAAATTGCGCTGAATATTCCTTCCCTGTATCTTCTTGGGATTCCTCCATAGGTTTCGGTCAATTCTCTCACCTTAGATGTTGTATTCTATGCAACAGCATATAACGTTTGTTTTTGTTGTGAGCGGGTGTATGTTTTAAATACCAAGGGGTTCAACTAATGGAATTGAATAGAGCAAGGTGAAAGCGCATGTCATATTGTCCAAAGTGTGGTTCAAAGGTTCGTGAAGCGATGAATTTCTGTCCGAAATGTGGCACTGTTTTGAAGGCTGCGCAGCCTGTCGTTGAAGCGCCAGCTCCCGCTGCTCAAGCGGCGCCTGCGCCTGCTCCAGCACCTTACAGAGCTGAGAAGTCTGAGAGGGGTGAGAAACAAGAGAAGCAAGAGAAGGGAATGCGGGGTGAGAAGGAAGAGAAGCGTGAAAAGCAGGAGAAGGAGGAGAAGGGTGAACGCCGTGAGATGCGGCAGCTTTCGTATGTTGGTCCGCTTATCGGAGGTTTGTTTTTAGTTCTGGTTGGTTTCTTTCTGTATCTCTCTGTGACCGGTACCATTCGTTTGGAGACTTTTGGGGCTTTGTTTATCGTGTTGGTTGGGCTTGTGATTATTGTTGGAGCTATTTATGCTGCGATGACGGCGTCGAGAAGACATCCGCCCACGTGAGCAATTGTCGTGTGAATGGTTTGCAGTTTTAGCGTTCTTGAGGCGTTGCCTTGGGTAATGCGGTTATTGTTCTTGCTGGGGGTCTATCGAAGAGGTTTGGTCAGGATAAGTGTTTGAAGGATTTGGCTGGTAAGCCGCTTGTGGTTCATGTGCTTGATCGAGTTTCAGCTGTTGCGGATGAACGGTTGATCGTAGTCGGTTCAGAAGTTCAGAAGAATGTGCTTTCGGGGCTTCCGGATCTGGGGGCGGGGGTTGTTGTTGACAAGTACGGTGATCATAGTCCACTGGTGGGTGCGCTTACGGGTTTTGAAAGTGTTCGTGCTGATCGTGCTTTGTTGCTTCCGTGTGATGCGGCTTTTGTGGTTCCAGAGATTGCGTCTTTATTGCTAGACCTGTGTGTTGGTAGGAGTGCGGTTGTTCCTCGTTGGCCCAACGGTTATGTTGAGCCCTTACAGGCTGCGTATGATGTGAAGCTTGCCGTGGATGCTGCAAGAAAGGCGTTGGATGAAGGTAAACGTGACATGTTGGGGATGATTGCTCATTTACGCCATATACGTTATGTTTCTACGTTGGTTTTGCAGCAGTATGATGAGAAGCTTACCTCATTTCATAACATCAACACGGTAGAAGACTGGCGGAAAGCAGAGTCTATGTTGAAGAAGGCTGGATGAAGGACTAAGGCTGTTAGCATGTGTGGAAGGATTTTCGTTTTCGTACAGTAGACCCCCTAGGTTCACTATATGATCCAAATATCAATGTTTGTTTTTTGGGTTGTGTTTTGGTTTTTGTATGGTGGTTTTGGCTCCCTTAGAAGTGTGTTTGGCGCACTTTCTATGTTGTTAAAAGTGACTTTCAATGTTGTTAAACCTGACCCTCTTGCGCATTATGCGATTGTGATTGTGTGAGTGATGATGATGAATGCGCCTATAGTTTCATCAACAAGTTACGTTGCATTGTGCGAGTGTTAGTGTTGAGTTGTCTTAAGTCATCATCTCATCTTGCGGGGCATGAGGCTGTAGAACAATTTCAAAAGAAGAAGGAGACAGTTCACTTATACCTCTTCTTTCAGAAGTTGTTGAACAGGTGAGTGTAGACTGTTTGTGTTGAGTCTGCTGTGATTTGGGGGTTTGGTTTCTGTTCTGTCCTGAGAAAAGTTTCTGCGTTATTTTGGTTTGGTCCTTGTGAGTTTTTTCAGTTTTTTCTTTAGTTTCCTATGTTTTTTCTGTTGTTCTTCGCGTTGGCGTTGCTGTTGCCTTAACCATTCATATGTGTAAGCTGTTCCTTCATGTGGAGTCAAATGGGCTCATCCGATGCGTAATGAGTTGTCGTGGTTTTTATAGTGTTCTAAACTGTAGGACTATATTCGCTGGGTCGCTTTTCTTTACGGTACGAGGCATGGCATTGAATAAGAAATTGGCGTTAGTGCTAGTTGTTTTTGGATAAGCTTCGGCAGTTGAGGTCGCCTAAGGCTGGTATTTTTGCGAGGGTTTTTAGGGTGCCCTAAACGTTTTCACGAGGGTTTTTCCGCGGGTTTGACTTCTATATGATAGTCTTTCCTAGCGCGCATTAAACCCTATGGTTCTGTTTTTATACATCATGTGAATCTAGCAATCGCTTTATAGTCGAATCCAACAACAAGCTCAATTATGAAAGCCACCAATGTGTTCGCACTAATAGGGAGCCTAGAGACTGGACTAACCAAGTCTCTCGGATTTATGTTTGTTCATAACAAAGAACTTCTTCGCAGGTTCCTAAAGCTCTTAGTTTACCAACGAAAATCGTCTCAATGGCTCAAGATGATGGAAGTAGAAGTTGAAGTGCCTGACCAGCATGGAAGAACCGACATAGAACTGAAAATAGGGAATTACCTCTGCTTGATTTTGGAGGGTAAAGTCGGGGGGAACCTCCCATCGAAAGAGCAACTTGAACGCTACTCTAGAAAACTTATGGGTTTCAAGGGCTTGAAAAAACTGGTTGTGGTAACAGAAGTTGACTCTGGAGATTGGCTGAGGAAAGAAATCTTTCAGGATCAAAAACATCTAGCAGGTCTACCCGAGGAAGATGTTCATTTTTTGACTTGGCAGGAGTTGCACGAAAATTTCTTTAATTACTTAGACCTAAATGATGAGTTGGACAGGCAGTTTGAAGATTATCTTGAGGAAATGATAATGCAAAATGAAATACTGGTTGTTTCAGCTGATCCTAATCTAAAATATGGTGAAGAAGATGTCTATTTCTTTCGTAAGCTCCACATGTACTGGTACAGTATCAACACTATCAAGAAGAGACACAATTACATTGCGCTGTATCTTCCGAAGGAATTTAAGGGAGAGCAGGGCATTCAGGAAGTTGCTAAGATTATTAGGTATGAGCTTTGTTCCCTAGACCAGTTGGGCATACCCGAGGATTCCAATTACTACAAGGAACGGAAAAAAGATGATGCTGGTAAACCTGAATATTACAAGCTTGTGCTCGGAAAGCCCATCAAACTCCCCCAAAAGATCAAGAAGTCGAGAGGAAAACGGGTGCGGAACTGGACAACAACGTTCGAAAAACTGTTGAGGGCCAAATACGCAGATGAGCTACTGTAAATATGGTGAGCAAGCGCAAAAACGGATTAGCAGCGTTTTCTTGATAGTGTTTTTGACTGCGTTTTCTATAGTTTTAGATGCTTTTACGGTCGCCTTTCGACAGGCTTGGCTTCAATGATTAAGCTTTTGCCTTCTTGTTTGGCTTCTACTTTTAGGTCTTTGTTTAGGAAGGGTCCAACTACGTCTTTGAACTTGGATGGAATAGTCAGCTCCAACTGTTCACGCTTGTAAATGCCTTTCTCGTGGCAATAGCGATTCTGCTTCAATTTCCGCCGAATCCGAACAACATGCTCACGCCCATATGGGTTCAGAGTGTTTTCACCTCTAGAGAAGGCTTGTTGTAGCGTGTGCACTGCCTCTCTTTTTCAAGTAGGTAGTACATTTCGAAAAGTTGGCCTGTGATCTTGCACTTCCGTCTTTCGTCGAACAGCATGTCAGGCTTGGTCGCTGGAATCCAAGACGTGATCAGGTTGTGGCAGTCGAGGCACCTTACCATTCCCATTTCCTTCTTCAGAGAGAGGAGGAAGAATCACTGAAGGTTAGCCTAGGCTCGCTTTCTCTTCTATGTTAGTTGGGTTCCGCATTTTGGACACTTCCATCGGGCGTAGTAGGCGCATGTGTAGCAGTAGTGGACGCCGCATTTTGGACACGTGTAACATATGCCATTGATTTCCTTAGCACATTTACCAGCACACAATTCGCCCATAGCAAACTCGCCCATGCAAACACTCGCTCCTCAGCTCAGCAAAAATAGGCGTTAGATTTCCAACATACTTAACGGTAATCTTATAAAATAACGAGAGAAAGCAGGAGAGCAGGGTGAAACTAAGATGCGCTTTAAAGAGTTTGATACAGAACATTCTTTCACAAATGATAAATGCCAAGACAAATAGCATTAATGGTGCAGTTTTGAGAGGGGGAGAAGATGGGTAAAGTGAAGTGGAATGCAGTGTCGGGACTGGTTTTGATGTTGCTGTTAACAAGCATGTTAACGTCGATATTCATCGTTCAACCGGTTAAGGCAGAACCCGGAACAATCTACATCAGGGCAGACGGATCAGTTGACCCACCAACAGTACCAATCCAAAGAGACGGAGATACATACACTTTTACCGATAACATTAATGATTCAATCGTCGTTGAGAAAAGTAACATGATAATCGAGGGGTCTGGATACACACTTCAAGGCACAGGATCATGGGCCAATCCTCAAAAAGGAATATACTTATTCAATATATCCAATGCGACCATTAAACACACGAATATCAAAGGCTTTTTTCAAGGCATTCTGCTCAATTCTACGTCTCATAATGTTATTTCTGGAAACAACATAACAGACAATTATGCTGCCATTGAGCTTCATTATTCTTTATACAACAGCATAACCGAAAACAACATTTCTGAAAACATCGCCCCAAATGCTGGGCTTGGACTCTTGCTCCATTCTTCTTCACACAATAGCGTATCAGGAAACAACATAACAGCAAACTCCAACATTGGTATCTCGCTCGGTTATTCTTCAAACTACAACAGCATATCAGGAAATAAGATAGGTAACAATATTGGTGGCATCTATTTTGATAATTCGTCAAGGAACGACATATCCGAAAACAACATAACAAGCAATGGCTGGCATGGCATCGAGCTTAGTAGTTCTTCAAACTACAACAGCATATCCAGAAATAGCATAACAAACAGCTATGATGCTGGCATCGCGTTCTATTCTTCTTCAAATCATAACAGTATGTTCGGAAACAACATAACAGGAGCCGGAAGCGAAAGCAGAAGCCAAGGCATAGTTCTTTCGAAGTCGTCTAACAACACAGTCGTTGGGAACGACATAACAAATAACGCCTATGGCATCCATTTTGGCGGTTCAAACAACAGCATTATATCTGGAAACAGAATGGAAAATAATTGGCGTGGCGTCGCTTTTGACCTATCCTCGTGTCAAAATAGCATAGCTGGAAACAACATAACAAACAACGATTTTGGCGTCTACTTCTTCGTCTCCTCTAACAACAAATTTTATCATAACAACTTTATTGACAACGGAGTGCCCGTAGGGTTCTTTTATTCAAGCAATACTCATATTTGGGATGACGGCTATCCTTCTGGTGGCAACTACTGGAGCGACTACACAGGCGTTGACTTAAAAAATGGTTCTAAACAAGATCAGCTTGGAAGCGACGGCATAGGCGACACACCATACATCATCGACGCTGACAATCGAGATCGTTATCCGCTCATTGACCAATTTGTCATGCCTACTGAAGAGACTGACGTTGTGGTTCTAGTTACAACGATGGGCAACATAACAATCGAACTATTCGGGGACATGCCTATCACAACTGGCAACTTCAAGAGCCTAACCCGATTTGGAATCTACGATGGGACCCTGTTTCACAGAGTGATCTCTAATTTTGTGATCCAAGGCGGAGACGCAAGCGCTAAGGGCATTGTGGTACCGCCGATTCCTGATGAGCTTCCGAACAAACACAGTAATGTCAGGGGATACGTGGCAATGGCAAAGACAAGTGAACCGAACTCCGCTAGAGACCAGTTCTACATCAATCTAGGTAACAACAGTTACTTGGACGCGCATTATTCAGTTTTTGGAAGAGTAGTTGCTGGAATGGACGTGGTTGATAGGATAAGCGAAGTGCCGACAGATGAATCTGACCGTCCACTTCAAAACGTGACGATTCTGAAGGCGCAGCTTGTAACGCGCGCGAGGGTCGGGCTCGTTCTAGCTACTGGCGGCTTGGGAGACAGGTCCTTCAATGATGTAACGTGGGCTGGTGTCAAGAGGGCTGAAGAGGAACTGGGAGTAGATTTCGATTACGTGGAGCCGACGGCTATAGCAGAGTACGAGGGCTTCCAGAGAGCCTTTGCTGCAACTGGCGATTATGATATAATCATCTGTGTAGGGTTCGATCAAGCAGACGCGTTGACCAAAGTTGCGGCGGAATACCCCAGTCAGAAATTTGCCATCGTAGATGGGGTCGTGGACAAGCCCAATGTGGCCTCTCTTCTGTTCAAGGCAAACGAAGGGTCATTTCTGGTAGGAGTAGTGGCTGGAATGAAGACAGACTCGGGAAAAGTTGGCTTCGTCGGAGGTATGGACATACCATTAATCAGAGACTACTTCATGGGATACGAAGCGGGCGCAAAATGGGCCAATCCAGTTGTGGAAGTGGTCGCACCCGTATTCGTGGGCAGTTGGGCTGATCCGACAAAGGGAAAGGAACTGGCTGAGGGACTGATCGATCTAGGCACTGATGTTGTCTACAGTGTAGCAGGAAAAAGCGGGTTAGGCGTCATGCAAGCAGTACATGAAAGAGGCATTCTTGGTTTAGGTGTCGATGCATGCCAATGCTACCTTTATCCAGAAGTAATAGCAAGCATGACCAAAAGAGTTGATGTCGTAGCGTTTGACATGATAAAAGCGACAATTTACGAAGCGTTCCAAGGCGGAGTCCACAATGGAGGATTGAAAGAGGGATGGGTAGGATGCTGCAGGTTGCCCGAAGAAGAGAGTTTTTGGGAAGAGATGTTCGGGTTTACCCATGCATTTTTGGACACGAGTGTGATAGACAAAATCGACCAAGCTCGAGACAAAATCGTAGCTGGCGAGATCACTGTGCCGCCCACGCGCGTGCGCGTGCCAGGAGTAGCTCCAGGCCAGTTTTTACACTATTCAGCAAGTATGGCAATCACTGGCAATGACACAGAACTGATACCTCACATCCTGCCAATGCCCCAGGGCTGGGCAAATGTCACAGTCCTCAGCGTTTCAGGTGTCAATGTGACATACCAAACGGTTTTCTATAATGTAACAACAAAGACCTCACGCACTGACACACTGAACATAGAGTCGGGTCTGATCAATGGTTCATCCACGGTGTTTCCTGGTCCATTTCTTGCTGCAAATCTAAGTGCAGGCGACCCCATCTACACTGCATTACCATATTACCTTAATGAGACTGTTACTGCAGACTATCTTGGCCTGCACCTTGAAACGGATCATCTGATTCTTAGCGAAAACCAGACTAACTCGAACGCTTACGGCTATATTCTCAATACTACTCAAACCCAACACTGCTATTGGGAGAGAAAAACGGGAATCTGGTTGGACTGGTTTGTAGAAGGAAACACCAGTCGTCCTGATGGTGCAGGGGGTGTTCTGGTAACTCATATCCAGTACAGAGTGCTGATCTTGTCAGCGATTGCGCGGCGCATGATACCAGGAAAGGATGTTCCTACCGAAACTCCCGACTTCTTTCCCAGCGTGTTAGCAAAACTGAACATCCCTACAAGTCAGTTTGCACTGCAAGCTTTCTCAATATGGACGAATTATGAGAATACTAATGCATATTGGAATCCTCTCGCAACAACGTGGAACATGGGGGAGAAAAGCTGGAATTTCAACTGGGCGGGGGTTAAGAACTATGCTGATAAGGAGACTGGGATTCAAGCAACAGCAAATACGCTTGCGCTAAATTACTACGAATCTATTAGAGAAATGCTAGCGATACAATCCTTTAACGAACAGCATCTCAGAGAAGCGGTAGCAACATGGTCTGGTCTGGATCCAAACGATGCCTATGTTGTTAACTTGGTCAATGAGTGGCGTAGCATCTATCCGGTTTCAGTAAACCAGCCTCCGTTTGCATCATTTACTTACTCTCCAAAAAGCCCTTTTTACTCGGGTGATTTAGTATCTTTCGATGCCTCCAATTCTGGTGATCCAGATGGATCAATTGCTAGCTATCGATGGGATTTTGGTGATGGCATGACAGCTGAAGGCAAAACAGTCAGCCATCGCTTTAGAGGAACACAGAACGAAGCTAAAACCTATACAGTTACTTTAATAGTTGAAGATGATGAAGGTGCCAAAGACACTGACACCGTTTATGTTGCTGTTGGTCCATTGGAAAAAACTGTAGAGGTCTCTTATCTCCCCGCGGTACCCGTACCTGGTCAGCAAGTATTTGGCAAGATGACAGTTACATATAACTGGATTAAAGATACCGATTATGTAGTCTCGAAAATCTATTACAGATTTGAAGGGTTTTTGGGTTTCGGCGACATTTCTATCTGGGATATGCATTCCCATATAGTACCTACGCCAAGGTGGGCTGTCGCGATACCGACAACGGGGAAAACCGAAAAAATATACTTTCCAAAATTGGACGAAGTTCAGTATGGAGGCGACACTTTTGAGGGCATCAGCGTTGAAGCTTTCGACGCAATGAACATATACATCACAGGATGGGCTGGAATAAGTTTCTCCATTGGGACACCGCCATTGCCTTTCTTTAGAACTGCTTCAGCCTGTTTTGAGCCAGATTCAACAAGCGTACCGAATCTACCGATAGAAGAACCAGATCTAAACCTAGCACTTTTGGGCAGCCCAGGTGAGCTCAGAGTCTACGATTCACAGGGACTTGTTACAGGCTTGATAAACAGAGAAATGAAGGAAGAAATTCCGAATTCAGCATACTTCAACAACACTGTCATGATACTATCTCAAGGCAATTCATATCGTTATGAAGTAGCAGGTAGAGAAGACGGGTCATACGGGCTTTTGGTAGCCTCTTTCAAAAACGGAAACATTACTGCTTTCACAGCCACTGACATTCCCATATCAACCAATGCAATTCATCAATATAATTTTAATTGGACTACACTAGCCCAAGGCGCAAAAGGGGTTAACCTTCGGATAGATTCAGATGGTGACGGTATCTTTGAAAAAGCTTTTACGTCGGATAGTAATCTTACTCAAGACGAGTTCATGCTCCAAGTTTCTCCCATCGAAGCCTTTCCCATGTGGATTATAGGCGTTGCAATTGCAGCAGTTGCAATTGCCACTGCAGCGGCAGTTTTCTGGAGAAGACGAAAACAACCCCTAATAAAAAGATAAGTAGAACTAAACTCCATTTCCACTCTTTTTCCCAATTTCTCATTGAGTTTTTGTTATATATTTGAAGATTGCATTTGGGATAGTTGCATTCAAGGGTTGTGAATGGGCATGATTCAGGTTTTTGGAGTCAAGGGCTTACCAATAATCAAAAAGGGAGACAACCTAGCCGAGCTCATCTGTAAAGCAGCTGAAAAGCAACGGACTCCACTAAAAGACGATGATGTAATAGTTGTTACTCATGTTGTCGCTTCTAGAGCTGAAGGAAACATCATTAACCTTGACGAAGTGGTTCCATCAGAGTTTGCAAAAACCGTTGCCAAACAACTCGACAAAGACCCAGCGTTAGTAGAGGTCATCCTACGCGAGTCAAAGGCTATTAGACGAATGGGAGACGGACACCTAATCGTCGAAAGCAAACACGGGTTTGTCTGCGCTAACGCCGGAGTCGACCAATCCAACGTGCCCGGTGAAAGAATCGTTGCACCCCTACCCAAGAACCCAGACCGCTCAGCACAGCGCATACGACATAGAATAAAGGAATTAACTGGAAAAGACGTGGCAGTCATAGTCTCTGACACGCATGGTCGCGCCTTCAGAGAGGGCGAAATCAACGTTGCCGTAGGCGTCGCAGGCATAGTTCCAATACGTGACAGGAGAGGCGAAACCGACCTCTTCGGATACGTCCTAAGAATCAAACAAACAGCCATAGCCGACGAATTGGCTTCAGCAGCCGAACTCGTCATCGGACAAGCAAAAGAAGGAATACCAGTCGCCATAATACGCGGTTACCCTTACACCAAGTCTGAAAAGGCACGTGCAAAAATGCTCATAAGAAAAAGGAAAAAGGACCTATTCATTTAATCTCAGCTGGGGGAACCGTCAATGACAGACGCATCGCTGTTGAACACCATCCTCAACAGAACTTCTGTGAGAGACTTTGACACACGGAGAAAAGTCACAGAAGAAGTTGTCAAGCAAATCTTACTCGCAGGAATAAGTGCACCATCCGCTGGAAACATACAACCAAGAACCTTCATTGTCGTTGGGGATGAAAGCATTAAACAGCAGCTGTATGAACTGTGTGAAAATCAAGCTTTCATGAAAGATGCACCTTTATGGATTGTTGTATGCGCTGATGTTCACCGTCATTTGAAAGCTGCAAAGTTGACTGGCGTCGAGTATGATTTTACCGGCATCCTTCCACTAACCTTCAGTGTTTTGGATGCGGCACTCTCGCTTGAAAACATGGTTATCGCGGCAGAGACGTTAGGCTTGGGCAGTGTTATAATAGGCTCAGTCATAGAGCACCCTGAACAAGCGAGACAAATATTGAAACTACCGCCCCACTGCTTAGCCCTATCAATTCTATGCGTAGGCTATCCTAAGAAAAAGCCAAGTCGCAGAGAGAAATGGAGCTACGATGTCATCGTGGGCAAAGACGCATACAGAGACATTAACAAGAACGATGTTGCAGAATACTGGAAACGCTTCATACTCAGTGATCTCAAACGCTCTAACAAAAAAGCATCTATGAATATGGTTGAAAAACTACTAAAAGAAGGAAAACGAGAAAACTACGGAACCAAATACGCAAACCACTACAAAGAAGACTTCATAAAAAACACAAACAAAAAACTTGAAAAGTTCCTCAAGAACCAAGGCTTTCTCTAACCTTCTGCGCCACATGCTTTCCCAAGCTAGCTGCTTTTTCAAGATCTTCCTTTTTCGGCGGTCCGCGCACTTCCAAAGTCTCCATGATTTCAAAGCCCGACTGACCCAAACGCTCTCCAATCACTCTCGCTGATGCACGACCCCAACCGAAAGACCCGAAGATGGCGACTAGTTTTGCCCTTGGCCTTAAGGCTCGTATGAATTCAGTTGCCACTATGGCTAACGGATGAGGCTGATTCAGCACAGTTGGCGCTCCAATAACTATGGCACTGGCATCAACCAAATCCGAGAAAACATGAGATATATCCGTCAAGAGCAGATTAAAAGGAACCACTTCAACACCCTCAGCCGAAATCGCATCGACAATGGTTTTCTCCAACGTTTCAGTGCTACCCCACATACTAACATAGACAACGACAACTTTAGGAAGCAAAGACCCACGAGCCCACTTCTCATACGCATCCAAGATTCGCTTAGGATTCCTGTAAATCGGACCATGACTCGGCCCAATCATCTTCACGTCAAGGTTTTTGACCTTATCCAACGCCCTCTGAATAGCAACAGGGAAGGGCATCATAATCTCAGCGTAGTATCTTTTAGCTTCAGGCAAGAGCCTCTCGTCAAACTCATCATCGAAAAGCCTGCTCTTAGCCAAATGCGCCCCAAAAAAGTCACACGGAAAAAGGACTCCATCCTCAACACAATAAGTGAACATCGTCTCAGGCCAATGCAGCCAAGGCGCCTCCAAAAACCTCAGCGTCTTACCACCCAAATCAATAGTATCACCATCTTTGACTGCCATGATCCTATCAGGGGGAGGATCATAGAAAACCTGAGCCATATCCACACCAACTTTCGTAACAACAAGTTTAGCGTTCTTGGCAACAGACAAAACCTTCGGAATAGAACTCGCATGATCAGGCTCCGCATGATTCATGATTAGATAGTCGATTTTTTCAGGGTCCACAACCTTTCTAATGTTCTCCAGAAGCTCGTCCGAAAACGACTTGTAAACCGTGTCAACCAAGGCGATTTTCTCTTTGCCAACCACAAGGTAAGCATTAAAAGATGTTCCATAAGGCAGAGGAATAAGCGCATCGAAATACCGACGGTTCCAATCTTCAACACCAACCCAATAGATTCCGGGCGCGATTTCGTTCGAATGCTTAGTGCTCATGACATGACACCTCACAAACATCTTAGTTTATGTTAAGCTCCTTTTCCAACTTCGCCACAAGATTCAAGTACTCGTGGTGCCTTCTCTCCCCGATTTTCTCCTTCTCAATTTTCTCAAACTTTTCCAACAGCTCTTTCTGGTCACTCGCCCCGAGAACTTTGTCAGCCAAAGGATAAAGGATGCCATCTTCCTTAGGAATATGCTGAGCCAAAAGCTGAGCGTAGCCACGAGCATTTTGGATGATAGCCTGCTTGGCGGTCTTATCGCCCCTCTCATACTTTTCAACAGCTTCAGCAAAAACGCGAGCAAATCTTCGGCCTTGATCATGCTCCATCAACATCACTCCGATTGGACCAGCCTGCCGCGAGAATCCACGTTTCTCCATCATAGGGAACAATACATCCTCTTCCTTTCCATGATGGCAACCATCGGCAAACGTTCTAATGAAATCTACAGCGCTCATGAAAACCTTAGGGGAAACCTCCTCTCCGTTCTCCAACTTGTCACAGGCAACGGTCAGTATTCTCAACATTCGCTCTATGACTCTGTGCTCTTCTTTCAGGTTCTCAGTCGCAGTCCCAGAAGCTTCATGCAAAATGGTTACACCCCTCTGAAGAGTAAATGAAAACGCTGACAAGGTCTATTAAGTTTTCTGACTTCCTTCGACCTGGCAAACGGTGATAAGAAAGGAAGAACAAGACTGCGGCTAGACCTGAAATTTGTCAAAGAATATGCAGAAATAAAGTCCTTATTTGAGGAGTCTTCATTTATGATCAACAAACAAGCGAACCAGCCCTAAAGCCTTTCCAAAAAGTGATTAAGCTTGGCCAAGTTGCCCTTGCATTTCAGGTTTTTCAGAGCCGCGATTATTTACCTTCTTGCTGGAGGATTCATGGGTTTCCTCTTCTCCTTCGAGGCAGTGCGCAGTTATACTCATGGAACCACGCTCGTGTCCGCTCACATTGTCTTGATGTTTCTGGGCTGGGTCACCATGACAATAATGGGCGCGATGAGCAAAATGGTTCCCACGATGACTGGCAGAGACCTCCACAGCGAAGACTGGGGAGACATCACATACTGGTTCATGAACATAGGCATAATCGGATACTCAATAATGCTAGTTCTTGAAGGACTAGACCTTCAACTCTACTGGGTTAGCTTGCCCTTGTTTTACGCGAACATTAGTTTTGTTTTCGTGTCGTTCATCGTTGTGGGTAGCATGATTTTTGCGTTCAATCTTTACAAAACCATAGGGTTCAAAACCCAGAAACCGAGTGATCCAATCATTGGCTTAAGCCTAAATTTCTACCGAGTGTCCACCGCCTACTTTGTTCTATCCATAATAATTGCCGTTCTGGCGATTTTCGGCTTGACCACTGACATCTTTTCACCCTTGAGGTTTGCAGATGTTCTGTGGGTTGCACCGTTCACGACTTTAGGCTGGATAACTATGACCATCATGGGTTCAATGTACAATTTACTGCCCATGTTCACCATCTCAAAAGTTCCCAACCTGCAGCTGGCTAAATTTCAGTTCTGGACGATGAACATCGGCGTAGTGTTCACCGGCGTCGCAAGTCTCTTAGGAGCCAAAAGAATAATCTTCGAAGGAGTTGCAGTGTCGCCGCTGAGTGTTCTGCAGACGGTCGGAGTGGCATTCGCAGGAGTAGGCGCCGTTCTATTCCTCTACATTATGGCTTTGACAATCATAACCCGAAAAACAAGAGAACTCAACCTATCCGTGAAGTTCTACATTGCGGCACTCTTCTACTTTGCCCTGACCGTATCACTCGGCGTATGGCTCAAGACAAAACCTGGATACCTGTTCTCTGAAGGAACCACCATAATCATGGCCCACGGACTCCTTTCGACTATAGGATTTGTAACGCTGACCATCATGGGTTCAATGTATTCCTTTCTGCCAATGTGGGGCGTTGCTGAATTGCAAGCCAAGTCGAAGAAGGTGCCATCAGTGTTGACTGAAATGTACAATGAAAAGCTGGCTCGCCTAAGCTTCTGGCTCTCCTCAATAGGCGCGGCAGGATATATCGCAGGCTTGATGGGCGAGGGCTACGCAATGGCGACCTCAGGGTTTGCAGCGACCGAGAATGCAGTGTTTCCATACAGAGTATTGTCTGCAGCCTTCGTTATTGTTTTGGCCGTAGGAGTACTCCTTTTCGCAAACAACATCCGAAAGATTCTGAGCTGGCTCAAAGACTAGACACATACCCAACTGTTCTTAGGACATTAGATTTTGAATCTCTCAGTCTCAGAAAGAAGTTTCTCCAAATCCGCTTCGGAATGCTCTGTACATAATGAGCCATTTTTTCCAGGCAGGAAGAAAACTCCGCTTTCAATTAGGTGCATATGATACTGAATCAGTTTCTTATCGTCAGCTCGAGCCACAGCGTTGGTGTCACGGATAGGCTCCTTCGTGAAGTGCGTATGCCAAAGCGAACCCAAACCAGTAACCTGAACATCCATGCCTTTACGCTTAAAAACATCCTTCAGTTGTTCTCGCAGTTTGTCGCCCCTCTTGTTCAAACGAGCAATCAATTTACCATCCTCAAGAATCTTCAGAGTTGCCAAACCCGCAGTCGCAGTTATCGGGTTAGCGCAGAAGGTCCCCCCGTGAAAAGAAAACCTTGGACGCTCATACAGAAGCGGGTTCATATGCTCCATTATCTCTCTTGAAGATGCAATAGCGCCGATCGGAAAGCCGCCGCCTAAAATCTTCCCCAAAACCGTCACGTCTGGTTTAACGCCGAAATACTCCTGAGCCCCTCCAGGCGCCAAGCGAAAACCAGTGATAACCTCATCAAACACCAAAAGCGTGCCGTTTTCAGTACAGAGCTCCCGAAGTTCCTTCAAGAACTCAATTTGGACAGGAATACCGCCGCCAGATCCAAGCACGGGTTCGATAAAGACTGCAGCCAACTTTTCCTTCTTGAGAACTTTCCTCACTGACTCAATCTTGTTGAAAGGCAAAACAAAAGTATCCTGCAGCGCACCCCGCGTGAGACCGCCAGATTCGGAAACATCAAAAGGCGGCTTAACCGCGACCTGCAAAGCATCATAGCCACCATGCCAACCCCCCTCAAATTTGCCAATCTTATCCCGCTGCGTCACCGTTCTAACCAGCCGCGTGGCGTAAATCGTGGCTTCAGTGCCTGAATTAGTGAAGCGAACCATTTGAACGCTTGGAACCATCTTCGCAACTTGCTCGGCTAAGGCAATCTCTAATTCGTGAGCAGTGCCCAAGTGTGTGCCATTGTCAAGCTGACGCTTTACTTCACGCATAACCCGGGGCGGACTATGCCCCAAAATAAGGGCGCAGTGGCCAATCCAAAAATCAACGTACTCGTTCCCGTCTACATCGTACAATTTACTTCCCCGAGCCCGCGCCGCGTAGAAAGGATAAGGCTCCATGTAACGAATAAAATAGGAAACACCAGCTGGAAGAACACGCTTAGCCCGCTCAAACAACTTCCTCGACTTCGGCGTTCGAGATACATAAAGCTCCGGCAAATCAAGAACTCCCCGTTTACTCCATAAAGAAGAAGAAGCAATCTTAAGCCTAACGGCTCACAAAGCAGGAGCTAATGATTGAGCAACCTTGTTTTGTCAGCTTAGCTTACCTTGGTGGCGGCATTTCGACCTTCTGAGCTTTCAGCAATCTCCACTTGCCAATAATATCTTTCTTGTAGACGTGCAACATGCTGCAACGCGTGCACTTCATGATTTTTGAGCTCCTTCGAAAGTCAAGCTCATAAAGCTCCAAAGGTGAACCACAATTTCTACATTTGCCCTTCTGCGGCGTCGGAGGCCCCATCAGAGAATCATGAATCGTTCTTCCAACTTCGCCCATGCCTAATTCTCCTTGAACGGTTAAACACGCTGCGAGTGCTTCTTAACTCGCGTGCTTCAAGCTTAAGGGTTTATAATATTCCTGAATATTCACGCAAACTATGAAAAACAACTTCCGCCTCTCTCCCATTTATTGTTTAATCTCAACTTTTCGATTGGACAGAGCGTCACTTGCAAGCTTTATGTATAGTTACGCCAGCCTCCGCATAAGTTAAAATACTCTTTTGTCAGAATTTGAAACGACTGCGATGGCAATTCAAAAAGCTGTTCTCCTGTCCTTACTAGAGCTGACACAAAGTGGACCTGTGCATAGGAACGCAATCGCAAAACACGCAAAGATTCCAAAAGAAACAGCAGAACAAGAATTGAGAAAACTTTCTCGGAGCGACTTCTTCGATGACCATAATGGTGTAATCGACGTTTCTCCATGTCAACGTGTCAGAATGGCAATACAGACCTTGAAGTTAGCCGCAGATTTTGAGCGAGTATGTCAATTGCTCTCTTGGAAGGAGTTCGAGAACATCGTAGCTGAAGCCTTAGCGGGAAATGACTACAAAGTGCTGAGAAACTTTCATCTCAAGCAGGACTCAAAGAGGTGGGAAATTGATATAATAGGACTCAAAAACCCCTTGATACTCTGCGTTGACTGCAAGCACTGGAAACGCGGATGGCGAACATCGGCCATAGCTAAGGCTGTCCAAGCTCAAATAGAACGAACTAGAGACTTCGCCGAGGAACTCGCCAACTACTCTCAGAAGGCAGGACTCGAACAATGGAAAGAAGCCACGCTCATCCCCATAGTGATGTCATTGATCCCTGGGCCATGCAAATTCTTCGACAACGTCCCCGTTGTATCGGTTCTCCAGTTTCAGGACTTTATAAATGAACTCCCAGCACAGGCGCATTTATTGAAGAATTTCCATCAAAAACCTCGGAAGCTCAACGAAAATTTGCAGAAATTCTGTCAATAAAACACAGAATTCGAAAACTGAAACGGGATATTGCGTCCTAAAATTAAATTTTAAAGACAACTCTTTTGACATGACGCAAGGTTTTTTCATTAAAAGTTGAAATTTCGCTCGGCTTATTTAAGCTCCTCCGACCTATTGCTTTTGGGCCAACACAATCATTCTCGAAGCGTCCAGGTTGAACTCCTGTTTTTCATAGCCTCCATAAACTTCTTCAACGCTCAAGTCAGCTTCTCTGAGCAACTGTTCTATTCGAGTCAACGTGTAAAGGCGCACTTCATGCATGATCGACCTAGTTTTTCCACGGCCTTTTTGAATTAGAGTCCACTGGCTTATTAGTCGTGAATTTTCTAGGTCAAGCGCTCGCCTTTCCAGCAGGTAGTAGGGTTCAAACTCCGCCCAGTCTCTCTCCCGAAAATTCCTAACAATGTAATCTCGATTAGAGACATCCAAGAGAAATTTCCCGTTCTTCTTGAGGGCTCTGCATATCTCTAATAGACTCTTTTCATCCTCACTCTCCGAGGGCAAGTAGCCGAAACTCGTGAACATATTTATAATGCCGTTGAAAACTTCGCCTTTGAACGGAAAGTGACGCATGTCTGCTCTCACCAGAGGAAACTTCACGCCAGACTCACTCATTCTTCGACTGGCAATTGTGAGAAGATTCTTTGACAGATCCATTCCAATAACGTTGACGCCGCTTTTGCACAGAATGATGGAGTGACGCCCAGTGCCACAGCAGAGGTCCAAAGTGACTCCTCTCCTGGGGATCGCAGCCTTAATGAAGCCTGCTTCCTTCGCAGTATCCCGCATATTAACTATGGCTTCCCAATCCGCGCCCATATCGTTGAAAATGTTCACGTAACATTGACGCTTCTCAGATTTCGCTCCCATCAACCACTATCTACTCCTCAGATAGGTTGAATATACATATTCTCATACGGCTTCTAGCTGGAAATTGCTTTGCTCTTCTTTGTAAACCACGAAGTCATCTAGTTTGTCAACTGTTTTAAACACCCATTTGCGCGGGAATTTTGCAGCCAAAACAGCTTTTTTTTGGCTATATGGCTCGAAAAAATTGAGGAAAAAGAAAAGTTTCTCCACCTGTCCTCGAGGAAAGTAGGCTCTTTCAGCTTTTGGAGCCTTCACTTCAAACGCAACTAGGCAGTTCCTTATGGTGGCAAACACGTCTGGCAAAGGTTCACTACTTGGTGCGCTGACCGGTACCCTAACCGCTTTAAACCCGCTGATTCTAAGCTTGTGCACCAATTCGCGCTCAGCTTCGTAGCCTCTCTTTTTGATCCTTCGGATTTCCCTAAAGGTCAGTGGGCGGCCATGTCGTCCCTTGCCTATTTTCCGTTTGGCTTGAGAAGCAATTTCTCTCAGCGACATGTGGTGTTCAACTGCCCCTTTCCAATGGGCGAATGGCGAGCTTGATAAGGTCTGCGAGCCAATCCGAGAACGTTTGAGCATTGGTATATTTTTGATATTTCTTCCTGTGTGGAACTCGAGAAATCATACGGAGGTCTACCATGCGGTTAACGTAGTACTTCGCGGTTGAGCGTGGGATCTTGGCTTCTTTACTCAGGTCTCCGCTGGTGAAAACAGTTCCAAGGTGTGAATAAGCAGAAATTACCTCAGTAGGAAAAGGCATAGACGAATCGACTACTCTCTTGAACTCCCCTGTGGCCGTTGACATGGCTGAACCCCTCTTTTACTTAGGTGGGGTTGACTGCTTATAACCCTCTCTCCAAAAGAAAGGGAATTGGCAGTTTTTGAGCCTGAACCGTGGTAGTGAGACATGGTCAATGTTGATTCTGAATTCATAAAGACTATTTAGAACATTCTTGAGCCATTGAGTGATGAAATATGACTCAAACATCGATGTTGAAAATAAATAATCAAGAAGACCTCGCCATCACCAGCCCGAACCGAGACCGCATTCAAAAAATCTTGGGAAACATTGTCCACGACAAGGCTTTCTTCTTCTATGAGGACATTGGCAAACCCACTGGAGACTTTGCAGCAAGCCTCTCAGACTTCTGCAACAAAATCAACACAATTAACCCCAAGAGCTTGGCTTTTCACCTGAAACGCGGCGACTTTGAAAACTGGATTCAAGAGACAATAGGAGACAGTGAACTCGCACAGCGAATAAGGAAGCTTAAGATAAGTAAGACAACACGGAAAAACGAAGCGACACTCCGAAACAAGTTACACACAGCTGTCAGAGACCGAATCTCAGAACTTCAAGACCTTTGGCAACACGCTTTACAACGGCCAAAAGTATAGCTTACTAAACACTAAAAGCAGGAAAAAATCGGCTTCAGGTTCTTCGTCAGCTTTATTGTTGAACTGAATTTTCAACCATCGATGAAAAAGCTGACCACTTTTGCATTACTTACCCTAGGCTAAACCATGTCAAATATGTCCGTCGTGCCCATAGAGCTGCACTAAAGAACAAGTTGTTAAGCAATTGAGAAAAGAACAGATCATTTTGGAAGGTGTAACCTTGGATACAAGGCATCTTCAAATCTTTTCAGGAGCGCAGCATGCTTTGGTCTTTTTTTGACCTGTGTTTCTGACGACATCTCGGCTTGAATGGACAGAATCAGTCCGTTTGCAAACTTAGTCAGAGCTTTTGCCTGCTTTACCGTTAACTCCTTTGCCTTCTCTTCTTTGAGTTCTTTGATGATTTCGTTAAGAGCATCTATGGCGTCTTGACCGCGCAGAACCGGAAACTCTGGAATTTCAATCATCCGCGTTTCAATCACCAGCACAAGATACTAGTCGATTTTTCTATAAATATAGTCCTCTGGAACCGACATATTCCGATACCTGATATATCGAACATTCTCAAGAAAAAACTGAAGCGTGCGTAAACTCATTGATCTGGTTCTTCGAGCAATCTGTGTCTATTAGCCTAAACATGAGTGGGGTTGAAGATTTATCTAGTCCTCTTTCTTCTGTTCTTCTTTTTCTTCTGCTTCTGCCAGTCCCTCTGATACTTCAGTGTCCATATCCGAAGATCCCAATGTTGGAAATGTTGCGCCTCCAACGCGACCCATTTCTAGTCGTTCTTCTCCGATTTTTTGGAGCTTCTGTTCTCTCATAGCACGCAGTAGTGCCTGTCTTTTAGCCTCAGGAATCAAGTCGTTTAGCTTGCGGACAAGTTTTTTGGCTTGTTCCGGCTGAAGGGGAACAGTGATGTCTCTGTGGCGGGGGAGGGCTATCTTGACTTTTCCTGATTCATCCGCGCGTACGTCGTCTATGTCACTCAGATGTATGTGCAGTGGTACAAATACGCCTAGGACATTCCCTATGGTTTGTCTGAGAATTGGTTTGTTTTCGAATGCTTCCTCAATTTCATTCTTGAGGGTTCCCTTAAGGTCTATTTTGAGCATTTCCCTAGATAGCGTAACCGTGAAATGAGGGCTGCCAATTTCTAAGACCGGGGTTTTTTCTGGCATGCGCGAATTCGCCTTCTGCTCTTTTCAGTTACAACTGGCTAAGAAATAAGGCTTGCGCGCAGCTCCCGATTGCTCGGAGAGACTTTAGAAAACAGGACAGAAAATCGCCGTTACATTGAGCGTCACATAGAATTAGCAAAAGAAAAATGAAAGAATTGGGCTTGTTTCTCAAGTATGAACGGAAAGAGTGGGCAACTTTTCACTCCAGAGGCAGCCAGAACCTCTTCAAAATGACCTTTCGCGAACGTAAATTCGTGTAGAAAAGCACTTCTGGTGATGGAGGGCAAAATAGGGAAAAAATCGGAAAATTGAGGCAGCACGTCTATGCTTTTGTATCCAGCTTCCTAGGAAAATGCCTGACTAATTCTCTTAACCTTTTATGTTTTTGTAACCCCACACAAACCTTTCACTTGGCTAACGATTGTAGCCCTAAACCACACTTGGAAAAAGCGCAACTTAACGATTAAACGAACCGTATTCTCATGTTTCAACCATGCAGAAAATGAGTGAACCATAACGAAAAAACGGATAGTTTCCTTAGCCAAGTCCCCGACACTAACAATTATATGAGGCACCCAGAGAACCCTTTTGCCGAAAAGGCTTCACCGAAAAACGCATGTATAATTGTTAGTGTCCGGGCTTTGGCTTAAGCAGTTTCTTGAGGATTATCTGGGCATGTTCAAGGTTTGCTTGAGCGTCTCGAAGACTAATCTCGGCTCGTTCAAGTTTTGCTTTCAGTTGTTCTAATTCCTTTTCGCTCATGCCGAACCCTTCTCTTCTATTTCTCGTTTGGCCACTATACTTATTCTCTCTGCCATTCCATGAAGAAACCCTGCCGCGTATCCAATCCCTGCCAACAAATCAATTAGACTTTCAAGTATCGTTTCTCCGGCTCTTTTGCCTCTTACGTAAATCTCGTTGTCTTTAACTTGGAAATCCAAATGAGCAATGTCATTTCTAAGTTCGCTATCCATGATTCTGGCTACTTCGGAAATGCCATTATCTCGTAGAAAATTCAGCTTTGTGGTTAGTGGTACTCTCTCTTCTTCAAGATCTCTGATACTAACAACATGTTTTATGCGTGGAGTTGCATGTCGACATTCAATATGAAAGTCTCTTTCATTCGCCACAAGAAGCATAACCAAAATATCGACAACGGTGTTTCCAACGCTTTCTATTCTACCCAGATAAAGGAACAGCAGATATAGCTCGCCCACCTTACTGGTGATAGAGGGAAGGCTTTCCATATCCAGAATAGACTCAAAGAGCTTGCTTTTGCTTTCGTATTTGTTCCTGAATTCCAGGAATGACTCTTTGAAAATGCCGAAATTTCTTGACGTTGAGGGTGCGACTCGTATGCCTTCACGAAATGGATTCAATTCAGAGCGTATTCTTCTCTGTATCTGAGCTTCTCGTTCATGAACATGCTGTTGTAGTTTCTTGAGTATATCTTGGGTATCTTCGTTGCTCATTGAGAACCCTTCTCTTCTTCTCTCAGACTCTGGATAATTCTTAGCGCATTGTGAATCATTCTTTGGCATTTTCTATTGGCTTCTTGTCCTACGTACTCGCGAGGGATTCTTCCTGCAGGGTGAACTATTTTGATCCTTTCTTTCCATATTTCTTTCATTTGGCAATAGGACTGTTCATTTACCAAGTCAAGTCCATAAAGAAGATCTGCAACTAAGGGAAGAGATTGCTCTTGCAGCATTTTACCGGTTTTCTTGGTTTCCTTTTTTCCAAAATATCGGTTTAATCTATCAATGCCGAGCTCTTCCAAGTATGTTGCGGATAGTATTATCGCGGGTTTCCAGTTAATCTCTTTCCCTATTTTTGCATTTCCTGCGAGAGCTTCTATTTCCGCCTCTTGACTATGGACAAGAATACCGTCAACCGTAATCGCGAGGGTACCTGTTCGTTTCTTCATTGAGAACCCTTCTTTTCCTTTCTATTTGACACGTTCTTGGGATTTCTGTTTATGTTTTTGTATCCACTTTCTTACGGTTAATGGTAAGAGTTAGGAAAAGTGAATAGGTTAGGGTAGGGGTAAGAGGCTCAAATAGGCTTGTTGTGTTCATTTGTGTGTGTGGTGTCAATGCTAAGTTTTGGGTTTGCCTTTTTCTTTTGTCATCTTACTAAGTATAGTGTTCATTTGTTCTATGCAAATTTGGGCCTCTTTCAAAGTCCAGTCTGCACGATCTACGAGTTTCTTGAGATGTTCTAATTCCTCTTTGCTCATGGCAAATTACCTCACTTGAACTTTAAACTGAAGTTTGTATTTACTGCACACATCTTCTAACATCATTCCTTTCTGCACGTCCTGAACCGCATGTAAGAGCATGTCTGAACCTAAATAACCCTTTTCTTTAGGATAGTAACTCGCCTCTGCTCTAAAGTAGGTTGAAAGAATGAACAAGACTTCTGAGAATGAAAGAACCTCTCCATTTGCATAGACGAGAACAAGACAGTCATTCGGGCCTTTCCGTCCTGGAACTAACTCAAAATGAACCAAGTCATTCAGACTCTTTTTTGAGAGGTTTGGCGTAGGAAAGGTTAGGGTTGAAAGGCTCGTTCAGAATTCGCCAAGACTTAAGATTCTTTTTCTCATGTTCAAAATGAAACTCACATAACAGTTTAGCTCCATAGAAGCCAACGCCACGCACAACCGCCGGCAGCTCACAACTAAGACATTTCTGACTTAGCCTAATGTTTTCCATTTCCTACATAAAATCACCGTGAAACCCAATACAAAATACAGCCACCGAGGAGGTAAAGCACTCCATCAAAGCGGAGTAAGGAAGCAAAAAACAACATTTATAAAGTATTATGCGTATAATACTATATGGTTCAATGGAGAATACCATGAAATGAGCAAGGTTAACCTAGTCTCTCAGCCTCGAAAGACACTAAGCGATATTGATAAAGTCCCTAGTCCTCAAGAGCTGTATGATCAAGTCATGCATGGCAAGGGTTGGCCCTACAAGAACAACATTGAGTTTTATCTCGCACGTGACCGCGCCTTTGTTTCATTGCTCTATCTCTGCGCATGTAGAATCAGCGAAGCCATGCAGCTTAAACTCTCTCAGCTCAAGTATGAGAAAAAGCGCATAGTCATTGAATCCATGCTCTTAGCCAAACGCAAGCCAGGAAAGGCGAAGTATCGTGAAGCATGGTTGCCACTAGAAGGCGAGAGGGCAATGTTCACGGAGACCATAACGGAGTATATTGATATGTTGAAAACAGAAGAGCCAAACGCGGAAAGACTCTTTCCATGGAGCTTAAAGAAGGTTGAATACTCAATTTTCTATAAGGGAAAGCTGCTTAGAAGCGTGAGGTTTTCTGGAACAAATCGAGCATGGAAAGTTGTTAAATGTCTTCTTCCAGAAGCTACAGCTCATTGGCTAAGACAGTATGGAGACGATTATCTTTATGACGCATGGGACCATGACATCATGGCCGTGTCCGATTACACGAAACAAGACGCAAGAACCCTGCAGCTCTACTTGAGAAAACGATATCAGAAATACCGTTCAGTCTAATACTTTCACTCAACCTCACATAGCTAGGAAACATAGCCATAGACTCTTTTTTTGTTTCTCAATGATTAAGACACGCTACGTTTTGGCTAAGAAACCTGTCTATCTCCATACCTAACCGAGTAAAAGCCTAATTTCATGGGCTAACTGTCTATTCAAAAGAACAAACACCATAACAACCCATGGGAAATACAGATAGTCTTTCAGTCTAAAAGGGAGACACTAACAATTATATGAGGCACCCCGATAAAGCTGTCTAGCTTGAGATTTCAAGAACGTGGAAGCCCAGGTTTTGGACAGTCTCTATGTCCAAAAACGCCCTTTGAACAGGCTCTGCCTTTCAAAGAGGACAGATTTTATGTCCAAAATGAGAACTATGTCAGGCTATGTAGTAGTCAACAACCTTTTGCATCCTTTTCGGCGCTTCATTCACCGCATGTGCTTTCTTGAGCATCTTTATGATCTGCGGTTGAAAGCGTGCAAGGTCGGTTAAAGTTATTAAACCAACAAGCTCGCCGTCTGAAACCACTGGCAGTTTCTTAACTTTCATCTTGAACATCAGCCTAGCCGCCTCTTCCAGCTCCATCTTTGGATCAGCAACAACCAAAGGGGCACTCATGATTTCTGAGACTTTAGTTCGCTCTGGATTTCGGGACTGAGACAAGACACGAGTCAACATGTCACGTTCGGTTATGATACCCACGGCCTTTTCCTGTCTGACCACAATTAAGCAGCCTATCTCGTTATCGTTCATTAGATCTATGGCCTTCTTCACGGTTTCGTTGGCTTCCACCGTTATCACGTCTTCGACCATGACATCTTCAACTTTCAATGACATTATTGAGCACCACCTATGGAATTGGTATGTTTGAGGTTAAAAAACTAATCTGTCAAACCTGAAGCCGTTTATGCTTTTGTATCCAGAATTGCAATCAACAAGCATGGATTCGATGTGTCAAAAAGAAGCCTAAATCAAGCGTATTTGCAGCGAAGGCCTGCTTCTGCGTTATTTCGTGTAGGCAAAACCACTGACTTTGAGCATTTGATAACATACTCAGAATAATATTCGGTGATTACAGTGAGAAGTGTATGTTAATCACCGTTATACATCACCACGTTTCACCAAACATTCTTCTCTGGATACAAAAGCATAAACACACTCTAATGCCGACTTGTTCCTCAGCCATTAGTTCTTCTCGAGCGCCCAAAGGTTTTAGTTTCAAATGGTTACAGTGATAGCGGAGAAAATTGAAATGAAAATCTTTAACGAAAGTTTCAGGTTCTCCACGAAAGGCGAAATAGACTTCATAGACTTGTCAGGCAAGGTTCAAGACACTGTTGACAAGGCAAGTGTCAGAAACGGTCTGGTTCACGTTTTCGCGCCTCATGCAACAGGCGTACTAATATTGACCGAGTATGAACCAAGCTTGCTCAACGACATCAGAGACGTGCTGCAGGATTTGATCCCGAGAAAAGCCGGGTATGAACATCCTTCAAACGCCCATTCACACTTGAGATCAATTTTTCTAAGTCCAGACAAGACGTTACCTGTGGTTGACGGTCAAGTGGTCTTGGGCACGTGGCAATCACTGGTTTTTGTGGAGACTGATGTGCGTCCGAGGCAGAGAACAGTTATCATCCAAGTCCTAGGCGAATGATCTAAGCGCTAGAGAACCTGTACAAGTCTCCATTCTCGATAGTCAATTGCCACCCTAATGTATCCCCTAAGCGTCTGGTCAACCTCCGCGTCGCCAGTCTCAACTCGCAGAACGTTTCCCTCAATCCCCTGAATCTTGTTCCGAGTCGCAGCAACAATAATATGCTCCTTTCCAACTCTACGAACCACCTCTGGACTAATCTCTTGGTTTCCACGTCCAAGTAACATGCCTTGGCGCCCAATTGGCGAGAGCACAATCCACGTGTTGTTCCAGTCTTTCACTTCTCGTAGGATTTTCTGTTCATTCGCGTCTTTGATGATCTTTCCGCCTTGGTAAATGTCCACTCCCAGCAACGTTTTTTCGACTCCAAGCAAATCGGCTACGCACTTTATCGTAGTGCCGGGACCAAGGATGTACGTGGCTTGTGGTTTCATTTCCTCGACAACGAAGCGTGCAACTGCCATCTGATTTTCACGTTCATCCAGCGTTTCTGGGCTAATCTGCTTGCTGCCTAGGAGGCGCATAGGTACAAATGGCCCTTTCAAAAAACCGTAAAGCCTCATTGAAAAGCGGTCGCTCCTAATCGCGTCTTCGTCTGCATCAACGATTTCAAAATCCGCAGTATGCGTTTCACCCTCCAAAAACGATTGAACCGCATCCGCTGAGTCGTTAACACTTGCAGCAAATATGCCACTGTACATTTTGACGCCAGAAGGAACACCTAAAACTGCAATGTTAGTTTTACCTTCCAATGCGTCAAATATGTCCCTAGCTGTGCCATCGCCTCCAACGAAAACTATCAGGTCAACATTGCCATCATACATAAGTTTAACTGCTCGCTTTGTGTCGTCAGCCGAGGTTTTTGCTCCAATCGAGATTGAGAGGATTTCAGCCTTCAAGCCCGCGGATTTAACTTCGTTCTCCCCCATCACGCTTGGGCATGTAAGCAAACTGATTCTTTCTGTCAATCCAAGTTCTTTCAGCCTCTTGAGAAACTCCACAGCTTTCTTTGGTGAGACTGGCTCCGCTCCCATTGCAAGAACTTCGCTCAGAACGTTGTCTGTGCCCTTCAAGCCTATTCTGCCGCCCATCCCAGCAATGGGATTGACCACAAAGCCAATCTTCAACGCGACTCAACTGCCTATAGAGCGCAAGAAATGTAGGAGCTTCTAACAGAAAAGCCTAATTACATTCAATGCGAAGTAATGCATTTCCCAGGCTAGCCCCGACAAGGGCAGTTACTCAAGAATCGAGCTGGTGCAAAGACGTAGAATGAACGCTATTGTCAAGAGAGGAAGGAAACAAGGCGCGGAAATCACTACTGTGAAGCCGCCCGAAATCAAAAACAACGAAGTCCTAGTTCAGGTTGAAACAGCTTCAATCTGCGGCACCGACGTTCACATCTGGCAATGGAACGATTGGGCTCAGAACCGCTTGAAGAAGCTCCCGATCATATTTGGGCACGAAGTTGCCGGCAAAGTAATTGAGGTTGGCAGGGACGTGTCTAAGGTACATGTAGGCGATAGGGTCTCAGCGGAAACTCACATAGTAGACGGCACATGTTATCAATGTCGAACAGGCAGAATGCACGTTTGCCAAAACATGGAAATCCTAGGCGTGGACAGAGACGGCGTCTTCGCAGAACAGTTTGCGTTGCCTGAACGAAACGCTTGGAAAAACGATCCCAAGCTGGACCCAGCAATAGCCTCAGTTCAGGAGCCGCTTGGAAACGCCGTTCAAACTGTTCTCCCCAAGGATTACACTGACGACATAGTAGGCAAAAACGTGGCTGTATTGGGGGCAGGCCCAATCGGATTAATGGCGATAGCAGTTCTCAAACAGTTGGGCGCGGCCAAAGTGTTCGTTACAGCTGGAGGTTTCAACAAGGTTCGTATGGAGCTTGCTAAAAAGATGGGCGCTAACATGGTTTTGAGTGCCAGAGAAGAAGGCGAAAAACTGGTGAAGATTATTCGTGACGCAACCGACGGCAACGGTGTTGATGTTGCCTTGGAAATGTCAGGTGACCCGAACGCTGTGAAGCAAGCTTTTGAAATGCTCACTCATGGTGGAAGAGTTTCCCTTCTGGGAATCTTGGACAAGCCCATGGAACTTAACTTGAACGACGCTGTGATTTTCAAGTCGGTCAATGTCTACGGTATAACAGGTCGCAGAATGTTTGAAACGTGGGTTCAGGTTAAAGATTTGCTTTCACACGTTGGCTTCAGAGAAAAAATCGCGTCCATAATTACACACAGGATCGCCATGCGGGATATCGCCAAAGGGATGGAGTTAATCGAATCCAAACAGGCGGCTAAAGTTTCCTTGGAACCAAAATGGTAAGGAAAATAAGCACCAAGACAAACAATATGAAAACTTTACAAAATGAGGTGTAAAATCGTGAGAAATCCAACAGCATTTCTAGCTGAAGAGTATCAGGCGCTGGTCAAAAGTGAACTTGACTGGAAACTCCGCATTCTGCAAGGTCCGAGCACACCACGCTGCATAGTTGATGGTAAAAAAGTGCTCATGTTGTGCTCTAATAACTACTTGGGGCTCAGCGATCATCCTAAAGTGAAAGAGGCAGCGATGCAAGCTATCAAGACACACGGGGCCGGATCAGGCTCAGTGCGACCAATTGCAGGCACCATGGACATTCACATAGAACTTGAGAAACGCCTCGCCAAATTCAAACACGCCGAAGCTTCACTTGTGTATCAGACTGGTTTTGCCGCTAACGCTGGGCTTATCCCACAACTGGTGGGCAAAGAAGACTTGATCATAAGCGATGAACTCAACCATGGTAGCATCATAGACGGCGTTCGACTGGCGCACGGTGAAAGGACGATCTACAAACACACGGATGTGGAAGATCTGAAACGAGTCTTAAACGAAGCTGAGAAGCATTCACCTGCGTATAGGCGCATTTTGATCATCACCGATGGTGTTTTCTCCATGGACGGCGACATAGCGCCCTTAGACGGAATAGCAGAATTGGCGGAGGAACACGGCGCAATGGTGTACGTTGACGACGCCCACGGTGAAGGCGTCCTCGGCGACGGCGGCAGAGGCATAGTCTCCCACTTCAAACTGGATAGAGAAAAAGTGCATGTGGAAATGGGCACCTTCTCAAAAGCGTTCGGTGTGGTCGGCGGACACATCACTGGAACCCAAGACCTAGTCAACTTCGCCTACAACCGATCGCGCACTTGGCTCTTGAGTGGCTCACATCCTCCTCCCGTAGCGGCTGCCTGCATCGCTGCAATAGACGTGCTGGAGAAGGAACCGCAACACGTCAGGAAATTGTGGGAAAACACTCGCTACTTCAAGAAAACCATGAAGGATTTGGGCTTCGACGTAGGCAACAGTCAGACTCCGATAACACCTGTCATGGTTGGCGAAAGCGGAGTGGCAAAGAAACTGAGCAGCAGACTGTTTGAGGAAGGTGTGTTCGCGTTACCGATTGTTTTTCCAATGGTTGCCCGAGACAAGGCTCGAATTCGAACTATGATGAATGCAGCTTTAACCAAAGAAGATCTTGACTTTGCAATAAACGCGTTCAAGAAAATCGGGAAGAAACTCCACATCATATAACCCTCTTCTTCCTTTTTCCATTCCGAATTGGCCTTTTTTGTTTCTGCTTACTACGCTTTGGCTTTCAGAGCTGATGTGCAGGAAATCGAATACGCTCCCTTTTTCTATGTTCGATCAAGGATGAAGGACTTTTTTGTTTCAATTTTGACGTTATGAATTCATTGAAAATGTGTTTTTTTGCGAGATTTGGTTAAAATTGTGATAGTTCGCTCATTTTCGAACACTAGTAAGAACGTGGTGGGAGGTCACAACTCAATTACGGTGTTGGCATGTTTTTGTCGGCTCTTGCAGTCAATGGAATTCTCCGATTAGTGTCATGTATTTTTCAAACACTTGTAGGATGAACTGGGACTCTGAAAGTGGACTATTTAAGCTTCGCATGAGATCGCTCGATACATCATAGATTCGGGGTTAATTACGAAAATGCTTATGTCTGGCGTGAAGAGAAGGTGACAATGCTAAGGAAAAGATGCTATGCAGATTGCGTTTCTGACACTCTGTGAACTCTGCGAGAAGTTAGGGGCGACAACCAAACGTTTGCTGATGGTTGACCTAGCGGCGAACTTTCTTAAGGATTTGCGGCAAGAAGAGGTTGAACCTGCGGTTTCGATGATTCTTGGTCGTCCATTTCCGAAGTGGGATCAACGGGTGCTAGAGGTTAGTTGGGCTACTCTGAGTAGTTTGATCAGGCGTATGACCAATATTAGTTGGAGTGATTTCCGAAACGCGTTCAGTCAAACAGGAGACACTGGCTCAGCGATTAGAACCGTTTTTGAAGCCAGTAAGATCAAGAGGCAAGCCACGCTCTTCGAGAAGCCTCTGAGCATTCTTGAGGTCAGACACACTTTTGAAGCAATCGCAGAGACATCGGGTACTGGTTCGAGAGAACGCAAGGAACTCTTGGTTGAAACTCTACTGGGCAAATCCTCTCCGCTTGAAGCCAAATACCTTGTTAAAGTAATGATTGGTGAGATGCGCACAGGGTTTCACGAAGGCCTTATGGAGATGTCGGTCGCAAAAGCCTTCGACTTGCCATTGGAGACTGTTCAAACCGCAAGCATGCTCACAGGCGACATTGGTGAAACTGCATCATTGGCAAAATCGAGGGGCAAAGAAGGGATAACCAGCCTCGGGTTCAGAGTCTTTCGACCCATTAAGCCGATGATGGCGCAGATGGCTGAAGACGTAAACGAAGCTGTGAAGGAAGCTGGAGGAGCTTTAGCATTCGAATACAAGTTAGATGGTGCTCGCATTCAGATTCATAAGTCTGGAGACGAAGTTCGGATTTTCAGTCGTCGACTCACAGATGTGACAGTAAGTCTGCCAGAAGTAGTTCAAGTCGTTCGGAGCCAGATCAAGGCAGATCAAGCCATTTTGGAGGGTGAAGTTATAGCCGTGGGTGAAGACCGAACCAGTCCGCTTCTTTTTCAGCATCTGATGCGCAGGTTTCGAAGAGTGCACGAGATAAGTAAGATGGTTGAGGAGATTCCAGTAGAGCTTCAACTTTTTGATGTTCTCTACTTGAACAGGGAGAGTTTGATCGGCAAGTCATACACTGAACGAAGAAAGAGACTAGGCGAGATCGCTGGAAACATACAATTGACCAAACAGATTATCACAAGCAGTTCGCAAGAGGCGGAGGAATTTTTGCAGGATGCGGTAAACCGAGGACACGAAGGTTTGGTTGCCAAGAAACTCGATAGTCCGTACACTCCTGGAATAAGGGGGAAACGTTGGTTCAAGGTTAAACGCACTCTTGAATCGCTGGACTTGGTTATAGTGGCTGCTGAATGGGGTTATGGCAGAAGACATGGCTGGCTGAGCGATTACTATCTCGCGGCAAGAGACGCTGAGACTGGAGGATTCATGGTTGTGGGCAAGACGTTCAAGGGCTTAACTGACAAAGAGATTATCGAAATGACGAAGAGGCTTCGGGAATTGACCCTCAATGAGGAGGCCCACCGCGTTGTGGTTGTTCCGAAGATTGTGGTCGAAGTGGCTTACAACGAGATCCAGAAGAGTCCAAAGTATGAGTGTGGCATGGCACTGCGGTTCGCCAGAATAACCCGTGTTAGAGAAGATAAGAGTCCTGAAGACGCCGACACAATACAACGGGTTAGAGAGATCTACGAGAAACAGTATGAGAAAAAAGCGCGAATGAAGTCAAGCATATAGAGAATTTGTAGCATAGCACAGAAGCGTCAGATGAATATTTATGAGAACTTCGTTGCGAGCGTAGGCTCATCTAAATGTACCTACGAAAAAAGCTAACAATCCAATTAGGAGCAGGTAGAGAACCGTTTTCTTGATCCTTCTTGCATTTCCTCTCGAATGATCCATGAGAAGCATCAGCGAAGACGCGAGAAGTCCCATATCAGTCGTCGCTACCAAAGGAATGAAAAGCACAGACACAAGGCCTAAGAGCCAAGGTATAGGACTTAGCGAAACTGCAGTCAGATAGAAAATTGTTGCAGCTACTGCAGCGTTCTTCTCTCCAAATCGAACCGCTAGTGTCCTCACGTTTTGCGTTTTGTCCCCCTCAACGTCGACTATGCCCTTAGTGATTTCTCTTCCAGTGATCGAGAGAAAAGCCATAGAGGCGAAGATTACGATTTTCAGATCAATTGTGCTGGCAACCACATAGTTACCGTAGACAAAAGGTATCACGCCGAAGGTGCTAACTAGAAGATTTCCGGGCAGTCCGCTACGTTTCCCAAAGGTCGTGTAAGATACCGATACTACACATGCGAACACGGCAATCACAAAGCAGAAAACATTCGTTAGAAACGCGGCTGCGAAACCAATTGCTGTGAGGATGACCGAGAAGGCTAGAGCTTCTCTTGGTTTGATTAAACCGCTTGGAATTGGACGGTTGGGCTCGTTCACTGCGTCAATGACTCTGTCATAGTAGTCGTTTATTGACATGGAGGCAGCAGTGAGCATGAATCCTGTTGTGAAACCGTACATGAGATTGAGCCAGGAAGCGTCTAGAATAGTTGGATTTGTGATAGCTGCTCCAACTATAACAGCAAAACCCATCATTACGCAGTTCACAGGACGAATGAGACGTAAATAGCCGATGAGTTTGCTCATGCTGGTTCAAACCTTGCAGTATTCATAAGCTCAATTGAGTTATAAAATTCATGTTTGGTCTTGCAAGATTGTTTGCACAGCAAGATTAATAGACTGCAAATACAACATGGACTGCTGTTGGAGGCAGGCTTATGAGTCTCACAGAAGAGCAGTTGGCGGCGTTTTTCAAGGAACAAATGAAAAAAGAAAAAGCGATTGTATCGTCAGTGAAGAAAGCGCTCAAAGACATCAAGAACCCTGTGGTGGAGGCTCTTCTGAATGGAATATCCTACGACTCTTCCAAGCATGCTCAACTGTACAAGTCGGCTGGGCAAATAATAGCTGTGGCTCCTGCAATCAAAGAAGAAAAATTCGAACAAATAAAGAAAGTCGTCAAGTGGCACATCGAAATGGAGGAGAAACTCATCGGACTCCTAACGGAGGCAATAAACAAAACCGCCAACAAACGCGTTAAATTCCTACTTGAATCCATCCTCGCAGATGAGAAGCGACACCACGAGCTTCTAAAATCAATCCTAGAAATCATAGTTAAAGGCGAAACCATAACCGACCAAGACTGGTGGGACATAATGTGGAAATACACACCGTTCCATGGAGCCCCGGGCGGGTAGCACGCGAAGCTTCTCTCCATTGACCTGTTCTTGGTCTATGTTGATGTCTGGCAAAGAATTTTTTGTCGACCGCTACAAGAAGCTCGGATGGGCATACAGGGAAACCGAGCTTAGACCATCAATAAGAATAAACACAATGAACGCTGCTGAAACAGATGTCATTGAGAGGCTGGAGTTTCAAGGTACAGAGCTTGAGAAGATTCCGTTTCTTCAGAGCGGCTATTGGATCAAGAAATCAAAATTCTCTGTCGGCGCGACAACAGAGTATCTTTTGGGTTTATACTCGATTCAAGAAGCAGCATCCCAAATCCCAGCTACACTGTTCACCGAATTAGAAGACAAAATAGTTCTCGATGCATGCGCAGCACCTGGAGGAAAAACCGTCCAGTTGGCTGACCTTATGCAAAACACTGGTGCAACAATAGCCTTAGACATCAAAAGACAGAGGCTCACAGCGCTGTCAAATCAGCTTGAACGGTGCCGTGTGAAGAACACAGTGGTCTATCAGCTTGACGCGAGAGAAGCGTCAGGGCTTAACATCAAGTTCGACCGGATACTTCTGGACGTGCCATGCTCAGGCAACTACGCAACCGACAGGGGCTGGTTCAGAAGGAGAACACTAATCGATGTTGAAAACAACGCAAAAGTTCAAAGGCAAATACTCGAGGAAGCAACCAAGGCCATGAGAGCTGATGGGGAAATAGTCTATTCGACATGCTCGCTCGAGCCCGAAGAAAACGAAATGAACATCGACTGGGCGATGGAAAACCTAGACCTTGAAGTTGAGGAAATCCACTGTCACGGGGAAGAAGGATTGACGAACGTTTTTGGCAGAGAGCTTGGCAGTTCGATAAGAAACTGCAGGAGAATATGGCCGGGGCAGACTCAGGGCTTCTTCGTGTGCAAACTCAGAAAAAGGGCGTAAGAAATGATGAAACTGATTGAAGAGTTCGTAGATAGGTTCAAAACCAGCGTCCGCTTCGATGAGAATCTGATCATGAAGAAACACAACAGGTATTATCTTGTTGCAGGTAAGCTAAGAGGATTTGTTCAAGAAGACTTCTTCTATGCAGGAACCTACCTTGGAAAGGTCAAGCATGGAATTTTCTTCCCAAGTTTTATTCTAATGGCTATGTTGGCTGAGAAAAAGTCCAACAAGATAGTAGTTGATGATAAAACGGCGTGGCTCTTCATCTGTGGAAGGGACATATTCAAACGAGGCATACAGAACGTATTGGGTTCGATGGGAAAAGGCGATTACGCCCTGATCGTAAACCGACATGATGAATGTCTTGGATTCGGCAGAATACTACACAACATAGGTGAAGTCCGAGAAAAAAGCAAAGTCGTCGTAAAGAACGTTTCCGACATAGGCGATTTTCTGAGAAGAGAAAAATAACATGGGTTTTTCGCGTCAGAAGGCTTGTGCCTCGAGTTTTTTCTTCACTTCGTCAATTTTCTTCTTCAAATCGGCGACTTTCTTGTCTTTTTCTTTTCCTGCTGCCTTGTAGCAGTCGCGTGCGTATTCGAGGGCCCCGAGTCCAAAACGGTCGTATCCCTTCTCAAGGGCGATGTCGGCGGCTTTCATGAAGCGTTCTATGGCCGTCGGGTAGTCTTTCAGGAGGAAGTTGCATTCCGCAGCCTTGAACAACGTGTAAGAAGCGTCGAAAAAGTTGCCCATTTTCTCGTAGAGTTGGGAGGCTTGCAGAAACTTGTCATTAGCTTCTTTATACTTTCCACTGTCGTAAAGCCCTGTTCCGTCACGGTGAATCTTAATGGGATCTTCTTTGCCTGTTTGACTCATTTGTCTTTTTCACCCTCGCGGTTTTCACTATGATAGGAACCCAAGTGTTTTTATGGTTTTCCACATTGTTTAGATTTTGGAAAAAGAGGCGCGAAAACATAGCTTGTCGTCTTTGATGGACTTGCCAATGAAGGGAACTTATACCCTTGTAATACTTTTGGAAAAAGAGGCTCGGATAGAAGTGCAAAAATGTGGTAGCTTCATCCTTCAAAAGGGATATTACACATACACTGGCTCAGCATTGGGTTGTGGAGGTGTTAGCTTACGAAATCGGGTCGTGAGGCATCTTAAGAAGAGAAAAGCCAAGCACTGGCACATAGATTTCCTTTTGGTTAACAAAAATGCCGCTGTTATCGCCGTTGTGGCGGCTGGAAGCAGTGTGAACAGAGAGTGTCAAGTAAACGATGCTATTAAGAACGTTGAGGGGGCAACGGTTCCAATTGTTGGCTTTGGAGCATCGGACTGCGAACATAACTGCGGAAGTCATCTCATGTATTTCAGAGACGAGAATGTTACAGAGAAAATTGAAGACGTGTACAAGGAATTGTTTAGAGCTGGGGCAACATCAATAACCCTTGAAGGACGGCACGCAAATTGCCCGTGACTGTTGGAAAGGCAAGTCTGCGTCATCTCGATGAACTTCTGAGAATAGAGAGGGAATGCTTCACAACAGAGGCCTTTACAAAAGAGCAAATAGAGGTCCTGTTAAGAAATCCAAACGGTTTTGGGTTTTTGGCCCAAATTAAGGAAGAGGTTGTGGGCTTCATAATCGGAGAGATCGAAAACCAGGGGGCAGGAAAGGCGGGTCATATATGCACGATTGATGTTGCTGTCAAACATCGAAGAAGAGGAGTGGGGCTGAAGTTACTGGAGGAGATGGAGAACGCCTTCTTGCAGCGGGGTGCTGAAACCTGCTATCTCGAGGTCAGGGTCGACAATAACGCGGGTAGGAGGCTTTATGAAAAAAAGGGATACGTCGAAATGGAAGACTTGGACAATTACTATTTAAGAGGAGGGCATGGGTTAAGACTGGTTAAGCTACTCAAACCTAAACAGAGCGCTTCTTCTTGACTCTACCGGGCGACTTCGCCAGCGACCAAAGATAAAGTCTGATTCTTTCATCGAATTTTCTCAGCAGTTGGATGTCTTGCGCCTCCATTAACACGAGTTCACCTGTCGCCCCAATAATGCATTCGGGCATGACGTGACCGCCAAAGACTTTGCCTTTCTCATCGGAAACAACTATGTGAGCATGGGCGAAGATCTTGTTTTCCCGGACTGAAACGTTGCCTGAGCAGGAGACGATTTCTAGGGGTTGGTTCATTTCAATTGTCTCGTATTTTCCTTTGCGGAAAAACCCCATCTTAGCCTTTTTGAGAGTACCTATGAGAAAAAAGAGTCCAGCAGACACTTTAGCTTTACTAGCTACATTTGTTATGGTTTCCAGCAGGTCCTCATTTTCAACGAATCGGGCGAAAACGATCTTGCCTATTTTTGACTCAGCGAACTCCATGCGTTTTCTCCTCACTCTTTTCCCATTTAGCCTGCTTTTTGTCGAACTCTTCCCGAGTAGCGTATACTCTTGCTGGCGTGCCCATTACAACCTTGCGTGGCGGTACATCCTTGGTGACTATGGCGCCGGCGCTTACGATTGAGCCTTCGCCTACTTTGACTCTGGCGACGATGATTGCGTTGGCGCCTATTATGGCGTCTTTCTCAATTGTTATGCCTATTCTGCGTTGACTCGGTGGGTAGGGGTCGTTTGTGATAACGACGCAAGGCGCGAGGAAGACGTTGTCTTCTATTACTGTGAGGTGTGGAAGGTAAACGTTGGATTGGATGCTGACGTTTCGTCCTATTTTGACCGTACCGTCAAGTTGAGTCGAAGAGCCGATGCGTGTTTTGTTGCCTATGACGCTACCTTCACGGACCAGAACGTTGTGTCCTGTCTCAACCCAGTTGCCTATTGTAGCAGTTTCGTAGATCACGGTTCCAGAGCGAATCCTGCAGTTTCTTCCAATTTTGGCTCCTCGGCTGACTTTGTCTAATTTCTCAATGTTAAAATCCTTTGAGAATGTGAAGGTTTGAAGAGATTTTCTGATGGGATAGCCAACAATTACGTTTCTGCCGATGAGTGAGTCAGCACCGATTGTGGAAGGACCTAGGATTGTGTTTTCGCCTTCGAAAAATCCCTTCACTCGTGCTCGCGGAGAAATAAAATGCATGATTGATTATTCTCCTTTCTAGATTAGGTGCAACGTGTTTCCTTTTCAAAATTGCGGTCGAAAAGGAGCAAGTCAAATAGCATTGGAATCTATTAAATAGAAGAGAATTTCCTGCAAGTGCTTAACAAAGAACTTCTCATCCACTTCTTCACCATTCTGAATGTTTAGTCCGTTGCAGCATGGAATAAGATTTAATGTGTAGGATTGTCGTCCTGATTTTTCAAACTTGAAAGGATAGAGCTTACAATATGTTGGTCTGTAATTGTACACGGAGCATTGGCGTAAGCCCTCTTCAGCATTGTAGGACAGGAAAATGCATGAGCCGTCTTTTTTGCTCTTCGGACCAGCTTGTTTAACATCAAGAAACGTGTGTGGGCTACGTCCAGCTTGCTTTAAGCGTTCAATGTCAAAGGTTAGAAGTTTTGGTGCACCTAATTTACAGCAGAAGACAGCGCATCGTTGGCATCTGAAACTTAAGTGGACTCCGCTGAAATTCAGAGTGATGACTCGTTTAATCTTAGGTTCTATGGTAATCTCGGCGATTTTCCCATTGAATTCCATGGAACTCTTGCTCTGCTAACACAGTTTTGAGGGTAAACTTAAATGTCACGATAATCAAGCATTAATCGTAAGATAAGGATGAAGGAGTCATGGCGAAAAGGTCGAGGGAAGAAGGCCAACGCATGATTCAATCTCTAGCCGTGCTTCTTAGAAATACAACATGGAAGTGTGGACGAGTGGAACGCCTCGTTGTCAACTATCTTCGAGACCAAGTTCGCAGGTTTGGACGAATGCACACCCCGGTGAGAGAAATGCTTCAGCATTTCAAACTCAAGGGAAAACAGAAGAGCGAGTTTTTCGACGCCATAAGACGCTTGGAAAAGCGCCGCATCATAAAAATCGAAGGCTTTTAGCAGCCAAAGACCTCTTCAAAGCTCACGAATTCGATACTTATAATATTAGTGACTGTTCTAACATTGTTGCTAACGACTCGACGGACAATTGCACAAGGGGAGACACAAATTCAGACAGATCATAATAGTCACAGGAACACCAGGCGTGGGCAAAACAATTGTTTCCGAAAAGCTGGCCGCAAAGCTACGCGCACAACATGTTGATGTGGCAGAAATAGTGAAACGTGAAAAACTAACGAGCGGATATGACAGGAAGAGAAGGACATGGATTGCGGATACGAGCAAGCTCGCAAAACGTTTGCAGCAGATAATAAAGCATGAGAAAAGCCATGTCGTGGTTGATGGACACTACGCGTCGGCGGTAATACCCAAGGCAAAAGTAGCGAGGGTTTTCGTTCTGAGGCGTCACCCACAACAGCTAAAGGAGCAGATGGAAAGACGAGGATTCAAGGGAGCGAAGCTGTGGGAGAACCTCTCAGCCGAAGTTTTAGATGTGTGTCTGTATGATGCAATCATAAACGTGGGCATTGAAAAGGTATGCGAAATCGACACGACCAACAGGACTGTAGACGACACCGTTGATGAAATTCTGTCGATTTTGGACGGGAAGAAGACATGCACAGTTGGAACCGTAGATTGGCTTGGAATACTAGAGAAGGAAAATAGTCTGGACCAGTATCTGGAGCATTTCTAGCGCAGACGCTGCAAAATCTCCTGTTTTGTCAGCAGTGCTACTCCTCGTCTGTTGGCGTAGGCTTTGGCGTGACCGCTGAACTTTTCAGAAATCATAATTGGGCTTGGCACGCCCACGTCTTCAGCTGCTTTATCCATGTTGATGACCATGTTGACGCCCACAGTCCTTTTCCACGCTCGAATCCAAATTAACCGCCGCTCGTTGCCCTTTCGGATTATTAGGTCAAACTTGTGCGACAGACCGGAGGCTTTACCCTCCCAAACTGTGTCACGTTCAATCTTGTAGCCCTTTTGACGAAAGTAAGTAACAACAGAGTCGATCAAGGAGCTGGCACTCAATTAATTAGCAACCTCGAACACAACAATCTACGCTTCAACAGAAAAAACTTTTCGTCGAAAAGCGGGCGGAAGTATGTACAACATTATTATGTGCCACAAATGCGGACGATTACTCTTGGCAAAAGACAATCAGAAGACCAGACAGTGTCCCCACTGCGAAACTCGCATCAATACTTACAGAGCCAGAATTATGGCAACTGCCAAAACCGCTCAAGAGGCATCTAAGTTAATCCGTGCATTAAAGCAAAGACCAGAAACAGGAAGAAACTCAGATTAACTGCCTTTTCTATTTGCGAGCTATGCAAAGTCTTTTATTTTGATCGACTCGAAAAAAACATTAGGTATTAGTGTGGGAAACAGTTCAGGGAGCTTATTGCTAGGGCCTTCGTGGGTTTCATTGTCACAGTTGCTCTCACACCGGTTCTTCCAATAATCGCGCATCTCATCGGCGGCTTTGTTGCTGGTTTAATAGCAAGAGGAGGAATGGGTAGAGGAGCATTGGCTGGCTTTATTTCGGGCATTTTTGGCGGGATCGTCTTAACCATCTTGGCAATATTGTTTGCAGGGGCTATAGGGACATTGTTTGGTGGACCAATTGGTGCATTCTTAGGCGGGCTAATAGGACTATTCGTTGGGTTATTAGTGATCATAGTGAGCGTCTTGGGAGCAATACTGTCCGCTATTGGGGGACTCATCGGCGGGGCAATAGTAAAATAGCCACTGATTCGAAGAATTCCAGCGACGAAAGATTCTCGATTAATACTTTGAATTCGTTTCCTTTTTATATATCTTGATTTCAAACAGAGGAGGAATGGAGGTTTGACATTGAAATTTGACAAGACCGAAATCTCGGGTTTAATAGTGTTGTTTGTTGGCGTGATTCTTTTGGCCTTCGCATTTTTCAGCGCTTATGGTTTTCTAAGTGGAAGCCTGTCAATTTTGGCGTCTTCAGATCTCACTGAACTCTTTGGCAATGCGATGGCACCTCTAATCGAGGCAATAATTCGCATATTGTACCTAGGCATAATGGGATGGATTGGCTCCATATTGACAATACGAGGCGTACAGCTGCTAAAACTAGAAAGGGAAACTGCCACGCAACAGTCACAGATTAAGACAGAAGCCAAGCAGCCTACTAATCCTGCCAAAGTTGAACCGAAACTAGAACAATCCAAAGAAGCAGAAAAGGAAGCTCAACCAAAATAAACCGCTAAGGCAGTTAGACTTTCAATAGTTGAGTCCTTCGAGTGATTTGAATGAGGCAGGCAATTCGGGCGCTGGGTTGGGCGAGCAACGTATTCTGGATAATCTTGTTATTTTTCACTGTTACAACAGTGTATTCAGCCTTTCAGCTTCGGCCTGGCTTTGGTCAACCGTACGAGAGTACTTCCGGGGGCACCTTTACGGTTTCGTTGCCATTCCACATCGATAACGGTGGTCTATACGACATATCCGATGTGAATCTGACCACGTTTATCAAGGACGATTATGGTTTATCTGTTTCGAATTCTTCAACGTTTGTACGGCTTATACCACACGGCAGCAACGTTTCGGCAACGCATCAGATGCCAGTCAGTGTCAGTCAAATAGCAACCGGGAACCTGCGGTACCTGATCCTTAACGACAGCACTTTAAATATCGATGTCGCCCTAAAACTGAATTACGCCCATGTTGTGCCGTTCAAAATATCATCAAATCTCACCATGCCTTGGGGGGCGCCTCTAAGTAACCTAGCCCTAGGCACACCTAGCCTCACGCCTACAGGAGCTATCATTCCTATCAGTTTTGAGAATCATTCTTTCTTTGTGTTAACTGGAACAATGCGGCTTGAGATTGTTGACAATCACAACAATGTTGTAGGCGAGAGAACAACAGCACTCAATGTGCAGTCTCAAAGCGGATATGGAACTGAATTGGACGTTTCCATTTCAGGCGACCCGACAAACATTCGCGAAGTGCGTCTGTACTTCCAAACATCGGTTTTCAGTTACGGTCCATTGGTGATAGCTCTTGTTTGAAAATCAAACAATGGGTTCGTTTATCAGAAAGATGCTTCCTCGCATCGCCAAGGCTGCGGTCAAAGCCGTTCTCTATTTTATTTTCTTGTATCTTGTGCCGAGCATATTGATCTCTCAACTGTCGGAGTTCGCTCCGAACCTGTTTGCTAACTACAGTCAGCTTCTCAAACTCTTTGTTGCAGTTGTCATCTTCTTTGTGGTTGCTAGTGAACTCACGTCGGGCACTATTTTCCAACACGCGTTCAACATAGGCAAGGCCATAATTCTCATCATATTCTACGTCCTTGCCTTAGATGGTGGAATCATCAGCTTGAACCTGAACCTTGAAAGCGTGCCTATCAATATCTGGGCAGATTTGAGAGTTTACTTGATGATGTTGATTACGATAGATCTGCTTGGACTAGCGAAAAGCCTACTTCAAGCCATCAATTTCCTGTCGGAAAAAACTGAACAACAGGTCCCAACACCACAGCCCGCAAGATGAAACCTTGACCAGGACGAATGACATCCAGCCAGAAATCTCTAATTCCTATTCCTACTTCCTTATACTCAGGAATGCGACAGGGCTGAACATGCATTGGGAAAGAAGGCAAAATTAGCCGTTCTGGCACTCCTGACTTCGACGATGATTTACCCATTAGCACTTCACTCCAGCTCAAAGGGATATGAAGCATGGACGCAAACTGAGATTCAAAGAGTCCCGCCGGACGTACGACAATGGATTGAGTTCGACCCTTATTTTGCATCACGCGAAGGAGCGCTATTCTTAACGTTAGGCACAGGGTTGGTTGTCTGTTGGTTGATGATTGCATTAAACAGCAGAAGAGTGCTTTCTAGTCTCTGATTTTTCTCAATTTCGGTCCTTCTGATGTATCTTCGAGCATAAAGCCAAGTTTTCTGATTTGCTCTCTTGTTGCGTCTGCTTTTTTCCAGTCTTTTTTGCTTCGGGCTTCTTCACGCTGCGCTATTAATTCCTTGACCTTTTCTGGCAGTTCCTCTTCCCTTTGCACCTCTTTCTCCAAGATGCCAAAGATGCTTCCTAACTCTTTCAACGTCTTGATTGTTTCCTCGGCGAGTTTTTCGCTGATTTTTTGCTTGGCCAATATCGTATTGGCTTTTCTGGCCAAGGCGTATAGAGCCGTGAAGGCTAAGGGAGTTGTAAAATCATCGTTCATTGCTTCAGTGAACTTTTTTCGGGTTTGGGCTAAAGCCTTGGCAAGCTCTGTTGGCTCTTTGCCCGTCTTGGAAGCAGCGTTCCTGATGCTTCTCATCGTGTTGTATAGATATTCGAGTTTTCTTTTCGGTTCTTCGAAGTCTTTTTCGTCGAATTCTATTGGTTTTCTGTAATGGGTTGAAGCATAATAGAGTCGAAGCACTTCCGCATCGTATTTGCCCATCATCTCCCTGATGGTGATGAAGTTTCTCAGCGACTTGTGCATCTCAACTCCACCGATTTGAAGAACGCCAGTGTGTAGCCAATATTTCACGAATGGTTTCTTTCCGCTAGTCGCCTCGGCTTGAGCAATCTCATTCGTGTGATGAGGAAAGATGAGTTCGGTAGCGCCCCCGTGCACGTCATATTGTGGACCAAAAATCGCCCAAGTCATGGCTGTGTCTTCGATGTGCCATCCTGGTCTTCCCTTGCCCCAAGGTGAGTCCCATGCGAGTTCGCTTGGTTTCTGCTGTTTCCAGAGTGAGAAGTCGAATGGGTTCTTTTTTCTCGGGTCGGGTTCAATTCTGTGTTTTTTCAGTTCTTCGATAGGCATGCGGGAAAGTTTGGTGTAGTCTTTGAATTTTGCCACATCGTAGTAGACATCTCCGTCTATCACGTAGGCGTAGCCTTTCTCGATCAGAATTTTTATTTGCTCGACCATTTGCGGTATGTAATCGGTTGTCTTTGGAAACATGTCGACGTTCTTTTTGATTCTGATTGCTTCCATGTCTTCAAGAAATCTTCGAACGTGATGTTTAGCCAGTTCTAACGGGTCGATACCTTTCTCTTTAGCTCTGTTGATTATTTTGTCTTCTATGTCTGTAACGTTTTGAACATAGGATACAGTGTAGCCGAGTCGTCGCAGCCAGCGAACTATAATGTCGAACTGTATGTAGGTCTTTGCGTGCCCCATGTGAGCGTCATCGGAAACAGTTTGCCCACATACAAACATCTGAACTTTCTTTCCATGCCTAGGTCTAAACGTTACAAGACGCCTAGTGAGAGTGTTATAGACCTTTAACACCATTTGGCTCATTCTCCTTCTTCATAAAGTTTTGTTGACGGTTTATTGATCGTTGAATAGCAACGTACATGGTCACAATTGTAGTAATCGTTGAAAACAGCATTTCAGAGGCAAAGACTAGTCCTCCACTGCAGGCATTCGCACCATCCAACAAACTGAGTCATAAATCAAAAACTAATCTTATAAGCCTTTAGAAAAGGCATTCTCAATCCTTACGACGTTCGAAGTTGCGTAAGAGAGCTTCTAAGGCGGTTTCTCCTTATTCAAAAGACATATTTCGTCTTGACTCAGTCTATTGTTTTGTGAAGTATCGGAAGTGAAAAACAAAATGGATTTAGGTCTTAAGGGAAGAGTTGCCATTGTTACTGGTTCAAGTCAGGGCATCGGAAAGGCCATAGCCTTAGGATTAGCCCGGGAAGGCGTGCGAGTTTCGATATGTGCACGAAACGAGAAGCAACTGAACGAAACCGCCAAAGAAATAAGACTTGCCACAGGCGCAGAAGCATTCACGGTTCCAACCGACTTAACCAAAGAAGACGACATAAGGAGGCTTGTGGCGAAGACTGCTGAAGCCTTCGGCAGAATCGACATCCTCGTCAACAATACTGGCGGTCCACCATCAGCCACATTCTTGGAGACATCTGAAGACCACTGGCGAAACACAGTTAACCTGCTGCTTATGAGCGTGGTAACCACTTGCCTCGAAGTTGTACCGCACATGCAAGAGCACAGTTGGGGCAGAATCATAAATATGGCATCGTTCGCCGCAAAACAGCCAGCTGACCGCCTCGTCCTGTCAAACACGCTCAGAGCGGGAATTCTCGGACTATCAAAGACCCTAGCCAACGAGCTAGCACAATATGGCATCCTCGTCAACGCTGTCTGCCCGGGCTGGACAATGACAAAAAGAGTTGAAGAACTAGCCATAACTCAAGCGAAATCAAGTAGTAAGACACCTGAAGAAATAATCAAGGGTTGGGAAAGCCAAATTCCATTGAAACGACTTGCTCAACCCTACGAAATAGCCGACCTCGTGGTCTTCCTAGCGTCGGAGCGAGCCAGCTACGTAACGGGCGCGGTCATACAAGTAGATGGCGGATACATTAAAGGAACATTCTAATGCACGGCAAAAGACGCTGGAAACTACCTTATTTCTTAGCTTTGTCTGTTTCTACGCAATCTGGCTTAAGGCATTTTCAATTTCCTGGTAATTTGGCTCTACCCCAGGGTCTTCTGAAACCCACCTGTAACGAACAACACCATCTTTGTCTAGGATAAAGACGGAGCGCTTGGCAACACTGTAGCCCTTCAATCCAGCGAAATCCTTCAATTCAATGCCGTAGAGCCTCACCACTTCACGGTTGTAATCGCTCAACAAGGGAAAAGTCAACAGGTTTCTCTCTGCGAATCCTTTATTTGAAAAAGGATCATTGACGCTAACTCCAACAACTTGAGCCTTCAACTCGCTCAGTCTTGCCAAAGAATCTCTGAAGGCACACATTTCCTTGGTGCAGACAGACGTGAACGCGCCTGGAAAAAACGCCAAAACTACCTTCTTGCCCGTGAACTCACTCAGTTTTCTAGGCTTACGATCGGTGTCAGGTAACGTAAAATCAGGCGTCTTTTCGCCAACATTTGCCTTTGCATTGCCCAACATTCTGGACATCCTCACTTCGCATTGTCAATTTTCTACTTAAAACCCTTAGGGTTTCGCAGCAAGAGTCAGGTCGCCGCAGATTTGAGGGCTTGGATCAATTTCTTTTTTTCGTTCTCATCCATCTTTATTTTCTTGCCAGTCTTTGCCCAGTCAGCAGAGCAGTGCTCATATTCGCTCTTTTCGCCGATGTACTCATGAATTACTTTGTCAACCTTCGCCCTATTCTGCGGAGTTACAGTTATGCCTGCCTCTTTCAAAACGCCGCCAAACCATCTCCAACAACCCATTCGCAGCTCGCCTCCCAGAGAATATTCCAACTAATTGTTTTCCTCAACAATTAAATCTAACGCCAAATCACTAACTAAATGATTCCGCCGGAATCCTATGAATCCAACAAAAATCCAATGGCAACCATGGAGCAAGGAAGCCTTTCAGACAGCCAAAAGCCTCGACAAACCGATTCTCTTGGACATCAGTGCAACGTGGTGCCACTGGTGCCATGTCATGGACCAAACCACATACTCCGACCCTGACGTAGCCACACTGATAATGAAAAGCTGCGTCCCCATCAAAGTTGACAAAGACCAAAGACCCGACATTGACAAAAGGTACAATATGGGCGGCTGGCCAACCACAGCCTTTCTGACACCAAACGGCAAAATCATCACCGGCGGAACTTACATTCCTCCACAACAGATGAAGGAACTCATAACCGAAGTTCTCGAATACTACAAGACGAATAAACAGAAGATTGAAGAAGAGGCAGAAGAACCAGAAAAGAAAGAGACCAAAGCTCAAATCCATGCTCAAACGGTCACGGAAGAAGATTTCCAATCTGTCATTGATAACATTACGCTCGCGATTTCCGAAAGCTTTGACCAAACATGGGGAGGCTTTGGATTTGCACCGAAGTTTCCTAACTCTGAAGCCTTGAATTTCGCCCTGTTAGAATACCGCTTGCAGAATCATAGGGCTCTCCTGAACATCGTTACGAAAACTCTAACAAAAATGCAAGAAGGTGGAATACACGACAAGATGGAGGGTGGTTTCTTCCGATATTCAACTACACGAGACTGGAGCATCCCACACTATGAAAAAATGTGCGAAGACAACGCCAAACTACTTGTCAATTACGTGCAGGCCTATCAAGTAAATGGAGAAGAGGCTTTCAAAGAAACTGCCCAAAACATCCTGAACTACATCGACAACAACCTATGCGACAGAGCGAACGGAGGATTCTACGGCAGCCAAGACGCGGATGAAGAATACTACAAACTAAGCCGCATTGAGCGCCAAAGTAAACCGAAACCAAGAGTAGACAAGACGCTCTACACAAACTACAACGCAATGATGATCTCTTCATACTTGTCTGCTTCTGTTGTTTCAGAAAATCCCGCGTATGGGAGATTTGCAGTGAAAACAGCTAATCTGCTTTTGGAGAAGGGCTTCAAACCGCAAGAAGGCATGTGCCATTTTATTACTGACGGCAAACCTCACCTCACAACATTTCTCACAGATCAGGTCCACATGCTTAAGGCGCTCATTGACGTCTACCAATGGACTCAAGAGAGAACATTTCTTCACAAAGCTGAATCAATCGCCGGCTTGATGTTGGGAAATTTGTGGAGCGACAGGTATGGCTTCCTGGACCGGCCGACTAAACCGGAGGATCTAGGGATGCTGAAAGACACGTATTCCCCTTTTGACGAAAACGCAGTTGTCGCTGACGCTTTTCTCAGACTCTATCACCTAACTGGAAAAGAAACATATCGCGAAAAGTCTACGGCGATTCTGAGGAGATTGCTCACGCTTTATCGGGACTTGCATTTGCTTGCCTCCTCTTATGCGCTTGCTGTTGAGCTGCATCTTAATCCTGTTCAAGTTCAAATAGTGGGTTCCCGAAAAGACTCTTTGACTCAGCAGTTTGTCCAGCAAACTCTTGGAGTATATAATCCGTTGAGAACAGTCGAGGTCTTGGACCCGGCGACCGACCTTCAGAGGCTAAACATTCTCAAATATCCAATCAGTGAAAGAACAACAACCTATGTCTGCGCCAATGGAAGATGCACACTCGCAGAAAACGCAACGAATCTAGCCAAGCTTGTCAGCCAAGTTTAGAGGCAAAGTGTTTCTCAATTCTGAATCTGGCATTGCAAATTTTCTGAATCCTTATTTTGCGTGCACAACGATTATAGTATTCGACAGCCACTATTCTCTTCTGAGCTGAGAAGGTTGCACGCCTTCCGGAATTCACTAAAAAGGTGGTCAATTTGGAACGAATCGCCGAAGAAGCATTATCAAAAATCTGGTTCAAGCTGCGGCAGATGCGCGCCAGAATTTCTCAACATATCAGCTTCATTTCTGGAGTCATGAACCTTGAAGACGGACCAAACGAATCAAAGAAAGCTTTTTACCTTCTTAGCCTCATGCTATTGATTTCGCTAATCTTTCTTTCTCCAGACAAAGTGCTGCAAGCATTCTCGCCAACGCAGGTAGACAATGGAATCCTTGAGAAGACGCAGGAAATAACAAGGATAATCAGAAAACTTACGTCTAACCTTGTTTAAACGCTTGGCGACATCTCAAGTCTAGTTTAAGAAAGGTAAATTCTCATGTGGAAAACCTCTAAATCTTACCTGTAGTGCATCAGTTCCCCCATGCCAGATTGACCTTGTTGAATATGGCTATTGACCTTATCTGTTGGGCGTTCGGAATCTGATGTGAAATCTGTATCGGACGATAATAGACTTAATATTCCCGATATGGTTCTCCTATAGCCAAGGAGCGAAAACAACATGCAACTCTCCTGCACGATGCTAGAGGTCAAGTGGAGGTGAATTAAAGAGATGAATGCAACACCCAAGCCTCAGAGAACATTTGTTGCTGTAACTTTAATAACAGTGATTGCTGTGACAACAGTTTTCCTAGTGTACGCTGCCATTCTAGCGACATACATGGGTTCTAACGTAACTGTAAATAGTCTTGGTGGTGAGATTCAATACAGCGTCAGCAACATAACCGGTACCTATTCAGCAGGACCGGTATCCATAAACAATGGCACCTACTGGTATGCTAGGCTATATATGACCGGCGCTACGGCTCAAAACGTGAAGATCACGTTTACTCTCGTGTGTTCAAATAGCACTATGTGGAACAGAGTCACAATAAACAGCTACTCCTTGGTGAATGGCGCGAATACTATCTATGCCACAAGTGATGGTATTGGACCAACAGGCAACTACAACTGGGGTCTAGACACTGACGTACAATCAGGCACCCTTACGTACTACGTTAAAGCAACAACCGAAACAGTATAAGAGTGATTTCCAATGCAATTCCTCGACGTCATCACGATAGTGACTGGAGCGGGCATCCTAGCGATTCTCGTGCTCTACGTAGTGGTGGTCTACAGAAAAGGCTGGCTCAAACGAGACATGAAAGGATCCGAATCTTACTATCTGTGTCCAAACTCAGGATGCCGCCGAGCGTTCAAAGACCCGATTTGGCTGACCGACCTCTCTAAGACACCGCCTGACTCATACCAAGCTTGCCCACACTGCAGCACGAGCCTCCAGCTCTCCCCCTCTTTTGTTAGCGTAGCGGGAAGCACAAAAACCGAGAGCCCACCCAAAACATCACCATTAATCAACGATCTAAAACCAACCGACAAGGTGCCTCCAATCCATCAAGAAACCATTTCCCAGAAAGAAGGAATAATAAGAGAAGTTACTAAGCCTACACATTTCGACACAGGCATCTCTCAGATACCAGAAAAATCATCTCCCTTGCCGCCTTCACCGCCTGTTCGAACCTTTGAATTTCGAAAAGAAACTCCCAGTAAACAACCTGAAATGCCCAAAAAACGGGAGGAAAAAGAGACTTCAGGTCGCCCTCGAGCCTGCTCGCATTATTTCGGATACGTAAAAACCCTGCCAAAGAACACTTCTATCCCCGATGAGTGCTTATGGTGTCCCTGGATTGTAGACTGCCTAGCGGGCAAGCGTAAGATAGAAGCCTAACAGCTCACTCTTAATTCGTTTTTGCTCGAAAGCAACGCAATAAAGTGGCGTTCAGCTGCAAAAGCTCACGTGGAAGAAACACTCTGTCTCATGTCTTAGGACCAGTGAGTTGTAGGGCTACTCGATCTAGAAAGCTTTTTCTGTGTCTTCAATATCTCGTTTTCAGCTATGCGGTGGCTAATTGGCTTCGTCTTCTACAAAGTCGCATTCGGACTCTTGTCAGTCTTGCTTCCACTCTACATTACTCAGACGAGCCAAGGGAATATAGTCGTATGGGGAATATTCACAGCAACCGCAACCTTTCTAGCCATACCATTCGCCTTCCTCTGGGGCTACCTCTGTGACGCAACCCAGCGCTATCGACTCTTCATCTTGATGTCATTCGCAGCGGTGACCGTGCTTCTTTACGCATTTACACTAACAACAGACTTGTTCATGCTAGGAATCTTATACACATTAATTATTATCTTCGAAGTTGCCCATGAACCATCAAAAAACGTGTTGATCGCAGAAACCTACTCACACTCAGAGTGGAAGAAGGGCTTCGCTAGCTACGAGGGATGGACTGAGTTTGGATGGGTTATCGGTTTGCTCTTGGGCTTCGTACTCGCCACTTTAAACCTTGGAAACACGACGATGCTGCTAATCAGTGTATTCTTCAATTCTGTCGCCTTTTTGGCTTCAGCAATTTTTGTTGTGGATCCAGCTTTGATTTTTGAAAGAGGGTTGGTATCCATGGAAAAGTCGATTAGCGTTGTCCAGAGAGGAGCCGTGTTGCTTTCGAAAGCGGACAGTGAACCGGACGCTTTATCGGAGTTTAAGCAGGAAAATGCCTCTGCTCTCTGTGTAGGATTGGTGCTATTTGCACTTGCTACAAGCATGTTCTTTACTCCATTGCCGATTTTCTTCGTGAGAAGTTTAGCCCTTCAAACGAACACCATCTTCATTTTGTTCGTGCTCAATTCTTCAAGCTGTTTTCTAGGCTATCTTTTGGTTCAAAGAAAAACTGGTTTGCTCTTAGGAAGTCAGCCGATAAGGAGAATTGCCCTTATGCGAAGCGGACTGGTGCTTTTGCCTGTTCTTGCCGCAGCCACTTCGTTCTATGGCGCCCTCGCCCTGTCAATAACCGTGTTGGTTGGCATGGGGTTTGTTTTTGCCTTCTATTCTATTTCTGTGCTTTCACTTTCAATGGAAGTAATTCCACGAGGTAGGGCAGGCTTATTCACAGCCTTGGTGGGCACAGGCAGCGCCATCGGCTGTTTAATAGGTCCCCTAATCGCCGAAAACCTAGGCTTCCAATACACTTTCATAACATCAGCGATTTTCTTTCTCATAAGCTTCGCTGCGTTCAAAGAGTTCGATTGAAAAAACACAAAAGAAACAATACGACGCACATGTGAAAGGAAAAAAAAGATCATTAAAAGGAAAATCGTAAGAGCAAAAGCGGTTAACCTGCGCTGCTCCACACAGGATTCTCAAAACGATGAAAGAGACAATAGAGAAAATGTGCGGTTTCACTACCTTATCTAGTGAAGCCTTTGCTTTAAGAAGTGGCGCGTTTAGGGTCAAACTTCTCTTGATACACTAGTTGCTCGAGAACCTTTCTGCTCTTCTTTGGGATTTCGCCGAGAGGGTGTCCGATCGGAAGAAGTGATATCACTCGATATGCTTTTGGAAGATCCAAGAATTTCTTAATCTTAATTTCGGAAGAGTTTTTCTCTCCTCTCAGATTGAAAACTCCAATCCAACAAGAATACAGTCCCAAGCTGTGTGCAGCCAACGCCATGTTTTGGGTAGCTATGGCACCATCTTCCACAAAATGAAACGAATCTTCCTCCGTGTCAACCGCCACAGCAATGCAGACAGGAGCCTCCACTACAGCTTTGGTAAAAGCTGTAGGGACAATCTGGCTCAATTGTTCCTTGTTGCTTCTATCTGTTACAACTATGAACTTCCAGGGTTGTTTGTTGAGGAAAGAAGGAGCCCATTGACCAGCTTCTAATACAGCTTCAACCTTATCTTTCTCTATCGGAGTGCTCTCAAACCTTACAATGCTACGCCTTTTCTTAATGGTTTCCAAAACGGGATTAGACATGAGATACACCTTCAATCTGATTTTTGAAATATCCAGCAGGCTAACTTATATGTTTCTGTCGATTTGCTCGTGTCTTTTTAGAACGGTTCCTTTTTGGGGAAAAGTATGTGTATGGTGCTCCGGCCGGGATTTGAACCCGGGTCGGTGGCTCGAGAGGCCACTATACTTAACCGGACTATACTACCGGAGCCTTGGACTAGGGCACTACGTTCATTTGCGTTTGCGATATATGGCGACTTGGCCTTTGTCGCTGTACCGCACATATTCAAACCCAGCTTCTATAAATTTATCTTCTTTTTTTCAAGCGTTTTAGCGCATGCTACATACCAGTCGTCGTTTTCGAAGCTTATGAGATGCGTGTAAATTTCTACGTAGACTTGCACCATCCCACACGAAGATCAAGCTGGACGCTGGTAAAGAGCTGACCTTTCTCAACAGCAACGTCCTAACTGGTTCAGTGTCTGTGGCAAGAGTAGGCTAAGAAACCATGGAAATGCAACATCGATTCATGAAATGCCAATTGAAACACTTCATTTCCGAATTGTTAAGCCGGTGCATGATGCAACGGTCACAAGTGCTTAAACGGTTCACGACAAGCTTATTAGCGCGCCAAGTAGAAAGCAAAACACAAGTTGGCGGAGAACTTGGTAGACGAGCTAACAGTAGAGAAACTGAGAAGGAAATGTGACCCGAATTTCATGCGTTGTAAAACCACACAGGATCTGGTGCCTCTAGAAGAGATAATTGGTCAAGAAAGGGCTGCAAGAGCCCTTAGATTCGGTTTAGGCATCAAAGAACGTGGTTTCAACATATACGCGGCTGGCTTTCCAGGAACCGGCAGAACAACGGCGGTGAAGAACTTCCTCGAAGAAGTGGCACGAACCAAGCCAGCGCCATCAGATTGGTGCTACGTAAACAACTTCTCAAACGAGTACGCACCGAAAGCGATAAGACTGCCTCCGGGCAAGGGCAAGGACTTCCAAAAAGACATGAAGAATTTCATTGACGAAACAAAAAGGACTATTCCTAGAGCGTTTGAAAGCGAAGACTACGCCGCTAAGAGAGAAGCAACAATAAAGGCTCTGGAAGCTCAGAGCAAGGCGCTCATAGATGAAATCAATAGGAAAGCTCAGGAAGAAGGTTTCATCATCCAAAGTACCCGCATTGGAGTGCTTCTTGTTCCTGTGATAAGAGGCAAACCAGTGAGTGACAAGGAATTCATTGCTCTGCCTCAAAAAATCAGGGAGGAGATTCAAGGGAAAAGAGAGCGACTGGAATCTGAACTGAGAAGCACAATGAGGCAATTTGCAGATATGGATAGGAAAGTCCACGAGGAAATCGAGAAGGTAGACCGGGAAGTTGCCCTATACGCTATTGGTCATTTAATGACTGATCTCACTGAAAAGTACAAGGAATTTCCAGATGTTTGGGAGTACCTCACAAAGGTCCAGACTGATATTTTGGACAATATTTCTCAGTTCATGAAGGAGCCTGAAACTCGACCACAAGTTCCATTCCCAGTTCCTTTGATAAGGGAGACCCCATTCAGGAAATACGAAGTGAATGTTGTGGTTGATAATCTTGATGCTAAGGGAGCCCCAGTTATAACGGAGTCTAATCCCACTTATCAGAACCTCTTTGGTAGGATAGAGAGCGAAGCCCAGTTTGGCGCTCTGATGACTGATTTTACCATGATTCGCCGCGGATCCTTGCACAGAGCTAATGGTGGATATCTGGTGCTTCCCGTTGAAGCGCTGCTGACGAACCCTTTGTCCTACGACAGCTTGAAAAGAGCTCTTAGAAATGAGCACATTGTTATCGAGGAAGCGCAGGAACGTATGGGCTTCATCACTACAAAGAGTCTGAAACCTGAACCAATCCCGCTGAATGTAAAAGTGATACTGATTGGAGACCCAATTCTCTATCAAAAGTTGTACACATTAGACAAAGAATTCAGCGAGCTCTTCAAGGTGAAGGCAGATTTCGATACAACAATGGAGCGAACCGACGAAAATATGCAGAGATATGCAGCCTTCGTCTGCGCATTATGCCAAAAAGAGAATCTCAGACATTTAGACGGCTCAGGATTGGCAAAACTGATTGAACACAGCTCCAGACTCGCTGAAGATCAAAGGAAATTGTCCACGCGATTTGCTGAGATTGCAGACATAGTACGAGAAGCCAACTTCTACGCCACACAAGAAAACTCTGACGCTATGTCTGGAAGCCACATCAAGAAAGCTATCGAAGAAAAAACTTACCGCTCTAAACTCATCCAAGAAAAGATACAAGAGATGATTGAGAGGGAAATCCTCCTCATCGACACAAACACAGCAACTGCAGGTCAGGTTAACGGTCTATCCGTAATCAGTTTAGGCGATTTTGCATTTGGCATTCCTTCACGTGTCACAGCTAGCGTTGGATTGGGTCGAGAGGGAGTTGTCGACATTGAAAGAGAAGCCAAGATGGGAGGCCCAATACACACGAAAGGCGTCCTTATTCTAAGCGGATACCTAAACGAGAAATACGCTCAAGACAAGCCTCTCAGCCTTTCAGCTCGTCTCGTCTTTGAACAAAATTATGAGGGTGTTGAAGGCGACAGCGCCTCAAGCACCGAACTCTACGCCATACTTTCCGCACTCTCAGGTTTTCCAATCAAACAAAACATCGCAGTTACTGGCTCAGTCAACCAGAAGGGTGAGGTTCAGGCCATAGGCGGAGTGAATGAGAAAATCGAAGGGTTTTTCGAGGTCTGTAAGGCTAAGGGTCTGAAGGGTCAGCAAGGTGTTATGATACCAGAGAGCAATGTTCAGAACTTGATGTTGAAAGAAGAGATATTAGACGCTGTCAAAGATGGAAAATTCCATATTTACGCTGTTAACGCCATAGACAAAGGAATAGAAATCCTAACAGGGATCAAGGCCGGCGCCAGACGAAAAGATGGAACTTTTGAAAGAGAAACCGTAAACGACAGAGTAGACAAGCGCCTGCGAGAAATGGCTGAAAAACTCAGGGAATTTCCACCATTCTATGCGGCAGAGAGGGAAAAAAGCGGAACCTGACTGTATGTGCGGGCACAAGGAAAACCCGCGCATGTGCCTGCACCTACTATGTTGAGCCCCAAGTCTGCTTCTTGCCAGTGACTCTTCTGTAGAATTTCTTTATGTGGTGTAACATGTGAGCTAGGAACCTTTCCTCTTGGCCGTATGCCCATCGAAGCGTAGATTCTCGGGACAGTAGTTTCTCTTTAAGCTCGGCTATCTCTTTCTTAGGAGAATATTTAACATAGATCGGCAACCCTGCCAAAAGCAAGACAAGACCTAACGAGATTTGAGTGATTGTGCATTGCGTGATTAGATAAAGAGAGAAGATTACTCCTAAACTTGGAATGAGGAAGCCTCCTCTAAGGTGAAAGTGACCGGCTGAGCTTTTACCATGCAGAGAAAAGATGGATGCGCTAGTCGCGACGTAGGCGATTGCCATAAAGAACACCGAGGTTGCTATCAGCGTAGTGAGGTTCCCGATGATTGCCGCTACAAGAGCCGTAGCTGCCTGTATTATTATTCCTAAAAAGGGCGTCTTGAACTTTGGATGAATCTTGGCAAAAACGCGGGGAAACAAACCGTCAGCGGCTAAAGCATATCCAAGTCTTGAAGTTCCTATCATACCTGATTCGTCGGAACCCGCAACTGAAATCAAAGCCCCGCCTCCGACAATTGTTCCACCTATCAGTGCCAGTGTCGGCGCGGAACTCAATACCGCATTGGTTGCAGTAGCCAGAGGCGCATTGTCACCAGCCAACAAATCCCATTGTCTTACACCGAAAAGCACAATGTTTGTTGTTAAATAGAAGATTGTCACGATTGAGATTCCAAGTAATATAGCTCTAGGAATCGTTCGGCTTGGATCTCTTATTTCCTCCGCGGGAATGGTTGAGATTTCAAAACCTGCATAGGCCCAAAATATCAGAACTAGAGCCGATCCAAAATTACCAGAACCAAACGGGGAAAATGGTGAAAAATGCGCTGAAACCATAGACACGTTTGAAGCAACATATAGTAAGCCGATAACAACAAAGAGAATCAGCGGAGCAAGTTTAACGATTGTGAGCACATCATTGGTTCTTCCTGCAGCCTTTACTCCGACTACATTGGTAGCTATTAGAAACACGACAAATAGCACTTTGATTATTATTTGAGAAATCTGATCAAGACTTGGAAGAAAAAACATCAAGTATTGTGTGAAAGCCACTGGAAAAACTGCCAGTGACATCCATTCAGCAAGCCAAAGCGACCAGCCGACAATAAAACCAGCAAAAGCCCCCCACGCCGCGTGAGCATATGCGTATGGTCCGCCTACCTTTGGGAGCAGTGCAGCGCACTGAGCAAAACACAGCGCAATTACAATTGCTATGATCCCTGCTACCACCCACACTACCAACGAAAATGGTCCAAGAAGACCTGCTCCAAACGCTGAAGCCACATAGATGTCAGCTCCTATTATAGATCCCACGACAAGATTCGTAACATCAAAAAGCGTGAGCTCGGATTTGAATTGAACTTTGGACATTATAGCTTCCTAAGAAATTCGCTGCATATAAAACACACGGCGAAAGAAAAAGTGGGTTTGAGGGAGATGTCGCCATCATTTGCCAATCTAACCGGACTCTACTACCGGAGCCTGAGTTATGCTACATTCTTCATCTGCATTTGCTGAGTATAGGCACTTTGCTTGACCGTAGTATGTTTGTCGCCGTCTGATAGTGTTCTTGCCCGACGACTCTCAGAAGGTGTTGCCTTCGAACCTTCTAGCGATCACGTTTAAAGAAGAAGGCACTAAGCGATTGTCCCCTTCTTCTTCCGAAAATTACCTGCGCCACGCACGGGCCGTTAACACGTAGAGGTCAGCATCAATTACTGTTCAGTCCACTCATTACATACGTTGTGACTATTCGCATTTAACGTTCAGAGTGCTTGCAAGCCGTTTAAAATCTTCATCACTCATCCACTCAGTCTTGAGATACAAACAGATTCTTTTGTCGGTTAAGCCTAGCCTTCTTGCCTCCTCAACCACATGGCGATAAGCCTCCACCTCAGTCGGCCTCTCAACATAGTTATAACGCTCCTCGAAAAGTTTCTTCCCCTCCATAAACTGTCTGACATGCACGAGTTCATGGATCACGTCGAGGTAAATGTCAATAATGTCACCATTCTTCAGATAATTAGCACCAACTAAGAGATGCCCATCTGCATCGCTAACCCCCATATACGCCCACCTTGAACTGATGAACTCAACCCTAAGACTGCCAAGCACATCAACGGTCTTCTCGCCGAAGACCCGCCTGACAGCGTCAACCTTCTCAAACCCCTTGAAATAATCCATAAACGGATACGTTTGAATCTTCACGCTACGCACGATCTCGACTTTCAACTGATTATCCATGGATGACAATCTCCCACTAGCCTAAGCATCAAAGCAACATAAATCAATATGTTCGTATAAATCTTATAAACAAAATCACCATTCACTCAGCTCGGATCCGCCATGCTCAAAATAAGAAAAATGACCCCAGACGACTTCAAATTCGCAGTACACATCACCGACACAATGAACTGGAAGATGGCACTAGACGACTTCGAATTCATCCTCAAACTGGAACCACGGGGATGTTTCGTATTACTTGACGACTCAGAAAAGATCGGAATCGCAACCACAATCAGTTTCGGCAAAGTAGGATGGTTCGGCAATCTAATAGTGACCGAAACTCACCGAAACAAGGGGGCAGGATCGCAACTGGTTAAACACGCAATTAGGTATTTAGCAAGCAGAAAAGTGGAGACTATTGGCTTGTACGCATACCTCGACAAAACCCCCTTCTACAGAAAACTCGGTTTCGAATACAATTCAGAGTTCATAGTCCTAAAGGGAAAAGGCTTTTCCTCTCCAACCAAAGCAAATCTGAGACAAGCAAAAAAAGAAAACACACGAGACATCATCAATTTAGACAAAGCGTGTTTCGGCGCCTCTCGAAAAAAACTCCTAGAGCCTATTCTCATAGACCCAAACAACTTATGCTACATCGCCACCGAACACGGACATATGGTGGGCTACACATTGGCAAAGATATACGAAGACACAGCAGAGCTAGGCCCATTAGTGTGCAAAAAAGGACGCAGCGATGCAGCCATCAACCTCCTAAAAGCCAACCTCAACAATCTGAAAAAACTCGATGCCAATATATGTGTCCCAAAAAGAGAATCGGCAGTTCTCAAAATGCTAATGAAATCTGGTTTCAAGGAGAACTTTCGGGTGGCAAGGATGTTCTTTAAGCCACCGATGATGAAAGACTGTATCTATGTCGCAGAATCGTTAGAAAGAGGTTGAACCCAAGTTGCTGCCCGATCTGACAGGACCACTTATTACAGATTTCGTCAAGAACTCATGGACATGCATTGAACTAATCGTGAAAGAACTGGCTGAATTCAAATCAGCCGAAAAATCGAAAACTCGACTCTTCCACTTCAGGGACAAACAGGGCAACGGGGCTACAGTAGACAATGGACATTTCTTTCTAAGAGCATCTGTTGAGTATTCAAACCCGCAGGTGACTTTAGAGGAGATTCAAGGGATTATAGCCGCCCGCTTGCTTGAGGTCTGCGGAAACCACTTTTACCACTATGGATTGCATGAAATCAATAAGAAAGACGTGGATGAGATACGAGAAATGCTGAATAAGCCTCCACAAGGCACGGTCATCTCATTCCTCCTCAACACAGATGATGTTGAACCAGACAGGTACTCGGCGAATCCGCTAAGAAAATCAATAGTAGACAGTGGTCAGAGCGCTTTTCCATCGGCAACAGTCAAAACAAATGAGCTCAAGATAGACAACGACTTTGTGCGCAAGTATGAAGGAGTGCTCATTTCCAAAGACGAAGTCGAACTGATGGCTCGTCATCTTGACACTTCAAACAATAGTTACGTGGACATGGTGGACGCAGTAAAATATGAACAGCTGGAGAACCTGTCAGAAACCCTCGGGATCAACCTCTGCATTCACTCAATGCGAATGCCGCTAGCAATTCTAGAAAAGGAAACAAAAGACGGACTATTGCATCACATCATAAGGGAAATACATAAAGACTATGATTCAATTGAACGCGCTTACAATTGCATGGGCAGAAGCATGAAGAGTCGAACAACGCTCCTAACGGTCCCTCATTCAGAGAAGGGTTACGGCTCCAAACGCGCAGTTAGAGGAAAAATCCACTTTGACGGGAAGAAATTGAAGGAAGTCCATGTCGAATACCGGACAACGTCGCTTTATGAGAATGAAATCGATCCAAAAGATATTAGCGTTGCAAAGGCAGACGACAGTTTCACAGTTGAAGGAGAGAAACTGATAAACTACAATTTCAGAGATATCCCTTCTTCACCACAGTTCTTTCTATACTCCTTAGGTTCGCCGGAAAACGCAGCTATATGGCACGGCATCGGAGTGTTCGGTCCTCCACAGTTGCTGAATAGCTACGCAGCCATACGCCGAGCATGCGCAAAAGATTCGTTGATCAAAGACTTGAAGAAAGAATACGGAGTGACCACGAATACGCCCTCAAGCTTCAACCTTGTGCCCAGCAATATGTGGGTTCACCCAAAACACCGAAACATAGACGCCAGCATTGGGTGTGTGACAGACTTGAATGATGTTGTCAGTATGGGCATGCGTCTGGAATATCTCTCAAACTCATGAAAGGTTGGTTTCCGTGCTTTTCAGACAGATAAAACACAAATCTGACAACTTCTCCTACATTGTCGCAGATGACGCATCAAAGGAAACGGCTGTCGTTGACCCAAGCTTCAACTCGGATGCACTAATTCTAGTATTGAAAGATCAGAATCTGAGGGTAAAGTATGTTATCAACACGCACGGTCACACCGACCATACTGCCACCAACGAAGTCATCAGATCTCGATTTGGGGCGAAAGTTGTTGCCCACAAACTGACCAGAATTGACAAGAATATTGCTGTAGTTGATGGAGACATACTGAAGCTGGGCCAGCTAGCAATCAAGGTGATTCACACACCGGGACATAGCAGGGACAGTATATGCCTCCTAACCGAAAATAAACTGCTCACGGGCGACACACTCTTTGTTGGAGAATGCGGCAGAACAGACTCACAGGGCGGAAGTCCCAGAGACATGTATTTCAGCCTTTTCCACAAGTTAATGAGACTTGACGACAAGATCGAGGTTTACCCAGGGCACGACTATGGATCGGTTCCCCATTCAACGATTGGCGTTGAAAGAGAAACTAACTACACTCTAGCGAAGCGGACGCTCAACGAATTCATCGAATTCATGAAAGAGCCATAGAGGCACGGTCTTATGCAACATTCAACAATGCAGAGTACTGAGACCCGCCGGCTTTATTTCAAAGCAGAGGGCACCAGCACTCAACACTCTGAGACATAAACTATAAGGTGGGACAACAGCCATAGATCCCCTCGAACTGCTGACGCTCAGTATGCTGCGAATCATTAGGATGCTACGCATAGAGACGATGCTTCGAATCATAGCGTCACCACGCTCATTCTCTGATTACTTTAAGGGTTTTGAGAAAGTTGAGGTTGTCAGGAGACTCTTCGGGGAAAGAACAGAGGAGGTGCTTCGAAATCTCAAGGTAGAGTTCATTCCGATAGGCGGTTACATGGGGGTCAGTGACTTGGATGGACATCTCACAGTGAATACACGCTACTTAAACAACGGCGACAGAGTCGATATCTATCTAGATGTAATTCATGAACTTGTCCACGTAAAGCAGTTCATGGAAGGAAAAGAACTATTCGATATGCACTACGGCTACAGTGAAAGACCGACCGAAATCGAGGCTTATCGCCTCGCAGTTGAGGAGGCAAGAAGGCTTGGGCTTAGTGACGAGAGAATTTGTGAGTATCTTAAAACCGAATGGATGAGCGATGAAAGCCTGAAACGACTGGCAAAGGCTCTGAACGTTGGGTGCACACAAGTCAGGGACAAAGCATCGCAGTGAAAACGCTGAGCGTGCATGACATTATTCTTCGAATGATGATGGCATCCATGGAACCACGCGAATAGATGGTTCCTGAAGATTGTTGAGGATTGCTGCGTTTAGAAGCAAGGGCGTTAGCGACTCAATCAGCCTCGAGTTCTCCAGTGGACCTACATTAAGCGGTCTCAGGTTGGGTATATCCCGTACTAGTTTCGAAGCATGGGCAACCGCGCGTGCATAATTGCTGGCAACGAGGACATCTATGTTCATAACAGAATCAAGATTGTTCAAATACGTTGCAGGCACGGTCTGAAAGGCAGAAACAACAGGAATAGTCCCAACCATCTCTTGGACAACTTCAGCTGCCGACTTTCCTTGATGTTTTCTTCCCTCACCTGTCAAAGGCGTGTAACAGAAGAGCCCCTTCGTTTTCTTCATAGAAACAACAGTGGATATAATAATCTGTTTTGGGTGCAAACACAAGCTAAGCTTCTTCATGACCTGAATAATGACCTCCGACGGCAGAGTGACAACCACAATTTCTGATTCTCTTACGGCGTCACTGTTGAGAACGCCCTTGATGCTGCCCTGAATCTCCGCTTGGTAGAATCCTCTGGCTATGTTTTCCTGCTCCTTAGCGACGGTATTAGCCTTGTCTAGGGATCTCGACCCGACGAGAATGTCATGTTTCAATGCCCATCGAATCGCTAGGCCTCTGCCCATGTTTCCTGTGCCGCCAAGTATGCCTATTCTCAACAACTGCACCCTTCATCTGGTTGTTGCAGAAAATTGATTTCAAGTGAGATTAATGCTTTCTGCATCTACGAGTTTGAGGACTCAAAAAGCTCTCTAACGACAGATTGGCCTTCTTCTGAAGCTGACGACTTTCAAGAAGTTGTTGTTACTAAAGCACTAACCCAACAACAACTTCACACACAAAACGACCCTGCAGATGAGTGAGACTGGTCATTCTCAACATACATGCAAATCTTAAGAACCCAAGACAATAAACACGATTAGACTCGAGTGGTGAAAACTGAGTGCCAAGAAGAGAAATCAAGGGTTCTTTCTGGCCGCAAGTCCGTCGGCGAATGTACGAGAAAGCAGTAGAACTCTACATGTACGACCATCCGGAAACGCAGAATAAGCCTGAGCTGGAAGAATTGAATGAGGCAGGCTACATGCATGCAGCTAAAGTCTTAGTGCTGAGAGAAATGCGCCTAGAAAATAAAGTGGGAGAGGAAAGGGTTTAGTATTCTTCTTCCATGCCTTCGCCTGGTTTCCCTGGTCCTGTCGCCTTTGGCTTTGTCGCCGCTATGACATCGTCGATGCGCAGTATCATAGACGCGGCTTCAGCAGCCGACTTCACAGCCTGCTCCTTAACGCGCAAAGGCTCTATCACACCTTCACCATACATATCCACGATTTTGCCTGTGAAAACATTGACTCCCTTGGCTTCTCCCCGTGCCTTCTCGTGCGCCGACCTCAAACCAACCATGATGTCGATAGGTTCGAGTCCCGCGTTTTCAGCCAGCGTCTTGGGTATGATTTCTAAGGATTCAGCAAACGCTTCAATTGCCAATTGCTCTCGTCCACCAACTTCAGTGGCGTAGGTTCGAAGTTTGCGTGCGATCTCGGATTCGATTGCCCCTCCGCCAGCCATAACCTTGTTGTATTCGATAACGTCGGAAACCACAGACAAGGCGTCGTTCATGGCTCGTTCGGCCTCGTCTACCATGCGCTCAAGCCCAGCACGTATCAATATGGCGACTGATCTTGGATGTTTGCAGTTTTCAACGAAGACCATCTTGTCTTCACCGACTTTGCGCTCTTCAACTAGGCCTGCCTTGCCCAAGTCCTGAGCCTTTAAGTCGTCTAAGTTGCTGATTATTTTGCCAGCTGTAGCCCTTGAAAGCTTTTCCATGTCAGACTGCTTCACTCGGCGCGCTGCCAAAATGCCCTCTTTGGCTAGAAAGTGCTGTGCCATGTCGTCGATGCCCTTCTGGCAGAAAACAACATCGGCACCTGACGCTTTGATTTTGTCCACCATCTCCCTAAGCATGCGGTTTTCTTGATCTAAGAAAGCCTTCATCTGTGTGGGGTCGCGTATTCTAATCTCAGCGCTGAACTCAGTCTTCTCCACTTCAAGCGCGATATCTAGTAACGCGATCTTGGCGTTTTCCACGCGTTTAGGCATTTCCGAATGAATAACTTCTTTGTCGACGATAATACCCTTTACTAACTCTGTGTCAAAGAGGCTTTTGCCTTCCTTCTTTATGATTTGGATTTGGTCGATGTCGGCGACCCATTTGTCTCCGCGTTGCTCGGCGATCTGCTTAACTGCGTCGATGGCGATTTCGGCAAAGTGATCCTTAGCTGCGCCAACGGCTTTGCTTGCCATTGAGGTTAACGCGACTTTCTTAAGGGTTTGTCTGTCGTTGATGTCAACTGTTGTACCAAGTTTGTCAAGTGTTTGAACTGCCATCTGAGATGCCTTTCGGTATCCGCTGACTATCACTGTTGGATGAATGTTTTGGTCCAATAGTTCCTCGGCTCTGCGCAGAAGTTCGCCTGCCAAGACCACGGCTGTCGTGGTTCCATCGCCTACCATATCATCTTGGGTTTTCGCCACTTCGACTATCATTTTGGCCGCTGGATGTTCAACTTCCACTTCGTCTAGAATGGCGGCGCCGTCATTTGTGATGGTGATGTCGCCTAGAGTATCTATGAGCATTTTGTCCATTCCTCGAGGTCCAAGTGTTGTCCGCAAGACCTCGGAGATTATGCGTGCTGCCATTATGTTGTTTCTTTGCGCCTCTCGACCTCTTCGGCGCGCTGTCCCCTCTTTCAAGATTAAGACTGGTTGTCCAGCCTGAGTTGTCAAATATGCCATTTTCCAAATTCCTCTCAGTTATTTTCCTTTAAGCTACCTACAGCAGTTTTCTCAGAAATATAAACTTTATCGATTTTCTGCGTTTTCAAGAGCTATTCTATCAATGCTCTTAGATTCTTAATGTGTTTGCTGTGGTCGTAGACCCATGTGCGGTCTTTGAAGTATTCGAATGAGATCGTTTGACGCTGAGCTTTTCTAAGATCTTGGATTACGTAGGTGTAGTTTTGCAGAAGCCCTAAGTTTACTAGTCTTGACAAAGTGTCGACGAAGTTTCTGAACTCTACTTTGGGCAAGTAAATGTGTGCCAGAAGAGTGTTTTCACCAAGGATTTTTCCAAGTCCTAGTGCGAATGGCTTGTCTAATAGCGAAGACGCAAACTTGGCAAGTTTTTCCCAGCTGTCAAATGCTAAGATGAAGTAGAACATGTCAGAGGAGTTCATGTCAAAGCGGAAGTCTAAGACTTCAAAGCTTTCCACGAGCCCGCGTGAAAGAATATGCTTCTTGTAATGGTACTCGGCAAGTTGCTGTGAAATCCCAAGTCTGGCTGATACATCTACTAGGCTTACTGTTGGATCTTTCTCGAACTCTTTCAGAATAAACAGATCTGTGCTGTCTGCTAGTATTGGAAAGTCCTTTGGGTCGACTAGTGTGTAGGGTAGTTTGGTTGTTTCCTTGGGGATTTCACTTACCCATTCATCCCAGTTGAAAATCCATCGTATTTCATTTGGGCTGAGCCAGTTCAGTCTGGCGTGGACAGCTTGAAAGCATGTTGACCAATGGAGCTTGGTGTCTACTGCTATTCCTAGTTTTTGAAGTTCAAGTATGAAATCCTCAAACTCGACCGTGTGTTCTTTTGGGATTGTGTATATTCCTAGGCAGCCTTCGTTGACGCCGTAGCAGCGGTTTACGTATATCCAGAAATCGTTTGTTTTCATGGAGTCGAATAATAGTTGCTCTCGTCCTGGAATTGATTGAGCGTGAACGAATGCTTTTTTGAGGCCGAGGTTTGTGTGATAGAGGTTTGTGTAGAGAAAAACTTTGGAGCGCATGCGGTGGAGTCTTTTTCTCAAGGTTTCGGCGGGTACGTTGAGTTTTCTTGCGATGCTGGTGACGTTTCTGGGTCCGTAGGCTCCGATGCTTTCCATCATTTTGAGGTCTAATATGTCAAACGTTTTCATGCGTGTCATCCATCTCGTAATTTCTTCGTAGTGAGCTATGCGCTATGTAGTTACTTGCTTATTAACTTCAACTTCAATGGGGTCCTCCGGGTCCATCAATGGGGTCGCCATAGAGGACTGAATTTCTGTTGAGGGCTTTTCTTTCTGGTGCTCCAAGTTGACCATGCGTGAGCTTTGGTGTGTTTTGACATATGGTTGTTGTGGCTATTGCTGTTGCGGATAGTATCAGTAGCAGTGTGACGACTACTTTCCAGTTCACAACATACACCTCCTTTGAAAATTTGCCGCTTTGATGCGGCTGAGTTGTTGAGATTACAAAACTTGTTATTTGTGGTTTGTGCGGGTTTCAGTAGTCTATTCGGGAGGTTGATTCGGAAGTGGAATGTTTAGAGGGGTGTCTTGGGTTTTAGGTGGTGGTTGTGAAAAGTGAGGGGGATGGATTAGGCTGTTATTTGTTCATGACTTTTCGTGCGGCGATTTCTATGTCTTCGGCTTTTATGGTTTTTCTGCCTGCGTGCATGGCGTAGTCCATTGCTTCTCGGGCGATTTTGACGCCGATTTCGTCTAGTACTCTGGCTAATGCTTTGGCTGCGGTTTCGCTTACTCTGTCTGCTCCTGCTTTTTTGCAGATTCTGTGCATTGGGGCTACGGCTAATTCTGGACCTGCCATATTTATCATCCCAGCAAGCTTGCTTTTCTATTTTGAGGCAGTATTTAACATTTGTGAGAACGGAGCTTGGTATGAGTTTGAGAAATTTTTGTTTTCGTACAGTAGACCCCCTCGGTCTACTATATGATCCAAATAGGCTTCTTTGCGTCTTGGGTTCTATTCCTCGTTTAGTTTGTGTTTCTGGTTCTGTTAGAACTATGGTTCGGCGCATTTTCTATGTTGTTAAAGCCACTTTCAATGTTGTTGAAACCCACTTTTGAAAGTTGGCTGCGTTTGTAGGGGCTGGTTTCTGGTTTCATGAGTTATTTAACTCACGCTTAGAACAGTTAATAATAATGACTTCCTATTGTCAACGGTTGAATTGTACCCCTGGATGTAGCTAACATTATTTGGTTTAGGGCTACGGGAAAAGTAATTTCAGAAGAAGAAGGCGACTAATGCCTTATACCTTCTTCTTTTTGACTGTACAATTCTGCCGAAACCCAAAGCAAGCGTTACAGATAGAACGAGCTCATGTACCAGTCTTGTCGGATTCTTGTCTTCTTCTACAAAATTGGATGAAAGCTCTGAAGCTAAATATGTAAGAACTGGGAACATACTAAGCTTGGAAACAATCTTGAGGTTGCTCCTTTTCATTCATTCTCACTTTGTCAATAATCTGGACTAATGAGAGTGCAACAATAAAATTAAGAAGTAGATTGCCTTAAATAACATGCAAATGGTGAGATTGTTGAAAATTCAGGATGTTCTGACTGCTGCAAGATCCTTTTTGCTTCTGCAACTTAATGCTGATTACTCTTCAATAAAGTTCTCAGGTGCCAAATTTATCTCAGGCACGTGGACAGTCGGTTGCTCATATGAAGAAAAGGCATCAACAACACGCCGCGGCATTGTCCTACAAATTTCCGACTCTACCGGAGAAGTCATAAGTTTCACTTCTGTGTAGAAGGTGAAGACCATAACAAGCAAGAGAGAATATTCCGAAGCGCAAATAGCATCAATATTGAAGAAGGTTAAGCCGGAACCTGTAAGTGACATTGACTTTGACTTACGTTTAAAAAAGCTGGAGAATTCAATCGATGTAATTTTTGCAGCAATTGCACAATTGAAAAGTGCAATAGATGCTTTAAGTATTCAGATACCCAGGAGCGAAGTCTCTCTTAAACCAGAGAAAATCCACGTAGAGAAGTTCTTGATTATTTCCAGAAAGAAAGCGGCTTCCATGATTAGAGAATATATCTTAAAGCATCCAGGTTGTCGCACAAGCGAAATCATTGCAGATTTACGTCTTCAACCGGACCTTGTTTTGCAAATCCTGAAGAAACTCAGCAGAGATGGCGAAATCAGGAGCAAAGAGATTGTCTGAAGGTCGTGAGTTGAGTCCTCCTGGTGGAACGAAGGTGAATTTTGCTTCTGCTGTGATTTTCGCGAGAAAGATAGTTGTCTCCAAAAAACTAGTTATGTTAACGAGTTCTCACAGAGGAATGAGTGCAAATGTGGAAAATGGTTGGCTAATCATAGATCAGAAATGGTATCTTTCATAAACAGTGAAGCAAAACAATCTCTATAATTGAGTCTCAGGAAACTGAAAATCGCACAAATTGGATTTGTATGCCAGAAATCGGCATGATTTGAGCTTGGTTTTTTGAAAAGGAGCTATGTGGACGGCGCTGGGTGAAGGCTTCGTTTAAATTTTTCTCGTCTGCAAAGATTGGATTATTGATAGCGATCAATTTAGACAAATCTTAAAGATTTCTACCCTCCCATGGATAAGCACCTACAATGAAGGTGATAGAGTATTGAGTATGTCTACGTTTATTGCAATCGGAGTGGGACAGGGTGATGCATTTTTCCTGGAAAAAGGTGACAAAACACTGCTCGTTGATGGTGGAAAGTCAGTTTCAAGTTTTCCTGGCCGTTTCTTGAAAGCGGCAGGAAGAAACCACTTGGACATTTTAGTTTGCACTCATAACGACTCGGATCACGCAAATGGAGTGCTAGGCTTCTTGAGGCAAAAAAGATTTACTGCTGATGAGGTTTGGCTGCCCGCATCTTGGATGGATAATCTCCAGGATCTCATGATTAATCCTGAAAAATTTCTGAAAGAACTCATAGCTGACATTCAGAGGCTTGACGATCATTTGGCCAGAGACTTGGAAGCCGTCGGTGAAATGTTTACGATGATACAAACTCAGAAAGAAGGGTTAATTGTCGAGGAAACAGCAGAAAACCTTCGAAGACTGGTCGAGCAAGCTTCTGAGATTTACCATCTTGACTTGGGAAAGCAATTCAGAACACTGTACAACTTGAAGCTACGGAACCCGAAGCATAGATTGACTAAAGAAGCCTTAGTCGCGTCGAACTTGATTAGAGAGATAGCTTTGAGCGCATTTCGTTCTGGTTCACTGGTTAGATGGTTTGACTACATTGGCGATAATGGATTTACTAAGGCATCAGGAGGAATGACTGACCTCTTAGTCCCCATAAATGCTGTTGAAGTGGCTAGAATAAAGCGCCCCAAGAAAAGTGCTCTCGAATATATTTCTTTAACAAGGGTTAATCAACAAAGCCTTGTATTTGCATCGCCAAATAACGAGTTCAGTCCTTTTGTGCTTTTTACTGCTGATTCAGATCTTTCCTTTCGTCAGCCCATTCCTTGGCAGGACCAGATGATAATTACTGCGCCGCATCATGGTTCAAACAGCAATAATCGCGCCTATTGGAGATTCGTTCATGAGACACCAAACAAGATGGATGTTGTTTGGGTTAGAAGTGATAAAAAGAGCAATGCCAGACCCAGTATCGCGTACATAGTAGTTAATGGTAGGAAATACTGTACCTTGTGTCGCCGTTCAAAATTACTTAAACAGGATGTGTTGCTAACGTCGTCAAGATTCAAGAATGCGTGGCAGCCTGTCCATACACAAGGATGCTGCTGCATTTAGAACCCTATTTTCTCCTGAAAAGACTGCCTAGATCCTGACAATGAGGAAAGACCCACAATTATGTGCTTACTATGTTGTTGCGTCGACCTAACCTGGTTCAAACATCAGAGCGAGGCTTGGTCTGTCTGTTGAACTCTTGGAAGACCGATAAGCGTTTGTTGGGACTTGTCTTGAAATACGGCTCAATTTGCTTTGTTTGCGAAAAATCATAAATATGGAGAGGGCGGAATGTGAACGCCGCGCCAAGTGGAGACGCCTCTGGCGATTCCCTTTTTTCTACTTTGGAGGTTGTTAACCATGCGGTTTTTCATGTTGGTTGACGCAAGTCTGGGTTAATTTTCACTCCCGAGACCAACTGTCGAGGAGGTATTTGTACGACTGGCGTGATTTATCGATTTCTGATCAGTCTTTTTCCTGCCAGTCTATTGAGTGATATTCGTACAAAATCGTCCGCCTCTTTGATTGCTCGCTATATAGCGCTAGGGGTGTTGTTACTTTTCTTGATCTCTTCTATTAATGTGATTTCGATTAGTTTCTCCTCCGCACGTTTTTCTGAACCTGATTGGTTTTGACATTCTTGGTTTATAAAGTTCCAGTCCAGAAGCCGAGTGTTTAGAGAATGCTACACTGCAAGTATCTTCTCTTTTGCCGTTTTCTCGATGTTTTGTGAATCGATGCTGCCGTCAGGGCCGTCTTGGGATGTTAATACCAAGTCGATTAGCTTGTGTTTTTCATACCAGGCTTTCTTTTGCTCCCATTCTTTTCTGTAGTAATCGAGGTTGAGCATTCCTAGGTGTTCCCAGTACCAAGTCTTTCCTTTGTAGGATATGGTGAAGTCTGGCAATCTGAAGTCATGGGGAGCTACTTCGAGGGATTCCTCGTATTTGTAGTCTATGCCAAGCTTCGTTAGGACATTAGCTACCACGACTTCTGACTTTGATCTCACCATTTCGCCCGTGAGGGTTCTGTGAATGAGTTTTTCCGGGTACGGTAGCTTCACGCCTTCAGGTCTTACTATAGGAGTGAAGAGATTGGTGTTTCGTAGAAGAGTCTCTGATTCTTGCATTCTGCGGAAGATCTTGAGTGGAGTAATGTCCCTTTCAATGAGGAGTACGAGTTTCTTCCTGAACCTTGTCAAGCCAGTGTACAATAACTCTCTAGAGAAGGTTCGTGCTTTTTGTGGGAGAATTAGGAAGACGATTTCGAAGTCGCTACCTTGTGCCTTGTGGACCGTAATCGCATAGGCCAGTTCTAGGTTTTCGTCGACTTCGGGTCGATAATATCTGTATGTTAGGTTAGGTTGTGTGGAGAATCGGACATCCAATGAATCGCTCGCTCGTTTCATCCCTTTGCTTGTATTTGCGATGCATCCGACTTCTCCATTCGCGACGTATCCGTCCACGTATGAGCGTGTCCATCCTTTTCGAGGTGAATTCACGATTTGGATTACTTTGTCCGTGTATACGATGTGTTCGTCTCCAAACGGTCGGGCAGCTTTTCTGTTCCATCTGCAGCTTTCCATTAGACCCTTTCGGTATTTTCGTTGGATCAGTCTGTTTATCTCTCTTGTTCCAAACCTTTGCATGCGGACTGGTGACAGTATCTGCCAGCTCTCAGGATCTTTGTCTGTGTCTTCTCCGATTCCCAATGATTCATTGAAGGACAGGTAGGCTTTTTCAGATTCATCTAGGGATAGTAGCTCAAGCATGCGTTTGTTGAGAATATCGTATAGTTCATCGATGTTGTTCCAGAAGTGTACTTCTAGATCTCCCTTGTTGTATCCACGTGATATTTCCGACAACATTTCATCATCGTTTGGGCTGGGGTAGTCCGCGATGTACCCGTCTGATAGTTTTAGAGCTTCACTCGCTTGGCTTTCTTTTTGCTGACGGACTCGTTCTCTGAGATAGACAAGGTGTTTTCGGCGCTTTTCGTCTTCGTCTAGCCACCCGATCGTGTCCACGAAAGGTCTGCCTGGACCGATGGGTGGCAGTTGGTTTGAGTCTCCTATCAGAACTAGCCTTTTGACGTCGTTAAATCGTATCGCTCTGAAGAGGGTTCCAAGCAGGTCGATGGGTATCATTGAAGCTTCGTCTATGATTATGGTTGAAGCCCCAACTTGTTTTTCTCCTGATTCCTTGAGTGTAAATGTGTCTCTGTCCATCCATCCTGACTTGTTCAGAAATTGGTGAACGGTCATTGCCTCTCTTTCGGCAAGTTTTTGCAGTCTCACACGGGCCTTGCCGGTGGGTGCCAGCAATAATATGTCGGGGCGACCTTCTTTCTCAGCGATCCCTTGTAGCAGAATCTTGACTACGGTTGTCTTTCCTGTTCCGGCGCGACCTGTGAGAACGGAAATTCTATGTGCGAATACCTTCTCCTTCTGGGCTCTTTTTTCGACTTCGGCGTCCAGATGAGTTTCTCCAGCTTTTCCTAGTTCCTTTTCCAATTTGCTTTGCCAATTGACGTTGCTGGGTGGCGTCGGCTCGTTTGTGAGTAACTCGTTGATTTGATTGGAAGTTTCTATTTCCATTTGTCTTAGACGTGGCAAGGCAAAAAACGGATTTTCGCTTTCTGGATCAAAACTGACGGCCTCTTGGTAGAATTTGCTCTGATGCATGATTAGTTCTGGGTCGGGATTGCATTTGCGTTCATCTGGTAGTCTATTGCTTATTCGAGTTAGTGCGTCATCGAATGAAAGTAGTGTATCTCCTGATTTTGCCGCTGATTTTAGGACGTCTACTAACAAAGCTCTTACACGGCGTCTGTCATGCGGTGAGATTCCTTCGTGATTTTTCCATGTCTTGGCCGCATCAGGTTGTGGAATCATTCCATTATCTATCTGTTCGAAGCTGATTGATGCTGAGTCTTTTCCTCCAATGTCTTGTTCACAGATAAGGTAGGGGTTCTCGACTATTTCTTCATCTTTTGCCAATTCATCTTTTACCAATATTTGAGCGTCTTTTCTGAGTTTTGGGTTTGAAACTCTCTCAACCTGTTCCTTTGTGAGGTCGAAAAGGCAGAGGGTTGTTAGAAGCGTCTTTCTTGATTCGGGAAGCTCTAGCCATTCTCTGGAAGCTGTCTCCAAGTCCTTCTTGAATTTGGTTTCAGCGGGTTTCTTTTTCTCCAGAATTGCAAGAAGGTGTTTTAGCGGATCTCTGTCTTTCTTTAGCACTGCTTGTAGAACTTCATATTGGTAGATCGTTCCTTTCGACATTCCAAGATACTCTAGGACGCTGCCTGTGCCCGGGTATGCTCCTCTATTTGCCCAAGTTTCGGCTAGGACCTTGTTGAGCCACTTGATTTTGGAGTCCCAGTCTTCCAAGACTTTCTTTTCACTCTGAGCTCTTTTTGTCGCCTGAAGAATAGTCTCTAGAGCAATAACGGCTTTATCATCGGACATCTGTTCGGAGACATAGGAGAATTGCTCGCGCAGACTACCTGGCACCCTGCATATTATGTGTGTCGGGTCGAGTCCTTTCTTCAGGTACTCCTGATAGGGCAATATAACAGATTGGGCAGAGTGATCTATCGTTATGGCTCTGGACCATATGGGATATTCTTCCGGGTATCTCGGGGTCTTCGGGAAGTACAGCTGAGGGCCTTTTTTGACAATTCGGGCCACGCCAATCAATAAACGATCTCCTGCTTCGTCTACTAATGGGTTGCCATGGTTCGTGTAAAAGAAAACGAGTGAGCGTTTTTCCTCGATGGCATCAAAGTAGTTGTTGAGCCGGTCCAGTTGCTCTTCCGGATTGCTCTCCCACGTTATGCCTTTTTCAGTCGAGAACATTCTTCCATATGGTCTTGCACAGAATGAGAATGGTTCAAGTTCTTCTTCGCTGTCTGGAAGTCTGCGCCAGTCCAGTGGATCCTTATGAGTTATGCGGGCAGGAGTTGCGGAGAAAAGCGATATTTCGCTTGAGCATGGCGGCTCATAGTTCTCGACTGTGGAGAAATTCTCTCCAGCATAGTCGTTCTCTAGGACATCGTTGCGGGAATCGCGTATGTATTCGTGAACCATGCAGGAAGTGTTTGAGAGTGGGTCTTCGCAAATGCAACCGTTCCAGCAGCCGTCGTGCCAAGCGAGTCGTGCAGACATGTGTATGGGCAAGACGATCACCATTACCCAAAATGGTTAGCCGAAAGTCGTTAAAACGCTTGTGGAACTAACTGCCCTCGGAAGTCTGTGCACTGGCATCGGACAGAATTTAAGCTTTGGCTAGGTCAAAGTCCGAAAACGAAGTAGACTCCTAAAAGAGAAATCGTAAGACCGAGTTGAGTTCGTCTGTAACTGGCGGCGTGGGATTTGAACCTGTGGTCCATTTGTCTGGAGAGTCTTTGTTTCGTTGTTTTATTTTCAGTCCCAGCCAGATTAATCCGATTGCGAAGACTAGGGCTACGAAGCTCATGCCCGTTCTAACATCTGCCCTAGTCTTGTCAAGCTCCTGCAATGGCGCGAACACAAGAAAGAACATCAACGCCCCACTGCATAAAGCAAAAACATGCGTGTCACTAGCTTTTCCACGCCAATCAAACCTTCTTAGAAATCTCGAAATCAAGAAAACCAAGAGGACACCGTACAGCATGGCAAGCGGCCAAGGAACAAGAGACGGCGACGAATAAAAACCAAGAAAAAAAGCGAAGCCGCCTGCAGCCGCAACAAGCCAAAACACAACAGGCTTAGGAAGAGCCTTCTGACCCCGCATCCCCCAATCAGACGGCAACCGACGCGCTGAATAAACAAACGCAAGCATAACGGCTATTCCGAACAAGTACTGGGGCAAAGGCGTCCAATACTTCATCAAAGTCGAAAACAACCACAACCCAAACACCGTAACCCCAAACAACACACCAACAAGCGAAACAAACACCTTCCTTCCAACCCAACTCTCACCACGCCGCCTGGGAAAAGCCAACTCAACCAGCAAAATCGGAATGGTTATGCTGAAAACTGCGTGGTAAATCGTCAGCATCTCAGCCCAAACCCAGTTAACGCCCAGCCACCGCCCATAAACAGCCATCGAACCCAAATCAACCCAGTACGGGCTGAACCAACTCGTCACCAGCAAGCCTTCCTCAAGCACGCCGTAAGCCGCACCCAAGAGCAAAACAGAGCCAACGCCTTTCTTCCACCGCACCCTCAACTCGCGCACAACCACCGCGCCGCTACCATACAAACACACAATCATGAAAAAGCCAAAAGGAGTAAAAAACTCAGCTGGAGGAGCAGAACCAGACAGAAGCTCGCCAATCGCAGGCGACAACAAAAAAAGAGCCAAGGCAGGGAGAAACCTTAACCTACTGCGCTCTGTTTCCATGCAATGGACTCACTGTTTGCCATGTATAGGCTTTATTAATTAGAGGTTCAACTCTGTTGAAAAAAGGCGACACAGCCATGAAGTTCATCGACGCCCACATCCACCTATCTGACCCAGCATACGATGGAAAAATCCCTCAAATCATCGAAGAAGCAAGACAAACCAATGTCGTAGCCATGGTTTCAAACAGCATGAACCTTGACACAAGCAGATCTAGCCTTCGTCTAGCTGAAGAACATCCGGGCTTGGTCTATACCGCTTTGGGAATTCATCCTTGGAACACCAGTCAACTATTGCCCAACGAGCTTGAACAAACCATAGATTTCATTCAGCAGAAAGGGGCAAACGACAAAAGAGTCGTCGCAATCGGAGAAGTAGGCTTAGACCCACAGTACGCCAAACGCAAAGAGCAGAAAGAGTTGCAGATCAAGGTTTTCCATGAAATGCTCCATTTAGCTGAAAAGCTTACCCTACCAGTTATCGTTCATTCACGATGGAGTGCAGAAAAAATCCTGAACATTTTGGTTTCATACAGGTTGCGGGCTGTCTTGTGGCACTGGTTCAGTGGCCCAACAGACTTGCTGCCAAAAATAATCGAGCGAGGAGACTACGTTTCAGAAGGACCACCAACAGTTTTTTCAGATAGAATTCAAGAGGTTGTGCGCCTTGTTCCTTTGGAGAGGCTGCTCACCGAAACCGATGGACCTGTTCGTTATTACGGACCGTTCAAGGATAAGTTGACAACGCCTGCTTTCATACCTGAAGTGGTTAAGGCTATGGGTGAAATAAAAGGGGTCAAGGAGAACGAAGTTGCAGAGCAGATTTACCGCAACTTCGTGAACTTCACTCAGATAGGGCTTTGATTACTCAAGCCGCTTTATTATGTGGTATCCAAACTTTGTTTTCACAATGGGTGAAATCTGTCCTTTCTCAAGAGCGAAGGCTACGGTTTCGAATTCCTTCACCATTTTCCCTCGACTGAAGGTTCCAAGATCTCCACCGCGTTTTCCTGAGGGACAACATGAGACTTCTCGGGCTATGTTAGCGAACTTTTCACCCTTGTTGAGGCGGTCCAAAACTGCTTTTGCCTCTTGCTCTGTCTTCACCAGGATGTGGGCACAATGAACCTGATTTGGCATAGGCTAGGCTATTCTTCCTTCTGTTTATAATGCTTCTTAGCCGAAGCGCACAAGACTAACCTTTCAAAGATAAGGTTTTGGTGTGAATATATTCCGCAAAATCCCTTATTTTTCACTCACCTCTTTTTTGTGGTTTTATTTGAGTTGTGAGAACTTTGTTCTAAACAGGTATCATGCGCGCGCTTCATTGCGTGGAAAAGGCGTATATGGTTTGGCCAGATAGTCTTGTCTTCCGGTTGATCCGATTGATGAAGAAACTCTTGGTGATTCTTGGGGCTGGTTATGGAGGTTTGCTGACCGCTGTCAAGCTTGAGCAAATGTCAAAGCACTTAGAGGATGTTGAGATTGTTCTTGTTGACCGCAATGACTATCATCAGTATCTGCATCTTGCCTATGAGATTGTGACAAACGTTAAGAAAGTCACCGATATCACTTTGCCTTTGGCTGAGTTGCTGGAGAAGCGAAAGATGCGGTTTTTTCAAGCAACTGTACTCGAAATCGACTTTCCCAAAAAAGTGGTGAGAACTGACAAAGGCGACTTACCTTACCACGAACTTGTAATTGCCCTTGGAAGTGAACCGAACTATTCTCATATTAAGGGAGCCGAGGAGCATTCTTTCTGCGTCAGCTCGGTAGAGGCGGCTGCCCAGATTAGGGATAACCTGAAGAAACTTGTGGCCCAAGAGAAAGATATCCAAATCGTGATTGGTGGCGGGGGCTTCACGGGCGTTGAATTAGCAGGAGAAATCGCGGAAGAACTCAAGTGCTGCGTCACCATAATTGAAGGCTCTAAGGCTCTACTTCCTCAGTGGGGCATTCCGGAATTTTCTGGAAAGGCAGCTGAAGTCTTAGCTGAGATGGGAGCCAAAATCATCTTCGGCAAGACCGTTGTCGAGGTGAAGCCAGACGCTATCGTTTTGAATGATGGCAGCCAAATTGAATGTTCTCTTTTTGTTTGGACTGGTGGAGTTCAGGGTTCTCAAGTGACCAGAAAGAGTGGGTTGAAGACTGGAAAGGGCAATAGGGTGATTGTCAACAAGTTTTGTGAGGCTGTGGGTTTTCCGGGAGTCTATGTGGTGGGTGATTGTGCTCTTGTTGTTGACTCCAAAACTGGAGAGATTCTTCCGCAATGTATTGAGATTGCTCTGCAACAAGCTGAAGTTGTGGCTAAGAACTTGTACGCGGATGTGACTGAAAGTGAAAGGACTGTTTACGTTCCGAAGTTTAACGGACTAATCTTGGCTATGGGTGAGAAATATGGTATCGGTGAAATATATGGAATAAAGCTGGAGGGACGACTTGCCCAGATAATCAAGAAGATGATTCATCTGCATTATGTTTACCAAATAGCTGGTGTTGGAGAAGTCTTCAAAGAAGCCGTATAGACCGACGCGCGTCTTCTTGTGAAAAATGTAACCTTTTTAAGACAAAGGCTTATGCTATGGTAAGCAATAGGAAAGGCGTTGAACACGCAATAAGAAACTCACTAGTCACATAGAGGTTGAACAACAATTTGGGTAAAGTGCGTACAGAAAAAGTGAAAAAAGTCGCCAGAGAGCTGGTTAAGAGATACCCTGAACAGTTTTCCACAGATTTTGAGGGAAACAAGAAATTCCTCGGTTCCGTCGCTCGAATCTACTCTTCTAAACTGAGAAACCGAATAGCAGGCTACATAACAAGACTAGTTGCGATTTCAAAGGCGAGAGAAGCCGATGCAACAGCGGAAGCAACCGGAGAAAGGACCGAGGAAGAGAAAGAATAATCGCAGTAATATCCTTCATAATATTCACATTAGCTGTTTTGGTACACAAACACGTATCAAATGGTTGAGGAGAAAGGAAGGCACAAGAAAATGCCGCTGATCAACAATTATCAAAAGGGCTGGGCACTTCGCTACATGCGCGAGGCAAAAGCGGAGTTGACGGCTGCTCAAAAAACACCCTACATGGCACCCGGATTGATATTAGAGGCGATGAGGAAGGCTCAAGCAGCCATATATTACAGTTTAGGCGACCCTCCTTCGATTGAAGCCATTGTCCGCCAGACGGTCTTCAAGAGACAACTTGTGAAAGACCCTGTCTTACGCTGTTTAGTGGAAATTGAACTGACAGTACAAGAAGTGGCGCAGGTGCCAGAGTCAGACCTCGAAAGAGCCATGAAGCAAGCTGATGAAATCGTTCAAATAGCCGGAGACATCGTGAAACTTTTCACAGGCGAAGAGGCCGATTAAACGACGATTTCACATTTTTCGAGGAGCAATCGTTGACAGTCAAAGTGAAAGTAAGACTACTAGGGGTTTTTCGGGGATTTTCGGGCAAAAGTGAAATGGACTTAAAGCTTGAACAGGCAACTGTGCGAAGCGTTGTTCAAACAATTGCCACTTCTCTTTCAAAGGAAGCAAGAGGACTCTTGATGGATGCCGAATTGAATGACCCGCGTCCCAACGCCCTCATTCTTTTAAATGGTAAAGAGATTAGCGTTTTGAAGGGTTTAGAAACCGAGGTTAAGGAAGGCGACGAGGTAACGCTTATTCCAGTTTCACACGGCGGCTAATGTTCGATTTGAGGCCCTCTCTCTATAGGAATGGCCTGTGAAACAACAGCAGCCTCTTGCTTTGGTTCTCTAAATTCGCTTTCGTTGACAACAGGCACTTTTAGCTCGGGCAAGGTGTTGAGGTCAAAACTCTTCTTGATTGCCCCGCATTCCTGGCACTCATACGTCAACATCAAGGCTGAGAGTGGATCGTTTGAAAAACCAATCATCAAATGAGATGTCTGCTTTCGACAATTCTGACATAGCAGACGAACAGTGGGATTGTATGCTGTGTGAGCCATTATGCATCATCAAGTAGCCTACGGTTGCTGAGGTTGTTTAAGAATTATGAATTACAAATCCTAAGCCAAAAACTATGCAACATCGTAACATGCTGAAGTTGTTCACTTGTCTTCTTCTTTTGCCTTCTTCCTGATTGCTGAATCGGAAAATCTCTTTTCTAAGGCTTTGGCAATGTCGGGTGGAATCTCCTTTTCGAAAGGCAACTCTTCAGCATGGAGCAACCGCTCCAACAGTGTCTGACTTAATCTACCCGCTGAAACAAAAGCGTCTGGACCGCACCAGCGCAGGTCTTCGAGGCTTGTGTGCATTATTTGGGCGGCTCCGCCTCTTCGTGACAGCGTAATAGAAGGAACACCGTAGAAGGCCAAGGGCATGTGGTCTGAGCTGCCAGGAGGCAACTCGCTGGTTACTTGGAGAGGTATCCCCAGTTCCTTTGCTGTGAAACGGAGTAGTGACTTTAAGTCGTCTGGTCCCAGTACAATGGAGTTTAATCCGCCTAGCAGTATTCCGTGGACGTCGAAGTTGAAGTAAAACCTGAGGTTCTTAATGTTCTCCTTTTTCTCCGCGTAGTTCATGGATCCGCGCAGTCCAAGTTCCTCAGAACCCCACGCCGCAACCCGCAGCGTACGATTCAGCTTTTCCTTCGCAAAGATTCTTGCCAGTTCAAGAACAACAGCTGTTCCCGCGGCGTTGTCGTGGGCTCCGATAACGTTTCTGACCGTGTCGTAGTGTCCGCCTGTGAGAATGTCTTCGCCTTCAAGGTTTCCAGGCACTTCACCCAAAACGTTTTGGCTCTTAGCCGTTGTTCTTTCCACTTCTGTAATCAGTTTGAGCCGTCTTGGACCTTTTAACACGTTTAACACGTCATCATGAGCCATAGACACTGCGGGGATGCTTTTCCTTTCAGTGTATTCAGCTCGGACAGAACGATAGATTGTTGGCGCCAATGGGGTTGTTGATGTATAGATTAGGGCAAGTGGCTCGGCTTCTACGACTCTGTGGAAATCCTTCTCGTAAAGCACCATTGTGAATGCAACAATTTTGTCCTTGACGCTCTTCAGGGCTTCCTGCGACGTGGACTCAAGCGCCACGACTTCTCCTTCAACGCCTTCAGGCGGAGTTGAAAGGGAATTTCCAACAGCTGCACACTTCAATCGTGTGCCATCGGGTAGAGAAGCCTCTTCCTTTAGAAATCGGCTGGTTTGAACTTCAAACTCTTCCATTCGGACGTTGGCAACGCCGAACTCTTCAAACCACGTCTCTATCTGCTCGGCTGCCCGACGCTCTGAACCAGTACCCGATTCCCTGTTTCCAATGTCTTTGACCAACCTCTCCATAAAACGATACGCTGAACTAGCGTCAAAAGATTCCAATTGCATATCCCCCTCCCTTTTGCTGTAAGTGAGTGTGGCAAGAATGAAATATTGCTTTCTATCTTCTTTCTCTTAGGTTAGCAAGTTGAAACCAATAGGCAATGTTGAAGAGCTGACCGAATTAATCTGGATCGTCCGTGAGTCACGCGTTCTACTAGACCTCAGAACGAATGCTTCGACGGCTTTTCCAACGTCAGCGTCACAGCCTGATCCATAGCCTTAGATTCCACCTTCGTTTTCAAGAGGCTTTCAAACATAGACGTCAGATAATTTTCGATAAAGATGCTCCACTTGTTTCCCAACCTGTGGCGTAGATGGAAGACTTCACTGCCAAGTTCAGGATAGTAGTCGCATTGGAACCATCTGGCAAAGTCTGTTCCTCCATAGAACTCAGTTACTAACGAGACTACTGACTCATGATTTGTTCGGCGCCCCATCATGGTTAAGCTGTCAATCGGCCTGACGGAACCTTCCTCTCGCCCTGCCTCTGCTAGTCCTTCTTCAGATGCCACTTCCAGAATTCGCTCCAAGGTTCTAGGCATTATGTGCAGAACTTCGTATTTGTCCGCCCATCTTTCGAAGAGGGCATACCGACGGAGGATTTTGTTCATTAGGACGTTGACGCTTACGCCCTGTTCCTCTGCCTCTTTCTGCAGTACGTCGTCCCACTCTTTGTTTATCCTGAAAGTGCGGGTGAGGGATTTCTTCTTCTTTTCAACGGGTTGGTTCATGAGTATGACTCCATTAGCATTATGCTTCGAATCTTTCAAATAAAGGTAAGTCTCCAAAACATTTGCGCTGATGTTTAGTTACTATTCTGGAACTTGCCATCAAGAAAGCAGGTTGACATTCCCTATTCTGACGTTTTCTAAATGCTTCTTTGCAGCTTGAGAGCATCTGTTGGCCTGCTCGCGACTTGTTGTTGGCAGATCATCCATAACATATTGTGGACAAAAGGCGAGTAGAGTGTAGGGAATTCTAGGGTCGATTTCAGCGATGAAGCTGGCTATTTTCACTATTTCTTCCGCATCAATGTAGCCTGGCACAAGTAAGGTGCTGGCTGTCAAAATGGGCAATTCTGGTCTCTCCTTGTAGAATCTTTCACCAAGCATTTTGAAAGTCTTCAGCGTCGGTTTGTTTGAGACCCCACACAGAGCCAGAGTTAGGTTTTCGTTCCATGCTTTCAAGTCGAACTTTAAGTTGCCGCCGCTCTTAAGCGAGAGTTCTGCAGCCTTGAGCGCCAACTCTTCTTTCTCGTAACCGTTTGTTTCCCAACAAATGCGCAGAATTCGTTTTTCCTTCTCCACTTTTTCAAGCGCGATTTGGCTGGTCTTGATGGCGTGGGGCATTTGCGCCGATGGGTCGCCGCCAAAATAGCAGACGCATGAAACATGTTGGTCTACTTTCTGGGCTAGGCTTTCAGCTGTCATTGAAGGTTGAAGCGTGCTCGCCAGGGTTCGATAGTGCCAGTTTTGACAGAAGAGGCAGTCGTAGCTGCAGGCGCCGTAGAATACCGCGAGGTTGGCGTAGCCTGTTTCAGCTGTCGGCTCGTACGCGTGTTTCGGGTAGCCTGCGCCTGTGCAGCCTGGACAGAACCACCAAGCTACGCAGTTAGTCGGCAAAGGGTCATAGTACCATTCTAAAATGCCCTTGTCAGGTGTGCCTCTATTGCGAACAAGCCTGCCTTCAACGTTGCAGACTAATCCGCAGAAGCCTTTCTCATCAATGCCTATTCTGCAGTCGTTGGCGCACATGGCACAAGAAATACCGTTTTGACTGCGAGGCGGTTTAGGCGGTAAACCAAAGCTTCTGCGGCTTTCAGCGTGCACGCTATCTGTGATTTTCAGAGCTGACTCGGGCTTTTCTCGGATACACTTCATACAGACACCTAATCGACCAGAAATCAGCGGTGAGCGTTCGCCGCAGAGTCGGCACTGTCCCAATTTGTGCACCAAACTGAAAGTGTTTTCGGCATGTTTTAACTTGTTGTTTTCAAGGCAGTTTCTTGAATGGACTGCCCCTGTTGAGTCTTTTTCCGATGAAATAGGCTGGCAAAATCATGATGAGACTGACTAGAAGAATGAGGTAGAAGACTTGAAAACTAATGAACGGATTGGGAATGTCCAAGAAGGGAAAGCCAAGGTTGACGTCGTAGTGCATTGTCAGGTCCCAGCCTAAATGCAGAAACGCACCGAACAGCGCCGAAAGGTATGTTTGCTTCCAAGAATAGTCTATCCACTCTGCGCCTGAAAAAATCTCAAGCAGAAACCCACGAGCGTTAGATTCGGCCAACTTGGTTAACAGAAGTGCCGCTGGAGTCACGAGGAAGACGATGCTGAACGGATTGTGTGTGATCACATGAGGCCCTTGGCCATAGTGAATGTTGAAAAACAAGTACAAGAATGGCTCTAGATCAATTAGGAATGTTCCGAGAAAAAAGGCCAAACCGTTCAAGCGGCGAAAAAACAAGAAGTAGACAGTGGTTGCAGGAATTATGTGGAAAGGTGTTACTGGCAAAGCGGTTTTCACCGAGTTAAGAAGAAGCGAGTTTGCGGGTCATTATGGCTGCGTCTTCTCCGTCTGCGTAGTAACTGTGCGCTGTTTTTTGAGTTTCAAAACCGAGCTTATTGTACAAGCCAATAGCAGGTGTGTTGCTTACACGTACCTCCAAGTAGCATTCTTTAGCCTTGTATGATTTCATGCGGTTCATGGCTTCTTCCATTAGAGCCCGTCCTATGCCTTTCCGCTGGCACTGAGGTAAAACCGCGACGGAGATGACGTGTCCACGTTTGGTGATTCCCAGTAGTCCAAAATCTGGTAGGCCCGTTTCCATTCGGCACATTATATAGCCGGCGATTTCGCCGTAGACCTCAGCGACTATGAAGGTTTCGGGGTACCGTTCGTATAGGTCCATGAAGAAGTAGTTGGAGTAGTTTTCTGGCAGGCACACTTGGTTGATACGTACAACGTTTTCTAAATCAGAAGGTTGGAAGCGTCTGAGCGTGAATGTTGTTTGAACCATCAGTGTGCCCAACTTTTTACAGAGAATACACACGACGTTGAGTTAAACATTTTGCATCTACTATTCAGATGAGTGGACAACCGGGAGCGTGGTGTTTCCATAAGGCATGACCCAGACCTTGCCATCTTTGCCGACTGTGTCAAAGGCGTCTCTTAGGGCGTCGTTTATGGCTCGGGCTGTTCGCAATTTGAAAGTGCCTACTGCGTAATAGTCTGGCAGGGTGGAAACGAGTATGATCTGATTTCTCTGCAGTGCTCTTAGCAAGTAGTAGGCCTTGTGTCCGCCGAGTTGGAAGTGTCGTTTGATCTCGGTTTCCATTTCTTTCAGGTCTTTGAATCGTGTCATCCAGTCGTAGAAGACTTGGTTTCCGTGTCCTTCTGGGCATTCAGCTACCCAGATTATGGCGCCGCCACGTTTCACCGCGTCTAAGGCGTTGTCTACTCCCTTGTAGGCTTGGTAGAGGTCGATGTCTCGTGGGTGTCCGCCTGGGCTCACTATGACGATGTCGGCTCTGCGGTCGATTGGCACTTTGTACATTTCGTCGTCGAGTTTGACGGCTTCGTAGAACGCTTGTTCCAAGTCGCCGGCGAAGGCTTTCACCAGTTCGCCCTTGCTGTTGGTTACGATATTGACGATGAAGTCGGCTTTAGCCAGTTTAGCTGCTTCGACCATGTCTTCGTGAATTGGATTGCCCTCCAAAATGCCTGTACGCGCTTTTGGATGTAGAATCATGGCATGGTTGTGTTGGATTGTTTCTTCGCCTGACACGGCGGGTAATACGTTTTTTCTTCCGCCGGCATATCCTGCGTAATAATGGAGTTCAACCTCTCCTGTTAGAATGCGCAGGTTGGCTTCTGCGAAGATTCTGTTTACGTAGACTTTTGTGCCGTAAGTTTTGGTTTTGCCCAGGAAGACCAGGTCTTTGGCTTTGCAGTCGTGGTCTATGACTTTGACCCGTTGAAGGGTTTGTTCGCCTAAGAGGGTTTTGGTTTCTTCGGGTTTGGGTGAGCGGTGAGTTCCGCAGCCGATGATTATTGTTATGTTAGCGTCTTGGATTCCCGCTTTGTTTAATTCGTCTAGTAGAGGCGGTATGATGATGTGGCTTGGTGTTGACCGTGTTTGATCGTTGACTACGACGACGGTTTTGTCTCCGGGTTTCGCTAGATCGGCTAGGCGTCTTGTTCCATAAGGCTCGTTTAGGGCTCGTGTGATCTCGGCTGTTGTGTCTTTTACACCTTGTTTTTCTTTGGGTTCGATTTTGCCTATGTAGTTGCGTGTTGGGATGCGAGCGCAGATTTGGGTTTTGCCGTAGGGTATCCAGACGTCAACCAAGCCAGTTTCCTTCTAAGCATGATGGTTACTGATGGTGGAAATGATTTCATTTAAACGTAGCGGAAAAAGGAAGTGTTAGAGGCTTGCTTGAGCCTAGCCTCCTCTAGGTTTAGGCAATGTGCTTCCAATAGCTTCAAATATGTTTGAGCTTTGGTTTCATCCTTTTTCCAGTTTGCTTGAGCGAGTTAATGTTGTTGGGTTTTTGGCTTCAAGGAATGAGCATTAGACTATTTTATATACTGTGTCGTTTTCTCTGACGCGCTGATCCACCTTTAACCCTATGCTCTGCCCCTTCTTAGCCGTCTTCACGTTCTCATGTTCAATCTGCATTGACTGTATTGTTTGTTCAAAGTCGGTGGTTGGACCCTGAATCTTTATCTTGTCGCCCACAGACAGCGGCGCCTTCAACTCGACAACAGCCACGTTAATCTTGGAGAAGAAATGCGCTATTGCACCCACTTCTACAGGCTTCTCTTCCACACTCAACTTAACCAACACCCCACTAGCAATAAGAATCAAAAGCATACACATATAACACTTATCAAAAACCTCCACAAAGGCAGGAAAGAAGAAATGTCACTAACACTACGCGACGCGCAATATGCCTCTTGGAAAATCTTCAAAAAGATAAACGCCAAACTCGACGCTGAAAGAGGCAAGCCGTGGGATCCATTCGTAATGGTCACCGACATGCTCGAAGAAGCAGGCGAAGTGGCAGCAGTAGTAAAAGGCTTAGAAGGGTTCAAACCCCCAGAAAAACCAAAAACCAAAGAAATGCTAGTGAAAGAACTAAGCGACCTCCTCTTCATCATATTCGTACTGGCCGAGCACTACGGCGTCAATCTTGAAGAAACCTTCCTGGAACACGTAAACGACTACCTACTCAGATTCCTCAACTAAACACTCCTCGCTCTTGCTCAAACCCTCAAATTTCCCAAAATCTGAATTTAGAATTCATAAAACAAAAAATACCCTCTCTTCTAAAGAGAGAAAGCAATCTCAAAAAAAATGTGGTGAATAAACCTTGCAAACAAGAAACGCAAGCAGAGAGGAAAATAGTAGAATGAGAGTGGATTTCAACCGCCGAGAACTCCACCTAATCAAACTGTGGTGGTTAAGCTGCGAAGACATGATGATCCCCGAAGGCACATGTGAACAATGCGAATTCAAAGACGAATGCCTAGTCATCAGAAAGAAACTCTACGGCAAAAACGGCGGCAACAACAAGACTAGGTCTCCAGCCAACAACCAAGCGCCTACGCCAATCGCTCCTATAGAGGAATTCATACCGACCTAGAACTTGTTTCAAATCTTCGAAATTTTTCGACAACAACACCTGTTCGCTGAAAGGTTACGCTTCTTTCAACTCTTTCGAACGCTTCGACAGAACAGCCGCGATTTCTCGGGCTTCCTCAACCGCGGGCAAAGTGTCTCTCAATTTCTCAAGGTACTTCAACGCACGTAACGTCTTGAAAACCGCGACGCCACGTTCAGAGACGGCGTAGAGAGTAAGCTTGTCACTAAACCTCCGTTTTTCAACAACACCGTTGGAAACCAAAAAAGCCAGATGACGCTTCAGCACAGGCTCATCCATGTGTAATCTACGTGAGAGATAGTCTGTTTTTTGAGGCCTTGCAACAAGAACCTCAAGAATGTTCAAATACTTATCTAATTTTGAAGGCGGCATATCACATAGCACTATCTTCCATGTTTCGGCACAACGAGGATAAAATACTTAAGAATTCAAAATCAGAATCAAAAACCCATATTCTAACTGAGCTAAAACGCTGTTTTATAATGCCGATAGTTTCCGATCCAGAGAGCAAGAATGAAGGCTGACGCAACAAACATAAGAACGAAACCAAGCTCAGTTCGCATAGGAACCGTGGTCTTAGTCTCCACTTTTGAACTCCACTCATGCGTCGGCACATAGTATTTACCCATAAGGTCAAGCACCTCCCTAAGCTGGTCTGAACTTGAGGAATCCATGTACTTACCCTTAGTTTCATTCGCGATTTGCCTCATGAGCTCATCGTTGGAATCCTGACCCAGACTTCCCACATGCAACGCGTGAATTGAAACTCCAACATCGTTAGCCCGCTGAGCACCAATAAGAACTGACCCAAACGGGCTCGGGAAACCGTAATTCGCAAAGCCATCGGAAACAAGAATAATCGCACTACTCTTGTTTGAAGAGGAATAAGGAACTAAGAGGTCAGCCGACACCTGCAAGCCGTATCCTATATCCGTGAATTCTTCCAAACAAGGCAGACCTTCAGCTTGAGTCAAGTTTTGAATAGTCGACACAACACTGTTTTTTTCCTTCGTAGGAGGAAGAGCCTTCACAATCTGGCTTTCAAACGCCACAATGCCAAATCTCACGTTGTCGCTTGCGTTCTGGACAAATTCCGTCAGAATGTTCTTCACGACGTCCAACCGTGACGGGAGAACATCTCTCAGCCCCATCGACGCTGACACATCAATAGCTAGGATTATCTGTCCGGCAACGTCTTTTTCCATAGCCATTGGAACCTCAACCGTCTCCCTTACCTCGCTGAAAGTAAGCAGGGTTGGGTTAGCCAAGACGAAGGTCAAAAGAATAATAACAACGAGCTTTAAGGCTAAACTTATACCCCGCCACCTAGACCCGCGCAAACCTTTTTTCACAACAATTCTGCTCAATCTCTGAACTGGCGGGAAATGAAAGACCTCCAAGCTTCGTTTGAGTCGGTGAGCAAAATAATGCCCAATCAACGTTAACGTGATGAACAGAGGCGCGAAAAGAAGCAACTCAGGGTTTCCCAGTTCTATCAAAGCCATAGCTTAGACCCCTGTAAACCACATCAGAAACAAAGTTGCAACAAGCAGAACAGAAAAAACAACAGTTGGAGTCGGATAGTCTTTAGCTGGAATAGTAAGCCTATCATAGACGGCTTTCAACGCGGTAACCTTAACCTCGTGAGAAATCTGCGAAATAGAGGTTGCAAGGTTTTCAATTTCCTCATTTCTAACTTCGAAGAATTTACCACCAGTCTGGCTGGCGATGTCTCTCAAGGCTATCGGGTCGGCTTCTCCCATGCTATATGTTCCAAATGAAACAGTAGAAACAGGTATTTTGAGGGAAACAGCCGCATCAACAGCTGAGGTTATATCGATTCCTAGGTTGTTTTTTCCATCTGAGAACAGAACAACTGCCTTTCCCCCTGCTGGATACGTGTCAAGCACTCCAATCGCGGTTTCCAAAGCGGTTCCTATCGCTGTTGATTGGTGAAGAGTCTGGTTATCAATTTTCGTGGTAATTCGTGTCCGGTTTACGGTGGGAAATTCTGTGTCATAGATTCGTCCAGCGAAGGACATGAAGCCAAGAAGGTCCTTTGAGGTCATCTTGTTGATGAGTAGCCTGCCCATAGTTTTGGAAACTTCAAACCTTGACGGTTTGAGGTCAGAGTAGTTCATGCTGTAAGATGCGTCCATAAGCAGCATGGCTGTGACTGTATACTGCGCCAACTGTTCTTCTGAAGCCGCATCCACTGGCACCTCGATAGTTGTCGGAAAATAAGGTCTGGCCAACATAAACGAAAGTGCAAGCACTACACACATCTTGGTGCCGATGTTCAACGCTCCGACGATTCTTCTCAGTTTCTTCCATTCAACCAATTCTAAGCGTTTCTGCGCTATTCTCAATCTCTTATGGGACAGATAGAGGAGTGAAATGACGCTGGCTCCCAAGACTATCCCAAGGAGGCTAAAAGTAGGATTCTCAAACTTAATCGGAAACTCAAGCGTGGACATAAGCGTCTCAGCCTTGGTCTGGCTGACCTTTTATGCGCTGCAGTGTATTGTAAGCGTCTCTTAAGCCCTCATACAAGCCTTCCAGTTCTGGGTCACTGCCCTGACCCTGCCCAAGAAGCCTCAACCCTTCATCGATGGCCTGCTTGGCGTCTGTTGGTTTCCCCTGTTTGAAAAGTTCCAGCGCTTCCAAATATTTCTGCAGGCTTTGAAGATAGTTATCAAAGGAGTCCAGTCCTTCTTTGGTTCTAAGCCTGTTTTTGAGTTCTTCAGAAATAGCCGAAGCGTCTCCGCCCAACGAGCTTGGGTTCAGTTGAGAGGCTAAGTCTGCAGCGTTCTGATATCTTGAATCCTTGAGCGCTTGCAGAGCCCCGGACATTTTTTGGCGAAGCTCTTCGGCTTTTTCGTAGTCTTTGTTGGCTATGGCGCTTTGCAGCTCCTTTATTGATTCTTCAAGCTGGGCGTTCATTTTCAGGTAGTCTTTTCCTTCTATGATGCTTCGCAGGAACAAGACAATTTGATTGTAAATCGTCATTTCATTCTGATATTGGTCAACTCCGTGTGTCAGTCGATCTCTTTGCCCCGAGGGAACGTAGAGGATGATTATGTCGCTTAATGCCGAGTCTGACGCTTGAAAATCGCTTTGCAGAGGTGCTAACACTTGCAGACAATACGCAGCTTGTTCAGAGGCTCTCTCGAAATCTTTTTGCGAATAATAATCAATAGCACGACTGAGGTTTTTGCTCACAGTTAACAAATTATCCACGCCTCGAGTCATAACGTCAGAGGCCTGAGCCACACTCTGATAGTTGTTAACCATGTTGCGGACGTATTCGTCGTCGGTGCGCTTCGCAGAGTTCAATTTCGCCTTCGAACTCTCCAACGCCGCCCTTGCCGCATCAAGCAGTTGCTTCGATTCTGACTCACTACTCTGTATAAAATATGTAAGCGACTCGTAGTTTCTGCCTACCGATGTAAGAGCCAATTCTCCTCCCTCAACGGCTTCACTCAAAGCATCACGGCTACTGCCTAATTGGGTGCTCAAGAAAACAGCAGCGACTAGAAGGACTCCTACAACTGAAACAATCAATATCCTTGAATGACTCTTCAGCTTCGTAATTCTCTTCATGAGTACTCAATTTTAAATCGCCATAATAGGAATATAAGTGTCACCAACCGTTAGCTACCATGCCTACTTCTTCTAGTGAACAACCAAATGACAAGCAAAACGACAATCACTCCCACAATTGGAAAAAGAATCCTGTAATCAAACATCCATACGTCCTGAACGGTAAAGCCTTGCAGAACCAAGAAGCCTTCCTGAAGCCTAGGCTTAAAGGAAACAGCTGTGTCACCGAGAACTATGCTGTTGTATTCTCCTAGCGCAAGGACTTCAGACGCATTTTCCTTCCCCTTGAAAACAGAAAAAACCAGATTAGACTCCTCCTCTGTAACGGCTCCATAAATCACTTCGGATTTGACTCCTATTGGAAACCTAAACTTTGCTGAATCATTCTTAAACAACTCGGCTTTTACAGGCCTGGACAAAACTGTTTGATATTGGCTGACATCAAAGAACTCCACTTGGGCGAAAGTCAAGTTCGCAACTCTAAGCGGAACTTTCGGAAGCCATGTAAAGGGAAATGCAGCATCTGAAGAGTTCTCAATCATCCAAGGCACGTGTGCGGAAACCGACTTGGGCAATGTCACAACATGTAATGCTGGTTCAACACACAATGTTTCTGCATCCACCCAGCCAACATTGGGCAACCACACTTGTATCCATGTTTTCAAACGAACATCTGTGACCGTTCTTGTTGGAACTCCAACTGCCCTCAGAATCGCTGCGGCATACCAAGACCTTTCTAAACAGATCGAACTGTTTGTATCATGAACCTCAAGCGCGTCTTTGAAAACATCAAGCATGTCCGTCGTGTTGAGATTTCCAGACAACAACTGTCGCGTTTTGTTACGGTCGTACCCTTGCCTATTGACATAATCTAGGATATTCTTCACGGTTTGAGTCATATTATTTTGAGCCTGGTTGAGATTTGCAGCTAATGTCTGTATCGTCTCGTTCCCTGCGTCAATTTTTCTTCCAGACTCCAGAAAGAGCTTGACATCCTCTGGGTAGTTTTGAGTGAAGGGCACAGAGCCTATGGAGGTCAAATTTTCACTGACTGTTTCTGAGGTCACCCATGCCATAGTGCTAAAATAGTCTCCAGCTTTAAGCGAGTAGTTTGCCACCATCCACAAATTTCCAACGCTGTCCCTTGAAAGGTTGAAGCCTACTGAATTAGATGACACAAACATAGCAACGACGCTTGAATCAATAGCTGCAACATGGTCAGTGAAGTTCTGTGGGATGCTCTCCCAAAGAGTAACGTTGCCCTTTTCCAATGCTTGCAGCCTAATGTAAACGGGCAAAATCACTCGAGGACTAACTTGATCAAGTTGATTCTGGCTCAGAACCCCTCTAGAATGACCGCCACGGTGGTAGACAGAAAAAACGGGTAAAGAAAGGAGCAGAAACAAGAGAAAAGTGAATAAGAGTCTGACTTTCAACGGTACGCTCCCACCCTGGCCTGCCGGTAAATATTCGCGATCTCGAGTATTTTAGTGTCGACATCCTTGAGGTTCTTGAACAACAGCACTCGGGCTCCAAACATTTTACAGCCACTCGTTACACGGATCATAAAAGCTCGGGTTTCAGTGTCGTATTCTTTCTTGAACTCATCAGTGTCAATATTGATCCTTTGAAGCTCTTCACTTTCCATCAGGGTCAGCCAGCCTACGTTGGGCAGATTCATTTCGCTTTCATCTGTCACAATTAGCAGGTTTGTCATGTGTTCTCGAGCCCACATTAAATGAGCGAAATAAACATAGTCTTCAACGTCGTGGTTGATGTCGGTGATGAGGTTGACAATTGCTCTTTTTCTCAAAGACCTTACAACTTCGAGGGCTAGTGTTCGAAGATTTGATGTTCCTCCACTGCGGTATGAGAGGCAAAGCGTCCTCAAAATGCGATAGGCTTGACTGGTACTTCTCGAAGGTGGAAGGAAAAGCTCAGTTTTGCCTCGAAAACAGACAAGCCCAACATAGTCGCCTCTTCTCTGAGCTAGATCGGATAGCACGAGAGCAATTCTGACGGCAGAGGGCACTTTTTCCCTATATTCCATGCTTCCGCTTTGATCTAAGGCTAGGAGAACGTCGAGGTTTCTCTCTTCTCGAAACTGCCTTATGAACAAGGGTTTTTCTCCAGTTGGCCTAGGCGGTGTTCTCGCTGTGATGTTCCAGTCTATTCGGCGGTAATCGTCCCCGAACATGTACTCTCTTACGTTTTCGTAGTCTATACCCAGCCCCATGTACCGGCTCGGGTGCTCGCCCGCCAGCATGCTTTTGACTTTCGTCTTGGTCTCTAAGAGGACTCGCTTTCTGTTTTTGCAGATTTCAAAAATGACTTGCGGAGGTGTCTTCTTAAACAGACTTTTTCACCGTTTTCTTAGTTATGTCAAGAACCGCTCGAATAACTTCTTCAGTTTGGACTCCTTCAATCACTTTTTCAGCTTTGAGAATTATCCTATGGTTGAGCACGGCGTAGGCCACGGCGTCGACATCTTCCACTTGCACAATATTCCTGCCTGATAAGGCTGCGTATCCTTGGGCCGATTTGGCCAGGAAGATTCCAGCTCGAGGGCTGGAGCCCCAACTTACCTCTTCGCGCACTCTTGTGTATCGGATGATTTCGGCTATGTACTGTTTGATCAACGGTGGAACTGACACGCCCTCAGCTATGAGCTTCTGCATGTCGCCTACTTGGCCTGGGTCTTTTACTATGGTTTTGAATTCTTCAACTGGCTCGGTTATCCTGCTTTCGTGTAAGTTGAGTATATTGACCTCTTCCTCCAATGTCTCTGGATAGCCCATCTTAACCTTCATCACGAAGCGGTCAAGCTGGGCTTCAGGAAGCGGGTAGGTGCCCTCCTGCTCAATGGGGTTCTGCGTTGCCACAACAAAGAATGGTTCATCGAGCTTGTAGGTTTCGCCTCCGATGGTGACTTCTCTTTCCTGCATGGCCTGCAGCAGGGCTGATTGAGTCCTTGGAACCGCCCTGTTTATCTCATCTACCAAGAGAAAATTGGCGAAAACTGGTCCAAAGTAAGGGCGGAACTCGCCGACTTTCGGGTCGTAAATCAGCGTTCCTACGAGGTCGGCGGGCATTAGGTCAGGTGTGCACTGAATTCTCTGGTAGCCTCTTTTCTCCGTTAGATTGAGAGCCTTAGCCAAGGCTTTGGCGATGGTTGTCTTTGCTATGCCGGGCACACCTTCTAAGAGAATGTGGCCTCTGACCATCAAACCTACGATCATGAGTTTTATTTGTTCTCTATATCCAATCACGATGTTGCCGAATTCGTTCATTAGGCGTTCGGAAAAGCTGTTGACTTCTTTGAGGGAACTCATATCTTATCTTACCTTTACAAGTATCCTTTTGACCTGAGATCGGTTAGTGTTGACTTGAGCAGGACGATGTCTCCTATCTTCTGGACTTCATCCCAGGGAATATCGGCTACAAATTCTCTGGCGCCTTGGCTTCCAACAACGCTTTCAGGCAAACGGAAAGAAAGTTTCTTCTGGCGCATGAAATCCTCAAGTTCATCTGTGGTCACCGTGTACCGATAAGATTCTGGGTCTAACAAGTGTTTTCGCACTAGGGCCGCGGCGTTTGATTGCCCGCTTTCGTCCAAATATCGGGTTAGTAGGCTTAGGCTCACTTGACCGCTCATTTTTGACACGTAGACTCGTATCCCAGGCATGCCTTGGAATAAGACCACCGAGTCCACGTAGCCCAGAGCGTTTCCTTCAACGTCGAGGACCAGTCTGTCTTTTATGATTTCGGTGCTTCTGTATGGAACCTTGGTTTGAATTGGGATTTTTCTGAACTCAGCCTCTTTGGGTTTGCGCAAGAGAATGATCTTTATTACCTTTGTGCCTTTTTCTTTCCCAATAACTGTGATTTTCACGGTTTTTATCTCGTTCAGGCTTACCTTGCCCTTCTGTTCCTTTCTTTCTACAGTTGCCTTTACCATCGGCACTGAAACACCCATTCTTTCCGCATACTTTAGGTAGTGTTCGTCGCTCAGTTGTTCGCCAACTCCGAGTCCAAGTTCTTTTCTGATGCTCTCAGCCAGTATGTCTTCTGCAGTTACTCGCCTAGCCTTTGAACCAAAAGACAGTTTTACGCCTCTCAGCAGATCCGCTTTCAGGCTGGCAACGTCTGCGACAGTTTTCACGTCGGGTTTGCCTTCATATGCAAGGACAAAGATTTCGTTTTCGCCTATGTTGATTTTTTCCACTTTTCCATAGATGTATCCTTCAGAGTCAACGATCGTTGCATCAACTAGTTCGTCTTCCCTGTATGCGCGTTCCATTCTTGCTCTCTCCGCATGTTTCAACGTTTATTTTTCACTATTGATTTCGATGGAAGAGGAAGATATTAATTGCTCTGCTATAGTTAGCTAATTTTGAGTATCATTGGAAGAGAAAAGTTTAGGGCAACTCTCAGAGTTCATTAAAGTCGGCGGGTACATGACCGCCGGCGGAGCCCTAGTGGGCTTCAGCGTAGGAATATACCTACTTTTTGATCGTGCACTCTTCAGTTACTTTGTCCAAATTGCCCAGTTTGAGGTTCTGAGTTATTTTCTCAGTGTTTTCATGCCAAGCTTCATCATATTGATCGTGATTGGGTATTTGCTTGCCACAACGTTGGGATTGAAGCGAACCAATCTTTCAAGTTTAGTGCCGCTCTGCTTGCTGAGCCTGTTATCGATGGTCTTGTCTGCGCTTTCCATTTTCTATTTCATTTCTTTTCTCGGAGGCTTCTTGACCCTAGTCGTCTTGGTTAGAGCTTACGCGAAGCCAGCGTTCAGGAGCCTGTCCCCAAGCTTGGCTTTCTTTTTTTTAGAGTTGGGCGCCATGTTTGTCGTGTCCTTTTCGATGCTGTTTCTTTTGATGTGGATTGTGTCCAATATTTTTGTCACGTACGCGATGGGTTTCTTTGGAAGCTACTCTCCTATCGCATTGTTGCTAGTTGGAGTCCTTGCCTTTCTCTTGTTTTTTGTTGTTCCTTTGTGGGGTCGTCGTGGCACTGACCTTGGGCTAAGTGGAGCGCTGGGGTTTGCGATTCTGGTTCTTTCTTACCTGTTTGCTATTCAGAGCGAGTATGTTCTCTTCAACGCGTCGGCTTATGTTGGCATGAGCCTGCTGATTGCAGGCTTTGCTCTTATGATGATTGGTAACCTGATGTACTTCAGGCTGTTTTTCTTTGTGCCTGAAGCTCCTGTTATTCCTGTGACTTCGACCTTGCTCCAAGGGAGATATTGTCCCTACTGTGGAAAACCCCGTTTGACCGCTGTTCAGAATTTGTGTTCAAGTTGTAGACGAAGCTTGACGTGGACTCCCTACGCTCCTTTTTGCTCCGCTTGTGGACGACTTGTTTCAAACGATGCTCAAGTCTGTCCGCATTGCCACGAAGACATTAAAGACAAGCAAATTCACTTCAATCTGAGAGAGACACAAGAACAAGCGATTGCAAACAAAGTAGTCATTGAATCAGAGAAGAAGAAATCGTGGATGATGAAGGGGTTTCTAAAAATTACACGATCGCTACAAACCGTTGGAGGAACGCTATGGTCTGCAAAAAGATTCCTTAGCATCATGATAGAACGTATGTCCTTAACCTTGAAGGAGGTTGTCTTCATGATCATTTTGACATATCTTTTCGGTTTCATCGCATTCGTTAGTTACAAAAGAGTTGCGCTCATGAATCCATTATCTAGCAAATTAATGCTTTTTTATTATGGTTTTCCTTTTGAATGGCTTCAGGTAAACGCCCAACTTTCTCTCAAACGAACTCAAGTGTACGAAGTGAATATCCTGTGGATATCGCTTGTCTCAGACGTAGTTTTGTATTTCCTAGCTTCATTCGCTCTCGTGTATGGAGTCACAAGATTGCGACGTTGACTTGCCCACTATTTAATTTAGATTTTTTATTCCCCGTAGACTTTTTCGACGACGACTGGTGAATAGAGGCATTTCAGGAGATCGTGGCAATTGTAACATTCTGTTGGAATGCGGGTTTCATTAGGAGCCTTCTTCATGTACAAATAGCCCAGATAATTGAGGCAGCCCTGAGGTTTTGTCTTTTGAGTTTCAGGTGCTGTCTGGGTCTCCTTAACCTCACTTGGACTCTCTTTCGTAGCTTCATCTTCACGGGTTTGTGCTTCTTCTCTTTCTTCGCTAGGTAATTCCGTAAGAGTCTTGTTCACTTCTTTCTGTCTAAGCTTTATCAGAATCAGTATCGAAACTAATGCAGCGGGCACGGCCACGTAAACCCATACCAGGTCAATGGTAAACATTGCATCACTAGAACAAGTTGCCCTCAGTTCACGTTCAAGCGTCCGCAACCCAGATTCATAATGATTATGAACTCAAAATCTTAACAGATGCTAATATGTTTTCATAAGTAGACGAGGCAGGATTTGAAGCAGCAACTTCTTCATGAAAGAAGACATCTCCTAGTTTTCCTTCTGAACCTTATTCTGAAAGATCATTTGAACTGTTCCTTCGCATGCGCACAATACATGTTACTGAATTGACAACCGCGCTCGTATTCATGTAGAAATCAATTCTGCTTCTTCATCTACTCTTCGGGATTTTCTAACCACATCCCTTTTGCTCTGTTCAAAGAATCTATAAATCTGCAATTCCTGTTCTCTTCAAGTTTGAGTCCAAGTTTTGAATAAAGGTATTTTAAGATGGATCTTTCAATAACAAGTGAACCAGCCCCAAAAATGCTCTCTAGACCTTTTCTAAAGGCTTCAGGATGTTCTGGAACCTTCCTTTTCGTAACAGAATAGTCTCTTTCAAGATGATAAAGGATGGCTTTTCGAGAGCTCTCCCCCAAAATCCGCAAGCCATGGTCGACAGCTTCAATCAGAATCTTTGCGAACTCGTCCTCGGTTTGGGGCACTTTGCTTCACCTAGAGCTCTTTGTTGTGAGCGTGGAAGGCTAGAGCGAACAGGATGTAACCCCAAGCGAAGAATAATTCTGACCAGTGCCCATTATAGTAGGTGCCCTGTAATGTCGTGTAGCTGAAGAGTAAATCGCCTATTACATTCATCAGGATTGCACCATTGATGAGGAGCCAAGCTTGTGCTACCTTCCCTTTTGCAAATATTAGCACGCCTAGAATTGATAGAGAAAACAAGACAATGTCTAACGCAGGATATGCTATGTCCACGGTTAGAGTGACTATGTCCTTTTCTGATGTATTTGCAAAAATAGGTGGTACAAGAAGCAGGAGAAAGGCAAAACTTGCGATGCACACGGCTACTGTGGCTATTGCGAACATTGTCTTAGAGACTGCAAATTGAAAGGTTTGTATGTATAGGTAAAGGGCGATGAAAAGAGGCACATATCCAATCAACCAAGCCGCATCTGCAATTGACGGATACGGTATCTCCACATTTAACAAGAGCGTATAAATCGCCCAGCCTAGTTCGCCTAAAAACCAGAAAATCATTCCCAAGGTGAAACCAGTCCAAATCTTGGGAAATTTCTCTCCAGGATTTCCCCAATACTTTCTCAGAGCAAACCCAGATACGATCACGGCTACAGCTGCGATGAGTGGAAAGTAGGCATTTGAGAAAAAGTACATGAAATCTGGGTATTTGCCTTGGAAAAAGTAGATCAAGACTAGACTGACGCTCAGAACTAAGCTCGTCGCGTATGCGGTCCTCATATGCATACCTTGAGGTGTTGCTCATCTTCAGAGTAGAAAAATCTTAGGAAATTCAGATTCAGATTTCGTGTACATTCTCACTTGTGAGCGAAAAATGTTAATTTCAACATTGCATCAATTCACGGTGAATGAAAATGAGGTTTTGTGATAACTGCGGTTCCTACATGAAGCTCACTGCGGAAGGATACTGGTGTCCAAGATGCGGAAAGATTGTTCCCTCAGAATCGGAGGCAAGGGAGATGCGCACCGAACAAAGTGAATCCAGTGGTATCTATGTCATTGATGAACCTTCAAACGATTACGCAAGGATTTCTCAAGTGTGCCCCAAATGTGGAAATGAAGAGGTGTATCATTGGGTATCAAGCATTTCAGGCGAACATGCTGGCATAAGACGAGAAAGAACAGTAGAACATTTCAAATGTGCAAAGTGTTCATACTCGTGGAACAAGAGCTCATAGACGCTTACATTGTTTCTCTCTATTCTAACGGCGTAACACTAGCGCCTAGAAGGTTTTACAGGACGCTGCGTCTTCTAGAGAGCAATATAAGAAGCCCAGTGCCTGTGTTTACAGGTGAAAAAGGGTAACGAACTAGGGGCAAAAGAGAAGTAATGAAATGTCCCAAGTGCAGCGGAGAAATGAGGTCAGGAAGCGTTGCTGGGAACTTTCGCATTCTTAAGGAAGGCGATTTGTACGGGGACATGGCTCGGGTCTTCTACTGCAGGGACTGTGGCTTTGTTGAGCTCTACAAGGAGCCGTCGACAAAGGAGTCTGGGCGATGGCGAGCTCGTCCGACAGAGTCGGAGCAGGCTCCCACGAGCGAAGAGCCACAACAACCCGAAAAGGAAGAGACTGAGCGCAAACCCGTCAAGAGACTAGTCAGATAGGTTTGTCGTCCTGGACTGTCTCTTCTGTAAGGATAGAGACTCGCACAATGTGAACATTGCGCGGCATTTGACGCGGCGGCTCCTTAGCGCTGAGGCAAGTGTGATTACTCGATTAGTTTAAGCAAATCTTCTATGATGTACTCCATGAATTCTTCCTTAGAGCTTTTGCTGAACAATGTGATCACGGTGTTTCTTGCGATGCCGACTACTATACCTCGCTTTTCAACTTCGAATACTACATACCAGATTTGCCCATGGTTTAGATAATCCTTGTACAACGCTGTATCAACGATGGCTGGTCCAGCTAAGCAGAGCTTCTCTACGCCGGGGATGTCAACTTCGTCGAACCATATGAGCTTTGTCGCTTGCGGAGTTGATTCATGAAGGTCTTTCAAAGTCTTATGCGAAATTCTTGTTTCAACGATTGCGTGGGGGGTTATGAAAAGAGCCTTGCTGAGCTTGTTCGCCACAGAGTTTGTCAGTAGCTTCTTTACTCCCCGAGCCACTGATGGGCCCAGCACGATGAGGAAGAGCCTACGCCGAAACGGTTTAATCCAGAACGGTGCTTCCTCGGTCACCGGCGTTTCAACGAATTCACGCTTGTAGAAACGTTGACGCATGAAATCCTTGCTGAAAACACCTGACAGCGAATCTCCGTCCCTTTTCAGGTCTAAGATTTCTGTGACAAGTGTGATTTTTTCTCCTTCTTTGGTTTCGTATAGTTCCTCTTCATGGAAGCCCTTGAGCTTGCCAGCTATTAGTTCGATGTCGGCTTCCTCTTTTATCTCAAATACTTTTGCGGGCAAGACCATTCGTTAACACCCAAAGACAATTGTAACCATCTCAATTTAAGCATGACCAACAAATGCGAAATATGACTTCTGATACGCACCTGGCTAGGTTTACAGCTTCGTTTGGATTCTTCAGGTTTTTGCGATGAAATAGATTATATGAGAATTCGAGTCTTTTCCTGTCACTGCCTTTAGTGTCATGCGACGTATGCGCTGAGTTGTTCAAGTGATTTTTGTTCTTCTCCGTGAACACTGAAGCCACGGAGATTGTTCGTGGTGTAGCCAAATGGACTTAGTATGTTTGCGGCTGAAGAAAGCAGTAGGTCTAGATATTTCTTTGTGTCGTAGTGAACGTTTGTGTTTAGGAGTTGCGCTGGCTTAACTCGCCTTAACACGTTCTTACTTTCTGAGTTGGTTATCAGATATTGAACTGTTTGTCCCGCTGAGGTTTCGACACCCTCTTTCATCAATTGTTTGGCCGCGATGGCTTGCAGAACATCGTGAGTATACTTGGACGGATGCAAAGAAAGTCTTTTGGCAATCGTGAGATCATTTGCAGAAACTTTTCCAGCAATTAGTCTCTCTGCGTACTTTCTGAGAACACATAAGGCGTCGGGTATTTTGTCCATAAATTGCGTTGAGTTTTGCGCTTTGGCAAGGACTTTAATCATATCCATTTGTGCGTCGTAAATAAATTTAGGCGTGTCCGCTCTCCTTGTCTCAATGCCTCGCACCTTGATTTTTCCGGAATCAAACACCCCGTAGTACCGGTTCAAAACTGGAATTCCAGAATGAGTTTTGGACGGCAAGAAAACAATCCACTTGTACCGCCCTTCAACATTCAATTGCACCCCAACCTCTCGGCTCACTAATCCGCAGAGTTCGGCGTAATCTCTGGGCTCGGCACTTTCTTTCTTTAACCATAAGGAATCAACAATTCCATGAACTACCTCAAAACCACGTTTTTCAGCCATTCGCGCTGCCTTCAGTAAGGCATCTCGGGCAAAAGCGCAAACAGCGATGTGTGCATCAACCTTGCCAAACCTTGCATTCTTGTAACCTAAATACCCAAAACACGTGACTAAAATCCACTTTAACGCGCTTTGTCTCTGATCGTATGTTTCTTTAAGCTCTGGCTCTTCGGCTTCATTCCTCAATTTTTTATACAGTGCTCTTTTTCTTAGAATGAGCCACAATGTTTTTGGAACAATGCCCTCTCGCTTTCGACAAATATTGTATCCTAACTCGGGCACCCTAAGCGACGAGCTCGGACAACACTTGCAAAGAATAGTTTCAGCCGAGATGTTTCGAGTTGCCATCAAAGACGGGAACATTGAGGCAAAATCCACTTCAACCACACTGTCATGTATTCCCAGTTTGGGTTCGAAGATGAAACCTCCCCTGTCTGCGACGAGCAGTTCCCAACCCGACTTGAAGGATTCTGATTCGCTTTTTTTCCAAGGAATGAGAATCTCGTCTCTCATAGCCTGATAAAGCTGCAGTGAAGACATTATTGAGCCGATGGAAGCCCTCGCCGCTCTATGCAACGGAACTCTGCAAGTCCTCGACACTTCGATGAGGCCTTGCAGGCCACAAGCGGAGTAAATGAACGTGTTTTGAGTGTCAATGTGTACACGTCCAAACAACCTTCGCATGGGCGCTTTGAAGTAAACCCGACCATAAGAGAAGAAGGTTGTTCCATGTCTTCTCTCAGCCACCAATGGAACGCTTTCTCTGCCCAAAAAAAGGCGATTAAACACACCGTTGATGAGTGCACGATGGGCTAGATATGGAAGCAAAAATGAGTCACCGCCTTCAGTCAAAACGATATCTGGATCCTCCTTCTGAACAGCCTTGACCATACTTAGAATCTTTTGTGTTTCGTCGCCTTCACTGATGATTATTTCTTTTCCATTTGATTCTAGGATTATGCTTTCAATGGCATCGCTTAAGACGGGAATAATTTTCTTTTTGGCGATTTGAACCTTCAACGTGAGCTGGCGAATGGGTGGTAGCTTGTAGTTGCCGCTTTCAACCGAGTCCATCAGCCAGTAGGCTAGTCGCTTGCCTTGAACAGCAACCCCAACATGAGCCAGTGGAAAAATGTCCCTCTCATAGAGATAAATTTGAACGTCTGGAACATCTACGTTGTGCAGCCTGTACCTTTCGTATCCACCCAACCGCAGTAACCTGCGAGCAAACTGAAGTCTCATACGGCAATCAGTAACCGTAACTTCCAAAACCTTCGATTTCATGTCATTCATAAAATCTGCATATTTCTCAACGTAAGACCATTTAACCACCAATTTGCTATTTCTCAGCCTATCAGCAAGTTTGGACAGAGCAGCGATGTTTCCAGACACGTATATTTTTGGTTGAAACTCATCGATAAATTTGACTCGCTCACCTCTCTCTGTGATGAACCAAACCGTCATCTGGCCAAGTGAAGAAGGATAGAGGTCAAGTATCCAGCCGCGCAGTGGGCTAATGCTGGAGAAATCGCTTTTCAATTCGGTCAAGCTGCTCCTTGAGCTGTGCGATTTCTCTCTCCTGACTCAGCAGAATTGACATGAACATGGCTTCCAGCAGAACAGGCCTTGTTGCCATGCTGCCAGCTGAGGCGTACATTCTACAGGCGTTCATCATTTTGTCAAAGGCTTCGACATCAGCCATTCTCAACGCCTTCCTCAAACCTTCCCAGTTGGAAATTTCGGCTTCCAAAGCCTGCCTGTATGAAGCAATGGTTCTACCCAATCTTCTACGCCTCCGAAAACTGTTCCAAAGTGACCCCGCTGGGCAAAACATCAACTGTAAAGGGCTTGAACACTGGACTGGTTTCCAGCTTGAACAGCATTTTGCCCTTAGTCTCCTCAATCTTGATAACTGAGCCTGCTAATCTTAACAGTGTTGACTCGAGCGCAAAACGCCGTTTTGAACAATCATGAGGAAAACAAGAGGCTACAACTATAACGTTTCTTTGCGTGGCTAATTCAGAGAGATAAATCACAGCTTTTTTGAAGATGTTTAAGGCTTCTTTTGCTGGCACGTCGGGGTCCAAAAACAACGCCGTAATGTCCGCGATCAAAATTAGTTTTGATCTATAATGTTTTAGGGCGTTCTCTAACGCCTTAAAGATGAGGGTCGACAGTTGGTAGGCGGTGAAAGCCCGTGAAACAAAGATTCGTTCTAGCGCTGACCGTGGGTCAAGGTTGTATTGCTGGGCTGAGGCTGAGATTGCGTATGGGTTAAATGTGTTTCCGCCGTCAATGTAAATCGCCGTGGAAACAAACCTTTTTTGCTCTTTGGGAAGTTGACAGCGAATAGACAGCATAAAAAGCAGCGTCTTACAGAACGAATGTCCATATAGAACCGCAAAATCACCCGCTTTAAAGCCTGAGAAAGCCTGATCAACGCTTGGAAGACCGAAAGATAACATTTGCTCAGCCTTGGTTAACATGGGATCACAACTCTTTATGGAGAGTAAAAATGGAAGAATTTACAATTCATAAGCGTTTAGCCGCAAAGAAAGTTAGAGTTTTAGAGTGAGAACAGTGAAACTATCAGTGTTTTCAAAAAGTAAGGAGTTATGTGGACGGGGCTAGGTTTACAATTTTGTTTGAATTCTTCGTTTCTGCCTTTTTTGTCATTATTGCGTGAATCAAGGCATATGTGCTACTTGTGGAATGACTTCACGCCCAATAATCTCGATCGGTTCAATCTCATGGACGTTGATTATGTTAAAGATGACATAATTGATTCCCAAGTCAGACAATTCACGACAGAGGTCAATAACTTCAGACGCATCCTGTTCATCTGGAGCCAGCTTAATAAAAGTTTGTACCGTTTTCTCAATGTCACTATAGGAACGTCCGACATCATCACAATGTTGTTTCAAAATCGTCAGTTTTCCACGGAGGAAGTCGAGACGATTCTCATATGTCTTTTTGAGTGGGGCAGGCGCTTCTTTAAGTGGGGAGCCGATGGAAAAATTGCAGGCATCCGCGTATTTTGCTACTAGTCGCAGTGTCTTTTTTTCTCCTCCGCCGCCGATCAAGATGGGCGGGTGGGGCTGGCTCAATGGTTGAGGGTTGTTGATAGGTTCGGCCAGCTGATAGTATTTACCTTGATAGGGTGTCAAGTCGCCGCGCCACATGTGTTTGGCTATCTGCAATGTCTCTTCTAGACGCTCAAAACGTTCACGTAGAGGTGGAAAGGAAATGCCAAGCCCTTTTGCCTCACGTTCAAACCATCCGGCACCAATGCCGAGACAAGCTCGTCCACCCGAGAGGACATCAATCGTCGAGGTAATTTTCACTAACACTGCTGGATGTCTGAAAGAATTGCAGGTTACCGTTAGTCCAACCTTGACCCGTTGCGTTAAAGCAGCTAAATAGGAAATAGTGCTGTATCCCTCAAGTATTGGTGCGTCAACAGGTTGACCAAACACACTCAGCGCGTTAAGAAGGTGATCTGGGGCCCATAGGCCGTAAAATCCCATATCATCAGCCGTTTTGGCTATCTTTGCAAGTTTTTCACCAAAACAGGTCGGTGAGCCCATCTGAGAGAAACCTATTTGCAATCCAATTTTCATCTCAATTCCTCTCTGTCTGTTTTTGCTTCGAGTGTCTCCTTAGGCATGTTCTACGGAGGAGAAACTTAAACATTAATGCAAAAGAAGTTTGATGGACGATTCTCTTCAAGATGGAAATGACACGCATTGGTTTCATTTGTCAAAAATAGGCACAAAACAACCTTGATTGCCAAAGAGAGTTATGTGGACGGGGCGGGATTTGAACCCGCGGCCTCAGCGATGCCAACGCTGCGATCATACCAAACTGATCTACCCGCCCTAGCATACGCATACCGCAACGGAAAACTATTAAGCGTTATGTCTAGGTTTTCCGCATTAATTTTAAATTGGCGATTACCTGCGTCTTCTAAAGAGCATGAGGGTTGATGGGTTGGACGCGCGCGTAATTTCAACGAAAAAATGGGTGCGCGCAAAAGTAATATGGTGGGGTCTGCATTCTGCTGGAGAGCGGAAAAATCCATTGGAAACCTTGGCTAAGATCAAAGCAGAGTTCTCGTTCATCAAAGGCAATTACCTACTCCTTGTTCTAAGCTGGATTCTAATGGATTTCGCCTTGGAATTGCCAGCGATATTCTACGGTCCCTACGTGATATATGACCTCCAAGGCTCACCAGTCATCCTAGGTCTAATAGGTTTCATTTCATTAATAATTCTAGCTTTAGTTCAGTTTCCGGGCGGATACCTCGCAGACAAGTATGGGAGAAAATGGCTCGTCTCAACCATGACAATAGGAGTTGGCATTGCTTACATCTTCTTCGCCTTGGCTCCGACATGGCATTGGATTCTAATCGGATCGATGCTCGCAAGCTTCTGCCTGATATACCAACCCGCCTTGTGGGCTTTGACTGGAGATTCCACAACCTCGGAGAAAAGGGGCATGGGTTTCAGCATAATCACGCTCATCAACAATGTAGCTACGACGCCGGCGCCCATCGTAATAGGCATAATAGTTGCAGTTTTCACACGACCACTCGGCATGAGGATAGCCTATGGCATAACAGTACTGGGCTTTTTCGTAGCCGCAGCTTTCCGAAGTCGATTGAAGGAAACAAAGCAGAACCCCCAGAAGATAGGGTTCAGAGATCTTTTTCAACATTATCCAAGCGCCGTAAAAGAAAGCTTTGGTGTGTGGAAGACTCTACCTAAGCAAGTGCTCTACCTATTTGTTGTCAACGTCTTAACCACATTTGCCATATACATTAATTGGCTGTACTTCTCAGTTTATGCCGTGGAAGGCGCAGACAGTGTATTGCATATCAGCCAAACTGATTGGGCTCTGGTTAATACAATGTTGTTCGTGTCAATGCTTCTTGTTGCCCTTCCAATCGGCAAAGCCATCGACCGATACGGCAGGAAGCTTCCGCTTGTTCTATCTTTCTTAGTGTTCATTCCGGGCGTCTTATTATTTGTTTATGGTGATCTCACCAAGCTGTTCATAGCGTTTCCTTTAATGGGCATTGCCCAGATACTGTTCTTCTCATCGTTTGCCACGTTACAGATGGATTATGTGACAACTGAAAAGAGGGGAAAGGTAGTAGGCTCGTCCAATTTCGTAAACAACATCACGGGAGCTGTGGCACAATTAGTTGGTGGAGTCTTGTACGTCACATCACCGCAACTTCCATTTCTCATAACGCCGCCCATAATAGCAGCTGGATTTGTCATTACGGCACTTTTGATCAGTGAACCAAAACAGCGTCAACAATGAAACACAGTACAAACCGTTGTACTTGCCAAAAAAAGGATGGGTGGGTTATAGAAAAAGGGGTTTATTAGACATCACTAGTCGGGAAACTATTGAATATTACGCATGCTTTCACGCGTTCAATATTTCCGGCTAACTGTTCGAACTAGTGTAGGAAGAAGAAGGCGCTAAGCGATTGTCCCCTTCTTCTTTTGAAATTATTCACGGCCTGACGGCCTGCAATGCAGGATGATGATGACATTACGAGCAATTTGACATCAACACGCACACAGCCACAGCGTAGCATGACCAACGTTAACCCTGCAGGAGCCGAACCACCTCGTCCGTTGTCTTGATCTTAGCACAGACATCTTTCTGAGCGAGCAGGACCGCGTCATGCAATATCTTAGACCTTGTAGTACACGCGTCTTCAACTATGAGAACATCGTAACCTAAGTCGGCTGCATGCAGAGAAGTCGCCAGTACGCACTGATCCGTCAAGAACCCCACCAGAATCAGACCGTCAATGTCCATGTTTCTAAGGATAAAGTCCAAGTTTGTCCCCGACAAGGCGCCACCATTAGTCTTCGTTACAACAAGCTCACTTGGCCGCGGTCTAACCTTATCAATAAACTCGCCATCTTCAAACATGGGAGGAACAATCAATCCGATTTTTCTGTTGACCTTAGCCGTGTGCCTCGGATTATCAGTTGGACCCTGCATTCGAACATGCACTACGTCAAAGCCCTTTCTGCGACAAACGTCAAGCACTCTCTGAGCATTCTTGACCGCTCTCTTAACACGCTCGTCATAATCCTTCACAACTTCTCTCACAGCGTGCTCATCTAATCCAGCTTTGACTGCAACCTTCACAAGGTGTTCGCCCAAAACAAATCTCTGCATATCAATCAATATCAAAGCAGTTTTTTCCTTTCTAAGCTCAAAATCGGGATACGGGGACTCAACAGTACGTATGACATCCTCAAATGTTATCTTGGCCATTTCCATCACCTTACATGATAAATGAAAGAATTACATCAATAAAAATTTCTATAAGAGCATGTGTAGGTGTTCCACAAGTCTTATGCCCTCGGCCAATGGGACATTTTAAGTGATTCAAGGTTTTTCCCACGCAACCATCTGTGGAAAGAGCAGGTTCGCGAACCTTGAGTCATCAGCGTGTATGCGCAAATCCATACGCATGGCAAGATGTTGACTCGGTTCGAGTCACCGGCCTCTCCTTCCCACAGGTGGTATGGGCATGCTGATCTGGCGCATGGCTGCAAGAAAGCATTTTTCAAGCTTCCCTTCTATCGAGTGTAAGGAGGGTTTGTGTATGAGCAGTTCATCTATGTCCAAGTGTCCAAAATGCGGAAACGCAGACATTAGGAGGGAAGAGGGTAGGCTTGAGGGAGCGGCTGGTCAATCAAGATTGTTCTTCGACGTCTACATCTGCAACAACTGCCGCTACAGCGAACTATACTTCATTGAAAGAACCTACATTTACCTAGGACACTAATGAACTCAAAATGACGGTGTTTCTGACCAGCGGCTTCTCTTAATGCCCGAACAGTTTTCCGATGATTTTCACTTCTTTTGATGCAGGGCTTCTACCTGAATGTTCAACGTGATCCATGGCAATTGCGTAACCCAACACTAGGAGTGGATCAAAATCTTGCTTTACTATTTCGATACAGTATTCGTCTCGGACGGTTACCCAATTGAGATGAACCTTAGCTATCGTAGTCTTATCTGGCGAGACGATGTCATACGTGTGATGAACAATGTTGCCATTTATCCTTGCCAATTCGTGACCGTCCGCGTCCTCCATCCACCACTCACTTCCAAAAAGCTTAAGCAACTTCTTTTTAACCCTCCCCTTAAGCTGCCCATCCTTGTCTTTAATCTCGTACTCATGGTGAACAGTGACAACCTTCCCATCAACCTCACCCAAATGAACACCAGCATTGTCCTCCAACCAGAACTTAGGACCCCAACTGACAAATTCCTGCTTAATGAAACCCAACTGTTCACCGAGCTTGTCCTTAACCACGTAAGTATTTCTCACAGAAAGAAGACGCTGATCAATCGTGAATTCTCTGTTCTCCAACATTGCCATTTTCCATGCCTCGCACTCAGTTCAGCGAATACGGTAATTATCTCTTGCCAACTCCAAATACTGATTCAAACTCAATGACACAAAACACAAAAAAATAGAAGAGTCATGTCGAAGACATCACCAATTCGAAAACTCTTAAGCATTCTGTTTGAAAATTCCTGATGAGCTATACGTGTAGTCTGCTCGCGTTGTCCGAACAGCAGCCAAGATTACCAGGGCTTTCATAAGCGCAAAATGCATGGGTATCAAAGACCTGAGCCTATAACCTGAGCTGACTAAAAGCGAAATTCTTGGTGGCCAGTTAATTCCTTTTGGCGCTTCACCACAACGCTTATCTGAGATTCAAAACGCTCTTTACAAAGAGCGTGTGTAAGTTGAGTGAAGACTTAGGTGGAAGACCTCGACCTCAGCCTGTTAATGTTAAGGTCAGCGAATTGACCCCGAATTCCAAAGCCGTAAACGTAACCGCAAAGGTCATGTCTAAGGGCGAGGTGCGAAGCACCATGAGCGGGCGCGATTATACGGCACATAGAGTTGTAGATGCGTTGGTCGGGGACGAAACCGCTTGTATTTACCTGAACCTTTGGGACGACAACATAGACAAGGTCAAGGAAGGCGACGTTCTCAACATCAAAAACGGCTACGTAAACCTGCTCAGAGGCTACATGAGACTTAACATAGGTCGATATGGAAGCTTCGAAATCGCCGCAGAATCCCAAATAAAAGAAGTAAACACCCAAAACAACCTCAGTAGCAAACAGTATGAACAAGAAAGACGCTTCGGCGGTGGCTACGAAGGCAGACGAGGCGGATACGGCGACAGACGAAGAGACGACTATCAAAGAAGAAGATACTAAGAACACAACAAAGCCTAGAATAATCTTTTTTGATGCGAGGAAGCGCACTTGATATGTTCTCAAGCGCACGCTACGCGCACGATAAAGGGCCTTTAACCAAACTTCTTTTTCACCCGCATAAAACCACAAATATGCCTATTGCACAAACCTATAGGCATGAATCCAGAAATCAAAAAACTCGTCAAAGAGGAGCTTTCAGGCGAGAAGGCTAAAGGCTATGTGATGCAGATAAGCCGTTTCCACCGAATCCAAGCCTCAACAATGTTCCATGAAGCCACAGAACACCTAAAGCAGGAACTAATCAATAGCGGCTTAAGGGACGCAAAAATAGAGCAGTTCAAGTCAGACGGCGCAGTGAAATACTGGACACATATTTCGCCAGTAGGATGGGAAGTCAAAAGCGCCGAACTCAAACTCGTCGAACCAGAAGAAAAACCACTCGCACGCTACGCCGACACACCGACATGCCTACACACTTGTAGCAATGCAACTCCGCCTGAAGGAGTCACAACTGAACTCATAGACGTTGGAGTAGGCACCAAACCCGAAGACTACGCGGGCAAGAACGTCAAAGGCAAATTCGTCCTCGCAACCGGACGCGCCAAACTAGTACACGGGCAAGCAGTCTACAAATTTGGCGCAGCAGGTGTCATAACAGACACACTAGCCTACGAAATAAAAAACGTCAGAGAAAGCGTAGACATACCAGACGCCCACTCATACCAGAGCATCTGGCCTGACGCCGACGTCTTAGGCAAAGTGAAATTCGGCTTCTCCCTCTCAACAAGACAAGGAAATCATCTCCGAAAACTATTACAGGAAAAGAAAACGGTTAAACTCCAAGCCAAAGTCGACGCAAAACTGTTTCCAAGCAATCTAGACGTTGTCACAGCAACAATTCAGGGCTCATCAACTCCCAACGAAGAAGTATTCCTAATAGCGCACCTCTGCCATCCTCAACCGAGCGCTAACGACAACGCCTCAGGAAGCGGCCTACTAATCGAAATCGCCAGGACAATCCAAACACTAATCGACACAAGAAAATTAGCCAGACCCAAAAGAACTATCAGATTCATGTGGGTACCTGAAACCTTCGGAAGCGTCGCCTATCTATTCCATCACCAAGACTGGATAAATCAGCTCGTAGCTGGAATCAACCTCGACATGGTCGGCGAAAACCAAGAAATATGCAGGTCAACTCTAGCGCTTGACCGCACACCAGACTCCCTACCATCTTACTTGAACGACTTGTTGCTCGAACTGATGGAGGAGTCAGTTAAAGAGTTTGACACTGGAACACAGTTCGGTTCATCCTCAACCTTCAGATACGCAGTTAACCCGCATACGGGCGGAAGCGACCACCACGAATTCGTAGACTCCACCATAGGTGTGCCATGTGTAATGCTGCTCCAATGGCCAGACATGTTCTACCACACCAGCATGGACACAATCGACAAAGTCAGCAGCGACAGCCTCAAACGAGTAGGCTGGATAACAACAACAGCGGCCCTCACCCTAGCAAACGCAGGCATTGAAGAAGCCATGCTCCTCGCAAATCAAACATGCTCAAGAGGAGTCACAAGAATCGAAGAAACACAGCGAGAAGCCATTCAAACCCTCTACGAAAAGAAAAACGATCCAAACATCAAGACAAACAAGAAGCAACTAGCTAAAACCCTTGCCAGAACCGCTTCAGACTTCAAAGACAAGATTGAACATGTTGTGTGGCGGGAGAAACTAGCCGTCAGTTCAGTGAAAAGACTCGCAAAGAGCCCGGAACTAGACAGACAAATCCAAAAACACATCGAAGACATCGAACAGTCTGGAAAACGCGCACTCTCAACAATCGAGAAAAACCTGTCCTTTACAGCTAAAACGCTCGGTCTAACCCTTCCAATTGAAATTGAAGAGACTGAAACAGAAAAGCAAGCGAAGACTCTTATTCCCAAACGATTGTTCAAAGGAACCCTCGACCCAAATACCCTCAAGAAATTGTTAGGGGAAGAAGAATTCACATGGTACGAAGACATGGCCCAGAAAGACACCAAATTTCCAATCAAAAGAGCGGAAATCATCAACTTCATGAACGGAAAAAGAACCCTACACGACATAGTCAAAGCAGTCCTAGCCGAATACACCGATGTCAGCGTTGAACATGCACTGAAACTCATCAAAGACTTGGAAAAAACAAAGCTAATCTCTCTTCACAAGTGATTTGAATCTCAGAAACACACAGATACGTCTCTCATTCTTTTCGCTACCTTCAAACAAACGCAAACATGGAATCTGAAAAAAAGAAAAGAGCGAAAAACCTAGCAGATTGGGATTTTTCCTTTCGCCAGTTCCTCCGTGAACTTGTCGATGTGTTCCAACTCGCTGTTGACCACTTCTTCGATTTCGCTCTTGACGCTTTCAAAGGAGCTGCTGCCTTTCATAACCACCTGCGCCGCTGCAACCGCTGGTTGATCAATCGGGTTTCCAATCCGACTCAGCAACCAAATGTAGACTTCTTCGAGGCCCGGAACCTGCTTGTAGATTTCGCCAGCTATTCTGTGGGTTAATGTGTTGTAGATTTTTCCCACATGACTCACTGGATTCTTGCCTGCTGCTGCTTCGGAACAGAACGGTCTGTTTAACGATATGACCCCGTTAGTTCTGTTACCTCTTCCAACCTGCCCAGAGTCGCCTGCCTCGCAGCTTGTGCCCAGTACAGTTATATAGACGCCTTCGACGCCTCGTCCCTTCTTGTCCAAAGTGTTCAACTCTATCGTAACCTTGTCAAAATCCCACTTTTTCTTCACGAAGTTTGTAATCTCCCCTAGTAGTGCGTCCTTCTTCTTGAAGTAATCACCCTCATTTTTCACGTAGCGATCAACAAACGCCATGCCAACTGTGAGGCGCAGTTCATTGTTTTTCCTGTAACCCATGATCTTAATGTCTTCACCCGACTCTGGAAACCGCTTCTTAAACTCAGGTGAATTCAAATATTTCTCGGTGCCCAAAACCGTCTGCTCCACACGGGTCATAGGCGCATAGCCTACAGCTGCAGACGTGTCGTTCGCTCCTAGAACCTTTCCTTTTCGCTTGAAAATGTCCATTAGTTCAGGGTGACCAGGCTTAAGCTCCACCTGATACTTCACGTGTTTTTCAGGGTCAACGAAACGAAGATGCTCCTTAAACCATTCCTTGGCCGTTTTGACCGCTATGTCCCCCACAGGAAGTTCGCCGTCAAACTCAAACGTGGCTCTGTCACCTATGACTAAAAGCATGGGTTTCTTGATCTTGCCTCCCCCAAATCGGGGCTCAGCCTCTCCAGCCGCGAGCAGAGACTTGTCAATGTTGTGGTGGAGAATGGCGCCTGCCTTCTTCAAGTATTCCTGGCTCAGACGCACTGATATGCTATCCATTATATTGTCGCAAACGCTGTCCGGGTGCCCTAATCCCTTTCTCTCAACTATTTCCAACTTTTGCTGCTCAAGTGGAGTCTGCCTCAACACGTCGACCAAAATGTTTCTTGTCGTCATACGAGATTTCACCAAATTTTTGAAGGCAGTTGTATAGATGAAAACAGATATATATTTTACGATATACTAAGGAGTATAGAAAATAACCAGTGGTTATCAAATTATGGTAATCAAAGGCTCAACTCTGAAAAGACTCCGCATCGACTCAGGACTAACCCAGCGCAAGTTAGCTGAGCTAGTGGGGGTTTCTCAGGCGCACATAGCCAAAATCGAAAAGGAAAGAGTAGACCCACGACTATCAACAGTCAACAAGATACTCAAGGTCTTAACTGAAGGTGAAGGAAAAAAGTGCCATGACGTCATGACTCGCCAAGTTGTCTCAGCCAAACCAACAGACAAAATCCTGAAGGTCAGTCAATTAATGATGAAGTACGCTATCAGTCAGCTTCCAGTCTTAGAGGGCGGAAAAATCGTGGGCACAATAACCGAAGAGAGCATAGTCCGAAACCTCAGTTCCACTCTAGCTGAAGACAGAGTTGACAAAATAATGCAGGCGCCGCTGCCCAGCGTTCCAGAAGACACCAGCACAAGTATGATACAACCCTTACTTCAAGATCACCCAGCTGTTCTCGTTGTGAGAAGAGGCGAAATAGTCGGAATAATAGCTCGCTCAGACCTACTCAAAGTAATCTCAAAAACCCTCTAGCAAGACTTTTCCACCTGCATGCTTCACAGCATATGTGGAGGACACATCCTTTGAGTTTCGCGAATTTTGAGAAGAGAGCCACCGCTGCTATTTCAGAGTTGAGAAAAATGAAGCCCAAAGAAATCACTCTAATTCATCACGACGATGCAGATGGACTCAGCTCAGGCGCAATAACGAAAACAGCCCTCGAACGTGAAGGCTTCAAAGTGAAAACCTTCTGTTTAGAGAAAATTTACCCAGAAGTTGTTGAAGACGTGCACAAGAGCAAGGATGAAACCATATTTTACTCCGACATCGGTTCAGCCCACGCCGACTACATCTCAGAGATTAATTCAGGCAAGAACTTAACCATAATTCTTGATCACCACCATGACCCACCGAAGGCAACGGATCCAATGGTGTTCGACCTCAATCTGGAACATTATGGTTTCGAAGGTGACACTGAATTTTCAGGCGCCACATGCAACTACCTCTTCGCTAGAATCTTGAACAAGCGCAACATCGATCTCTCCTATCTGGCGCTGGTGGGCAGCCGCGAAATCCCAGCTGGACTCGTAGGTCTGAACAAAACTGTGTTGGAGGAAGCTGAGAAAAACGACGTGATTAAAGTCGAAGGGGACAAAATCACGATAGTCAAGCTCGGAGTCAGAGTTGACGATCTCTTTGCTAAGCTCCAAATATTAGGCGCGGTTGGCTACTACCAAGGCGGACCTGAATTGGGCGTGCAAACCGCATTAACGGGTATGACACAAGAGATCAAAAGGAAAATAGATGAATGGGAGGAAATGAGGAAAAGCGTGAACAAACGCATGATCGGCTGGCTCTATAGGCAACGATTGAAAGAGGCAGAGCATCTGCAATGGTTCGACGCAGGCGACCTCTACAAGGGGATGGGAACTAAAGTAGTCGGACAATTCTGCTCGTTCCTGTCTTACCAAACTAGACTCGTCAAGCCAGACAAATACATACTAGGCTTCATGAACGTACAGCCAGACGTGCCAGGATGGCAAGGCAAACTGAAAGGCCCTCTTGTCAAAGTTTCGGTTAGAATTCCGAAAGAACTGCACGATTTGATTGACGAAGGCAGAATGGCAAGCGCAGTGAATCTTATCCGCAAGGCTTCAGAAGGCTTCGGTATCGCCGATGGACATAGGCACGCCGCAAACGTAGTTATCCCAGCGGATAAGAAAGACATTCTCCTTAAGAATGCGGACACGTTCGCTAAGCCATGATGTAAACATGATAACGTCTAAATTGACTTATTTATGTCATAAAAGTTGATATATACGTGTATGGCTCTCTTCTTCTACCGGAAGTTCCAGCCATGGAAGACACTATCAGGGAAGAGTGCGGAGTCTTCGGCGCAAAAGATTTCCAGAAAGGATCAGTCTTTCCATACATATACTGGGGACTGCGCGGACAGAATCATCGCGGTCATCAGTCACACGGCATACTAACTTACAATGGCAGCTTCCATGTTTACAAAGGCTTAGACCTCGTTCCGAAAATCAAGAGACTGGACATCCAGTCTTGGCTTGAGAAGCTGCCTGGAGCTGTCGGAATAGGAAACGTGCGCTACACGACCTCTGGAGGAAACGATGAGGAATCACTGATAAAGGGCACTCAACCCTTCTTCCTAGAGACAGACGGCACAAAAATAGCCCTTGCGTTCAACGGCAACATAGTCAACACTGCTCCTCTCAGATGGGAGATAAGAAGTAAATTTCCAAGCTTCGCTTACGAGTGCGACCTTGAACTCCTAGGTACAAGACTTCTAATGAGCCTGAATGAAACCAAAGACTTACCCTCAGCCGTGAGAACATGCATGAGGGACGTTGAAGGAGCGTTTTCGGTGTGTGGAATAACCCAAGACGGTGAGTTTTTTGCGTTCAAAGACCCGTATGGCATCAAGCCTCTGTGCTGCGGTCACAGCTCAGAGGGAAATATACACGCAGTGTCCTCAGAAAGCGTCGGCTTGGACATAAACGGGTTCGACTTTGATTTTGAGGTGGAGCCAGGCGAACTGGTTGTGGCAACAAAAGACGGCTTCACCAAAGAAGAGGTTGCCCCCTGCCGTAGAAAAGCACTGTGTGCCTTTGAGTTCGCCTATTTTGCCAGACCCGACTCGAGACTGGGTAACCGATACGTCTACGAGGCCAGAGAAGAATTTGGACGAAACCTGGCAAGGGAATATGCTGAGTTTGCCAAAGACTCTGACCTAATAATTTCCATGCCTGAGACCGGCGACGACGTAGCTTACGGTGTGCACGAGGCTACTGGACTGCGATGGGAGCGTTCGATACGTCGTCACAGATACGTTACAGAGCGAGCTTTTATTCTGCTGCCCGATGAGCGTCAGGCCACGATTGACAGAAAAATCAATGTGTTGGCACACAAGCTTAAGGGAAAGAAGGTTTTGATTACCGAGGACAGCATTGTTAGAGGCGACACTACGAAGGTTGTGGTTGAGAAACTTCGCCGATTAGGAGCTAAGAAAGTCCACTTGTTCATCACTTTCCCACGTATTATTGGTCCTTGCTTCTACGGAATCAACATGGCTACCTACAGTGAGCTGATTGGTTTCCGCCACAAGCCGGAAGAAATCGCAACGATAATCGGTGCTGACTCTGTTAATTATCAGTCGCCTGAAGGACTCGTCAAATCTATTGACATGAACGAAGATGACCTGTGCATGGCCTGCGTCACAGGCAGATACCCAACTCCGCTTGCCCAAAAAATGGCCGACGACATGAGAGCAAGGGTGGAAAAAGGCTACAAGGAGACCGGACGAGTCTACGAAATAGCAAGCGTGATGTGATGGAAAAGGTCGGCATCTTAGTTGTATCCTACGGCTCCAGAGAAGCTGCTATGATAGACGCTTTTTCACGCAGCCTAAACTACAAGACGGAAATCTACGTTGTAGATAAACAGCGAAACCCCTTCAACGTAAAAAGGGCTAAGGAACACGTCGTCATATCAGACCTCAACATACAAGAAATCAGAAAATTCGCTGAGAAACGCAAGGGCAAAATTGACTTCGGCATCGTGGGACCCGAAAAACCCATAATTGAAGGCGTCCGAAACCTTGTCGAAGACAAGACTCGCATACCCATGATCTGTCCGACCAAAGAGTTTGCAATCGAAGCTAGTAAAGTTGCACAGCGTCAACTGCTCCAGAAAGTGGCTCCCCAAGCCAACCCGAAATTCAAAATTTTCGACCCAAAAGACTACAAGAGTCTGTCAGCAGTGAAGAGAGACGTTTACACATGGCTGGCTAAGTTAAACAATCAAGTGGCAGTTAAACCAGACACGCCTGCAGCTGGCAAAGGAGTAGGCGTATGGGGCGACCACTTCAACTCTCGTGAACAATTATTTGATCATTTCGTCGACAATTATCAACACGGAGCCGTAATCATTGAAGAGAAAATCGAGGGTGAAGAATCCAGTTTTCAAGCTTTTTGCGATGGTAGGCATCTTTCGCCGTTGCCTGAGACCCGAGACTATAAGAGGGCTTTTGACGGTGACAAAGGTCCAAACACAGGTGGGATGGGTTCCTACAAGGATTCAGGCGACATCCTACCATTCATGACTAAGGAGGACAGAGACAAAGAAGTTGACTTAGCGAACAAACTTTTCAACGAGCTGCGCAAGAAAGCAAACAAGACAGACTTACGCGGCATACCATTCTACGACGCTTTCATTCACACGGCGAAAGGACCTAAGCTCCTAGAAAACAACAGTCGACCAGGCGATCCGGAAATACAGAACATTCTACCGATTCTGAAGGACGATTTTGTTGATGTTTGCTACAAGATTATTGAAGGAAACCTAACCCATGTGAAAGTCGAGGACAAGGCGTCGGTTGTAACCTATAAAGCGCCGCCCAACTATGGCGGATACTCATCTGTTTTTCCGAACTTAGTTGACAAAGGAGAAGTAGGTAGCCCGATAAACTTAGACGAAGCTGGGAAGCTCAGCAGGAAACACGGCGACAACATCCGAATTTACCCAGGCTCAATGGAATCAAGAGATGATGAGGTCTTCGCTCTGAGTTCACGTGCGGTTTGCGTCGTTGGCATCGGAAGCGACATACAAAATGCTAGAGAAGTCTCTTTGGAAGGAACTAGAGCAATCAAGGGTGGAGCACTCTGGCACAGAAACGACATAGCCTCTAGTGAACACATTGCCAAGAGCATTGAGCACATGAATCGATTGAGGCAAAGCAGTCCATGAGTTCTGCAGCGACCAATATGGACTCCGAAAAAATCTTCATCTCCGACTGTGAAGGGCCCATCTCAAAAAACGACAACGCCTTTGAGCTTGCCAGCCACTTTGTCCCAGACGGAAGCCGCCTCTTCACGCTGATAAGCCGATACGATGATGTGCTTGCAGACATTGTGAAGCGTGAGGGCTACAAGGCTGGAGACACCTTAAAACTGATTCTTCCGTTCTTGAAAGCTCACGGCGCAACAGATGAGACTATGAGTGAATATTCGTCGCGGAATATATTGTTGATTCCAGGTGCCAAGGAAATGCTTGAGTTTGTGAGAGGTTTCTTGCCAAGTTTCATCGTGAGCACGAGTTATAAGCATTATATGCGAGCATTGTGCAGTGCCGTGAATTTTCCATTCGAGAACGTCTACTGCACTCGATTAGACTTGGACAAGTACAAAATTGGTGAACAAGAAAAGAAGAAGTTGAAAGCTCTAAGGGAAGAAATGGTTAAAATGCCTATGCCCGACATTCCGTCTGGCGCTGAATCTCTGAAGGACTTTCCAAAGAATATGCAGCAGACAGTGCAGAGATTGGACGAAATCTTCTGGAGAGACATCCACTCTATGAACATAGGGAAAATATTGAAGGAGGTCAACCCTGTTGGAGGTTTCGAAAAGGCTGCAGCGGTGAGTGACATAGTGTCAAAAAGGAAAGCCAGCTTTCATAATGTGATGTACGTTGGCGACAGCATCACTGATGTTGAAGCGCTTAAGCTCGTGCGTGACCAAGGTGGCCTAACTGTGTCTTTCAACGGTAACAACTTTGCTGTTAGAGAGGCGGAAGTTGCGGTGCTCTCAGAAAATGCAGTTGTGACCGCTGTGCTTGCCGAGGTTTTTGGCAGGTTTGGAAAGGCTCAGGTTATGAATTTGATTAAGGACTGGAAACCTTCGATGGTAAGCAAGTTTGGTTTGTATCAGCCTTTGAAAACATGTTTTCTCAAGCTTTGTCGTGGAAAATTTCCCAGAGTTGAGCTTGTGAACGGGCGGAACATGGAGAGGCTGATGCGAGAGAGCTCGGCTTTTCGAAAGAATGTGAGGGGCAAAGCTGTCGGGAGGCTGGGTTAGAAGAGCATGGTTGAAGTTGAAGACACCTTTGCTGAAGCTTTTGATGGTCTATTTTGCCGTATAATGATTACCGCCGCTGATGAAACTCGTCTCAAGCGGGCAGCCTACGGTTCAACTGCGTTACCAATGGTAGTGGTCGGCAGAACGGAAGGTGGAGTGGAAAAGTGGCTCTCAATCAAAGAGACGCCGGACAAGCGCATCGGTGCATTAGTGCAATTTTGGGGAGCTGTAAATGAAACCAAACCTCTTGAAGCCTCACTTCGAAAATTCGTCAAAGAGGTTTCTTACCGTGTTCGCCAAGAAATCCTAGTTGAGCCAACGACTTGCGTTTTCAACGCTCTAGATGTGCCGACCAAATTTGATGTCATGGACAGTGTGGGTCACTGTGGCGATGGCTACGAATGGGAAGAAGAGTATTATGGTCGCAAAGTCATCAATGTCCCTATTATGATGCCTGGTTTCCGCATAGAGCGTTACTTAGGATATGGCATTGGGGTTTCGGGTGGCAATATTTGGCTCATGTGCCAAGATGAAGATTCAGCCTTGAAGGCGGGAGAAAAAGCATTGGAAGCCATACATATGGTGGAAGGTGTCGTAACACCATTTGACATATGTTCAGCTGGCTCCAAACCTGAAACGAAGTATCCAGAGATAGGACCAACAACCAATCATCTCTACGTTCCCTCGCTGAAGAGCAAGATACTGGACTCACAGGTGCCCGAAGGTGTGAGTTCTATTCCTGAGATAGTGATAAACGGTGTGTCTCTCCGCGCTGTCAAACAGGCGATGAAAACGGGGATGCAGGAAGTTAGAAACGTGAAAGGTGTTGTAAAAATCTCAGCGGGTAACTTTGGCGGTAAACTGGGCAAACACAAGATATACTTGCGAGAGTTGTTGTCCCAATGAAGTTTGACGTTGTAGGTTTCGGCGCATTAAACGTGGACAAATTATACCGAGTCAACCGAATCGCAAGGGAGGGCGAGGAAAGCTTCATCTTCAACGTTAAAGAATCACCTGGGGGCTCAGCTGCCAACACAGTAGTTGGTTTGGCTAGACTGGGTGCAAGAACTGGATTCATCGGCAAAGTCACAAACGACGATGAGGGTGAACTATTGTTTTCTGATTTGATGAGGGAAGACGTGAACACTGATGGAATTGTATTGGCTAAAGAAGGAAATAGTGGAACTGTCTCGGCTTTCGTGGACAAAAAAGGTGAAAGAGCGCTTTACGTGCATCCAAGCGTCAATGACACCTTAAGGTTTGAAGAGATAAACCTGGAATACGCCAAGCAAACGGAGTTCTTGCATCTAGCTTCAATGGATGAAAAGCCGTTCCAAGCCCAGAAAAAGCTGGTTGAAGAGTTGCCAAATGTCAACGTGAGCCTTGACCCAGGCGAAATCTACGCGCGAAAGGGCTTAGCCAAGTTGAAGCCAATCATAAAACGTTGCTTCGTCGTCATGCCCAGTGAAAGCGAAGTCAAACTACTGACAGGTAAAGGCTGGAGGGAAGGCGCAAAACAACTGCTCAAAGAAGGCGCTGGAATGATTGCAGTTAAACTAGGCGAAAAAGGATGCTACATCACAGATGGTCGCCAAAGCGATATCGTTCCGCCGTATAGGGCAAAGGTGGTTGATACAACTGGCGCAGGCGATGCATGGAATGCAGGCTTCCTCTACGGCTTAATCAAGAAAAAGAACCCATATGAATGCGGACGTTTAGGCAACTTCGTAGCCTCAAAATGCATAGCGAAGGTAGGCGCGAGAGCAGGACTGCCTCGAGTCCACGAGCTTACGGGTTTCTAGAACTTGCGAGTTAGGTATTCGGTGATGGATTCGAATATCAGTCTGCCGTCTCCGTATACCGTTGCCCGTTCTCTTCTGGTCCAGTCAGGTTGTTGCCAGCCGTAGTAGGCTCGTTCTGGATGGGGCATTAAACCAAAAACTGTGCCTGTTGCGTCGCAGATGCCAGCAATATCGTGGAAGGCGCCGTTTGGATTTACGGGAAATCTGCCTTTGGCGTACTCGCCTATTTCGGTGCAGTATCGGAAAACCAGTTGGTCGTTTTCAAGAAGCTTCGCCAAGTAGGGTACCTCCTTTCTCTTCTCGAACATGAAGCGGCCTTCAGCATGTGCTACTGGAATGCGCAGGACCGAACCATGCTTGACATTTCCAGTAAATGCACATTTACCCTTGTTTTCATGTTTAAGGTAAATCCACATGCAACGATAACCAATGGGCAGATTTGTCGCCAAAGAGGCTTGAGGAAACTCGCTCAGACCGCCAAATCCCGGTAGCAGGCCAGCCTCAACCAAAACCTGAAAGCCGTTACATATGCCAAGGATAGGGCGTTCTTCCTTGGCAAATTGCCTTAGTTCAGTGCCAAGTTTAGCTACTACTCCTTTAGCCAGAATTGCGCCCGCTCGAACGTAGTCGCCGTAGGAGAACCCACCTGGAAAAACCAGCACATGATAGTCAAGCAGATTTCTATTCTTCACAACATCGTTTAAATGAACAACATCTGCGTTGACGCCTAGGTCTTCAAAGGCTCGCTGGGTCTCGGCGTCACAGTTGGTTCCCCCAACCCGCAAAATGCAAACCTTGATTTCTTCAAGCTTCATAAGGCCAAGCTCCGAAAGTGTTTTTCCAAGCCTTTCTAAGCTTTTGCAAGCCAACTTCGACCAGTTTATTGTCCTTCACGTCATGAACTGTGAGGTAGGGTTCTCTTTTCACCTTGCCAACCATTGCAAATGGACTGTTTTTCATCAAACCTTTAAAATCCTCTTGATGTTTCTCATCTACCTCAACTAAGAAGCGACTGTTAGACTCAGAGAAGAGAATGAAATCATTGCGAGCCAAGCCTTTTGGTCTAGGAACGCCTTTCAGCCACATGTCGACGCCATAGTCACCTGCAATAGCCATTTCAGCCGCTGTCACCGCCAATCCGCCTTCAGAAAGATCGTGACAAGCTTTCACGTAACCCACGTCAACCGCCTCGACAATCGAGTCCACGATTTTCTTGGCTTGCTTAAAATCAACTCGCGGGACAGTTTTTCCAACCAATCCCTTCAATCGATAGTACTCTGATCCGCCCAATTCGGGTAAAGTCTGTCCAATAAGAAAAATGGGGTCTCCCGGCTGTTTCAATTCGGCGGAAACAGCTTTTCTCACGTCAGGAATGATTCCGATAGCAGTTATCAGAAGGGTGGGCGTCACGGGACCAAGCGGCGATTCATTGTAGAGACTATCTTTCCCGGAAATAAACGGTGTTTCAAATCCCTTTGCCACCTCGTAACAAGCTTGGCAGGCTTGCACCAACGAACCCAACCTGTCAGGTTTTTCTGGGTTGCCCCAAGTGAAATTGTCAAGTAAAGCGATTCTTCTGCCGCCCACAGCCGTGTTGTTCCTTATGGCTTCGTCTATGCTGGATGCCGCCATCCAGTATGGGCTGATTTTCCCATAGGCTATATTCATTCCCGATGAAATGGCTATACCTTTCCACGAGTTGTTTAATGGCTTAACAATAGCTGCATCGTTTGGGCCGCCGTGCTTGCCTTGTAAAGGCTTGATAGCAGTGTTTCCTTTGACTTCATGATCGTAAGTGCGAACAACAGACTCCTTGCTAGCGATGTTAGGCGCCGACAGAAGCTTAAGAATAATGTTCTCAAAGTCACGCGGTTCCTTGAAACTCGGTTCAACTTGCCTCGAAACATGAAACCTTGCCTCTCTCCTAACGGTAGGCGGTTCAAAAAGGAAATCGATGGCAATCTTGGCAACCCTTTGACCTTGATAATCTACGATTAGATTTGTTTCTTCCGTGAACCTACCGATTGGAGTAGCTTCGACATCTTCCCGTTCAAAAATCGACAAGACCTCTCTCAGATTTCCTTTGGGAACAGACAACAGCATTCTTTCCTGCGATTCTGAAATGTAAATCTCCCAAGGTGCCAACCCAGGATACTTCAACGGGACCTTGTCCAACTCAACGTAGGCGCCGCAGTCAGCCGTGTGGGCGCGCTCACCTAAAGCTGAGGACAAGCCGCCTCCGCCGAGGTCGGTTATGCCTGAACCGAGCCTTCTTTCACGCACTTCGATGATGGTTCTTTTGAGTTTCTCCTCCTCAATCGGATCAGCTATCTGAACCGCAGGGCGCGAAATCTCTTCAGACTTTTCAGTTAGTTCAGCTGAAGCAAACGTGACGCCATGAATGCCGTCGCGACCTGTCTTGCCGCCGACTAGAAGGACTACGTCGCCTGGCTTCGTGTTGCGAACGAACTTGTCTTTCGGAACTATGCCTACACAGCCGCAGTAGACGACAACGTTGCCCACATAGCTCTCGTCAAAACATATCGCTCCGTTGACCGTGGGAATTCCCATGTTGTTTCCATAGGCGCCGATACCCGCCACAACGCCGCTGTAAACATATTTCGGATGTTTAATCCCAGAAGGCAGCTTGGCAAAATTATAATCTAGTGGACCAAAACCTAGAACGTTCGTGCATGCTATTGGGTCAGCCCACACGCCTAAAATGTCTCTTATGACGCCCCCGACGCCGGTTGCTGCTCCACCGAAGGGTTCAATAGCCGAAGGATGATTGTGAGTCTCAACCTTAACCGCAACTCCGAAGCCTTTGTCAAAGTCAACTATTCCTGCGTTATCTTCAAAAACCGAGAAACACCAAGAAGACTTGAGATCCTTAGTAACCTTGGCAATATAAGTCTTGAACAGACTCTTGATTTTCTTTTTGCCAATAAATACTTCACCTTTGAAGGTCTTGTGAAAGCAATGCTCAGACCACGTTTGCCCAATAGTCTGAAGCTCAACATCCGTTGGGTCTCGATTCTCTTGGTTGAAGTATTTTTGAACCTTTTTCATTTCTCCCAAGTTTAAGCCGATTGCGAGTTCTCTACTCATTTGAAGCAGCTGCTTATCACTTGCACCTCTCAGCCGCACTTCGTAGAGTCGAAAAGGGAGAGGACGCTTGCTGTAGAGGCTCCCGCTCATTCAGCTTCCTCAACTTCGAAATGATAATTGTCTTTCACAGGGTTTGCCAACAAACGCTTGCTCATATCCTCAACCATTTTTTTGGCTTCGTTCAGGCTTTTCGCCTCCAAAACAACTTTGTAAACCTTGCTTACGCCTACGGATCTGACGGGATAATTGAGTTCAGACAGCGACTGCTTGGTTGTTTCTCCCTCAGGGTCGGAGTGCCCTGGCTTTAGTCCAACTTCAATCTTAGCCCGGTACTTCATAGAAATAGATTTCATATACATGTATTTATCAATTTTTGTAACATTTTCATGTAGAATTTCGTTTAACTTGTAGAAAAGCCGTCGAACATGCTATCGTCTCGATAGCTGAATTTTCTTTCCTTTATGCTTGACCACAATTTTTCCTGAATTGGTGACCGTGCCGATTTGGCTGGCTTCGATGTCGTTTCTCTCGAGCAGGTTTATTGTCTTTTCCGTCATGGCTTCGTCAACCACGACGGCGAAGCCCCAGCCCATGTTGAAGGTTTTAAACATCTCCTCATCTGAGATTGGGCTTCTTCGTTGTTTAGAAACTTGTTGAATTAGACTGAAGATTGGTTGCGGTTTGAAATCGTCGAATTCAAATCCAACGTCTTTGTTGAAAGGCATCAGTCTGTCGAACTTGAGATAAGCATCACCTGTCACATGAACTGCTGCCTTAATCCACTGGTTATCTACAAGTTTCATCAGCGGTTTGACATAGATTCTTGTAGGTTCTAGAACCTCGTAGACCAGTTCTCTGTTAAAGCCATCGGGAACATCAAATGGGTCATATTTGCCGCCCCATTGCTTGAACAACACTTTCCTCGCCAACGAAACACCATTACTGTGGATGCCTGAACTACGCAGGCCAACAACAGTATCTCCGATTTCAAGAGTGTTACCAAGAATTATGTGTTCTCGATTCACGATCCCAACTGAAGCGAAGACCATGTCAAACCCCTTGCCTTCAGCCAAGCCCTTAATTATGTCGGGTACGTCGCCGATTTCACCGCTTGGCACGGGACACTCGGCTTGGCTTGCACCTTCCACTATCCCTTTCATCCATTCTTCGGTCAAGGTTGGGTCGGAGACATGGGCGTGGATGTTGTCTGCCACAGCCAATGGTCTAGCTCCCGAGCGTATGACGTCGTTTACTGCAACTGCAACGCCGTCAATGCCGATCGTGTCGTACTTATCAGCCAGTTGTGCTAAGAGAACCTTTGTGCCCACACCTTCGATTATCAAGTCTAGGAATAGATCGTTGCCCACTGGGAAGATGTTGCCGTACGGAAGCTTGGTAACTGAGCCGTGTCGACTGAACCGATACGTTTTGCTTAGAATTGCTAGGGCTCTTTTCGACTCTGCCCGAAGGTCTCTGTCTACGCCTGCCTCCGCGTACGTGAACTTCTTAGTCGCCTTTTGAGGCGCGCGGGTCTTCAATCAAGTCACAATCTGGTGCAGCTTTTTCTCTCTCAACGCTCGCTTAATTTCCAGCGCGATGCGGTCGCCCATGCTCATAGTCTTGCCGTACTTGGCATTTGCGTACTGTGAACCAATGCCCATGTGTACGTTTGTTCCGCCGCCGTGTCTCAGCGCCACATCCTGCGTAACTGGAATGTGCATCATGGGTTCGGAGCCTTCTGGAACATCGTATAAACCGTAGTCCATGGCAGTTTTAGCTTCAGCGCCGCTCGTGAAGTCAACTTTAGCCGATGGGTTCAACTCGTACTTTGAGATTCGGTCCCAAGTGATCAAGGTCTGTAGGCACCAAGCGCCAATTATGCCTGGTTCCAGATACTTTTGCATTGCTAGTAGATAGGCGTCGGCATAACGATGCATATCTTTGAGCAATGATTCACGAAGGCTCATAACCAGGTGGGCTGTAACTTCAAAGGAAGGCACCTTCTTGATTTTTTCTTGGACGTCTATGGGTAAGCGTTTGACTCCGTCGAGAATGGTTTCTCGCCGTTCATCTATGGACAAGAACTGGTTAGCTAAGCATGTTCTCGCTTCTTCCATGCTGACCTTGTAGAGTTTGGCGTACCAGTCGTCTGCGTCTCCCCACTCCGCCTGAGCGTCAAGCGGTGAGAAAAAGAAGTTGAAGTTGGCGTGTGGCCCCAACACTATCTGTTCCACCCGACCTCGCTCCAGACATTCCTTGTTGAGGTTGCCTGCCTCGAATTCGCGTTCAACCTTTTCCTCCAAATCCTTGGAGTCCGCTGCGAAAATGAACTCGCGCTCAAAAGACCGATGTGCATGTTCTGCCTTCAGCAGTATTGGCTCGTCTATTTCCTCCTTGAAACGAATTCCGTGTTTGAGCGCTTCGAACTTGTAGGATTTTGGATAAGGAATATGCGCTTTCTCGGCGAACCAGTAGTAGTCTTTTTCGATTTCGCCTCGGTTCTCCACTTTCAAAGCCAAGCGTGAGCCTAAGATGGGAACTGGATAATCGTTTTCGATGGCGCTGCAGTGTTCGTCTCCGCCCACGTACACTGAAAAAGCACGGTTTGGGATCTGCAAGCATTCAAGTTCTACGAGTTCGTCTGAGTGTTTGATGACGTCTTTGTATTCGTTGAAGACTAAGATGGCGCTTTTCCATTTTTTATCGTTCTTTTTGATGTCTGCTGGGTCATTTGTCACTAGGAGGTCGCTGCGCACTTGGGCTGGCAAGTCTTCTATGGGTTTTCCAGGTTCACCTACCATCGGGTTCTGCAAGTATATGCGTGCTCTTCCTTGAGTCGTGTAGATTATGCTTCTTATGCCGTAGTTTCGTTGTCCCTGCCACGCGTCTAGGGCTGAGTGGGAGCCAAGGTTGAGTCCAATCGGCTCTTTATACGACTTTACTATTTCCTGCATTTCTTCTCGGGCTATAACCATGAAATTTCACCGTCTCAGTAAACAAGAAGGAAGCAAATATAACAATTTCCATTAGACTGTTTAGACAAATTAGAAAGGTTTTAACGCCTATGTCACGTATAATTCTACTATTAGCGAATAACAAATGAAAAATAAATAAGAGAGTAAAGCATCTAATAATAAATGAATACTGTAGTCGAAAAGGACTTGATTCAAAATGAAGAAGTCCGAAGCTCTTCTATGTCTTGGAATGGCTACATTCGTCGTGTGGCTTCTCATCGCCATCGTTTATCCTTGGGCTGGATTCGCTTTGGGTATCGTGGCCTTCGTGACATTGGTGGGCTTCATGGTCTTCATGCTTGTAGGCTTCGCGATGGCTAAACGCGCCTAGTGTTGCTAGAATTTTCTGCCCGTCAACCGTTCATAGGCTTCTACGTACTTTTCGGAAGTTTCTAAGACAATATGTTCAGGCAGTTTGGGTGCTGGCGGCTGCTTGTTCCAACCGATGCTCAGCAGGTAATCGCGAACATACTGTTTATCATAGCTGAATTGGTCTTTTCCAACTTCATAATTGTCTCTTGGCCAAAATCTGCTCGAGTCTGGCGTCAAAGCTTCATCTATGAGTGTTAATTCCTTGTTGCAGAAGCCGAACTCAAACTTTGTGTCAGCAATGATTATGCCGTTTGCCTCAGCCCTTCGAGAAGCTCTTTCATAAATTTTGAAGCTTGCCTCTTTAATCTCGACTGCTAACGTTTTTCCAATTCGCTTCTCTACATCTTTATTGGTCAATTCGATATCGTGACCCACTTCAGCCTTTGTCGTAGGCGTCAAAATTGGATTCTTCAGTTTTTCAGCCTTTTTCAAGCCTTTAGGCAATCCTGTGTGGTTGCCTTCAACATAGTTTTCCCACAGTGAACCATAGAGGTAGCCTCGGACTACGAATTCAATTTTTACAGGTTCCGCCTTTTTCACTAAGATGGTGCGCGGGTCAACGACATCCAAAACATGGTTGGCTACGATGTTACGGGTTTCTTGGAACCAGTAGTTTGAGAGTCGATTCAATGCCTCGCCCTTGCAGGGTATGCCGTTTGGCAACACCACGTCAAAGGCTGAGATTCGGTCTGTGGACACGATAAGGAGTCTGTCCCCAAGGTCGTAGACATCTCTAACCTTGCCCTTCTTGAAATGTGGGAACGGCAGATGCGTCTCGAGGACAACATCGTATTCTGTGGTTTTCATTTCTCATTCTCTGGCTCGACGTGCTCAGCATGCAACTCGTGCTCTATCTTTTCGAGGTGCTCTCGTTCGAGTTCATGCGCCTTTTTGCCCCTTATCTCTTTGTCAGCTTTAACGACAGTTTCTCTCGACAAGTCTCTGTGTTTTTCCACTGCTTTTTTGATAGAGGAATCCATGTAGGCTAAGATTCGCGCGGCGGCTAACGCTGCGTTTTCAGGCTCGGTGACAAAGACTACTGGAACTCCTTTTGGCATGACGGCGGAGCTGAAAACCTTGCCCCACTCGTAGGTTTTGAAGTCGGGAGGACACGCTAGGACAGGTCGAGTCGTGTACCCTGCGACTACGCCTGAAAGTGCGTCGGATAGACCAGCAACAGTTATGAAGACAATGTCGTCTTTGGATTGTTCGTAGCTTTTTAGGTCTTGGAGAAGTTTCTCAGGATTTCTGTGCGCTGAGCTGACTCTGTATTCACATTTTATTGGTATGCGGTTCTCCTTGAGGAAGTCTTCGACGCGGTGAGCGAAGGGCATGTCGCTTGAAGAACCCATAAGGACAACTATCTTCTGTCTGGGCATTTTCGATCAAGCATAATTTTTTTTCATCTGATTTAAAGGTATAGGAAAGCTCAAAGCATCTTTTCCACTGGTTTCTTCACCTTCGCGAAGAACACAAGTGTCCCCAAGAGGATTAACCCCGAAGACGTGATGAAGGCGTTAATATACGCTGTGTGTTCTGAGATATTGAGCACTCTGGTTTGCACGTCAGCGATTGGTCCACCGATGAGGAGACCCGCTGGTCCCCAGCTCAACGCCATAACCGTGTTGTATCTGCTTAATAGTTGACCACGCCTATGTTCTGGGATTATGTCGCCCGCCAAAGCAAAGCCTGCGGTTTGAAGAGTCATGAACGACATACCGTTTACTCCGTAGACAATTGCCATAACAAACACGTCGAGCGCGACGCCGTAAAAAAGAGGTGTTGCAGCTGCAATCAACAAACCAGCAAGTATTACCACTGTTCTACCCATTCTATCGGCCAGTCTGCCAGCCAAGACGCTGGCGATCATGCCGCCCAGAGTCCACGCTGAAAGAATAAGACTCAACTGCAAGTCGCTCGCGTTTAGCCCGCTATTTAGTTTTAGAAAGAGCGGAAAAATCTGATTGACTGATGCCATCCCTAAGATGATTATCGTTAATGCTACTAGGAACCAATGGAATACATACTCGTTTTCTCGCGGGGCTCTGGCGATTGCGTCAGGATTGCTGGTTAGATCGCCTTTCTCCTTCTTGCCCAAATCTGAATATGTTGAAGTGGGCAGAGGTTTGATTGCTCTTGATACAAACCACATTATCGTGGCGCCTATGAGCAGCAGGGCAGTCACCAAGTAGAAGATTGTGCCGTGGCGAAAGCCTAGGCCATCGGCGTATAGAAAGCCAGCCATCAGTATGCCTGTCATTCGACCTATAGACATAACGAAATTGACCACGCCAACGAAGCCACCACGGGTTTCAGGAGTAGTAATATCAGTGACCAGAGCTGCCCAGCCTACATCGGACATAGACCAGAAGAATTCGAGGATGGCTAAGCCAATAATTAATGCGAGTCCAGCTACAACGTTGCTTCCTGCGTCGATGAAAAACTTGTGGACTACGAAAACAATGACGTATGCGAATCCCGCTGCAATTTCGCCTATGACTATCAGTTGAGCGCGCAGTTTGTAGCGGTCAGAGATTTTGCCCCAGAGCAGGTTTTGACCCGCAGCCGACATCAGCATGGTAAGCGTACCCAAAGCAGCCGTGGTCGTTACGTTGCCTAGTAGTGAAAACAAGTAGATGTACATGAACGAGTAAAAGACGCCTCGCCTCATCATCGTTAAAAACTGAAAAGACCACAAACCCAGAAGCGTCGGCTTCTTTACGCTCAAGTCTTCCATGCGGATTCAGCCTTTTAAACCACATACAATTGGCACAGTGAATCTAAAGCATTTCCTTAACCCACAAAAGAAATTATTGCCGGTGGATGGACGTGCCAGCTTCAATCTACAGTTGCGAATCTACTGAATTCGCATGGTCTTTGCCGCCGAATTATGTTCACTCAACTCTCCCCTTTTACTCGATACGCTTGGGCGCGATCTTTAAAACAAGTCCTGTTGAAGGGACTACCAAATTCAAGAGTTGAATGGTTTCATGGAGAATGTTGAGTTAGAGAATGTTGAAGGCGTTGGGTCAGCCACCGCGAACAAGCTTCGATCTGCTGGAATAACGACCGTTGAAGTGTTAGCTATAACTCCGCCTAGAGAAATAGCGGAGAAAACTGGAATAGGGTTCAACACAGTTCTTAACATTGCTGCTGCAGCTAGAAAATCGCTTTCCATCGATTTCATGACCGCAGAGGAATTGTGGAAAAGAAGACAGGGCATGCTTAAGTGTTCCACGGGCTCGAAAAACTTAGACAAGCTTTTGGGAGGCGGAATTGAAACTCAAGCTTTGACTGAGTTCATAGGCGAATTTGGCACGGGTAAAACGCAGATTTGTTTGACTCTTTCGGTTATGGCTCAGCTTCCGCCGGAGAAAGGAGGACTCAACGGAAACGTCGTGTATATGGACACTGAAGGAACTTTCATCCCGGAACGCCTCTTTGAGATCGCAAATGCGTTGGGACTTGACCCGCATAAAGCGTTGGGAAATGTTTTCCTAGCTCGAACCTATAACAGCAATCACCAAGGCTTTCTGATGGATCACTTACCCAAATTCTGTCCAGAGAACAATGTGAAACTCGTCATCGTGGACTCGATGATTGGACACTTTAGAGGCGAGTATATAGGGAGAGAAACTCTGTCTGAACGACAGCAAGCTTTGAACAGCCAGCTGCACCGGCTGTTGAGATTGACCGAAGCCTTCAACTTGCCAGTGGTAGTTACAAATCAAGTTCAGGCGAATCCTACTCAGTTTTTTGGAGACCCTAACAAACCAACCGGTGGCAATGTAATGGCTCACGCCTGCACTCATCGAGTCTATCTTAGAAAAGGAGGCAAAGGCACAAGGATCGCAACCATCATTGACTCGCCGTGTCTGCCGGAAAATAAGACAAGATTCAAAATCACAGAGAAAGGGGTCGAAGATGTTCAAGAGGGCAACGAAGACATCCAAGAAGCTTAGTTCGCAAACGCTCAGCCTCTGGGCAGTTTGAAAGCGGTAAGTATCAATTCAATAGTCGCAAAAGACACAACCGAAGCTCAGAAACTCATTTCGGACTGACTTAACGTTTTTTCAATGAAGATTCGGTGTTCTTTAGAAAGCAATAGTAACTGCACGAAAACTGCTTGTATTTGATGGAGAACTACTTGTATTGTTTAAATATTCGTTGTTGTGTTTTATGGGTATCGTGAGGTAGAGATAGCGTCATGGGTTCAAAGGTAAGTGGTGAATTCGCGGCGCGCACGCTAGTGGAGCGTAGGAAGCAGTTCCGCTGGAGTGACATGTACTATAAGCGTCGCATGCTTAGGCTCGACGTGAAGGCTGATCCTTTAACTGGCGCTCCTATGGCACGGGGCATAGTCTTGGAAAAAGTAGGCGTTGAAAGTAAGCAGCCTAACAGTGCCATACGGAAGTGTGTGCGCACTCAATTAATCAAGAATGGACGAGTCATAACGGCTTTTCTGCCTGGGGACGGCGCCTTAAACGTGGTGGACGAGCACGACGAAGTACTTGTTGAAGGAATCGGCGGCTCCCGCGGCGGAGCCATGGGCGACATTCCAGGCGTAAGATGGAAAGTTGTCACAATCAACGGGGTTTCACTCAAAATGCTGGTTTTGGGCAAAAAGGAGAAACCAATGCGCTAGAATGAGGGATAGGCTGAATTGAGCAAACAGGTGACTGAAGAAACAAAACTCTTCGGAAAATGGCCTTTCAGCGGCATCGAAGTCAAGGACGTAGGCTTGAAACATTACGTTTCACTCCGCCCAGTAATTGCTCCCCACAGCATGGGCAGACACGAACATGGAAGGTTCCGCAAAGCTGAAATTAACATAGTTGAACGCTTAGTGAACAACCTCATGAGACCCGGAGCAGCGGCGGGCAAGAAAGCCAGAGCCGTAAACGTGGTGAAAAATGCCTTTGAACTAATCAGCCTGCGTACAGGACAGAACCCGGTTGAGGTCTTGGTTAGGGCCGTTGAGAACACTGCGCCCTGTGAGGACACGACGCGAATCAGTTATGGTGGAATAGTCTATCACATGGCAGTTGACGTGGCCCCTCTACGCCGAGTAGACCTGGCTCTAAGACTCCTGACAGAAGGCCCCCGAAAGGCTTCACTGAACAACCCACGCCCGCTTGAAGAATGCTTAGCCGACGAACTTATTTTTGCAGCAAACAGAGACGTCAAGAGCTACGCCATTTCAAAACGCAACGAAATGGAGAGAGTAGCGCGCTCATCGCGCTAGCGCGACTAAGATACACGTACTTCGCCTTCTTCAGTTACCAGATAATAGCGTATACCTAATCTTTCCCTAAGCCACTTAATACGCTTCAGAAAGCTGATGTAAACTGGAAAGTCTGGAAATCCAAGTGCAATCTGTAAATTGTTATTCTCGCATTTTGCCAGTAGAATCTCGAACAAAGCTTCTGCAAACCAGTGTCTGGCTTGAACTTGCGGTCTTGTTCTCTTCTTCTCTCCTTTCTTGCCGCCCAATGAGTCCTCTGCATACGTCTCGGTCGGGTATCCTTTGACAGAAACATGGATTTGTATTGCTTTTCTTAAAGCGAGAATGTCAGGGCCTCGAGATTTAGCTGCACAATTTGCCATTTTGAGGATTTTGTAATTCTCATTGTTCACCATGTAGCTGGCAATTTTTTGCTGAATGTTCCCTTCCCAAAACCATTTTTGTTTCTTATCTGAGTCATTTTCACCAAGCCTCATCGCACTATTTGGAAATGATGTTTTTGGTGGATTTTTTGCGTCGGCATGGTGATGTCGACTATTCTTCTTAAATGAAACCCAACTACCTAACGAGGCTTGTTCCACCACCCAATTTTCACCAATCCAAGCGAGAGCATGTACATGCGTTTCGTCATTCGCCCACCAAGCCCTATGTACATATGCTGAGCGCGGCAATGGAAATCCAATAATCTTCTCCAATTCTGAAAAACTCAGCTTAACATGAATTCTTGATTCTCTGGAAAAATAGTCCCTTAGACTACCATATTTCATCATTTGCCACTTTCACCTGAACGCACTCCACTTCGCTAATTTTAAAGGTAGACTCATTTTGCATGCAGTTCCACAGTGTCTCCGTCTTGCAGAGCGAACGATGCGCCTACTTTCTGCGGACTGAATGGTAGCCGCCTGGCCCAGACACGTGCATAACCGAATCTCTCAATGAAGTCACTGTGAATCTGTCTAGCCAAGTCGCCGATTGACGAGCCTTTCTTTAGAATAAATGGATTGATCGATGGCTCTGGGTCATTCGGTTCTTTCGTGTAGACTCGAATGATGTTAAGCGCCTTGAAGATTTCTGCACCCAGCTTCTCCAGTCCTTTTCTTGTTTTACATGAGATAGGAAGGATGGCAAGCTGATTGCCCACGAATCGCTTTAATTCCTGAAGGTTGTCAGCTGCTTCTGCAGTGTCGGCTTTGTTGGCAACGACGATTGCTGGACGATAGACAGTGCTCTCAAAAATGGCATCTTCGACATCGTCAAGGGTCGCTTTACCGTAAATTTTCACTGTTGCGTCAAAGATGCGATAGCCTTTGAGCAAGTCTTCTACGTCTCGAAGGTTGCAGTTGAGTAGTTTGCCAACAACGATGATGCGTAAGCCAGCGTCTACATGTTTGCGTTCAATATCTACGCGAGCGCGTGGTTTCTGTGTTAGAACTCGCGCTTGCTCCAGCTCATTCAATATCATCCTCAGTTGTTGAGGTGGGGCATCTGACAGGTCAACCATCAGTACAAGACCGTCGGCATTTCTGGCAAGTCCCAATGTTTGCAGTCCTAAAGCTTCGCCCCCAGCCGCGCCTTCCGCCAATGCCGGGGCCTCTACAACCTGAAACTGGAGATCCTCGAACTGGAACATGCCGGGCATAGGCTCTCGTGTGGTGAAGGGATAGTCTGAAACCTCTGCTTTGGCGTTTGTTATGGAGGTGAGAAGACTGCTCCGCCCAACCTTTGTCGGGCCTAAAAGAATTATTTGTGCTGCTCCTTCCTTTTCAAGAAAGAACTTGGACCCGCCGCGTCCAGCTCTTCGTCGCTTCTTTTCGTCAATCTCCTTACGGAGGGTTGCAATCTTGGTCTTGACCTGCGCGCAGAGTTTCTCCGTGCCCTTGTGTTTTGGTATGAGACTTAAGAACTCCTGCAGTTTCACTAGTTTTTCTTGCGGCGTCTTCGCTAATGTAGCCTCGTTCCATTTTTTCTTGGCGACAACTGTAAGATTTGTGGGCATTTGGCGTGACTCACAAGAAAAAGTCAAACGAATGAAACTAATATATTTATGCGAGGGGAGGCCTTTAGCAGCCTACATCTAGCGTTCTAAAATCACTTGGCGAAATCAACTAGAGTGCTTTGCCCTGGCTGGATCAGTTCCGCTTCAGAATTATCCTTTTCAGGTTCTTCATTAAGCTCAGCTTTCTCATTGCTTTTAGTCTGGCCTTTTACCTCTACCACGGTGTCAGCTTCAATTGTTGCTTCTACCTCTTTCTCTTTTTCAGTCTCTACAACGCTTTTGTTGTTGACTGCGGAAACAGGCATGTCTAACTTGGGCAGAACTCGCATATAGTCAGCCCACGCTTCAAAGAACCCTCGGTCATATTCGGCGTGGAGACGACTCTCAACATGGCTCAGGAATTCCTGTCGAAAATGCTTCAACTGTTTCTTGTTGTTCAAATCTATTCCCGACAAAAAGGCGTATCGGTCATTATTACTTCTCTGAGTTAACAACATGCCGTATAATGCTTGAAAATACCCACGGTTGCGCTCGCTCACGTGCATCTTCTGTTTGACCCGTTCAAGAATGCGTTCAGCCTCAGTGAACTGGCGAGTTGTTATCAACTGAAAGAACCGTGCGGTGTAGACCTTTGGAACTGGTTTGGTCAACGCCTTCCCTGCTGATCATCTTCGCTTAAGTCTTCAATGCCATTCTCGGTTACCTTGAAAACCCGTTCACCCTCAGGCAAGTAAGGACTTGAAACCAAACGAGCGATACGGGTCGGTCCACGCGACGATTTGCGCAGAAACACACGAGTATGACTCGTATGCGCCACAATGTGTCCACCAACAGGATGAACCGCGTCGCCGAAGAAAACATCAGGCTTAGCCATAACTTGATTGGTCACAACAGCCACAGCGTTGAAAGCCCGAGCTAAACGAATCAGTCTATGCATGTGCTTGTTCAGTTTCTGCTGCCTCTCAGCAAGCATCTCCCTGCCCAAGTATTCACTGCGGAAATGCGCGGTTAAGGAGTCAACGATGATTAGGCGAATGTTGTTTTCTTTGACAATCTTGTCGGCGTTTTCCAAGAGGAACATTTGATGGTCTGATGTGTAGGCTTCGCCGAAAATAATGTTCTTGACGACTTCTTCTGGGTTTAAGCCCAAGTGATTGGACATTTGAACAATGCGTTCGGTTCGGAACGTGTTTTCAGTGTCAATGTATAAGGCGCTTCCGGCCAGTCCTCCGCGTTCAACCGGCAACTGAACATTAACGCACATCTGATGGCAGAGTTGACTCTTACCGCTACCGTACTCGCCATAAATCTCAGTGATGGTCTGGGTCTCCAAGCCTCCGCCCAAAATCTCATCAATAGCTTTGCTGCCTGATGTCAAGCGGAGAACGTTCGCGCGCATCTTCAACAACTCGTCTGCACGTATAAAAGAGAGCGAAAGCGTTGACCTTGCAGCGCCTATTACGTCAAAAGCCTTCTTTTCCCCAATGCCAGCAGGCTCCAACTCCTTGATGGTTGCGGTTGCAAGCGACTCCACCGTGTTGAAGCCCATTTCACGCAGTTTCTGAGCTGTGGCTGGTCCAACGCCTGGTAAATCCTCTAAGCGCTCATATTTTTTCCCTGCAGGTGAAGTTTCTCCCTCTTCTTCAACAACCATGCTGGGTGCTCCTCGGCATTGAACAATTCATGCAGATAGAGACACAGCGAATATTTAAGTTACACGAAAGAGGGAACGAAAATTCTGTGGAGTGCTAACTGAAAATAATCTTAACGCAGAGGAAAAGAGGGTTTGCAGTCGCTGTTTGATGTCATGGTATGGTGGTATAGTGTCCTTTGCTGTACAGGATGTATGTTCTTGCTTCTTTGGAGTTGTCTGGGAGTGTGAATTCAAGTTGGATTTGTTGACTTGGCAGGAGTTCGACGTAGACGTTGTCGTTGTTTGATAGCTGTGCTTTCACGTTGCCTTGAGTTGAATGAAATGCTGAAACCAAGTTGCCACTGAGTATGTCATAGTTGGCTTGGGGGGTTGTGTCTAATCCTGCGTAGTCGAGTCTGTGCGGTTGCAGCCAGTACAGCCTAACCGTTAAGTCTTGGCCCTGAACGACGTAGGGTGAAAGATTTGCTGCTTCCATCGACCAGCAGGCGCGTGGAACAAGCGTCTCAACCGTCTGCCAGGCGCAGCTGCCATTCTTCACTTGAACTAGTATGCAAGGGTCGTCCATCTTCTTTTGATCGTCTCTGAAAACTAGCTTGGCGCTGTTGGTGTAGACTTGGCCAAAGTTCAAGACGAGGTAGTCTCCCGGAGTTCCCTGAAAGTATGTGTTGGGATTCAATAAGTCGCCGTCTATAAAGCTAATCTCATTTAGTCTGTCATTGCCATAATCGTCAGTGGCAGACACGGGCCCACTTGGGTTCATGTAAGTTAAGATCTCACCGCTTGGAGTCACAGCTATGTTGACATCGGACTGGTGGTCGACTGCGAGCAGTTTAACTTGGTCAAAGTAGGAATGTTCACTCGCAAACTCGCTGAGAAGCATCATGTACTTTCCATCGTCGCGGACTGGTGTCCGCTCCAGTCTGTAGTAGTCTTCTACATCAGCTCCGTCGCTTATAACAGCGCGAGGTAAAACATTGTTGTCGAGCGCGTAACTGCTACCATTCCAAACAGAAACAAAGGGACAACCACCGCCCGGTCCCGAAAGCGGAGGCGGGGGGTACATCCTTAAGGTTGCCGATGTAGCTATTGTATACCCATTGCCATTAAAAGCGTCGAAGTAACTCGCCTCTGCAGTGACTGTAAGAAAATGATTCACATTGATGTAGTGATCCGTGAATTCCCATATGACCGTGGCTGCCAAAGTGCTGTCAAAAGGATTTAAAGAGGTTCCCTCCTCGTAAGTCGGAGCTTCAACCCATGCTTGTGGGGTTCCTCGGTCTGCCTTCTGCTTTTGCAGAATTGGTGGCGATAGGCTGCTGTCCAAAGTGGCGGCTGTCTCGGCAGTGATAAGCAGAGTTTCGAACATGATGCCGCATTCGCCTAGGGCTAAACCTCCCGCGAACACGATAGCGTCAAAATAGATTCCTCCTGCTATATCTGTAGTATTGTGTAACCAGACATTATAGCCTCCAATGTAATTTTCCAGAAAATCGATCATCGCGTCTCCATCTGATTTAGATAGAGTTATTTTCAGCTGAGTAAGCCGGTATCCAGCACTCGGGTGTGCGAACTTGAGCGATAAGCCATTGTAGGGGCTAGGAATGTACCATATGCCTTTGTTGCCGACTTGGTTTTCAAGTCCCACAATTGTTGGGCAATCTGGTGTAATGCTTTGGTATTGGAAGAAAATCCAGTTATGGTAATATATGTCTGTTTGATATCGGCCACGTATGACTACTTGAAATGTTTGGGCCAAATGGGAAGACTTGCTCTTGACGTTGTTCCAGCTTATGACAAACAATGGCGGCGTTTCACTGATTAAGCCATATGTGATACTACCTTCTGCAACTTCGAGGTTTCTCCAGAAGGGTGCAACTAGTGAATTTGGCATGTTTGTGTTTGGAATGCCTTGTGGACTGGGGTTTGTGGACTGCGAATCAAAACTTAAGAAACCGTTGCTGCACACCCAGACGTAGTTGTATTCAACTCCGTAGTAAAGTACTGGAAACGGAAGGGTTAAGTTGACGCCAGCATCATCACCAGTGATGCCCGTGGGGTTAGTAACGGTGTACCAATTGTAATTCCATGTCCACCAATCATAATAAATGGCCTCCCTACTGTTCGCAGAAGCACTAACACGAAAGCGAAGGATGTCGTCTACGTCGGGCGTCGGAGCTGGGGTGTAGTCGACGATATGAACACCCATGTCTATTGATGATACACCATCTGTATGGGAACTTCCTATCGTATCATCATAGATCGTGTAGCTCGAGGGTCTTGGCGTAGACCACCAACTTGACGCGGACGCAGGAGGAATTAGCGAAGTAGACAACACCACTGCGGCAATTAATATGCTTGCTAGAATTTTCTCTTTGATAACGTGAAGCTTGCTCATTTTCCTCATCGCCCTAGAATCTCCAGCTGGAACGGCTGAATTAGTTTCTTGTAGACTGTTCCATTGTAGTAAGTGAGTTCGAAGGCTACTTCCATTTCGTGGGTTTTGGTTTTCAGTGTTAGAAAACTCCATTCCACAAGGGCTGAAATGTAGATTTTGTTTGGATGATTCGCACCGGTTAGCCTAACGTAGGCTGCCTTGTAATCCTCTACACCTGTCCGACCACTTGAAACACTTGCAAGAGTGAGATTTTCAAATTTAAAGGTTGTCTCGAGCCAGTCTACTAGGGATGGCTGGGAATCTTTATGGAAGACAACATAAACACTCTCTATAAAATCATTGGTGTTGGTTGAGGTTGAATTTATCACCATTATCATACGTAGAAAGTCGTTATCATCAAGGAACTGGGAATTGTTAGCGTAATCCACCAACTTAATGTCTAATGCTGCCGATAGACCACTTGTGTGATATGAACCGTGGAGCGCATCTCCTATGACGACATATTCGTTTGGTCTTTCAAAGATCCATTCAATAGTTCTTAATGTTATTGTCTCTGAGATTGTTATTGGTCCTTGCAGTATGCCTGTTAATCTAAGTGTTGTTAAGAGGCTTACTGGGACAACTATGGACATGATGAAGAGTGCTTTCATTTCTCTTCCGTTTAGTTTCTTCAATTCACAAGACCAGAATAGTTCTTATTCTCGCAACAATATATAATGTTTTCTGTAGCAAAAATAAAACTTGTGGATGAATCCTCTATAGAGATATTCCATGTCAAATGTAAACCAGAGTCACAGTCTCTACAACCGCCGCCGCAAACAGGACCAACGCTACCAAAATGTAGACGAGTGCACACTCCCTCAAAGAGCGCTTAGCCGCCTCAGAGCGAGACAAGCCTTCGCCGCCGTAAACCCAATCTGGCTTCAACCATGACAACCCAAACACAACTCCAACAGAAGCTGCTAAAACGTAGCCCTCTCCCTCCAGTATCAGCGTTGGCAAAACCGCCAAGAACATAGGCGTTGATAATCCATTCAGAAGCATTCCCCACAACAACGCTCGCAAAGAGAGGAAAAACAGCGACAGCCCGAAAAAGGCGAACCCAGTCAGGGTGACGACGAAGAAACCGCTCAAAACCAAATTAAAAACAAAGATTAAACAAACCAGCAACAACGGGTTAACGACCTCAACAGGAAGAACCACGCCAAACGGCCAAGCATAAACTTGAACCACGCCAACCTGCACAAGCAGGGCACCGACAACAATGAAACCAAAAAACAACCAGTTCAACATCACGAAAAGCCAGCTTCTCCTCCAAACAACCGTCAGAGCAACCCTCAAAAAACCAAACGCCAAACGACCAAACCTCCACGTCTAGACAATAGCCCATGCCTCAACTTATCTCACTTGCGCCAAACACAACACCAAGAAAGTAGTAATACAATAACACATCTACAAACACAAAAAAGAAGAAGGAACAGCACACTACAGCGTTGACTACTACTTCTGAACACAAAGGCAACCCAACCCGCGCTCAAAACAAGCAAGGGACAACATAACTTCGTTATTATTACTTTTTCTAGGCAGAAGTTAATACCATCTAAACACAAACCCGCCCACCAATCATCCCCCTGCTATCCCTCAACATCAGCTCAAACGAACAGTCTGCATTTGCATTTTCAACTACTTCTGTTCACACCATCCCTTGCAGTGTGCAGTTGAAGAAGGTATAAGGCGCAGAGCGCCTTCTTCTTTGAAAAATTACTTCCCCAGCAGAGCGGAGTGGATGGTGAAACATCACTCTTGGCCACATTCCAACTTCACGCAAACCATGTTGCAACTTCACGCTAAGCAACATTGAAAGTGCCCCAGAACCGCTCCAAACACAAACCCAAACCACATACAATAGAGCAAACACAACCCAAAACACAAACAGAATCATGCTCCACACAACCCAAAAATTTTTTCACAGACTCACACTAATGGTAGTCCAAGCCTGAGCCTCTAACCATAAAGTTTAAGGGTTGTTTGTGCGCTTTTGACTACAACACCTATGTCTAAACTGGGGTTGTTGTTTGAGCACTCGAGAAACAATTGAGGAACGAAAGGCTCAGATCCTAATTGGGCTCCGCGGCTACAAACTTATCAAAAGAAAAAAACACAAAGAAGGTACAAGCTTCCACGTGAAGACTTCACAAGGAAAAGAATTGTTAATCTTCTGCTGGCCAACGCAGGGCACAGTGGGAGTGCAAATCATAAATCAAGTTAAGAAAATCATGAAAGACGAGAAGATGGAGAAGGGTCTACTCGTCACAAGCGGACGCTTCACTCAGGCGGCTAAGACAAATGCGAGAAAAAGAGGAATGGAACTCATCCCACGCCTGTTTCCAGCCTTCAACATCTTTGAACACGTATTCGTGCCCAAACACGAAATCGTAGGCGCAGAAGAAAGAGAAAAACTGCTCTCAGATTATCGCGTTCAACCATACCAGTTGCCCAGACTGAAGGCTTCTGACCCAGCTGTAAAAGCCATCGACGCCAAACCAGGCGACATCGTGCGCGTAATTAGGGACAGTCAAACCGCTGGAAAATACACTTCGTACCGGTATGTGGTTGAAGGCTAGACGGAAACTACATTCTATTTTTCTTTGGCTATCATTACTTCAGTCGCTTTTATAACGGCTTCAACGCTGTCGCCGACCTTTATGTTCAGGTCTTCGACTGCCTCGCGGGATATGAGAGCTGTTACAACTGCTGGCGTTTTCACTTCTAGCTTGACCTTAGCTATGATGTCGCCCATCTCCACGCCTTTAACCACACCTTTCAATCTGTTTCTTGCACTTATCTTCAAACCTGCCGCCACCCAATATTCCTTGTCTCCCAAGACTTCGCCCACGTAGCTTTCGACTCGTCTGTATTCTTTCAACAAGTTGTGTCCCATCTCAGTAAGTTTGGCTCCACCGCCACCTTTTCGGCCTCCTTTAAAGGTTTCCACAACTGGCTCATGCAAAGTCTCCTTTAGTTTCGCCAAGTAATTCCAAACATACCGATACGACATGCCCACTTTTCTAGCAGCTTTGGAAATGGACTTCTCAGACTTCACCGCCTCAAGTATGTCTGCGCCACCCTTCCCAAGCAGAGGCTCGCCTCTAAATTCAAGCCACACCTTAGCCGTAGGCTTATGCTTTTCTTGGAAGCTCATCCCTTTCCACTATAGGAACCAAACGAATATAACCATTAACACTTTAGTTCAAATGCTGGCAGCTTCTCCAAGCTTTTGGAAACCGCCAAGAATGTTGTTTTCGCAGGGCTTTCAGCGTCGCCTTGGAGAAGCCAAAAATTGAAGCACAACCAAACTTGCGATGAAAAAGATCAAACTGAAGGGAAAGATAAACCAAACATTAGTCAATTCTATGAACCCAGCCGCCAAAGTAGGTGTAAGAGAGCCCAGCAACCCTTCTACGAAAAAGTAGACGCTGTAGCCCAATCCTCGCTCTGCCTCCGGTGTTACTCTTGCCACAATTGTATTCATCGGCGACCACACAGCGCTGCCAAAAAAACTGTACAAAAGGAAGACAAGGACAAGAAGCTCAACCTGAGACAACAAAGAAAGCACAAAAAGTGAAATCACGCCACACAAAGTGACCCAACTGAGAGCATTCTTCGCACCCATTCTTTCGCACAAGTAGCCACCACTCAAAGACCCCACTATTCCGATAATCGGCCCCAGACCGAAGATTAAACTGGCAGCCGCTTCCGAAAGCCCTCTCGACTCCACAAAATATGTAGTCATGAAAGTTGAGCTTCCCGTGTTTCCCACTTCTCTGACACCCACCACTGTCAGGATAATCAAGAAACCCGAAGAAAAAAGCAGAGACCACCTCGTCAACCCACCGCTACGTTCATTAACGTTTTCTTCAATTCTTTTACTTCCAAGCTGCAAAGAAGACAAGACTACGATCCCCCAAACTCCGATTGGAACACTCCAAAACAGGTAGGTCCATCTCCAACCCAGAGTAGACAAGAAAGCAGTGAGGCTAATGAGTCCAGCCGCAGTCCCAACATTCCCAAGAGCATTGTGAAACCCTATCGACCTACCTATCTTCTCGTGCTCAGCAAAGCGACTAATCTGACTCAATCCTGAGATATGATACAGGGGAGACGAAATCTTCAGAATGGAAAGTTCAACAACTAATATCCAAAAGTTGTTTGTCTGACTAATCAGGAGCCCTGAAAGTCCCTCAACTATCATGCTAGCAAACAATAGGTGCTTTGGGCTGAACCTGTCCGCCAAGAAGCCTGAAGGAATATTCAGTAGAAGAGCTACGAAATTTGGAACAGTCGCCACAAGGGAAGCTTCAACAAGGCTTAACTGAAATTCATGAACGATAACAGGGATTAGAGCGACCTGCATGAGAAGATACACTTCAATGAACATGTGCGTTGTGCAGATCATCCAGAGAGGCTTTTCCATCCGTTACTCGCCGAACCGTTCTTGAGATTTCCAGAATAGAAGAGGACTATAAATAATAAACTTGACCTAGGTGCACTCTAGTACGGTTTGCGACTAACCCTTCCATAGAACGAAATGAATCGGGCATAACTCCGAGCTCAAAACTGAGGCGATATGCATATAAAGTAACAACGACTCGATATATACGCTCAAACACAACGCGCCAATACGAATGAAAAGGCACAATGGTGAAGAGAAATGAAAGCATGGCAAAAAATCCTGGCAGTAGCTGTCATAGCCACAACTGTGGTGATTGCCGGAACTATCGTCTACTTTGAATTCTTTGCTCGAAGAGGTCTCAGAATATCCACGACCACAAGCCTCTATGACACCGGATTACTAGACGAAATAAAGAAGCAGTATGAAGCAACTCACAGCGTTGACCTTAACATTATTTCTGCAGGAACAGGCATCGCCCTGCAACATGCATCTTCAGGAGACGCAGACATTGTGCTGGTCCACTCGCCATCTCAGGAAAAGACTTTCCTCACGAACGGCTACGGAGTTAACAGAAAAATAATCGCCTACAACTACTTTACGATAGTTGGCCCGAGCACAGACCCAGCAGAAATCGCCGGCAAGAATGCTACAGCAGCCTTGAAGAGCATGCTTGCCTACGGAAGAAACCAAGCTGGTCAAACGCCAGTATGGGTTTCGCGAGGAGACAATTCAGGTACGTTTTCAAAAGAACAAAGCCTATGGACTTCGGCAGGCTACAACCAGACGGTAATATCCACCGAATCTTGGTATTGGACAACAGGTTCAGGCATGGCGGACACTTTGAACGTAGCTGACCAGAAATCAGCTTATACTCTTGCAGATTTGGGCACTTACCTTAAACTGTCGAAGGATGGCGCCATATCCTTAGTTTCGATTATATCAGGGGGCAAATCTCTGCTTAACGTCTACAGTGTGATGGCAGTGAACCCCGCAAAAATCAGCAACGTCAGCTTCAGCGACGCAATAGACTTCATAAAATGGCTCGTTTCAGACACAGGTCAACAAGCCATAAGCAACTACGGCAAAGCCGACTATGGGCAAAGCCTTTTTTATGGTGCAGTTCAAGCCATTAAAGACAACAGTCCACAGCCAGATGTCTCATGGATTACCAGCTACGCCTACTTCAACGGCACAGAATGCCCAACACAATACCGAGACGACCATCCAGAGCTTTATCCTTGAGGCTCAAAATGATTGAACCCCATAATAGAGGGCATAATAAAAGCATTTGAGCTGATCTTCTCAGGCGATCCAACTGTCTACGGCATCGTCTTTCGTTCCCTGTTTTTTTCTGGAGTAGCCGCGATACTAGCTGCACTCTGGGGAACCCCCATCGCGATGCTGCTAGGCCTCAAAGACTTCCATGGGAAATCCGTAATTAAGGGGTTCTTCAACGCTCTGATCGGGATGCCCACGGTAGCTCTGGGCTTAATCCTCTTCCTCACTTTTTCAAAAGCAGGGCCTTTGGGCTTTCTGGGCTTGCTCTATACACCTGGAGCAATAATGTTGGGCGAGGCTGTGTTAGTGACTCCTTTAGTTGTTAGCATAGCCACGACGGCCATTGAAGCTGTTGACCCTGAAATGATTAATTTAGCCAAAACCCTTGGTGCTTCCGAGTCACAAGCTTCCATAACGGTTTTGAAGGAAGCGATCAACGGTGTGATTTTTTCGGACATGGCAAGCTTCAATCGGGCAATAGCCGAATTAGGCGTTGCCCTCTTAGTGGGAGGCAACATCGCAGGTTTAACTGACGTGCTGACAACCGACATTTCAAAGTACACTCAACGTGGCGGTAGCGATCTTGCCTATGCTATAGCCCTCTCCATAATACTGATGGCAATAGTGTTTGGCATAAATCTAATAATAATCATCGCCAGAAACCCAAAGGTACTCGCCACCTTTGGCAGAAGCCCTCAGTAATCCTTTGAGGTTCACTCACCGAAGAGGCAAAGAAACGTGATGGTGCTCGCAGAATTAAAAAACTTATCAAAACGCTTCGGCAACCGGACAGTGTTGGACGACATAACTCTCCAGATTGATGAAGGCGAAATACTTGCCTTACTGGGACCCAACGGGGCAGGAAAAACTACCCTACTGAAAATCTTAGCTTTCTTGGAAAGACCAGAGAGCGGAGAAGTTGAGTTCCAAGGTGAAACAGTTACAGAAAAGAACGCGGAACGCATGCGACTGCAGAGCGCCATGGTGTTCCAGAGAACACTCTTTTTCAGCACCTCAGTTTACAACAATATCGCTTACGGCCTAAGAATGCGAAGACTTCCTCAAAGCACTGTCAAAGAAGAGGTAAAGAAAGCTCTACGCCTCGTAAAGTTAGAAGGCTTTGAGAAACGTTCCGTCAAGAAACTCTCAGGTGGAGAACAGCAGAGAGTCGCGTTGGCACGCGCATTAGTCCTCAAAACCAAGCTTCTTCTCTTAGACGAGCCCACTGCAAACTTGGATCCCAAAAACGTCCAGACCATCGAGGAAGTAATAGCTGCAATCAACCATGAGCTAAAAACAACTATTGTGATGGCAACACACAACATGTTCCAAGCGAAAATGCTGCCTCAACGCATTGCATTAATGAATGATGGAAAAATAACCGAGATTGGAGCCCCACCGGAGATTTTCGGCAAACTCTCCAAGAACCTGGCTAGCTTCGCCGCTGTTGACAACACTTTCACCGGAAACGCCAAGACAACATCTGCAGGTACAACATTGGTGGACATAGGCAACGGCGTGCAGATTGAGGCAACTGTTCAGAGACAAGGCGTGACTTCCGTCTTCGTGAACCCGCAGGACATAATCGTGTCTAAGAGCGCCGTGGTGTCAAGTGCTAGAAACGTGTTCAAGGGACGAATCATCGAGGTCTTAGATTTAGGCTCGCTTGTGAAACTTAGGGTTGACGTCGGAAAGCCCTTCACGGTCCAGATAACTAAGCGGTCCTTCAGCGAGATGCAGCTCAACTTGGATTCATGTGTCTTTTTGGCGTTCAAGGCTTCAGCTGTTCAAGTAATCTGACAGTTTAGCTTACTGTTTTCGATTTCTGAAGTTCATATAGAATGACTAGGCTTTCGCCTAGTGATATGTTGAGTTTGAGTGCCAAGTCCTTCGCGCTTAAGTTAGGCTGCTCGACGAGAACAACATCACGGACGTAGGCTTTGTGATGTCGAAACACGACTATTGAGTGAACTGTGTCTTCAAGAATTGGCCAGAGAGGATTGTTCACGTAGTCTTCCCAACTCACGTTAATCACATCCCATCTACTCTGAGCATATGTGTTTGTCTTTAGTGTATTTGTGTTGTGCGCACATGCGAAAATGTTTATTAGATGACGGCGGCTCGATATTGATTGGTAATACTTAAGCATATTAAGTAATATTGAGGTTTTCTGGCGATGGGTGCTCTACATCAATCAGGCAAATTGCAATGCCCATATACCATGTGTAACAAGACTTTTGAAAAGCCCATAGTCTTAACGGACAATTCCCAACTCATCAGAGAAACCTACTACGCCTGTCCCCACTGCCGATCCAAAGTTGAAGTAATCTTAGACGACCCGAGTCATCCACGTTTAGCTTCAGTGGAAGACTTGTTCTACGTTGGACGGAAGGCGCCAACAAAATGCGGGCATCATTTAGGATACCTTCGAGAACGGCCGGAAAACGCAAGCATACCAGACGATTGTGTCGTGTGCCCCAAAGTCATGCAGTGCTTCATCAAAAAAGACAGCTGCTAATTATACCCGACAAGGTTTTTCAACTCAAATTTTATCTACGTCAGAAGCGTCTTTAACTCGCACTGAGAGTGCAGATATGGGGCTGTCGGCTAGCATGGTCTAGGCTAGGAGACAAAAGATAAGAAGCATTTCTCCAGTTGGGCTCTCTTGACCCCGGTCCAAATCCGGGCAGCCCCACCATCTTTTAGCTGGATGGAAATTGGTTGTTTCTTACAACTTTCAGTGACTTTTCGTTGTTTTTTGTTGTTCTTTATTACTTGATGGGTTTTCTTTCTGTTTGTATGTTCTTGCAGAGCGCGCGCCCTCGGCAAAATCGGTATAAATTACACTATAGAGTTTGGTAGTCTGGGAGAGATTCGAACTCTCGTCAGCGGGTCCAGAGCCCGCCATCCTTGCATCATCCAAAGTGATGCAGATGACATGCAATAACTCGAATGCGCGCGCGCATAAAAAAGTATCGGATAATAAGCTATCTTGGACATCCGATATGCATGTTCGGCAAAAAAGAAAGAAAAAGGGGGAGTTTGGGGGAGCTGTTCCGCAAGGAATTCGTGATATCTCGAATCTGAATGGGGGTTTCATAATGTCTTTCTCTCTAAGAGGAAAAGCTAATGGATGTGGAAAACTTGCAGGACTGGGTGCACGCGTCCGAGAGCATCAGCTTGAACGGGTGTAATAAGCGATGAAATTTGATGCTGGCTTGCGTAACGTTGGCATAGCGAGTGATATGTTCGATTACTCGATCAAGCCTGAGTTTGAAAGGAAGCTGCGGCTGTTCGCTGAGTACGGTTTTGAGTATATTGACTGGAGTGACGACTGGAACACTGCGATTCTGTACTCGAAGGAGATTATGGAATTTTACCGTCAATGCATTGAATCATGCGGTTTAAGGTGCATTGGTGTTCATGGGGTCTCATCTTCGAGCATCCATGTCGAGGCGGAGGATGACCAAATGTTTAACAAGTATGTTGAGCTGTTGAAGAACCGCGTTGAGTTTTGCTCGTTGGTTGGCGGAACTGTGTTGGTTATTCATCCGCCAAATGTTGAGGGTGATAGTGTGAGGGCAAGTCGGAAGCTTGAGAGATCGCTGCGTGCCTTTGAGGGTGTTCGGTCTCTCTGTGGTGATCTTGGGATCTCGCTTGCGGTGGAGAACTGTTATCCATCCGACGCTGAAAGCCTGGAATACTATTTTGAGAGGTATCCGCCAGAGTTTGTGGGCTTCTGTTTCGATTCGGGTCACGCTCATGTTAACGGGAACTTTGATCGCCTGTTGGGGTTCAAGGATAGACTCAAGGCGTTGCATCTTCATGACAATGGTGGAAGAGAGGATGATCATCAGCCTCCCTTTTTTGGGACGATTGAATGGGAACGGGTGATGCGGTGGATTGGATCAGCCGCGTATGCGAAGCCAATCAATTTTGAGATCGTGCACAAGTCAAAGTTTTTTGAAGACTCGATGGAGAAATTCCTGGAGTATTGTGCGCGTTCAATCCAAAAGGCCATGGCTCTACTCAATTCTTAACGCTAAAGGACAGGCTAAGATTATTTTGGAGTCTCGTTTGCATAGGATTTTCTATATAGACGCGTAATACCTGTGCAACGCTCTATTCTCTCGCCCAAGCAGGTATAGAAAGCCACGCGCGCACACATACTAACATTACCAGGCCCTCAAACACACTAACTTTGCCCCGTTTTTTCTATAATCATGTTACAGAACAACGTATCAAAACACAACAAAAAAACCAAAAAAACACCAAAAACGTCTGCAAACCTTAAATATGCACATATATCTAAAACAAACATAGCAAACAAGGGGAAAACCTCACTTTCCGGTGGAACCCATTGGTTCAAGTTGCCAAGAAGCTCAGCCTTTTACATCGCAGTCGAATAGACATAATAGCAAACATACTCCGCGCAGCCGAAGGAGGCGCCAAAAAAACCCATATTATGTACAAATGCAACCTCAGCTTCAGACAACTACACATTTACCTAGATTTCTTAGTGGACAGAGGACTACTAAAATCAATCCGAGCCAAATCCGGGGAAAGAAACGACTCCAACACATACGAAACAACCAGCAAGGGCAGAGCATTCATACAAGCTTACAGCAGCATACGGGCAATACTCTCAAGCTAAACAAACAAAAGATTACTGTCACACAGCTTACTATTCGATGTCTTTAATCTTTTTCAGAAAAAGCTGCAATTGTGGGGACAATTTAGTCTTCTTTTCTTCCTTGTCAAACTTTAGAAAATTGTACTCAGCTAGAAAACTCGTGATGATTTCAACCTTGACCTCGTGCAATTGAGCCTTCTCCGCGATCTCTCGCAACTCATGCCATTCTCCGTTTCTGAGCAAGTCAAGAATCTGATCTGTGGCAAGCAACTTTTCTCTCTCCACAACAGTTCAATGTCTTGATTGAAGAAAGGATAAATGGTTTGTGAGCGTTCGTTTCATAAGGCATCTCTAGAAGAAATAGAAGAAAGCTCTAGAACATTTCACTAGAAGCTCTTTTCTTACCCCTTTAAATATTATAACGACTTTGTAGTTATCACTTCTCCTTCGGTTGGCAAACTGAAATTGCCGATAGAAGTGGAAGAGCAAGGAGTACAACATTGCGGAAAAATGAAAGCAAAGTCAAACAAGAGATACTGCTCGTTGAGTTCAAGGCGCCAAAAGAGTTGGTGGAAGCTTTTGACAGCAAACTAAGGTCGAAGTTTTCTAACCGAAGCGAAGCCATCCGATCCCTGATGAGAACATACTTGGAGGCTAAAAACAAGGGAAATTGAGCTAACGCCGTTCTTAGCCCATCCGCTCCAATCAAGGAGGGACCTACAGAGTGGAAACCACCGAAAAGAAAGAATTCATAGACGATTTCAAGAACCAGTGGAAAAGCATGTGGCGCAACCGCGTAGACGATAAAGTGCGAGCTGAAGGAATAGCCGATAAAGACTATTCGTTGTTGTCCGTTGATCGGGGAACAGTCATAATCGCCACAAGGAAGTTCAAGCTCTTAGATTTTTATGAGCTTCTTCAACAGAACAAGTTGTTATTGGGCAATGGAATAGTTCCTCCAAATCCTTATGTTGGCGGATGGGGAAGATTCATAAGAACCGCTGTGGTCTCCCAGAATCTCACTAGACGAGGAAGACGGATACCGCCAGAACCTGATAAGCGTTCAAGTCAGCTGCAGTTGAAGAAGGGTGGGAGAGGCTGGCTTCATTTTAGATAGATGATGTGTTTTGTCCTTTTTTGGGGTTATTTGTGTGTGCAACGCGTGATAGGCCCCCTGTTTGGAGCCAAATAGGCTTGAAAGGCTGTTGCCCAAAGACTTTCTCTTTTGCTTAGAAATCTGCCTCTTTTGTTTTTCTATGGTTTGTGTCGCTTGTGACGATTTGAACATTGGCAGGCTTCTGCTGTCGCTATTATGGTTGAATTCTCAAGCTATTCCTTGATTTGAGGTTGGTTAGATGAGTAAGTACAGGGACAGGTTGCAGATTATTGCGAGCATACTTAGTATAGCGGGTAGAAGGGCTAAAAAGACGCAGATTATGTATCAAGCCAACCTAAGCTACAAGCTCCTATGCCGATACTTGGGCGAAGTTCAAGACGCTGGTTTAGTGTGCTTTGAAAATGAAGAGATTTATGTGCTTACGGCTAAGGGCAAGAAGTTTCTCGAACGGCATGAGGAATATTCTAAACGATGCAAGAGTTTGGAAGAGCATCTTAACAATGTTAACGGTGAGAAAGCTGCCTTAGAGGAAATGTGCTTCAATGCAAGAAGAGGTAACAACAGTTTGAACCGTTTGAGCAGGAATAGGGAATTACGAAAGTAGCGATGTGTGAAATTATGTCTGGTCTGAAGCTTTCTTTGGTCTTATTGATGTTTCTGGTTTTGGCCTCTCAGTTTTTCATATCTGAGACTTTTGCAGAGGCCAGTAAGGATGTGGCGGCCTCGGCTTTGACAGATGCTGAAGGAGTTGTAGCTTCGGCGTATCAAGCCGTCTTAAAAGCTGAGGAAGCAGGAGCAAACATTTCGGGTTTGCTGGTTCAGTTAAATGAGGCTGGAGGGTTTTTGGCTCGTGCGCGCATGGCATATGACTTTGGAGACTTTGAGGAGGCGACGGGTTTGGCTAATTTGAGTAGGAATAGTGGAATAGAAGTGGAGAATGCCGCTGTTAAGTTGAAGGATTCGGCGTTTTTTGAAAGGGTGCAACGTATGTGGTTCATGATGATTGGTTCGATTGTCGGGGCGGTTTTGATTTTTCTTGGGAGTTTTTGGGTTTGGCGTGTTTTCAAACGTCGTTATAATAGGCGAGTTTTGATGATGAAGCCCGAGGTTAGTTCTAATGAATCTTGAGGATTATCGCACGGTCTTCGCTACGGGTAGTCTGGTTTTAATGTTGATTGCCGCAGCTCCTACACTTGGCTTGATTATGCCGTTTCCAAGTGGAGGCGAAAGGTTTTCGGAGCTTTGGGTTTTGGGTCCAAATCACATTGCCAAGGATTATCCTTTCAACGTTCGCGTTAATGAATCGTATAATGTTTTTGTTGGTGTGGGCAATCATATGGGTGTTCCATCGTATTATTTGGTTTATGTGAAGTTTCGTAATCAAACTCAGCCTCTTCCTAATGCAACTTCCTCTGAGCCTAGTCCATTGGCGCCGCTCTATGAGTTTCGGGCTTTTGTTAGAGATAGTGGAGCTTGGGAGGCACGTGTAACATTTAGTGTTTCGAATGTCTCGCTTTATGGTGACTCGGCGTCTGTAAATCGCGTAATCATTAATGACGAGGCTTTTACTGTCGATGCATTTTCGAAGTGGGACTCGGAGCATAATGGATTTTATTATCAGTTGTTTTTTGAGCTCTGGCTTTATGATCAGGCGTCAAGAAGTTTCATATTTAACAATCGTTTTGTTAGCATTTGGCTCAATGTAACGACTTCTTAGTATCTTCAGGTACCTCACGTATCCACTTTTTTCCTATATTGGCTTAAGGCTCTCATAATCATGCTATTAACGTCCTGCCTTTCTGTCTCCAACTGATTAGCATTCTAGAAGATTTGGTTTGATGTTATAGAGGTTTTTTCCTTAGATGTTTAAGTTATGGAAAAACCACAGTTTAAAAACATCCCAAGATGGATTTGCAACCAAGGTTTTGCAGATGAAAATTCCCTTAGCTTCGCCTGCTTTCGACGACGAAATGAAAAATGCGGCTATTGATGCCCTTAGCGGTGAGCCTTTTGTTTTGGGTGAAAGTGTCTTTCGGTTTGAGGAGGAATTTGCCAAATACTGTGGCGTGCATTACGCCGTTTCAACAAGTTCTGGAACCTGCGCATTACATCTATCTCTTATTGCCTTGGGTATTAAAAGTGGGAATCGTGTAATTACTACTCCAGCTTCGTTTATAGCAACAGCAAATGCTGCTTTGCATGTGAACGCTGTCCCTGTTTTTGCAGATATTGATATTCGAACTTACAATGTTGATCCGGTGCTTTTGAAAAACAAAATGACTGAAAAGACGAAGGTGATAGTTCCTGTCCATTTGTATGGTTATCCTGCTGACATGAATTCGATCTCTGAGATTTCGCGGGAGCGTCGCGTGGATGTGGTGGAGGATGCATGTCAGGCTCATGGGGCGGAGTATTATGGGAGAAAGGCTGGGTCAATCGGAGATGTTGGTTGCTTTTCTTTTTACTCGACCAAGAATATGACAGTTTGCGGTGACGGCGGGATGATTGTCACTGATGATGAAAAAATCGCTAAAATTGTAGCAAAGTTGAGGGATTGTGGAAGAATTTCGCATTATGAGCATGATGCGGTTGGTTTCACGTCGAGGCTTAACACGGTCAACGCAGCCATTGGGCGAGTGCAGCTCAAGAGACTGGAAGAATGGAACGAGCGGAGAAGGACCGTTGCAAAGCTCTACGACAGTTTGTTGTCTGACTTGGACGATATCGTATTGCCACCTAATGGCGAATCCGAGGTTAAGCCTGTTTATCATCTTTACGTGATCAGAACCCATTTCAGAGATGCCTTAAAGACTTGGCTAGAGCAGAACGGTGTTCAGTGCGGTATCCATTACCCATTCCCGATTCATCTGCAGCCGATTTATCGAAAGTTATTCGGTTATAATGTGGGAGATTTTCCTAAGAGCGAGCTTCTTTGCAAAACAGCCTTGAGCCTACCTATGTTCCCAGGGCTTGAAAAACAAGAAATTGACTATGTCTGCGAGAAGATCCATGAGTTCTTCGATCAACGATCTTAGCGCGACTTGGGGTGGTGTCAATGAGGAAAGTGAATGTTGGCGTTATAGGCGTCGGATACTGGGGCAAGAAAGTATTGTCCGAATATGCGCAATTAGCAAAGGGAAACCGTGAAGTAAGTCTACTTGGAGCGTGTGACATGTCGGAAAACAACCTTAAGTTTTGCGAAGATTACAGTTTGCCTTTCATGACAAAATACTATAAGGAAGTTCTAGCCTGTCCTGAAATCGATGCTGTTCACATTTGCACGCCGAGTGAAACTCATTATGAAATATGCAAAGAAGCATTGGAGGCTGGAAAGCATGTAATAGTTGAGAAGCCAATGACTCTCAACTCTGGCGAGGCATATAAGTTGGTTGATTTGGCTCGTGAAAAGGGTCTTATTCTCTCGGTGGGTCACATATTTAGGTTCAATAATGCACTCCAGAAGGTAAGAAACTTAATTACAGATGGTTTCTTTGGGGATCTTTTCTGGCTTAAGCTCCAGTGGACTGCCTTTATGCCTCTGATGGTAGGAAGAGACATAATTACCGATTTAGCCCCGCATCCATTCGACATACTGAACTTCCTCTTGAACGATTGGCCGTCAAAAATAACCTGCAAAGCCAAAGCTTACCGAACGGAGAAACAGGAAGAAACTGCCCACATCATAGCCGAACTTAAGAACAATATCATGGCCAACATGGAACTAAGCTGGCTAAATCCCCAAAGAGCCAGAGAAGTCTCCGTTATGGGATCAAAAGGGTTTGCAAAGATTGATTGTTTGACGCAAGAAGTCAACGCTTTCGAAAACGGTCATTTCTACAATATTCCCGTTGAAAGGAACAATACAATAGCAGCGGAGTTGGCGCATTTTACTGATTGTATTAACAATAATCATGTTTCAAATAATGGATATCCGAATAGAAACAACGGTTTGCTAGGTGCGAACGTTGTCAAGCTTCTTGAAGCAGCAAGAAGGTCTATGGAAGAAGAAAGAACAGAACGCGTGGAATTCTTGTGAGAAGAGTTCCTGGACCACCTAAGTATTCAGTCATAAAGGATGCTGAAATAGGAAAGGGCACTGAAATACACGACCATGTGAACCTTTACAAATGCAAGATTGGGAAGAACTGTAAGATTGATTCTTACGTTTATATAGAGGAAGGCGTCGTAATCGGCGATGATTGTAAGATAAGGCCTTTCGTTTTCATCCCAACAGGAGTAACTGTTGAAGATAATGTGTTCATTGGACCTAATGTGTCTTTCACTAACGATAAGTATCCAAGGGTTCGAGGAGAATGGAAGCTGCTTCGAACAAAGGTTAAGCGTTGTGCTTCGATAGGAGCAAATAGCGTTATACTTCCAGGTTTAACGGTTGGTAAATATTCGTTAATCGGAGCAGGTTCTGTCGTCACAAAAGACGTCCCAGACTATGCTGTTGTGTCTGGAAATCCTGCCAGAGTTATGGGATACAGAACCGGAAAGACTTAGTCAAGTTTGTTTTCGCAGAGTTGCGAAAAATGAGCATCGATCAAAGCCCTCGCAAACTAGTCGTCATCCCGGTCTATAATCAGGTGGGCACCATAGGGAAGGTTCTGGCAAAGTTTGAAAACCCCTCTGTTGATGCGATATGTCTTGTGGTTGACTGCCCAACTGAGGACATCGTGCGAGAGATACATGCTACGAGCAAGAAGATTGATGTCCCAGTTCATATTATCAAAAACCCACGTCGCATGGGTGTAGGGTATGCGATAAGGGAAGGCATAGAATACGCTCTAAGTGAACGGTATGACATTGTTGTAATAATGGCAGGCAACGACAAAGATGATCCTGTGGAAATTCCAACGCTTTTGATGCCTATCTTGAAGGACGATTACGATTACGTGCAAGGATCAAGGTTTTTGCCTGGTGGCAAACGTGTGAGAAATCCATTCTTCCGTGGATTGTTCAGTCGTCTTTATCCTTTCCTCTGGACTTTTTTGACGGATACTCGATGCACAGATGTGACCAACGGGTTCCGAGCATTCAAGCTAAGCTTCATTTTGGACAGGAGAATAAACGTGTCGCAGAGCTGGCTTGATAGTTACCAATTGGAGTATTATATACATTACAAGGCTCTCACGCTAGGGTACAAGACTAAGGAAGTGCCAGTTTCGAAAATCTATCCATACAGGCACAAAGGTGGTTATTCAATGATTTCTCCTCTACGAGACTGGTGGAAGATAGTCAGTCCCCTGATATATTTGAAACTGGGTCTCAGGAAATAGAGGCGTAGTGCGTGAATTATAAGTTTCTTGTGAACAGGTGACTTTATGAAAATAAGTGTTCAAGCATCTGCAGCTGACAGCCATGTCATACGCGAACTTTTGTCACCTTGGGATGCTGAACCTGTGGGAATTGAAGAAGCTGAAGTCTTAATAGTTTACAAAGAGAAACCGTTGGAAAGCAAGAAGGCAGTGGTCATACCATCAGATTCACAAGTTTTTGACGTATGGGCAAAAGAGATAGAATCAGGGATTGTGAGGGGAATTGGCCAACAGGTTTCAATACTTGCAGGCATGCATGCAGTTCTTACCATCACTCCAACGGCTTTGTATGGTAACGATGGATTTCTTGGTGGGAATGTTGAAGAGAGGAACGCTACGGAGATGAAATTGAATAATGATCTTTCCGTCTTAACTTTAGATGTTGTAAAAGAATATAACAGGATTTCGGATGAGACTTTGAATGCCAAATCGTCATCGGTATACCGCTTGTTAGCGTCTTCGCCGATACCCTACGGTATAGTGCCTAAGCGACTTACAAATTTTTTTTTGAAGAGTCATCAAACCCCAGATAGCTTGACTATTTGTGACAAATTACCGATGGATGCTCTAAGATTTGCCCTTATAGGTGCATTAGAAAGACTAGTGGGAAAGAAAATTCGCAGAAAAAAATGGAACGGAAGAAACTACGTGTGCCTCGTGACACATGATGTTGAGACAAAGAAGGGTCTTCAGACAGCATGTTGCCTTAAGAAACTTGAAGAGAAATACAACGTACCCTCGGCTTGGTACGTACCTTCAAGGCGTTACAAACTTAATCACGAAACAATCAGAACACTGGCAAATCATGGAGAAGTAGGTGCTCATGACACAACTCATGACGGGAAATTAGCTCAGCTTCCTCAACGTAGACTAGTTGAACGGTTGCGCGAAGCAAAACGAGACCTAGAAATTGTTGCAGGACAGGCTATAAACGGATTTAGGGCACCATTGCTTCAGCACAATGCAAGGATTATTGAAGCTTTAGAGGAAACGGGCTATATGTATGACACATCAATCCCTACATGGGAGCCAATACATCCATACACTTTAAAACCCCACGGAATTGGCACGATTTATCCCCTGAGGTTTGAGGGCTTAATCGAAATTCCGGTGACTCTACCACAAGATCATCAACTGCTCCATGTCTTGGATTTAGCTCCCAGAGAAATCGGTGAAAGGTGGTTAGAGATGGCAGGCGTAATAAAGGATCTTGGGGGCATATGCACGTTTCTTGTACATCCTGATTACCAGTTGGCTTATCCAAATTCAAGCGTCTACGAGGAAATATTGTGCACAGTTGCATCGGATAACGAAGCCTGGATTACTGTTCCGTCGAACATTAATTCATTCGCTTAGTCCCGATTGAATTGTAATTTATGAACATTGAAGTGGCGTGATGCTAGCATGGTAAATATTTTGCTTATTCCAATAAATGATCTGGTATCTCATCCAACAGAAACTAGATTCATATCTATCGCCAGAAAGATGGTGGAGAAGTTTGATGTCAATGTCTTTGCACTTCGATATAAGAACATACCAACAGCCTCTAAAGCAATGAGAAAACTGAATTTTGGGCTTTTGGACTTCAATGATATAAAATCTCAGAACATTGGATTGTATTATATGGCGAACGCCATCCCCATTTTTTCCGCTTTACGAAGACAACTGAAAAGAGAGAAGATTGATATCATAATTCATGCCAACATTTTGCCCAGTTCCGTTGCGGTAGGATTGGGCAGAATATTTCATATCCCTCTCATCTTTGATTATCAAGACCATTTTCCTGAATCTGCAGCGGTTTATTTCAAAGGAAATACTTTGAGATCTTTGGCTTATTCAGTCACTTCTAGAATTAACAGATTCAACATCAAATACAGCGACGCGGTTGTTACAGTTACAGATGCTCACAAAGAAATGATCAAGAGATATGATCCACTGAAACCTGTCAAAGTCATTCCGAATGGTGTCGATACAAATCTGTTTAGGCCTATTCCCAGATCTACGGCGCTAAAGCAACTGAGTTTGGAGAATTTAAGCGAAAAAAAGGTGCTGCTCTATTTTGGATCGATTGACTCTTGGTTGGACTTTTCTTCGATATTCAATGTCGTCAAACGACTTGCAAGAAAAGGGGTCGATATCATTTTTCTTATTGTTGGTTTTTCTCACAGCAAATACTTCTTGGAAGAATTGAAGAAAACGGCTCAGAGTATAGGGATCAGTGACAGAGTACTCTTTTTGGACCCTGTTCCACAGAGTCTATTGGTCTATTACATAAATGCTTCAGATGTGACTTTGGCGCCGTTCAGGCCTATGATACTGAATCAAGCGGTTCCTCTAAAGATACTGGAATCACTTGCTTGCGGCAGGCCTGTTTGTGCCACTAACTTGGCTGAGATGGCCAGTCGTTTCAAAGATGTTGTTAGAGTTTATTCTTCCGAAGAAGAACTTGAAAGTGCGCTCTTGGAAAATCTCGGAGGGAGGGCACAGGTAAGCTCTGATCGAATGATCGAATCGGTGAAGGAATATTCATGGGACAATTTTGCTACGTCATATCACGATTTGATAACGAAAATGGTGCATAGATAGCCTAAAGCAATGAAGTGTGACTCCATCCGGACGACATTGCAGGGGTTGTTTGAAAAGGAATATCGGGAAGTTTGAGGAATGAAAATTATGTTGTTTTGTTGGGCCGAGGAGATGAGGATTGAACTGTTAAACTTGGCTGTGTATATTGCGCGACTACCGCAGAATTTTGTCATTGCTCCTCTTGTTAGGTTAAGAGATAAGACCTATTATCAAGAAGCTGTATCTCAGCTGAATCGGACTAGCTCAAACATCCATGTTGATCCGACTTATCTAAGGAGTCCCGATGGCAGATTCAGAAATCTGCTTAATCCTAGTATTCTGCTTAATGACTTTCTTTCCTTATTCAATGTAATTAGGCGTTCCAAACCGGATGTCATAGTTTGCTTCTATGTGTTGCATGCGTATCCATTAGTTTTGTTGAAAAAGTTATTTCGGTTTTCACTTTGTGTTGTCGCAATGGGAAGCGATGTCAATCTGCAGAATGGTTTTCTTGACAGGCTCGTGAAAAATGTGATTTATCGTAATAGTGACTTGGTTTTTGCCAGTTCATGGAGTTTGAAAGACAGGATTGAAAAAGAACATCATCGTAATGTTATTGTTGTTCCTTCGTCTGCTGATCCTTCTTTTTTCAAGCCTCTTAACTCAAGGGCACTCCTGCGTCAGAAGTGGCGTATTGAGCCTTGGAAAAGAGTGGTTCTTACGGTTTGCAGGCTGGATAAAAATAAGGGGGTGGACATCCTGATGAACTCGATCAAGCTGTTGAATTCTAACGACGTTGATTTATTGGTAGTTGGAGAAGGAGAAGAACGGAAGTCACTTGAAAAGCTTTCAGCGTCGTTAGGAATGCAGAAGAATGTTGCCTTTCTTGGGTTCCGTGAACGAGGAGAATTGTTGGAGTTGTATAACTTGGCAGATCTTTTTGCGTTGGCAAGTTACTCGGAAGGACTTCCAAGAGTGCTCATAGAAGCTATGGCGTGTGGCTGCGTTCCCGTCGTAACTAGCGTGGGGAGTACAGCTAAAGTTGTGGTTGACGGCTTCAATGGCTTTACTGTAAGGGCTGGCGATTACGAAGAATTCGCCGAAAAAATCAATAACATACTGCTTCTCCCTGAGGAGAAACTAAAAATGATGCGAAGCAGAGCCAGAAGCGCCGTGGAACAAGAGTTTGACAGTAGAAGGCTGATAGAAAAGATCGTTGACAATGTAACTGCCTTGAATTCGTTGTGAAATGAAGCGCAATAGTAGTTCTTTTACTGCAGACTCTTTTTCTATTTAGGTCAAAGAGATCGTTATCACTGGCCTTCAGTTTTCTCAGCACAAGATGCTTGTTGGTCGAGTATCTTTCTATTGGGCAAGGTGTGATTTGTTGTACCTAATAGAAGAAGCGGAAAGAAGGCTCAAGATACCCGAGTCTGCTATTTCTCAGTTGTATCATCTTGTTGCCTTTAAAATAAGGAAGCCTAAAACACAGCTTAAGAAAGGCATGTTTGTCATTTCAATAGATGTTGATGTGGGATGTAGTGAGCTAGGAATAAGGCACCGGGGCAAGAATGATTTCAATATTCACCCTTACTTCAGCGAGTATGCGGTCGGGAAGATGGAAGAAATGGCTTTACCTTTTTTTGTGGACATGTTTGAGACTTTAGCCGTGCCCGTCACTTTTGCATTTAGAGGGGAGTGTTTGGATATTGACACGACTACTGTCGGACTTGTACTAGATTCTTCCGTCGAACATGATATCGGATCGCATGGATACTCTCATCGAAGGTTCGAAGATTTGTCTTATTCAGACGCCGAAACGGAACTGAATAGGACTTCTGTTGCTATGAGAAGATGCGGTATTATCCCAAGGAGCTTCATTTTTCCTCGCAATAGCGTAGCGCACCTCGACCTTCTTGAGAAATATGGCTACAAATCCTATCGATCTTATGGCAACTTCATACATGATCGGATGCAAATAGAAAAACATGGTGGGCTTTATGATATCTGCCCGAGCTTACATCTTTGCAGAAGTGCAAATGCATTGTTTCTTAAGAGGATATTAGATGTCGCAGTTGAAGAAAAGGCACCATTCCACGTTTGGTTTCATATGTGGAATTTCTCCAAATATGAAAGGTGTGAGCGCGCGCAACTAGAATCCATAAAGAGAAGTGTTAAGCGCGCAGTTTTTCCCTTATTAGAGTACGCCAGGGAAAAGGTGAACCTTGGCGTATTGACTTTTGAAACGATGCTTTCAGCTGCTGAAAAAGTCGAGAGCGCGCGCGTGTTAGGTCAGTAGCTGCATCAACAGGAGGAAACCATCAGCAATGCCGGGCATAAGTGCTACTTTCAGCTGTGACACTCTATCCCTTCGGAAAATTGAGTCAAGCTATAGGGAGCTACAATACGATGAACGCATTAAAGTCGTTAAATCCGTCCAAGCGAACGTAGCCACTGGCTTCTCTGCCTACGAGGGATACCCCTTGCATACCTTCGATAATGAAAATGCGTCAGTTTTGCTCGAAGGGCTTGTATATGATAAATCCGATCAAGAGATCGATGATTTCTTAGGAAAAATCGCAGATGAATATTGTCAGGGAAAGCCTTACAGGGAGCGAATAGCAGAATTCGTCGAGAATTCTGATGGTGACTACATTATTCTGATCCATTTCAAGAAAAGTGGAGCGATCATATTGTTCAATGATCGTTGGGGAAGGTTGCCCGCGTTCTTCTTTGCGGAGAATCGGCTTTTTGCCTTTTCGCGTGAGATCAAGTTTCTTCTTCATTGGATCTCTCGTATTAGGTTTGACCAGATTGCGATGGCAGAATTTTTGATATATCAATACAATCTTGGGGAAAAGACTCTCGTCAAGGGAATAAAGCGGTTGAGTCCAGCATCCCTCTTAGAAGCGAAATCCTTAGGTGATCGAATTTGCGTGACAGAGGAAACTCTGCTGCCAGTCAGCTTTGAGACGGTTGACCTTCATTTAACCAAGAGTGAAATCGTCGGGCAATGCATCAGACTTTTTCAAGGGTCACTGGTTGTCAGGGCTAAAAAGACAATGGAAAAGGGGCTGCAGATCATTGCTGATCTAAGCGGCGGGCATGATACCCGAGTCGTCTTTGGAGGTCTTTGCCAGATAGGTGTACCTTTTACTCCTTGCACTGATGACACATTATCAGTGCGCGCGCGCACGCGAGATGAGAGTCTTATCGCACGGCAGTTGGCTGACTCCTATGGCAAGATGCTTTGCCGGTTCTCTGCCAGTCACCCAGTTCAAGATTTCTCGAGACTGCGAAGTATCACGTATTTAACTGATTGTGCAGTCAACGGGCTGACTGCAGTTGTCTCCTACCATGATTCTCTTGAAAGAATGAAATCATTTGCATCGCCAACAGCTCATTTCATGGGATTTGGAGGTGAATTCATTCGTTGCCCATATCGGTTGAAAAGGCATTATCCGAATATTGTTGCCATGCTTGAGGATGGTGTCTACCACATTTGGGTTCCTCCTCGGATGGCGTTGGCCATCACAAAACTTGAGCCAGAGCATTTTCGCAAGAGCCTGCAACGCGAGGTTGATCGACTTCCTGAGCGAGAAGATAGTGATAAACTCAAACATCTATACTTTGAATTTTTCCGCAAGCTAGTCAATGGCGGCGAAGACCGTCACCGCAGGTTCTCTTGGACTGTGCAACCACTATTGGGAAAGAACTTGCTCACTTTTGAGATGACAAATATCCCAGTAGAGACGATATCCTACAGTTTTTTCATCGATTTTCTCAGGACATTGGATCCTAAATTGCTCGAAATTCCATTCTACGGAGACCCCAACTTCAGGCTCGGTTCGAGAGTTGGAGTTTTTCTCCACATTGCTAAAATGCAAATGGAAGAGACTCTGGCTAACGACCGCTATGTGCTTAAATTATACCTATGGGCGATTCGTAGGTTTCGAAGAAGCACAAAGGGGGGTCCTCTTGTTGATGAAATAAGGAGGATTTGCCAAGATCCATTTGTTTCTCTGCAATTTGATGGTAGGGCTGTTGAAGGATTCCTGCTTCGATCTCATAGTGACATCGAAGCTTACCAATTACTCACATTAATGAGCTATATTGCTGAAGTGGGGCGTAGATTTGGTCAGAAAGTTGACTGCAATGAATAGAAGAGAGGAAAGAAGGTCGCGCGCCAATTCTTTATGATCGACTAATGAAAAGACACAACGAGGATAAAATACTGTGAATACTTGCTTTTTAACTGTAAACATCTCAAGATAGAGCGCCGTAGTTATAATCGATTTCCAGGCGCGCGCAACTTGCCGCCTTCAACCCCGATGTTATTCATTTTCAAGGAGTGCATCTCTGGTTTTCATTAGTTCTGCCATGGTTAAGACTAAAGGATATCACTTGGTGAGCACTTTTCACGATGTCAGACGGCACCTGGGGGGAAGGTGAGCGCGCGCGTCAATTTTTTGCACGCAGGTTTTATTTCTTTGTTTTGGAGCAAGTACCCGGAGCCGAGGGACAATCCCTCTCAGCTCAATTTATTCAACTTTAAACTCGCTTGTTCGGCAAGGATTTATGGGCAGGAAAGAAACGCCGAGTCTTTGTTCATGGTCGGAAGATGAAACAGATATTTAAGGAATCTTGTCCAGCTAACAGAATTCATATCATACCTTGAGAGCATATATTTCTAAATCATCAATCCATCTTTGTTCATTTCCTGGAGATGCTCCACCTACTCCTCCATATAAATCAGATGGATAAAATTCGAGAGTAGCACCGCTGTTGGCAGATGATTTTGCAGGCAAAATTGGTCCAGAGTCCAGTATTAAAGCATCATTTATCCAAACTTTCAATTGCCCATTAGCAACATTAGCAGTTCCTCTATCAATATAAAATTCCCATTTTGACCATTGCCCTCTTGGCAAAGTTGCAGTCACTGGTGTTCCATATGGACCGTTATAATTATTATTAAATCCTGAGCCACCTGCATACATGGTAAATACGCCTGCAGTACCTGTTGGTTCGATAGTTAACGAAATCCAGGGATACCCAGGCGGATATTTTGCATCGCCAAAACCAAAGATTACTTCCCAACCACCATTTGGTATGGACCAGCCAGGGGGAAAGTAAAGCCACTCTCTAAAGTACCACGTATTTGAGAAATCCCACTGCCAATTCCAAAGTATAAATTCACTTCGTTCAATATTGACTCTTGCGAGACCTAAACAGCTTGTTCCAGAGTGAGGAGTCGGGCTATTCGCCATGTATGTGCCATCATCCATCCAGAAAGGAGAAGAAGGAGGGCCGTAATTAAAATAATGTGTTAACGGTATTGAAATATGATGAGAATCTGTAACGGTTACTTTTTCAAAGTCTGTAGAGTACAACAATGTTAAGCCCGGGGGAATATGTCCGTTATTATAGTCTATGTTTCCTTGCGTCGATAAACTCGTTGAGCCTAAGATCGCAGGATGTGCTGAAGTGATTAAGGCCGTACTTAGCAAGAAAATCACAACGACTATGGTTGAATTGTATTTGCGCATTGTCTTCATACCCATTCACATTATGCTTTTGTGCGTGTGCATTTAGAGGCCCTGCAACAGTACCTTGATGCTCAAGTTATCATCATGTGTAGTAATATTTAATATACCTTTTTGTTGAAACGTTCAACACAAATGCACATGCATGCGTATCGGTGACAATTAACATTATTACGTTTACGATGGAATAGTTCGCCATGACTTGTCTCAGAGTCCTCTTCGTGATTGCAGCACCCTCCTCTGCTGATTCCGCAGATGTTCGAAGGCTATTGGTGCTAAAGAGCGGACTCGAAAGTTGGGGGGTGCAAACGGGTATCCTCTATCTTGGAGATTACTTTCTAAGTTCACCACAAATATTGCTACCCGTAAATATACCACATTTTCTTAGATTGGCGAACAGCTATGATGTGGTGCATGCGACGGGCTTTGCCGCCTATGCTATGGGAATCGCAAAATATGTAGGCAACTTCAAGTTAATATGGGACATTCACAGTAGCAGTGAAGAAATCCGACTCCCCAAGAAAAACCTTTTCAACGTGACTAGCAACTACTCCTTGCTAGCTTGGCTTATTGCTAGACAGGTGACAAGAAAGCAGGCAGACTTTTTCATCACCGTATCAGAACCACTGAGACAAAAACTAGTTCAATTAGGAATCGACAAACAAAGAACAGGAACGATCTATAACGGTGTGAATGTCGAATTGTTCAAACCTGATGAGGATAGAAAGGAGAATGAGACTTTCACAGTAACATACGCTGGGGGATATCAGAAGTGGCAAGGCATAGAGAATCTTGTGAAAGCAGCTCGCATACTAAAAGATGCTCAGATCAAGTTCAAAATGATGGGTTTCAAAAAGGCAGACATGACTATGAAAGACGAGGTAAAGCGAGAACTCGAGGACAGAGTAGAGTTGATCGATTTTCTGCCTGGAAGAAGAGACGACCAGCCTAAGGCCTTTGTTGATGAGCTATGTAAATCGGACGTACTAGTAATTCCAAGATACTGTAACCCTCGTATTCCAAAGTACTGTGACCCTAAGTATGTACGAAAAACATTTGGATGGCTTTCAACAAAGTTTTCAGAGTATATAGCGACCGGAAGACCAGTTATTGTAACAGCGCTCGATGTTTCAGCAGAATTTGTAGAACAGTATGATTGTGGGTTCGTTTGTGATCCTACTCCAGAATCGATTGCAAAGACGATTCTCGAGGCAAAGCAAACTCCTCCCGAAGAATTAGACAAGAAAGGTATGAATGGTAGACGCCTTGCGGAAACTGAGTTTGATCTTCATGTAACAGGCAAAAAATATTTTGAGCTTTTATCTAAAATCGCATGAGTAGTCGAAGAATTCCTGAGGAGAAAGCCAAAAATCCGGAGGACTTTATTGGAGCTCTATCCAAATGAATAATTGGGGATTCGAAAAATTACTTGATGCGGCATTGATAATACAGCTTGCAGCATTCGTAGTTATCCTCTTAGATATCCCATTTCTAAGGCAGATTATTGGTTTTGTTTATCTTTCATTTGTCCCAGGATTCTTGCTTCTCAAGACTGTTAAATTAGATGAAACAAGTCCGATAGAAAACGTCCTTTTCTCCGTCGGATTAAGTCTCGCGATTTTAATGTTCCTCGGTCTGCTATCAAACGAAATACTCCCTGCCTTGAATGTATTGAAACCATTGTCAGTCTTTCCAATGATGGCACTCATATTCGCTTTTACAATAGTGCTTTCTGTTGTCTCATATCGTAGGACCAACCATCTTTCGATGCAGACTATATCGAACCTCAAATTCTCCCGCTTGATTCCCTTGCTGGTTTGTGTTTGTGTTCCTATTCTAGCAATCTTCGGAACAGAGATGTTGGTTAGCTCAGGAAACAACCTCATTCTGCTTTTTCTGGTTGCCATAACCTCCGCAATTGTACTTTGCACTTTCTCACGGAGGCTAGTTCCTCCCGAGGCGTATCCTTTTGTGGTAATTGCAATATCCCTTTTTCTTTTGTTTCAAGTATCCCTCGTCTCAAAATACATAATCGGATATGATATTCATCTGGAGTATTACTTTGCCAACTTGACTTCCAGCAAGTCATTGTGGAATCCAACGATTCCTCACGAATATAATGCTATGTTAAGCATTACGATACTGCCTGTTTTATTTTCAAACTTCTTAAACCTAGATCTCAATTGGGTCTTCAAAGCTGTTTACCCCTTGATTTTTTCGTTGGTGCCTTTATCACTTTTTGTGACATATGAGAAGTTGACAAGCCCACGCATAGCTTTTTTGTCTGTTTTCTTCTTTGTGTCGATGGACGTGTTCTATTCGGGTCTGCTTGGGTTAGCTAGGCAAATGATTGCTGAATTGTTCTTTGCTCTGCTGATATTATTGATAGTGGAAGAAAGGTTGAACCTACAAAAGAGAAGGTTGCTATTCATAATCTTCAGTGCGGCTTTGATAGTATCCCACTACTCACTTTCATATATATTCATTTTCTTCCTTCTATTTGCTTTTTGCATCTCAAATCTGTTGAAACGTTCCGATGCTGAACATGGGAAGCTTATTACACGCGAAGTCGTGCTACTGTGTCTCATTATGGCCATAATATGGTACGTGTTTGTTTCTCCTGCCCCGTCCAACGTTCTTGCAGATGCAATCGACCATATATACCAAAGCATTTTATCGGAAGCTTCTCCTCCGGGTGTGAGCGGTCTTGTGCCTCGTACTTTTTCTCGTTTGCATCAAGCTAGTCAATATCTGTTCTATGGATTACAGCTGTCGATAATTCTCGGTCTTGTCGGATCCATTGTCAGATATAAGAAGACACGATTCAATCGACAGTATTTTTCGATGTCTGTAGCTAGCTTGTTTATTTTAGTCGCATGCATCGTTGTCCCAACTTTTGCCGGAACTCTTGAGATGTCAAGGTTCTATCACATTGCATCATTCTCTCTGGCTCCTTTTGTTGTTCTTGGGATCATTCTTGGGATTTCAACTTTTTCTAGCCTCATAGTGAATTTAGGAAGCCACTTGTCTACTTCTAAGGTCAGGTTTCTGCATATAGGAAATGTTAGGTCGAAGGATGCTGGTTTGTTTCTAATCTCCCTGCTGCTAGTTCTCTTTTTCCTGTTTCAAGTAGGATTCGTATATGAAATCACTGGAGACAGACCTTCTTCGTTGTCACTAAGCTGGAATAGGTTACAAACTAATCCTGCTCTAGCTCTAGAAGTTTGGCTAGCGCAAACTCCTGAACAAGATGTATTCAGTGCCAGATGGCTGTCTAGACATATGGATAACCAATCAAAGGTCTACGCTGATAGAACGTCTAACTTCATGGTTTTAACAAGCTATGGCATGACGCCCACTGCATTTCTTAGTGAACGTGCGCTATCTTGGGATTACATTCTGCCACCTGCAAACGGTAGCTTGGCCAAAGATTCCTATGTATACTTGAGAGAGCTTAATGTGATCTACGGCGAAATGAATAATCCCAGAGGCAAGCTCTTTAATACTACCACGATTTCTCCTTTTCTGGATCGTTGTAACAAAATATATACTAATGGCGGTAGTGAGCTCTACAAAAACCCACCGTGACATATCTCGCGTGCCCCGAATTTTATCAGACAGATTTGTGACAAACCCGGCGTTCTAAGGCGGCGACATTGCGCACCAATCGCAAAGACTTTGGGAGAGTTCGTCATGACGCAAACTGCGTTCTCTAGAAGACCTGTCTATATCATTTTCAAATTCCTTTAAATGCGAACGAACAGAAAAATCAATAAAGACAACCTGAACTGTACTTGATGAATTTAGCCCGTTTCTGTGAGAATGATATGATACAGTCAAAAGAAGAATATAGATTTTACTTAGAGGCAGATCGAACAGCTTTAGGTTTTGACCGTAGACGCCCACGCTTATTTCAGGACGAAGTTTGGAAATTCGAGAGATTATTAAGGGCGACAGAATATGTTGAAAACTGTAAAAAAGACCTACTTCATAAAATCTATCTGTATTATCTTCGTTTTAGATTGCATAGCCTGAGTCTAAAATTGGGCTTTGCAATTCCCAGAAACGCATTCGGCCCTGGTCTATCTATTGCCCATTATGGACCAATTATCGTAAACAGCGGAGTTGAAGTGGGCTCAAATTGCAGAATCCATCACTGCGTCACTATTGGAACCAAGGCAGGCACCGATAGATCGGCACCAAGAATCGGCAACAATGTGTTTATAGGTCCTGGTGCGGTAATAGTCAATCCAATTCGAATTGCAGATGACATTGCTATTGGGGCAAATTCCTATGTTGGCAAATCTTTTGAGGAGCCAGGAATAACAGTCGCAGGCATTCCTGCAAGAAAAGTTTCAAGCAAAGGCTCACGCCTTAACGAGTCACGTTTTGCACAAATTCTTCAGAAATACAATGATCTAAAGGCTGAGAACCGAGATGTTAGGGGCTGCTCGAACGAGTTGACAACGATATTAAGGGCTGCGCGCTCCCGCGATTTGATAAAATATTAGAAATGTAAATGAAAGCATTTTACAAATTCCAATCACCTCGAATGTCAAGCGCCTTGCGCGACCAGATCGGATATCCCTGTCTCGAAATTCATCAGCATAACTGGAATACGACTAACAATTTGCAACGAGCGCAGACGTTAACGGATTGTACCATCGCATGCGTGATTCCTAACGACTTAGAAATAGTCAGGACAGGTATTATTGTTCTCTGGAAGAACTTTCCTGTAGCATTTATATCTTAACGGGATTCACATATCTGAAGGATCGTGACTGCCGTGAGAGCTGGCAGCTATGGATGGATTTTGATGCGTAGAAAATACCTTAGCATTATTGTCATCTCACTGCTGCTCGTTGCGTCGTTCACCGGTCTAGTTATTCGCCCCACACACGCCGATGGAACGGAACTTGGATGGGATTTCGAGGACCACAGCTATCAACACTTGGATTTTACCGCTTTGAGTAACAATCAAATTGCTTCGCAACTAGAGAGCTCGAACGCAGCTTTCCAAGCTCATGGTTTGCCAATGCCGGAGCATTTAGCCTATCCCTACGGAAGTTTCAACCAACGCGTGATAAACGTTGTCAGGCAATATAGGAATAGTAGCAGAACAGCGGGCAGTGGTTTTATTAATTTTCCAGAGACGTATCCCGTGGCAAACTGGTACAAAATGTCAGCTGCATGCTTTTCGCCGGCAGCAAATTGGACTAGGATTCAAGGATGGATAGATTCGGCAATAGCGAAAAAAGGGCTGCTGAATCTTTTCACGCACGATGTGAGTGAGACGCCTACAACGTATGGTTGTACCCCGGAAATGCTTGCGCAAATATTAGATTATCTTGTAGTAAAACAAAATGCTGGTCAACTGTCGGTTATGACAATGAGGGAGGCATACAATTCTTTTGACGGCGGCAAAGCAGTTGTGGTGGTTTCTTTCGACGACGGCTACACAACCACCTATACTACCGCATGGCCGATGTTTAAGGCACGAGGCTTGAAAGGCACAAGCTACATTAACACGTGGTCACAGGACAACAACAATCCCGCATGTATGAGTTGGGCAATGATAACGGAGATGGCTCAACCAACATCGCCAACCAACTGGTCAGTCACGATTTCTTCAAACCCTTCAGACTTCGGCACAACAACTCCGAGTGGTTTACAGAATGTTACGGGAACCTTGACGGTGACTGCTCATCCAGCAACAGGCTACCATTTTAGATACTGGCTGTTTGATGGATACCAGCAGACTGATAACCCTGTGACATTGCCTGCGCAGCCCAATGAAACTAGCCATACGCTGACTGCTTTTTTCTCTCTAGGAATGGGGCTAGCGTTAGATAATCCTCCTGATAAGCCTATCAACCCGAGTCCACCGAACGGTGTCAACGGTGTTTCAACTTCAGTCACGTTATCAGCCCAAGTAACAGACCCAGATGAAGATCCCATGAACGTTTCCTTCTACCAGCAGGGCACACAGAACTTCACCATTATTGCACTACCAGACACACAGTACTACTCTGCAAGTTATCCACAGATATTTGATAATCAAACCAAATGGATCGTAAACAACGCTGGAAGTATGAACATAGTCTTCGTTACTCATGAAGGAGACATAGTAGACACTTGGAATTTAACGACACCATGGCAAAATGCGAATCGTAGCATGAGCAAGCTTGATGGGTACGTGCCGTGGGGTGTCTTGCCAGGAAACCACGACTTAACTTGGTATGGAAATCCGATCTATGGAGAAAATGCCACCTATTACAATACCTACTTCGGATACACCAGATTCAACGGCAAAAGCTGGTACGGCGGAGCCTATCAAACTAACAATAACACGAACAGTTATCAACTATTCTCAGAAGGAAAAGACGACTATCTCATCTTTCATCTCCAGTTTGCACCAAGCGACGACGTATTAAGGTGGGCTAACAACACAATAACAAGTTATCCCAACAGAAGGGTAATTGTTACAACCCACTCCTACTTGTATACTGCTGGAAGCAGAACGACTGAAGGGACACAAATCTGGAACAAATTCGTTAGACCTCACGCAGACCAAATCTTCCTTGTTCTTTGTGGCCATATCCAAGGCGTCGGACAAAGAACAGATGTGGTAAACGGGCACACCGTATATCAATTACTTGCAGATTATCAAGATTATTCAAGCGAACAAAGCGGGTTGCTCAGAATACTCAAGTTCAGTCCAGCACTGAACAAAATATACGTAAGCACCTATTCGCCCTACACAAACAGTTCTCTTAGCGATTCCGCTAACCAGTTTACCTTAAACTACAGCATGACATATTCGCCACCTACACCGCCTAAACTCATAGGAATAGCCCAGAACATTCCGAGTGGCGGAGTTGCATCAGTTTTATGGAGCGGACTGAACTATTCAACCTCTTATCAGTGGTATGCAGTTGCAACAGACCCGGACGGCGTATCCAGGCAGTCTGACATCTGGAACTTCACAACAGGTCCAGAAGAATACTCGTTGACTGTGACCTCCTCTCCCATTGGAGGAGGCTCCGTATCTAGGAACTCTTCAGGGCCCTATTATTACGGTGACAAGGTTCAGTTACTGGCTTCTCCTAACGCGGGTTGGAAATTCATTGGCTGGACTGGCGATATTGTCAGCACTAACAATCCAGTCGTCATAACCATAGACGGCAACAAGACCGTAACAGCCTTTTACTTTGCGAACCACCCACCAGTCGTGGATGTTCTATTTCCAAACGGTGGTGAAAGTTTGATTGCTGGAATAAACTATACGATAACTTGGGATGCTTCTGATGCGGATGGGGATAATCTCACCTATTCTATTCTGTACAGCCCTGATGGAGGACTGAACTGGATTTCTCTGTCAAGTGGCTTGAATCAAACAAGTTACATCTGGGACTCGGCATATTTGCAGAAAGGATCAGAATACTTGATTAAAGTCATGACTACTGATGGAGTAAATATTGGAGAAGACATTTCAAACAACACTTTCACAGTTAGGGTTCACAATGTTGCAACAACTAATGTTTCATCTTCTAAGACTATTGTAGGACAAGGTTACAGTGCGAATCTAAGTGTAACAGTTGCGAATCTGGGAGATTTCACTGAAACATTTAACGTGACGATCTACGCTAACACGACATTGATTGGGAAAAGAGAAATCTCTCTAAACGCTGGGAATAGCAACACCATTACTTTCGAATGGAACACAACTGGGTTCGCAATAGGCAACTATGTAATAAAGGCTATTGCAGACCTCGTGCAGCTTGAATTTAACACAGCAGACAACACACTAGCCAACATAGCTGTAAAAGTTGTGACTCCAGGCGATGTGAACGCGGACGGAACTGTAGACATGATCGACGTAAGCGGAATCAGCGCCCACTGGTATCCAGGTCAACCTGAAGGACCATTAGGCTACGACTCGAATTTCAACATCAACAACGACGGAGCAATAAACATCTTAGATGTGGGAATAGTGAGCGCCTACTGGACAGGCCCACCAAAAGGACCACTAGCCCCATAAAACGCATTCAAGCGCGCGCCATCAAAAAGCAGACAGAATAACCGAAAAACTTGCCCACAACTATTCCAACCCATCTTTTCTAAAAAGGCAGACTCAAGTCCACGGTTACAAAGTGTTTTCTCAATGCCTTCGATCATCTTTCGAAAAAGAAGCATCCGGAAAAAACTCAGAAAATGCACACACACGCTACACGACAGGTTGGGCATGTTGAAACGAAATTGTTTCGAGGCATGTACTGATAAAGATAAAACATTCATAAGTGGAGATCAAGACGGTCAAAAAATATGGTGTAACTAGCTCTCAGAAGCGCGTTTTGTTACAGATCTGAAAACCCAGATTGAAGGAATTGAGAAATCAGGTTGATAGCGCGCGCAGTTTGAGAGCTATTCCCTCAGGACTTGATTTTGTTTGAGCGATTTCTAGTCTGCCACTTAGTAGTGTCGAATAGATTGTTGGTGGAACGGGATTTTTGAGGAAAGAGTACGAACATCAAATGATTAAAGGTATGCGTGTCAGTTGACTTTTTTGGGTGAATCACTTTTGAACAAATACGAAAATCCTGCTATTGTAATTGGGGGAGGGGTAAACGGTCTCGGAATAATCAGAAACCTTGGAAGAAAGGGGGTAGAAGTCTATAGCGTAGTCGACGAGAAAGATCATTCTGTACATTCCAAATATTGTAAAGACTATTTTGTTCTACCTGGCGTGGGACACGATTTCCATAAATTGGAGACCTTCCTGGCAAAGTTTGAACACGAGTTAATTCGCAAGGCGGTGCTCTTTCCAACATCTGATATGGCAGCGATCAACGTCTCATCTCTGATCGGCGAGATGGACAAATATGTTGCATGCATTTCTGACAGAGAAGTGATCGAGACGCTAGTAAGGAAGAAGAGATTTTATCATTCTTTGATAAATAGAGGAGTGCCACATCCTAGGACACTCTTCCCTGGCGAAAAGGAGAGTTTGACCAACATTGAAGACGAAGTCGTATTTCCAGTTTTTGTTAAACCCTCAGTTTCACAGACTTTTGCCATGAGGTTTGGTAGGAAAGGGTTTGTCGCAAATTCAAAGGAAGAGCTAAATCGCTACTTGAGCCTTATGGATAAAAACCAAATAGATGTTATGGTCCAAGAAATTGTGGCAGGGCCCCCAACAAATCATTATTTTATCGATGGATATTTTGACCGGAATTCCAGATTGCTTGCTATTTTTGCTCGTCGTAGGTTGAGAATGTGGCCGCTGGATTTTGGAAATAGCACAACTTGTGTAAGCGTCCCAATATCTGAAGTAGTTGACATGAAAGAAACGATAATTAAATATCTTGCGTCGATTGGTTTCCGCGGCATATTCAGCGCGGAATTCAAAAGAGATTCACGTGACAATGTGGGCAAACTTCTTGAGGTCAACGCTAGGAGTTGGTGGTTTAATTCCTTTCCTTCCGCTTGTGGAGTGAACATCATTTTTACGGCATATCTTGAAGCCATTGGAGAAGTGCCTGAAAATTCTGGAGATTATGAGACAGGTAAGTATTTGATTTATTTCATTGAAGACCTGAAATGCTCGATACCTATGTCTATTCAAGGGAAGCTTTCTTTTCGAGAATGGGTTTCTCCTATGTTGGGAAAAAAAGACTGGGTGATTTTTGCGAATGATGATTTAAGACCTTTTGTCATGAATCTTCTGCAAACTTTGAAAGACACTGTAAAACAAAGGAAAAAAATCGCTGCAATGACCTCAAAGAAGAATTGAAGTCGTTACAACTCGGCATTTAGAAAGGGTGACTTGATTGTATTCATTGGTTTTCAGAGATGCGATGCTTCCTTTGCTGGATTTCCTGACTGGGACCCATACTAGGATGTATCTTACAGAATTGGAAAAGTCTCAATGGTTTAGTCCCGCAACAATAACAAGACTTCAGCATCTGATCAGACACGCATATTATACAGTTCCTTACTACCATGAGATATTTCGAAGGAACAATCTGAAACCAGACGACATCAAAAACTCAGAAGACCTCGTGAAACTGCCCGTACTCAGCAGAAGCGAAGTTAGAGAGCGATTTGGCGATCTAATTTCAAAAGCACATCCAAGAGAGAAAATGGTTTACGGACTCAGAGGCACATAATGAGATGATCCAGAACAGTGAACCCAAACGATCCACGTTCGGAACCAAAATTAACGAACTACAAAGCCAAGGATCCCAAGTCTTTCGAATCCTTTACGAGTTTATAGGCTTGAGGAAAAGCATCAACATGAACGAAAGTGAGATAGAAGACTACCAAAACCGCAAGTTACGAAAACTAATCACTCACGCATATGAAACAGTTCCTTTCTACAGAAAGCTCTTCGACAAAAATAGAGTCGACCCATCAAGTATCCAGCGCGTTTCGGATCTAAACCTGTTGCCAATAATCGAAAAAGGAATGCTTAGGAAAATTCCGTTCAATGAGAAAGTGTCCCAGCTCTTCATCGAAAGACCTCTTCGCACTGTTCTCACCGGTGGCTCGACAGGAGAACCTTTCAAAATATGGATAACCCGGGAAGAAGGAAATAGGCGAGTTGCACATCGGCTAAGGATATTACTCTTCCATGGCTGTGCGCGCGCGCTTATGTTCAACAAGGAGGCAACTGTTGCCGGAATGTCAGGCATGGTGAAACGACAGTGGTCCGATAGGCTTGGCATTCTTAGAAAGGTCGAAGTGCCCTTTGACGCTTCCATGTCAAAACAAGTGAAAGTGATATTGCACGAGAAACCCGACATATTCTGGGGCTACCCATCTAGGCTTCACCAAATTGCTAGGTATCTTATAGACAACCGTGTCGTTGTGAAAGCGCCAAAAGCGATTTTCGCTGACTCGGAGACGCTTCTTCCAATTGTTAGAGAAGAAATTGAGAAGGGGTTTGGAAGTGAGGTGACAAATGTCTATGATTCGTATGAATTTGGATACGTTGCATGGGAATGCAAAATGCACAAGGGAATGCACATAAATTGCGATTCACAGGTAGTTCAGATAACAAAGGATAACGTAGAACTGAAAGATGGACAATGCGGCAACATTACTGTTACGGACCTCGACAATTACGCTATGCCCTTGATCAGGTATGATACTGGGGACATAGGGACTAAGTCAAAACGCAGGTGTAACTGTGGCTTAGCTTTTCCGCTCCTAGACTCCGTTTCTGGAAGAAAATGGGATTTATTGCTTTCCCCCTTAAGGGTTGAAATTCCTCCGCTGCTCGTTGAGCAATTTGTGAGAAGACACAAAGGCATAGTGGAATACCAGGTGATACAGAATTCTGTGGAAACTCTAAACGTTGACATCGTAGTCTCTGATGGGTATGATTACAACGCAGACAATCAAATACGAAAGAAGCTTGAGAGCCTGTATGGGTTCAAGGATGTGACGATCAATCACCCTAGGCAAATTGAAAAGACTGCAAGCGGAAAACTCAGGTGTGTGGTTCGGAATTTCTAAGGTTTGACTGTAACGTTACTAAACGAAATATCCCTGATCATCGTCGGCATTCAGCCTGTATCTTCAACTCGATAAGAAGACTCACTTAGGTCATTCATCTTGTGATGACCTGCAAGCTGTTCGTATTCTGGGAGTGGACCTCGCATCCTCCATGTGTTCGTCGTGTTGCACGCATATTGGTTTGCAGATATAAGCTTGGAATACGCGTTCTTTCGAGTTGCAGAATTTGTAGATGCAATTTAGCCGCGATATTCATAGGCTCTGAAAAACGCGCAACATTAGTCATGACTTTCGAAGAGACGCCCAGACGCGGACCATTGTTCTCTGGAAGATTCCTCTAGAAAGGTTTTCTATGTCATCTTTAGTTGCTTACTTGTATACTGCCCGCCCTTTGAGACCTCTTGTTCGAGGCTCAATGTTAGATTATCAAAAATTTATAATGTCGAAAACTTGAAGTAGATGCTAGGGGGGAACGAAACGTACTCTTATGTTTTAAGGAACATGGTTATGCCTTTGGTTGACTTTGTGGCCAGAACTCCGACTCGCAGATATTTGAGAGAACTAGAAAAATCGCAATGGTCTGGCCATGCGGCCCTCCAACAACTTCAGGAGAACAAATTACGATCTTTGGTCAAGCATGCATATGATACGGTCCCGTACTACCATCGAGTATTTCGAGATCGCGATTTGAAACCTGATGACATCCAAAGCATCGATGACCTCAAAAAATTGCCCGTCATAGGCAAGGCAGAAGTCAGAGAACAATTCGACGCCCTAATTTCAGAGGACTATCCGAGACAAAGGATGATCTACGGACGCACCGGGGGATCCACAGGGGAGCCCATCAGATTTTACACGACGCCAGAAAACCGAGCGTGGAACATGGCAGCTCGGTTTCTGGCTTGGCGATGGGCGGGATTCGAGTTGGGCGACAAATTCGCCCAGGTTTTCGGTTCTCCGTTAGACGAACCCGCTTTTGAATCTCTAAAAGGGAAAGTTGAAGGAAAAGTGAAAAGGCGAATTTATCTCAATGCTTTCAGAATGGCGGAGCAGACATTAGAGAAATTCACGAATGAAATGAGCCGATTTAAGCCTGAGGTTATTTACGGCCAAGCCAAGTCAGTTGCTCTTCTCGCAAAGTTTATCGACGACAGGGGCTTTAGCAAGATGAACCTTAGATCTGTTATTGTGGATTCTGAAGGACTTTTTGAACATGAGATAAAGACAATTGAGAAAGTGTTTGGATGTAAGATCTGGTGGAACTATCATAATCGTGAAAATGGCACTTTCGGGGCTGAATGCTCAGAGCACAACGGATATCATCTGTTCGCCCAAAACCATTTGTTCGAATTTTTGAGAGAAGGCGAGTGTGTTGCTCCTGGGGAAGTGGGGTCCATCGTGATCACTGACTTGACGAATTATGCGATGCCCTTCATACGGTATGAGATCGGCGACTTGGGCGTATTTTCTGATGAATCCTGTTCATGTGGCAGAGGTCTACCCATGATGAGAAGATTAGTCGGAAGAACCTTTGAGGTTCTGGTTTCTGCAACTGGAGGATTCTTGTTTGGAGACCTGTCTGATCTTTACACGAGATTTTATGAAATAACCAGGATCAAGCAATACCAAATCGTTCAGGAAAGCCCTACTAGGATAGTGGTGAACGTAGTTCCTGAGAAGAATTACAGTCAAAGAGATACCGAAATGATAAAGAAAGGCGTCCTTTCCATTATGGGCGATATGGTTGTAGAGGTCAAATTGGTTGAGAAAATCCCAAAAAGCAGATCAGGAAAGGTTCAAGCAGTTATCAGAAAGTTTCCAATCAAATTCACCTAGGAAGGAATGTCCCTTCAACTTTAATGCTCCAAGGATCAACAGTTTTGGCGGTTCCAACTAGAACAATCCGGCTTTCAGAAATTCAGGAGTTGACCTGATCTCGTGCCGTTACAGAGAAATTCATCCGCAAAACGTCGAACCAAACCGATGATCGTCGTATGTCTGGATGGCTGTTCATGGGAGTATCTATCATCGTGCGCGCGCTTTCTCGGCTTGACTTGTTCCGATGCTTTCATGAAGAGGTTGAGCGCGCGCGCGAATATTCCAAGTGGATTTCTCGGCGGTCTTCCCGGTGAATCAGCTGCGTGATATGGTTCTTGGAGGATTCTCTCGACAAAGGATAAATCGACCTTACAAAACAGGGTTTCTAGAGCCACGTATCTCTTCATTGCTCACCCCAATGAGAGGTACGAGACTCACCCTATTAATTTAGGAACACGCATGCGCGCGCTAGCGGTTTCTGCCGATCGGTTCTTTTTTAAAGTCGATTTTGCACTCTAAAAAACTGATTCTGATGCCTATTCACCTTTCCCTTCCCACCGTGGTCGGCAAGCGAACAAAATCTTCCGCTCCGTTGGATTCGGTTCAGTCCTAGAAATCTGCTGATTTTCAAGAGGCAAACGCCTCTGATGTCCAAGAATCGTTTGATGGCATGACTTGAGGGAACCGGAAACCGGATTTGGTGAAAGCACCTTTGAAAGAAGAAACCGCATATACGAGTTGCCTGGGGGCCTGCCGACCCGCAAGGAAGACGGAAAGCTTATCGGGCAAGATCTAAAGAGGCTCGGGATGACTTCCACAGCCACAAGAACTCGAATGAGGAAATTCTCATGGATGATGCGATGGGCAGATTCGCTAGGAAAGCAGGGATACAAGGAGGAATGTGTGGGAAGGTGTTGGTGACCGATGGTTGGGGCCGTGTTGGGTTGTGTATTCTGAGATCAATGGCAAAAAGAAACATTGAAACCACCATAATTACCCCAAACCCGGCGCCTCTATCGTCTTTCTCTCGATACAGCAGCGAGGAAATCCTGTGTCCCTCTCCAGCCCTCGACAGCAAAGCCTTCTTAGCAGCGGTTATTCGATTACTCAAGAAGCGGAAATATGATCTCATGTTCCCTATTCTGGACACCTCTCTTATCCTTCTCTCCGACCATAGAGATGAACTGAGCCCTCTTGTCAAAATGCTGTTGCCAAGCCGCGAATCGGTTAGAGAGGTTTACGACAAGTCGTTGACCATAAGAGTCGCCAACGAAGAGGGCGTACCCACTCCCAAAACTTTTTTCATTCATGATATGGTTGCGCTTAAAGATGTTGCGAGCAAGGTGACTTATCCAATGGTCATAAAGCCGAAATGGTCATGGATCTGGAATCAAAATAGGGCATTTCATAGGAGGCCAGGCTACGCCAATTCCGCTTCAGAGCTTGTATCTTCTTACGAGGTCATTCATCGGGATTTTCCTTTCCCGATGGTTCAGGAGTACGTGCCGGGTCCCAACATTAGTGTTGCCGCTATTGTAAATAACGGCGAACCGAAAGCTGTGTGTTGCATAAAAGTGCATCGAACATTACCAGTTACAGGTGGGAATTCTGTCCTTCGAGAAACTGTTCCACCAGAACCCAGGATCGTAAAGTACGCTTCTAAACTCCTTAGGAGGTTAGGGTGGCACGGAGTAGCGGAAGTCGAGTTCAAGGTGGACGAAAGAGATTCAGTACCTAAGTTGATGGAGATAAATGGACGGTTTTGGGGTTCGTTGCAACTTGCAGTTGATAGTGGAATTGATTTTCCGTACCTTCTTTACCGGCTGGCAATTGATGGAAGAATACAGCCAACGTTCAACTACAACATAGGCGTGAAGGAGCGTTGGGTCAACGGTGATATCTCCCACTTGCTGGCGGTTCTGAGAGGAGAACCGAAAACTGGAGTTCCCCGTCCCAGCAGACTTCGAACGGTTCTTCAGTTTCTGAAATTCTATGAACAAAACATTCATTATGACAACTTTTCGTTTGGTGATTCCGCGCCATTCTTTACGAGTCTCTACCGAGACATCTCCACGAGGCTATTCGAGAGCCTAAGTAGGGGAAGCGGCTTCGAGCCATTAGATCAAGCAATGTGAAGGGTGATGAGTTCAAACGTTTTGTTGAGCTGGAGTGAGGCAGCATGTTCCTAAGCGCAATCACGCGCGCGCAAAATCAAGCAATATCAATTCGTCCAAGATAGCCCGACGAAACTGATTGTAAACATAGTTCCAGACAAGGATTACACTGAAGAAAGATAAGGACTTCCTTAAAGGAGCAATTCTCGCCATGACGGGTGAAGTGGACATAGGGATAAAATTCGTTGATTCTGAAACCCTGAGGGGTCCTAGAAAACGTCAGATCTCGATGCGAACGTTTCCAATAAAATTCACCTAGAAAGAAATGCCCCTCCAACTTCTATACTCCAGCAGATCGTCAGGTTTGGCGGTGGCCACTTGAACGGCACAACCCTCAGAAGTCAGGAGTTGACCTGATCTCATGCCGCTACAGAGAAATTCGTCCACGAGACGCCGAACTAAACCTGTTGCGCGCGCGAGCATCATCAGAATCTCGGCGGTGCTGTCTATCTCTACGTGAAACGGAGAGGATCTTCCAAGAAGGTTCAAGAGATTCTGACGGATCAAGATGGAGTTGAAGTTGCATTGACACGAAGCGAAGCTGTGCGGCAGTTTCTCCTACCAGCCGATAGGATCGGGGACCTTTTGGTACTAGCTCAAGAAGATGCTGTGTTCTCTCCGGTGGATGATGGTCTTTACCAAGATGTTGACGTTCGTTCGCATGGCTCATATATAGGCGAGATGCTCCATCATTCTGAATCAGGAGCGAGAGATAATAATGGGAATATACAATAAGACGTCTTTTTGCAACTTGGAATTCAGAGTGGCGCGCATGAACGCTAGGCGTGCCTTTCTGGTCATTAATTGAGAGGAATGATTTGCCTTGGGATTTCTGAACCTTTCACAACTGAGAAACAGAATGCGCGCGCGCGAGCTGTCCATGGGTTACGACTTCGTTGCAGACACCTATGATGAAGTCAGAGCCCTGCCAAACTGGGTGTTCGAAAAATTTTACGAAAAAATCTTTGAAACGGCGAGATTAAACTCAGACTCCCTCGTTCTAGACGCCGGGATTGGTTCGGGCAGAACCGTTGGTCCTCTTCTAGCCCGGGGTGTTCACATCGCAGGAGTCGACATCTCCAAGAGAATGCTCGCCAAAGCAGCTGACAAAGTGAAGAGAGCGCCGGCAGAAAGTCGAGTCGACCTGATCCGCGCAGACTTCACTCATCTTCCGTTTCGACCCCACTGCTTTGACATGGTGATTTCCATCCACGTTCTGTGGCTGATACAGAAATGGAAAACGGCTATAGGAGAGACTGCACGGGTGCTAAAACCTAAAGGATTCTTCGTTACCGCCGGTCATAGTTCACCCGAATTTGACATTAGTGGAATCGGCGTCAAGTGCTGGGACCTTGAATACCGCGCCTTTGGGTACAAGAGGTTCTTGAGTAGCAAAGATACACCAATAGTGCGTAGCAAGAGAGTTTTCATCCCACAAATTGAGAGATTTTCAAGTCCTATCTTACAAATACTCGGGAGAAATCTCGATTGGCAATCGTATCTAGCAAAGAAAGCGAGGTCACAAAAGACCTTTGCCATCACGCGAAACACGACACACGCGGTTCCCAGCATGGTAGCCATGCTTGAGAGAAGAGCTTCCTCGTTAGAGCAAAATCTTCCTGTCGAAACCATCGAAAAGTTTAGAGAACACTTGGCGAAATGGACGCGTGAAGAACTGAAAAAGAATTCCCTTCTGGAACTCAAAGAGACTTTCACTTTCACAATGGTTCAGTTTTGACTGATGCCTTCTATTTCGAGGGTCAAACGCCGGCAATAGCCTTTGAGTCTTCCAAATGCACTGCTTGTCCCGAAAATGGTGTAAAACGGTTTTTATTCTTACTTTTTGATTTGAGGGCAGTTTTGAGCTTCGCATCCTTTTTGGCTTGTTCGCAGTACCCGCCTTTCTCAAATCTGCAGAGATGTTTGAGCCGATTGAATGGTAAAGATACTATTTCAACGAACGGATGTGAGAGAGGGTAGAGGCATGTCTTGTACTCTTTGCGGGATGACATAAGCGAATTTCGGCCTTCCCAGTCCTGCCTAAGGCGTCTTCTCCCTAACCACCAGACCTTGACTTACCAAATTCCCAAGGTGAAGCCTCAGCGTGTTACGGCTAACTCCTGTTCTATCCAATAATTGGGCGACAATCCCGGGTTTGCCATCCTGAAGCGCGGTCAATATGGCCTCATCAATCGGATCCACGGAACAGCTTATGTTAAGCCAGACTTAAAACCATTTTCGACCAAATTCGGAACAAGCCTGCCACACAAAGATAGCACGCGCGGAATTCTTTCGCTTATGGGCGACATGGATGTAGAAATCAGTGTTGTTGAGGAAATCCCAAAAAGCAGCTCAGGAAAGGTTCAAGCAATTATCAGGAAGTTCCCAATCGAATTCACTTAGGAAGAGACACGGTCCGAAGTTGCACACGCTTCCAATTGATACCAGCCTTGAAGGACGCCTTGAAAAGATAGAGCCAGACCTTTAGGAATATCGGGAGCTGCTTCGAAGCATGCCCATGCCAAGGAGGTCCACTGCAAAACGCAGTAATAAACCAGTCATTCTCGTGTGTTTGGATGGATGTTCATGGGAATACATATCATCCTCAAAAGGGTCAAATTTGATTGGGATTGAACAAGCGGGGACAATTGCACACTGCAAATCAATGGTTCCCACAGTAACCAATGTGAATAATGCTTCGATTCTCACCGGAGAATTTCCAAAAGAGCACGGAATAACCGGCAACTACTACTTTGAGAAGTCACGTAAGTCAATGATTTATATGGATTCTCCAAGTTTTCTCGAATGTAAAACCCTGCTCGAAATGGCTTCAAGCAGAGGTCAGACGACCCTATTTCTGACTGTTAAGGACAAGCTGAGGAGATTGTTGGGTAGGGGAGTAACTACCTCGTTCTCTGTCGAGAAGCCACCAGCTTGGATAATTAAGAAACTTGGGAGCCCCCCGAATATTTACTCTTCTAATTCCAGTGTATGGTTGATAGATGCAGCACTTGAAGTGCTTAAACGCAGATCGTACGATATAGTGTACATCTCAACAACAGACTATGTTTTCCATAAATTTGCGCCCGATTCAGAAGTTGTACGAGAATACACTGTGACAATAGGTGAGAAAATAAGTCAGCTTAACACGGAAGATATCGTAGTCGGAATTGTATCGGATCACGGAATGAACAAAAAAAGGCTGAAAGTTGATTTAGAGAAATTGCTCAGTGAAAGAAAGCTGAAAGCCAAAGTGATACCGATAATTAAAGATGAATACGAAGAGCATCATCAGAATCTCGGGGGTGCCGTCTACATCTATTTGGAAAAGAGAGCACTCTCTAGCAAGGCTGCGGAGATTCTGAGAGACCAAGATGGGGTTGAAGCTGCATTGACGAGAAATGAGGCCGTGAGGAAATTCCATTTGCCAGCCAATAGAATAGGCGACCTTCTTGTGCTTGGGAATGTGGAGGCCGTATTTTCTCATGTAGATAAAGGTCTTTACGAAGATGTTGATGTTCGCTCCCATGGGTCTTTGCATGAGCAAGAGGTCCCTTTTATTCTGAATCAAAAGCGGGAGATAACTTGTGAATTCAACAAGGACGCGTTTTCGATGCTTTGGAGTTTGGAACCGTAGATGAATCCTGTAAGTTTCTGCAAATTACTGAAATCAAAAGGGTTTAATTTGTTTGTTGGAGTTCCATGTTCAATCTTAACTGGCATCCTGAATCAGTTCATGGGTGATTCCGAGGTTATCTACGTGCCCGCAACAAGGGAAGATGAAGCCATCGGGATTGCAGTAGGAGCCTATTTTGGAGGACGAAAGCCGATCGTTTTCATGCAAAATTCCGGGTTTGGACTCTCGATTAATGCCCTCGCTTCTCTCGTTCTACTCTACAGAATACCTATGCTGTTGTTGATAACATGGAGAGGAGACTCACCCCTTGATGCACCAGAACATTATTTCATGGGCAAGTACACAGTTAATCTACTTAAGGCACTTGAGATTCCAACTTTCACATTAGCAAAGAAAAATGTAGGAAAAGTGATATTGAAGGCTCACGCGCTTATGGAAGAAGGCAAAGGACCGGTAGTGCTTCTTCTTCGAGAGGGTGTGATTGAATGAAAGGCCATGAGGCAATTGCTATTATTACGACCGCCCTCAGCGATGAGTTGATCGTGGGTGCAAATGGGTTCATATCCAGACAGCTTTATTCCATCAAGGACCGCCCTCAGAATTTTTACATGCTGGGCTCTATGGGGTTAGCCTCATCTATAGCGCTAGGATTAGCATTAGCCATTCCTAATAGAAAGATAGTAGTAATCGATGGAGACGGAAACATTCTGATGAACCTAGGCTCGCTCGCAAGCATAGGGCATTCTAGTCCCAAGAACCTTATCCATATAGTCTTAGACAATGAATCCTATGACTCAACTGGAGGTCAGCCTACTGTTTCAAGTACCGTCAAACTCGAAAAAGTGGCAGAAGTCGCCGGCTACAAGACATCGAAAAAAGTGTCAGATGTAGGTTCCTTGCAGCATGTTGTTGCGGAGTTGCCAAGATTAGAAGGCCCTGTGTTCATTCTTGTAAAGATTGAGAAAGGCAGGGAAAAGACTTCCAGGGTTTCAATTGCTCCAGAGGACATAAAAAAAAGGTTTGCGTTTGCAATTGGGAGTCAAAAATGTTAGGAATAATCTAAGTAGAATTTAGGTGAAAAAATGGATCATATAACACATATTAGCATGGCATACAAACTTCTAGAAGTATGTGAACTCGATAAGACAGCAACAATTTATTCATTACTGCCTGCAATAGATCGAATACCGGACCATTATCACAGGCTGTATGCTCATATTGTAAACAATTTTCCTTGCACTCTTGTTTCAGCTCTACAGGTTTTTGCTGATCATAAGGTTGAACGCTTTTGGAGATTCGAAAATGGAGGTCACTACGAACAGAAAATCGATGAACAATCTTACATATTCCAAAGGGTAAAGGATGACAAAGATTACTTCATGAGCATTGTGAAGTCTGAAAATCCCTTGATCGGAGAATTCTCATCACTTCAACCAAGTCGTGACATTGTAAGTGCCGCTGTTGCGTTGTTATCTCACATATATTTTGATACATTCAACAATCCTGTCCAAGCCTTCTTACCAGATTCTGTGTATCCAAGCGGTCAATGGGACTTCTGGGCAAACGTGGGTTATATGAACTTTAGAGAAAGATTCTACGTAGGGAACGTTATCCAAAACTTCCGAAAGCAATTGTTTGAAAGTAGCATATGGAACATCAAACTTGAGCCTTTCACGCTAATAAAATCAATGATGATTAGAATGGGAGATCTATCCCGTCCTGGAATAGAATACGAAATTGTCGACAACAAGATTCGAGATTTTCTCCGACTTCTAGATTGCAATGAATACTTGAGGCCTGATAAAGAACTCAAATTCTGTAAAGCACTAGAGAAGACAATCGAGCAACTAATAGTCGAGTGCATTAAGTAGTCGGTTGAGATTTCCGCCATGAAAAAGCTAGTCCTGTTAAATGTAGGTCCCGTTATGATCTCTTCCAAGGTTAGAAATGCCTTGTTGCAGGCAGACCTATGTCATAGAGAAATCGAATTCACGGAGATTCTAAGTAGAGTACGTGAAAGGCTCACAAGAGTATTAAACGGCAATGCTCGATATGCTAGCATAATATTCGGCGCATCTGGTACGGCATCCTTGGAGGCAGTCATTTCCTCAGCGATAAAGCAAGAGAAACTCCTCGTTTTGAGCAATGGATATTACGGCGAGAAGATAGCGAAAATGGCGCGCATCCACAAAATCGATGTGCGCGTCTTAAGGCATAAGTGGGGAGAGAGAATCAAACAATCCAAAGTTGAAAATGTGCTGAGATCTGATTCGAAGTTAAGGTTTGTAGCTATGGTCCACAATGAAACCAGTACGGGGATGCTAAATCAGGTAACCCATATTGGAGACTTGGTTTCCAAGCTTGGAAGGGAATTCATAGTAGACGCCGTTAGCAGTGTTGGAGTTGAAGATCTCGATGTGGTAAGAGATAACATAGATTTCTGCATCGGAAGCCCTAACAAATGCATCGAGAGCATTCCTGGGCTATCGTTCGTGTGTGCACGCCGAGAGAAACTCGAGGAACTTGCGGATTTGACGCCCGCAACATCTTATTTGGATCTTTACAGTCATTATGTTTACGAGGAGGGTTTGGGAGAAAGACGCGGCACTCCTTTCACACCTCCAGTACATGCGTTCTTTGCATTGGACGCTGCGTTGGAAGTGTTGCTAAAGGAAGGCGTTGAAAACAGGCGAAGAAGATACGCTCTTAGGGCAAAAATCGTCCGAGACGGATTGGAAAAACTTGGATTCAAACTGTTTCTACCGCCAGAATCTAGATGCAACTCAATTACCGCAATTTGCACCCCAAAGAACATTTCCTACAAAACATTGCACGACGGGCTCAAGAAAAGGGGATTCGTTATCTACGCTGGTCAAGGCAACTTTGAAAAAACGATGTTTCGAGTCGGAAACATGGGCGCACTAACCATAGGCGATTTAAAACGGTTCTTAGATTCATTGAAAGCAATTCTTGAAGAACTCAATCAAAACCCACGTTATTGTTGAGGAAAAGCTGATGAAAGCCATTATTCTTGCTGCCGGAGTTGGAAGACGACTGCGTCCGGTCACAGACCATACACCGAAATGCCTAGTTCAACTCAATAGAGAACCCTTGATCAATAACTACTTCCGCGCTTTCAACAAATCTGCGATAAGCAACGCGATTCTGGTAGTAGGATACATGGCTGAAACCTTGAAGAAAAAAATCGGCCACAAATATATGGGCATTCACGTAAATTACGTTTATAACCCTCATTATGCTTCTTCGAACAGCGCCTATTCCTTATGGCTGGCAAAAAATGAGATTCTTGAGAGTGCCTTTATTCTCGCTGATGGCGACATTTTATTCGATACAGCGATTCTAGAGAAACTCGTCAATTCTAGTTATCAGAACTGTCTGGTCGTAGACTCGAGATTTGTCGACACTGGGGAGGAGGTTAAAGTCGTGGGGGAAGGCGGCATTGTCAAGCGGTTGGGAAAACTAATAGATGACCGTTACCAAGTTGTCGGAGAGGCGGTCGGACTTTACAAGTTCTCCAAGAACGTCAGCAATCTGATCGTGCCAGGATTAGAAAAACACATCAACGATAAGGGAAGGGATTGTGAATTTGAAGATGCACTGAATGACCTTCTTTCAACTCTTCGTATGCATTATATTACAACAACCGGTTTACCATGGATGGATATAGATTTCCCAGAAGACCTAAAGAAAGCTAAATTGCTTTTCAGCACCTTCGCAGAAGGTAAGCCGGATCTGGGCGTAAGAGACACACTACGAAAGGAAGCATAAACTGTCTCAAAAGCGCGAGCAAAGAAAAAGGGGAAATCGAAGCCTCTGAAGTCAACCCATTATCAAAGACTCCCCATGCTCAATGTTCAAACACATAAGGTTGTATCTTAAATGGAAAAATATGCGAACCCTGCGATTGTAGTCGGTGGCGGATCTGTCACCGGTTTAGGAGCTGTACGATCCCTAGGAAGATCTGGCGTTAAGGTCTATTATGTTGAAGATAGTAAATGCATCACCCAGTATTCAAGGTACTGCGAGAAGTACTTCATATCTTCCAAGGTGAGTTACAGTAAAGAATCGCTAAAAGACATTCTTCTTAATATTCAACATAGAATGGATGGTTCTGCTGTCATATTCCCTGCATCTGATTTCTACTCTTTATATTTATCAGATTTAGTGGATGAGCTAAAAGACTCTCACCTGGTTGTTCCAAGTAGGGAAATCATCGAGATTCTGATTAACAAGAAGATATTCTATCGGTCTCTGTTGAAAGAGAAAATCCCTATGCCAGCTACGCATTTCCCGGACGATCTGGAAGATGTTAAGAGAATAGGCAAAGAGGAATCTTATCCAGTTTTCATAAAACCATGCCTTTCCCACGTGTTTGCCCAACATTTTGGAGGGGGCAGAAAAGGTTTCGTGGCGAATTCGCAAGAAGAATTAGTCAGATACTGTGAGATGCTGATGAAGAAAGGCATTGAAGTGATGATTCAGGAGATTGTTACTGGCTCAAGAACAAATCACGTGTTCCTAGACGGATACATCGATAAGAACCTGAACCCTAAGGTCCTGTTTGCGCGGCAACGCTTGAGAATGTGGCCCTTGAGCTTTGGAAATAGCACCCTGTGCATGAGCATCCCTATTTCGAGAGTTGCCTCTCTAAAGGAGCCTATACTTAGGTATCTCAAGTCCATCAACTATCACGGGATTTTCAGTGCCGAGTTCAAAAAAGGCGAGAGAGACAGAATTTTTAAGCTGTTGGAAATTAATTCCAGAACTTCTGCTTGGTTCAATACTCTTAGCGCAAAATGCGGATGTAACATAATGCTTATCGCCTACCTTGACGCGATTGGCCGGGACATAGAATATCGCGAAAACTATGAAGCAGGCATTAAGTTGATCTTTCTCAGGGATGACATTAGATCCGCGATAAAAATGTTTATGAATGGTGATCTAAGCATGCGAGAATGGCTTTCATCCCTTGCAGGGAAAAGAGATTACACGCCTTATGCCAGGGACGATCCAATGCCATTCATACTCGGTGTGTCGCATGACATTAAAGATTTTGGAACGTACATTCGCGCGCGCGGCGCTTGAGCGAAGTCTGGCACAAGTGTAAAACAAAGGAAGAAAGTCGCTGCAATTGCCTCAAAGGAGAATTGAATTCGTTACAACTCGGCACTTAAAGATGGTGATCTATTGTATCCATTGGTTTTAAGAGATGCCGTGTTTCCTTTGCAGGATTTCATGACTGGGACCCGTACTAGGATGTATCTTGCAGAATTGGAGAAGTCTCAATGGTTTAGTCCCGCATCAATAGAAAGACTTCAGCTGAAGAGACTTCAGAGTCTGATTAGACACGCATACTACACGGTTCCTTACTACCATGAGATGTTTCGAAGGAATAATTTGAAACCAGACGACATCAAAAACTCAGAAGACCTCGTGAAGCTGCCTGTACTCAGAAGAAGCGAGGTTAGAGAGCAATTTGACGCTCTTATTTCAAAAGCGTATCCTAGAGAAAAAAGGGTTTACGGACTCAGTGGCGGATCAACAGGCGAACCTATAAGATTTTATACAACGAAGGAAAATCGGGAGCGGAACATGGCTGCCAGATATCTAGCTCGGAGATGGGCAGGATTCGAACTGGGGGACAAGTTCGCGCACGTTGTTGGAGCACCTCTAGATCGGCCTTTTTTTGAATCTGTTAGGGGGAAAATCGAAGGCGGGTTGAAAAGACGGATTTACTTAGATGCTTTCAGAATGACCGAGCAAACATTAGAGAAATTTGCCAATGAAATGAGAAGATTCAAGCCTAAAGTTGTTTACGGTTATGCCAAGTCGGTGGCACTCCTTGCAAAGTTCATCGAAGACAAAGAGATAACGGGAATTCATCTGAAATCTGTCATTGTCGATTCCGAGGGCCTATTCGAGCATGAGAAAAAGAGGATCGAGAGAGTATTTGGATGTAAGATTTGGTGGATCTATCATAATCGTGAAAATGGCACTTTCGGAGCAGAATGCTCCCAACATGATGGATATCACATGTTCTCTCAAAACCACGCTCTTGAATTCTTGAAAGAAGGTGAACATGTTGCTCTTGAAGAAGTAGGTTCTATAGTTGCCACTGACCTTACGAATTATGCAATGCCGTTCATTCGATATGAAGTTGGTGACTTGGGCGTACCATCTGATGAAACTTGCGTGTGTAGCAGAGGCCTCCCACTAATGAGAAAACTGGTTGGAAGAACTTCTGAGGTGTTGGTTTCGGCAACAGGAAAACTCATCATTGGAGACCTATTCTTTCTGTATGATAGATTTTACGACATAGCTAGGATCAAACAATACCAGATCATTCAGGAAACCCCAATGAAAATAACGGTGGGCATAATTCCTGAAAGAGGTTACAGTCAGAAAGACACTGAAGTGATAAAGAAAGCTGTCCTTTCCATTATGGGTAACATGGAGGTAGAAGTAGAATTGGTTGACAAAATTCCCTCGAGTGAGTCAGGAAAAGTTCAAGCAGTTCTCAGGAAGTTCCCAATCGAATTCACATAAAAGAGACACGACCCGAAGTTGCACACACTACCAATCTATCTCAGCCTTGAAGACCGCCTAGAAAAGATAAAGCGCGCGCTAGTGTGAGTGCCGTGTTGCTTAAAGGGCATGCTGGGTTAACTCTTCTAATTTTGTCACCAATCCTCTTCACTCTAGATCTGATAGATTTTAAATGGGTTATGATGCTCATATTTGCCGTCGGGTTCTCTTGGCTTCCGGATATTGACTTGTGTTTCAAGGGTATGCACAGAACCTCAACTCACAGCGTTCTATTTGCCGTGACCGTAGGGGTTGTTTTCGGTTTTCTTCTAAACTACGCAGGAATGTGGGTGGTGGGCTTTCTGAGCGCTTTCGTTGGCACTATTTGCCATCTGCTTGGTGATATACTCACTCCTACAACTTTTGAGCCTTTCACCCCGTTTTTGCATGTTAAAGTCGGATATGAATTGTTCAAATCTGAAGATACCTTAAATAACGCATTGATGATTCTAGGCTCTCTGGCTTTCATGTTATATCTCGCTAGATACGCAGTAACTCTTTAAGAATATGTGGCGAGGGTGTTTACGAGAATGCGAACGGTTTTCAAGCACGAAGTCATTCTATCACTGCTAATCGCAGGAATTGCGATGACTGCTCTTTCGGCGTTTTTCTTTTCCTGCTTAGACCAAGTTGTTCATGGGGACCTCTACAAATACGGCCTGCAATTCAACTACAACTGGGCTGGACAATATTGGACATACGCCAGATGGATGACAAGCGCCCTCACAATAACCCTAGTAGTGACAGGCATTTCAGTGGCAATCATCCTAGTTAATCTACGGGCAACCAAAATCGATTCCACAAGACTTGTTAGCTGCCTGCTTCTGCTCATAGGCTTAGTGACAACTGCTTTAGCTGCGTTTTTCTTCAACCGATTAGATCATGTCGTTAATAATGACCTTTACAAATACGGTTTACAGTTCAACTCTGAATGGGCTGTCCAGTACTGGACTTATGCTAAGTTGATTCTAACCCTAATTGGACTTCAAATTGCAGTAACCGCTGCTTCGATAGTGCTGATCTCAGGAGACACCGGTGTTCGCCAAACGCAACGCTTCATTAGTACACACGCTCTCTCCAGAGTAAGTTCAATAAAACTAATCTCTGTCACTTTGTTCTCAGCTGGATTGTTAGCCCTTGTCTTTTCAATAAACTATGCCTCTAAAATCCTCGCTTTCATAGGGCTAGGTCTAGTCCTTTGGAGTATAATACTTTTCTACACGCTGTCCGAAAATCACGTCAAAGAAACATTACACGATACGACAACGTTATCATCACTTACAAACTTGGACAATATAGTAAAAGAGCTCGGCTGTGAAGGCGAGGCAGTTTATTTGCCACCAACATATTGTAAAGACGTTGAATCAAGCAAGGTCCATATCAACGCTCAAGAAGACCAGAAATTGTTCCTGCCCGCTAAAATACAAGAAGATGAATGAGGATTAAAATGCAGTTTCCATTAGACTTTTGGGACATTAGCCTCTGGCTAGCTGTGACAGCTATAATCCTACTCGTAACAGCCGAACTAATCCCGCCACGGTATGAAAAAACAAGCCTCATAGATCAGAAGAAGTTAGAGAAAGCAGCATTGGTCTTGGGAATACTGTTTCTGATAACAATCGCGCTAGGAATGCTCAGCCGGATTTCTTCAACGTAGGATTTGAAGACAAAAAGACTAACAAAAACAAAGCTAACAGGCTTTTGGCAGCATAGTTGGGTCTTCCCTCAGCTTCAATTTAAGTATCGACTGATAGTTCTGTCAGCGCACACAACATGGCAACGACGATATCCAGTTTCAAGCGTGCCAGAAGCTGTTAAAATTCTTTGAAATGAGCGGAAAATCCATGGAAAAAGCGTTCCAAATGGGCAAAATCTCTGCAACAGGAAGCTTCCGACTACTCATAGGCGTAGCACTGTCCACGTTAATAATGGCCATCGGTACAATAATTCTCGGAAACCTCCTACACGAAGACGGATACGGGTTGTACACTATCACATTGACTCCAGCATTAATAATAGGCTTGTTCAAAGACTGGGGAGTCAACTCCGCCATGACGAAATACATAGCGAGCCTCAAACTGGAAAACAAAGATTCAGAAATCCGCGACATCATAGTCACCGGCTTCACGTTTGAGATCACCGTCGGACTCGTCCTAACGATCTCCTCTCTGCTCTCGGCTAATTTCATCGCCACAACAATTTACCATAGACCTGAATCTGCACCCTTAATTTCAGTCATTTCAATCACAATCTTCGGAAGCTCTCTACTTGCCGCATCCCAATCGAGTTTCATCGGATTCGAAAGAATGGAACTGAACAGTTTCACATTAATATGTCAAGCCATAGTAAAGACGGCAGTAGGTCCAGTTATGGTTATCCTGGGATACGGCGTCCTAGGAGCATCTATCGGCTACATGGCTGCGTCTGTGTTTGCTGGATTAATAGGTATAACAACCCTATATTTCGCTGTGTTTACAAAGCTTCGGAAAACGGAGAATAAACGATCTGGACTGCGCGAGCTCGTGCGCGGACTACGCGACACGTTGAAGAGAAAGCTAAAGATAATGCTCAAATATGGAGTACCACTCTCGATTTCCACCATTCTGGGAGGCATTCTGGCTCAGACTTATGGACTCGCAATGGCTTCCTTCGTTTCAGACAACGCTATCTTAGGCAACTATTCCACGGCAGCTAATTTCGCTGTCTTCTTATCCTTTCTAAGCGCCCCTATAGCAACAGTGCTTTTTCCTGCATTTGCAAAACTCGACCCTGACAACGAGCATGAACTCGTGAGCAACATCTTTTCATCCTCGATCAAATACACTGCCCTCGTGCTGGTGCCTGCGACGATGGCGATTATGGTTCTTTCTAAACCCATGATTAGCACGTTGTATGGTGAAACGAGATTCGTTACTGCCCCCTTCTTTCTAACATTGTCAATAGTCACCAACCTGCTTGCCATCTTTGGAAACCTGACTCTTGGAAGCTTTCTCTCAGGGCTTGGAGAAACAAGAATGGCAATGAAGCTAGGAATCGTTACGGTGTCATTTGGTCTTCCCTTAGGTCTGATTCTCATCCCGAGATACGGCGTTTTAGGCGTAATAGTTGGAAACATCGTCTCAGGAATACCAAGCATGTCGTGGGGGCTCTACTGGGTGTGGAAGCACTACGAAGCCAAGGCCGATTTCCGATCATCAGCAAAAATCTTCACAGCATCAGCTCTGGCCGCTATAGCTTCTTTCTTGACCACAAGCTTTCTGCACACGGACGCTTGGGTGCAGCTTGTGCTAGGTCTTGCCGTCTTCATAGTCATATACGTAATCGGGGCTCCTCTGATTGGTGCCATAGATCAATCCGACATTGATAGCCTTAGAAGCCTGTTCTCAGGCTTGGGCATTGCTTCAAAAATAACCAACATCCCCCTGATAGCGATAGAAAGAGTAGCGCAAATCAAAACTCCAAACAAAAAGCGACGAAACTTCAAGTAGACCTTGTCTACCCAATGCAAGTTCCACTTACTGACCGCGGGCATACCAAAACAAAATCCCAACCCATCAAAAAAGCGTAGCGCGCACATCAAGTCCAAATCCTAGCCGAAACACCCTCAGCGCGCGTTGCTTATGGTCATCGTAAGCCAAGTCTCGATCGGTAGTTCTGTCAGCGTATAAAGCCTGGCAACCGACGATACCTAGTGTTGAACTTAGCACAATGCCTCCATATACGTGCGCGCGCACGTACAAATCCACTGTATACTTTAATTTATATGGTTACCCATCATAAGACTTCGAACATGAAGATTAATCTTGTCAAATCCCTTATTGTCGTCAAAGTCATTGGCCAGTTGCTTTGTCTGTACAGTCTTCTTGGCTGGATCTACGGAGTGGTAATCCAGTTAACGCATCCTTCCTGGTTGCCAAGAGAGATATCGCACCTTACGCTTTGGCTAAGATTAGACACCTTCACAATCCTATCCTTCATCAGTAGCGGTGTCGGATTCTTCATTTGGAGATTAACCAAAGAATTGATCGACTCAACCCATAAATCGCAAACTTAGATGCACATCCACTACTACAAAAGTGTGTGCGCGCTTTCAAGAGCGGTCTAGCTCGAGACTGGGTGCGTCAATGCTTTCAGCGCCTTCGAGGCTATCAATTTGCTCCGATGATTATGTCAAAGCTGAAGTCAACTATGTTCATAACGGCTGAAGACACAGACAGAGTTAGTGTTACCCCAATATTCTCCATAGGACTAAGCATTGTACCACTGTAGTTCCAACTCAAAGCCATATAGCTAGATGCGTTAACTGGGCTCCAATTATCCGTCGACAAGAAAAGTGTAGCAACATGGTTACCCTCATTTCTAACATATAACGTGATCTTCTTGGCAGAGCCAGGCTCTAGTGTTCCCCAATCCAAATATTTCACGGCGACACTGCAATTCGCGTCCTGGTAAACGCCCACTCCATCAACTCTTAGATTTCCACGGCTACCAATAACAGTTGAGGACCACTGCGATCCCGCAATAATACTAAGACCGGATGAAACATAGATCAGAACCAGCAATGCGAGCAAAAGACGCTTGTTAATTCTGCTCAGCAACTTTGACATGGTTTTCTTGGGCGTCGAAAGCGTCGTAGGCATCAAGTCGAGCCAAGCAACCTTTATTTTTTCTGAAATATTGGATTCCAAGACGTAGTGCATTTTCAACTTGAATGCCATCGCTAGCCTTTGACACAAACTTTTCAGGACTTTTATGTACATTTGCCCACATATGAAGGAATAACCGCACTATTAGTTGTAGTTTAGTGTATACGTGATTTTCCCATATACACATATAATACACTAACTTATTCATACACATTGTAGCTTCGCCTATGCGTAAGTTCACTTGCAGAATGATTTGGGTTTGAACAATGGCAGGTAACCAAGAGAACGTATCAAGAATACTAGTTGTGTTATCCAATCCTTTGAGAAGAGAAATCCTCCTAAATTTAAGCGAAAAGGGCGAGTGCTCCTTTACAGATCTAATGAACGCCCTAAATGTGGACACAGGTAAACTCAGTTTCCACATTCGAAACCTAGAAGGGTTTCTTGAACAAACACCCACAGGCAAATACAAACTGAGTAAAGCTGGCGAAAACGCAATCAGGCTAATCAGAGATGTTGAAGCATGGGCTGTAGAAGCTGATGTTGCAAAGAAAACTTCTGTAGTTCCACTTGCGACCTTCAGGAAAAGAGTCTTCGCATTCTTAATAGACTTCGCGATAGCCTTCGTGGTTTTCTTGGTTTTGCCAAACATTTTCTCCGTACTCACAATAGGCGCCACAGTCCTTTTAGGCCTTAATGTCATTCTGTTTTCTCTCGTGCTTTTCTGGATCTATTTTACCTTGCTTGAAGGATTTTCTGGACAAAGCCTAGGAAAACGTCTTACTGGACTTATGGTCGTCCGATTGGATGGGAAGAAACTTTTCTATGATCACGCTGCCGTTAGGAATTTTGGCAAAGTCTTTCTGCTGCCCTTCGACCTAGCCGTAGGGTTCAGACTTAAGGACGAACGATTCATCAGATACTTCGATAAGTTTGCTGGCACAACCGTGAAGGATCTAAGACCCTAACTAACCTTTGCGCTTGTTAACTTATATTTGCAATTCTGCAAAGTCAAATTCGCATAGGCTCATGGACTTTCCCATGTGAATGGATAAAATGCTAGACAGAATTGACAAGATAGTGAAGCACACTGTTCAAGAAACCTTAAATTGCATTCTTAATGTTAAAAGGAAGAGAACTACGGGCACTGGAGAAACATGAATATTGGTAAGATTAGATAGGATTTTTCATGAGCTGATGAGCATTCGCAATCGCCTCGACGACATAGAAAGAATGTTTTCAAATTGGCAGCCTCAACCACTTCAGATTTCCGAATCAAAACTTCTGTCTTTACCAGATAATCTTCGCAAGACTTACTTGATTATAGCATCCGAAGGCGAATGCAACGCAACACAAGTATCCATTCTAACTGGACGTACCCGCGCCATCGAAAGCAGCTATCTCAACCAATTGGTCAGAATGGGCTGGTTAACCAAATGCAGGGACTCAAAAACCCTAAACTTTCGGGCTCTCTTACGCTCACTTGAAAAACACGAACTTGCTCAAGCAAGTGCACCTTTGCAAACTAAAACGTCAGCATGAAAATATGCTAATTTAACTAGAAAAAAGAAGTGAGGTTGTTTGAGGCAACCTTTCTTGAGATACTGTCAAGGTATCTGAGATATCGAGCGCCATGAAGTTGGTTCTATCCAACTGCTGTGATCGTAATATCAAAGCTGAAGTTAGTTATTCCTGTCACACTTGATGAGACTGAAAGTGTTAGTTTAACTTGGACTACTTGGTTGACGTTGAGGGTTTGACCGCCATAGTTCCAGCTGAGAGTCATGTAACTGGAAGCGCTTGTCGGATTCCAGTTCGACGTAGCCATTGATAAAGTGGCGGCCGTGTTTCCTTCATTCCTGATGTAAATAGTTTTGTTAACGTTTGAACCTGGATCAATGTTGCCCCAATTGATGGAGGAAACTGCGTTTGTGCAAGCTTGGTCCAAATAAACACCAACTCCAACACCCTTCACTGATCCACTATTTGAAACCGTTTTGTTGCTCGTTATTGCCGATGACACCAAGGGTCCAAAAGCAGTCAGAGCTAAAGTGTACAAAACAAGAGCTACAGCAGCGCCTACAACTATGCTTTCTTTTCTTTCCATTGAGTTCTGCACCAATCATTATCACGTGTATTAAGACTTAATAAATATTATCGTATTCATGTAGAACAAACATACAAAACGATGATAAAAAAGCAAATCTAACCGTCGGGAGGGGGCCAAGTATCAAAGTTGAGAAGCTTTGTTCTCACTCTACTTGCGGAGCCTGCACGTTTGGAAATAAGCAACGCATTACCGTAGGACAACCGAAACACTCATCTGGGACTGGCGTGTTTTGAGGAAGATTTCTAAGATAGCCAAAATCGTGTATGCACTTCGTGAAATTCAACGGAGATTGTTTCATATCGTGTTCTTTGCTTTTGCTTCGAATTCTTGTTTCCAGCTTTTCTGAAGTCTCCCCAAGACGAGGGGGAGTCGATTGAGATTCAACTACTGCTTTACCTCTATGCTGAGTGACAAAAAGCAAAACTAACACCATTACAGCTACCAAAAGAACAATGTCAATGGCTGACACATCAAAGGAAAGCAAGGAGTCCACTAACATTTTCAGTCATGTCACCTACATTTAGACTTGATGAATTCAGTTTAAAGAGTGAACGTATGAATTTTCGCCACTGTTGATAGTTCGGTTATTGAACGAGTTTATATGCTGCGTTTAATGCCTTTTTATGAGGGACAAAGCAACGTTTGCGGTTGGACACTTGGCTTTAGGCTACTTGACAGGAAAAGCAACTTCTAAACTCTTAGACGTCAAGATTAATGTCCCTTTACTCTTTCTCGCCTCAATATTACCTGACATCGACTTGATATTAGGAATGGAACACAGGGGACCCACTCACTCATTAATCGTGTACGCAGTTGCATTTGTGCCCGTTTTCTGGTTGTATGGAAAGCAAGTTGCCCCCTTCTTTGTATCTTTAGCTTCACATTCTCTCTTAGGTGATTTATTCACAGGCGGCGGCGTTCAAATGCTTTGGCCTGCAGTTACTGAACGATACGGCGTGCAAATACAGATTACAAGTGTCTTAAATATCTCTTTAGAATGGATTGCATTTTTGACGTCGATGGCGTTGTTGTTGAAAAGTCGAGATATTATGTCACTGCTTCAGCATCACCCATCCAACTTGTTGCTCACGATCCCCGTCGCCGCGATTATTCTACCTGCATTCTTAAGTTTTCCCTTGGTCGTTCCCCTAACCTTAGTTGTGCCTCATCTTGTTTTTCTAACAATTTTAGGCCTCTCTATAATGACTGATTTGAGGCAAATCTTGAGGATCAAACGTTAGCAAAATGCCACTGTTGCATCGCTAGTATTCTGCTGATGTTGTATTTGGGAGGCAACTGGCGATGCTAGTGGTAACTGTGAATTTGCTAGCTGCTTGTGGCCTTTCTGGTTTTTCCTAGGTTCCGTAAGCTAGCATCCCAGCAATTGAGAACGCGGCTACTAACACTAGTATTGTGAGGACTAGAGTCTTTTCTTTCATTGGGTGGATTCGGAGGAGAACGCTTCTCAGGCTCCATATGCTTGGGGCTGGCAATGTTCCGTCAGGATTCATTTGGGCTTCTCTTGGCGGAGGCATTCTTTTCAGTTTTCCGATGAAGAACAAGGCGGCGTTGATTATGTATGGGATGAACATGATTACTGCTGCACGTTCAAGGTCCGCGAGAATAGCGACGCAGGCGATGACTGTGCCCATTCCAAAAGTGCCCACATCCCCCGGGAAGACCTTAGACGGATACTTGTTGAAAAACAGGAAGGCGATCAAAGCGCCGATGAAGGGAATCAAAATGACGTAGCCTATGGGTTTTTCCAATCGCACGGTCAAGAATAGAAGAGCCAAAGCCATTATGAGAGAGGAGCCAGCTTCCTGCCCGTTCAAGCCTGCAAACATGTTCACTGCGTTTGCCGAGGCGGTGACAGTGAATGGAAGCACAATTGCATAGAAGAAAACTGAGCCCAACAAGCCTAATGCTGCAAAATCAAGCAGTCCGAAGGGCGTTAACATTGCTGTTCTGCCTAATTGCATGACTGCCAAGGGAATTCCTCCTAATAGGGGAGTTAACACTTTTATGCGCCACCTTGTTTCGTAGATGTCGTCGATGAATCCTATGAAAGCAGCGAGGAGCACCGTGGCAGCTGTGCCGATGATTTTTTCGTTTAGACCCTCATCAATGAACGGTAAGAAGAAAAATAGCCCGAGAAGGTAAGCAAGAACGAGTATGACTCCGCCGCACTCTGCAATGGCGGGCGAACCAGGCTTGTGAATATCTAACCCCGTAATGCCGACTTGTTTGGCTTTTTTGATGTAGGGCGGCAACAACAGCAAACACGCCAACGTCGAAATCAGGAAGCTTTCCAAGGAAACAAAGACAAATGGATCAAGCATTGACTGTCCATCCACGTATTCTTGTCATGCCTTTTTAGAAGGTTACTGATTTTGTGATGCTAGGCTTAAGTGTTTTCTATTTTTTCCAGTCTTCTTTGGCAATGATGGCTTTAATGGTTTGGCGGTATACCATTCTGCGAGTTTTCTGAGACCTTTCTCAAGAGGAAACATGGGGTTGTAACCCAGGATTTTTCTAGCTTTTTCAATGCTGGCGTAACTGTATCGAATGTCGCCAGCTCTGGGTTCCTTGTGAATGGGTTTCAAATGCTCTTTTCTCATGACCTTCTGAAGTGTTTGAACCAGTCTGTTTATTGTGGTAGGCTCACCTGTGGCTATGTTGAAGACCTCGCCCACAGCACCTTTCTTTGTTAAAGCAAGCATGTTTGCTGAGGCCACATCTTCAACGTACACAAAGTCTCTGGTTTGCTCGCCATCGCTCTCAATGGCTGGTGGTTTGTTGCTCACAAGCTGATTTACGAAAATTGTTGTGGCTCCGCTGTACGCACTGTAGGTTTGTCTTGGTCCATAGACGTTGAAATAGCGCAGACACACAGTTTCGAACCCATACACCTTGTGAAAGACTCTAGCATAGTTTTCAGCAGCGAGTTCTGAGACAGCGTATGGCGAAATTGGTTTGGCAGACAGGTCCTCATGTACAGGTAATGTTTTTGTGTCGCCGTAAACCGAGGCTGACGACGCTTGAACGAAACGTTTCACGCCGCTGTCTAAACTGGCTTTCAGGAGGTTTAGAGTGCCCACTACGTTCACGTCGTTCGCAAGCAGAGGGTTCTCAACCGACCGTGGCACACTTACGACGGCGGCATCGTTGAAAACGGCATCCAGATTTGTAACGAGGTCTCTGACGAGTTTGAAATTGCGAACATCTCCCTTAACAAAATGAAAGTTCTTGTCTCGATTATGATGTTTGATGTTCTCAATCTTGCCCGAGTACAAATTGTCTAAAACTGTGACTTCAGCGCCAACCCCAAGAAGTTTGTCAACTATGTGGCTGCCTATGAAGCCCGCGCCTCCAGCCACGAGAATCTTTGAATTCTGCCGAACCATCAGATATTCCACTCTTTTGGAGACGTTTCTAATGTGCTCGATGGTTAAAGGCTTATTCTTTGTTTCCTTCTTCCGCCTCTTAGACCCATGAACTCAGAAACGTAGAAGGAGAAACGAGTCTCAGCCTATAGCACTAGCTAGTAAGAAACAAAGTTGTTATTGCAGTCTTCCAATGATTGCTATTTTCGCCCAAAGATCTCGTGATGGATAATCTCATTTAGAGGTCTTCTTAGACGTATCTTGGGCTTTCGGGCAGGATGTCCTACTGGAATAATGGCGACGGGTCTTATGCTCTTCGGAATATTCAACACTTTTATCACTTCTTCTTCGCTGAAAGCTCCGACCCAACAGGTGGCGAGTCCCATCGCTTGGGCTGCCAGTAACATGTTTTGCGTAGCCGCCGCCGTGTCTTGCAAGCAGTAGAGGGTGACGCCTCTTGAACCGTAGCCATGTTCAGACCGCAATGTGTTGGCGCACACGACGATGACAACTGGAGCTTCCTCGATGAAGTTTTGATTTCCAGCAACCTTGCACAGTTCTCTTTTCACCTCTTGGCCTCGGATTATGACGAATTCCCAAGGTTGAATGTTGCCCGCTGAAGGTGCCCGTCTTGCTGCGTCTATCAGCTTTCTGATTTTTGTGTCGGAGACTGGTTCGTCGGTGAAGGCTCTGACGCTTCTTCGGTTCTTAATGGCTTCGAAAACGTCCAATGCTTTTTTTCTCTCGTCGCAGTTAAGCGATTCGAACTGCTGTTTCAATGGTTATTCCCCGTTCAGTTATGTTGAATGGGATAAGTCTGGGCTCGTAAACGGCTCTGCGCATCTTTTTTATTCGTATGCGTCTGTCGATTCCGCCTGCAGATTCGGATGCGGTGAATTCCATGACTCCATCAGCCAGATGTTGCACAGTTGTCTCGGTTTCTGTGCCGTGCATCTTTTGTGTCAAGAGCAGGAAGTGGATTCCACCGTGTTCACGCGCGTTGTTGAGCAGGAGTTCAACTGTCTTAACAACCGAACCGTATTTCTGAGTAAGTATGAGATATGAGAGTGAGTCAAGAAGTATCCAGCGACCTTCAGAGATCGCTTGTGGAATCTTTTCACTTAGAACTTGTATGGCATCTGATGCGGGCACGTGATTAAAGGTCCAATTTCCTTGCTCTTCCAGAGGAGCAATGTTCCAACCGAATGTGGTCAAATCTTCGCGCAATGAGTCAGGCAGTCTAGATGTCGAGAAGTAGGCAATTTTTTCATTGTGAGCAGCGTGTTGATACATGAACTGTTGCGCGAGTATGTCATAGCCAGATCCTGGTTCGCCTGTCATTAGCACCACGTTTTTGTCGGGCAAGCCGCCTCCTAACATTTCGTCTAGTCCTTCAACCCATAAGCGAAGAAGCTTCACGTCTTCGACCCTCAGCCTTAAACATCGAATATTTGACTGCTGACGAATATTTTACACTTGTTATACTCTAGTTCATTTTCTAAGATTGTAAGATAAATTTGGCCGTAGCTGCGTTCTTTTTGAAATGACCTTTGGCACGCATATGTCAGAATTTGAATTGAAATCCGAAAATTTCGGGCCCTAGCTCCCAAACGTGCTCAGAAAAGTCAATGAACAGTTCTATGTATCCTAGGTTTTTGAAGCCTTGTTCATACAGAAATCTTATGGTTTTTTTGTTTCGTGCCACAGGTTTTATGTTAAGGTATCTTACGCCTCTCTTGCGGGCTTCGAAAACAGCTGTACTTAACAATTGCTTTCCTATTCCTTGACCACGGTAGGTTTTGCTAACTATGAGAGGTTCTATCTCGGCTTCATTTTCTGTCATGATTAACCCGGTAAGTCCGACTATGCGAGATTCATGGACTGCGACCCAGAGGTTGTCTGGTCCAACTTTGGCTAGGTGTTTGTCAAAGTAATCTTCTGGGTGTTTTCCGCCAATGGTTGGATCGTTGTAAATCCCGCGATGCCATTCTGTTAGTTCTCTCCATAAAACGCGGCACTGTTCCCTGTCTCCCACCTTATACTTCCGAATTGTGAACGAAATCGTCATGTTCTCGCCTAATTAGAGTCTAACGTCGTTCTTGTTCTAAAATGTGTGAGTGGGTGTCACTCAAGAAACTTGCTGTAGATTATCAGGTCCACACCGTAAGTGTGTTTTCGCAGAAAGCCCTCTGGCACGAATCCGCTACCAACGTATAGTCTTATAGCGGGTAGAAGGCTTGGAGAAGTGTAAAGCCAAATCTTGTGTGCTTTTCTGTTCCTTGCCTCTTCAATAAACTTGCTAAGTAGGCTTGCTCCTACTTTTTTTCGCCTGTATTCTCTTCTGACGCCTAGGAATCCTAGATTGCACAGTCCAGCATATGCTCGGCCAGACGCTAGCCCTGCGATTTCGTTATTTTCTTCGGCGACTAGGAAGATTCCATCCTTACTCTCTATGCCTTGTTTGAACCTCTCCATGCCCTCAGACGTGCGAACGCTTTCAAGTTCAGGGTCAACAAACGAGTCAGGTAGAAACTCATGAAGACTTTCGAATATTTTGAGGTAGCAGTTCAGCAATTTTTCAAATTCGTCAACTGTGGCAAACCGAACTAGGGTCAAGTCAATTCCCCTGAGACTATAGAGACTCCTCCCTCGTAATATTACAGTTACTCCGATATGCCTGTTCATGTAGATAAAAGATGGTGATGTAAACCTTCACGTTCGCTGATAAAAGGGCTTAAGTCGTGAAAGCAACATCGACTTGGCGGGGGAATGGCCACGACTATATTGGGGCGACTTCTACCTACAAGACTTCTGTACCATGAAGATGCCTACATGAAGGAATTTAATGCAAAAGTCTTGTCAGTTCAAAAACCGAATGGACAATACAAAATAATACTTGATCAGACCGCATTTTATCCAATGGGCGGCGGTCAACCTGCAGATACAGGCACAATAAAAGGCGAGAATGGTGAAGCCATCGTTAAAGATGTCCGTATGGAAAATCAATTTGCTGTTCACATTGCCGATGAAATGAAGGGGAGAATCGAGGGTGGAGAAAACGTAGAAGGTGCCATCGACTGGAATCGTCGATATACGCTGATGTGCAACCACACTTTAGCGCACTTGATGGCTGAAGCTGTAAGAAAGGTAACGGGTAAAGACGTGGAGGTGGTCAGTTCTGGGCTGGATGTGGACAAAGCGCGTTTAGACCTTGCCTACGATGGTTCTCTCGGACCAATTTTTCCTGAAATTCAAGAAGCTGCCAACAGCATTGTGAGAGAAAGTATGCCAGTGGAAATCAAAAACATGCCGCGAGAAGAAGCTGTAGAATATGTGGCACGGTTCCATGAAAGCTTGAAGACTCTTCCAGCCCATGTTAAAAGCGTTCGTATAGTTGAGATAAAGAATTGGCATGCTTGCGCTTGTGGGGGAACTCATGTAAGGAGTACTGGCGAAATTGGCGTGGTCGAGGTTTTGCGGAGAATGTCAAAGGGCAAGGGTGTCGAGCGCATCGAGTTTAGAGCAAAAATGTCTTAAGTCAGTCGCGCATCTTTCATGATTGGATGATGAATGCTAGAGTGAACAGAGCAACTTGGCTGTGATAAAACACTCGACGGGCGAACTGACAAAATAGCAACATTCTCTTTAACAGGTTTTAGTGCAAAAGGCTTTATTATTCAGTTGAATTTAAGCAAAAAGGCGTCACTCTAGAGGTGAAATGGTACATGCCTTGCTCAGTTGTGGTTTGCGGTTTTTTCGGCGACACTGGCAAGGGAAAAGTCATTTCATACCTTGCATTGAAAGACAAACTGGACATTACAGCGCGTGCCGGTGTCGGCCCTAACGCTGGACACACCGTGTTGGTGAATGGAAAAAAGTATGGTCTCCGCATGCTCCCAAGCGCCTTCATGTACAACAAATGTCGCTTGCTCATAGGTCCAGGAGTTCTGGTTAATCCCGAGATACTGAAAAGTGAGATAGAGCAAACTGAGTCGGAGGGCAGAGTTGGCGTTGACCCTCAGTGTGCCATAATCGAAGCCAGACACATTGAGGCTGATAGGGTTGGACACTTGGCTAAAGATATTAAGACAACGGGCACAGGCACAGGACCATGCAACGCTGAACGTGCCCTGAGAAAAGTGAAGCTGGCCAGAGATGTGGCGCAACTGAAAAAATATCTAACTGACGTTCCATTAGAGGTCAACAAAGCAATAGACGATGGAAAAAACGTTCTTATCGAAGGCACCCAAGGCACATTTCTGTCTCTATATCACGGCACATACCCCTACTGCACATCAAAAGACGTAACCGCGTCAGCTGCATGTTCAGACGTAGGCGTCGGACCGACCAAAATCGACGACGTTATAATCGTTTTCAAAGCGTTCACAACAAGAGTCGGAGCAGGACCACTCCCAAACGAAATCTCGGTAAAAGAAGCACAAAAACGCGGATGGGCTGAATACGGAACCGTGACGGGACGCCCACGACGGGCAGCGCCCTTCAGCTACGAGTTAGCCAAACGCGCGGTGATGTTGAACGGCGCCACTCAAGCAGCAGTTACCAAAATCGACGTTTTGTTTCAAGAGTGCAAAGGCGTCAAATCATACAATAGACTGTCTAAGGGCGCTAAATCCTTCATTGAAAATATCGAGAAAGAGGTCAAAATTCCCGTAACCCTAATCGGCACTGGGCCCGATGCTCTTGAAATGGTGGACAGAAGAGCCTAGTTAGAAAATTACTTTAGAAAGTTCCGTTCCACTATAGTTTTCGCTACGAGTTCAAAATGGAAACTAGGAAAAAACCGAGTTGCCCTACTCTAACAATCCCAAATACCTTGACCGAGTCTCATCTAGACCACTCGTTCGACACCTTGTTTATTCGGGCTCTGTGATTTTCTTCTTTGGAATAATTTTGGTTCCAGCCATTCTAGGTGTAATTCTCAAGTGGAATACAATCGGCGAAGTTTTTCAGAATCCAAGTCTCATGTCCAGAGCGTCATCCGCAATTTATGCTTCATTCGGCATCGCATTTTTGGTTTCCTTCCTCGACCTAGTTGCCGGTTTGCCCTTGGCTTGGTTTATCGCACGTGGAAAGTCCAGAGGACTCAACATTATTGACACGTTGGCCGACCTGCCTTTTATCATACCCACAGTAACGTTAGGATATTCACTGCTTCTCTTCTGGAATGGACCTGAAGGCATCTCACAACTCTTCGGTAGCAATCCCCTTGTTTCACCTGGCTGGCTCCTAATTGCTTTGCTTCACTTCGCATTTTCCTATCCTGCAGTAGTCCGAGTCATAGTAGGCGCACTCCTCGACTACAAAGTGGTTTACGAAGAAGCCGCACGAACACTCGGCGCTCCGCCACTTACGGCTGACAGAACCGTAACATTGCCCATCTTGAAATCAAGCTTGATAGCAGCCTTCACGTTGGCTTTTGCGCGTTCGCTTTCGGAAACAGGCGCCACCGTGATCGTTGCAGGCGCCTTTGAAAATGGCGTAGTATTCATTCGAAACACGAGAGCCGCGGGCCAAGAAGGCCCCATGGTATTCGTAAGCCTCATTCTGATACTCACTGCAAGCTTGATTTACTTAGGAATTCGACTGCTAGGACCAAGGTTTAAGATGCCGGTAAAGAGAATTTGGCCTTTTGCCGAGAGAAAGCTGAGCGACTTTAAGGTCAAGACCCTTCGAGATTCCGTTACGACTTTTGTGTTTTTCTTGTTCGTTCTAATTCCTGCTCTGTTCATTGTCTTTCCAGTTGTGAGCGCGGTTTCAAGCGGCACGTTGAATCAAGCATTAGCTGGTAAAGGAGTGTGGCAGGGCTATTGGCAGAGTCTTCTCCTCTCCTATTTTGTGGCAACGGTAGTTACAACATTAAATGTGCTGGCAAGTTTGCCAATGGCTGTTCTCATAGCCAGAAGGCGTTGGGGTGCAAGCGCTTCCACAAGCCTCGACGTGTTGTCAAATGTGCCTCTGATTGTTCCCTCAATCGCCCTGGGCGCTTCTATGAGCATTTTCTGGAGTAATTTTGCGTTTATTCCTGAAGTGGCGTTGATAATTTTTGCGCACTTGTCCATCACTTATCCCTATTTTGTCCGTGCAATGGTCGGGGCTATAGAGCGAGTAACCATGGACCTTGAAGAAGCCTCGAGGACTCTTGGCGCTCGCCCGTTCACTGTGTTCCGAACGATAATCTTACCGTTGACGAAGTACTCTTTGTTCGCGGGCACTATCATGATGTTTGCAAGAAGCGTCGACGAAACAGGCGCAACCTTAGCGGTTGTTTCAAAGATGAAGACTGTTCCTGTTTTGCTTGTTGACTGGGTTAAGGGCACGGTTCCAGCTTCACCATTCGACATCGCGCTAGGCGCTGGTTTTCTTGTGCTTTTCTCTTTCATAATTCTCTTAGTGCTGAGACTTGTGGTTAAGGGACGGCATTGACATGTTTAATATACCAGTGACCACGCATTTGCATAGTTTGCCAAAAACAGCGGAGGCTGAACGCGCTGTCTGAAGTCAAAGTAGTCAACGTTTCAAAAAAATTTGGGAAAAAAATTGTGGCAGTGGACAACGTCAGCCTCCAAGTCTATGATAAAGAGTATTTTTCTCTTCTTGGTCCAAGCGGATGCGGTAAGACAACCCTTCTCAGAATAATTGCTGGTTTAGTTGAACCCGACGAAGGAGAAGTCTACATCGATAACAAAATCGTTAACAAGCTCCCACCAGAAGACCGAGGCATCGGTTTCGTGTTTCAAACTTACGCGTTGTTTCCCCACATGGACGTCTGGGATAACGTGACCTACGGGCCTCGAGTGAAGGCATTGGAGGAGAAAAAAAGCGAGAGCATAGGTCGTGAAATGTTGGAGATGGTACACCTTTACGAGCGACAAGATGCTTTTCCACATGAACTCAGTGGTGGCATGATGCAGCGGGTAGCCTTGTCACGGGCGCTTGCAGCCGGGGCCAAACTGCTGCTACTAGACGAACCATTAGGCGCCTTGGACGCTAAGATTCGATTTGAGCTTAGATATGACATTCGCAGGCTGGTCAAAGACTTGGGACTAACAGCTATTCATGTTACTCATGACCAGGGAGAAGCAATGGCAATTTCGGATAGAATAGCTGTTATGAAAAGGGGGAAGATTCTTCAGGTGGGAACGCCGCGGGAATTGTACACGCATCCGCAGCACATCTTTGTCGCCAACTTCATTGGAGAAAACAACTTTTTAGAAGGCAATGTGGTTAAAACAAATGATGGCAAGGTTCAAATCGAGTTGCGTGGCGGACTGACTGTTTCTGGTTCAGATACGTCTCAAAAGGAAGGAGAACGAGTTGTTTTGGCAATTCGACCAGAAACGTTTACTATTGAAAAGGGACACAAGAAGAGAAGCAACTCGCTTTTCGGTGTAGTGGAAAGGTTGAGGTATGAAGGAACAGACATACGATACGAGGTCAGACTGGAAAACGAAGATGTTGTCATGGTTGTGCGGCCTTCACTCGTGGAGGAATGGTTTAACACAGGAGACGAAGTTACGGTGAGTTTTCCAAGCGAAAAGAGTTACATTTTTGCTTATCCAAGTAGAGGATTGAGGGAGGAATTAGCCGTTGAGTGAATTCTCCTTCATAAACCGCATATTTTTGCGAGTAATGCATAAGCCCAGATCACTATTATCCCAATAATCCCAAACTTTTTCGTAGTTTTCTGTATATTAATGACGTTTTTTGTTGATGGGTTTTTTAACACATCGGCATAACGCATGATAATGGGTATTGAAAGGGGGAAGAGAATAAAAAACAAGAACAAATGTCTGTAAGGGAGTAAACCAAAGAGTGAGTAGACGAATGGCGAGAAACCTGCTATCAAAAACATGAATCCAGCGACGGTAACGCCCTTCTTCCTTCCATACTTAACAACAAAAGTGTGAACTCCAGTCTTACAGTCTGCTTCATAGTCTCCAACGGCTTGAATAATATGGCCACCACTGTGAATTAGCACTAGCGGCATGGCACCTAACATAATTGATGGAATTTTGGAGATTAGCTCGTCGGTTAACCCCAACCCCATTAAGAACGGCAGAAAGCCAGCGCCTACACCTGAGATCGCGAAGTCTGCAACTGGTACGCTTTTCAACCTGAGTGGGGGAGTGGAATAAGCAGTCCATAGTCCTAAGTAAACAATAAACAAGGGGAGAACATGAACGTTGGCTATGAACACCAAAATTAAACATGAGATGACTAGCAAGAAGGAGAAAATCAATGTCTTTCTCGGTGTTATTCGTCCCGAGGCAACAGGCAGATTTGACTTAACCTCGTTCTCTCGATCTGCCTCCCTGTCAAAATACTGATTCAAAACGAAGACGCTGGCCGTAGCCAGTGAGAAGGCAAAGAGGACTATAGCAGTAATCTCAAAGGGAGGCACGCCAAAGAGAACGCTCCCAAAACCAAAATTGAAAATCCATCCAAGCCAACTCCCAACTCTTGCAGCCTCAAAATATTGAGACATTTTATGCCTTCCAGAACGAAAGTTGAAACTGCAAAAATTTAAGAGTTTTGACTACTTGCCTAGGTGTTTTGGTTTTAGCGTGGCATTTTATAGCTCTCATGATGGAAAGGGTTAATCACTTTGAGCGATACTAAGTAAGGGAGCAAAAGAGCTTTGAAAAAAGGAAGGGGACGCAGGGGCTAGCAATGAGAATTCGAGAGTGGCATTCTAGATATTCTCTTTGGGCGCAGCTCGTCTGTGCGTTGTCTAATCGGAGGCGTTTCAATACTGTTCTTTGTGGATAACGAGACACTAAAAAAGGTGGCTGCGTTGTTCGGCGAGGACGCTGTTAGAGTAGTTGAGGTCCTCCAAGGGGTTGACGAGATTGTAGATATTGACATTGCGGATAAAACCCAAATACGTCTTAACATGGTTCGTAAGGCACTCTACAGACTCTACGACCACTCCCTAGTAGCTCTCAGACAGTCCCGCGACAAAGAAACAGGCTGGTTTATCTTCAACTGGAGACTCCAACCCGACCAAATGGAAAGCTTTATCCTAAACCAAAAGCGACATGTTCTAGAAAAACTGGAAACCCGGCTTGAGTATGAGAAAAGCCACGAGTTCTACGCCTGCCAAACGCCTAGCTGTAAGCGGTTCCCCTTCGAAGAGGCATTTGAGCTTCTCTTTAAATGTCCCGCCTGCAACAAACCAATGATGTACGTCAACAACGACTGGATCGTTGAGATCCTGACCCGAAAAATTGAACAAATAAAAGTTCTGTGAGAGTTGAAATGCTAGAGAATTGTTCCATCCCTCGCATTTGCCAAGCATCACTGATCCATTCTATTTTACATTATGCTTTCATCAAAGAATGTGGGGTTATTGATTGAGAGATTGTGTGTGGCGCGGTGCTTGATGAGAAAACAGCAAAATTCAAGATAACTTTTGAAGGGGAGACATACTACTTCTGCTCCGTGAGTTGCACGAAAAAATTCAAACGCCATCCAAGGAAGTTCGTTAAATAATTTATGCCTCAAATCTGCGCACGCGCATTCTGAAAACGCAGTTGTAGCAGTGAACCTAAACTATGCAACACGTGGCTTTCATCGGCTTCACCAAAGTATCGCCTGCTCCAATGCAAAGACGCCCCCGAGAATGCGAGAAAAAAAAGGAGAGTAACCTATCGTTGTTAGCTCTCTATTTCGTTTTCTTTTTACTTCCTTTTTTCTTCTTTCCGGTTGCACTTTTAGACACGATTGCGACCTCAAATCTACAATTGTCAGCGATTTCTATATATAATTTCGTATACACTCGTTATTTTAACACATCATCCAAAATCTTCCCCAAACATGTTATCAACAGTAAATTAACGATTTCCTGAAGAGGAAAATGTTGTTTGGAATTTTTCGGATGTTAGGAGTCAAAGCTCAGTCAAAATGGGAATCGAACTATTGGGCCGACTTGATAATATCGTCCAACATTCTAGAGGATTGCTTAGCGTGCTTGCTCTGTGGAACACCAGCTGAAAACGAGTTAGAAGAGCTTTGAAGAGGCTTGTGGCTACAACTTATTCACTCAATCGCTCTCATGAACGTATTTTGTCCCTTCTTTTTATACCAATATGACAACATGTAAAGTATTTGATAATTTCACATGCAGAAATGCGATACATCTTATCGGTCAATACACCCATCTTATAGATGGTTGATCTAAACAGACAAAAAAAAGAATAAAAAAATTTATGAAGGAATGTCACCATTCGTCTTCTTCAAAATCTTCCTCTTCAGTTTCTTCTGGTTTTTCTGGTTCTTCCTTTTCAAATGTACATCTCATTTATTCTCCTCTCCTTGTTTCTTTCTAGGGGCAGACCCAATAGAACACGGGACATTTATAACCAATTCGATGGAATCCCTTAATTTTTTTCCTGTTCAACATCTGCTTAGATGGATCATCAGAACGGGTAGTTCTGACAAGCCCTTTAGTCCGACGGGATCCTAGTAGATCGTGCGGCTAAGTAGACGCCTGTGCATTTTGGTTATTGGAGAATGTCAGTGGTGTTTAAAAGCGAGGTTCGCTTATTGTGTTTGTCAACACCTACAACAAGGAAGTTAGATTTTTGTCCAGAGAACCAAACCTCATATACGTGGGGAGAAAGCCCCCGATGAACTACGTGTTGGGGATCATAACAGGTTTCAGCGGGTCCAACACTAAAGAAGTCACCTTGAAGGCAAGAGGACAAGCAATAACCACTGCCGTCGACGCCGTCGAGATAACCAGACACAGATTCATGAAAGACCTGAGCATAGGCAAAATCGCCATAGGAACCGAAGAAATGCCACCAAGAGAAGGCGAAAGTCGACCAACGATGGTTTCAACAATAGAAATTACTCTGATACGACAGTAGGAAAAAAGCAAGATGCGAAACAAGGCATGGACCACGCGAGGGCGACCTCCTGGGAGGTTTCACTCGCACGATGACATTCAGCTTCTTGAGTATCTCGCTAGAATTTCAGTGAAACACGAGATCGATTCAGGCAAATTCTTTAGCAGTTTTCTTGACGCTTTTGAACACGAAGAAGCTACGTGTGGGGAACTATCGATTGAATGTCGCGTGAAGACACGGGATCGCGCAATCTTTCTCATAACCAACACTGATAAAGTGGTTGCGCAATTCCCTATACCTGAGCACATTCTTGCAAAATCCAATCCACTCAAGGAGTTTACGGATAGGTCTTCGTTCATGCGGAGCCCGACCCAAGAGGCTAAATCAAACCACTATCGGATTAAAGACTTGAGAGCTGGAATGAAACGCGTTAATATAAAGGCAAGGGTTCTCGAAGTCTCTGAGCCAAGGATCGTCGCAACCCGTTTTGGTCTCTACGCTAATGTGATTAACGTCCTCATCACCGATGAAACCGGGACCATTCAACTGCCTCTGTGGAACAAACAAAAAGATGAAATTTCTGCGGGTGACCTCATTCAAGTCGAAAACGCGAGTGTTATCGTGTTTAGAGGTGCGCGTCAGCTAAAGGTTGGCAGAAGCGGAAAAATGAGCGTCATCAAAAATAGTTAAAACGTTTAAGTTGTCACTTTTTCTAACCGAAAAGTAAAAGTTCTCCGTTGAAGCGAAAGTGAACAGGTATGGCTTCATTTATCTCGACGGTGACATTCTAGCCGCTTAGGATCTAAGCAAAGGCACGGAATAGAGAATAACCATTAATATACAGGATGATACCTTAGTGATTCGCAAAGTTCAAGCGTGAGGCTCGTTCTGATTGGATAATTCCAAATTGTTAGAATGGTTTGAGAAACGCAGAGAATCCAAGGCCATAGCCATTATGCGACGTCACCTAGCGACCACAATGAACGCGGTTGAAGACCTAGAAAAAGCAGTGAAGGCATCGGTTGACCTCAACGAGAAAGAAGCCAAAGCCGCAATAGAGAGGGTCACAAACTCTGAAAAAGAAGCTGACAGTCTGAGAAGAGCCGTTATGACCGACTTGGCAGGTGGAGAGATGCCACCCGTTGACCGAGAAGACCTCATGCACCTCATGAAACGCGTAGACATGGTAGCCGACTGGTGCAGAGAATCAACACGCATCTTAGCTGCTGTGCCCATGAATGATGTGCCCGAAAAACTTCGCGAAGCAGTCGTAAAAATGGTCGAGGGCGCAAAAGAGTGCGCAGCAGCGCTTTACAGGTGCATCAATCGCATGGCAGAGAAGCCCGAAGAAGCCATGAAAGCAGCAGACGAAGTAGAACGGCTAGAAGAAAAGGTTGATGACTTGCACGAGAATGCGAGGCGACTGTTGGCTAAGGAAGAGAAACTGAATGTGGGAGCTGCTGTGCTAATGAATGAACTCTACGACTCGGTGGAGATGGTCGCTGACTGGTGTGAAGACGCCTGCGATCAGGTAAGAATAATAGTAGTGCGGAGATAAAGCTGTCCGTGAGGTGGAATTATTGTCAAGTATTGTTGTCGACATTTCCGAACTGCGTAGCGCGTATGGCGAAGAAATAGAAAAACTTCAAGAATTCTTGAAGGAGAAAACCAAGGCAAAAATCGATGTGGCCGACCGAGAAATGACTCTTAAGCCTGCAGAGAAGAGTGAAATGCCAAGTAGGGACTACATGCGGGTGCTCCTTAAGAAATATTTGCACAAGGCTGAGTTGAGGGAAGAGTTTCGAGTAATAGCTGGCAAGGAAAACATGTTGATAATCAAAGGGCGAAAACAGGCAGAAGAAGAATAAGCTAGGTTACGCGCTTTTTGGCTTCCTTGCGTTTCTTTTCCAACAACTCTTGAGCATTTAGGAGCAGGTTTCTCGCAGTCCAAGCTTCTTCATGACTTTTCTCAATGTGGTTCATTTCAAGGCTTTTCTTAGCATTCTTAAGAAGGTTGAGCATAGTATTTAAGGCAGGCTTGAATTCTGTTAACTGTCTAGTTAGAGAACTGTGCTTCCACGAAGGGCCTTCGGCCATGTCCCCACGTATTATGGATAGTAGGAAGACAGCGTATTCGGTTTCAGCCGAAGCCGACCACAAGGAATCTGAAAGGGCATGCTCATCATTGTTTGAAAGAGTCGCCATCGAATCTTCTAAGTGCTTCAATGCTGCAGATAATGCAGATTCTATCTTTTCCCGAGACATGATTGCTCGCTTTTCACAGATCCTATTTTTCAACCGTTATCTTGCTTGCGCCCGCTTCCTTCTCCACCCGTATCACGTGTTCAGCTTTTTCGGCGAAGGCTTCGCTGTGCGTCACAGCTATTATCTGTTCTATTGCCTTCAAACGAGAAATCGCTTCAGCCAGTCTGTCAATTGAGCCGTCTTCTCGTCCAAGGCTTTCGGTGGGTTCGTCCAGCAACAGAGTGAATAAGCCGTGTCCCGTTCTCGACTGCATAATGAGTTGACCCAAACCCAGACGATACGCGAAAGCTAAAAGAGTGCGCTCTCCACCCGAAAGATTCGTGACCTCTCTCGCGTATCCTTCTTCACCAGTCACAATCGGCGAGTAGGTTTCATCAATCTCAACTATCAATGATGGACCAACGCCACCGGTGAGATCGTCCAAGAATTGTTGAATCATTCGCTGTAGATAAGTGACGAACTCGCTGCGCATACGTGGCTGAATGCTTCTGTAAGCGTCTCGAACGCCAGTCACAATTTCAAGCAGGCGTTCTATGCGTTGCTTTCGATCGAGCTTCTGCTGGGCGTTATCGATGCGCTGTTTAAGTTCTTCCGTCCGAAAGGCTAGGTCATTCTTTCTTGTTTCGGTAGTTTCCAACCTATTTCTCACGTCGGAATATTCCATGAAAGCTTGGTCGCGCAGCTTGCGGGCTTTCTCCAACTGAGCCAAATCGAATCTAACGATTTCTTTTCTAATAGTGTTCAACTTTTCTCTAAGCTGTTTTTCAAGCAGCTGTTTCTCTTCAAACTCTTTTGATAGTTTTTCAAGTTCTTGGCGCTCATCTGAAACGCGACCCTTAAGGTCTTCAATCTTAGGTGCAAGCGTCTGCAGGCTCATCGCAACATTGCTTACCAAGCTGCGCAGTTCGTCGAGTTCGTTGAGATTTTTCTGAAGTCCAGCCAGATTCGTTTCTCCTTCACTGCCCGCCTTGCTCAGTCGGTTCAAAAGATCTGTCTTATACTCTTCCTTGAGGTCTTGCAGGCACAGGGGGCATTTGCTCTCGGTGGTAAGGCTGGAGAGTCTTTTTTGAGTCTCTCGTATCTCTTTTTTTGTTGCCTCTTGTTCGCCTCCTATGCCACGCAATTGCTCCTCTAAGGCTTGAAGGTGTTTTCTCAAGTCTTCCGGGGTCTGTTCCGCGTCGAGTCCCGCATTCTTGAGTTTTTCTTGATGCGTCTTCAATTCATTTTCGAGTGACAGAATTTTTTCGTTGATGCTTTCTATGGACGTGTTTTTGCGGGTGATTTCATCTGCGAGTCGCGCGCTATTGTCTTCAGTGTTTTCTATGCTTGTTTTCAGCTGTGCCTCTTTTCTCATCAGTTCTTCTGTCTGTTTTCTCAACTCTTCTAGGCTTTGAAGCTGCGTTGTCCCTTCGTTGAGCATTGTTTCAGCTTCAACGTATCGTTTTTTTAGCCCTTCTAACACATCTTGAACATTGGCGAATTCGGCAACGCTCTTGTCATGTTCACCATGGAGTTTTTCCATCATGACTATGTCGGGGTCGCGTTCGTAAGCCTTCTTTTCACCTTCATACTCCTTCTGAACACCTTGAAGGTTACTCCATGCTACCTCATAATCCGAGAGCCCGAACAATTCGTCGATTCGTTTCTGCCGTTCCCGCGGCGTCATGTTCAGCAACTCTTTGAGCTGCTCTTGCCGAACCCATACGATTTCACGGAACAATTCTTTATCCAAGCCAGTAATCGCTTTCAACTGCTCAGCTACAGCCTCACTCTTCACTTGCGCAACGAGCTTGCCATCCTCGTAGAGTTTCAGCTGCTCCAAATCCTGACCGATGCCTTTCCCACGCTTCCGCAACCCACGCGTCAAAGTATAGGTTTTGCCAGAATGAGTGAACTCAAGCGTCACCTTGCTCGCGTCGGCGCCTTCACGGAGCAAATATTCATAGCTTCTGCCAAGAGGGTCACCGAAAAGGGCGAAGTCAATGGCGTAGAGCACGCTGGACTTGCCGCAGCCCACGCCGCCAACGAGGCAGTTGAAGCCACGTTGAAACTGAATCTTCGAATTGGTGTGCGACCTAACGTTCTCGAGTTCGACGGTTTCAACTCTCACTTAGGTACGCCTCCATTTCATGCTTGACCTTGTCTTCGTCTTTTCTAACCAACGGTTCAAGAATGTCTACGGCTAATCGAGCTATTTTTTCAGCCTGCTCTCGACTGTAGCGTTCACTGAAGATTTGGATGAAGTATTCGTAAGACTTGGTTTTCAGGTCTTTTAGTCCTTCCTCGAATATTGAGCGAATTACCTCTTCTGAAACCTCTGTCTCTCTCAAACGTGAAATCGGATAGATATACAAGGCTTTTTTAGCTGCTTCCCGTATGCGAGTTAAATCAACCTCCGCCCTGTTTGCTTCCGATGGTAACGTGCCCTTCAAAACGAGCACTAGTATGGCGCCTTCAAGATCATTCTCCTTCACGAGTTTAACCGCCTCATTAGTAATCTTGGGTGGAAGCATGCCTGTGTAATCGGGATCCAAGACGACGAATCGTCGGGGAGACTCTAACCTAACCCGATTTAGTGTAGGCACGCCCTTCTCATCTACTTCCACATGGTAGAAGCCCTTGTCAACCTGGGCATCATCGTAACTTACCGTTTCAGTGCAGCCGCTGTAAACTAGCAAACCATTCTTGAACTTATTCTTCGACGGCTTGTGAACGTGCCCACCCGCAAAATAGTTGAACCCATCGGGCATGATTTCAGGCGAAGCCTCAGCTTCCATCTGATACGGCTTGTCAACGTAGGGTAAGTCTACAGCCATGTGGAAGAGGAAGACATTGAAGAGTGACTGGTCAGGTGCGGGCTTGTTCTGCTCCATGAAGAGGGGCAGTTGTTCATCCGTCCTGCGTTTGGTTCGAAAGTTGGGCACACCGTAAACGTAGCAGCTCTCGTTCCGCCAACAAGCGCCCTCATGCCTAGGCAAATAGTGGACTAGCCCTGCGCTGTCCAACGGATTCAAAATCGTTCCAGTAACCATGTTGGGCGCAGAATCGTGACCACCGTCAACAGTGAGAACTGGAATACCTGCGTCTCGCAACCGCCTAAAACCAGTAATAGCTGTCTCCAACGTAACGTTTGAGGGTCTGGCAACATGGAAGAGGTCGCCTGCAATCAACATGAAATCAGGCTTCAACTCAATGGTTTTGTCAACAACCTCTCGAAAGGCGTTGTCGAAGTCTTGTCGGCGCACATCCAGATTGTACTGAGCATAGCCAAGATGCAAGTCGGCGACGTGAATAAAGCTGAAGGGTTTCAAAGAGCGTCTTCTCCTGTTTCCTTTAATCTAGTTGCCAAATAGACTTTTAAATTGAATGAGACGGCAGGGCGTCTTATTTGTCTAATCAGTTTCAGCCATAAGGTTTCTTAACGATTCTTCGACGCGTCGGATGTACTTTAATGTTTCTTGCGAACCCTCGAATCTTTCAATCGTTTCTTGGCACTGCTTCAAGGCTCTTTCAAATCCTCTACTCTGTTGGACTCTCTGCAAAAGGCTCACCGAGTTTCGGTCTGTCAGCGAGCTTAAAAAATGAGTGAAGCAACAAACAGGAGGCGTGTAGACAGAGCCGAGTGAAAGTGAACTAAGATCAACCGCGTTTTAGGTTTTTGATGGCTTTGGTCGCCCACTCAGGATCTTTTATGAGGGCTCTGCCAACTGCAACTAGGTCAACGCGTCCTTCCCGTATCACCTTGTTTGCGTATTCTGGTTCGGTGATTCCGCCGACGCCGATGACGGGTATGTCTACTGCTTTTTTGATTTGTTGCGCTTGTGGAATAAAGTAGCCCCGTTTGTTTTGGAGCTGTTCGGGTCGGCTGCCGCATATGCCGCCGGAGATATCTATGATGTCTACACCTGCTTCTTCCAGTTTCTTGGCGAATTTCTGCGAATCTTTGATTTGTGTTCCTGCAGGGTCTAGGTCGTCTACGCCTATGCGGTATAGGAGTAGCTTTCGTCCGACTTTTTCCTTGACCTTTTTGACAACCTCTAGGGGAAACCTTATTCTGTTCTCGAGTGAGCCTCCATACTTGTCTGTCCGCTTGTTGGTTAACGGGGAGAAGAACCCGTTGAGGAGGAAGCCGTGGGCTCCGTGGATTTCAACGCCGTCGAAACCGGCCCGTATCACTCTTTTAGCCGCCAGTGCAAAGGCTTCGGTTAATGCTTCAATCTCGTCAGTTTTTAACTTGCGGGCCTTTCTGATTGGTGACGGTGCGACAGGCTTTGACCCTGTGATTTTTTCGCTGCATCTTCCTCCTGCATGATTGATCTGCATGATGACTGGTGTGCCCGTTGCGTGAACGCGGCTTGAAAGCTTCTTCAATCCAAGAGCCAAACTGTCGTTATAGACTCCTAGTTGTCTTTTGCTTAGTTTTCCTTCGAGAGTGACGTAGCTGTGTTCGATTATTTGTAAGCCGATGTCTTTGGAACGTTGCGTGTAGTGTTCGATGAGTTTTCTAGTTACCCTTCCTTTGACTGTGGCGTATTCTGTGCCCATGGGTGGCATAACAATTCGGTTTTTAAGCGTTAATCCCTTCACCTTTAATGGGTCTAATAGGCTGACCAACGCAGACAATCCTCTTTTGAAGTCGTTAGGAATGAATTCTAATAGCATGGCTTGCCTAAAAAATTGTTGTGTCGGCTCAGGCTACCTTGAAGAATTTTGTTCCATGTGCTCCACAGACGGGACATCTCCTAGGCATCGCGCCTTCCGTGTTCGAAATAAGGTTTATTAAGTATTAATATATACTATAGTGAAATATGCAATCTCCAAATGAGAGTGATAATAAGGCCGCTGGGGCACGTGAGATCCACAAGCACGAAGACATTGAAACGTCTCTCTTGGTCGCCTACACTCTGGTGCACCTGCGATTTTCCTTGGCATAGGTTAGCCGCGTGCTTTCATAGAGGACAATCCAAACTAACACTCCTTCAGCACAGGCAAACAGCTCGAACGCATACGTAAATCAACATGCTTTTTTTTATTTTGCCCTGATTTCTAGTGTAGATCTTGAGCGTGCGCCAATCTTAAGTGAAGAAAAGCACAATCCTTCTTACAGGTGTTAAGAATGGTCTATTGTTCAAGCTGTGGACAAAAACTTGAGGAAGACTTCTATTTCTGTCCAAAATGCGGGGTAAAAACTGTTGCCGGAAAAGCGGCGGGAGTGACAGAGCCGTGGGAAAACATGAGGGAAGCCTTTGAAATAGCTGGTGAAGAAATGCGGAAAGCCTTTCAGAAAGCTGGTGAGGAAGTGCGGAAGGCGTTTGCGGAAGCAAGAATTGAGGTTAGAGCTAGTGGAGCCGCTGGAAGTGTCTCCTGTCCACACTGCAGTATCCAAAACCCGTATGGAGCAAAGTTCTGCCAAAAATGCGGAAAACCGATTTCTTGAATGTCCGTTGTCAACTGATTAGTTCTGCCTTGGTTACGCTCACGTCTTGCAGTGGCCTTTCGTTGCTGTCCGTTGACACTTCATATTAGCGCGCGCTCGCGCGTGGCCAAATCATCAAATCCAACTGAAGAACATACTAGATGCGGGGATAATCTAATGAAAATTGCTCGCGCGCATGAGTACGAGTTTTTCTGGACCGTCGTTAATTGCGCATGCGCACTATTCATATCGGATCAAGTATAGTGGCTTTCCAGCTTCTTTTTTTCTTAATTCTTTAGGGATTTCTTCAAACGGAAACCTAATCCTCTTTACTTTTTGATTGCGTCGCTCTTTTCTGATGTGTTCGTGTGTAGGAACGATTGGTGGTTCATCGTTCAATTCTACGGTTTTCATTTTGCGGCCTCAGTGAGGTTTTGGGCGGAACATAATGTATCGTGCGATTTAATAAATGTTTCAAGTTTCTGCTCAGCAGTTAGACAGTGGTAGGTTGGCAACACGGGCGCCGTGATTTTGCAAAATCCATAATACGAGAGAGCAGCGAGAGTGTTTGCTGTTTAAAGGGAGAAGTTTAGTGTGAGTGGTAGGGAGTATCCTGTTCGTCCGTTGGTGGGTGTGGGCGCTTTGATTCTGGATGATGGTAAACTCCTGCTTATTCGGCGTGGGGCTCAGCCTGGTCAGGGCAAGTGGAGTATTCCCGGAGGCTTGGTTGAGTTGGGTGAGAATGTTCAGGACGCGATGATACGTGAGACCAAGGAGGAAGTTGGTTTAGATGTGGAGGCGGTTAAGCTCATGGATGTATTTGACAGTGTAACGTTGGATGATCAGGGGCGTATTCAATATCATTTCGTGGTGGTTAATTTCTTAGCGCGTATTGTTGGTGGCACTGTGAGGACTGCAAGTGATATTCTTGAGGCGAAGTGGGTTCCAGTTGAAGAGGTGGAGAGGTTTACTCTCACGGATTCTTTTCGGAGGTTTTTTGAGAAGCATAAGGATAGGATTAGGGAGTTAGCTGTTCTTCGTGGCGAAAAATAGTCGGAATCTAGTATGAAAGTCTATGTGTAGCGTGCTGGCTGTAGGATTCTTTATTCTATGTCAATTTGTATGGTGTTTGTTTTTTGAGATGTTGAAATGGTGATGTTGTCTTGCGTGATGTTGTAGAAACTGCTCAGTGGAGGAGGCAGCTGAACTATGATGGAGTTGTCGGTTTTTTCAAACTTTACTTCGCCCTGCCAAAGCGCTCTTTTAGCCCATTCGTCAACGGGATGGAAACTCAATGCTATTGTGTTCTTCGACAAGGCATAGACCCTCAGATGCTTAACTCTGGGAACCTGAGATAGCATGTCTTTCGGTATTTCTATCTCGTTGGTTTCCATCTTCATGATTTGGGTCACGTTATTTTCTCCTCACGTGTACACCATAAACAATGTACTCGTGTATTAACCTACTTTCTCGGCACACGTTGTTTCGGCTTTCTTGAGGAGCCTAGGGATAAGATTAATGGGATTAGTTTTTGCTGGTGAAGAATAGTCTTGTTTGTCCCATTGTTTGGACGTTGAGTGAGCGTACTTTGGCTACTATTGGGAAGTCTTTTACTGCGTTACCGAGTAGTAGGCAGTGTTGGGTGGGTAGGTCGTAGGCTATGGATTTGACTGTTTCTGCGTCTACTTTGGCTGCTCGGCTTACGGTTTCAAGATCGTGCTCATTTGTGAAGTTGAATAGGAATATGTTGTCGGCTTGGCGGTAGATGTTCTCTTTGATGGTGTCGGGTTGGTTGGTTACGAAGGTTGTGAAGACGCCGAAGTGGCGCATGCGGGTTACGATGTCGTCCCAGTAGGTTTCGCGTAGGTAGAGGTGGGCTTCTTCGGCGAATAGGAATACTGCTTTGATTTTTTGTTGGGTTAAGAGGTCTACGAGTTTGCCTAGTATGTATTCGACTACGATTTGGCGGTCGACTAGGCTTGTGTCTCGTAGGTTGATGATTAGTGCGCCGCCGGTTCGGGTTAGTTGGAAGCATTCTTCTAGGCTTGTGGCTTCTGATGGGTTGTCTGTGAAGAATCCGCTGTTGGCTAGGCTGTAATATCGGCTGGTTAGGGCGTCTTTTACGTGTTGGTTGCATTTCCAGTTGCTTATGGCTTCGCCTAGTTCATGTAGGGACAGTGTGGCTTTTTGGTCGAGGAATTGCCATATTCGGCGGAATTCTCTGGCTGATGTACCTGGTAGGTTGAGGGCGTGGAGGAGGATGTTGATCATGACTTTCAGCTTCATCTGGGCTAATGTGACTTTGAAGTTGCTTCCGGGAGTCAATACGTGGACTTTGTTGTGGTATTGGTTCTTTTTTCCGTCGTTTTCCAAGCCTAAGCTGGCGTATTCGCCGTTTAGGTCGAGGACCACGACGGGTGCGCCGTGTTGTACTAGTCCGAGGACGAGTAGTTTGGATAGGTGGGATTTTCCTGTTTCTTTTTTGCCTGTGACTATGTTGAGTCTGCCGTCTAGGCTGGTGGCGTCTATGTTGAGTTGGGTTTGGTCTTTGGTTTCGCCGAGTGTGATGGGTAGGCCGTGGTTGATTTTGATTAGGTTGAGTAAGGCTGTGGTGGATAGGCGTTTTATTTGTGATTGGCTGCGGCTTGGGAGCCATGTTCCGCCTTGGGTGATTTTGCCTTTTTCTTGGCTGGCTCTTATCTTGCAGACGAGCATGCGACTGTCTTGAATGTATGTTATGTGGCTAGCGACTTCTAAGGGGTCGAAGTCTTGTCCGCTTAGGGCGGGTTCGGTGTCGCCATTTCCGTTTGTTGAGTCTCTTAGGAGTTCTTCTATTATGCCTGGTACGTTGGCGAATTGAACGTCGATGACCTGTACGATTAGGGCTCGATTGGGCTGCCTCGTGTCTTCGATTTGGAGGTAGTCGCCTTTTTCTATGTTTTCTGTTGGGAAGCTGAGGATTTGTACGGTGTTGCCTTCTTTTCTGTATAGTCTCATGGTCTTGTTCCTTTCAGCTTTCTGTTGGTCCTTTTCCGTATGGTCCGAATAGTAGTCGGCGGATGTTTGGTCTTTGTATGGTTTTTATTCCGTGTGTTTGGGCTAGGAATCGTTGGATGCCTATGACTTCGTTGGCTGTGAATGTTGAGTAAATATGTGCTAGTCGGAGTGTTTCTGGATAGCCGTCTAAGACTAGGTCGTTGGCGATCAGGTGTTCTACGGCTTGAATAGCTTGTGTTGTTGGTGTTTTTTGGTCTATGTCTAGTCTGAAGGCGTATGGGCTTGGGCTGAGTTTGGCTACGTAGATGTTGCCCATGAAGTGTATGTGTTGGTAGGCTGATGCGGCTTGTCCGTCTGTTTGTAGTAGGCATGGTGGCTTTGATTTGTTGATTAGGTCTGTGAGTGTGTGTCCGTTTAGTCTGAGTCTTGTTGCTTTTGTTATGGCTAGTATGGTGTTGTGGTGGCTGCTTGCTGTGTATAATAGTTGAGCCATTATGCTGATTGGTGTGTCCCCTATTCCTGCTGTGAGGCTTCCGTCTAGGAGTATGAGGCTGTTTTGTGTTTGGGCTGCGATTTGGGTTTGGAGCCATCGTTCCAACAATGTTGTCATGCGGGTTTGCATGTTGATTAGGCTCGGCGGGCTGCGAGATTTAAAAAAATCAGCAGTACCCCCCCTAGTTTCTGACATGATCCAAATATGATTGCTGTCCGCTTCGGGGGCGTCTCGGCTGTATTGGTTGAAAAGGCTATAGATTTCTTGTTTGTTTTCTTCGGTTATGTGGAATGGGAAGGGTCCGAATCGTAGGTATCGGTATCCTGTGCCGTTTTGTTTCCATACGGTTGCTGCTCGGAGGGCGAGGATTATGCCTGTGTTAGTTTCGCCGATTTTTATGCTTGAGACGTCTATGGCGATGACGGGCTGTGGGTTTGGTTTTGGTTTGAGTTGAATTGTGCGCAGTTTTAGTGTGGTTTGTCCTTGAAAGGTTGGTGTGATTTCTTCTGTTGGGTTGAGTGTGTCTTCTGTTGTTGTTTCGTATGGTTGGTAGAGAGCCTCGCCATTATGGATGTTTTTTATGCTGCGTAGGCTCAGTTCCAAGAATCGTTGTGGTAGTGTGGTGTCTTCTAGTGTGTGGGGTGGAAAGTTATATTTGGGTGTTGCTTGCGTATATTGTGGTTGTTGAATCAATTGAATTCACCAATAGGCAATATATGGCATGTTGGTGTGTATTTAAGTATTGTGCATGTGCATGTTGCACAATACAATAAACAATAAGGAATCACGATGACAGAGACAGGCTCGGAAGAGCAGAAGCCCATACGGGTAAAGATGAAAGTGGGCAACGTAGAATTCGAAATAGAGGGCACAGTAGACCAAGCCAACGAGGCAGTGGGCAAATTCCTGCAGACAGTAACAGAAAAGCTGAAAGAAACACCCTTGATCGGCGGAGATAGAGAAACAACGGCACCTAGAGCAGAAACATGCAAAGTAATAATACAACGCCTATGGGAAGAAGGATGGTTCTCTTCTGGACGCGGACTGGGAGAAGTGCACAGTGAAATGGCCAGACGAGGATTCCATTATGATAGAACCGCTGTGGCGCACGCCTTAATAGACCTAGTCAAAGACGGAGTCCTCAACAGAGAAGGACACCCAAGACGATACCAGTATGTACAGAAGAGACCACCCGGACATTAGCATCTTGTATGTGATAATAGCGTGAGACCTTCTTATTGTGAGAATAAACCGACCTAGATTAAAGGCTCAAGCGATTCTTTCAGCGCGCGAGCTTTAACGTTTGTCCCATCCAATTCTAGAGCTGAAAGGGCATCCTTTAAGGCTTCTTCGAAGTCTCCTGATAGCTTCCTCGCATATCCTCTTTGATAAAGAATCATCGATTGTCTTCTTTTGTCTGTCTCTCTTTCGAGTGCTTCTGTGAAGTCCGATATTGCTTCAGAAAACCTGCCCAGATTGGATCTTGCGAATCCCCGTGTTTGATACGGTGGAGATGGTTTGGAATCATATTTGATGCTTTTGGTGCAGGCCTCCTCTGCCTCTTCGTAGCGCCTCTCATAGTTCAGCATATAGCCAAGATGACTCCAGCCCTTAGCAAAATTGGGTTTTTTCTGCAGAGACTGCTTTATAAGCTGTATAGCGTCTTGCGATCGTCCGGCAGTGAAGAGGGCGAGAGAAGCACTTAGGTCTTTTTCTGGCTGTGGCTCAGCTTTACTAACGACTCTGAGGTCGCTACCGCATTGACCGCAAAATTTGTTTTGGATAGGGTTCTCAGTACTACACGACGGACATTGAACTACTTGAATTTGTTCGCGCCATTCGTCAAGCACATCTCGGGCTTTAAGGTATCGTTTACTCTTGTCTTTTTCAAGAAGGCGCATCATGATGTTCTCGTATTTTTCGGGAATATCTTTGACCAGCTCACTGGGCTTAGGGGGCAAATAAGTGGTGCTCTTAACAAGCTCTGGAATGGGAACGAGACCTGACTCATGCATAAACGGATGTCTCTGTGTAAGAAGAACGTACGCCAAAACGCCAACAGAGAATAGATCTGACTGAAAGTCTCGCGGCTGTCCACTGAGCACTTCAGGTGCAGCGTAGCTGGATGAGCCCAAGCGCCTGTCATATCCAGGAGCATACTCTCTGTCCAAAATCTCCCCGCCAAGGATCTTGGCTACTCCGAAATCCCCCAGTTTAACCTCACCTGTCTTAGGCAAGAAGATGTTTGCGGGTTTTATGTCGCCGTGTACCCGATTTTTGTCGTGAGCGAACTCCAGTGCTTCTAGACATTGCTCTATGATTGAGCACGCTTCTTTAAGCGGCAACCACTTTCCTTCGTTGACTTTGCTTATGAGGTATTCTTGGAGAGAAGGTCCGTCTATGAGTTCCATGATAAGCCATCCGTGCTCTTTGTCTGAATCTAAATCGTGAACGACGAGTATGTTTTTGTGCGAAAGGGCACTCAATGCTTTACCCTCTGTCTTTAGTTGCCCGAAATCCTTCATTCCCCCGTGAAGCAATTTCACTGCGACTGTTCTTTCCAGTGATTTGTCCGTGGCCTTCCAGACTGAACCATACGTGCCTTTGCCAAGTAGAGTCTCAAGCACATATCTGCCGCCCAAAACTGTGCCTTGGTGAACCTCAGGTTCTTCTGGACCATGAACTTTTTTCAAAACTAACGCACTCTGAATTTCTGGCGAAGCTAACGCAGTCTTTCCCAGCTCTGTTATGATGTATTCTCCCTCAATAGTCCTCTCTACATATTTGAGTTCACGGAGGCGTTTAAGACGCATGGCAACAGCTAGGCTATCCGAATGGGTTTTTGCAACTATCTTACGTGCCGATATAGGTTTGCCGTAATCCAACATCACTTTGAGAGTGCGGCGAGCATTAGATCCGATGCTCATGCTCAACGTTCACCTTTCAATAGTTTGTAGAATGGCCCCTTTTCAGACTTTCTGTTCTATTTCGTAAAGGAAGATGAATTCGTGGAGATTCCAACGAGTGTTCCTTTTATCGTTGCGTATTGTTCTATGTTTTTCTTGGTGCTTGGCTATTGGGGCAAATAGCTTCTTTACGATGTTGACTTCGGATTCTGAGATTTTTGTGTGTGCACAGCCTACCCCCTAGGTCTACTATATGATACAGACGGTTGAAACGCAAAGTTTGTAGGATACTATTAATACTCGTAACATGCAAAAATTTATATCTATTATAGAATAACTATTCTAGAATAGTTATTGTGAAAGGAAAGGAAGAAGAAAAATGTCCATTCCTAGAAGGGTGCGCGAGAGAGACCGTATGTCTATTATAGCCGAAATATTGCTTGTAGCTCAAGATCCAGCACTCAAGACTCAGATAATGTATAGAGCCAATCTAAGTTTTGCTCAGTTAATGGTGTACTTGAAGTTTATGACAGAACTCGGATTTTTGGAAACCATTCGAGATGAGAATGGCGAACCAAAAGCATACCAAGCCACCAAAAAAGGATTGCACTACTTGAAAGCCTACAAAGAGGTAAGAGCACTTCTGCAAAAACAGCCTGTGAATGAAGCTTTAGTTTATCCAAAAAGGAGGCTGAAACTTCAATGAATTCTGAGGAGTCAGCACGAAAAAAATTGGAGAAAATGTTTGGTGTTCCGTTACCTAAGCGAAAAGTCATTATCGGATATGATTCAGACGGGTTTCCAAAGCTTCACGAGTTTGATTTAGTGTCAAAAGACTCGGATATTTTGGGAGAAGTCAAATCGTGCAGAATCAATGCTACGAGTTTCAAAGGTGCACTAAATGACTGCTTCTATTTATCAAAGGTTAAGGCAAGAAGAAAAATGCTGGTTCTGACAAACAAAGATTTCTACAGTTACTTCAAGAGAAAATCAGATGGACTCGTAACAAGTGACATAGAAATTATCCTTGTCAAATCTAAACGAGCCGATTATTAAGAGGAATTAACAGGTCAAGGACAAAATCGACACGTACCCTGTAGATTGTTGCCTAACTCTATTGATTCAACTAATTCCTTCATTTTCGTTTCAAAGTTCTGCCATTTGGTCTTATAGACTTCGCTTTCTCTTTTTTTCAGGTCTTTTACTTCATCTCTCAATTTTGCCGTATCTATGATGCTGTTTATCAATAGTATTGCTTTCTCTACGTCTTTCTTGTCGAGGCTTTCCATTAGAGTAGAGTTCCACGTTAAATGGTAGAATTGTTTGTTGCCCGACATAGTAGGTTGAACGTAAGGAGTTCCTCCCGCCCATTTTCGTTTGTTTGGTTCTCTCCACTCAATTTCTTGATAGATGTGTTGTACGAGCTCATCAGGTCTCACGTATTCATCAGGTGTTTCTATCCCTGGACTCCAATAATAACAAGGCTTCTTGGTTTCTTCAAGAACTAGCTTTCTTATTCTCTCAAGGATAATCGCTCGCTCTTTATTGTGATCGGATGTGGCGAGTTTGAGTTCTTCCCAAGCCTTCAAAATATTAGGATATTTCAATTCCAAATGACTTCTTGCGGCGTTGAAGAACTCTAAATCAGTTGGGTCTTTGGGCTCGACTCCCATCATTTGGTCGGTCTCGCGTGAATATACCGCATCAATTTTACAGTATTCTCCAACCTTGCTTATCCAAGGCTTTAAAACGCCTTCATTTAATTTTACAGAGTGTTCTCTGCGTCTCCTTGCCGTTTCGACCCAACGCTCACCATAAAATCTTGCTACAAGAAAAGAAACTATAGGACTCGCCACAAGGCTAAGAATGGAAAGAATTTCAGCAAGTTCCATAATCTGTCATATCATTTTTCTTTACAGGTAATACTTAAAATCTTGTGATTTGGACTGCCTATTATCTTAAGCGAAACTCTTAAAGGTGTTAATCAAATTCGTTTTTGACAACCTTTTTCTGCAGCGTCTTCAACCAGTCAGTATCCTCCGCAACGAGCACAAACTTGAGAAAGAGGGGCAACACCGCAATTACTTTTTGGCTCGTTCTTTTGCTGGTTCATATTCTGCGCTGTGAAACAATGGGCTAGAGATTATTAGATCCGCTGTGGCCCTGTTGCAGGCAGTGGGCACGTTGTACAAGACGGCTATTCTAAGAAGCGCCTTAACATCAACGTCGTGTGGAAGAGACTGCAGAGGATCCCAGAAGAAAATCAAGTAGTCCAATTTTTCATTAGCAATCAAGGCGCCAATCTCCATGTCTCCCCCATAAGACCCGCCTTTAAGCAAAGTAATCCGCAGATTAGTCTTCTCCATTATCCTCTTGCCAGTATCCCCAGTTGCATACAAGTTGTGAACAGCCAAAGTCCCCTTGTTGAAAACAACCCACTCCACCAAATCATCCTTCTTATTATCATGCGCCACCAACGCAATGTTTCTCTTAGGAATCAAAATCTCACATCAAACCAAGCCCAATGTGTTCATGGAGCTTAAACGTTTCTGAACCACAAATCGCCTGCGCGCGCTAATCCACAACTATATATGAACCTGCCACTTGGTTTTCCGAGCTTAGGTCATGCAAACCGCAAGCTGTGCCGAGTTCAAAATTGGCAGGTAAGTGCAGCAGATGAGGTTTTTAGACTTCAGTTCCGTTCGCCTTACCAAGACAAAGCAACTAGTCACGTTCAAGCAGGATGTCTTTTCCTTCAACTTTCACCGCGTAGGTAGGCTCGTCATTGATTTTTGGGTGCATGAAGAGAACTTTTGGACCTGAAACCACTTTGCCTGTTGTCACATCAAATTTTGCTTTGTGTCTAGGGCAGGTCACTGTGCTTCCCTCCAATGTTCCTTTTGAAAGGTCCGCGCCCTTGTGCGTGCAAATGCTTCCGATAGCGTAATAAGCCCCGCCAACGTTGGCTATCAAAAAGTCTTTTTCCGCAAACCTAATTGCTTTCATATGCCCCGGAGGTATCTCTGATGTTTCACCAACTTTGACAAAACTCAAATTTCACACCAACTTGTTTTCAATTGATGACCACCTAAGTTACAGTCAAGCGCACGCGCCTCTCATACTTTAAATCCGCTTTCCGCCATTTTGCTCAGACCGTTCTAGTTGGATTATTCTCTTGTTGATTGCCACTAGCCCTTTGTGTAACTCTTTGATCATTTTCCCAATCTGTTTACGCTTACTCTCTAGGACGTTCATCGTGTCTTCTGGTTTTTCTTTTCTTTCTTCAAGGAAGACTGAGAAAAGGTTCGGTATTCTTGGCATTGAAACGGGCTTCTCTACATCCAACACGTCTTTCATGAACTCCGTGAACAAGCCGCTCATGCTATTGGCAATTTGACTCTCTTTGGCCAAGGATCGCTCGAGAACGTGTTTGCCCGCCTCAGTGATTCGAAATATCTTTCTTTTTCTTTTCTTCTGAAGATCCCATTTTCCCTCAATGTATCTCGAGTCTTCTAGATTTCGAAGTATAGGGTAGATGCCGCCAGCGGTCGGTCTCCAAAAACCCATAGTTCTTTCCCTAATCTCCCTCATTATTTCATAGCCATGATACGGCTTCTTACTGAGAAGAATCAGCGCGGCAATACGTATGTAACCTTTCTGCGTTTCCTTAAGCCAGTGCCCAGCCGTTATTTCCTCTTTTGACTCCATTTTAGGCCATCTTTCTCATCTGAATATTATCGGAACATTTATATTTTATTGTGATATATTGCACTGAAAAATATTGCCTCGGGTGATGCTTTCTTGGAAAATGACCCAATAATCGATGTTAAGAACCTGACGAAATCCTTCAACAATTTCGTAGCCGTTGATAACATCTCGTTCGATGTGAAAAAAGGCGAGATATTCGGACTGCTCGGTCCCAACGGAGCGGGCAAAAGCACAACCTTAAGAATGCTCTCCACGTTGGCCAGACCAACGAAGGGAACTGCCACAATTGGCGGTTACGACATAGTGAAGAATGATACTGAAGTGCGAAAACTGATAGGCATCGTTTCCGAAAAAATGATAATGTACAGCCGGTTGACGGCCAGAGAGAACCTAGCTTTCTTCGGAAATCTCTTCAACATTCCTAAAGACGTCTTGACGAAGAGAATAGACGACCTGCTAGAACTGGTTCAACTTACCAAATGGAAGAACATTCAAGTGGGCACATTCTCCAGTGGCATGCGACAGAGGATGAACGTGATACGGGCGTTGCTTAACATGCCCCAAGTGCTATTCTTAGATGAGCCAACCCTAGGTCTGGATCCTCAGTCGTCTGTTGAGATTAGGGAGTTCATAAAGAAACTCAACAGAGAAAATAACACAACAATCATAATAACGACGCACATGATGGTTGACGCTGATTTGTTATGCGACCGAATCGGCATCATGGACCATGCTAAGATTGTTGCGCTTGATACATCAACGAATTTGAAAAAACTGATTTCTGGAGCGGACACAACAATATTGAAACTGGAGATTGGAAATTTATCACCCGATATTATTGATGCAATCCGCGCCTGCAAGTGCACGGATTCTGTCTCTCAAGAAAACTCTACTCATTTGAGAATCATTGCCCACGGCGATGAAGCGTTCGACTCAGTAATTGACGCTGTGAGGGCGAGAGACGGAAAGGTGAATTCTATGGAAAATCTTCAGCCTACGCTTGAGGATGTGTTCTTACACATAACTGGTCATGAGGTAAGAGATAGCGCAGACCAGAAGATACCGATGGTGATGGGTCGTCATCGCTTTGGGGCGCCACAGCAAGGGAGAACAAGGTGAGGCAATATGGGCGCAAAGACTCTACTTTCACACAGTTTAAGGATCGCCAGGAAAGATTTGACGGAGCTGTTCCGGAACCGACTGGGATTAGTCCTGCTTATTCTGATGCCTTTGTTCATGATGGTCATGATTGGCTTCATCTATCCGTCTAACGGCAACTCTGTAAGCAATTTGCCTGTGGCACTCGTGAATGAGGACGCGGGCTTTGGCAATTCCACAATAGCGAGCCAGACTTTCATCATAGGTTTGCAACAAATCAACAGTAGGACAAGCATGATGGCTCTTTCCAACGCATCAAGTGTGGACGACATCAAACACCTGGTTCAGAAGGGCGATATCCAAGGAGGCATAGTCATCCCAAGCAATTTCACTAAGAGCATTCTAAACGGAGAACAAGGTACTCTGATTATCATAACCGACCAGTCAAATCCACAAATATCGGCTACCATTCAGACAATTTTGTCAGCAGTATTCGATCAAATGGGAACGATGTTAGCCCAACAAAACGTTCAGAGGCTAAATCCAGCAATCAACGCAACCAACTCTCTGGCAATCGTGAAGCCTTACAATGTTCAGACAGAAGGAGTTGTACCCGGAACCCCCAGCTATTTCGACTTCATCGCTCCAGGAATAATGGCAATGACCGTGATGATGAGCGTCATGACAGGACTCCCTGTTGCCATATCCCAAGAAAAAGAAATTGGCACTCTGGACGGAATGATGGTTGCGCCAATCAACAGGCTATCCATAATACTTGGAAAAACCCTAGGTCAAACCGCAAGAGGTCTGCTGCAAGGAGTCATTATACTAGTGCTGTCGGCGGTTTTGTTCCATGTCACAATTCAAGGAAGCATCCTGCTTGTTTTCGCGCTGCTTTTATTGGGCGTGTTCAGCTTCGTCGGCTTGGGCATCGTAATAACGTCCTTCGCAAAAGACCAAGAGACAGCGCAGATGATGATGATGACGCTGATGTTCCCCATGATGTTTCTCAGCGGAGTATTCTTCCCGATACAGCAAATGCCCTGGTACATGCAAGACATCTCAAGAGTACTTCCCCTTACCTACGCATCTCAAGCCCTCAGGAAAGTCATGGTTCTAGGCGCAGGAATACCGGACATAACAATTGAGCTTACAGTAATGATAGTGTTCGGAGCGATCATGACAGCAATAGCAGTGCCCGTTTTCAGAAGAATGATGACAAGGTAAGAAAGATAAGAGTTGACTACTTTGACGAATTCGTCCATCGAAAGTGTAAACGCATGCCTCACGACTTCATAGGCGCCATGCAGCATGGGCATTTTGTGGCGGTTGATGGCATGAGTTCGCCGCAGCCTTGGCAGGGTCTAAGGTACATGCCTCATTCTTGCGAAGTAGAGATAGACGACTCCACTGATTAACAGCCCATAAATCATGAAGTCAGCGATAAAATTCTGCCAGACGAAATGGTAGATCCAAGGTCCAATGAACAAAAGTCCTCCTCTGCCAGCCTCAAACCATGCAAAAGGGAACCCGAAATAAACGATTTCAGCATCCATAACCAACGGCTTCACAACATACAGTCCAGAGAGCACCGTGAGAAACAATCCTCCACAGACACCCGCAAAAACCATCAAAACACTCGGCAACCTATAAAACCGCATAGGACAACCCTTACAACAAAAAATAGAATCTGCACTAACTTATTATTCTACACTTTAGAACAGCAACCGAAAGCCAACAAACAAGACATGTTCGGACCCAAATATTCATGATACATCATCAAAACCGCAAAGACGATTATGTTGACGCCGCGGACCTCTCGCAGACGTTGCTCGCGCTATTCTGGTAGCTTGTCTTCCCACACCTGTGCCAAGAGCCCTATGTAATAGAGAAAATCTCTAAAGTAGATGACTGCATATATGTTATTTCATGCACAAAATGAGGCTGATTGTTCCAGTTGCTACAACTATTTTGGTCTTATCTCTAGTTGGAGTCATAGTATTACAGCAACTTGGTATCTCAAGAATTCACGATCAAGACAATATGCCTTCCCCATCAAATTTACATCATGGAGAAGCCCCAAATCTGGAGATTTGCCAAACGGACAGGCTCTCTGACCTGGACAGTGTTTATGGTTTGTTGAACTCAAACCATGCAAGAATATTGCGTCAACTTCAAGAGGGAAACCGTGTGGAAAAGGCCCTCTATTTTGACCGAGCTGTCTACTTTCCCCCTGTTAAAGTGTTTTGGGAACCCAATGTCTCGGTGCCGATGGAACTAACGCTAGTTGATGGTGATGTGGGATTCAGTTCTGCTACAGTCAAAATCTCAAGTAGTGTTGATTCTAGAGAGTTCACCTTGGCAAAGATGGCTCCCGGCGTGCTTAAAGGAACTGTGCTCGCAGTCGGATTGAGACTCGGTGAATCCGTCACTGGTGCTAATTTCAATGTCAGATATGGTGATGAAATAGTCGCGCAGTACCACGATACCTTCAGCGGACGCACTATTACGGCTACTGCCTCTTTCCAATTTCCAATTTACATTATGAACGATGAAGCCCCTTGGGTTTTTGAGCCCTGGAAGTTACTTGACTCGGAAGGAGTGCCTCTCGTGAACTATGGGTCACCGACAGGCATTCAATACAATCCCGTCATAATTTGCAACTATGCTCTCACTAACTATCAAATGTACTTAGCAACTGGGAACTCAACATTCAGACAAACATTTCTTGTTCAGGTGAATTGGCTTATGAGGCATGCTGAGCAAAAAGGCAACTTCAGCGTCTGGGAATACAAATTCAACTGGCCATGGTCCGCCTACAATGCCACAAACCCTTTTGTCTCAGCATTGGCTCAAGGAGAGGGATTGAGCGTTCTTACAAGGGCTTATGTTCTGACAGGAAATGAGACGTATCTTGACGTTGCCGAAAGAGCAATGCATTCTTTCGAGATCGAGATGAATTTTGGTGGAGTTAGATATACTGATGCGGAAGGTGTTTGGTATGAAGAAATTGCTGATGCTGGCGCGCGAAGTGGCAAGGTTCTAAATGGCTTTCTCTTTTCTTTGTTTGGGCTCTATGAGTATTGGTTCGAGACAAACAACAATAATGGATATGCACTTTTTTCTGAAGGGATCAGTACGCTTTCGTCAAATCTTTATCGCTATGACACTGGCTCATGGTCCTATTATGACTTGCTGCATTTCAACCCAGCCCCCTCGGATTACCACAAAATTCACATCAAACAACTCCGAATCACGTACGAACTCACACGCTTTGAAATGTTTCTAGAATACAGCAACAAGTTTCAATCTTACTTCCATTGAAGGTACCAACAGAACCTGATACTACGCGCATCTCAGGTACTATTGTACGATAACCATGTACTCAGTGATGATGGCACTATAGGAACATTCATCATCAACACGCACACAGCCACAGCCAAGCAGAAAACAACCTTCACCAACAGAATTGCTATGCTTACACTTCACGCTTTTCTCGGAGCCTTACAACTAGAACATTGGGTTGCTGTTTGAGGCACCTAAAATCGGGTTTTTTCTTTCTTAGAAGTCTTCCTTCCAGACTTCCCTACCCATTCATGTTTGCAAACTTCACATTTTTTCACATTCCCAGCTATCGTAATCTTCTTACTCCCACATTGAGGACACCGTTCTTTTCTACCCATTGGTTTTACGCCTCTTCAGAAAGAGTTTTGATGATCAGCATTGTTATCACCCACCGTCCTCTACAACCTACAGTTCATTTCAACTTGCATTAATGGACTCAGTCGGGGGTACAGACATCACTCAAATGTCCCCAATCGATATACCTCGATTTCTTCATTATCCGATGAAGTTCTATTCCTTTTGAGATTTCAGCTTTGCCCCAATTTCATGTGTTCTAGCTTACGTACAGTTGTTACGCTTGGAATTCATATTCAATGAATTTCACATCAACAGGACTTCTAATATTAGTTTGTGGCGCAAGACCTCAGCAAGGTCTGCTCTCTCTACAGCATCTTCCAAAGCATCAAGTTCTCTTTGTATAGACTTTCTCATTTCCTCGCTGATTTTGATTTCTCTCATTCGCCTCTGATATAATTCGTCCGCCTCTCCCCTAAGTCTCCAATAACGCTCCAGCAAAGATTCCTTTTTGGTTTGTTCCATTATTCACACCACGCTCGTTTCCTGACTGATTCTTTTGGTTTGCCCTGATTCTTTTATGCATTAACCTGCATTAGTAATTTATCGTAGCACGCGCTCTTTCATTATCTATCATTTTCAAAAGGTTGACAAGGATTTTTCCTTTTGATCTCAATTCCTGTTCCGAAATCGTCTGACCCCTTGGACATAGTTCATCAACCATAACCCCCTCATTCACAAAATACACAACAGGATAAAGATAGCATCCCAAGGGTCGTTTTCCATAAACCTGGCATTTGCCATCAATGAGACTGAAGAAAAAGCACCATCCGTTAACGTTTCTGAGCCGAATCACATTACCGTCTACAACTGCAAATTCTTCCCGATGAAAACCCGCTTCCTCTAATCTTTCGATGTCCTTGCTCGAAAGCTCCATCTGCGTTTCTTCACAGCACCTTCCACAATTTGAACAACGCACGAGAAGCAGACCCCACCAACACATCATAACCAAAAGAAAGCCGAGTTATAGCTGTTTTGCTAGCCCCGCCTACGCCCTTATAGGATTGAAAGCACTATGCTTAGAAAAGTTACCCTTTTATCCCTTAGGCTGATCCTACCCAATAACTGGATCTTTTCGGGGTATATCAAAAAGAGGTGAACACGATTGTGCAGTTTAAGAGTAGATGAATTGGACAAAAGGAAAACGTTGGCAAGAAAGATAATCAAACTCACAGCCAATATCAAGCCAACCTCGAAATCGAAAATGAATCCAGTTAGTGGAGAAGATCAAGCCAACCCTTGGTATTTTACTCACACCTAAAGAAACGCGCAAAACACAAGAGAGAGAAAGGAGCAGCAAATACCAGAAGATGCCGTCCTACTATCCCCTTCCTCAGTTTGTTCCTAAATGCATGAATTCTTACGCACGCTATCTTTGGGTCGCCCTTCGTTTTCTCGGTAAAAGTCACACTCCCACATCTATCCTAGACACCGATAGTTGAGTCTCAAAAAAGTCCAAAAAACATATATGGAAAATCCAATAATTTTAAAGCGAGGCAACTAGATGCCAACTGACATTAAGCTTGAACGTGGAGTTAAAGGGTACCAGATTATTCCGAAAAAATGTCCGAATTGTGGTGCCGAATTCATTTTCAAACTGCACAGAGGCAGAGTCCATGACGTAGGCGGAGACGCACTATACCATCCTCAAGAAAACGTTGTTCGCTGCTCAGTGTGCATGAGCACCTTCAAATATGAACCTTGCGAACCGCGTCGCGTGCCTCATGCAGGGTCGTCCAAGACCAAATAAATCTGCCAAGCTGCAAGCTCACCGACTTCTTTAAATACCGACAGTCAGCGCCCACCATAACTATGCACTCAGTGATGATGGCACTAGGAAGTATTCATCATCAACACAGACAAACCCAGAGAAAGAAGAAGGCGCTAAGCGATTGTCCCCTTCTTCTTCTGAAATTATCTTACAGCCCCTACGCCCTACAACGTAGGATGATGATGCTAAGGACAGTTCAAACACTAACAGGCGCAGAGCAGTCGGCGACAATCAACTCAAACATCTAACGAACCATTATCTCTTCTTATACAATTACAGTTCAGCGTGCGCCTAATCGAACCCGTTTCTAACTAGCTTTTTCTGCAGGGTTTTGAGCCAGTCAACGTCCCTCTTGTAACGTTGAAGTTCCTCAGATTCCTTCGTGAGACTGGCCACTTTGCGTTTAAGCTGCTCAATCGCTTCGCCCATTTTTTCCACGAAGACAGAAGCTAATTTTTTTGGAGACAAATAGGTTATGAAGAAAAAATTAATATTCACGATCAATGCGCGCGCTGTAGGTTCATTCAGATTTCCTTTTTCCCTTGCGTACGAGATAGATACGAACACCAATGAAGAAAACAACCCAAGCAACCCAACCCAATAATACATAAAACTCCGACATCAACCACACCACACAAATACATACCATTCTCAGGCTAAATTAAACTTAACGCACACACCTCATCCACGATTGTACGATAAGTAGGCACTCAGTGATGATGGCACTTGGGCGCATTCATCATCAATACGCGTACGGTCTTAATCAACATAGAAGCAGCCAGCACCAAGAAAAAGTTGATGACTAACACTGATTAGATTCAACTTGCTAACGGAAAGGAAGTTGTTATTAGCTGAGTTACGGGCGAGTTAATAACATCTGAAAAAACCCACTCCACAGACAAAGCGATGACTATGCAGCGCGCAGGTAAATGTTGACTAATAACATGCCTACTAGAAAACTCGTAACCATCGCGGCAACCATAGTGAAGAAAGAAGTTTTCCAACTGGACTTTTCACTCACACGTATCAACACTGTACCAATAGCCGTGCCGACGAATTCAGGCAGCATGAGAACAACCCATCCCAAAGGATAAGGTGAATAATTCAAGAAGGGATTAACGGGACTGTACAGCAGAAGCCCAGCCGCGTGAGCCCAACTCCATACGGCAACACCGATTGCATAACTCACAACTATGGCAATCAACACGTTAAACGCTGCCCTACGCCACTTCGACTCCACCTTGTAAGAGAGAACGCTTACACCAGCCAACAAACCACAAAACTCAGCAAAAACAACGGACAGGTACTGTATGGGCTTACCCTCCCACAACGAATCCATCGGCAAGGGATTAGCAAAGACCACACCTACAAACCCAAACACAAACAAGAACCAAACAACAACAAACAAACGAAACTTTGCCAACACCCATCCAACAAGACCACCATTCAAAGCCGAAGATATTTAGATTATGAATCACAACTACATCTGCCAAGAAGTTGTTATTGAACAGAACCTACAGCCAAGTTAAAAACTTCTGAACATAAAACCACACAAACCATGGTAGAAGAAGGTATAAGGCGCTAGTCCCCTTCTTCTTTTGAAAAACTTCTCCACAGCCTAGTCCAACAACGCTAATTTTTTATGCTACCAGGTGCCATTGGATAAGGGCTTCAACTTGGCAATTCTAGAATCTTATCGTCCAATACTGTTGGGAATCGCAAGAATGTTATTTCTGTTGGGCATTTTAGTTGGATTTCTTGAAACAGTAAACTACTTTCTCGGACCACAAAACTGGTATCTCTTCTTCTCATCCGCGTATTCCTCTCTGGGCTGGTGGACAGCATCAGTAATGACAATTCTTTGGAACATTTCACTTTCAATTGCCGCAGCCATTCTATCTTGGGATTGTTACAGGAACCTGAACAAAGGAAACTTGAAAGTCATAGGCCTGCGAGGAATGGTATCCGGTGCTCTTCTAATCATGATAGGAATGTGGCTGCCTGGACTTCTCGTCATAATCGCAGGAATAATAAGCCACACATACCAAATGAACGCTCCTCCCTCCTAAAATGCAGAGTGCATTCATTATACTTCACAGCGCGCAGTTTACACTGTGATTTGAAGGGTTTACCTACCCTGAATACTTCACTTTTCACTCGCCTTTTTCGAACAGCAGGTAATGAACCACCCATGTTGGTTGACCAGCAGCTTGGTACGTGTGCAGACGCCAACCCTTCCCCTGCCACTCACTAATAATCCTACCCACATCTGCATGGTGACTAACCTGCACACACTCATACTCTTTCATCTCGCCCATTCACCTCCCTTCTGATTAGGTCAGTTGCTTTATTCTTTACGTCGCGATTTTTTCAGAAGTCTTGTTGTACAGGCGCCATGAAACATACAAGGTTGCAAACATGACAACGTAGGACCCCAACGACCACGGCCCAAACAACTCAGCAGGATCAACTGAAAGCCGCACAAACGCAAGGAAATTGTTTGAAAAATGGAGTGCAACAGCTATCAGATAGAACATCGGCGCCCGCTTGGTAGCTATGCCATACGCTGTAATTGAAGTGCTCGCCCCATGAAACACAACCCCAGCCAACCTAAAAACAAACGGAACACTAAACACAAACACATAGATAAGAAACTCAACAAACCCAAAGCCCAACCCAACCAAAAGCCCCAAAGTGAAAACCGACCTCTCGGTCTCACCATGCTGGTAGAGCAGGGGGAAAGCCTTCGCAAACTCCTCCAAGAAAGGAGCAAACAACACCGTTGAAAACAACACAGCATAGAACGATGATAACGAACTCAACAGAGAATCAGCGAACTGACTGACAAACAACGTAAGCGGAATACTCGAAATCATGCCCGAAATGAAGAAAAAAAGCCTCTCCTTCCAAGCTGGTCTATGAACAGGAATTACGACTTCGCCTTCCCGCAAGACTGTCATCCTAAATACTCCTTAACGTATCCTTCATGTTGCCAGTCCAATTAGGTTTTCGTCAAGGCAGGTCTAGCTGACTGTCACATCTGAACTAGTTGAACACCGCTGACGGAAGGAAGTTATTATTACGTGTTCTACGCGCAAGTTAATAACATCTGAACAAAAAACCTGATTATGCCTTTCGCGTATTTGCAGCAGTCTGATGATAATCGATAACCACTAACACTTGTCTAGACTGAAAGAAGGAAAAAGCCTAGCGGATTCAAAACGACAACTACTTCAAGAATTCAAGAAAAACCCCAACTGAAATCATATAAAGTGCTCAAGCCTCACTAACAACTATGAAAATAGTTTTTGTTCAAACCGGAGGAACAATCGACAAAGACTACCCTAAACCAAGAAAAGGATACGCCTTCGAAATCACAGAACCCGCCGTAGAAAAAATACTGCAAAAAGTCAACCCCAACTTCGATTATGAAATAATCCCCCTCCTCAAAAAAGACAGCTTAGACATCACACAGCAAGACAGAAACAAAATACACCAAACCTGCCAAAAAACCAACAGCAACAAAATAATAATAACACACGGAACCGACACAATGATCCAAACCGCCAAAAAACTCAGCAACATCAAAAACAAAACAATAATCCTAACAGGCGCAACGAAACCAGAAAAATTCACTGACTCAGACGCCCCATTCAACATTGGAACCGCAATCGGCGCCATAAACATTCTCAGCAACGGTATCTACATCGCCATGAACGGAAGAATCTACCCCTGGAACAAAGTTAAAAGGGACTTAAAAACAGGCCAGTTTGTCGAAACTAACACCACACAAAAAGCCAAAACAACAGCGCCCTAACGATCTGTCACCTTCCACTTCTACATAGTTTTCACCATCCTAATCTCCTCGTGAAAACTTCAGCTCGCCAAAAACCTTATGAGTTAAACCACATCGAATCTTCAGCAAGGAGACCCACAATATGGTTTACTGCTCAAAATGCGGAACCAAAAACGACGACACAGCCGTAGTCTGTACAAACTGCGGCGCAAACCTACAAACAGGAACCTACACCTCACGCAGATACGAACGCAGACGAGCTGAGCAAGAATGCTTCGGGCTTCCACACGGCGGCGCAATCGCAGGCATTGTCATCGGCATCTTAATACTTTTCTGGGGCTTCACAATACTGGCTCAACAGACTGGCTGGATTACTCGGCCGATTGACATCTGGCCATTAGTCCTAATCATAATAGGAATACTAATTGTCGCCGGAGCCATCTACGGAATCAGCCGCAGACCACCGGCTTAATCCCTCATTTTTTCGTCGAACGCCCAAGCTCACAAGACACTAAGTTACACGATGAGCATATCTTCTCATGTTCCCACTGGGAAAGAGAAATACGCGTAACAAGCCAAAACACAGTCAGAAAAACCAAGAAAACATCCAAAAAGAAATCACGCGCCAACTCATCAACAACGACCAAACTCAGAAAAGCTCCAACTGCAAGGAGCGCCCCCGAGAACACACGAACGAAGCTTCTCCGAACCTTAACCAATGGAGACTGCAACAATCCAAGAGCTACCCCCAAAATCCCAACCCACACCAACAAAAAGGTGTTCTGTCCAACCTGCCAGTTACCAAAGAAATACCCAGCAACTCCCACAAAGCTTACCACCGCTCCCAAAAACAACCCTGAACATGTCGCGCAAAACATTCTACCGCCCAAATTGAACACATGGCAAGAAAAACCAGCGCACATGGGATGATGCCCACGCAAAACAGAGTCGCCTTCAGAAGCCAAGATACCTCTCCTGAAACTAAAAGAGAACCAACCCCGACGCTTTTCTCCCTTCCCAAAGTTGAAACCTCTTGAGCACTCATTCGGAAAAAAAACAGCCAATGCGCCTAACACACAAACCAAGCCAAAAATCGAACCGACCACAGGTTTTCGCCAAACAAGATCTGCTTGAGAAACGGGCGGGTTAACGGTGAACAATGCTACTAGAACAAGTCCGAAAAACGACACAGATGTTAAAAACAGCAAGGTAATGTTGGCAGACTTGTAATCTGGTGTTGACATAGAGAACCTGCTCAGACCAGACTCTTCAACTGTCTCAAAACGTTTTGCGTTGCCATGTATCGGTAAACTCTCCTCTTAATCTTGTTTTCCGAAAAGACACTCTGGAACCTTCTGTGCCAAGAACCATAGAAACTACGATAACACTTGTAAAGTTCATGCTGAACCTGCTCACGGGTCAGAGTTTCCGTCGGCATAATGGCGTGAACCATATCATAATTGGCCCAGTTCGAGTCCCCAATCCAGCCCTTGCTCTTAGCCTCCTCATAGAGTTCAGTTCCTGGAAAAGGTGTCAGAATCATGAAAATAGCTATGTCAGGATCAAGATAGTTAACAAATTCTCTCAGATCTGCCATTGACTCCGCTGAATCTCCCCGCGCACCAATAATGCACGTCGCCTGGGAAAATATGCCGTTTTGCTTCAACAATTTGACCGCTGAAACAGCATCCTCGGGCTTGGTGCCTTTGTGAAAACTGTCGAGTGTATTTTTACTGTGGCTCTCCACGCCCAAGAGCAACCAGTTGATCCCGGCCTTACTCATTTTTGCCACTAGATTTGGATTTCTTACGACGTCGTCGCATCTAGCCTGCATAAAACATGTTACGTCGTCTGAGAACCCACGCTTGATCAGTTCATCACACAGGTCATCCATGCGTCTGTCCAAACCGAAGTTGTCGTCGGTCAACCACAGAAGCTTGCTTCCGTAATTCTGGTAAAGAAATTCCATTTCTTCGGCAACTCGCGTAACAGACTTGTGCCTCCAAGTGCCCTGCCAATGTTTCCACTGAGAACAGAAAATGCAACGATGTGGGCATCCCCTAGACGCTTCGATCATTCCGTAGCGGGCTTTGGATCCTGCCATCATAGTAAAATGGTATTTATGAACATAATTCTCAACGAAATGGTATCCAGGAAAAGGCAGTTCATCCAAGTTTTCTATTAATGGACGCGAGGGATTGTGCCGAATCTCCGCCCGATGTCTGAAAGATATGCCCTTCACTTTTGAAAAGCTTGATTTCTTGCCCACCGCCCTGACCAGTTCTACGAGCGTCTCTTCTCCTTCCCCCCGAACGACGATGTCGATTTCAGGATACGTCTCAAGGCTTTCTTGAGTCATCGACGTAAAGTGTTGCCCTCCAGTGACAGTCAAAACCTCAGGTTTCAGTTTCTTCGCCATTTCCATAGTCCTGGCGGTCACATAGACGTTGCATGTTGCGAACCCACTTGAGGCAACTATATCAGGATTAAAGGATTCAATCCGCTTCCCCAGCCCTTCCCAATCCAGAGACATAGCTTGACAGTCAACAACCTGAATTTCCACATCTTTCGACTTACTTTCAAGATAAGCCGCAAGCTGAAGAATCCCATAAGGAGGAGGAAGGTACTCGCCCATAACAAACCAATAGTCTTTAGGCGGCTCAACAAACAAAACCTTAGTTAACATGACTCTCATTCAATGCCTTTCTACATTATCTTCTTTACTGTGAAATCTGCACATTCAAGCCTTCCAGTAACTCAGCAGTGGATTCAGTTGCAAAGCTTCGCCGTATGCCCTGCCCAAACAGATACAGCCGTTTATTCGTATTTGGATCCGAATATTGTGGAATATTGAAACCTAGAGGGGGTAGATCTGCCAAGAGCCTTCATGAAGCCAAACACAGCATTTAGCGGCAAAAACCTACGGAGTATGTCTGCATTACCAGCCGTGTTTGATCGTTGAAGGTTGAGTCGCTTCCTTCTTTCGCTTTTCCTGTTTCTTAGCTTTCTCAAACTTGTTGATTTTGACGACCCTGCCTTCCAACGCAACCCAATACTTGCGGTTCAGATTCTTATGGTAAACAAACTTGTTCACCATTTTCGTCAATTCTTCTAACGACGATCGTTCCGAATCAATAGACACCTTACTGCCGCTCGAAGTAACATCAACATTAAGAGTCGAATGCAAGAAATCAGAAAGCAACTCTCTTTCATCCTTCTCCAACTCGCTCAAATCCACTTCAAGCCGCTTCTTACGCCTCAAAAAAGACAACGCTAAAGCCTCCAATATATAAACATGCAAACTCGTGTATCAAAACTTTCCCCTCTACTACAGTCAATTCTCCTTCTACTCAATGATACTTCAACTACATGCCTAAGTGTAATCATACTTCATAAAGATTAATAATTTAATTCTGACTAGCAATTGATGGACTATTCATGATAAAAGGAATACTATTAAAGGTTTAATTCTTCTCATCGTTGGTGTACTCTTCATAACGCTCGGTACGCTCACCGGAACAAGTGAGAGCACCATGACCAGCGAAGATATCTTCAATAGCTCATATTCGTACGACTTCCTTGGAAACCACGAATACAGAACAACCGCCGACCTGCTTCCAGCAACTTATGAATTGCGTTACAACTTTTCATCAACAGGAACAGTAACAGAATTCTACGTGAAAGCTCTCGATCCCGACGGCTTCGAGATAAAATCTGTCTATGGACCTCCCACAACGTATCAAAATCAAACCGCAAAATTCACCTTTGAAACACAAAGAACTGGCCAACACACTTTCATTCTGGGCGCACATGGACAGCTGTTCGAATCAACCTTTTCAAAATGACCCAAACAACAAAGACAGCATATCCTTACGAAATCACCCTGTACGTAGGCTCAATACTCCTCATTAGCGGTGCCACACTAAGCATTTTAGGAATTCAGATGAAAGAAAAACGCCAACCACAATGGTTCGATGAACCCTGACAAAATTGCGTTACCTTCAAGCCACTCCACTTCTAGAAACTCGAGAGAACGTCTTGAGCAGAAAATTTAACGACCTCGATGATCACAAACCGAACAAGCTTGACCACACAATAACTCTCCTTTTCCTGCCTCTATTTGGCACGAATACTTAGCCATGACTCGCTTCCTTGAATAAACCCAAATGCGCGCCAAAAATAACTCTTAGTTCAAATGGACTAAACTGCAAGACTAGGTTCAGAATGTGGGAAAGATCAAGATGCTTGAGTTTTCCTTAATTTCACTTCTGGTTTCGTTTTAGCACATCTAAGTGCTCGTTTCCATAAATCCATACACAGGCTGATCGTCCCGTTCATCCACGACGGACACTTTTCCGTCCTGCCTCATAGCAGTTAAGTGTCTTAAAAGCTTCGACTTTTCTATGCCTATTGCCGTTGACAGTTCACCTATAGTTGATGGACCACGATTTATCAGCTCTACAAGTATTATGTTTCTCTCTCTTGCCCGTTCCTGTATCTCCTTTGCCTTTTCCGGGCTAATTGTAGGCTTCTTAAGCACCTGCCTCAAGTTCTGCATTTCAATGAACAATTGAGCCCTTCTTGAATTTGCTTCCTTTAAGGTATTCAGATATTTCTTTTCGCCAATTGTGTTTACAAGATTTTGCTGCGCATTCACAAAGTCCAGCGCATGATACAGTGTTTCTTCTCCTGACAGCTGTTCCTCAAAGTAACATCCCTTTTTGACGCTGCTGGGCTGTAGACTCTTCAAGTAATCAAGAGCCAGCCTGCAGTGCCCAACAATCTCACACGTTGCGCATTTAGGATTGTCAGGATACAAGCAGGGACCACAAGTTACGTGGCAAGCTCTCTTTCCAGGACGAAGCGCTTCTTTAGATAAAACATCGCCCTCACAACGGCAACACTTGTTTTCCCATGATTCTGAGACAGACAAACTTTCCCTACCTCAAGACTGCTTCAATATGAGCTGAAACTATTCAAAACAATAATAAGCATAAAAACAATTATAAACATTTCTTCGCTCGCACAATGCGGGTTTTACATTTGACAATGCCCATGTCAGAACAATCAATCTGTCGTTGACGCACGCGCAATTTTCTATACCATGCACGCGCACGGAGTCATGACCAACCTAACAGCAGACGAATTGATCCCAGTAGCCCATAAGTACGGGCACAAACACACCGTATCTGTCACTCTCTTACTCGGGATAATATTCGCCCTGATGGTCGACGTTGTACTAAGCTTGCTACTTTTTTAAGAAAACAACTGATACATACAGCAGAGTATTAGCGAAAAGAGCGAACAAAAGACGAGAAGAGCGCAATGAGGACACCTTTCGGATGGGTTTTGGACTTTGTGAGGCGGCAGACGAGAAACTTCAGGGTTCTGTTAGCTAGAAAACTTGGGTACAGCCTTTTTGGAAGATTGAGCAATCAATATACTTCACTCTACGCAGTAGCTCTGGGCGCAGACAAGATCGCTTTGGGAACATTGAACAGCATAGGAAGCGCAGTCAGCACGGTCTTGTCACTACCGATAGGTAGACTGGCGGACAGATACAGCCTAAAGAGGACGATGCTCTTCGTAATGATCTTCGAGATTTCGGTGCCACTGGCTTATGTGGCCGCTTGGAACTGGGTTATGCTTATACCCGCTTTCATATTTCTTCAAATGACAGGATTTCGATCTCTTGCAGTCGCCATTGAAAATGTGTATATAGCGAGTTCGTTGAAGGACGTAGATAGGGCAAGTGGTTTCGGAGTTTCAACCGTTATATCCACGATTGGAGGAACATTAGCGCCAATTGTAGCGGCCTATTTGGTCGTTGCTTTCGGAGGAATTAGTGCAAGTGGGATTCGACCTCTTTTCCTTGTCCAATTGGCTGGGCTTGTTCCTCTAGCAGTTGTTATATATCTGAATCTGACGGAAGTGGGCAATGCTAGAGGCAAGGCTAGAGATGGCGTAAGAAACTTCTTGAAGGATTTTCGCTCATTGTTTGAAAACGCGAAGGGGTTGAAACGGTTCATTTTTATGGAGTGTTTGGGCGACTTTTCCATGGGCGCGGTGTTTCCTTTTGCCATGGTTTTCGCCGTGGAAGTGAAAAAGGCAGATCCCTTCATCTTGGGATATATGGGCATGGCTTCGACTCTCTGCAACATGATTTTTGCAATCCCAATTGGAAGATTGGCCGACAAGATTGGGAGAAAGAAAACGTTGTACTTGATGCGTCCTATCATGTATGCTTCCTATCTGCTTATTGCGTTCGCTCCAAACGCCTATTGGCTAATATTGGCTTGGGCTTTTCTTGGGTTTCCTTGGGAATGGATAATCTGGAGCACCATGAGTATGGAGATGGTTGATGAAAGCAAAAGAGGAAGGTGGAGCGGAATACTCATGCTATTCAACAACCTTGTGAGAATTCCAGCTCCAATAATAGGAGGAATATTATATCAAGCGGTTGATCCAGCAATGCTCTTCTTGTTGCCAGTGGCAATAGACCTGTTCCTAAGGCTTCCAACGCTCCTAACGACCCCAGAAACTTTAGTACGATCTTAAGGAACACGCGCGTGGCGAATGAAGTCAGAAACCTATAGCAGGCATCGATTGGTTAACCCCATTTTTTGAGGAAATTCTCTGCAGTCACTCTCAGGGTTTTTCTTGGGCTGCTGGCTTGTTTTTCAACAAAGGAGATTACTCTTTTCTTTTGTTTGACTCTGTCGAAGAACAGATCAAAGGATTTGATCGCCTTTTCAGCAATCACTCTCTTGCATTCTTCTGTCAGGTGAGGGGTTACGGAGATGTTATCAACTTTCAAAAGCTCATTTGTTATCTTATCAATTAGATATGGTTTCGCCAATGCAATCTTGCCAGAGTGACCAACAACATTAGCTACAGTCACCATGTATTCATCATTTAGAAGGCTGAAGTATTTGTCGAAGGCAGCGTCAAATCTCTTATCTTTGTCGACTTTAGCCAGATTTGCAGTGGTGGCTATTGCGTTCCAAGTGAGGATTCTGTATTTGCTGTCTAGAAGGCGAATGAAAGAATCCATATATCGGTACAGCTTCTCTGGATGTACTGCACTCAAATCCATCAACACCTTAGCACAGCCGTATCTGACTGAAGCTTTTGATGAAGAGACACCTTTGAGTAATTGAGGAAGCAAATCAAAGTTTTGCTCGACAGCCTTGAATAGTTCTTCCGTCGTAACTGATTTGTCTGCAAGTTTGCCAGGCAACTCGTTTTCCATAAGGATTCCACTGTCCTTTTCTGACACTGATTATCAACGGCCCTTATAAGTTCAGACTGGTAACAGCCAAAAGAAGAAGTCAAAGACAATATCATTTCTGAGTAAGTGACAACGCCGGAATCACCAAAGAAACGCCATAGTCTTTTATGCCTTTCTTGGAGCTTGGCAGCTGGGGCAACGAGTCGATGTTTGGGGCATAAGTCCACCGCAGTACTGACAGGGAACCATCACAACTTCTTTAACAATCACTTCCTTAGGCGCACTAATCCTAGCCTTCTCAAGCGGCTTGTGGATTCTCTCAAAATAGAATATGACAAAAAGTATGGGCAAGCCGAAAACAAAGAATAGTGTAACAAGAATGATCCACAGTGCATCCATAGCTTCGCCATTGATAGCAGCAAGATTATAGAATTTATGAACCGCAAATAAGTAAACGCACTGTAGTGATTTGCACTTATCAGACTCACACGTGCCCAGCAACCATTACTTCTATATAGCCATGATGCACACGAGAAAAGTAGGTGAGAAAGGCATATGTTCGTTCACACGAGTATTCGAACCAGCAACATGGACAGATCAATCAATTTCTACACCAAGCTAATGGGTGTTAAACTCCTAAGCCGACGAGAGATACCTCAAAACAACGCCGAAATCGCATTCCTACAAGACCCAGATGGAAAAGGAGCCAAACTTGAACTGACCCTCTACAAAAAGCAAAAAAAGTTCATTCAAGCCGAATACGAAGACCGACTCTTCGATCATCTCGCCTTCGAAGTTAACGACATGAAAAAGACCATATCCACTCTGCGAAAAGAAAAAGTCACAATAACCGACGAACCCTTCAAACTTGGACCCACAGGCCCACTAATAGCCTTCATAGAAGATCCAGATGGCACGCTAATCGAACTGATAGAGAGAAAATAGGGATTAGAAATGAAATTCAAATACACAGGCATCCGCGTTAAGGACTTGACACGTTCCATTGACTTCTACACAAAAACAATGGGCATGAAACCGGTAGACAGAGGCACAATGCGAGCAGGCGGAAAATACGTCCTAATGAAAGACGAGGAATCAGAACAGCTCTTGGAACTAAACTATTACCCACCGAACACGAGATTCTACGAAGAATACTTTGAAGGTTCAGAGCTGGACCACCTAGCCTTCTGGTGCAAGGATGTCCGAAAAAGCTACAAAAAAGTGCTAGCTGGTGGCGCAGCCTCAGCCGTCGAACCATGGGACGAAGGCGGCTACACACTGGCATTTGTTAGAGACCCAGATGGAGTTTGGATTGAACTAATCGGAAAAAAGGTCAGGACATCATCGCAATAAAAGAAATGAGACATATTTTCAGCTTCATTCTTGACATGGTTTCTGTGTCAGTTTTCCCAACCCGTAACCTAAATGAATACTGCCATAACACTAAAGACATAGAAAACACGGAAAAAAGCTCGTAACGAGGTTTCGCGTTGAACGCACACAAAACTAACCTCAAAGCTGTTACGTTCGACCTTTGGGAGACCTTACTCTTTGAAAGTGACGGAGCAAGCGCCAATCGATCAGCCACTCGCTGTAGGAACGTCGCAAACACTCTAAATAAGCTCGGAGTCAACATCTCCACAGAGAAGACAACCAAAGCCTTAAACGAAACCATCAATACCCTCTTGAAAATCTGGGACCAGAACAAAGACATTACACACTTAGACCAGCTTCGGTACGTCGTCAAATTCGCATCAAACGGAAAAGCCAATTTGAAGGAAGAATGGATTCAAGAACTCAGCTTAGCCTATATCTCATCACTCTTTGAAATACCACCATACCTGAACCCGGACGCAGACAAAGCCCTAAGATGGCTCCGAGACCGAAACATGCGCATTGGAATAATATCCAACACGGGCATAACACCGGGATTCGGACTGCGAAAATTCCTCATACAAGAAGGCGTGGCTGAATTCTTTGACCTGATGATTTTCTCAGACGAGGTGGGCATTCGCAAACCTGACCCCAAAGTATTCCAATTAGCAGCGCAAAAACTGAAAATGAAACCACGAGAAATGGTGCATATAGGAGACAACTTGAAAACCGACGTGTCTGGGGCCAAAAACGCAGGGTTCAAAGCCATACACCTAACAGGCGAACAAGGACGTGACAAACAAGCCGAAAGAGACCCAACATCACTCGTGTCGCGTTCAAAAGACCTCGGCAAAATACGTACAGCGCCTATGCCGCCAGACAAGACAATAAGCTCCTTGGCCATGGTGACTAAGGCTATAAAAGAACTTGAAACCGAAACAGGATAGATCAACATACGTTGCAAGGTTGGACCATGAAATAGCACCGCAAGGTTAGTCATGCACGGGAAAATTTGCTTATTCCAAAAAAGAAAACTAACCCATCACAACGCGAGAATGAACTCCCCTAGGTCTGGGATATGCCGGAAACCTAGATTTCGCCAAAATACTTGGACAATTTCTCCTTTAAGACATTCACGAGTTCTGGATCATTTCTCGAATAATTGTCTCCGAAGCCTAACACAATGATTTTCTTCTCGGACTCGGGATCAATCTCCCTCAGAACCTCTTTGTGATGTTCTTCCATTGCAAATATCATATCAGCCCATTCGATCAATTCCTTTGAGACCACAGTCTTTGCATCCTTCCACGTTCCAGCAGACTTCACCTCTAATCCCTCCTTGCCTCTCAGTAGAGCTTCAGCAGTTGGACTCCTATCCACATTGCCACTGCAAACGAACAACACTTTTTTCACCATATAACTAACCCTCATCGGCATTCATGGACTTATAGGCAATAGCGTGTGCCCATACAATTTTGCCGAACTGGAACGCATTCACCAGATTTCGGTTTTGATCGCATTCAACTCTTCCTGCAACTTCTTGATCGCTATGGTGGCAATTCTGTAGTCTCCCTCATTTGTCTTTATCACATTTCCCTGTTTGACGAGTTCGCCGAGTCTTGTAGTTGTTATTTTCATGCTCTTCCCAAGTTTGACCTGCAGCTCTTCTTTAGTCATAGCATCTGCCGGCTGCTTTCCAAGCCGATAGCCAACATAGGCTGCTAGAAGATAGAATTGCAGTGCTTCACTGTCAGTCAACTTCTCCTTAGGTATGAGAACTTCGGGTCCTTCAGGCGCAATGGCAATCACATCCTTAAAATCCTCAACCAGCTTGGCTAAATCAACAGTCAACGTCACCTTGCGAGCAACATCAAACGCGGGAATCGACTCACTAAAGAACTTGTTCACACTAATCCAAACGTCATTTACGTTGCCCGAGAACGTTTGCTCAACATCACCATATTTAACGTGAATCGTGACTACGCCAGCCTCGCTCATTCAACCCTTCACCAACATGCAACTGCTTGAACAACATGGATTAAAGCTTAATATAACCTTTGAACAAAAAGCTACAACCCAAAGAGGAAACAAAAATGATCTCAGCCTACGTCTTAGGGAAAGTTGAAGCAGGAACCGAAAGAGAAGTTCTTAATTCACTAAAAAGCGTCAAAGAAATGAAAAAAGCAAGCCTCACCTACGGAATCTATGACCTCTGCATAGAAGCACAATTCAAAAACATGGAAGAACTAGACAATTTCGTAATAAACGTCCTCAGAAAAATCAACGGCATCAAAGAAACAGTCACCCTAATAACATCAAGAACCGTCTTCTCACAGACAGGAGAAGCCATAGCCTTCGGTTAAAGATACTAGGCTTGGGCGCCCTTCAGTCGTGTCAACACTTCATCTTCTATCCATTTTTCGCCCTGCACAGTCAACTTAAACTCCGGTCGCGCCGGATCTGGCTTGAAAACCAAACCCCGCTTGGTCATCTCATTCAACCGCGCGGGCACCATAGACTTGATCCCACTAGACTTGAGCAACTCACCAATCTTAGTCGCTGTAGTCGTCTTCTTCTCCGAAGCAAATAAAACCAGGCCAATAGCCTCGTAATGCGACAACTTCTCACGAGTGGTAACAACTGGACCTTCCGTGGTCAACTCCACAATGCCCTCCAACCCAGCTCGCGCAGGAGCCACGACACTGCTCGAAACCCTGCTACTGACTTCACCAACAAACTCCGGCGTCACCGTTTTCAGCGCTTCCAACAGGTCCTGCGCCGAATCGCCCGCAACCTCAATCTCGCCAAAACCAGTTTTGATATGAACCTTGATCTTTGCCATGTTCTCAACCTCCACTAGACGAAGCCATATCTACATTCATCTCAGTCTGTGCCTGAGTCTGCAATTGACCATGCCCAACATTTGGACCAGACAAGACATACACGTAGCCCTTATCAGTCTTCCAACGCTTCACTCTGCCCTTCCTCACCAACCAATTCAGGACACCCGACAAAGTCGTCGCCGGAAAATGCACCGCATTCGCCTTCATAGCTTCAATCAATTCAGGCAAGGTCCTAGGCGTAGCCCCACCCCAGTCACTGGACAGCAATTTCAAAACAGCATCACTGCAGTTGCCAGATGATTGAATACTAGGGTAAACCACAGAAACAGGCGCAGAAGACGGCAAAGAGGATGCTTGCTCAACAACGGGTTCCTTAGACACTTCAACTCCGGCATGAGCAAACGCCTCCGAAATAGTCGCTACAAGATTTGGAAGACCCTCAACTGTCTTTAGGACTTCGTCCCGGTTGCCGCTGATTTCAACTTCGCACTGTCCTAAGCGAACACGCAACGAAAAGGGGGCAGACACAGACATGGACTATACTCAACCCAAACCATTACTGTTAACATCCACTTTTAGAATTTACCCTTCAACAGAAACGAAGTCACCGCTTCGGAATTCAATTCCAAGGCGGTTCTGTTCAAATGGACTTGTGCTCAGTCCTTTTGATTATCTCGTTCTGCAACTCCACACCAAGATCAACAAAGTAATCACTGTATCCAGCAACCCTCACCATGAGATCCCTGTACTTCTCCGGATGCTTCTGCGCATCGCGCAAAGTATCGGCACTCACCACGTTAAACTGAATGTGATGACCATCAAGTTTAAAATATGTCCGTATGAGATGAGCCAATCTGTCCAATCCTTGTTCGTCTGCCAGAAGGTCGGGAGCAAACTTCTGATTCAGGAGAGTTCCACCGGTCCTAGCATGATCAATCTTAGAAACAGACTTTATCACAGCCGTGGGCCCTTTCCTATCTGCCCCTTGAACAGGTGACACCCCTTCAGAAAGAGGCTCGCCTGCCCTCCTTCCATCAGGAGTAGCCCCCACGACCTTTCCAAAATAAACATGAACAGTCGTTGGCAACAGATTAATTCTGTATGCTCCTCCTTTAGTGTTAGGTCTCCCATCAACTGCTTCAAAATAGGCTTCAAAAACAGCTCTCATGATGCTATCCACATATTCGTCATCATTTCCATACTTTGGGGTCTTGTTCAGAAGCCTCTGCCTAAGACTTTCATTCCCATCAAAATCAGCTTTCAAAGCGCTCAGCAATTCTTCAAGCGTGATTTCTTTATTGTCAAAAACTTGATAGCATATTGCCGCTAACGAATCCGTTATCGTACCAAGCCCCACACCTTGAATATAGCTGGTGTTGTATCGAGCTCCACCATCATTGTAATCCTTGCCATTTATAACGCAATCGTCAATGAGAAGCGATAGAAACGGTGCGGGAAGATGTTCAGCGTATAATCGTTCTATTATGTTATTTCCCTTGATCTTAACATCAACAAAGTAGTTGAGCTGCTTTCTAAACGCCTCACAAAGCTCGTCGAATGAACCAAATTCAACGGGATCACCTGTTTGAAGCCCGATCTTTTGACCCGTTTTCGGATCCACACCGTTGTTCAAAGCAATCTCCAACACTTTGACCAAGTTGAAATATCCTGTGAGAATGTAGCATTCTTTGCCAAAAGCTCCTGTTTCAACGCACCCACTTGCTCCGCCGTTCCTTGCGTCTTCAATGGTTTTTCCCTGCCTTAGCAGCTCTTGAATTATGACGTCTGTGTTAAACACTGATGGCTGCCCAAAACCTGTCTTTATGATTTTCAACGCTCTCTTCAAGAAACTGTCAGGACTTTTCTTGCTTATCTGAACCATAGAACTAGGCTGAGGAAGTCTCATCTCCTCTACAACATCAAGCATCAGATATGAAAGTTCATTTACTGCATCAGAACCATCAGCCTTAACTCCACCCATGTTTATCAACGCAAAATCATTGTAAGTATTGCTCTCCTCAGCGGTAACACCTACTTTTGGCGGCGCCGGTTGATTGTTGAATTTTATCCAAAACAGCTGGAGGAGTTCCTTAGCTTTTTCTTTTGACAAGCTCCCATCTTCAAGACCTTTCTTGTAGAAGGAATAGAGATGCTGATCAAGCCTACCTGGATTAAACGAGTCCCAAGGGTTGAGTTCTGTTATCACTGCAAGATGAATAAACCAGTAGTACTGCAAAGCTTCCCAAAAATCTCGTGGCGCATGAGCAGGAACATGGGTACACACATCAACTATCTTCTCGAGTTCTTTTCTCCTCTCAGAACGCTCTTCTTTTCGCAAGAGTTCTCTTGCTTTTTCGGCGTGGCGCCCGGCGTAGCGTATCACAGCATCCGCGGCGATTTCCATCGCTTCGAGCTCTTCCTTCTTTTCATATGCCTTTTGGTCATTCAAGAAATCGAGGCTTTGCACGTTTCTTCTGATGTCTTCCTTAAAATCAACTAATCCTTTTTTGTATATCTTATCGTCTAGTACTGTATGCCCCGGGGCTCTCTGCTCTAAGAATTCAGTGAATGCTCCTGCCTCATAGGCTGCTTTCCATTTCTCCGACATCCCGCCAAATATTGTCTCTCTTATTGATCTACGCTTCCAAAATGGAATAATCTTGTTTTTGTAGATTTTCTTTGTTTCTTCATCAGCTGCGTATGGTATCTTTTGCCTAGAGTTGAGAATTTCGAGGTCTTCAAGGCTGTGACAGCAGATTTCGGGATATGTTGGAACTTCCTTTGGAGCTGGTCCTCTTTCACCTACAATTAGCTCCCCTTCTCCGATCCATATTTTCTTTTTTTCAAGCAAATGCTCCAATGCAAGAGCTCTTCTCACAGGAGTTGATAACAGGCGAGTAGCGTTGTCCTCGTAGAATTCAGTAACAAGAATTGCCCGTTCTGGCGTTATGCGAGGTTTAGTGCTAATACTCTGCTCCCTTAGTTTCCTCACTCTTTTATTCATGTCATCCTCCTCCTATCCTCACGCTTAATCCAATCGCCTCAAGTTTCTTTTTCGTCGAAGTCAGGTATCGATCTGATGGAGCTTCGGTCTTCTTCAACATGTAAGTCCGTTCCAAATTCTTGTATTTCTCAATTCCCGATCTGTGATAAGGAAGAAGACTTAGATTTTTTATGCCATATGAAAGCATGAATTCAGCTGTCTTCAAGACATTATCTTCGCTATCATTTATCCCCGGGATAATGGCTAAGCGAACCAAAACGTGGCTTCCATTCTTTGCCAGCTCTTTGAGATTTTCAAGAACTAGTTTGTTTGACACTCCTGTGTATTTTCTGTGCTTTGTGTCATCCATCATTTTGATGTCATACAGAAACAAATCCACCTTATCGCTGATCTTGTTGATGGCATCATGCGTTGCGTATCCGCTGGTGTCTAATGCAGTACGAATGCCTTTGTCCTTACATTCTTCAAGTAGAGCGTTTAGAAAGTCAATTTGGAAAAGCGGTTCTCCTCCAGAAAATGTCACCCCTCCATCTGATTCGTCATAAAAAATCAGATCCTTGTCGATTTCTTTCACAACCTCAAATAAACTCATTTCCTTTCCAACAATCATGAGAGCCTCTGTTGGGCATCTCTTTGAACATTCGCCACATAGATTACAATAATTCCTATGAACAGAAATTTGGTCGGCGACGCGAGAAATCGCCTTTTTCCGACAACTTTCTTCACATTCCCAGCACCCATTGCATCTCGCCTTTCTATACATTAATTCAGGCTCGGACAATTGTCCTTCTGGGTTGTGGCACCACCAACAACGCAGAGGACAACCCTTAAGGAATATGGTCGTGCGGATTCCTGGTCCGTCATCAATTGCGTATTTTTTGATATCAAAAATCATGCCTTTCTTAACGGCCGCGTCCCCCGATTGATGTTCTCTATTAGCACTAGCCAAGAACTCTGAATAAAAACCTTACGTGATTGAATTGTATTATGCAAAGAATAATCTCCATCTGCCACTTTTACACATTATGAAGTTGACTGTCTCAATCAGCTCATCTGCGACTAGTAACGTTCTTGCTTGACAAGCTCAACTGTTCTGATAAAATCCTCAAGGACTCTGTACGTCAACCCCCAAATAACTGTACGTCCAACAGTGTAAGCGGGAACCTCGCCAAAATCGAATTCAACACTGCCCTTACCTTGAACGACATCTCTGAGCGGAATCCAAACAAAGTCTTCCAACTCCCTTTCACTCAACCGTATCGAATGATCACGCTTAAGCAGAACAACGAAGGGTAGAATCAGCAAGTTAGTCCTCGGCTTCGACCGTAAAGCAGTCAGTACTCCCAAAAAACGACAATCACTCAAAAGATCAATGTTGGTTTCTTCCAACGTCTCCCTGATGACAGTCTGCTTCAGACTCAAATCAGCTGCATCACGTTTTCCTCCAGGCAAAGCCACCTGGCCAGACCAAGGATCAGCAAGGTTCTCAACCCGCTTCACAAAAAGAATATTCAATTCTGCGTTTTCTAGTTTCAAAAGTAGGGCAACAGCCGCGTTCGCTCCTTGTTCATCAGACAGTGGTCTCAAAGCCCTTGACAGTTTCTCGATGTCGCTAGCTTCAATCAACTTGGACTGCACTCAGCTAACAACGCACACTTTCGCGACTACACCTGTTCAAGGCTTCTCCGCAGGTGACTTAGGCGGCTTGTTGTTCAAACCTGCCTCAACCCCGTGCAATCTCATCAATAGCTTGAACACGTTGAACGCAGCGCCCTTGTCAGCCTTTAAGCCCGTAGTCGCACCCAACAAGCATACGCCATTCCAGCCGCGCTCCTTGGCCAAACCTAACAATAAACCAGCCGCACCAACAATCCTGCCTGCACCATACAAGACAGCGCCTTTCTCCATGGTTTCAACCGCCAACCCAGCCGAAGTCGCAGCCACATAAACCTCACCCGCAGGACGAGGCTGAGGCACACCACCCATAGTTGCCAAATATCTGCAACCAAACTGCTCGGCAAAATCCAAAATCTCATCACAAAGCATGTAATGAGCCAAAACATCCTCACGCGAAGGCTGAGCGTCACCAGTCAAGACAAGAAACTGAGTCTTACCGAACGTAGCCGCACTCAACTCATAACGAGGTGGGCGACAAATTCCGTCCTTCTCAACAAAAACATAGTCGGGAAAAGAAGGCGAATACAGCTCGGCGAAAACCTCGGCTCGTGTAAATTCAATTAACAAACGAGCTGCAAGCTTGCCCACATTGCCGAAGCCTGGTAACCCCTCAACCAACACGGGATTCTCCAAGACTGGCCGAGAAAGAAAACGGAAAACAGGCTTATCCAAACCGCTCGCTCCCACTCAAATGAAACAACGGATTATAGGCATATGATTTCCACCATAAAAACATTTAAGCAAGCCCATACTTTCAGTTGAAAGAGGCGGGGAAAAACCGTAGCGAGAGGCCCCAAATAAGTCAAGTCTCCTACACGGGTGGGGTAGCCAGGTTAACCCGCTGGGCTCATAAGAGCGCCAAATGCTCAGAGAGACCCAGAGATCAGTAGTTCAAATCTACTCCCCGCTACCACTATTATAAGCGCGCGCACGCTGCCCATTAGAGTCGGCTGCCTTAAGACTTAAATACGATGTGTTGTGGACAAGCTTACCTTAAGGAAGGTTGTTGTCTATGGCTCTTCTTCCAGCTCTAGGCTTGGGATTGCTGTTTGAAGTCATCGTGCTACTGGTTCTTTTGGTCATCGGCCTTTTCATAATAATTGTCGTGGCAAAGGTTCTTCTTTTCTTCCTCCCTGCAGCCATAATCGCGGTGGTGGTCTGGTTCCTGACTGGCTACAGTTTTTTTTGGGCTGGCGTAGCGTTCCTCGTCGTCGCTTTTCTATCGGTATTCAGGAAAAAATAGAATTAGGTTCTTGCTGCTGCTTTTTCCAGCGCCACGACTCCCGGCAACTGTTCACCCATGAGGAACTCTATCAATGCTCCTCCAGCTGTGCTCACATAACCCATTTTCTTAGCTAATCCTAGCTCTTCAACGGCGGCTATTGAGTGTCCTCCTCCGACAAGTGAGAAAGCCTTGGACGCGGCTATGGCTTCAAACGTTTTTTGGGTTCCGAAAGCGAATTCCTTGTTTTCGAAGACTCCCATCGGTCCGCTTACGACTATGGATTTGGCGCCTTTGATAATGTCACTGTATTTTCTGACGGTTTCAGCGCCGATGTCGAAGATGGGACAGCTCGTCGGTAGTTTCTTGACAAGAATTTCCAGTCTCTTTCCGCTTGCTTCAACTGCTAGATCTACTGGAACCTCAACCTTGCCTAGATAAGTGCCCATAAGCTCTTTGATGCCTGGTACTAGGCTCATCAGTTCTTTTTTCTCGAGGAAGTCCATGTTGGGTTTGCCCAAGTTGACTCCTTTCGCCGCTAGGAACAGGTGTCCGACTACCCCGCCTGTCAACACGTGGTCTGCAATCTTATTCTTTAGCACGTATTGGCTGATTTTTAGCGAGTCGTCTGCTTTAGCACCACCTAAGATGTAAACGCAGGGTTTTTCAGGATTGTGCAGAACCTTACCCAACGCCTTCAATTCGCGTTCCATGATTCGTCCCGCAGCGCTTGGCAAGACAGCAGTAAAACCAACAATTGAAACGTGAGCGCGGTGAGCAGCTGCAAAGGCGTCGTTGACAAACACGTTGGCTAAGGGAGCCAGTTTCTTAACCATGTCTGTTTTGGCGTGTTCTTCTGGTGTGCCCTTTTTTTGTTCATCGGGAAAGTTGCGAACGTTGTCCAAAACGAGGATCTCGCCGTTTTTCAAGTCTTTTATGGCTTTCTGGGCTTTTTCGCCGAAAACGTCATCTACGTATTTGACTGGTTTGCCCAGTATTTTGCCTAGTATTTGGGCGTGTTCCTTTAGTGGTGTGAAGTCTGGGTCGCCGGGTCTGCCCTGATGCGCCAAGACAACAACTTTAGCGCCTTTCTGTGACAGTTCTTTAATGGTTGTTTCCCCATGCGCTTTTATTCTGGTGTCGTCAAGGACTTTTTTGGTGTTGAGGTCGATTGGGCTGTTAAAATCTACCCGCACTAGAACTGTTTTGCCTTTGAAGTCAAAATCATCGAGTGTTAGTATTTTTGGCATTTTTTCTCATACCTGCCTAGATTTCAAACGAAAAAGTAGTTTTGGTTTTGGTATTTATCATTTACCTTCTATGAAGTCTCATCAGCTAAATCCTTTATACGAAGGATACGACAATTACGCAACATGACAACTAGAGCCATCGGCCTCTTTAATGCACTTCTGATGCTGACTTTGATAATTTTTTGGGGAAGCTCCTTTGTAGTCGTCAAAATAGCGTTGAAAGAAGGACTAACTCCGATCGCAATAGCAACATTCAGATTTCTCATTGCAGGCGCACTGTTTCTATTGTCACTTTTCCTTAAGAAAAGCAAGCAGCGAGAATACAGGCTTCTTGTTGAAAAGAAGGACACTCCGACCCTGCTCTTTCTTGCTCTTACTGGTGTTACTTTTTTCTTCCTTGCGCAATACACAGGCATCAGAATGGCCGGCGCGTCCATAGCCGCTCTTTTCGTTTGTCTCCTCTCACCAATTCTTATTTCAGTTTTCTCTGCGAAAATACTCAAAGAGCAATTGACAAAAAAGCAGATATTTGGGATCGGCATGGCAGCAGCAGGCGGAGTAATTGTTATTTTAGGCGGTAGTTTGAGCTTCCCAGACAACGCGGATTTCTTTTTGGGAAGTCTAATATTGCTTCTCACCCCGGTCTTCTGGGCTATTTACAATCTCTCGGGAAAGAAAGTGGTGGGGAAATATGATCCATTTCTTGTTGTATCGTATGTGACTGTATTGGGAGGATTGTGTCTAGTCCCCTTTTCTTTGTTTGAGAACACTCTTTACCAAATACTTAGTCTAAGTCTTCACGGCTGGTTGGCTATTCTCTATTTGGCTGTAACATGTTCTTTTTTTGGATATTACACATGGTTTTATGTTTTGAAACAAGTTGGAGCGGCGGTGACCAGCTCATTTCTGTTTATAGAGCCTTTGGTCACTGTGCTGTTAGCGGCAATGTTTGTTGGAGAGGAAATAGGTTGGGCCGTAGCTGCAGGAGGCTTTCTGATCTTTGTTGGAGTCTACCTTGTCACCATGATGCAACGCAATTGAATGCTTCTGAGCTAGTTAAGAACTAAGTGTGGCTCGAAAAATAAAAGAGGGAAAGAGGCTTTTAGAAGCCTGCTTTTTTGCCTATGAGTTCGATGAGCTCGGTCATTCGGCAGGAGAAACCCCATTCGTTGTCGTACCATGCGAGCACTTTGACGAAGTTTCCGCCTATGACCATTGTTGACTGCGCGTCAAACGCTGCTGAGCAAGTGCTGTGCAGATAGTCTTGTGAGACAACTGGGTCTTCTGTGTACTCTAGAATTCCTTTTAATGGCCCTTCAGCGGCTTTCTTAAATGCGGCGTTGACTTCTTCCTTGGTTGTGTTCTTGTCTAGGACGCAGGTTAGGTCAACGATGGATACGTCGGGCACCGGCACTCGCAGGGCAATTCCGTCCATTCGTCCAGTCAACTCTGGCAGCACCAGCGTTGCGGCTTTGGCTGCGCCTGTTGTTGTTGGTATAATGTTGATTGCTCCTGCTCGGGCTCTGCGGAGGTCGAAGTGAACTAAGTCTTGGATTCGTTGGTCATTTGTGTATGCGTGGGCGGTCATCATGAAGCCCGTTTTGAGGCCGAAGTTGTCGTGAAGGACCTTGGCAACTGGTGCGACGCAGTTCGTGGTGCATGAGGCGTTTGAGAGAATGTTATGTTTCTCGTGGTCGTATTTGTCGTCGTTGACACCCATTACGATGGTTATGTCTGGGTTTTTGGCTGGCGCGGAAATCAGTACTTTCTTTGCTCCAGCGGTCAAATGCATTGCGGCTTTTTCTCTGTCTGTGAACAGGCCCGTGGATTCCACAGCTAGGTATACATCCATGTTTTTCCATGGCAGTTTAGCGGGGTCGCGTTCCATGAGTGTCTTTATTTTTTTGCCTTTGACGATTATGCCGTCTGGCGCTGCTTCCACTGGGAATGGTGCGCGTCCGTGTATTGAGTCGTATTTTAGCAGGTGTGCCAATGTTTTGGGGTCGGTTATATCGTTGACCGCTAGGAAGTCGATTTTAGCGTTTCGTTCGATGGCTGCTCTGAATAGTAGGCGTCCGATTCTGCCGAATCCGTTTATGGCTACTTTAATTGGCATTTTCCATCACCATCATTATGAGACTGTTTTAGGAAAACTCAAATAATTAATCTTCTATGATTTATAACTTTACATAACAAAATGTAGATGTTTGACGAGCAGCAGAGGATTGATGCCTAGTTTCTGTTTCTTATCTGCTGAGCTTCATGACGGCTGCTTCTGCGGCTAACGCCATGAGCTCCCAAGTTTCGCATAGCGGCGGCGCATAGCATGTATCAGATTTGGCTAGTTCGCGAGCGGTCATTTGCTTTTGTATGCCGATGGATATGGCGTTTATACGTTGGGTTACGTCTTCTGCGCCGATTATTTGAGCGCCGACAACTCGTTCCAACTCTTTTTCGACGACGATTTTGACTCTAATTGATTGAGCGCCCGGGTAATATTGTGCGCGTGTCTTGCCGCTTATCGTAGTTGCCACTACGTCTAATCCTGCTCTTCTGGCGAAGAATTCGTTCAATCCTGTGACGCCGATTTCTGTGTCGAAGAACTTGGTTACCGCCGAACCTAGCACACCTGGAAAAATGGCGTATCCGCCTCCCGCGTTTGTTCCTGCCACCTTGCCCTGCTTGACCGCTACCGTACCTAATTGCGGTAGGGCGGGTCTCTGGGTTATCATGTGCGTTGATTCGGCGCAGTCTCCTATGGCGTAGACTCCTGGTACGTTGGTTTCCATTTTTGGACTAACCTTAACCGCTTTGGTTTCCCCTAGGACTAACCCAGCTTTTTGTGCGAGTTCGGTGTTGGCTCTGACGCCGAATGCGGCTACGCATATGTCTGCTTTGATTTCTTGTCCTGCGGCTATTACACCTGTGACCATCTCGGTTCCTGTGAATTCTTCGACACCTTTCCCTGTTAGTATGGTGATTCCTTTGGCTTCGAGCATTTCCTGCACGCCTTTGGCCATGTCGGCGTCGAGCATGACGGGCATGATTTGGGGCAGCATTTCGACAACCGTTGTTTTTACGCCTCGTTCGGTTAGGCCGATGGCGACTTCGAGTCCAATTAGTCCTGCGCCCATTACGATGGCTGTTTTTGCTCCTTTTTCTATGGCTTGGTTGATTTTTTCTCCGTCTTCTAATGTTCGCACGGTGAGTATTCCTGGTTTTTCTTTGCCTTTTATCGGTGGGATGAAGGAGTTGGCTCCTGTGGCGATTATCAGAGCGTCGTATGTGAGTGTTTCTTGTTTTCCTGTTTTGTCTTGGATTTCAACTGTCTTGGCTTTTGTGTCGATGTTTGTGGCTGTGGTTTCTCGGCGTAGGTCGAGTTTCATCATTTGGTAGTATGAGCTGGGATAGACAATGAGATCAGTGAATTTTGGTATGTGTCCGCCTACCACGAATGGGATGCCGCAGCGTGAATAACCCGCATGCTTTTCAGTAGTGACAAGCGTTATTTCAGCTGTGCGATCAGCTTTCCTAGCTGCGCTAGCTGCGTCTACGGCGGCTGCGTGGGCGCCGATTATGACGATTTTTCGCGGCATTTTGCTGCGCCTAACCTTTGGCTATTAGGCTCTTGTGCCATTCGACTGACGCGTTGAAGTCCATGAGCTGGGCGAGTTCAGCGTCTAGGTTTGAGGGCGTGATGATTAGGAGCCAGCCTTTGTTGAATGGGTCTTCGTTTAGGGTTTCTGGTTTGCTTGTTACTTCTTGGTTGACTTGGTCGATTGTGCCGCTTAAAGGCGAGATTAAGTCGCTTACTGCTTTGACTGATTCAACGCTGCCGAAGGGTTCATTCGCCTTAACTGTTCCGCCTGCAGCGGGTAATTCCACGAACACTATTTCGCGTAGTTGTTTTTGGGCGTAGTCAGTCATGCCCATTCTTACTTTTCCGCCTTCAATTTTTGCCCAGAACCATTCTTTGCTGTAGTGTAGGCCTTCTGGGATTTCATAGCCGTCTACCTTGACCATTTTGTATAGTTCACCTCTACTTTGGGAGCTTACCATATGTGTACGGATAATGTTTTAAAATTAACTATTGCATGCTTTGAGAACTCGCAGACTATCGTGTCAAGTAAGAAATAGACTGGGGGTTACTTTCTGATTCTCTTTATTTCGAAGAGCACAGGGTTTTCTGGGTCTGGGCAGACGTTGTGGATTACATCCTTGTTTTTGGCCCATGGGAATTCTGCGCCGTATCTCATAGCATAGACTTTTGGCATTATTGCCATCAGAGCGCTGTAGCATATGTTGCCTTTGATCTTTTTGCCGTCGAAGATGATTCTGTCGCCGACTTTGCAGCCGAAGTTGCATGTCCCCTTGACGCTTTTGACCGTTACTTCAACATCGAAGGGCAATTTGAATCGTCTCCAGCTTAGTAGCGTTGCTGTGGATGAGTTAAAAGGTTTAGCCTCGGCTTTTGATTATTGACTTTGTTTGTCGTTTGCCTCCGGCCAAGTATTCTATCACTGTTTCATCCAAATCGAACCATTTTACTAGGCCCGCTGCCATTTCTGCGTTGTTTTCAAAAATTATGCGTAAGTAAGGCAGAATTTCTTTTTTTGCCTTGTTCGCGGATATGTGGCATCTTTTCTTTATTTTCAGCCCTATTTCTGTCTGCATTTGGCGTTCGGCTCTTGTCTGAGATAGCCTTTTTATACGCTCTGGAAACCTTAACGGTACGAATCCCGCTGGCTGCGTTCTTTCCCTCGCCATCGCAACGCCAGCCGTCATGAAGTCCACTACGTATCGTGTGAGCACCCAGTTTTGACTCCTCTGAATTCGGCCCCTGTACAAGTCGGCGGTCGCCAACGAACCTATAGCATTAGCCAAATCATGTGGGTCACGCAAATGATACGGAAGGTTCTCGTAAATCCACTCGAAAAGCATGTCAGGATCAACGTCAGCCATGTCCACAGCACGCTTCGCCGCTTCAGCACTCTTTCCATAAAAAACCAACCGCAAAACACTGAAAATAGCCTCTTTACGGTCTCTGTAAGCCAGCCACGACACATCCTCGTAGGTCAGCACCTTTTTGCCCTGCGCCAAAGCCTGCAAATCATTCACAGCCGAACGCACATCGCCCTCACTGCGCTGAGCAATAAACTTCAAAGCCGCGTCATCAGCCGCTATGCCCTCACGCTTACAAATCCTGCTCAAATGCTTCATAACCTCGCCAGCAGGCGGCTTTTTAAACTCGATAACCTCACAGTAAAAACGTAAAGCGCCTAACCGTGGGTCGTAGGCGTTGTTGGCGATCAGAACAATTGGAACAAGCGCAGCCTTAACAATCTGAGTAATGGCGCCAACCCCACCTCTGTCCTCCCTACCCGCAATCCCATCCAACTCATCAAAAAGAATCAAACGTTTCTTCCCAAACAAAGTGCCACTCTGACTGGCTAAACCCGCAAACCTTTGAACCGCGTCCTCGGTTCGGTAGTCGCTGGCGTTGCGCTCCACTAACTCTAAATTCAAATCGTTCGCTAAGGCTTCGACACTAAGGGTTTTGCCGATGCCAGGCGGTCCATAAAGAAACGCAGCCCGCTTCTTGGGCACTCCTTTATCCCAGGATTTAACCCAGCTGACAAGCTTTTGAATAGCCTCTTCGTTGCCCACAACCTCGCTCAGCGTCTTAGGCTTATGCTTCAAAGTCCAAGCAGAATACATGTGCGACCCTAACTAACTATGCTTCATCTCAGCGCCAGCCTCAACTAGACGGGCTAAGAGCGAGCTCAACTGAACCTCTTCGTCGGAGCCCTGAACCAGTCGGAAATCCACCTCGCCGATGACGTCGGCTAACTTGACTTTCCAAGGTTCGGGCACGTCTTTCATTCGGAAGATTTCAATGTGAATCTGTCTGATGATGTCGCTTCCAGCCACGCCGTACTTGAGAATCATGTCGCGTAGCTTGTCACGTGAGCCGATGAAGTCGCCTTTCATAGCCAAATCAAGCATGCCACGCACATCAGCTGGGTTGGCTCGACCGATCACAGAATATACGGTCTCGTTGTCAATAGGCTTGCCCAAGGAGGCTGCTGCCTGCAAAGTGTTAATGGCACGTCGCAAGTCCCCGCCTGAGACCTCAAAAATAGCTTCTAAACCCTTGTCAAGCAGTTTCACCTTTTCTTTCTCAGAGATTCCTTTCAGATACTTGTCTTGATCCTCTTTCGATAAATACGTGAACCTAAATGGGGCACAACGCGACTGAATCGGCTCAATAATCTTACCGCTGTAATTCGCTATGAGGATGAACCTGCAGGTTTCCGTGAACTTTTCCATTGTCCGCCTTAAAGCCTGCTGGGCGTCGCCAGTCATGTTGTCGGCTTCGTCCAAAATCAGAATCTTATACGGGATTTCACCGATTGACTTGATGCGGGCGAAAGTCTTGACGGTTTCGCGGACGACGTTTATGCCGCGTTCGTCGCTGGCGTTCAATTCCATCAAATGTTCCCTGAAACCATCTCCGTAAAGGTCATGAGTTAGACAGAGGGCAGCTGTTGTCTTGCCCGTGCCTGGTGGACCTGCGAATATGCAGTGGGGCACGTTGCGGTTTTTGACGAAGCTGTTCAGTCGTTCGACGATGTCTTTTTGGTTCATCATGTCCTTCAAGGATTTGGGGCGGTATTTTTCTGCCCACATTTCGAAGCTCATGGCGTGCTCTCTCCTTTTGCAGCGTATTAGATGGTTAGGAACTGCAATAAAACACTATTCACCCGATTTTTCGCTTTTATTCACTGACTTTCGTTCATTTGTGGGAGATGTCGACACTCATCTGTGAGTTTGAGCCCAACGCACCAGCACTAAAATAGAATCATTCTGAGCACAAGAAATAATTTAGGGTCGCATCCTTCTCTAGAGTTGTGTGGTGGCACACGCAAGGGTGAACTTATGCATCATTGGACAGATCTTTTCAAGGAATATCCAGAACTCTTTTTTGATGCGTTAGAGGAACGTGTTGCCCAAGCTAAGGCTGAAGTCAATTTTCTTCTAAAATGCCTTCATAAACTCAGATTCAAGACGCAAACTGTTTTAGACCTCAATTGCGGCATCGGCAGACACTCAATAGAGTTGGGAAAGAAAGGCATAACTGTGTTGGGAACTGATCTGTCACCTCATTACATTGACGTCGCCAAGAAGCGCGCCCAGAACGAGGGAGCGGCAAAGATAGTGCGCTTCAAAGTGGCAGATATGCGGAGAATAGCCTCATCACTCAGAGGACAACGATTCGATGGCATCATCAACCTCTTTACTTCCTTCGGCTATTACGATGACGATACAAACAATGATATTCTGCGACAATGCGCCAGTCTTGTGCGATCAAAGGCTTCTTCGCTTTGGAAATCATGAACAGAGACTGGCTAGTGCGAAACTTTCAGCCAAGGGGTTTCACTCGGCACAAAGGGCTAATATTGCTTGAGGACAGGAAATTTGACGTCGAGACTTCGCGTGTTCAAGCGACTTGGACCTTTTTGAAACAGCGGAGCGAAAAGCAGTTTGGTCTAGAAAAACAAGTCACCATCGACACTAGAGTTTGGAGCTTACATGAACTTGTAGAAACCTTCAAGAAGAACGGATGGAAATTCCAAGCAACCTACCCAGGATTCGGTAGCCAAGACAAGAACGTTGCCTTAACAGAAGCACATCGACTGCTCTTCATCGCCAGAAAAAAGTGACACACAGAAGTTTGAGCCAAGTTGTCTACGTGACTCACATTGAGCTTGGCATGTATTAATCACTAGAGAGATTCTTTGTTCATTCTTTCATAATTAATTTCCTTGTGCACAAGCGGAAAAAGAGGGGTTGCGCGGGAGATATCGCCACTTTTGATAGATAAAACACTATTCACGTGTGAATGGAAAATAGAAAGAGGGGAGGATGAGACGTTTTTAGCTGCTTAGGATGCGTTCGAGTTCTTCGGCTTCGCAGTCTTCTGCCAGTGGGATGCCTGTGACTTTGGTGGCGCGTTCGGTTAGGCTCATGAGGTCTTTGCGGCTTATTAGGTTGAGCTTCCACTTGCGGGATCCAGCGAGCAGTTGCATTAGACCGACGCCTATGCGTTCGTGCAGGTACGTGTACAAGCCGACTGCTTCCCATGGGATTTCGCTGAACCGTTCGCCGAACTGCTCTTTGAGTTTAGGTGTTGCTACGAAGAATTTCTCCGGTGTTGTTCCGTATCTGTCTGCGAATGTTCTGGCTAAGCGTCCTTCTTTGGCTAGTTGTGCGAAGTAGCTGGATTTCATGACGGCTGTTATTGGCGATCGACCTAGCAGAACTGCTTTGACCATGGGTCCGTCGCCGTAGTTGCTCATGGCAATTGCTTTGTAGATTTGGGTTTCGCTTATGAAGCCGCCTGCCATGACTAAGTCTGGTACGTGTTTGCCTTTCTTTTTGAGTATGTTGGCGCATTTGAGCACTTGGGCTTCAAGGTAGACTGTGGGTGTGCTCATTTCGTCCATCATGGGTACGGGGCTCATGCCTGTTCCGCCGCCTGCGCCGTCGAAGGTTACGGCTTCGATTTTGGCGTCTGATGCCATTTTCATGGTCCATGCGACTGCTGATGGTCTGTATGCTCCTGTTTTGAGTATGACGTGTTTTGCTCCTTGTTTCCGGAGCCATTCGATGTCTTCGACGAATGTTTTGGGGTTGGGCATGCCGACGCGGCTGTGGCGTTCGAAGGATTTGAAGACGCCGTCTTTGAAGGCTTCTTGCACTGCTTTGTCTTCCGGGTCGGGTATGACTATGTAGCCACGTTTTTTCAGCTCAATGGCTTTGTCCAAGTCGCGGATGCGTACTTCGCCGCCGATGGCTTTGGCTCCTTGTCCCCATTTGCGTTCGATGATGTTGGCTTCTAGTTTGCTTATGGCGTACACGTCTATGCCTAGTCTTTGGTCTTCAACGTTGGTTTGTACGACGACGTCGCCGTGTTTTCCGTCCCAGAATTTTCGGAAGCTGTCGATTCTGCGTTTGAGTTCTTTGCTGTAGGTGACTTTGCCGTTTTCGACTTTTGCGTCCATGTCCATGCCGCAGATGTTTTCGCCGATTGTTATGAGTGCTCCTGACAGTGCAGCGCCTGTGGCTAAGCCGTCCCAGTTGAGTCGGGCTACTTCGGTTGAGCCGAATGCTCCGGTCAAGATGGGGACTTTTAGTGGTATGCCTGCGACTGTGGTGGATACGTCAACGTTTTCGAACAGTGCTTTGTCGCTGTTGGGTTCGATGCCTTCTGCGCCGAAGAGGGATGCATGAATATTAAAGTCGCTCCAGTCTAGGCGGAAGTCCTTCAAGGCTCCTGCTGTGCTGTAGCCGAATTGTACTGGTTCGGGGTAGAGGGCTTCTCTTCCTCGGAAGGCTGAAAGGCTGATTTCGCAGAGGATGGGGCAGTCTCGGATGCATATGGGACACATGCCGCTTGTTGGGCTGACGTCTTTGACTCTGGTTGTGGTTCCACAGGTGGATTTGCCGTTTAAGTATGCGCTGTTCTTGCTTACTCTTTCGCTCATTTTCTTGTTTTCTCCTTTTCACCTTTACATTTGTAAACCTAGAATATCTGGGATAACCCACCACACTTTTAAAGATTACGTAGAATAGGGCGGCAGCGTTTTTTCGGGTCTTCAAGAGTTAAGAGGTTGAAGCGATTGAGGCGTTTTAGGTTGCTTCAAGGGTTCCTCTCTTCTTCAGGAGTTTTTGCAGCTTTTCGAACACTGATTTTTCTTTTGACTTTTTTTCGAGTTTTTTGATGTGGTATTTTTCCATTCGTTGAGCTCCTTGAGCTTTTGTTGGGTTTCTTGTTTGGTTATTTTTTTGTTTTCGTTTTTTAGGCTGAGGAGGAAAATGTCATAGGCGATGTCGGCTAGGTCTAGCATGACGTCTAGGTTTGAGTGTTTACCTATGGCTTTTTCGATACATTTTGCTCTGTACGCAGGGTCTTTCATGAGGGTGTCTGATATCTTTCATGGTTCTATAAGTAGTTAATTTTTCTGGTGAGCATCGATGAGTGGATTGTTTATGTTGCTCGTGGGGTTTCTGGACCTAGACTCTGAAAAAGAGTGCAGAAAAAAGTGGGGTGTCGACTGGTCTAACCTTGCGGTGTGGGTGGGGTCGGTGTGGGCGTGGGGGATGGCGAAGGTTCTGGCCAGAATGGTCTGGGTTCGAAGGGATGTGCAGGTGTGGGCCAGAATTCTATGGTTGTCAAGTCTTTTCCTCCTGTTTTATTCTGCTGCGGCGTTTGGTGTTATGGTTAGTTCTGTGAGGTTTTCTCCGCGTAGTGTCTTGATTTTTGTGGTTTTTCCGATGATTTCGTCGGTTAAGAGGCGGTGGAGGTCATTTATGCTTTCGATGCTTTTGTCGTTGAATTTTATTATTACGTCGCCCATTGCTAAGCCAGCTTTTTTAGCGGGGCTGCCTTGTTCGACTGAGTATATCATGATTCCGCTGGGTTGGTTTATTTGTGGTTGTGTGGCTATTTCCTGTGGCAGCGTAACTGTGTTGGATACTATGCCGAGGTATGCTCGTTTGATTTTGCCTTCTTTTTTGAGGCTTTCAACGATGCGTTTGACTGTAGTAATTGGCACGGCTATTCCGCGGTTCCACACGTATGCTGTGTTCAGTCCGATCATTTTGCCGTAGACGTCGATTAGTGGTCCGCCTGAGTAGCCTGGGTTTAATCGTGCGTCTGTGACGAGTGTGTCTTCGATTGTTATTCCGCCCCATGTTCTGATGGCTCCGTGAACGGCGGTTACGATGCCTTGTGTTGCGCTGACTTGGCGGCTGAAGGGATTTGCTAAAGCCAAGACGAATTGGCCTGGTTTGAGGTTTTGGGAGTCGCCGAGTTCGATTGGTCTAAGGTTTTTGGTTTCTACTTTCAGCAGTGCGACGTCAGTGTAGGGGTCTCGACCGACGACTTGGGATTCGTAGTTCTTGCCGTTTCCTAGGCTCACTTCGACTGTGCTGCGTTTTCCAACGACGTGGCTTGCGGTGACGATGTGACCATCTGGACTCCAGACTATGCCTGATCCCCTGCCCATTCCGTTGTTCACAGTGACCACTGATGGTGCTGTTTTGCTCACTAGTTCCGCTGTTGCTTCGGACAGAGACTGTAAGATTTGTAGGGATGCGATTGATTTGCTCATTTTTCTTTTTCACATCATTAGGAGTAATGGAGTGCGCTGTATTTGTTGACTGGGTGATGAGATAAGTTAGTCACAGGGCTCTAGGATGCCATTTGGCGGGGGTTGAAGTTGGTGAGGAGGGCTACTGGTCTGGTTTGGGTTGGTCGTGAGTAGAGTTTTGTTATGTAGCCGACTAGTTGGTAGGATGCTTTCAGTGCTTTGTTGAGGTCTTTTTCTGTGAGGGGTTTGGCTTCGATGCTGAGTGTGCCTTCAGAGAATATAGCTTCGATTTGGGTTCCGCCGTCTTCGGTTATCCATTTCAGCGCTGTGCCTTCTGAGCTTTGTGAGTAGCCGACCCAGCGGAGGACGCCGAACCATTTGCCTCTGAGGTTCGATATTATTTGTTGTATCGGGATGTCTGGGGACAAGAGGGTTTGGAGGATTGGAAAGGTGGGTTGTGTTTCGTATGTTGGGTGTTGTTTCAGGAGTTGTTTGGCTTTTGTTGTGACGTCGTAGCCTGTGGTTGCTTTTTCGATTATGCCCTGTTCTTCGAGGCGGTACAGGATTCTTGACAGTGTCTCGGGGTGGACGCCTAGTCGTCGTTTTAGACCGTCGAATGTGAAGTTGGTTAATTCCTCTTCTCCGATAACGTGCAATACGCTTGTGTCTTTTTGCCCGAATGAGTCTGGGGCGTCCGGCCAATCATTACCCATAAGTCTGATGAATCTCCAGAACCAGAACTGGTGTTCACCGAGCCTATTGAATCTTACTCCTTAGACTAAGCCCGCAACATTTCTCTGATTTGTGGTTCCGCTGGTGAATTCGACCAGTGCTCCTAAAACTTGTGTCTGCGCGTCTGTATGGTTTTGGAAAAGCTTTTATCGTGAATTGTCTGGTAACTCGTCTCTTAAGGTGTAATAAAAATGACTTTGGAGTCAAGCAAGAATTTAGGCGGAATCGGCGCCCTATTGATCGTGATCGGGGTTTTGCCCATCGTGGGAGCGTACTCGGGCATACTTGCCTTGATCGGTTTCATACTAGTGCTAATTGCTTTGAACGGTCTGGCGAACTATTACAATGAGAGAGGAATCTTCAATAACGCTCTTTACGGAATCCTCGCTGCCATAGTTGGAGTCGTGGTCTCCGTGGGTATTCTGGTTACCGCAGGGTTGGGTTTCCTTCGCGCTGTAGGAATCGACCTTGCCACCCTTAGCGATCCGGCTGCGTTCTCGCGGATCGATTGGGCGCGCATTGTGACGCTTGAGAATGTTTTGCCTTACATTGCCGTTGCGGCTCTCGGGCTTGTTGTGCTCTTTGTGTTCTTTGTACTGTCAGCGTTTTTCATAAGGAGGTCGTTGAACTTGACGGCTGCTAAGACTGGTGTAGGCTTGTTCAGTACTGCGGGGTTGCTTCTGTTGATCGGGGCTATCTTGACAATCATTGTCATCGGTTTGCTGCTGATGTTCATTGCCGTGATACTGCTGATCGTTGCGTTCTTCCAAATCAGAACGCAGCCTGCTGCAGCACCTCCACCGCCACCAACACCGCCACAATAGGCAAGAATAGGGAGCGATCAGCCTCCCACCTCTTTTCTTATTTTTTTGTCCCCGTGTTTTCAGAGAACTGGGTAGGGCGCAAGGTCCCATAGAAAAGCTACGAGAATGACTCCTCTACTTCTCATCCTGAACTTCTGATTTTTCCACTTGCCATATCCCGTTGTCAACCTTGCGTAGGCGTGCCCTTCCTCAAGGTTTTAGTTGAGTTGCTATTTTCTTTCCGAATTCTATGGCTTTTGGGAGTTCGCCTTCTGTGATTGGTCCCTGCGCGTCGTCGACTCTAATTGACAGTCCGGGAGTCATTAGTTTTAGGGATGGAACCTTTTCGCGTAGTTTGTTCTCCATTTTCTTCGCAGCTTTTTCGAAGTCTCTTCCCATGTACGTGTCAAAAACTGCAGCCTGTTTTGCTTTCAATTCGAGCTTGCCCAACCCATCAATGAATTTCATAATAGCCCGAGAGGGGCTGCCCATATGGTTTGGAGCGCCTATCAGAATCGCATCCGCATCAGCTAGCTTCTTAAAGTCGACTTCCTTGACATCACTGACTTCGGTTTCGATTCCCTTGAGCTCTCTTATTCCTTCTGCAATCTTCTCTGCTACAAGCTTTGTGTTGCCGTACTTTGTGTCGTAAACGATGAACACTCTTGCCAAGAATCACACATCCAAGTCTCTTGGTTATACTCGTTCAAGGCATTAATTACGTTTTTTGCTTGTCCTTAGTGCGCATGTTGAAGGCATAAAGAAGGTTTATAAGTTTTGGTACCATTTGGTATCATTGTGAGATGCGTGTCATGACTCAGCATCAGAAGCTTTTGGAACGTGAGACGCTTCAGTTAGCTGTGAGGCTGTCTAAGGCGGATTATGCTACGGTTCAGCAGCTTGTTAAGGCGGGGCTGTACCGAAGCTCGGCTGATTTCCTCAGAGAAGCAGTGCGCGACAAGCTGGAGAGCTTGGAAATTGTAAGCGTTCGGAATGTGGATTCACGCAAGGCTGAGAGAATGATTGAGGACTATTTGGTTAAGCATCCTGGTCCGAGCTTCGCCAGTGAGATTGCTGATGCACTTGGTTTAGACTGTGATGTCACGTTTAAGACCGTTCACAAGCTTTTGGAGGAAGGACGCATAAGGAAGGCGAAGGCATGACGATACTAACTGATGAGGGTGATGGCTTAGTAGGCAAACGCATCGTGTATATCGCACGCAAGGTTTCCGGACCGAGACTCGTCATGAAGGGTGGAAGGCATCGCGGATTAGAAGGAGTCTTACACGACGCAGAAGCATACACCGACATAGCCATACAAAAATAACCAAGCAGATTTGCCGTTAAGACAAGTGTTGTTGCAGGTCACCCTTTCGCTCATTTCTCTTCTCACCGTTACATATGTAAACCTAAAACAATAAGGAAACACCGCACATTTCTTAGAGATTACGCAAACCAGGAAATTATCTATGCGCTCAGATTAATCAGTCAGTTAACGAAATAATGACAGGCAACACTGTGCTCAAAAAAGCTCACATCATCAAGACAGCTACGATTGATTTATCATTTAATTTACTTGCTTCTTCTTCGTTTGCTGCCACTTTTGTGACAAATTCATCACGCGGACGCAAAACTTGATTTGGCAATCATGTATATAAGTAGCAAGAAAAAACAAAGTTCAGACGGACATCAAGAAATGGTCAACATCTGGCAAATATCGCCGGGAAGAGAAGAAAGAGGCTTCTGGTCAGAGTTCAAAAATGGTAACATTATTGCGATGGGCTGGGACGAACTCGGTGATTTAGGCAAATACTCTTCAGAAAAGGACATTGAGAACGGATTGAGAAGGCACTTTAGTTATCCGAAAGACAAGTATCCGGCTAATGACATAAGTTCAATCAAAATTTTCTCTCAATTCATAAAAAAAGGTGACATAATCGTCGCCAAGAAAGGCGCCTCGAAGGAAGTCTACGGAATAGGCAAGGTAATGAATGAGTATCGCTTTGATGAATCAAGAGAATGGTTCCAACATGTTATTGACGTTGACTGGATAATTGGTTTTGACAGAAAGATCACTGTAAGAACATCGAAGGAATTTATGCAGCGAACAGCTGGTCCGCTTAAGTTAGCGAGATTTGAAGAGATTAGGAAATCAATGTTGGCACAGTTTCCAAATCTGGCAGGGGCATTTGAAAGATTGGGAAGTGATATTCAGGTTAGCTCGGAAATTGATGAGAAAATCTACGATAGGATATGGAAGTTATTGCAGGCAAAGAAGCAGATAATCCTGTACGGCCCACCCGGAACTGGCAAAACGTGGATCGCTAAAAGATTTGCGCAAGCATACCTGAAAAGAAACCCGCCGAAATTTCAAGTCAGAAAAGAAGCTGTAACCAGTCTTGGGAAGTTCGTTCGTTTCGTATCGTTCCACCAATCATATTCTTATGAGGAGTTTGTAGAGGGGATTAGGCCAGTAATAACGGAACTGGAAGTAGGTGACCAAACTAAGAAAGATTATGAGATATCAAAGGGCATCTTCAAAAGAATCTGTGAAGACGCAAGAAATGACAGAGATAACAACTACTTTCTCATCATAGACGAAATAAACAGAGGACAGATATCCAAGATTTTCGGGGAACTCATCACTCTTTTGGAGAAGGACAAAAGGCTCTCATCTGCTGGCGACCTGCAAGAAAATACGATTATTCTGGATTTGGTCTATTCAAAACAACCTTTCAGTGTTCCTTGGAATCTCTACATAATCGGCACCATGAATACTGCGGACAAGAGTATTGCTCTTGTTGACGTAGCTCTTAGAAGAAGATTCGGATTCCTTGAGGTCCCTCCTGAACCCGAGAAATTGAAAGTACATAAAATCCAGGGAATCAATTTGGACTTGCCAAAAATTTTAGAGTCAATCAATAGGAGCATAGCAATGCTCGTCGACAGAGATCATCAGATTGGCCACAGTTATCTTATGAACATTGACAAGGATGAAATGGGTAACACGATTAATGATGAGAAACGAATAATCGAAAATTTGAGATTCGCCATTTATAATGAAGTCATTCCATTACTTCAGGAGTATTTCTACAATGATTGGGAACGACTGAAGCAAGTAATTCCAGGGTTCATAAGAACTGTGATCACTCTTGAAGAAGCGTCCCAAAAGATGGAAAACGCTAATCAAGGCATCTATGAGATTGCTGATAACCTTAATGATCAGGAATTTCTAAAGGCTCTCAGTGAATTGTAGAATGAAGAATCCTGTACAACTTAGAGAATTTGAACCACTAAGTTACGAAGACTGCAAACAAAAAGGTCTCGACGAAGGGGCAATTAGCAAAATTGAGTACTTCAACCGAAAGCGGAAAAAAGAGATAATACAAGTCCTGAGAAATGGCATAAGGGCAACATCTTATGTGGGGTTATTCTCCATAGGAAAAAAAACCGTTCAAATTCTCCCGAAAATTAGCACCAGTTCCACAGAAGATTATACAGTCAAAAACTTGCTTTACATGCTTTCTTACACAAGAAACATCGATATAAGTGAAGTTGAAATATCCAAACTGTGCGAGAGGAAAAAGGCCGACTTCTTCGAAATAATAATATATCTATTTGCCAGAAATCTGCTTGAACTACTGAAAAAGAACTTCCGGAAAAGCTACAAAGAAACCGAGGAAAACCTTCGTTTTATCAAAGGACGTATCTTATTCCATGAAAACCTGAAGACAAATGTCCTGCACAAGAATCAGATCTACTGCAATTTTTCCGATTTTTCAGAAGACTTTCTATTGAATCAGATCTTCAGATATGCATCGTGGCTTCTGATGAATATTACAAAAGATTCTGAGAACTATCGCATTCTGAGAGAATTGGATTTCATGCTTTCTGATATATCTTTCAAACGAATAAAGTCCACTGATTTTGAAGCTCTTCACCTCGACCGTCTAAATTATTGCTACAAGCCTGTTGTAGACCTTGCAAAACTGTTCGTGGTCAATAGCACTGTTGAGCTGTCTTATGACAAGCTTGAAACTTTTTCGTTCCTGTTCGATATGAATGATCTTTTCGAGCAATTCATAACAGGTTTCATTACAAAAAACAAAAGCAAGCTGATCCCCGGTAAGTCAGATGTGAAATATCATGATAAGTCAAGATACCTTGTTGACTATCCTAGATCACTTTTCATGCTGATACCTGACATACTCATTTCTTGCGACGGAAAAAAGTTGATTATAGACACAAAATACAAACTGTTGAACCCAGAAGATCGAAAGCTGGGTATCTCTCAGCCTGACTTGTATCAGATTGTCGCCTATGCGTTAAAACATGACTGCTCAAGCATAGTGCTGTTGTATCCAGCCCATCTTGTCGATCTCTTTCAAGTTGTTAGCGAAGAACCCTACATAGTTCGATACGATGGCAAGGAGATTAAGGTGTTCATCAAGACTGTTGACCTCAGTGTGGATATGCAAAAGCAAAAAGATACGATTTTGGAACAACTGAAATTAGTATGTTCATGCAGTTCTTAACGAACTGGGTCGCCGTTTTTAAGTTGACTGGCGAGACAGAGAGAGCTGAACATTTCCAAACCTCTTGGAAGACTTCGACTCGCCCAACAAAAAGCTTACAAGATGCTTTTGAACCAGAGAATCAGAATATGCCAAAACTGACCTTCTACGTCGTCGATGTTTTTGCTGAAGAGAAATATGCTGGCAATCAGCTAGCAGTTGTCAGAGATGCAGAAGCCCTTTCCGCCCAGGAAATGCAGAAGATTGCCAAGGAAATGCATTTTTCTGAAACAAGTTTCATCCTGTCAGACAAGAAGCGAAAGGGCGGATATGACGTCCGCATCTTCACGCCAGAAACGGAACTGCCCTTTGCCGGTCACCCCACGCTGGGAACAGCCTACATAATACTTAGAGAAATCATAAAGAAACAAGTCAACAAAATAATCCTAAACCTAAAAGTTGGACAAATCCCAGTCACACCCACCTATGTCAATGGAAAACCAGACGTCTTATGGATGAAGCAGATGCAGCCAACCTTCGGCAAAACCTTCAAACCCGAAACAATCGCACAGGTCCTAAACCTAAGCGTAGCAGACATAGACTCCGCCTTCCCAATCCAAGAAGTCAGCACAAGCGTCCCAGACGTCATCGTCCCACTCAAAACATTAAGCGCAGTAAAACGAGCCAAAATAGACAAAGACAAATACTATCAACTGATCAAAAACATCGAATCCAAAAGCATACTCATCTTCTCACCAGAAACATACCACAGAAACAACCACCTGAACGTCCGATTCTTCGCAGACTACTACGGCATACCCGAAGACCCAGCCACAGGAAGCGGCAACGGCTGCCTCGCCGCATACCTAGTCAAACATCGTTATTTCGGACAAAACCAAATCAACATTCGAGTAGAACAAGGATACGAAATCGGCAGACCCTCACTCCTACTCCTAAAAGCAGAAGAAGACAAACAAGGAAAAATCGACGTAAACGTCGGCGGAAAAGTCATACCCATAGCCAAAGGACAACTAACCTAAGCACACAAAACAAGAATCCCAAGAAACAGAAAATGCCCAAACAATCTATAAATAATCTTTAAGATGTAAGATTCTGAACCGTTTTCTTCCAGTTTCGTAAAGCGTTTTGTCAGCTGTGATAAGCGGGACTCTCAACTCATTAGACAGGAAAACATACGACGCATCATAAACGGTAAAGTCCAGATCACATGCAACGCTTAACGACTGAGCCATCTGAGCCCAGTCTAGTTCATGTAATTCAACTCCCATATTGTTCAACGCTTTCAAGGCTTCTTTGGCGTCTGCCACAGAAATCCTGTTCAGCCTAGCCGCCCTCCAGAGAGCATTAGAAACTTCCAACACAATGAAACTGGGCGCAAACAACTCGACAACCCCCGAAACATGATCTTCCTTCAGCTTCAAAGCCTTCTCTTGGAAAGGCTCATCTGGCAACACCCATTTTGCGACGACACTCGCGTCCACAACATACGGAGGCGTGTTCTATCTCTCCCTATCTTCCCTGATCCAAGACACCAACTCTTCTGTGGGCACAGGTTTGGCTCGCTTTCTAACCTCATCAATCTTGGCTGAAGCCGTTTTCAGCTTCTGCTCCCCTATCTTCCTCTGAATAGCATCTCTTATGTACTTGCTCCAGTTCACCTTAACCTCCTTCATCTTTTCCTTCAACTCCTTCGGAACCTTCACCGTGACCGCGTTAACTTTACCCATGGTACATCCCAATAGTATAGACACAAAGTAATGCATATAAGTATTACTTTCAAGCGTCGTACAGTCTCATAATCATAGCAGCTTAAGTCGTTGAGATATTAAGGACAGTTCAACTATCAACACGCACACACAATTCCCTCAAAACCATCAGCCAGCACCTGCCCTAACTGAAGCGCAAGACTTAGTTAACTGGAGCTTTCAGTTATTCAATACCTCTTACAGTATGATGTGGTTCTCCATGTCAAAAGTCGAAACAAACCTTCAAGGCTTATGTAAACTGGCGAGAAAACTGGGGGCAACGAATGCCGTGTCCTTCAACGCCAAAGGCGTTGTTGTCGACGAAAGAGTCCGACTAAAATGCAGTGTCCCCATCTGCGACGACTACGGTCTCAACCTCATGTGCCCACCCAACGTGATGAGCATTCAGGAATTCAGGGAAGTACTAACAAGATACAGCCAAGCAATTCTTATTCAGGTCGAAGGGCGAATACCCCCTGAAATGAGAGCTGAGATAGGAAAGGCAGACGACGTTTCAGCCCTTTACAAGAGCAGAGGATTCATTGACAGCTACAAGAAGAATTTCAACCCCATCAAACTGAAGCTTCACCGCATAGTGCACAAGGTGGAGGCACAGGCATTTTCACTCGGCTACCGTTTTGCAGTGGGCTTCATCGCTGGGTCTTGCAGGTTGTGCCCCGAATGTGCGGCAGTAGACCCACACGGTCGCTGCAAACACCCCTTCAGAGCACGACCGTCCATGGAAGCAGTAGGAATAGACGCTTTCGCGACCGCTAAAAACGCAGGCTTACCCTTCGACATTCCTGCAAAGAACAAAACAGTATGGAACGGTCTTATTCTAGTCACCTAGGTTTCAATTCAGCTGGCTCCGATTCGCGTCATCCTAGTCAACGCTTGTTTGCTTCACCATCCAAGTACACAAACAAACTCAACCAAACAACATGAAAGAAGAAGGCGTAAGTCGATTGTTCCCTTCTTCTTTTGAAATTTAGTTCCCAGCAAAGCAGCATGTTAGTGTTACCTAAGGCGCAGTAAACACCAACAAGCACACAGAAAATCAAAATAAAAAAGTGAATGTTGCTACCTACATCTGCACAGGCTGTAACATGGCAATTTGGTTTCCTTCAGGATCAAGCGCAACCGCAACCCAGCCTACGCCGGGAACCTCCTGCTTCCCCTGTACAATCTTGCCACCCAAAGCCTTCACCAGCTCAATGGACTTGTCAACAGACTCAACTGAAATGTAATTCACAATCATATTCTCAGGCCGCTCCTTCTTGTACATGCCACCGTTAACCCCAGGCCTCAACGGCATCCCCTTATCATCAACAGGCACAGTCGCAATCATCCAATACTCCATCGGCCCCGGAAGCTTCTCAATCTTCCACCCAAACAGCTTCGAATAGAACCTCTTCAACTTCTCCACATCGTTGGCAGGAATGTCAAAATGCACAATAGTATGATCCATGTCCCACACCTACCGCAACAGTCTCCACAACGCCACATAAAAAACCTACCCTTTCCACTCGACCCGCGTTTCCTCTGCTACGCTTAAATCTGAAAACCACCCTTTTCTTCTAGCACTCTATCCAAGAGAGAAAGGAGCGAACCCCTCAAATTGACCACCGTAAAATCACTTTCACCAATACGAGACGTAGACTTCATCTTCGAAAACTCACAGGTAAGAATAGTCGTTAACCGCAACTGTCCAGAAATCGAACTCGCAGGCCTAAAAATCGGACCCTACGAAGAGGGAAAAGAATACGAACTCCCATACTGGATAGCCAATGAACTAGACCGAGCAGGAATAGCACGGTTCCGAGATGACGAACTACTAGACGTCAAAAAACTAGACAAAATACTATGGAAAGAAAAAGTCCAACAAACACGCCAAGTTGCACACCTCGAAGAGGACTTCTACCCACGCTTACGCCGATTCCTATCCCGCCTCAAAACCGGAGCAAACAGCAACCCAGACAAAATGACGGAATACCGCAAAGCAATCGACCTCGCACACGACATCGCCAACGTCCGACTCCGCAAAATCGTCTCCCTAGGCAGCTCACCCGAACAAACCAATCAAACCCTTAAAGACCTAACCAAAGAGGAACGCGACCTATATGACGGACTCTTCGAAATCATAAATGAGTGGAAAAACAACATATTGAAAGGAGCCGACGAACCATGACCGAAGAAACAGTAACAGCCGATCCACAGTCACGATTCCAAGACTTCCTAAAACACGACAAATACCGCAGAGCACTATCGCAAATGGCTGTCGACGGCAAAACATCAGTAACAGTAGACTTCGACGACCTACTAACCTTCGACTCAACCCTAGCCGAAAGCATAGTTCAAAAACCCGACGAAAACACAGTACACGCCAACAGAGCCGCGTACGCTCAACTGCAAATCGAAGAACCAGAATACGCCTCAGAAATAGACACAGTCACAGTCAGGTTCAGAGGCTTACCCGAAACCACACAGCTCCGAATCATAGGCTCAGCCCACATCGGCAGACTCGTCATGGCAGAGGGCATAATCGTCAGAGCCACACCCGTCAACCCCATGGTCATGCGAGCCGCATTCAAATGCCGACGATGCGAAAACATCCAATACATAAACCAAACAGGCCCATTCCTAAAAGCACCCTTCGCCTGCGGCGACCCAGCCTGCAGAAGCAAAGGACCATTCGACTTCATCCAAGAAGAATCCACATTCATCGACGTGCAACGAATACGCATACAAGAACGACCCGAAGACCTACCACCTGGACACCTACCACGCTGGCTAAACATCGAACTAGCAGGAAGAGACCTCGTCGACATCGCCCGACCAGGCGACCACATAGCACTCGTAGGCATAGTCCGCGCCGTAGCACCAACCCTACCCGGAGTAGGAAAACGCCGAGTCTTCCGCCTCCACCTAGACGCCAACCACATAGACGTACGAAGCAAAGAACACGAAACCCTAACCACAGAACCCGAAGACGAAAAGAAAATCCTAGACATCGCACGCGACCCATGGGTACACCGCACAGTCATCCGCTCAATCGCACCCTCCATCTACGGATACGAACACCTCAAAGAAGCCATAATGTACCTACTCTTCGGAGGCGTAATGAAACAACTCCCAGACATAACCATACGAGGCGACATGAACGTACTGCTCGTAGGAGACCCAGGCACAGCCAAGTCACAACTACTCCAATACGTGGCCCGAATAGCACCACGCGGCCTATACACATCGGGTCGAGGAACAACAGCCGCAGGCTTAACCGCAGCCGTGCTCAGAGAAAGAGGCGGTGGCATGACACTCGAAGCAGGCGCCCTCGTCCTAGCTGACAAAGGAGTAGCCTGCATCGACGAAATCGACAAAATGAGACCCGAAGACCGCGTAGCCATACACGAAGCCATGGAACAACACACGGTCTCTGTGGCCAAAGGCGGCATTGTGGCAACACTAAACGCACGCACATCTATACTTGCCGCAGCCAACCCAGCGTTGGGAAGATACGAGCCCTACAGAACCGTTGCCGAAAACATTACTTTACCCGTCACCATTCTGTCCAGATTCGACCTCATCTTCGTCATAAGGGACCAACCAGAAAAAGAAGCGGACACAAAAATGTCAGAACACATACTCAACATCCACAGACGCGGCCTGTCTCCAGTGGAGTCGCCGATACCACCAGTCCTTCTACGCAAATACATTAGCTATGCTAAAAACATCAAACCTCAATTGTCCGAGCCAGCCTTGCAGCGATTAAAAGATTTCTACTTGGAAATGCGCTCAGCCAGCGGCGAAAGCGGAGAATCACCCATAGCCATCACAGCCCGCCAACTCGAATCTCTGGTGCGCACTGCCGAAGCCAGAGCCCGCGTCGCACTCAGAAAAGAAATTCTGGTCGAAGACGCCGAAGCCGCAATCACAATAATGAGAAAATCACTAGGCGAAGTCGGCGTAGACGTCGTCACAGGCAAGACAGACATCGACCTAATCTACTCAGGCAAACCAAAAAGCATGCGCGACAGACTACACATAATCCTAAGCACCATAATTGAAATGGAAAAAGAAACAGGCATGGTAGAAAAAACCGCGCTAATAGACAAATTAACAAAGGAACGAGACATGGACGCCCAAGAAGCTGAAAAACTCCTAACTCAACTGGAGAAAGAAGGCACAATCTATCGACCAAGAGAAGGCTACTACAAGAAAACATAGCCGCAATGACAGAAAAGGCGCAGCCAATTGAAAATCAGCGACCTACCCATACCCGAAGCAGCTAAACAAGTTGTAATCGATTCTGGAGTTAGTGAACTTTATCCACCGCAAGAAGAAGCAGTGAAAGCAGGAGCATTAGAAGGCAAAAACCTCGTATTGGCAAGTCCAACTGCCTCAGGCAAAACGCTTGTCGCCGAACTCTGCGCCCTCAAACACATACTGGAAAAAAACGGCAAAGTCCTGTACTTGACTCCTCTAAGAGCGCTGGCTAGCGAAAAATACGAAGACTTCAAGAAGTATTCCACCATCAAGAAACCGAGTGGAAGACGCATAAGCGTGGGAATAAGCACTGGAGACTACGACAGCAACGCCCCATGGCTCGAACGCCATGACATCATAATCACAACCAACGAGAAAGCAGACTCCCTGCTCAGGCACAGAACCAAATGGATGGACGAAATCAGCCTCGTCGTCGCCGACGAAGTCCACCTCCTAAACGACAGCGAACGTGGACCCACCCTCGAAGTGGTCCTAGCCCGCCTCATGCAGATAAACCCAGACGCGCAACTTCTAGCCTTGAGCGCAACTGTAAAAAACGCTGAAGAAGCGGCAGAGTGGCTCAAAGCCGACTCAGTTACAACCGAATGGCGCCCCGTAACGTTAAAGGAAGGAGTGCTTAATCAATATGAAATTCAGTTTAAAGACGGCGGCGCCCTCAAAATCGAAAAACACAGCGCCGACCCAGCCACCAACCTAGCACTGCACACGATAAAGACTGGCGGACAAGCACTCATTTTTGCTGCGACTAGGAAAAGCTCTGTGGGCTTGGCAAGAAAAGCCTCAACGGAAGTAGACACGTTACTGGGCAAACCCTTGAAGCGCACACTGCAACGCCTCGCCGAAGAAATTCTGACAGCAGGCGAGCGAACAAGAATAAGCGAACTCCTAGCTGAGCTGGTTGCGAAGGGAACAGCGTTTCACCACGCAGGTTTAGGAGGAACACACAGGCGCCTCATCGAAACCGCGTTCAGAGAGGGCAGAATCAAAGTTTTGACTGCTACGCCAACGCTTGCCTTTGGCGTTAACCTTCCCGCGCGCATGGTCATCATCCATGATTACCGCCGTTACGAACCCGGCTATGGTTTTTATCCCATAACCGTGCTCGAATACAAGCAGATGGCTGGCAGAGCAGGCAGACCAAAATACGACAAAACAGGCCTAGCCATACTCATAGCTAAAACAGAAGACGAACGCGACTACCTGATGGAAAGCTACGTTTTAGCTCAGCCCGAACGCATCTGGTCCAAGCTGGCTGTGGAACGCATATTGCGCGGACATGTCCTCGCCACAATAGCCTCAGACTTCGCGCACACGGAACAGGGCATTTACGATTTCTTTGGAAAAACCTTCTACGCGTTCCAATATGACCCCAAGGCCATAAAAGCGGTTATCGTCAAGATTTTGAAGTTCCTCTACGACGAAAAAATGATAGAAGTCAGTGGCGACAATGTTTACGCCACCAAATTTGGGCGCCGAGTCAGCGAACTGTACATCGACCCCGTTTCCGGGGTAATGATAAGAGACGCATTGAACACGCGTGCCGAGCTTTTGACTGACCTCAGCTATTTTCAAATGATAGCGCACACTCCAGACATGTTTCCTCGCCTGCGACCCTACTCAAACGAAATAGACGAGCTAGCCCTGTTCGTTGATCAGCATAGGAGCGAGTTCATGTTTCCCGTGCCCGACTCTTGGGAAGACCACATTGTCTACGAGGAGTTTCTAACCGAAGCCAAAACAGCCTGGGTTCTACACGCCTGGATAGAAGAAGCGACTGAGGACCAGATGATTGAGCAGTTCAGAGTGCAGCCAGGCGACCTCTACCGCACTATCGAGTCAGCACGTTGGCTACTCTACGCATCACACGAACTGGCCAGACTGTTTGGGCATAAAGACATGCTGAATAGTCTGAACAACATCACAGAACGAATTGAGAAGGGTGTTAAAGCCGAACTGCTACCCCTCGTACGCCTAGAAGGAATAGGTAGAGTCAGAGCACGCATACTGCATAACGCTGGATTGAAAACCTTAGACGACCTGAAGAAGACCCCGATGGAACAATTGACCTCATTGCCTCTGATCGGACCCAAACTTGCCAAGAAAATAAAGGACCAAGTCGGCGGCTTCATAAAGGCTGAAGAGTGGAAGAAACTCAAGAAAGGAGACGAATGGGAACAACGCGCTTTGACTGAATATTAAACGTTCAAATCAATCTTCGCAGAACTGCGCGCGCTACTCGTGAAGGCCTCTTGATTTTCTCTCTCGCTTCGTCTTCTTAATGACAAACTCCACTTGCTCGACTGTTGTGCCCAGATATTTCCTCGGATTCAACGCGTCATCAATGTCTCTTTCATTTAGATGGGCATGCACCGTTTTGTCTTCTCGAAGAATCTTTTTGAAGGACTTCTTTTCTGTTTGACTCTTTATAGTCAGTTTGCGTAGCAGTTCATGTGCTTCTTGTCGCCCTACCTCCTTTCCAACCAGCGCTATCATAACTGCTTCAGACATGGTTCGTCCCTGAGTCAAGTCAATGTTTTTGCGCATTCTCTCTTCATTTACCCAAAGACCATCTAAGATATTGGTCATCAAAAAAAGCGTGTAATCAACTAGAATGCAGGCTTCTGGAATGACGAACCGTTCAGCTGAAGTGTTAGTTAAATCACGTTCATGCCAAGTCGACACATCCTCCAAGGCGGGCACAACCAAACTGCGAATTATTTTTGCAAGGCCGCAAATGCGTTCGCACAGCTCTGGGTTTTGCTTGTGCGGCATGGTTGAACTGCCCACCTGTTTAGCTTTTTCAAAGGGTTCAGCCAGCTCGCCTATCTCGGGGCGTTGTAGCTCCCGAATCTCGGTTGCGATTTTGTCTAGGGTTGAGGCGACTATAGCCAGTAGTGAGATGAATTCGGCGTGTATGTCTCGCTGGATAATCTGAGTTGAAATGTCAGCCGCAGTCAAACCAAGCCTCTGCATGACCAGTTCTTGGATTTTGAGCGCGTTTGGACCCAGACCGGCTTGTGTTCCGACTGCTCCGCTCATTTTGCCAACTAGTAAGCGTTCTCGGCACTGGCGCAGGCGTTGCATGTGGCGGGCGTTTTCGCGCGTCCAAACGGCAAACTTGAAGCCTAACGTGATCGGTAATGCGTGTTGACCGTGAGTTCTGCCCATCATTATGGTTCGTTTATAATGTTGAGCCTTTTCCAACAATGTTTTTTCAAGATTGCTCAAGCGTTTTTCAAGCAGTTCCGTTGCTTCTTTGAGCTGTAACGCGGTTGCTGTGTCATTAATGTCTGAGCTTGTCGCTCCTAGATGTATGTAGGCGCCGCTGGCTCCTGCTACTTCCGAAAGTGCACGAACAATAGACATAACGTCATGTTTTATCTGAGATTCTATCTCTTTGACCCGATTGAGTTTTACCTGCTTGGTCGTGGCTGCATCAATAATCTTTTGAGCATCTTTCCGATGGATGTCGCCCACTTCAGCGTGCGCCCAAGCTAAAGCTGCTTCGACATCCAGCATTTTTTGGAGGCGGCTTTCTTCTTCAAAAATTAGAAGCATTTCAGGCGTGCCGTAACGTCCAGTGTCTATAGGAAGGGTATCGATTGGGAGTATGGGCAATGAGTTCTTTTCCTCCTCGTCTGATAGAGCAACCGTTCCTAAAGATAACGTTTACACTTTTTTGGGAAACATTAAAGCCGTCGAGCATTTACATTCGTGCTGTGAGATCACACTTCCGGAGCCTTTGAGAATGGGCGCGATTGCAGCTGCTTTCAACAAGAGAGGCTTTGATGCCCCTTCTCTGGTCTTAGCCATGCTAGAAGAACTTGAGCACCGTGGGACAAGACCACCGACAGTTGTGGGTCAGCCCTCTACTTTTGTCGCTGAATCTCTGGAGGCGTTGAGGGATAAGAAAGCGTTTTCCAAAGTTGCCGTGGGCTCTAACTCCTCAGACCTCATCTTAGGTGAAAACTACACGTTTGTTGTCGAAGGGCGGTTTTTTCCTCCGGCAGACCCGAATATCCATCAAGTTATGCATGAGACGGCGCGGCAACCTTTGAAAAATGCAAGTCGCATTCTTAAAAAGCTTGAAGGCTCCTACACGTTTGCCATAGCCTTCACGGACAGGGTTTTGGTTGGGCGAGACGCTTTTGGAACCAAGCCACTCTACTACGGCGAAGATGAATCCGTCTGTGCCATTGCATCTGAACGAAAGGCTCTGTGGAAAATTGGAATCGCAGATACGTATTCGTTTCCGCCAGGAAATTTAGCCAGCATAAACGAGTTTGGTTTTGTGTTTGAACCCGTCGCTGCTCTGAAACAGCCTATAGCAGAAGAGGTTAAGATGGCCGATGCTGCGAGACGCTTGGAAAGACTTCTGGAACAATCGACTCGGGAACGAGTTTCGGATGTCAAGAAGATTGGAGTGGCGTTTTCAGGGGGCTTGGACAGCAGCGTGATCGCTTTATTGGCGAAGCTAGCTGGAGTCCACGTGCATCTTATATGTGTGGGGTTGGAAGGGCAACGTGAATTAGAGCGCGCTAAAGATGCTGCTGAAACGCTTGGGTTGCCGCTTACACTGCAGACTTATTCTGTTCGTGATGTGGAAAACGTTCTTCCGAAAGTTCTATGGTTGATAGAAGAACCCGACGTCATGAAGGCTGGCGTAGCTATCCCATTCTATTGGACTGCAGAAGTTGCGGCGAAACTGGGATTTCACGTTCTTTTGGCTGGTCAGGGCGCAGACGAACTCTTCGGAGGCTACCACAGATACCTGCACGAATGTGCGATGGGCGGCGATGAAAAAGTTCGAATGGCACTGTTCCATGATACTGCAATGTCATATGAAACCAACTTTCAGAGAGACGAACCCGTCTGCACCTTTCACAAGGTTGATTTGCGCCTTCCGTTTGTGGACGCTGAAGTTGTGCGTTTTGCCCTAAGCCTGCCCGTCAACCTGAATATCGAGTCAGCTGACGACAAATTGCGAAAGCGAGTCTTGCGTCAGGCAGCTAAGAACTTGGGCATATCAGCATCTATTGCGGATAAGCCTAAGAGGGCTGTTCAGTTTGCCACTGGGGTTGATAAGGCTTTTGAGATGTTGGCTAGTGAGCAAGGTTTAACTCGGCGCCAATACGTCGATAAGGTCTTCAGAAATGTGTATCCAAGGCTGGAAGTGGGAAACGAGTGAATACAGCGCTCTTCTACAGTCCGAAATTTCTTGAACACGACTCTGGACCGAACCATCCGGAGACGGCTCGCCGCTTAAAAGTTATTGTTGACGAATTGAGTCGAAGCAGTTTGCTGAAAACAGAAAAATGCGCATATGTGGAGCCGAAGCAGGCTCATTTGGAAGACTTGCGGCTTGTGCATGAACGTGACTACATCAGACTTGTCGAAAAGACATGTGCCTCAGGCGGCGGAATCCTCGACCTCGGTGACACTGTTGTCAGCTCAAAAAGCTATGAGGCGGCAACTGTTGCCGTTGGAGCCGTAATAGATGCTGTTGACCTGGTTCTTGATGGAAGGGCGAAGAATGCGTTTGCGCTTGTTAGACCGCCTGGGCATCATGCTGGTGCCTATTACGCGTTGGGGTTCTGCCTTTTCAACAATGTCGCAGTAGCCGCGTCTTATTTGCTCCGTCGCCGGAACCTTGAGCGGGTGCTGATTCTTGATGTTGATGCGCATCATGGAAATGGAACTCAGGAGATTTTTTATAATACTGACAAGGTGCTTTACATCAGTCTGCATGAAGATCCGAAGGGTTTTCCGGGCACGGGCTTCGTTGATGAAATAGGTGAGGGTGATGGTATCGGCTATACGGTTAATGTTCCTTTTCCCTTCAGAACTGGTGACGCAGTCTATGAGAGAGCATTTGACGAGGTCGTCGCACCCATATCCAGTCAGTTTAAGCCCAAGTTCATTCTGGTTTCAGCTGGTTTTGATGGGCATTACACTGATCCTGTGGGCGCGCTGTCGCTTTCAATGAAGGGGTATGAAGAAATCTTTAGTAGAATTGTGAATTTGGCTGGTCAACTTTGTGATGGAAGACTTGTTGCCACATTAGAGGGTGGATATAGTCTTAATTTTCTGGGAAAGATGGCGACGGCGGCCATTGCGAAGATGGCCAACGCCTCTTACAGGATTATAGAAAAGAATCCTGCGGCAGATCCTAAGGTTGAGAGAAAAGCAGAACAAGTCATAAGCAGCGTTAAAAAGATTCAGTCCACTTTCTGGAAGCTAGGCTGAGGTCCAAGTTGCTCTGTGAATTTACTCTATGACTTGGATGGCTTCTTTTGGACACTGCACTTCGCATGCTCGGCAGACTAGGCATGCGTCAATGTTGACGGGGTGTGATTTGGCGTCGTTTATTTTGAAGACGCTTGTGGGGCATGTGTCTTTGCATGTGCCGCAGCCATCGCATTTGTTGTGGTCGATTTTGATTTCAACCATTTTGGGTTTGTTTCCTTTTGATGAAACTTATCAGAATTAATGGGGAGGGATAAAAGTGTATCTCTTGTCCTTTCTGAATATACTCTAGTCTTGAGTAAAAGTAAATGATTGTGAGGAAGAGGTTTTCTAGATGGTTTCTTCTTTTAGCCTTAACAGGACTCCGTCGATTGTGGTTCTTGATCGGTCTCTGCGTCTGTAGGCGTCTTCGAGGAGTTTGTTGTAGGCTGCGGGGGTGATTTCTCCTCGGCGGTATCTGATTTCGGTTCGGTTGATATCGGCTTCAACTCCTTCTAGTTCATGTTCGGCGACTTCGACTTGGCGCATTAAGTCGTTGAATTTTGGGCCTGCCATTCGTATTTTTTCTTCCAGTGTTTTCCTGTCGCGTGAGAATGATGTTAAGCGGCTTTCGATGGTCATTTTTCGCACTTTGTAGTTTCGGCGTGGAATCTTTCCTTTGCGGGCTTGCTGCTCTAGTGTTTCGAGTTCTCGTTCGAGTCGTCTTTTGTCTTCATATTGGTTAACGAAGTTTCGAAGGTCTTCAGCACGGATGCGAGTTATCGCTGATGGCACGGTGGCTGCTGTTGGTCGAGCCCTGCGCCAGATGGTGACTACTGCGCCGACTACTGTGACTAAGGCGCCCATCCACAGTGCGGGGCGGAATGCTTCCCAGAAGATTGCTCGGGTGTATGTGAGGGTTAAGGGTTGTAGGTTTTGGAAAGGTGTAGCGTTTTGGAAGACGCAGCTCAATGAGTTTTGGAAGGCGCTGTTTTGAATGCTGTATAGTCCACTAGTGGGGGCTGAATTTAGTGTGGCGCCTTCTGGCAGTGTTATGGTTATGGTGAATTTTTTTATGGTCCAGTCGAAGTTGTCTGAGAAGGGTAAGGTGACTCGGAAGTTGCTCCAGCCTTCGGTTGTGATGTGGTCTTTCCATGGAAGTTGATAGTTGATTGAGAATGGGGCTTCTTGGTTTTGGTCGTAGGGAGCTGTGAATGTTATTGTGACGGTTGTCTGTGTGTTTCCTTGTGCAACCTTAGTGTTACTTTCGCTTATTTGGCCGAATTCATCGTAAGCTAAGATGCTGGAAGCGGTTGTGGGGAGTTTGAGGTTGATTGTGGCGAAGCTTTCAGCTTTGTCTATTATTCTGTATGAGTCGGTTATGGTCATTGTTTCGTAGCCTGAAAATTTGATGTTGCGGTTTAGTTCGTTGACTTGTAGCAAGTCTAGGGTGGTTCCTGATTTGAGGAGGATGAGCCATGCGTGTTGGTCGGAGAATTCTGTTAGGTTGTTTTTCACGTAGTTGAAGTATTGTTTGGAACCGGTGGTGGTTGTTGTGAAGTTGATGTTTTCGTTTTCGTAGGAGCTTTTGGTGTAGTTTAGGCCTGTTGGAGTGATTATTGTTAGGTTTATTTGTGATGCTTTTTGGGTTAGGCTTGGGTAGGCTGGGAAGCTGGCGTTGTAGTATGTGGTTCCGATGGGTGTGATGCTGTTTGAGAAGATGAAGACGACGGTGAATTTGTAGGATGTGTCGTTTGTGATCGTGGCTTTCGTTGGAAACACGACGTTTGCTCCGTAGAAGCCTGTTCGTCCCATGCTGGCGTCGAGTGTGAGGTTCATTCTGTTGTTTGGGTCTCCTGATGCGTAGGCGAAGGCGTAGTCGAGGTTGGACTGGTAGCCGTAGGGGAAGCCGAGTGTGTAGTTTGTGAGTTCGATGGTTTCATCTTGGTTGGCTAGCAGTGTGACGGTGTCGTTGATTGTTAGTAGTCCGCCGTTTCTAATCTCAACCATGTGGTTAACTTTTACGTCTGATGGTTTGGATGTGGTTGCTGCTTTTGCTGTGGGGGAAAAAGCAAGCGTTAACAATGGCAGTATGAATAGTGTGAGAAGGATGATTGTAAGTTGGTTTCTGTTCAAGCTGATTGCACCACTTAGTTGATGTAGTTTTTGGATGTTTTATTGTTTGCTTTGGCGTATTTATTGCACATTGCCCTTATTTACTTTCCTTATAAAGAAAGCCGTTGAGTGTGAAATTGGTTGTTTTTTCTTGTTTTTTGTTGTTTCTTGTTATTTGGTGGGTTTTCCTTCGATTTCTTTTCTTGTGGTTTTGTAGAGGTCGGCGCTTATGTACATGGTTTCTGTTAGTTTGTCGAGTGTTTGCCGTGCTTCTTGTTGGTTTATGATGTTGTTTCTTGCTGCTTGGATTAGTATGCCCAGTGTCCCGCGGATTGTGACTCCTAGGGTTCTTGCGAAGATTCTGGCTACTTCATCGTCTAGTAGGGCTGTTAGGTGGTTTTGGTAAGCGTGTTGTATTACTGCTGCTTCTGCTTTTGTTATGCCTGCTGTTTTTGCGGCTTTTTGGAAGTCTCTGCTTAGTTCTACGTGTATGGTTTTTATCCAGCCTTGGTGTATGGCTTTTTCTATCTGCAGGGCGTCGGCGTGTCCTTTTTCTTTGCTTTTGTTGACTGTTTCGTTTTTGACTTCTTCGGGTATGAGTATTGTGTGGTATAGGGCTTGTAGGATGTGTAGTGTGTTGGCTTTGGCGAGGTGGATGAGTGGTCCGGCGTTACTGATGGCGTTTGCTTGTGCTGGTTGTGGTGATTTCTTCAATTTCTCGTCTCAGTTCCTGATCTGAGAGTGGGAATGATATGTTGCGGGTTTTGAGGAGTTCTACCATTTCTCTGTATGTGACGCCAGCTGTTTCGGCTGCTTTCCACACTGTGATTTTTTTGGCTTGAACTTGGTTCAGGGCGTCTTCGATTCTTTTGTCTTGCAGGGCTGTGGCGAGAAGTTCACGTATTACGGTGGATTTGTCTGTTCCTTTTTTGGAGGCTAGGCGTTCGATTTCTTCTGCTTGGGATTTTTGGATGCGTGCTGAGACTGTTGTTAATTCCTTTTCCATTTGGCAGGCACCTTTCTATTTACAGAATAATAAATTGCATACATATAAGCGTTGTTTTGATTCATCCCGCGCGCGAACCCACAAAAACTGGGCTTCAAAAGCGTTGCCTCTAAAAAATGTTAGCTAAGACCTTGTGTATTCCTGATTCATAAATGATAAAATTACGCGAATGAAATCAATCAATGACAAGAGCAAAAAACCTGTCAGACTTATATTACACTAACACTATTTACCAACAGTGATGACATATAGAAAATGAAACCAATACTCTAGAGATGCTCGACAACGATAGCCAATGGGTAACCGAAAACTATGACAAGCTCAGAAAATACGAAGGCAAAGTAATTGCCATAAAAAACAAGAAAATCATAGACATCGCCGACACTTTGGAAAATCTGTTGAAAAAACTCGAAGAAAGAAAAGAAAACTCCGCATTCCTTCTCATAGAAGCTATTCCACCAAAAGGCGTGTCATTCATACTCTAAGGGAATGAGTAGTGACACGCATACCTTGTCGAATGAGAAAATTCATCCAAGAAAGATATTTCCCCTTCATCTCCTCATGCTTAAATCCTCCACTGTTTCGGCTTCATCGAAGCCCTAGTCGACACAGGCAGCCCATTCACCGTCTTATCAACAGTCGACGCACTAAAGCTGAGGCTTCCAATCAAAACAATGCGAAAAGTAGAACCCGTATACTTGGCTGGATTCACATTTTTCAAAGCCACCTTAGGAAACAGCTTGATGACGTTCAGAACAGATGACCAAAAATCCCTCACAATACAATTCAACAACATGGGAGTGCTCATTCCCACAAAACTAGGTCCAAACCAGTTAGAAGGAGTAAAACACATTCCAAGCATCGTTGGAAACGATTTCCTCGAACAAGAAAAATTCGGCCTCTATGTCAATCCATCAACCAAAGTTGCTTACCTTGAGAGATAAACCAAGCCAAAACGAAAAAACCGAATTCAAAAAAGATTCCAACATCAAAGCAGGACCTGTCAAACCCACAGCCTCTCCACACAAACCATAACCTCACTTCCAGTCAACATTAAACTGCCCAAGAAAACACGCTAAACAACGTAGAAACGCACCTAAAGCGCAGGTTAAGCAGAGCTTGAAACACCCGTACAGCTCTTGAACGAACTCAACTATCCCTCCAAAAAGTAGTTGTTATTAGTGGTTCTACGGGCGAGTTAATAACACTTGAACAGAAACAGACCCTCAACAAACACCAACCTGCAATATGAACACACGGAGTCTGTATACGCATGGAAGAAGAAGGCATAAGGCACTAGTCGCCTTCTTCTTATGAAATTATTCTACTGCCCCACGCCCTGCAATACAAGTTGATGATGGCACTATAGAGCGATTTATCATCAACAAGCACACAATCTCTTTCCGCATGCCACAAAGTAGTCGTCGCAGAACACTACAGTCACGACGACAACTTTTACACAGCCACCACGCCTGAAAGCTCACCGTCAACAACATGAAAAAAGTCACTTTGGGCAACATTGAAAGTATGCCAAACCAGAGTTCAAACAGACCCAGAATCAACTATCAGAAACAAAATCAAAACCCAAAACACAAACACTCATATTTGGATCATATAGTGAACCGAGGGGGTAGACTGTGCGAAAACAAATTTCACAACACACACTAAACCTAGAGCCCTACTCAACCCGCGAGTAATAATCATCTTCTTTCTTACTACCGAAACTACGCACACCCTTAGCTCTGAGCTGCTTCCTAAGCCTCAGAGCATACTCACCACTAACTTCACCACGCTTCTCCAAAAAGTCAACAATTTCCAAAGCCTGCTTCTCATTATCACAACGTCGAATAAAATCAACAGCATCAGGCATATAATTATCAAACCGCTTCACCGAGCCAGAACCCGAAGCCCGAACCTCACCCAAAGAAACATCAGAACGCACAGACGAAATAGCCACACGATTCTCACTGGTGGTACTCATCTCACCAGCCAAGTTCGGATACATCTGCTTAAACCGCTTCTTCTCAAACTCCATAGGTCTTCATCTCATCTCAATCATATCGAACTGAAATGTTAAACCATGGCACCATGACTAAATTTCCCTATAAAAAAACCCGTATATAACCTATTTGCACAACTTGTTCAACAAAAAGCCGCTATGCCTTCCAGCCTATTCAGGCACAAACTTCTGAAACGGATTCAACATCAAAACCCTACGAAGCTGATGCATATCCAAGCCCTTAATAACATCACCATAAACCTCACACTTATCAACCTGCTCCAACTTCTCCGGACCACGCACAACCACCTCAACCTCATAGCCTGAAGCAAGCAACATGAAAACATGAAACGCCGATTCACTACCCTCACCCTTAGTAACCGACTGCCACTCCCCCTTCCAAACGTGAAAACCATCATCCCTAAGCCGCTGAACCACAACCTCCGGATCAGAAGCAAACACTTCAACGTCAATATCACTATTCTTACGCGCAGTACCCCTCCACACACTGCCAACAAGCCGCGGATAAAAATCACCCAAAACAACCATAACAGACAACGCTTCCCTCCGCATCTGAACCAACCGCTCCTTCCTATCCGCGCCCTCCACCTCATCAGCCACTTTATCCAACTCATCAGCCACCTCACGATTACTCGGCAGAACCTCAAAACCCAAATTCTCAGCAGCCCGCTCCTTAGCCTGCTTATACTCCTTCTCCTGACCAGAATAAAGCAACGAAGCAGCTTCGCGAGCAACCCTCACCCTATCAGAAATTAATTGCTTCACCCGAAACTTAGCCCCAGATACTAACCAGCAACAGTGGGCGCAATAACCTGCCCAGGCTGCGAAAGAAGCTTCGACTTCCGAATACCCGCATGACGCATAGGCGCAACCCTCTTCGCCTCATTATAAACATCAGAAGCAATCTTACCCAAAACCACTTCCTGCACAAACTGATCAAACGTCAACGCCCGCGCCTTCTCCTCAACAATCCGCCTCATAATCGCCCGAATCTCATGCTCCTGCGTCGTCCTAATCCGAGTCAACGTAAAAGCACAAACCGCCACCCGCAGCTGAAAACCATCCTTCGTCGTCACACTCAAAATCGTATCAATCCGCGTTGTCTTCCTCCGAACCAAACTACGAAGATAATCACGAGAATACTCATGCCCCTTAAAAATAGTACGCGCCGTCTTACCCTCAACCTCAGACACCTGAAAAGACATCTTCAAATACTGATGAGCAAAATCATTAGTCAACTCATACAAAGTGGAGTCAACCACTCGACCCACAAGCCGCTCCGCACTATCACTTGGAACCGCCCCCAACTCAGTCCCACCAAAATACGAAGGCGCAACAATAGTAAACCAATCCTTATCACGCCACTTGTCACGCACCCCCCGCTTCTTAGCAGATGACACCTTCAAACCTCGCTTCGCTGAAAATGAGATGGTGAAGTATTAAAACCTTTATGACGCCCTCGTAATTCTCTCCAATCCATCCATATAGGGTCGCAGAGCCTTTGGAACCAACACCGAACCATCCTTCTGCTGACACTGCTCCAAAATAGCCAACATAGTTCGACTCGTCGCAAGGGCCGTGTTGTTAACGGTGTGCAAGAAACCAGCGGGCCCCACACCCTCTTTTTCTCGATATCGAATGTTCAACCGCCTCGCCTGATAATCCGTACAATTCGAGTTCGAACCAACCTCTCTGAAGACCCCATCGACCATCCAAACCTCCACATCATATCTCTTCGCCGCCAGATTTCCAATGTCAGCTGTACTCACATTCACCGTTCTGCAATGCAACCCCAAACCAGCGTACAGGTCTTCAGCATTCTTCTGCAATTCCTCATGAAACCTCCAAGAGTCCTCAGGCATACAAAACACAAACTGCTCAACCTTGTTAAACTGATGCATCCGAAACAAACCCTTAGTGTATTTTCCATGGGCACCAACTTCCTTTCTGAAATTCGTGCTAAACCCAACCAGCTTTATCGGCAAGTCTTTCTGCTCAATCACTTCATCCATGAAAAAAGCAGCTAACGGATGCTCCGCCGTGGCCACAAGATACAAGTCTTCACCCTCAATCTTGTAAAGCTGATCTTCAAACATTTCGAGATCAGTAGCACCCACATACGGTTTCTTATGCATCATAAACGGAGGCTCAACCAGCTGATAGCCTCGCTTAGTCAAAAAGTCAATAGCATATGCGATTACGGCAAAATCAAGAAGCACCAAAGCATTCTTCAAATAGTAAAAGCCATGCCCCGCAACCTTAGCAGCGCGCTCAGCATCAATCAAACCGAGACCCTCCGCGATTTCCAAATGATTCTTAGGCTCAAAATCAAACCTCGGCGGCCTACCCACAAATCGCACAATTTCATTTGCGCTCTCATCCTTGCCAACAGGCACAGAATCATGAAGGAGATTTGGTAAACGCAAAAGAGCTACATCAACTCTCTCCCTCCGCTCCTCCACTTGAGCCTCCAGCTTCGCGATTTCCTCAGGTATAGACTTGGCTTCCTTCACTCTCTGAGCCGTGTCCTTACCCTCTTTCTTGAGCTTGGCTATTTCCTCAGTAACCATCCTCCTTCGATGCCTTAACTCGTTCACTTTTGTTAAGAGTTCCCTCCACTCCTTATCCAACCGGATCAAGTCATCTAACAGTTTGAGTTTCTCAGGGTCACCTCGCTTCTCCAAATTCCTGCGCACGGCTTCAGGGTTTTCGCGGATCAGCTTTATGTCCAGCATCGCAGAGCCTCACGCTTTTTCAAGCTAATAACGCCAACTATTTAACCCTATGCAACGTGAAAACATGCAAAACCAACCTCGTTTTCAAAGCCTATTTGGCACCAAATATCCTTAGAATGCAGAAACCTAGAGGGTGACAAGCCAGCCAAGTTGCTAGTGTTAATAAGGATAGCTCAACACTAAAACGCACACTAAAAACTGTTTCAGTGGCTCCTAACCGCTGAAAGAGATTTCTCAGCAACAGAAACAGCACTCAAGAGGTCGTCGATGGTCGAGATGAACGTGCCAAACCGCGTCCTACATGTTATCTTAGTTGAAACCGTGCTTTCGTGCACAGTTGTTTTGATATACAAGCCTTGAGGAACCTTTACGTTGTCTGGAGACACAGCTTGCGCAATAGCCTCCGCTTCCTTTGCAGTTCTGTAAGAAAGGCTGATGCTAGCCTCCAATAGGCTCTCCTGCCAACTGCTTCCTGACAAGCTCATCAATCTGCTTCAGGAAAGAAACCACATGCTCAAGCGGCACCTGCGCTCCAGCAGCTATGTCATGTCCGCCTCCTCTGCCGCCATATTTCTCAGCCCCAATGCGCAGTACCTCTGCCAGATTAAGCCCTTTCCTCACTAACGAGTCAATTCCACGAGCTGAAAACTTGGCAATACCCTCATTTTGAACGGTCGAGTAAGCTATAATAGGTTTCTCCGGCTTCAACAAAGTCGTTGACAAAATAGAAGAAACCGTGCCAATTATCTTGTCGTCTATAACGCTGTCACCGTGAGCCACCCAAATGTGACCAAACTCTTCCATCCGTCCCGTATCGGGCTCCAAGAGCCAATTCAAATACTTCGTAATTACTCCACGATACTCTTCTAACACAGCTGATGCCTGTTCAAGCGCTATGCCTCTGTCTCCCATACAGATAGCCACACCGACACCAGGCCTGTCCATGCGCCCAGTTGCATTTAGTAGAACCGAAAACTCCCTAGCATCGCGCAGTGAAGTCCAAGGTTCTTCATGAGTCAACGTGTAAACGCTTCCTCGAAGACTCAGAGCTACATCGCCGAAGGAACCCTTAGACATCAAGTAATCAGCAAGTGCATTGAACAGCTTCTTTTTCTCTTCTTCAGAGAGATCTCGTAGCGCACGCCACTTGTCACCTTTCTTAGGCGCGATTCCCAAACTCGCCAGGAAAGCCAGACTTCTGTCTTCTTCACCACTTATCCCAGGAATGAACGGAGTCGTCGTGCGCGCTAAGGCCTGGTGAATTGGGCGGGTTTCCCTCCCAAAGAACATGAGGTCAGTTTCAATTCTAAGGCAACCTGCGTTCAACGCGTCTTCCACTATAATTGCGTTCGGGCCACCAAGCCTCCTCTGCTCATACTTGTCCTGCAAATCACCCAAGGCGCCTACGACTGCAACCCCAGCCATATCACAATTGGCTTTGTCCAAAGCTTTAGCCACAAAGTAGGCTGCACCCGCGCCGCTCAGGTTTCGAGAGCCGTCGATCCCAAAGAGATGAGGATTCACCTGCACAAAGGCCGAGTCAGCTTCGCAAATGGGTTGATGATGATCAAGAATAACTATCTCACGATGTGCCAGTCTCGAGTTCAAGACGTCAAGATCGCCGCTGCCAAAATCCGTGAAAATCATCAGAGACGGCTTGTCAGCGAGTATGCCGTCCACAATTTTCTCATCAACCCACCGTTGAATCCGAATGCGAAAGGCTGCGTCCATCCTAGCCAATGCAGAACCAATGATGCCTGCAGCCGCTAAACCATCAGCATCCAAGTGAGAAACAACATGAATGAAACCGCCGTCCTCAACCCTTGTCTTGATCAGGTCGGCTGCTTGAGACGCGCTTTTCAAAAAGGCCTCAATTTGCCCGTTGCTTTCCGTGGCATATACCCCTAAACTAAACTGGCGGTCTTCGCCTCATGCTTCCAATCGGGTGGCAAAACGCCCTCACGCTTGTAGTATTTGGCAAGTCTGTGAATTTTAGCTTCAACCTGCTGGAGCGCACGAATGTTGAATGCATCCTTCTTGTTCTTTTCCAAGTGGACAACTATGCTTGAAGCCCGCCTCAGCAAGACTTCCAAGTCTTCGGGCATAGAAGGAGCCAGCCCAGCCTGCTTCATGATTTCTATAATGGTTTTTCCAACAATCGGCTTGGTCAACGGCACACCATATTGATCGCGCAGAATCACGCCGATTCTGCTCGGAGTATGTCCTTCCTTTGCAAGTTTGACCACGGTGGACTCCACTTCTTCAGGCGTGTACTTGCACCAAGCTGGTGGCCGCTTGCCCACTGGCCGAATTGAATGAGACTTGCCTTTCTCGGTTTTTGGCATTGAATGTCCCTCAAAGACTCTAAGACAGCCATTAACTCGACATATTTAAGACTTCTCTCAAAGCCTGCGCCCGTACCATTCAGCAAATTTTTGGAGTGCCTGCGCCCTGTGCGAGTACCGGTTCTTCTCTTCAGGGGTCATTTTGGCAAACGTCTTGCCGTTTTCAGCTTCAACTGGTTCAAAGATTGGGTCAAATCCAAAGCCTTGGCTACCTCTCTCTTCGTATGTGAGTTTTCCGTAGGCTTTTCCCTCAAAACACAACGGCTCTGCTTTTTCATCATGATTGCAGAAGGCAACGACAGACTGAAAGTAAGCGTCTCGCTGACCAACTTTTTCCATTAACTTCAGTATGCCTCTAGCTCCAAGGGTCCGATAAGCATAGTTAGAGTAAGGTCCTGGGAAACCGTTCAATGCTTTGATGAAGAGTCCTGCGTCTTCGACGAAAACTGGGAGGTCAGACTTGTGTGCAGCGTCCAAGGCGCTGGTTTTCGCTATTGTCTTTACGTCGTCGTCTTGGATTTCAACTGCTTCGACGTTAAGCATGGCAGTTGCAATATTATATCTTGAGAGCACGGCACGCGCTTCGTGGAATTTGTGCACGTTGCCAGTTACGAAGAAGGCAACTACCGTTTTATCTTTCTTCAACGTAGCGTCCTCTCCGTTCGATTTCTTGAATCTTTTCTAACACTTTTTTTGCCTCTTCTTTTCCAGTTGATTCTGAATATCCATTTAGAACCGCTTTGAAACATTCTTTTGCGTATCTGTAATGCGTGCTCTGAAGCGCCCTCTTCATCAGGTGTAGGTCTACGCCGCGAATCTCCAACTCGCTTGAGTATTCGCCTAGACCGAAATCTACAAAGCAGATTCTATTGTCGGGTGTGAGAATCATGTTGGATGTGGTCAAGTCTCCATGGATGATGCCGTGTTTGTGTAATCGTCCGATCAGTGTGCCGATGTGACGGCATAGGCGTAGTTTTTCTTTTTGGGGCGTGTCGTTTAAGATTTGTTTTATCTGTTTGCCTTCGACGTATTCCATGATGATGTTTGAGTCAGCTAGGTCGACCATGTAAATTGTGGGTGTGGGCACTCCTGCCTCTTTTGCGCGGTGGATAAGCATGGGTTCGTGTAGTGTGCGTTGCGTTCTGATGGTCTTGTCTAGTTGTGGTAGGCGGTAAGCTTTGGTCAAACGGCGTTTCATGATGACTTTTCGACCGTTCCATTCTTCGAGGTAGAGGTTGGCTTCGGCGCCTTTTTTGAGGAGCACTTTTGTTTTCAGCCTTCCTCTGTCCATGGTACGGGAACTTGGTCTAGTCGCCATTTCAGCTTGACCATGCTTTTCTCCAGTGGCACGGTGATGCCGTGTTTGTAAGCTAGGATTCCTGTCCAAGCGATCATAGCTCCGTTGTCCAGTGCGTATTCTTTGGGCACTACATTGAAGCGAGCGTTGTGCTCATCGGCGATGATTTTCAGCATAGCCTGCAGTCGTTTGTTGGCTGCGACACCGCCGGTTAGGAGGACTTCGGGTTTTTCGGTGTGTGCTAGGGCTCGTTCGGTTACTTCGGTGAGCATGGAGAAACCGGTTTCTTGGAGGCTGAAGCAGATGTCTTCGAGTCTGTGTGTTCCGTTTTTTAATGCTTCTGTTGCTGCTGTTAGTAGTCCGCTGAATGACAGGTCCATACCTTTAATTGTGAATGGAAGCGGAATCAGATTTTTGCCGCGGCTTGCTAGTTCCTCTACCAATGCGCCGAAGGGTTTGCCTGGTTTCTGTCTCAATCCTGCTTGGCGTGCGAAGACGTCGAGGAGGTTGCCGACGGCGATGTCTAGGGTTTCGCCGAAGACGCGGTAGTATCTGTCTTCGTGGGCCGAGACTATGGTGTTGCCTCCTGAAACATAGAGTGTCACTGGGTCTTTGGCGCCTGTAATGAGTTTGCCTATTTCGATGTGTGCTACGCTGTGGTTTACGCCTACGAGGGGTATGTGTAGGTAAGCGGCTAATGCTCGGGCGGCTGTTGCGCCCGTGCGGAGGCATGGTCCTAAGCCCGGTCCTTGTGAGAAAGCTATGGCTTTGATTTGGTTGGGGTGGATTTTGGCTTTTTCTAATGCTTCATGTATGATTTTTCCTGCGACTTCGGCGTGGTGTCTTGCGGCTTCTCTGGGGTGGATTCCCCCTTCTGGTGGCATGTAGGTGCTGATTACGTTGGCTAAGACGTGTCCATCGAAGGCGACGATGCCTACGCTGAAGTCGTCGGCTGTTGATTCTATTCCCAGTAGGTAGGGCTGGCTTGTGTTTGGAGGTTTTGGCAATGTTTTGTCGCCTTTTCTCATGCTGGTTCTTGTGTTGAACACTTAGATTTTTATTCCTAAGGTGTATAATATATATTGTAGATTAGGAAAAGGATTGATACAAGGGTTCGATGGATCATGCCTAGGCGTAATGACATTGAGTACAAGGCTTTGCATTTTATTTCCCATACTAGTCGTCAGGGTGTGCTCCAGTCTGATTTGTGGCGTAGACTGGGTGCCAGTAGCCGAGAGGGTTCTAGAATTGCTTTGAAGCTTGAGACTAGGGGTTTGATTCGGCGTGAGCGTGAATTGCGGGCTGGTCGGTGGACTTATCGTTTGTTTCCGAAGAGGGAGCCTGCGTCGATTAGTTCTATTATGGAGTGTCCGTGTCTTATGTGTGTTGATGATGCTCGCTGTGGGGCTTGGGGTGCTGTTACGCCTCATGGTTGTGAGCGTTTGACGAGTTGGATTGCTGTTTTGGCTAAGGAACAGATGATTCCTGCTGTCGGTGACGCTTAGTTTTGCCCAAGGCGTGGCTGCGCGAACGTAGGAAGGATTATTTTTATCGCAAGGCGAAGGAGGAGCAGCTTCGTTCCCGTGCAGCGTACAAGCTGCTTGAAATGGTTGACAGGTACGATCTCATTAGACCAAGCGATGCAGTCGTTGATTTGGGTGCTGCTCCCGGTGGGTGGATGCAGGCGGCTCTGAGGGCTGTGGGTGAGATGGGTTATGTTTTGGGTGTGGATGTGAAGGAGGTTGAGCCGCTTGAGGCGGATAATTCGAGGTCTATTATCTGTGACATAAACGACGCTGACATTGTTGACAGTATTCGTGGTTTTTTGCCGAAGGGTGTTGCTGATGTTGTGCTTTCTGATGTTTCGCCTAATGTTTCGGGTGTTTGGGAAGTGGACCAAGCGAGGCAGATTGACTTGTCTCGTCGGTCGCTGCTAATCGCTGCAAGTGTCTTGCGGCGTGGTGGAAATGTTTTTGTGAAGGTTTTTCAAGGCGACCTAATGGACGACTTTGTTTATGAAGTGCGTCAGCAGTTTGGGTTTGTGCGTTTGATTAAGCCTGCGGCTAGTCGTAAGAAAAGCAGTGAATTGTTTGTTTTGGGTATGAAAAAGAAGTAGCAGGGGCTGGTTTACATTGGGAGTTGGGCTTCGGTTAGGCTTTTTTCTTTCATTCTTTCAGCGGCGTAGTCTGTGAGTTGTCTGAATTGTTCTTCGGTTAGGACGTTTCTTGCTCGGTTGAGTATTTCTAGGCAGATTTCTTTGAAGACTAGGTCTGCGCATCCGTTTTTGGCGTCGTCGATTAGTTGTTTGCATGCGATGAAGATTGTTTCGTTCATGGCTTGTTCAAGCTCCTTTTGGTTTGTGTTTTAGGCTGTTTTGTTAGGGTTTTGGCATGCTAATAGTTTGCGACATTGCAATATGGATTTGCAGTATGCGGGTTCTGCATGGTTTCTGATGTGGTCTTAATGGTTTGAGGGGTTAGTATGGTTGTGGGGGTTTTTTTATTTTCGTACAGTAGACCCCCTAGGTTCACTATATGATCCAAATATGAGTGTTTGTTTTTTGGGCTTTGATTTTGTTTCTGATAGTTGTTTCGGGGTCTGTTGGAACTTGGTTTAGCGCACTTTCTATGTTGCAAAAGCCACTTTTAATGTTGTTAAAGCAACCTTAAGCAATGTGGTGGCATGGCTTTGGGTTGGTTTTAGTTCATGTGTTATTGATCTGCCCGTAGTTCTGTTAATAATAACTTCTTTTTGGGTTGGGCAGGGTTCGGTTTGTTCTGAAGTTGTTGTTGGCATCAATAGGTTCTGTTACAACAACTTCTAGAGTGAGCTGAGTTGATGTGTCTTCAAGAAAACTTAATTAATCGATGTCCTTTTCTAAATCAGAGCGTTTGCCCTGGTAGTATAGTCCGGTCTAGTATAAGCGGCTGTCGCCCGCTGGACCCGGGTTCAAATCCCGGCCAGGGCGCCAAACAACGCAGAGTTCGTAACCCATTCTTATCTCATTAAGGATGTTAAAGGTGGTAGAAATGAACAATAACGCTTCAAAAATTTTCCTTGAAAATGTCCTATTTCTGTCATCTCTGGCGCGGTTCAACACAGAAAGAGGACCGCTCATCCTTGATTTTTACAATTGTACCATGAAGAATCGAAAACTTCGCGAAAGAACGATAACTTTGGGTGATATTCAGAGATTTTGTGCCGCAAAAAGAATGGCGAGAAAAGATCAAGAAACTGCAAGAGAAGAAATCCTTGCAAATGCCATTGCGACGCTTCTTGGAAGCGTGCATACAAACTGGAATCTAGGGTATATAATTGGACGCTATAATCATGTGGATCCTCTGTTTTTCAAGGAGCTGGGATTTCACATAGCCTCCTTGGCATTGTTTGAGAACATCATCAGGAAGACCATTTACGCAAAGACTGCTCTTTTCGAAATCTCAGACAAAAATTACCAGTTCAAAAACAAGCAGGAATATGCCGATCTATGCTTTTTAGTAGAGCCCGAGTTTACGTTTAAGAACAAATGGAATGCTTGTATAATGATGTCAGAGAAGGAACTACTAGATGCTTATGTTGAAAATTGGAGTTATCTTGATTCAAATTATAGACGTATTTCTCAGATTCATTGGAAAATAGATTCTGAGCAAGAACTCATAAGACTACTCCTGAAAGAGGTAAGAAGCATTTTAAGTTATATTAGTCTTGACCTGAACAATATTGACCTAGGGGAAGCCTCGCACTCGTTTCTCAGACCTCTGATCAAGTTGTGCTCATTCAATGGCAATGAGGTTCAATATATTGTACCATTTCCCCCTGTTTTAGGGGCAACCACACATTTCAGAATTGAAAATTACATTCAAGCCTCTCGTGGAGCTACGAAGATTGAAGAAAGTTCAAAAGGCCATATTGTAGAGCTTCTGACTAAGCATATCTTCGCCTTGCTTCCCAACAAGAACATAGTGAAGAATTTCCGATATAGAGTTGGTAAGAAAGTTTACGAGAGCGATCTCATTCTGCTCTTTGACAAATCGCTCTGGATCGTTGAAGTCAAGTCTCATCCTATTTTCAAAAAGATCCCATTACAGACAAATCGATTACTCCCTGCGTTCCTTGATAAAATCGAGGAGGGACTGGAACAGGGTAAGAGAACTCTGGATCATATAAAGAGGGATAACACATTTCTGTTCAACTTGGGCTGCGCTTCAAGGTTTGAAGAGTTGGTGAAAGGAATCGTGGTAGTTTTTGACGGTTTCATTCCGACATTCTTAACTCAAAACGCAAAATTCGATAAGCTCTTGGGCACGCATCAAATCTACGAGAGCATACCAGAAGCAATAAGGTTCTATGTTGCAACGGCTTTAGATTTGGGTTTCCTAAATATTCAGCCAGATATAGAAAGATTTGAAGATTTTTTGATCTGGAGAACAAGTCATAGAGGTAAGTTTCCCATAGTCTCGTATGACGAGACCGAATATTGGGCATTTTTCAATGATAACTATGTGAAGGACAGCAGTAAAAAGGAGATGTTTCAGAAGCTCATTGAGAAAGAGATGTCTCTCTACTACATTAGCGCAAGATTCAATGAGAAAAACTACCTCGCAAAAATGCTCGCGAACGAATCCCCAGGTATTAGAAATCTTCATCCAAATGGCAACGCGCAATCCTAGATCTCATCAATACGCGGCATTTACAGAGAAAAACGCTCTGCGACAAGAACGGGGTTCAAATCCCGGCCATGCCGCCAGTTGCTTTCATTGGAATCTTAAGTCATATGTACTTATAGAAACATTCTTTAATGACTTCGATGGGGTTCTTACCTTCTCGAATCGGGATCATATCAGTCATGCTGACAACCACGATTGATATTCGTGCTTTTCTAGCTTCCCTTATCACGGCAATGGCGTCAAATTTGTTACCGGTAATTCCGGTCAGTGTGATCAATATTCCTGCCTTCAGACCAGCATCCTCGAGTTTTCCCCTAAAGTCGCGAATATCCTTACTACTTGCTGGTGTTTTTCTATGCCTACACTCGACTGCGACAGGCGTTCCCAGAGATCGTAACAAAGCATCATCTGATTCATTGGCAACTAACAGATCAATCTCTTCAGAAGGTCCTCTGTAGTCTCTTTCAATAACGCTGAACCCTTCCAGACTACTGAAAAGGTATTCAGCTAGATCCTCCAGAGTGTTCTTTTTCGCCATGTTAGATGATGCATTTCTGACGAGGTCTAAGAAAATTCCAAACTTCGCCTTCTCGAATGGGGCGATCTTCTTTTTTTCCGAAATCGCTGTACTCAAATCCAACTTCAGTTGATCAAGAGCAATGTCCAGATTCAATTCATTCATCTTTTTAAGCACTTGTCTTGGCTCCAGAAAAGTGATTTTTGAAGTCTTCAGGAGTTTTATAGCAGTATCATCCAGTTTCTCGTAACTTGTGAGTAATAGCTTTCTTGCTTTACGTTCTCTTGACACAGTTATGAATTCTTTAACCATTTCGGCGTCAATAATACCACTTTCAAAATTCTCTAGGCTCACAAGAAAGACCATAGTCTTCACTTCTGCGAAGTGCAGAATGCGAGTTTCTTTCGAGGATCTAACAATTTCAGGTAGCTCAAAGGCATCAAAATAATTCTCTATTAACTTCTGCATCTCATCGAGATCGGACCCTGGAAGTATGTCGATTTCAAGAAAGCGAAGACGTTTACCATAATCCTCGACCTCCAACCAAATCAATGCGTCGTCTTCTTCCATGTCTTCACGCAGATCTCGAGCTATGCCTCTTATTTCTGAAAAGCTGAAGACTTGTCGATCAAGTCTTTCAACAAACATTTCGCGATATATGTCCATTGCATCGTAAATGTCACTCCAAAAATGACTGATGGAAGGACCCAGAAGATCAAGCCGCCTTCGTCCGTGACCGAATCTGAAGAGATATGTGTATTCTTTAGCCAACCGGATTCAACCAACAATGATAACTAGTTACTTATTTACAAATATTTCCTCGATGTGAAAGGGGTGCACATATATTCGTGTTGTTTCGGTAAGACTCCAGTTACCAGTATTTTATGATCATGTTTATGCCCGAGATTATGAGCACGATAGCGAAGACTCTGCGCAGATTCTTGCCTGAAACTACTTTCGCTGGGTTCTCGTTCAAGAAGGCAGCGTTCGTGGCTGGGCGCTACTGTGGTTTCTGCTTAGTTCTTCTTTCTTCTGGGTAAGCGATGAGGTAGCCGCCGAACCCGGCTTCCCACATGAGAACCGGATAAACGATCATGCGCTCCATTCCGCCTGCACCCAGTCCCAAGTAGATCTTGCCCACAAAGAGACCCAACGCTCCAAGCGTCATCAACCCCAATATGACGCTTATAGCGGAGAACGGCATCTTCACCAAAGGGAACTTATGAACGTATGAACATAACACAGAGAATATGGCTGCTAATCCGCTGAACACAAGAGTAATCAGCGCTGCGATACTGTGAATTGTGTAAAAGTCTTCTGTGAATATGCCAACTCCCATGGCTCCAACAGCCGTTAAGACCACTATCACAGTCAACATCTCGAAATGAAAGGCGCGTTGCAGAAAATAAGCTCCAATGAGCAGCAGCAACCCCATAAGAAACACGGACGAGTTGAAGATCACCGGGGAAGGCCCAACTCCAAGATCACTTATGTAATTGTCAGATACGCTGTAGCCCGGATACAACGCTTCTGAAACGATCACGCCCAGAACGAACTGAGTAACAGCAACAAGAATGAGCGCCCCTGCCACTTTTCCATTAGAATAGACCATGCCGAGCCATATTGCCCTCATACAAGGATAAAACTTGCGCTTAAGAGAGCATTATCATGCCCTACTACTGAGTTGCCAGAACCAATCAAAGAATGGATTAACCTTATTCCTTGGCTCAACCCAGAGTCCACATCAAAGCCAGCCAGAACAAGGCCCATTAGCTCAATTGACTAACGCACTGCAGCAGCGGATGACTTTCAAAGCATTGATCCAACCATCATATGACTGTAGAACACTTATCTCGTTCACCACAATCATTCAGTACGCGAAACCGTTGAAAAGGAGATAGGTAAAAATGGTGTCTGAAATGACTGCCTATTGTGGACTGCCATGCAACGAGTGTAAAGCCTTCAAAGCGACTCAAACGAAAGGCATTGAATGGAAGAAACAGATAGCCAAACACTGGTCTGATCAAGGCGAGATCAAGTTCAAACCAGAAGACGTTGACTGTCACGGATGCAAGTCTGATACGATCTCTGGTTTTTGCCGAAAACTCTGCAAGATAAGACCGTGCGCGGAAGAAAAGAAAGTCAAAACCTGTGCCCACTGCGACGACTATCCATGCGAAAAACTGAAAGAATACTTGTCAACCGACCCTGTCGCCACAAAAAATCTTGAAAAAATCCAGAAAACACTTAGGCAATAAACGTTAAAAGGTATTTCAATGAGTGATATAATTGAGAGTTTAAAAGGGAGCCACGTCCTGCATTGAAACTTTGAGGTGAACGAAAACTGCTAGATAGAGTCAAAGAAGTCAAATCTATAAAAGGCACACTAGGAAGGGAGAGTTACAGGAAGCAGATAGTGAAGACCCTGGCGGAAGGCGGAGCATCAATGCCTTTATATGAACTGCCTGGATGGATGCGTGACATCAAAGAATTAGAAAACCAAGGTCTAATCAATATTGATGAGATGAAGATGGTTGCTCCTAAACGAGTAAACCTGACTGAGAAAGGTAAAAGTTATGTGGTTTATGAGAAAACTGAAAGCGGGTAGGCGCTATAAGAAATGAAGACTAAAGGCAACAATGCGCGCGCGAAGATTATTGGGAGATAAGTGTTTTCATGACCTTCAATGGGACTTATCAAAGTCTGCAAGTGTCAATTCCCCTTTGCTACATAGCATCGTTCTGCTAATATTACCTGCATTTCTTTTCGCATTCTTGACATCTTTCCATAATTCAAACAGTGTTTTGGATGTCATACGCGCGCGCACGAGTTGTGCGCTAAAGCCTACTTGGCTATACTACTTAATTGCATCAACCTAGAAGACCTGCTCGTCCGAGTGAACAAGGCCAATGCGTCAGCAACGATAGGAGCCCTCACATACACCAGAGAATCTGTTTCAGAGGCGTGATCTTAAGCGTGCTCTTCTTGCCTCGTTCGTGCAACTGAATACTTTATATATTGGGGCTTTTACTATATTAGTGAATGTAACGGGTCCGGATGGACAAATTCTCTCTAGCGTAAGGTTCTAATGAAGAACCATATGCAATGCGACTTGATTTTGTAACGGTTTTTTCGCCCGCTCAAAAACATCTGTGAATGGCGTAAACCATGCAAAAGGTAGAAATCAGGGAAAGAAAAGTCGACAAATGCATCGAGTGCGGTAGCACAAGCCTTATTCACGATTACGATACGGGAGAAACCGTATGTGCCAACTGCGGCTTAGTTCTCCACAAACAAATGATTGACAAGGGGCCGGAGTGGCGCGCGTTCACACAGGAAGAAAAGGAATCAAGAAGCCGAGTAGGTATGCCCACATCTTACTCGGTACATGACAAAGGATTATCTACGACCATGGGAAGGGTGGACAGAGACGCTTTTGGACGCAAGCTTCCATTGGAAACTCGTCTGCAAATGTGGCGTCTTAGAAAATGGCAAATTCGCTCAAGAGTACACTCCTCTGGTGAGGGCAACTTGGCTCGGGCAATGGCTGAACTGGATAGGCTCTCAGACAAGCTTTCTACTCGTGGATCGATCAAAGAGAATGCCGCTTTTATCTACCGCAAAGCTTTAGAAAAGGATTTAATTCGAGGGCGCTCAATCGCCGCCATAGTTGCTGCCGCCTTATACGCAGCCTGCCGCAGCAGTGAGACGCCTAGAACGCTACGCGAAATCGCCGAAGCCAGCTTGCTCAATAAGAAAGAGGTTGCCCGCTGCTATCGGTTACTGCTTCGTAGGTTAGATATCCAAATGCCCATTGCTGATCCCATTACTTACATTTCTAAGATTGGGGAGAGAGTTGGCATAACCGGTCAAACTCAAGGTTTAGCTATCAGGATTCTGAGAGAAGCCAAAAAGAGGCGAATTGCTTCTGGCAAGGACCCTATGGGATTGGCAGCCGCTGTCCTATACATCGCGTGTATGCAGAACGATGAGAAGAAAACGCAGACGGACATTTCTCAGGCTGCAGGCGTGACTGAGGTCACGATTAGAAACCGTTACAAGGGCCTAAAACACCAGCTTGGTTTGAAGCTGCCAGATTAGCTACTACTGAGATTTTTCCTCTTACTTACGTATAGCACGTGCACACGCACACACACCGCTCAATAACGGAAAAATAAATACCCTTTTATGGGAAGAGAGAATCTTGTCTTGTCAATGCGCGCGCGCAGCCTTATGCTTTGAACACCATTGAAGGTTATTTCTCAGTTTGAACATTTTCGCAAATAAAAGAGGGAATCGGTAAACAGTTCTGGAAGAACTATAAGCCTACTTTAAACGGCGTCCTATATCCTTTCGCCATCAACCTTTTGTGGATGGAGTTTTTCAAAGCGCCCAATCCTTCTCGTGTCCTTGCGCTCACTGGGAATACGTGCTTTCCAACAGCAAATGGATAGCCCTTACCTATTCGATGTATGAACTCTTCAAGGTTGACCTCTAACTCCTCCTTATCCGCCTTATCTATCTTGTTAGCCGCCACTAAAGGAAACTCCCCTAAAGTCTCTGCCAAAAACTGAACCATCTCTACGTCCACTGAAATAAAACCTTTTTTCTCCAAACGCCACGTTACCTCCAAGAACGTGGATATGTCTAAAACATGGACGGCTAAAGCTATGCTCTGAGCATAGGACTCCATGAACTTGATGATCTGATCATTAATCTTATCCCCCAATCGTTTAGAAGCTCCCATCCTCCTACCAAACCCTGGCATATCTACAAGCACCAAATCGCCACTCAAGGGATATTTTGAAATCCGTCGCGTAGTCCCTGGTCGTTTACCGACTGCCACATCCAAGCCTACGACTTCTCTGATGATGCTACTCTTGCCCGCATTAGGCCTCCCAGTGAAAACCAAATACCTCTCACGCATACTGAATATTACATGACGCAGTATACTTGAATGTATCCTAGCCCACATTTCCGAGTTAAAAAACTACGGCACACAGTTTGGTCTTTCTTTAACACACCCCTATCTCAAGGTCTTTAATGAACGCTATGCAGTCTTTTCTTGGAATACTTGCCCCGCCCGCCCTCTTGTATCCTCCTCCAAAGCCGTCATGTCTCTTAGCCAAACGTTTTGTTGCCTCTCCAAGGTGAATTTCAAGTCCTCTCCTACCCCGGATAGATAAGTTCACCCAACCTTTTTCTCTCACCTTGTAACATATACCCACATCAACATTCATAGCATCAACTAAAAGACCTGCCACGGCACCAATCGACATTCCATACACGCCTTCCACATATACCAGTCTTCCAAGTTTTGAAGCCTCCTTAGGCAGAATTTCCAAAAGCCTAGCCGTATGTTCTAGGAGGACTAAAGCAGCCTGCACGCGCGCATTTCCAGTTAAAAGGTATCCTGCGGAATGATTTCTTGCCTATTCAGGCAAAATAAAATGGCGAATATGAAATGTTGAGTTAAGTGGCTTTAATTCGGTTTCCGCTAAAAGTCGCGGATGCCTAAAAAGGCTTGAGTCTTAAATGACCCTCAATAGCGCTACTGACGGAGGTATGATGTACGTAGTATTCATCTCATTTTTGAGAGGTAAGTTTTTCTAAGTTGGCATTCTCCAGTTTTCTACCCACAGATGACTCGCATATAGTTTTACTGGGATCAAATAATAACGGCTAGCGTTTTTGCGCGGCTTGATGCGTAGAAGACTTCTTGTTCTCCTCACTATATATTACAGAAAATCAATTCTTGCCATCATCACATGAGGTTTCAGCTTCCAAGTCTGCTGATCTATCTTCTTCTTCCTTATATTCAATTTCCTTGAGCATCGCTTCCAACATCGCTTCCATACAGTTTCTTTTAATACGCTCTAACGCTTCCTCACGGGTTAAATATCGATCCTGTTCATGAATCCCTGAAACACCATCGAACCATTCACCGCCTAAATCCAATTTTTGCTCTGCAAGTAGAACTGCTGAATCAACGATTTCTCGCATAGTTTTTTCATGATAATCATCTGCAGTTTTTTCGCCAATCAGAATGCCCTTATCATTGTGAATTTGTATGATGCGTAGATTGTGTTTTGGTGGTTTTTTGATTCGAAATGAAGTTTCGTGACCGCATTCTTGACAATAGAATCTTATGTTTTTGAATTTTTTATCATGCCGAAGTTTGAAATTTTTGCTGTTACATTGCGGGCAACCATAAGATCCAAGACGGGCTAACGCCGAATTATTGACACCAACCCACTTTAAATATTGCGCCTCTGGCGAATAATTGTTATCAAGATCCTTGAACTCGATCCATTCGTGTTTTTGCGGTCTTCCCCGCTTGCGCACCATCATCCGTTCTACACCACCTTAAGTGTTGTCTGCCTTGTTATACAACAACCCCAAAATTTAAATTAACCTTACATTTATGTTCCCTGAACACTAACTAGTTTCATGCGGGAAGCATGGGACTCGACAAAAGAAGAAATGATGACAAATGCGTTGATGCGCCGAAAACGGAACATCTGACGTTCAATGTACTTATGATTCGTTTCTTGATACACTTTCAGAATTTTTTGGCAATTCTTTTGATAAATCGATGGAAGGAGAAAAGAGGCTTGGGTGATGTTCCAATGATGTTGGGAGAAAGATATTGGGAGAAAGAGTTTAGTGGCGTTGAAGATTGAGCGAAGTTCAGCTGAGAGTTCTGGATTCTAGACAGAGAGATGTGGCAAGAGGAATCGCTAGAATAGACCAGAGAACCATGCAAAAGTTAGGGGTTTCATCTGGAGACGTAATAGAGCTTCTCGGGAAGAAAAAGACGTCAGCGATCGCCTGGCCAGCGTACTCTGAAGACCAGGATCCAGGCATTATGCGAATCGATGGGTTCTTACGTAAAAATGCCAGCGTATCAATAAACGAGTACGTTGTAGTTCGCAAGGCTGAAGTTAAAAATGCTATGAGCATAGTGCTTGTTCCAGTGGATATGCGATTGAACTTTGACGAAGACTTCACAAATTTTGTGAAGAACAGACTCATAGATAGGACGTTTGTTGAGGGAGATACGACGCTCGTTATGATGCTTGGTCATTCTGTTCAGTTCACTGTTGCCAAGACGCAGCCCCACGGAATAGTCAAGATGACTCACGATACTAAATTGCAGATATTGACTGAACCTGTTGCGGAAGCTAAAGGTGTGCCACGTACCAACTATGAGGACATAGGAGGCTTGGAGGAGGAGATTCAACGGATAAGGGAGATGGTTGAACTTCCAATGCGGCATCCGGAGATTTTCCAGAGGCTTGGAATAGATCCTCCGAAAGGGGTTCTACTGCTCGGTCCACCCGGCTGCGGAAAGACACTCCTAGCTAGAGCAATAGCGAATGAGTCAGATGCAAACTTCTTCTCGATAAATGGCCCGGAAATAATGAGCAAGTTTTATGGAGAGTCTGAGGCGAGGCTCCGAGAGATATTTCAACAGGCTCAACAGAACGCTCCGGGCATCATACTCATAGACGAGCTGGACTCCATAGCGCCCAAACGTGAGGAGGTTACAGGTGAAGTGGAGAGAAGGGTTGTCGCTCAGCTTCTAGCTCTTATGGATGGATTGTCTGGTAGAGGAAATGTCATAGTAATAGGTGCAACGAACAGGCCAAATGCCTTGGATCCAGCTCTCAGGAGGCCTGGGAGGTTTGACCGCGAGATAGAGATAGGGATCCCAGACAAGCGGGGGCGTCATGAAATATTGTTGATTCATAGCAGAGGTATGCCCTTAGCCCGTGATGTTGACTTAAAGGTGCTTGCTGAGCGGACGCACGGTTACACGGGTGCCGACTTAGCCGCCCTGTGTAGGGAGACAGCTATGAAAGCTCTACGTAGGTATCTTCCCGAGATAAATCTGGAGGAAGAGCGAATACCTCCTAGCGTCCTGGAGAAGATGGAGGTTCGGATGGATGATTTCATGAACGCCTTCAAGGAGATTACGCCTACAGCTATGAGAGAGATTGCTGTGGAAGTCCCGGCTGTTCATTGGGATGAAGTGGGAGGTTTGGAGGAGGTTAAAGAGGAGTTAAAGGAGGCTGTTGAGTGGCCGCTGAAGAATCCTGAAGTCTTCAAGAGATTGGGGATTCGTCCACCTAAAGGTATACTTTTAATAGGCCCGCCCGGGTGTGGGAAGACGATGCTGGCCAGGGCTGTTGCAACTGAGAGCGAGGCAAACTTCATCTCGATTAAGGGTCCGGAGGTCTTCTCTAAGTGGGTTGGCGAGTCTGAAAGGGCTATTCGAGAGGTCTTCAGGAAGGCTAGAA